>Ga0137407_10000032_pt1 | contig 125139 bp, 126 predicted proteins | sample CZOMad2_2_16fung_FD_108410 | JGI IMG/M metagenome (GOLD analysis project Ga0137407, IMG submission 108410) | Vadose zone soil fungal communities from Angelo Coast Range Reserve, California, USA - CZOMad2_2_16fungal (Illumina Assembly) | ecosystem: Environmental > Terrestrial > Soil > Vadose... | reverse complement strand
CAGCAGGGCGTCGAAGTCGAAGTGCATCACCACGAAGTCGCGGCCGCCGGGCAATGCGAGATCGGCACGCGCTTCGCGCCGCTCGTGCAGCGCGCCGACTGGATGCAGATCCTCAAGTACACGGTTTGGAACGTCGCGCACTCGTACGGCAAGACCGCCACCTTCATGCCGAAACCCGTGGTCGGAGACAACGGCTCGGGCATGCACGTGCACCAGTCGGTCTGGAAAGGCGGCAAGAATCTTTTCGCCGGCAACGGCTACGGCGGGCTTTCGGACTTCGCGCTGCATTACATCGGCGGCATCATCAAGCACGCCAAGTCGCTGAACGCGATCACCAACCCGGGCACCAACTCGTACAAGAGATTGGTCCCTGGATTCGAGGCGCCGATCAACCTTGCCTACTCGGCGCGCAACAGATCGGCCGCTTGCCGCATACCGTATGTGTCGAGCCCGAACGCGCGTCGCGTCGAAGTGCGCTTCCCGGACCCGACCGCGAATGCGTACCTCGCCTTCGCGGCGATGCTGATGGCCGGACTCGACGGCGTGCAGAACAAGATCCATCCCGGCGAGCCGATCGACAAGGATCTCTATCACCTGCCGCCGGAAGAGGCGAAGAAAGTGCCGAACGTCTGCGCCTCGCTCGAGCAGGCGCTCGGCTGCCTGCAGGACGACCATGCGTTCCTCACGCGCGGCGGCGTGTTCTCGGAGGATTTCCTCGAGTCCTACATCGCGCTCAAGAACGACGAGCTCACGCGCTTCCGCATGACCACGCATCCGGTCGAATTCGACATGTACTACTCGTCGTAAACCGCGCAGGTCTTGGAACGTTAATAAAGGGGCGGGCAACCGCCCCTTTTACTTTGATTTGATAGACTAAGTTGATGATCCGCGCTCTCCTCGCCCTGCTTCTGACCGCAGTTCTCGCGGGGCCGGCGCGTGCGCAGGCGGTCACTGAAATCTGGAAGTGCAAGGCGCGCGACGGCCGCTGGACCTACACCAACGATCGCAACGAGGCGGAAAAGCTGAAGTGCGAAGTCGTTACGCGCCAGGTGAACGTGGCGCCGGCCTCGAAGGCACCCGCGGGATCGGCCGGCTTTCCGAAGGAAACCGCGGCCGAGCGATCCAGTGCGCGCGAGCGCCAGCGCGAGATCCTCGAGAAGGAGCTCACCACCGAGCAGGCCGCGCTCGCCAAGGCGCAGCAGGACCTCGCGGCGCAGGAATCGGTCCGTTCGGGCGGCGAGCGCAACTATGCGCGCGTCGAAGAGCGCCTGCAGCCGTTCAAAGACAGCATCGAAACGCACCAGAAGAACATCGAAGCGCTCAAGCGCGAGCTGAGCAACCTCTACCGCTAGGGTGGCCTCTTTTCCTGGCCTGGAACTGCTTGCCACGGCAGTCGTGGCGCTCGATGAGCAGCTGATCGTCCGTTATGCCAATCCCGCTGCGGAAAGCCTGCTCGCCACCGGCGCGAAGAGCCTGATCGGTCAGCCGTTCCTGCAACTCTTCGCCGAGCGCGAAGTATTGGAGCGAGCGCTGGGCGATGCGCTGCAGACGCACTGGGACTATTCCGCGCAGAGTGTGACCTACAGCCGCGTCGGGCGCGATCCGCTGCCGCTAGCGTGCACCATGACGCGTATCGATGCCCAGGGTCTCGGGTTGCTCGCCGAGTTGCGCCCGATCGAAGAGCAGCTGCGCCACGCGCGCGAAGAGCGCCTGGTCTTCGAGCAGCAGGCGAACCGCGAGCTGATCCGCAATCTCGCCCACGAGATCAAGAATCCGCTGGGCGGGCTGCGCGGCTCGGCGCAGCTCCTCGAACGCGAGCTCGACAAGCCTGAGCTGCGCGAATACACGCAGGTCATCATCAAGGAAGCCGATCGCCTGCAGCGCCTCATGGACCGCATGCTCACGCCGCACAGGACGCCGCGCCTCGAGCCGCTCGGCATTCACGAAGTGCTCGAGCGCGTGAGAAGCCTCGTCAAGGCCGAATTCGCCATCGAGATCCAGCGCGATTACGACCCGAGCATTCCCGAGATCGTCGGTGACCGCGAGCAGCTGATCCAGGCGGTGCTCAACATCGCTCGCAACGCGGCGCAGTCGGGCGCCAAAAGCATCAGCGTTCGCACGCGCGCCGTCCGCCAGATCACCCTCCTGCGGCAACGGCATAGGCTGGCATTAGAATTGCAGGTAGTCGACGACGGGCCCGGCGTACCGCAGGAGATCCAAGATCGGATCTTCAATCCGCTTGTGTCCGGGAGGGAAGGCGGAACCGGCTTGGGACTCTCGCTCGCTCAGACGTTCGTCCAGTATCACCGCGGCGTCGTCGAGTTCGAATCCCGCCCCGGCCGCACAATATTCAGGATCCTGCTGCCGCTGATATGAAACCGGTCTGGATCGTCGACGACGATCGCTCCATCCGCTGGGTCATCGAGAAGGCGCTCTCGCGCGAGGGCATTGCCTTCGACTCTTTCTCCTCTGCGCAGGACGCGCTGGATGCCCTCTCCGGGGGCGCGCCTGAAGTCCTGGTGTCGGATATCCGCATGCCCGGGCTCTCGGGGCTCGAGCTGCTGAATGCCGTCAAGCAGCGGCACCCTGCGGTGCCGGTCATCGTCATGACGGCCTATTCCGATCTCGATTCGGCGGTCGCCGCGTTCCAGGGCGGCGCCTACGAGTACCTGCCGAAGCCGTTCGATGTCGACCAGGCGGTCGAGCTCATCCGGCGCGCGCTCGATGAGAGCCGCCGTGAATCGGAGGCGGTCGAGACGCCGAGCGAGACCCCCGAAATCCTCGGCCAGGCGCCGGCGATGCAGGAGGTTTTTCGCGCCATCGGCCGATTATCGCAATCGAGTGCCACGGTGCTCATCACGGGCGAATCGGGCACTGGCAAGGAGCTTGTGGCGCGCGCCCTGCACCGTCATAGCGCACGCACCAGCAGGCACTTCATCGCCATCAATACGGCCGCCATGCCGAAGGACCTGCTCGAGTCCGAGCTCTTCGGCCACGAGCGCGGCTCGTTCACCGGCGCGCAGCAGCAGCGCCGCGGCCGCTTCGAGCAGGCCGAAGGCGGCACGCTGTTCCTCGATGAGATCGGCGACATGCCTGCCGAGCTGCAGACGCGCCTGTTGCGCGTTCTTTCGGACGGTACGTTCTACCGCGTCGGCGGCCATCAGCAACTCAAGGCCAACGTGCGCGTCATCGCCGCCACGCATCAGAATCTCGAGCAACGGGTGCGCGAGGGCTCGTTTCGCGAGGACCTGTATCACCGCCTCAATGTGATCCGCGTGCGCCTGCCGAGCCTGCGCGAACGCGCGGAAGACATCCCGTTGCTGGCGCGGCACTTCCTCGCCGCGAGCGCCAAGCAGCTCGGCGTCGAGCCCAAGCGCTTGTCCGAGGACGCGTTCGCGCACCTATCGCGCCTCGCGTTTCCCGGCAATATCCGCCAGCTCGAGAACCTGTGCCACTGGCTCACGGTGATGGCGGCCGGGCAAGTGATCGACGTCGGTGATCTGCCGGCGGAGTTCAAGGACCAAACTGCTGCGACGGCGTCCGACTGGCTCTCGGCGCTGGAATTCGAGGCCGACCGACGCCTGGCGCGCGGCGACACGGGGATCCTGGACGCGCTCGGCCGTCAGTTCGAGCGCACGCTCATCAGCAAGGCGCTGGCACGTACCGGCGGGCGACGCATCGAAGCGGCGAACCTGCTCGGCATGGGCCGCAACACCATCACGCGGAAGATCGCCGAGCTCGGCATCGAGGACGATACCGAGCACAACAAATCGGGAACCGACGCCGAGACGACCTAGGCGCTGCGCTTCGCGCGTTCGTCTTTCACGCCGGCGTCGGCGGCTTTGCGGTTCGCCTCTAGCTTGGCGTCGACCAGGCGCACCACCTCGTCGAGCACCTCCGAGCGCATGCCCTTCTGCGCGGCGATCGCCTGGACCAGCCGGTCGACGCGCTCGATACAGGGCGCACCCGCCGCGAGCGCTCGCGCCGCGGAGGACGGGCTGCCGAGCGACTGCGCCGCCGCGGCGTATTTTTCGAACGACACGAGATCCTTCTCGTTTGCGCCCAGCGACACGCAAAGCTTCACCACCCAGTTGTACATCGCGCGCGAAGCCTCGATGTCGCCGTGCACCGCTTCCTTGATGGGCCGGATGCCATCCTTCGTCACGCAGCGGTAGTTGCCCGAGATGAGCATGGCCCACTTGGCGAGCGGCACGAACACCGACTCGTGCACCTTCAGCTTGACCGGCAGCTCCAGGCTTTCGAAACGCGAAGCTTCGATGTCGCTTTCAAGCTCGCGCAGAATGGCCGTGTGCTTATCGGAAGCGAAGCGCGCCGACTTGAAGTTGGTGGGCAGGCGCACCTGCAGCACGTTCACTTTTTCCTCCGGCGGCCGGAATGCTTGCGGATCGGGACTGCAGAGCGTCATGAGATTGGGATCGAAGCTCGCCCACACCGACGCATCGGTGTAGCAGCCTTTGAGCGCATCGGTTTTCAGGCCGGGAATGCGCGCGAGGTACGGCAGGGGCGGCATGTTCATGATCGACATGCAGGGAATCTTCGCCTTCGCCACGGCGTCGAGCAGCTCGCGCACTCCGGGCGAGCGGTATTGCGGCTCCTGCATACCCAGCACGACAAGGTCGAAGTCCGCGAGCTTCACCGCGGTCGGCACCTGGGCGGAGAGCTTGCCGGGTAGCTTGCGCGAATCCACCTCGACAAGGCCCTCAAGTCCTTTCACCGGCAGGCGTACGCGCGTGCCCTCTTTATTGATGAGTTCGACCTCGGCCGGAACGCAAATCAGCTGGACGTTGTGTCCCGCCAACAGGAGCTTGGTGGCGAGCAAGGAGCCATAAGAAGCTCCGAAGATCAGGACGTTATAGGCCATGCGGGCTTTCCACGATGTGAAATGCAAGGTTGCGGAGTGAGAACGCGCAGCCTACTCCGAACGGGCCACCATTTCATGTTGCAGTGCCGCATTTCGGTTCATACAATGGTGCGATGGCTATTTCCGCCCCCAAGGCCCGCGACATCGCCGTCTCCGGACGGGTCACCGCCGAATTCGCGCAAATCCTCACTCCGGAGGCGCTCGATTTCGTGGCCAAACTGCAGCGGCAATTCGATCCGCGCCGCCAGGAATTGCTCGCGCGGCGCGCCGCACGTCAGGAGGAATTCGACGCGGGCAGGTTGCCCGATTTCCTGCCCGAGACGCGCCAAGTGCGCGAAGCCGCCTGGAAAATCGCTGCGCAGCCGAAGGACATGCTCGATCGGCGCGTCGAGATCACCGGGCCGACCGATCGCAAGATGGTCATCAACGCGCTCAACTCGGGTGCGTCGACGTTCATGGCGGACTTCGAGGACGCGAACTGCCCGACCTGGTTCAACATGGTCGATGGGCAGATCAACCTGCGCGACGCCGTGCGGCGCACGATCACGCTCGAGCAGGGCGCTAAGCGCTACCAGCTGAAGGACAAGACCGCGGTGCTGATTCCGCGGCCGCGCGGCTGGCACCTCGACGAGAAGCACGTGATGGTCGACGGCCACCCCGTGTCCGGCGGCATCTTCGATTTCGCGCTGTTCTTCTTTCACAACGCAAAAGAGCTCATCGCGCGCGGCTCGGGTCCGTACTTCTACCTGCCGAAGATGGAGTCACACCTCGAGGCGCGGCTCTGGAACGACATTTTCGTCGCCGCGCAAACCGAATTCGGCATCCCGCGCGGCGCCATCCGCGCCACGGCGCTCATCGAGACGGTGGTCGCCGCGTTCGAAATGGACGAGATCCTGTATGAGCTGCGCGAGCATTCGGGCGGGCTCAACATCGGCCGCTGGGATTACATCTTCTCGTGCCTCAAGAAGTTCCGGGCGAAGGAGGATTTCTGCCTCGCCGACCGCAGCCAGGTGACGATGCTCGCGCCGTTCATGCGCGCATACGCGTTGCTGCTCGTGAAGACTTGCCACCATCGCGGAGCTCCCGCGATGGGCGGCATGGCGGCGCAGATTCCGATCAAGAACGATGCCGCGGCCAACGAGGCGGCGCTCGAGAAGGTGCGGCAGGACAAGCTGCGCGAAGTCACCGACGGCTGCGATGGCACGTGGGTGGCGCACCCCGCGCTGGTGCCGATCGCCAAGCAGATCTTCGACCAGCACATGCCGCAGCCGAACCAGTACGATCGGCAGCGCCCGGACGTCAATGTCACGGCGCAGGATCTGCTCAACTTCCAGCCGGAGAAGCCCATCACCGAGACGGGCCTGCGCAACAACATCTCGGTCGGCATCCAGTACCTCGGTGCCTGGCTCGCGGGCAACGGCTGCGTGCCCGTCTTCAACCTGATGGAAGACGCCGCCACCGCGGAAATCTCGCGCTCGCAGATCTGGCAGTGGATGCGCTCGCCGAAGGGCGTGCTCGAAGACGGACGCAAGGTGACGCGCGAGCTGTTCCAGAAACTTCTGGCCGAGGAGCTCGCCAAGGTGAAGGCCGATGAGAGCGAAGGCAAGTACGACGAAGCGGCGAAGCTCTTCGAGCGCATCACCACCGACGACAAGTACGTCGAGTTCCTGACCCTTCCGGCTTACCAGCTGATCGACTAGTCCTAAAATGGGGTTGCGCAATGCGCTACTCCATTTTTTCAGTCAACGATCACCATCCGCGCCTGGCGCGCACCGTGCCGCAGCTCTATGCCGCAGCTCTATGGGCAGGTGATGCGCCAGTGCGAGCTCGCGGAAACGCTGGGCTACGACACCTTCTTCTGCGCCGAGCACCACTTCCACGAATACGGCGTGGTGCCCGATCCGGCCGTCATGCTGTCGGCGCTCGCGCAGCACACGAAGCGCATCCGCCTCGGCACGGCGACGCCGCTAGTCCAGCTTGAGGTTCAGGCTGCGGATGAAGGGCAGCCAGCGCTTGCCTTCCGCATCGAGGAAGGCGGCAAACTGCTCCGGCGTGTCGCCGATCACCTCGAGGCCGAGGCCGGTGAGCTTGCCGTTCACTTCGGGATCGCGCAGCGCGCGCACCAGCTCCGCGTTCAGCTTGCCGATCACGTCTTGGGGCGTCTTGCCCGGCACCGCGACGCCGACGATCGGTGCGATCTGGATGTTCTGGTAGCCGAGCTCGCCGAGCGCGGGCACATCCGGCGCCACTGACAGCCTCTTGTTCGAGAACGCGGCGAGCGCGCGCAGCTTTCCGCTGCGCAGGTGCTGCAGGAGAGGCACCGTGTCGACCGCCGCCATGGGTATTTGCCCGGCGAGCAGGTCCTGGATCACTGGCGCGATCCCTTTGTATTGGACGTCGACGATGTCGAGCCTGGCGTCGGACTTGAGGCGCTCCATCGCCAGGTGATGCGCAAGGCCGCGGCCGGGAGAGCCGAAATGGTGTTTGCCCGGCTGCTTCCTGACCTCGTCGACGAAACCCTTGAAGTCCGTCGCCGGGAAGCTTGGATTGACGACCAGCAGCAGCGGAACCTGGACCATGTCGGTCACCGGTGCAAAGTCATGCTGCGGGTCGTACGGCAGCTTGGAGTAGAGCGCCGCATTGAAGATCAGGCCGCCCTGCTCGGTGCTCCAGATCGTGTAGCCGTCGGCCGCCGCCTGCGCCACGTACTGCGCCGCAATGATCGAGCTCGCGCCCGGCCGGTTCTCGACCACGACCGGCTGGCCTACGTTCTGCGAGAGCTTCGCGGCCACGAGGCGCGTGACCCCGTCGGCGCCGCCGCCCGGCGGAAAGCCCACGACCCAGGTGATCGGTTTCGCCGGAAAGCCTTGCGCTCGTACCGCGAGGGGAGCCGCAAGCGCCGCGGCGAGGAATTGGCGACGTTTCATGTCCTCAGTTTATCTCCACGATCACCGGTGCGTGATCCGACGGCCGTTCGCGCTTGCGAGGCGCGAGGTCGATGGTGCATCCGGTGCAGCGCTCGGCGAGCGCCGGCCCCAACATCGCGAGGTCGATGCGCAGGCCCCATCCGCGCTCGAAGGCCCGCAACCGGTAATCCCACCAGCTAAACGATTTCTCCGGTTGCGCGAACAGCCGGAATGCATCGGCGAAGCCGACGTCCACCACCTTGCGCAGCGCCGCGCGCTCAGGCTCCGAGACGTGGATCTTCCCTTCCCAACGCTTCGGGTTATGCACGTCGCGGTCTTCGGGCGCGACGTTCATGTCGCCGAGCACCGCGAGGTCTTTGAGGTGCAGCCTGCTCAGCCATCGAGCGAGTCCCTCGTACCACCGCAGCTTATAGGCGTACTTGTCGGTGCCAGGCGCCTCGCCGTTCGGCGCGTAGAGGCACACGACCCGGATGCCGTTGATCGTGGCGTGGATGCAGCGCTTCGGGTCGTCGGCGAAGTCCGGAATGCCATGCGCCACGTCAGCGATCGGCGAGCGCGAGAGGATGGCGACGCCGTTGTACCCCTTCTGGCCGCAGAACACGGCTTCATATCCCGCGGCGCGCAGCTCGGCGACGGGAAAATTGGCATCCTCTGTCTTCGTTTCCTGCAGGCAGGCGACGTCGGGCTGCGCGTCCCGCAGCCAATCCAGCAGGTGCGCCAGCCGGACGTTTAGCGAATTAACGTTCCATGTGGCGATGCGCACCTAGGCCGTCATGCCGTTGTGCCTGAGCAATGCATCAACGGTCGGCTCGCGGCCGCGGAACGCGCGGAACGATTCGGCTGCGGGACGGCTGCCGCCGACCCCGAGGATCTCGTCGCGAAAGCGCTGCCCGCTCTTCGGATCGAGGATGCCGTGCGATTCGCTCATTTCCTCAAAGGCCGAATAGGCGTCGGCCGACAGCACCTCCGCCCACTTGTAGCTGTAGTAGCCGGCCGCATAGCCGCCGGCGAAGATGTGCGAGAAGTTGTTGGGGAAGCGGTTGTAGGCCGGCGGATGCAGTACGGCGACGTTTTCCCGCACTTCGTTCAGCAACTGGAGCGCCGTGCGACCCGCGGCGACTTCCGCATGCAGGCGCATGTCGAAGATCGCGAACTCGAGCTGGCGCAGCATGCCGAGGCCGCTCTGGAAGTTCTTCGCCGCGACCATCTTGTCGAAGAGCTCGCGCGGCAGCGGCGCGCCGCTGTCCGCGTGCCGGGTCATGTGGCGCAGGACGTCCCATTCCCAGCAGAAGTTCTCCATGAACTGGCTCGGCAGCTCGACCGCATCCCATTCGACGCCGTTGATGCCCGAGACGCCGAGATCTTCCACGCGCGTGAGCAGGTGATGCAGCCCGTGGCCGAACTCGTGGAACAGCGTCAGCACTTCATCGTGCGTGAACAGCGCGGGCCGATTTCCGACGGGACGCGAGAAGTTGCACGTGAGGTACGCCACCGGCGTCTGCAGGTCGGAGCCCTTGCGCCGCCGGGTGATGGCGTCGTCCATCCACGCACCGCCACGCTTCGTGTCGCGGGCGTAGAGGTCCATGTAGAACTGGCCGACGAGCGAACCGCCCGCGTCACGGATCTCGTAGAAGCGCACGTCCTCGTGCCAGCGCGGCGCATCGGCGGCCTTGATGTGGATGCCATAAAGCGTCTGGGCGACGCGGAACAGGCCCTGAACGGCGACTTCCTCCGGGAAGTACTGCTTCACTTCCTGCTCGGAGAATGCATAACGCTTGACGCGCAGCTTCTCGGACGCGTAGCCGATGTCCCACGCTTCGAGCTTCTCGAGGCCGAGCTCGCGGCGCGCGAAGTCGCGCAACTCGTCCGCATCCTTCTCTGCGAACGGCCGCGCACGCCGCGCGAGATCCTCGAGGAAGGCCAGCACCTGCTGCGGCGAGTCCGCCATCTTCGGCACCAGCGACACTTCCGCGTAGTTCGCATAGCCGAGGAGACCGGCGAGCTCACGACGCAGCTCGACGATCCGCGCGACCAGCGACGTGTTATCCCATTCGGATTTGCCGAATTCGGAGGCGCGCGTGACGCTTTCGCGATACATCGTCTCGCGCAATTTGCGGTCGTCCGCGTACTGCATCACCGGCATGTACGAGGGCGCGTGCAGCGTGAACTTGTAGCCTGATTTACCGTCCTTTTCGGCCGCTTCGCGTGCGGCGTCGAGCACATCCTGCGGGATGCCGCCGACGCCGCCCGGGTCGACCACGATCGTGAATGCCTTGGTCGCGTCGAGCAGGTTCTCGGAGAACTTGCTCGACGAGCGCGCGAGCTCTTCCTGGATGGCCGCATAACGCGCCTTTTTCTCCTGCGGCAGCTCCGCTCCGCCCAGGCGGAAATCGCGCAGCGCATTCTCGACAATGCGCTTCCTCGCCGCCGACAGGGAGGCGAACGAGGCCGAGGTTGCGAGCTGCTTGTATTTTTCGAAGAGCCGCTGGTTCTGGCCGAGCTCGGTCCAGTACTGCGTGATCTTCGGGAGGTTGGCGTTGTACGCCTCGCGCAGTTCGGGGCTGTCGAGCACGGCGTGCAGGTGCGCGACCTGTCCCCAGGCACGGCCGATGCGCTCGTTCGCATCCTCGAGCGGCGCGACGAAACTGTCCCATGCCACCGGCGCGGCCAGAACGCGCTCAATCGTGGCGCGGCCGTCGGCGACCAGCTGATCAACGGCCGGCGTGACGTGCTGGGGTTCGAGCTCCGCGAAACGCGGCAGCCCCGAAAAGTCTACCAAGGGATTTGAATTCGTAGAGGCAGGGTTCATTTGGAAGCGCTTGCGGCGCGTACGCAGTTTTCGAGCAGCATGGCGATGGTCATCGGCCCGACCCCACCCGGCACCGGAGTGATCCAGCCGGCGACCTCGCTGGCGCTTGCGAAATCGACGTCGCCGGCGAGGGAGCCGTCGGTCAGACGATTCACGCCCACGTCGATCACGCAGGCGCCGGGTTTGACCATGCGGCCGGTGACGAGTTTCGCCCGTCCCACCGCCGCAACCAGTATGTCGGCGCTGGCGGCGATTTTTTCAAGATCGCGGCTCTTCGAGTGGCAGACCGTCACCGCCGCGTCTTTCTGCAGGAGCAGGAGCGCCAGCGGCTTGCCGACGATATTGGAGCGTCCGATGACGACCGCGTGCGCGCCGCCAATCGGCACCTGCGCGTGAGCCAGCAGGCGCATTACGCCGGCCGGCGTGCAGGGAATCACGCGCGGCGACCCTGCAACCAATGCGCCGAGGTTCGATTCGTGAAAACCATCGACGTCCTTCGCCGGCGCCACCGTTTCCAGCACCTTGTGCGCATTGACGTGCTTGGGCAGCGGCAGCTGGACGAGGATGCCGTGCACGTCGGCAGCGTCGTTGAGCGAGAGGACGCGATCGATCAGCGCGTCCTCGCCGATCGTCGCGGGCAGCTCGTAGAGCTCCGAGCGCACGCCGGTCTCCTCGCAGGCACGCACTTTATTGCGTACATAGACGCGCGAGGCCGGGTTGTCTCCTGCAAGCAGCACGGCAAGCCCGGGCCGAATGCCGCGCTGCGAAAGCGCCTCGACATCGCGTTTCACGGCCGCTCGTACCTGCGCCGCGAGCGATTTTCCGTCGAGAATGCGCGCGGCCATGGGGGCGCGCAGTCTAGCATTGGCCCGCTTTTCTGGTTAAGCTTGCCGCGCCCCCCGCAGCGAAAAACCGGATACCCCAGCCCATGTCCGCCGTTCCGCAATTCCCTGCCGCCAACGATCCCGATGCGCTAGAAACCCAGGAGTGGCTCGACGCGCTCGAGGCAGTGCTCGAGCGCGAGGGCCCTGAGCGCGCGCACTACCTGCTCGAGCGGTTGATCGACAAGGCGCGCCGCTCCGGCGCCTACATCCCGTTCTCGGCGAACACGGCGTACGTCAACACGATTCCACCGCACATGGAGGAGCGCTCGCCGGGCGACGTGGCGCTCGAGGAGCGCATCCGTTCCATCTGCCGTTGGAACGCGATGGTGATGGTCGCGAAGGCGAACAAGAGTGACGACGAGCTCGGCGGCCACATCGCGAGCTTCGCTTCAGTCGGCACGCTGTTCGGCACCGGCCAGCAGCACTTCTGGCACGCGCCGCACGAGGGCCACGGCGGCGACTTGATCTACTTCCAGGGACATTCGTCGCCGGGTGTCTATGTGCGCTCGCTCCTCGAAGGACGACTGTCCGAAGACCGACTGGTCAATTTCCGCCGCGAGGTCGATGGCAGGGGTATCTCGTCCTATCCGCATCCCTGGCTGATGCCCGACTACTGGCAGTTCCCGACGGTGTCGATGGGGTTGGGTCCGATCCAGGCGATCTACATGGCGCGCTACCTCAAGTATCTCGAGGCGCGCGGCCACGCGCAGACCGCGAACCGCAAGGTCTGGGTGTTCTGCGGCGACGGCGAGATGGACGAGCCCGAATCGCTCGGCGCGATCGGCCTCGCCTCGCGCGAGAAGCTCGACAACCTGATCTTCGTCGTCAACTGCAACCTGCAACGGCTCGACGGCCCGGTGCGCGGCAACGGCAAGATCATCCAGGAGCTCGAGGGCGACTTCCGCGGCGCGGGCTGGAACGTGATCAAGGTGATCTGGGGCTCGTACTGGGATCCGCTGCTCGCACGCGACAAGGAAGGGCGTTTGCTGCGCGTGATGGAGGAGTCGGTCGACGGCGAATACCAGAACTACAAGGCGAACGACGGCGCGTTCGTGCGCAAGCACTTCTTCGGCAAGGACCCGAAGGTCGCCGAGATGGTCGCACGCATGAGCGACGGGGACATCTGGCGCCTGAACCGCGGCGGCCACGACCCGCACAAGGTGCACGCGGCCTACGCGGCCGCGGTGAAGCACAAGGGCCAGCCGACCGTGATCCTGGCGAAGACCATCAAGGGCTTCGGCCTCGGCAAGCAGGGCCAGGCGAAGAACCCGACGCACCAGCTGAAGAAGATCGATACCGCGACGATCAAGGAAATGCGCGACCAGTTCGCGATTCCGATCCCGGACGACAAGCTCGACGAGCTGCCGTTCTACATCCCCCCAGCCGATGCGCCTGAGATGAAGTACCTGCACGAGCGCCGCAAGGCGCTCGGCGGCTACCTGCCGCACCGTCGGCAGAAGGCCGACAAGGTCCCGGCGGTGCCCGCGCTCGCGGCGTTCGATCAGCTGCTCAAAGGCTCCGGCGAAGGCCGCGAGATCTCCACCACCATGGCCTTCGTGCGCGCGCTCACCGCGCTGATCCGCGACAAGGACATCGGTAAGCGCATCGTGCCGATCGTGCCCGACGAGGCACGCACCTTCGGCATGGAGGGCATGTTCCGCCAGCTCGGCATCTACTCCTCGGAGGGCCAGAAATACGAGCCGGTCGACAAGGACCAGGTCATGTTTTACCGCGAGGACAAGCAGGGCCAGATCCTAGAAGAAGGCATCAACGAGGCGGGCGCGTTCTCGTCATGGATAGCCGCGGCGACGTCGTACAGCCACTCCAACGAAGTCACGGTGCCCTTCTACATCTTCTATTCGATGTTCGGCATGCAGAGGATCGGCGATCTCGCCTGGGCGGCGGCTGATCAGCGCGCACGCGGGTTCCTGCTGGGCGCGACCGCCGGGCGCACGACGCTCAACGGCGAAGGCCTGCAGCACGAGGATGGGCACTCGCATGTGCTCTCGTCCGTCATCCCGAACTGCGTGTCCTACGACCCGACCTATGGCTACGAGGTCGCGGTGGTCATCCAGGACGGCTTGCGCCGCATGGTGACGAACCAGGAGGACGTCTACTACTACATCACGCTGATGAACGAAAACTACGTTCATCCGGCAATGCCGCAGGGCGCCGAGCCGGGCATTCTCAAGGGCGCGTATCTGCTGCGCGAATCGAAGAACAAAGCGAAAGCGCGCGTGCAGCTGATGGGCTCGGGCACCATCCTGCGCGAGGTCGAGGCGGCCGCGGAGCTGCTCGAGAAGGACTGGGGCGTCGGCGCCGACGTCTGGAGCGCGACCAGCTTCACCGAGCTGCGACGCACTGGCATGGCGGCCGACCGCTGGAACCTGCTGCATCCGGAGTCGAAGCCGCGAGTGCCTTACGTGACCGAGTGCCTCGAGAAGCGTCCTGCCGGCCCCGTGATCGCGGCCTCCGATTACATCAAGACCTTCGCCGACCAGATTCGCCCGTTCATCCCGAAGGATCGCGTCTATCGTGTGCTCGGCACCGACGGCTTCGGCCGATCCGACTCGCGCGCGAAGCTGCGCCACTTCTTCGAGGTCAATCGCTACTTCGTGACCATCGCCGCGCTCAAGGCGCTGGCCGACCAGGGCGAAGGCAAGGCGAAGTCGGTGGCCGATGCGATCAAGAAGTACGGCATCGATCCCGACAAGGCGGACCCGGTCACCGTATGAATCAACCGGTAGTCGTGCCCGACATCGGCGACTTCAAGGAAGTCGAAGTCATCGAGGTGCTGGTCAAGCCGGGCGACGCCGTGTCCAAGGAGCAATCGCTCATCACGCTCGAGTCCGACAAGGCGACGATGGAGATCCCGTCGCCGGCCGCGGGGGTGGTGAAGGAGCTCAAGGTGAAGACCGGCGACAAGGTGTCGCAGGGCATGCCGATCCTGCTCCTCGACGCCAAGGACGAGCCGAAGAAAGCGGAGACGAAGAAGGAAGAGCCGAAGAGACAGGAAGCGCCGCGCCAGGCGGCGTCCGCGCCGCAGGCCAGACCGGGTGGCACGCAGACCGTCGGCGTGCCCGACATCGGCGACTTCAAGGAAGTCGAGGTGATCGAGGTGCTGGTCAAGCCGGGCGACAAGGTGGCGAAGGAGCAGTCGCTCGTCACCCTCGAGTCCGACAAGGCGACGATGGAGATTCCTTCCCCCGCCGCCGGCGTGGTGAAGGAGCTCAAGGTCAAGAACGGCGACAAGGTCTCCCAGGGGTCGCCGATCCTCGTGCTCGAAGGCGGCGAGCAGCGCGCCGAGCCGCGGGTCGAATCCAGGCCCGAAGCGCCGAAGGCCGCGCCGTCTGCGCCTGGCCCCGTGCCCGCAGCGTCGGCCGGCACGCGACCCGTCGCGCGCGAGGCGCGTGAAGAAACCGCGAGCAAGCCGCACGCGAGTCCCTCGGTGCGCAAGTTTGCGCGCGAGCTCGGCGTCGACCTGGCGCAGGTGCAGGGCAGCGGTCCGAAAGGCCGCATCCTGCACAGCGACGTCCAGGGCTTCGTTAAAGGCGCGCTGTCGCGCGGACCCGCTGCCGCGGCCGCAAAGCAAAGCGGTGGTGCGCTGCCCTTCAATCTGCCGCCGTGGCCGGAGGTCGATTTCGCGAAGTTCGGCCCGGTCGAGACGAAGCCGCTCGCGCGCATCCAGAAGCTGTCGGGGCCTTATTTGCACCGCAACTGGATCTCGATCCCGCACGTCACGCAATGCGATGACGCCGACATCACGGATCTCGAAGCCTTCCGCAAGGCGCAGACCGCCGAGACGGAGAAGAAGGGCTTCAAGCTCACGATGCTCGCCTTCATGATCAAGGCGTGTGTGACGGCGCTGCGCCAGTACCCGCAGTTCAACTCCTCGCTCGATAAATCGGGCGAGAACATCATCATCAAGAAATACTTCCACATCGGCGTGGCGGTCGACACGCCCGGCGGCCTGGTCGTCCCGGTGGTGCGCGACGCCGAACGCAAGGGGGTGTTCGATCTCGCGCACGAGCTCGCGGAAATTTCCAAGCTGGCGCGCGACCAGAAGCTGAAGCCCGGCGACCTGCAGGGCGGCACCTTTTCCATTTCCAGCCTCGGCGGCATCGGCGGCTCGTACTTCACGCCGATCATCAATGCCCCCGAGGTCGCCATCCTCGGCGTATCGCGCTCGGTAATGAAGCCGGTGTGGAACGGAAAGGAATTCGCGCCGCGGCTCATGCTGCCGCTCGCGCTCTCCTACGACCACCGCGTCATCGACGGTGCGACGGCCGCGCGCTTCACGACGCTCCTCGTTTCCGTGCTGTCGGACATCCGCAAGCTGATCCTTTAGTGGCTCGCATCTAATCGTGACGGTCGAGGTGAAGGTCCCCGACATCGGGGACTTCAAAAGCGTCGAGGTCATCGAGGTCCTGGTCAAGCCGGGCGACAGCGTCACCAAAGAGCAGTCGCTGATCACGCTCGAATCCGACAAGGCGACGATGGAGATTCCGTCGCCGGCGGCGGGCGTGGTCAAAGAGCTCAAGGTCAAGACCGGCGACAAGGTCTCGCAAGGCGCGACGATCCTCATGCTGGAGAGCGCTGGTGCGCAGGCACCAGCTGAGAAACCTGCGGCGGCAGCGGCGCCTGCGCAGTCCACGGCACCCGCCGCGAAAGGCGATGTCGACTGCGACGTGGTCGTCATCGGCGCCGGTCCCGGCGGATATTCGGCGGCGTTCCGGGCCGCGGATCTCGGACTGAAAACCATCCTTGTCGAGCGCTACCCGACGCTCGGCGGCGTGTGCCTCAACGTCGGCTGCATCCCTTCCAAGGCGCTGCTCCACACCGCCGCGATCATGGACGCGGCGCGCGATCTCGCCGACCACGGCATCAGCTTCGGCGAGCCGAAGCTGGATCTGGGCAAGTTGCGCGCGTTCAAGACCAAAGTCGTGGGCAAGCTCACCGGCGGGCTTGCCGCGATGGCGAAGATGCGCAAGGTGACGGTGATGCAGGGCGTGGCGGCTTTCACTGGGCCGAACGAACTCTCGATCGACGGAAGCAAAACCATCCGCTTCGCCAACGCGATCATCGCAACGGGATCGCAGGCGGCGAAACTTCGTCTTGGGGAAAATGAGCTGCCCGACGATCCGCGCATCGTCGATTCCACCGGCGCGCTCGAGCTGCCGAGCGTGCCGAAGAAGATGCTGATCATCGGCGGCGGCATCATCGGCCTCGAGATGGGCACCGTGTACTCGACGCTCGGCACCCGGCTCGACGTGGTCGAGATGATGGACAACCTCATGCTCGGCGCCGACCGCGACCTCGTCGCCGCCTGGGAGAAGTACAACAAGGAGCGCTTCGACAACGTGATGCTGAAGACCAAGACCACCAAGGTCGAGGCCGGCACGAAGGGGCTCAAGGTTTCGTTCGACGGCAAGGATGCCCAGACGTACGACCTCATCCTGGTCTCGGTCGGGCGCACGCCGAACGGCAAGAAGGTCGGCGCCGAGAAGGCCGGGGTGACGGTGACCGACCGCGGATTCATCGAGACGGATTCGCAGATGCGCACCAACGTGCCGCACATCTTCGCCATCGGCGACGTGACGAAGAACCCGATGCTCGCGCACAAGGCCGTCCACGAGGGGCATGTCGCGGCGGAGGCGGCCGCCGGCCAGAAGTCGCACTTCGACGCGCGCGTGATTCCTTCGGTGGCCTACACCGATCCCGAAATCGCCTGGGTCGGGCTCACCGAGGACGAAGCGAAGAAAAACGGCACCAAGGTCGGCGTGGCGAAATTCCCCTGGGCCGCCTCCGGGCGCGCCATCGCGAACGCGCGCGACGAGGGCTTCACCAAGCTCATCTTCGACGGCGAGAACCATCGCATCCTCGGCGGCGGCATCGTCGGCACCGGTGCCGGCGATCTCATCAGCGAGCTCGCGCTAGCGGTCGAAATGGGCGCCGACGCGACCGATATCGGCAAAACGATCCATCCGCATCCGACGACGAGCGAATCGGTGGGCATGGCGGCCGAATTGTTCGAAGGCGTCTGCACCGACCTGCCGCCGCAGAAAAAGAAGTGACCCAGGACGAGCTCAAGCGCAAGGTCGCCGAGGCAGCGCTCAAGTACGCGCAGGAAGGCGTGATCGGCGTCGGCTCGGGGTCGACCGTGAATCTCTTCATCGACGCTCTGGCGACGATCAAGGGCCGTATCGAGGGCGCGGTGGCCGCCTCGGAGGCGAGCGCCGAGCGGCTGAAGAAGCATGGCATCCGCGTCTTCGACCTGAACAGCGTGAACGCGCTCGATGTCTACGTCGACGGCGCGGACGAGGTCACCGAGCACCTGCACATGGTCAAGGGCGGCGGCGGCGCGCTGACACGCGAGAAGATCGTTGCCGCGGTGGCGAAGAAGTTCGTGTGCATCTGCGATGCGTCGAAGCTGGTCCCTGTGCTGGGAAAATTTCCGTTGCCGGTCGAAGTCATTCCGATGGCGCGCAGCTACGTCGGACGCGAGATGCTGAAGCGCGGCGCGCAGCCGGTGCTGCGCGAGAACTACAAGACCGACAACGGCAACCTGATCCTCGACTGCCACGGCCTCACACTGCTCGATCCGCCGGCGATGGAGGCGGACCTGAACAACGTTGCCGGCGTGGTCACCAACGGCATCTTTGCGCGCCGGCCGGCCGACGTGCTGCTGCTGGGTGAAGCGTCTGGAGTTCGGACCGTCAGCTTGCCGCGTGCGCGGTGAGCACGTCGGCGACGCAGGCGGTGAGCTTCTTCGCGTAGCCGATATGCAGGAACTCGTTCGGGCCGTGCGCGTTGGAGTGCGGGCCGAGCACGCCGGTGATGAGGAACTGCGCCTGCGGGAACTTCTCGCCCAGCATCGCCATGAAGGGGATCGTCCCGCCCATGCCCATCCACACCATGCTTTGGCCGAAATGGCGGCTCGAAGTCTCATCGAGCGCGCGGTCGAGCCACGCCGCCGATGACGGCGCGTTCCAGCCCTTCGCCGCCTGGCCGTACTCGAAAGTGACCTTCGCGCCGTAGGGCGGATCTGCTTCCAGCAGCTCTTTCAAGCGTCGCGCGGCGGCCTGTCCGTCGATCGTGGGCGGCAGGCGCAGCGAAAGAACCAGCTGGGTCTTGGGCCGTAACACGTTGCCGGCGCTCGCCGGCGGCGGCAGCCCGTCCGCGCCAATGACCGAGAGCATCGGCCGCCATGTGCCGTTCAGCAGCAGCTCCGACAGATCGCCCTGCATCGCACGCATGCCGGGGATAAAGGGCAACGTGTTCCAGATCTCCTCGCCCAATACTTGCGCCGTGCGCCGCGTCTGCGCTTTGCGGTCAGCCGGGATATCGGTATGAAATGCCGCGTCCTTGAGCGTGCCGTTGGCTGGGTCCTCGATGCGGTCGAGCAGGGCGCGGGCAATCCGGAAGCTCGAAGCGACCAGCCCGCTGGCATGGCCGGAATGCACGCCTTCCGTCAGGACCTCTACGGTCAGCACGCCATTCACCAGACCGCGCAGCGACGTGGTGCCCCAGAGCTGGGCGTAATTGCCGCAGCCGGAGTCCAGTCCGACCACGAAAGAAACCGCGCCGATGCGCGGCGCGAGCGCGTCGATGTAATAAGGCAGGTCGCCGCTGCCGCTTTCCTCGCAGCACTCGATCAGGATCACGCAGCGGCGATGCGGCCGCTTGTCCTCGTGCAAGGCCTTGAGCGCGGCGATCGCGCAGAAGACGGCGTAGCCGTCGTCCGCCCCGCCGCGGCCGTAGAGCTTGCCGTCCTCGATGACCGGCGTCCACGGCCCGAGGCCGGCGCGCCAGCCGATCATTTCCGGCTGCTTGTCGAGGTGGCCGTAGACGAGCACGGTGTCTTTGCTCGGGCTCGTGCCAGGCACCTCGATGAAAAGGCACGGCGTGCGGCCTTCAAGGCGCACGGTCTCGAGCTTCATGCCGGCGAGCGCATTGCGCTCGCACCATTGGGCAGCGAGCTTGGCTGCCTCGTCGATATATCCGTGGGATTGCCAGTCGCGGTCGAAATGCGGCGACTTCGCCGGGATGCGGATGTATTCGACCAGCGCCGGGACGATCGCGTCGTCCCAGAACTCAGCGATGCGCTTCACTTCTGCGGCGGAACGTAGCCCGACGCGGCGTCAGCGCCCTGGCCGAAGAAATGCCGCTCGGTCTGCTCCATGAGGTACTTGCGCGCCTTGGCATCGGCGAGGTTGAGGCGGTTCTCGTTCACCAGCATGGTCTGCTGCTTGAGCCACTGCGCCCACGCCTCCTTGGAGACGCTCTCCCAGATGCGCTTGCCGAGCTCGCCGGGATAAGGCGGGAAAGCCAGACCTTCGGCCTCGCGGCCGAGCTTGACGCACTTCACCATCCGAGTCATCGGCTGATTATATGCGCTTGAAAAAGACCTTCGAACCGCGGCGCCAGTTGTAGAGCGCCTGTCGCTGCGAAGGCAGTGTGTCGACGTCGCCAGGGCGGAAGCCCTGCTCGATGAACCAGTGCGCAGCGTGCGTGGTGAGCGCGAAGAACTTGCGCAGCTTGAGCGCCTTGGCACGGTCCTGGCAGGCGAGGAGCAGCCGCTCGCCATAGCCGGCATCGCGATACTCGGGCGCGACCGCCAGGCAAGCAAACTCGGCGCTTTTGTCCTCGGCGAAGGGATAGAGCGCGGCACAGCCGCGGATCACGCCGTCGTGCTCGACGACGAGGAAATTGCCGATCTCCGCTTCCAGCAGCTCGCGGCTGCGCTTGACGAGCGTGCCGTCCGCCTCGAGCGGCTCGATGAGGGCGAGCATCCCGCCCACGTCCTCGATGCGCGCCGGCCGCAGTTTCTCGAGCGTATCGGCGGTGACCATGGTGCCGACGCCGCTCTGCGTGAAGAGCTCGAGCAACAGAGATCCGGGTACGCGGCGAGAAACGAGATGCGCGCGGCCCACACCGCCGGCGAGCGCGCGCACTGCGTGCTCGAGCGCGCGCGCGGTCTGGGCAGTGACCTTGCCCTTCCTCGCCAGGGCGTCGGCCTCGTGCGCGGTGAGCTCGCTGATGACCTGGTCTTTGCGGTCGACCGGCAGCTTGTCGGTGAATAGCAGGAGCTTGTCGGCGCGCAGCGCCACTGCGACGGTCTCGGCCACGTCTTCCCAGGCGAGATTGAACACTTCGCCGGTGGGCGAGTAGCCGACGTGCGCGACGAGCACGACTTCGCCGGCGTCGAGCGCGCCGCGGATGGCAAAGGCGTCGACCTTGCGCACGGCTCCCGCATAGAGGAAGTCGACGCCCTTGCGCACGCCAATGGGGCGCGCGGTGATGAAATTGCCGGAGTTGACGCGAATCTGCGCGCCCGCCATCGGCGAGCGCGGCAGCCCTTGCGAGAGCACGGCCTCGATCTCGATGCGCAGCACGCCCGCCGCCTGCTTGACCGCCGTGAGCGCGGCATCGTCGGTGATGCGCAGGCCCTGCGCGTAGCGCGAGCGCACGCCGCGCGCCTTGAGCTCCGCTTCGATCTGCGGCCGGGCGCCGTGCACCAGCACGAGCCGGATGCCGAGCGCCGCCAGCAGGTTGAGGTCGTGCACGAAGCTGAGGAACCGCTGCCGCTCGGTGAAAAGCTCGCCGCCGAAGGCGACGACGAAGGTGCGGCCGCGGAAAGCGTGCACGTACGGCGCCACCTGGCGCAGCCAGCGGACGAAGAGCTCTGGGGACTGGGTCGGGTTCTGGTTCGCGGCCATTGTATTTTTTTCAAATTGTACGGGCTCTACCGCAGCGTGCACGCCGCGTTATGCTTCGTATCCAAGAAGGAGGCCTCATGAAATCGATCCGCATACTTTCGTTCGCACTCGCCGTGCTGCCGGTTGGCGCCCATGCCGCGGACGACGCTCAGGACTGGACCGCGTTTGGCCATGTGCTCACGTTGCTGCAGACCGCCATGCGCATCGGCTCGAACCCCAATCCCGACCAGGCGATGGCCGACTTGCTCGCCGGGCGCAACCCGGAGGCGAACCAGGCGATCGCCGGCCTGTTCGCCGGCGCGACGGCGGAGATGCCGCCGGAGTACCGCGACCGGGTCGCCGCGCTCGGCCGCGACGTGGCGAGCCTCGCGCTAAGAAACCCGGTCTCGTCGACGGCGGATACGCTGTCGGTGCAGCGCAGCCTGCAGGCACGCAAGGACCTGACGGCGATGGGCCTGCGCTACCACGACGAGGGCGAGTACCTCGAGGCGGTAAAGCGCAACGACCAGCTCGCCACCGAGCTCTTCATCGCCGGCCGCGGCGTGAATCTGGATGCGCGCACCTGGACCGGCCGCAGCGCGGTCGATATCGCGCGCGACAACGGCAACACCCAGCTCGCCGAGCTGATCGCTAGAAGTCTCCCCGCAAAGCGCTGAGCGCCGCGAGGGCGGCGATTCCGGCGGTCTCCGTCCGCAGGACGCGTGCGCCCAGGCGCACCGGTACGAAGCCCGCGTCGAGGAAAGCGGCCTCTTCATCCGGATTGAAGCCGGCTTCCGGCCCGGCCGCGATCGTGAACTCGCTGCCGTCCTTGAGCGCTTGCGAGAAGCGCAGCTCCGAGGCGGGCGAAAGCAACAGCTTGGTGCCGGTCCCGCCGCGGTAGTCGACTGCGGCAAGCATCGCGTGCACGGTCGGAATCTGGTTGCGGCCGCATTGCTCGCATGCGGCGACGGCAATCTTCTGCCAATGCGCCTGCCGTGCCGCCGCGCGTTCGCCCTTGGGGCGTGCGACGGAGGAGGCGGCGAGCACCGGTTGGATCTCGGCGACGCCGAGCTCGACGCTCTTCCGCACAGTGAAGTCCATGCGCTCGCCCGCCGAAACGCCTTGCACCAGCACCACGCGCAGCGGCGATTCGCGCTCGATCGCGCGGTGTGCGAGCACATCAACCAGCACCTTCAGCCGTTGTATCGATGCGATGCGCGCCGCGTATTCGCCGCCGCGGCCGTTGAATAGCGTGATCTCGTCGCCTGAATGCACGCGCAGCACATGCACTGCGTGGTGGGCGCTGTCCTCGGGCAGGAGCACGCTCGTTCCGGCGCGCAGGGGCGCGTCGAGATAGAACCGCGGCACGCCGTTAGCTGGCGACGAGTCGCCGCAATCCGCGCCACAGCAGCCGCATCAGCAGCACCACGGAGAGAAGCAGCAGCGCGAGCAGCAGCAGGAACGCGAGCGGATGCGCGAAGGCGAGCCACAGGCCGAGCGGCACGATGGCGTCCTCGGAGAGCGAAGCCGCCCAGTTCGAGAACGGTTCCGGCGACAGATTGAGCGTCGCGCGTGCGCCGGCTTTGGTCACATGCATCACGGCGGCGAGGCTCCCGCCCAAGAGCCCGGCGGCCACCATGACGGCCGAGGTCGAATCGCCGAATGCCATGGCGGCAAGCGCAGCGCCCGCCGGGATGCGCACGAAGCTGTGCATCGCGTCCCAGATGCTGTCGAGCCACGGCACCTTGTCGGCGCCGAACTCGACGAGCGTCATGAAGCCGCTGGCACCGAGCACGACCGGATGCTGCAGCACTTCGAGATGCCCCGGCAGCTCGACCCATCCCATCGCGCCCGCAAGACCGACGACGAAGATCACGGCATAGGCGCGCAATCCGGCGCCCCATGCGAGCGCGAGCGCAAGTGCCAGTTCCGGAAGATTCATATTCACGGAAAAGGGGTCAGAGCAATTTTCCAGTTACAAAAGCTGGGCAAGCGAAAGGTGATTTGTTTCAGGAAAATTGCTCTGACCCCTTTTCCTACATCGTGGCGCCGAGCGTCCAGGGCGCGAATTCGTCTTCGCCGTAGCCGAACTCCTCGCTTTTGGATTTGCGTCCGGACGCGGTTTCCAAAATGAGGCGGAAGAAGCGCTCGCCGGCTTCGGCGATCGTCTCGGTGCCGTCGACGATCGTGCCGCAATTGAAATCCATGTCGTCTTCCTGGTGCACGAAGAGCGGGGTATTGGTGGCGAGCTTGAGCGAAGGCGCCGGCTTGCAGCCGTAGGCCGAGCCTCGCCCGGTAGTGAAGCAGATCATGTTGGCGCCGCCGGCGACCTGTCCGGTCGCCGAGACCGGGTCGTAGCCCGGGGTGTCCATGTAGACGAAGCCCCTCGCAGTCACCGGCTGCGCATATTCGTAGACCGCCATCAGATTGGTCGTGCCGCCTTTGGCGACAGCACCGAGCGATTTCTCCAATATCGTGGTCAGCCCGCCCGCCTTGTTGCCTGGCGACGGGTTGTTGTTCATCTCGTTGCCGTTGCGGCGCGTGTATTCCTCCCACCAGTGGATGCGCTCGATCAGCTTCTCACCGACCTCTTTGCTGACCGCACGCCGCGTGAGCAGATGCTCGGCGCCGTAGATCTCCGGTGTTTCGGACAAGATGGCCGTACCGCCGTGGCGCACGAGCAGGTCCACCGCCGCGCCGAGCGCCGGGTTGGCGCTGATGCCCGAGTAGCCGTCGGACCCCCCGCACTGCAGGCCGAGCGTCAGGTGGCTGGCGGGCACCGGCTCGCGCTTCACCTTGTTCGCCTCGGGCAGCATTTCCTTCACGCGTGCGATGCCGTTCTCGACCGCTTTCCTCGTGCCGCCTTTCTCCTGGATCGTGAAGGCGCCGAGCGTGGCGCTCTTCTTGAGTCCCTGGGCGGAGAGCAGCATGTTGATCGGGTTCGCTTCGCAGCCCAGGCCGACGAGCTGCGACGAATAGAAATTCGGATGGCGCGCATAGCCGGCAATCGTGCGGCGCAGGACGTCGGTTGCCTCGCCCTCACTCGCCATGCCGCAGCCGGTTTTGTGCGTCAGCGCGACCACGCCATCGACATTTGGGTACTCACTCAGATTATTTTTGAAGTGCTCGGCGATCATCCTCGCGACGGTCGCCGAGCAGTTCACGCTGGTGAGGATGCCGATGTAGTTGCGCGTTGCGACTCGGCCGTCGGTGCGCTTGATGCCCATGAAGGTTGCGGGCTGGGCCACGTATTCGGTTTCTCGCCTGAGAGCGCAGAAGGCATAGTCGCGCTGGAAGTCGCCCATCGCGACGCTGTGCACGTGGACGTGATCGCCGGCTTTGATCGGCTGCGTGGCAAAGCCGATGATCTGGTTGTAGCGATGCACCGGCGCGCCTTTCGCCACGTCGCGCACCGCGACCTTGTGGCCCGGGGGCACGCGCACGCTGACGCGGATGCGCTCCTTCGGCACCAGCGTGCCGGCGGGCAACTCGACCCGAGCGATGACGACGTCGTCCTCGGGATGGAGGCGGATCGTGAGATCGGCGGCTTGCAGCATTAGTGGTTGTCCCTGGGGACGAAGGCACCGCTCTTCCCGACCAGGAAGTCGAGATCGGCGCCTTGGTGCGCCTGCAGCACGTGATCATGGTACAGGCGCCAGTAGCCGCGCTGTAGCGCGGGCTTGGGCGCCTTCCAGCGGGCCTTGCGCTTCTTCAGCTCGGCCGCGCTCACGTCGAGCTGCAGCTTCCGCTTGGCGACGTCGAGCTCGATCGTGTCACCGTTCTGGACGAGCGCGAGCGTCCCGCCGGCCGCCGCCTCGGGGGAGACGTGGAGCACGACCGTGCCGTAGGCGGTGCCGCTCATGCGCGCATCCGAGATGCGCACCATGTCGGTGACGCCTTTCTTCAGCAGCTTCGGTGGCAGGGGCATGTTGCCGACCTCCGCCATGCCCGGGTAGCCTTTTGGTCCGCAGTTCTTCAGCACCATCACGCAGCGCTCGTCGATGTCGAGCTTCGGATCGTCGATGCGCTGGTGGAAGTCCTCGATGTTCTCGAACACCACGGCACGGCCGCGGTGCTTCATCAGCTTCGGCGTCGCGGCCGAGGGCTTGATGATGGCGCCGTCGGGGCAGAGGTTGCCGCGCAGCACCTTGATGCCGGTGTTCTTCTTGAAGGGCGACTTGAACGTATGGATGACGTCGCGGTTCCAGCATTCCGCACTGCGCACGTTGTCCCAGATCGTCTGCCCGTTCACGGTAAGCGCATTGCGATGCAGGCGGTTGTTTTCACCGAGCTCGCGCAGCACCGCCGGCAGGCCGCCGGCGTAACAGAAGTCCTCCATCAGGTATTTGCCGTTCGGCATCAGGTTGACGAGCGTGTGCACGCCGTCACCGATGCGGTCCCAATCGTCGAGCGTGAGATCCACGCCGATGCGTCGCGCGATGGCGATGAGGTGAATCACCGCGTTGGTCGAGCCGCCGATCGCGGCGTTGGCGCGGATCGCGTTCTCGAACGCCTGCCGGGTGAGGATGCGCGACAGGCGGAGGTCCTGCTTGACCATCTCGACGATGCGCCGTCCCGCCATGCGCGCCAGCACATTGCGCCGCGCATCCACCGCCGGATAGGCGGCATTGCCCGGCAGGGCGACACCGAGCGCTTCGACCATCGAAGCCATGGTCGATGCGGTGCCCATGGTCATGCAGTGGCCGTGCGAGCGGTGCATGCACGATTCGGCCTCGTGGAATTCTTCGACTGTAATCTTGCCGGCGCGAAGGTCCTCGGACATCGACCAGACGTTGGTTCCCGAGCCGATGTCGTGGCCGCGATATTTTCCGGAAAGCATCGGCCCGCCGGAAACGAAGATCGTGGGTAGGTCGACGCTCGCCGCGCCCATGAGAATCGAGGGTGTGGTCTTGTCGCAGCCGCCGAGGAGCACCACGCCGTCGAGCGGGTTGCCGCGGATCGATTCCTCGGCGTCCATGCTGGCAAGGTTGCGGTAGAGCATCGCGGTCGGCCGTAGCAGCGTCTCGCCGAGCGACATCACGGGAAATTCGAGCGGGAAGCCGCCGGCCTCCAGAACGCCGTTGCGAACGTGCTCGGCGAGCACACGGAAGTGGGTATTGCACGGCGTGAGCTCGGACCAGGTGTTGCAGATGCCGATGACGGGCCGGCCGTCGAACTGGTCGTTCGGCACACCACGGTTCTTCACCCAGCTGCGATAGATAAAGCCGTAGATGTCCTGCCGGCTGAACCAGGCTGCGCTGCGACGCTGCTTCTTCTTGTCAGTAGGTGGCACGGCCGCCCGAGATGTCGAAAACTGCGCCAGTGGAGAACGAACACTCAGCGGAGGCGAGCCAGCACACCAGCGCCGCGATCTCCTCCACCTTGACGAAACGCCCCATCGGGATCTTGGAAAGCATGTACTTGGCGAACTCCGGCGTCACCTGCTCGAGGATCGCCGTCTGCGCGGCCGCGGGGGTCACGCAGTTGACGAGCACGCCGTTCTGGGCAAGCTCCTTGCCGAGCGCCTTGGTGAAAGCGATCAGGCCGCCCTTTGCCGCGGCATAGGCCGCCGCGTTGGGATTGCCTTCCTTGCCGGCGATCGAGGCGATGTTGACGATGCGGCCGTAGCCCGCCTTCACCATGTGAGGCACCACCGCGCGGCAGCATAAAAAAGGACCGTTGAGGTCGATGTCGATGACGCGCTTCCACTCGGTCACCGGATAGTCGACGACCGGCATGCTCGGACCGGCGATGCCGGCGTTGTTGATCAGCACGTCGATCTTGCCAAGCTCCGCGAGCGTTTTCTTCACGGCGCTCTCGATCGACGCCTGATCGGCGACGTCGACGCGCGGCGAGCCGTCGAGATCCCAGATCGCCACTTTCGCGCCCGATGCTTGCAGTCGCTTGGCAATCGCGGCGCCGATGCCCTGCACGCCGCCCGTCACCACCGCAGTGCGGCCGGTGAAAACGAATTGATTCATGAAGACGCGAAGTATAATCGCTGCCCTTCAGGAAAACTCCCTATGGCTGGACGTCTCGCGGGTAAGACCGCATTCATTACTGCTGCCGCGCAGGGCATGGGAAATGCCGCTGCCCTCGCTTTCGCGCGCGAAGGCGCGCGGGTCTGGGCCACCGACATCAACGGCCAGCTCGCGAAGGCGCTCGAGGGCAAGGATGGCATCCGCACGAGCCAGCTCGATGTGACCGACGAAACGGCGATCGCGCGCACCGCGCAGGAAGTCGGCGCTCAGTTTGGTCACGTGGACGTGCTGTTCAATTGCGCCGGCATCGTGCATAACGGTTCGATCGTCGAGGCGAGCGCGAAGGACTGGGACCAGGCCTTCGCGGTCAACGTCAAATCCATGTTCCTGGTGTCGCGCGCTTTCCTCCCCGGCATGTTGAAGCGACAGAAGGGCTCGATCATCAACATGGCGTCGGTCGCCTCGTCGCTCAAAGGACTGCCGAACCGCTGCGTGTACGGCGCGAGCAAGGCCGCCGTGATCGGCCTCACCAAATCAATCGCCGCGGACTATGTGCGCCAGGGCGTGCGCTGCAACGCGATCGCGCCAGGCACGGTCGACACGCCTTCGCTGCAGGGACGCATCAACTCCTACGCCGACCCGGTGCAGGCGCGCAAGGACTTCGTCGCGCGCCAGCCGATGGGGCGGCTCGGCACGGTCGACGACATCATGGGCGTGCTGGTGTATCTCGCCTCCGATGAATCGCTCTTCGCGACCGGCAACGTTTTTTCGATCGATGGGGGAATGACCATATGAAGCTGTGCCGTTACGGCAAACCCGGCTACGAGAAGCCCGGGATGATCGATGCCGAGGGGAAGCTGCGCGACCTCTCGAAGATCGTCGACAACCTCGGACCGAACGAGATCTCGCCGCGCGGGCTGAAGGTGCTCACGCGCCTGAAGCCCGAATCGCTGCCGCTGGTGAATGGCAATCCGCGCTTCGGCGTGCCGTACGTCGGCATCGGCAAGTTCGTCGCCATCGGCCTCAATTATTCCGACCACGCCAAGGAAGCGGGCTTGCCGATTCCCTCGGAACCCATCGTGTTCATGAAGGCCACCACGTGCATCAACGGGCCGAACGACGAAATCATCCAGCCGAAGAACTCCACCAAGCTCGACTGGGAAGTCGAGCTCGGCGTGGTCATCGGCACGCAGGCGCGCTATGTCGACGAAGCGGCCGCGCTGAGCCATGTCGCGGGCTATTGCATCGTGAATGATGTCTCCGAGCGCGGCTTCCAGATGGCCACCACGCAATGGGACAAGGGCAAGGGGTTCGATACCTCGGGGCCGATTGGCCCGTGGCTCGTGACGAGCGACGAAATCCGCGACCCGCAGACGCTCGACATGTTGCTCGAGGTGAATGGCAAGAAGATGCAGACCGGCACCACGCGCACCATGGTGTTCGGCGTGGCGAAGATCATCTCGCACGTCAGCCAGTACATGACGCTCCTGCCCGGCGACATCATTGCCACCGGCACGCCGCCGGGCGTCGGCCTCGGCATCAAGCCGACCCCCGTGTTCCTCAAGCCCGGAGATGTGATGCGTCTCACGATTGCGGGCCTCGGCGAGCAAAAACAGCGCGTGGTGGCCTACTCGGCCTAGGGTTTTTCACCTGCCGGAAGACCAGGAGTAAGCTAGGCCTATGAACAGGCGCGCAGATTTTTTGCAGAACCTCGAGCAAAGCGCCTTCTGGATGCCGTTCACGTCGAACCGGCAATTCAAGAAGGCGCCGCGTCTGCTCGCGCGCGCCGAGGGCATGCACTACTGGACGCCCGAGGGGCGCCAGATCCTCGACGCTTGCGCCGGACTGTGGTGCGTGAACGCCGGTCATTGCCGGCCGAAGATCGTCGAAGCCATCAAGCGCCAGGCGGCGGAGATGGATTTCGCGCCCGCTTTCCAGATGGGGCATCCGATTGCGTTCGAGTTCGCCGATCGGCTCGCCGCGATCGCCCCGCAAGGCTTCAAGCGTGTCTTCTTCACCAATTCGGGTTCCGAGTCCGTCGATACCGCGCTCAAGATCGCGCTCGCCTACCACCGCGCGCGCGGCGAATCACAGCGCTTCCGCCTGATCGGTCGCGAGCGCGGCTATCACGGCGTGAACTTCGGCGGCATTTCGGTCGGCGGCCTGAGCCACAACCGCAAATACTTCGGTCCCGGCGTCGCCGGCGTCGACCACCTGCGCCACACGCACGATGTCTCGCGCAACGCCTTCTCGCGCGGACTGCCCGCGCACGGCGCCGAGCTCGCCGACGATCTCGAGCGCCTGTGCGCGCTGCACGATGCTTCGACCATCGCGGCGGTCATCGTCGAGCCGGTGGCGGGCTCCGGGGGCGTGCTGGTGCCGCCGCGCGGCTACCTCGAACGGTTGCGCGACATCTGCACGAAGCACGGCATCCTGCTCATCTACGACGAGGTGATCACCGGCTTCGGCAGGCTCGGCAAGCCGTTCGGCTCGCAGAAGCTCGGCGTGCTGCCCGACCTTTTCGCGACCGCCAAAGGCATGACCAATGGCGCGGTGCCGATGGGCGCCGTGTTCGCGCGCGACAGCATCTACGAAGCGTTCATGCAAGGTCCGGAAGGCATCGAGCTGTTCCACGGCTATACCTATTCGGGACACCCGCTGGCCTGCGCGGCGGGCATCGGCACGCTCGACACGTACCAGGACGAGGGCCTGCTCGAGCGCGCGAGCTCGCTCGAGAAGCACTGGGAAGATGCGATCCACTCGGTAAACGACGCGCCCAACGTCATCGACATCCGCAACTTCGGACTGATGGGCGCGATCGAACTGTCACCGAAGGCCGGGGCACCCGGCAGCCGGGGCTACGACGCACTCGTGAAGTGCTTCGAGGCCGGCGTCCTGATCCGCTACACCGCCGACACGCTCGCTTTTTCGCCGCCTCTCATCGTCGAGAAGGCGCAGATCGAGCGTATCTTCGAGACGGTCCGCAAGGTCCTGCAGACCCTGGATTAATCGGGGCCTGACCCCGATGCTTACTTGGCGGCGGCCCTGACCACGCCAAGCCGTCGGCCCCGCGCCGGCTGCTTCAGGCGTGCCGGGGTGACGAGGTCGCGCACGAAGTTGGGCAGCGCAAAGACGCCTTCGTGGGTCTCGCCGTTGTAGAAGCGCAGCTCCTGCATCTTGCGCGCCTCGATGCGCCGGTCGATCTCGTCGGCGGTGAAGGCCTTCGGATCGAGCTTGTCGGAGCACACCGCCATCGACCAGAGAGACCCGTAGAGCGGGATGTACATCGTGTAGACGCGCACGATGCGGAACACGCTGTTCAGTCGCTGGGCGAGGTCGGCGACGCGCTGCGGCTGCGCCACCGGCGAGCCGAGATGCAGCGCGAGCGCGCCGCCCGGCGCAAGCGCCGTGCGCAGCTGCTGGAAGAACTCCATCGAGTAGAGCGCGGCCGCAGGACCCACCGGATCGTTGAGATCGAGCGCGATGAGATCGAACCGCTCCTGCGTCTCGCGCACGAACTTCATCCCGTCGTCGATCCGCACGGTGAGCTTCGGATTGTCGAACACGCCGTTATGGACGGCGTGGAAGTGCTCCTTGGCCACCGTGATCACGTCGGCGTCGATCTCGACCATGATCACGTTGTCGACCGACGGGTGCTTGAGCGCCTCTTCCGACGAGCCGCCGTCGCCGCCGCCGATGATCAGCACCTTCTTCGGCGCCGCATGGGCGGTGAGCGCGGGATGGATGAGGTTCTCGTGATAGACGAACTCCTCCTTCTCGGAGGTCATGTTGAACCCGTCGAGACGGAACAGCTTGCCGTAGTGCGGCGTCTCGTAGATCTGCATCTTCTGGAACTTGGTCTGCCATTCGCCGATCTGCTTTGTCGCCTTGATGTAGAACCCGGTCGAGGGTGAGAGCGGCTCCATCAGCAGGTGCTCGCCGCGATCGATCTCGTGCTTGGCGACCTCGGTCGGCTCGAAGTGATCGACCAGCTGCTCGAACAGCTTCCTCGCCTTGACCGAGTTGTCGGCGCTGTAGTTGCAGACGTAGACGTCGAGCGTCAGCCCCTGGCGCTCGGGCCAGGTATGGATCGCAAGGTGCGATTCGGCGAGCACTATGGTGCCCGTGAAGCCGCCGCCCTCGAACGTGTGGAACGTCGAGTCCATGGTCGTGAGACCGGACCCGGCGACCATCTCGAGGCATTTCGCGCGGAAGCGCTCGCCGTCCAGAAGGAGCTGCGGATCGCAGCGGCAGCCGGTGAGGTCACCGATGAGATGCAGGCCGTTCATTTTTTTGTCCTCCAAAACGCGAAGGCGAAGCCCGCGGTAGCAGCCTCGCCTTCGATCCGCGCCTTGCGGCGCACACAGCGATCTTCAATCGCGCTCAATTCGTTCAAAACCTCCTAAACCAACTCTTGACAAACCGCATCGATCAATCTGCGAGCGATCGAGATTTTGCTCGGAAGTTTCGGCAATTGCAATACTTCGAACCACTTTGCTTCCTCGATTTCGGTTTCCTGCGGCTTCACTTCGCCGCTCACCCATTCGCAAACGAACGCGATCATCAGCGAGTGCGGAAACGGCCAAGGCTGGCTCGCGAAGTAGCGGATGTTGTTTACGCGCACGCCGACTTCCTCCTGCACCTCGCGCGCGAGGCACTGCTCGAGCGACTCGCCGGGCTCGACGAAGCCGGCGAGCGCGCTGTACATGCCGGGCGGAAAGTGCGGGCTCCTCGCCAGCAGGAGCTCTTTTCCCCTATGAACGAGCGCCATGATCGCCGGCGCCACTCTCGGGTAGGCGGAGAGCTTGCAGGACGGGCAAACCCGGACACGCTCGTCTGCTTTCGCCTGCGTAGGCGTACCGCAGCGGCCGCAGTACTGGTGCGTGCGGTCCCAGGCGACCAGTTGCAGGGCCCGCCCGGCCAAGGCGAAGTGCGCGTCATCGAGCACGGTGAAGAGCGCCCGCAGGCCCGCCCAAGCCATGCCGGCCGGCGCATCGGCCTTCCCCGGCAGCTCCGCAGCCCAGCATTGCTGGCCGGAGAGGCGCCCTAGATATAGGGTCCGTTGGGACGCAGACCCCAGCCAATTGTGGTTTTTCTGCAACGGCAGCTTGGCCCAGGCAGGCCGTGCCTTGACGCGAAGGTCGTCGCTCGGCCGCTCCATCGGCCCCATTTCGACCAAGAGCTCGTCACCGCGGAACACGAACCAGTGCGCTTCAGCGGGCGCGTCGCACCGCACGAGATGCTCGTAATCGATGGGGCTGGAGAAGGGAAGGAGCATGACCCGCTGAGTATAATTTGCGCGCTCCGATGGACTCCCCCGCAACGGCCAAGGCAGCCGACGCCGAGCTAGCCAATTCCATCCGCGCGCTGGCGATGGACGCGGTGGAGGCGGCGAAGTCCGGCCACCCGGGGATGCCGATGGGCATGGCGGAAATCGCTGTCGCCCTCTGGAAACGCCACCTGCGCCACAACCCGGCGAACCCCGACTGGGCCGACCGCGACCGCTTCGTGCTGTCGAACGGCCACGGTTCGATGCTCCTCTACAGCGTCCTGCACCTGACCGGCTACGACCTGCCGATCGGCGAGCTGAAGCGCTTCCGCCAGCTCGGCTCGAAGACGCCGGGGCACCCCGAACGCGGCTGCGCACCCGGCGTCGAGACCACCACCGGGCCGCTCGGCCAGGGGATCTCCAATGCCGTCGGCATGGCGCTCGCCGAGCGCCTGCTGGCCGCCGAATTCAACCGCCCCGAGCACACCATCGTCGACCACTACACCTACGTCTTCCTGGGCGACGGCTGCATGATGGAAGGCATCTCGCACGAGTCGTGCGCGCTGGCCGGCACCCTGGCGCTGGGCAAGCTGATCGCGATCTACGACGACAACGGCATCTCGATCGACTCGGACAAGGGCCAGATCAAGCAGTGGTACACGGACGACGTGCGCCGCCGGTTCGAGTCCTACGGCTGGCAGGTGATCCCGAACGTCGACGGCCACGACGTCGAGGCGGTCGATGCCGCCATCCGCAAGGCGAAGCGCGAAAAGACGCGGCCGACGCTGATCTGCGCCAAGACCACCATCGCGAAAGGCGCGCCGACGAAAGCGAACACGGGCGCAGCGCACGGGGCAGCGCTCGGTGCGCAGGAGATCGCCGCTACCCGCGTGGCGATCGGTTGGCCCTATCCGGCCTTCGAGGTGCCGAAATCGGTCTATGAGGGCTGGGATGCCCGCGATGCGGGCAAGCGGGCCGAGAAGGCGTGGCGGCGCCGCTTCAACGCCTACAAGAGGGAGTTCGCCGCCGAGGCGGCCGAGTTCGAGCGGCGCATGGCCGGCACGCTGTCCGCGGCTTTGGATGAAACGGCTCGCCGCGTAATCGATGAGTTCAACCAGAAGGGCGAGACGCTCGCCACCCGGCGCGCCTCGCAGCTCGCCCTGGACGCGTTGGTTCCCGTGCTGCCGGAGCTGGTCGGCGGGTCCGCCGACCTGACGGGCTCGAACCTGACCATGGCGAAGTCTTCGAAGGCGATTGGCCCGAGCGGGGGCGGCAACTACGTCTTCTACGGCGTACGCGAATTCGGCATGGCCGCGGTCATGAACGGCCTCGCCCTGCACGGCGGCTTTATCCCGTACGGCGGCACGTTCCTCGTCTTTTCCGATTACGCGCGCAATGCGCTGCGGCTTGCCGCGCTGATGGGCGCGCATGCCATCTATGTCTTCACGCACGACTCGATCGGTCTGGGCGAGGACGGCCCGACGCACCAGCCGATCGAGCACGCATCGAGCCTGCGCCTCATGCCCAACATGACCGTGTGGCGTCCGGCGGATTCGGTGGAAACGGCGGTGGCCTGGCGTGCCGCGATCAAGCACAAGAACGGGCCAAGCGCGCTCCTCCTCACCCGGCAGAACGTACCGGCGCTGAAGCACGCGGACCTTGAAGCGGCCGAGCGCGGCGGCTACGTGCTGTCCGACGCCGCGGGTGCCCGTGCCGTAATCATCGCCACGGGCTCGGAGGTGGCACTCGCGATCGAGGCGCAAAAAATGCTTGCCAGCGAGGGTATCCCCGTAAGCGTCGTTTCCATGCCGTCGACGAGCGTGTTCGACCGCCAGCCGGCCGAGTACCGGAACGGCGTGCTCGGTACGCTGCCCAAGGTAGCAGTGGAAGCGGGCGTCACGGAGTATTGGCGCAAGTACGTCGGCCTCGAAGGCGCGGTGGTCGGGATCGACCGCTACGGCGAATCGGCGCCGGCCGGTGAATTGTTCAAGCATTTCGGCTTCACGCCTCAGCGTGTCGCCGACGTCGTGAGGAGCCTGGTGAAATGACCATCAAAGTCGCGATCAACGGATTCGGCCGCATCGGCCGCATGGTGCTGCGCGCCCACTATGAGGGCGGCAAGAAGCACGGCTTGCAGTTCGTCGCCATCAACGACCTGGGCGACGCCGCCACCAACGCGCACCTGCTGAAGTACGACACGGCGCATGGGAAATTCCCGGGCACCGTCAAAGTCGATGGCGACAGCCTCGTCGTCAACGGCGATCGGATAAAGGTGGTCGCGGAGCGCGACCCGGCGAAGCTGCCCTGGCGGCAGATGGGCGTCGACGTGGTGATGGAATGCACGGGCCTCTTCACGAGCAAGGCCAAGGCGGGCGCGCACATCCAGGCCGGCGCCAAGAAGGTGATCATCTCCGCGCCGGGCGAGAAGGATGTCGATCGCACCGTCGTCTTCGGCGTCAACCACAAGGCGCTCACGGAGTCCGATAGCGTGATCTCGAACGCCTCGTGCACGACCAACTGCCTCGCGCCGCTCGTCAAGGCGATCGACGATCGCATCGGTGTCGTCGCCGGCCTGATGAACACCATCCACTCGTTCACCAACGACCAGGTGCTCACCGACGTCTATCACAAGGACCTGCGACGAGCGCGCTCGGCGGTGCACAACATGATCCCGACCAAGACCGGCGCCGCAGCGGCGGTCGGGCTCGTGCTGCCGCACCTGAACGGCAAGCTCGACGGCTTCTCGATCCGCGTGCCGACCATCAATGTATCGATCGTCGACCTCACCTTCGTTGCCAAGCGGCCGACCACGGTGGACGAGGTCAACAAGGCGGTCAAGGCGGCGTGCGACGGCGACTTGAAGGGCATCCTCGAGTACAACACCGAGCAGCTCGTCTCGTCCGACTTCAACCACAACCCGGCGAGCTCGATCTTCGATTCGACGCTGACGCGCGTCTCCGACGGCACGCTGGTGAAGGTCTCCTCGTGGTACGACAACGAGTGGGGCTTCTCCAACCGCATGCTGGATGTCGCGGTCGCCTTTGCCGAAGTCGGGATGGCGCTGGCTAAGTAGGCGTATTGGTCGTCCCCGCGAAGGCGAGGACCCAGTTTCGCCAGTTGGGCAGATGAATTTTCTAAACGGGGTCCCCGCTTTCGCGGGGATGACTTGTTAAATGAAGTTTCGTCGAATGGCGGACGTCGACCTCCGCGGCAAGCGCGTCTTCATCCGCGCCGACCTCAACGTGCCGATCGAGGACGGGCGCATCAGCGACGACACGCGCATCCGCTCCTCCGTGCCCGGCATCAAGCTGGCGCTGGAGCGCGGCGCCGCCGTGATGGTCACTTCGCACCTGGGGCGGCCGACCGAAGGCGAGCTCAAGCCCGAGGATTCGCTCGCGCCAGTGGCGAAACGACTCGGCGAGCTGCTGGGCCGCGAGGTACCGGTGATCCGCGATTGGGTAGGCGGCGTGGACGTGAAGCCCGGGCAGGTCGTGATGCTCGAGAACTGCCGCGTCAACAAGGGCGAGAAGAAGGACGACGCCGAGCTCGCCAGGAAGATCGCCGCCCTCTGCGATGTCTATGTGAACGACGCCTTCGGCACGGCGCACCGCGCCGAGGCCACCACGCACGGCGTCGCGCGCTTCGCCAAGGTGGCGTGCGCCGGCCCGCTGATGGCGGCGGAGCTCGAAGCGCTCGGCAAGGCGCTCGGCAATCCCGCGCGTCCGCTGGTGGCCATCGTCGCGGGCTCGAAGGTGTCCACGAAGCTCACCATCCTCGACGCGCTCGCCAGGAAGGTCGACAGCCTGATCGTCGGCGGCGGCATCGCCAACACGTTCCTGCTCGCGGCGGGCAAGCCGATCGGAAGATCGCTCGCCGAGAAAGATCTCGTCGGCGAGGCGAAGAAAATCGCAGCCTCCACCAGCGTGCCGCTGCCAACGGACGTCGTCGTCGCGCCGTCGCTGGAAGCAAAGCAGGGCACGACGAAGAAGGCGGATGCCGTCGGCGCCGACGACATGATCCTGGACATCGGCCCTGAGACGGCAAAGGCGTTCGCGGCCTCGCTCGAGAAGGCGGGCACCATCGTCTGGAACGGCCCGGTCGGCGTGTTCGAAAACGACGCCTTCGCCAAAGGCACCGAAACGCTCGCGCGCGCCATCGCCAAATCGAAGGCCTATACGATCGCAGGCGGCGGCGACACGGTTGCGGCGATCAACAAGTTCGGCATCGCCGGCGACATCGACTACATCTCCACGGCGGGTGGCGCCTTCCTCGAATTTCTCGAGGGCAAAACACTTCCAGCAGTTGCTGCGCTTGAGGCGCGCGCCGACGGCTAGCATGCCGAGCGATATCGTCGGGACGGCGGCTGGGCCGCTCGAACACGACATCGATGCGCGCTGGCTGACGGCCTACAGCGCGGCGCTCGGAGAAATCGACCGCCGGCTCGCGCACCCCATGTTTGCGGTGTGCTACGAGTGGCCCGTTTCGCTGCCGATCCGGCAGATACCGGCGCTGCGCGAGCTTTTCCCGTTGCGGGTGCATGCCGAGCACGATCTCGTCCTGCACCGCCTGCCGCGCGAAGGCGACCGCCTCAGCACGCGCGCGAGCATCGTCGGCGTGCATAAGCGCAAGCCCGGCGCCTTCGTCGCATCGCGGCGCGGCGATTGAACTGCCGCAGCGGGCGGCTAGGCTGAAGGCCTTCGCTGACATCGAAATCGGCGCGAACCTTGCGCACATCTATACCGAGTGCGCGCACATCTTCAATCCCATCCACACCGACGTCGCGCATGCCAAGGCGGCGGGCCTGCCCGACATCATCCTTCGCGGCACGGCGACACTGGCTTTGTCCGTCCCGCGACTGAAGATCGAGCCCGCGCGAATACGACGCATTCGTAGCCGCGAGGTCCAGGTGGCGAAGCGGTGATCAGCCGAGGGCGCATCGACCATGGTTAAGCAGCTCTCGGTGCATACGCGCGGCCAGGGCTTGGTCGAAGTGACGCGCATGGTGGCCGAGGCGGTAGCGGCGGCAAAGGTTCCTGAAGGGCTGTGCACGCTCTTCGTGCGCCATACCTCGGCCAGCCTCGTCATCCAGGAGAACGCCGATCCGACGGCGAAGCAGGATCTCGAGCGCTGGCTGAATCGGCTCGTGCCGGAAGGCGATCCGTTCCATGAGCACGACACCGAAGGCCCGGACGACATGCCGGCGCACATCAAGTCGGCGCTCACGCAGACATCGCTCGGCATTCCCATCGTGGAGGGACGTCTCGCGCTCGGCACCTGGCAGGGCATCTACCTCTGGGAGCATCGCCGCCGCGGCGGTGAGCGCGAACTGGTTTTGCACATCACGGCCTGAGATACACTTCGTTTCGATGCTCCGCAGCACGAAGATCGTAGCGACGCTCGGCCCCGCTTCCTCAGACTCCGCAGTCCTCGAAAGGATGATTCGCGCGGGCGTGGACGTGGTGCGGCTCAATTTCTCGCACGGCACGGCGCAGGACCACGAAAAACGCGCGTCGCTCGTCAAGGAGCTCGCCACCAAAACGGGACGCACGGTGGCGATCCTGTGCGACCTGCAGGGTCCGAAGATCCGCGTCGGCAAGTTCAAGGAAGGCAAGATCAACCTCGAGAGCGGGCAGAGCTTCATCCTCGACGCGGGGCTGGAGATCGGCGACAGCAGCCGCTCGGGCCTCGACTACAAGGAGCTGCCGCGCGATGTGGCGCCGGGCGCGGTGCTGCTTCTCGACGACGGCAAGATCGTGCTCGACGTGAAGGAAGTGCGCGGCGAGGAAGTGCACACCGTCGTGCGCCACGGCGGCGTGCTGTCGAACAACAAGGGCATCAACCGCCAGGGCGGCGGGCTCACCGCGCCGGCGCTCACCTCCAAGGACATGGACGATATCAAGACGGCCGCCAAGATCCAGGCCGACTACCTCGCGGTGTCGTTCCCGAAGAGCGGCGCCGACATGTACATGGCGCGCGAGCTGATGCGCGCCGCAGGCGGCAAGGCAATGCTCATCGCGAAGATCGAGCGCGCGGAAGCGGTGGGCGAGACCGCGCTCATCGACATCATGCGCGGCTCCGACGGCATCATGGTGGCGCGCGGCGACCTCGCGGTGGAGGTGGGCGATGCGGCGGTGCCGGCCCTGCAGAAAAAGATGATTCGCCTCGCGCGCGAGCAGAACAAGCTCACCATCACTGCCACGCAGATGATGGAGTCGATGATCTCGAGTCCCGTGCCGACGCGCGCGGAAGTGTCGGACGTCGCCAACGCGGTGCTCGATGGCACCGACGCGGTGATGCTCTCGGCTGAAAGCGCGAGCGGCAAATATCCCGTCGAAGTCATCGAAGCCATGGATCGCATCTGCCGCCAGGCGGAGCAGACGCAGCCGCTCAGCCTGGACGCCGAATTCCTGAATCGCGTGTTCACGCGCGTCGACCAGTCGATCGCCATGGCGGCGCTCTTCACCGCCTACCACCTGAAGGTCAAGGCCATTGCCTCGCTCACCGAGTCGGGCTCGACGGCGCTCTGGATGAGCCGCCTGAACTCCGGGGTGCCGATCTACGCGCTCACTTCGCAGACCGCCACGCGCTATCGCTGCGCCCTCTTCCGCGACGTGTTCCCGCTGATGATCAAGTATGTCGGGCACGACCGCGAGGAGCTCTTGCGCGAGGCCGAGAAGGCGCTGCTGCAAAACAAGGTGGTGAAGGAGGGTGACATCATCGTCCTCACCATCGGCGAGCCGATCGGCAAGAGCGGCGGCACCAACACCATGAAGATCGTCAAAGTCGGGGAGCACACCAAGCCATGAACCGCCGAGCCGAGCTGGCATCCCGCTTCCTGGACGTCGAGCACATGCCATGGGAGAAGACCCTTTACCCGGGCATCGAGCAGAAAACGCTCCTGGTCGACAAGGAATCAGGCCTCCTCACCGCGCTCATGCGCATGGCGCCGGGCGCGCACCTGCCGGACCATGAGCACGTGAAGATCGAGCAGACCTACGTGCTCGAGGGCAGCCTGGTCTGCCCCGAAGGCGAATGCCAGGCCGGCCAGTTCGTGTGGCGTCCGGCGGGCAGCCGGCACGAAGCCTGGGCGGGTCCCAAAGGCGGCCTCTTCCTCGCCATGTTCCAGATGCCGAACAGGTTCTTCCAGCCCGATGGCCGCGTCACGGATTTTCTCGGCCGCGACTGGCAGGAAACTTGGGGAGAGAAATTCGGGGGCGAGAGGTAGTTCCGAAACGGGGGTCGCGTGCGCATCGCGCTCTGCAACGAAGTCATCGCCCCGATGTCGTTTCCCAAGCAGTGCGAGTACGCCGCCAAGCTCGGCTATGACGGGCTCGAGGTCGCGCCGTATACGCTCTCGGATGAGCCGCACCGCATGGGCGCGGCACAGCTCGCCGCGGCGCGCAGCGCGGCCGAGGACGCGGGCATAGCGGTCACCGGCCTGCACTGGCTGCTCATCAAGCCGGCCGGACTCTCGATCAGCACGCGCGACGAAGGCGTGCGCAAGAAAACACTCGAGGTCATGCACTCGCTCATCGACCAGTGCGCGGAGCTCGGCGGCAAATACCTGGTGCACGGCTCGCCGCACCAGCGGCGCGTCGATCCGGGCGAGCCGCGCGCGGCGGCGATGGCACGCGCGCGGGACAGCTTCGCCGCGGTGGCCGAGCATGCCGCCAAGGCCGGCGTCGTCTACTGCATCGAGCCGCTCTCCTCCGAGCAGACGCCGCTCATCAACACGCTGGAAGAAGCCGCGCAGATGGTGGCCGAGATCAATTCGCCCGCCGTTCGCAGCATGCTCGATTGCAGCTCGGCCGGCCGGATGGAGAAGGAGCCGGTCCAGGCGCTCGTTGATCGCTGGCTGCCGAAAGGTGTCATCGCACACGTGCAGGTCAACGACCGCAATCGGCGCGGCCCGGGCCAGGGCGAGCAACGCTTCGCGCCTTTGCTCGCGTCCCTCAAGCGCCACCGCTATGGCGGCGACATCGCCGTCGAGCCCTTCGACTACGTGCCGGATGGTCCCGCCGCCGCGGCGCGCGCCATCGGTTACATCCGCGGCCTCATCGAGGCGCTCGACTGATGGCCCTGATGGCCGAAAAGCGCATCGGCATCATCATGCACGGCGTCACCGGGCGCATGGGCACGAACCAGCATCTCGTCCGCTCGATCCTCGAGATCCGCAAGCAAGGCGGCGTCGCTCTGAAAGACGGCACGCGCCTCATGCCCGATCCGCTGCTCGTCGGCCGCAACGCCGCTAAGGTCGCAGAGCTCGCGCGCAAGCACGGCGTCGCGCGCTGGACCACCGATCTCGACGCCGCCATCGCGGGCCCGGACGAGATCTTCTTCGACGCGGTGTCCACCCAGCTGCGGCCAAAGCTCCTCAAGCGCGCCATCGCCGCGCGCAAGCACGTGTATTGCGAAAAACCCGTGGCAACCACGCTCGCGCAGGCAATGGATTTGTTGAGAGCGGCAAAGCGCGTTCGCGTGAAGCACGGCGTGGTGCAGGACAAGCTCTGGCTGCCCGGCCTGCTCAAGCTGAAGAAGCTCCGTGACGAAGGCTTTTTCGGTCGCATGCTCGCGGTGCGCGGCGAGTTCGGCTACTGGGTCTTCGAGGGCGATCGAGTCCCCGCTCAGCGCCCATCCTGGAACTACCGCAAGAAAGACGGCGGCGGCATCATCCTCGACATGCTGTGCCACTGGCGCTACGTGCTCGACAACTTGTTCGGCGAAGTGCAGGCCGTGAGCTGCCTCGGCGCCACGCACATTCCCTACCGCTGGGACGAGAACGGCAAGAAGTACAAGGCGACGGCCGACGATGCCGCTTATGCGACGTTCCGGCTCGCCGGAGGCGTCGTCGCGCACTTCAATTCCTCGTGGGACGTGCGCGTGCGGCGCGACGATCTCCTCACCATCCAGGTCGACGGCACGCAAGGCAGCGCGGTCGCCGGCCTGCGGCGCTGCTTCGCGCAGTCCTACGCCGACACGCCGAAGCCGGTGTGGAATCCCGACATCCCGCAGCCGATCGACTTCTTCGCCGGCTGGAAAGAGGTGCCAGACGAGGACTACGACAACGCCTTCAAGGCGCAGTGGGAGCTCTTCCTCAGGCACGTCGCCGGAGAAGGCGCCTTCCGCTGGGGCCTTCTCGAAGGCGCCAAGGGCGTGCAGCTCGCCGAGCTCGGCTACAAGAGCTGGCGCCAGAAAAAATGGCTCGACGTGCCAAAACTCAAACCATAAAGGGGTCAGAGCAATTTTCCTGAAATACTTGTTACGGTTAAATTGCTCTGACCCCTTTTTCGTATGGAATTGAGACCGCTCGGCAGCTTCGGCCTCGAAGCCGACACGACGAGGGGTTCCTTCAAGAAGATCTGGGAAGCGTTCTTCCGCGGCCAGGTCCTGGTGTTTCGTGGACAGGAGCTCGGCGCGTCGGAGTTCCTGACGTTTGGGCGCCAGTTCGGTCGGGCCGAGCCGCATGTCATCGACCAGTTCCACCATCCCGAGCACGCCGACATCTTGATCCTGTCGAACGTGCAGAAGAATGGACAGCCGATCGGGCTGGCGGATGCCGGCACGTATTTCCACACCGACTATTCGTATCTCGACGTGCCGGCGCGCGCGACCTTGCTGTATTCGATCCAGGTGCCCAAGATTGGCGGCGACACGCTCTTCGCCGACCAGTACGCCGCCTACGACGAGCTCCCGGAAAAGATGAAGCGGCGCGTGGACGGCCTCGTCGCGCTGCACCATTACGGCAACCGCGACGAGCAGGACAAGGCCTCGCGCACCGTGGCGTCCGTTCTGACCGAGGACCAGGAGAAGAAGATGGCCTGGGTGCGCCATCCGGTCGTGCGCCAGCATCCGGTGACCGGCCGCAAGGCGCTCTATTCGGTGTCGGGCAGCTCGTTCGGCATCGAGGGCATGCGCGAGGACGAGGCGGTCGATCTGCTGGATGAGCTGAAGCGCCACGCGACGAGCGAGAAATACCAGCTGCGGCTGAAATACGGCGTCGGCGACGTCGTCATCTGGGACAACGCGTCGCTCCTGCACTCGGCCACCCTCACCGACCCCGCGGAGCCACGTACACTATGGCGCATCACCGTCAAGGAGGAGGGGAGATCATGAGGAGAATTCTTTTTGCCGCGATCGGTGCGGTGCTGTCGTTCAATGCCGGCGCACAGGGCCAGGCGCTGCACGGCGCGGTGCAGTTTCCCGACGAGCACGTCTTCACCCGCGCCCTGGTGCGCTTCCAGGAGCTGGTGGACAAGTATTCCGGCAAGAAAACCAGCTGGGTGCTGCACAAGAACTCGGAGCTCGGCCTCGAGAAGCAGTACTTCGAGTACATGGCGCAGGGCAAGGCGGTGGACTACGGCATCGTCTCGCCGGCGCACATGTCGACCTTCTCCAAGGCGGCGCCCTTCATCGACGCGCCGTTCCTGTTCCGCGACCTCGACCACTGGAACAAGGTGCTCGACGCCGATCTGCTGAAGCCGGTGGCGGAGGAGATCAACCAGAAGGCCGAGGTGATGCTGATCGGCTACGCCGGCGGCGGCACGCGCAACATCTTCGTCAACAAGCCGGTGAGGAATCTGCAGGAGATGAAGGGCCTGAAAGTCCGCGTGCAAGGCGCGCCGATCTGGTCGAAGACCTTCGCCGCCATCGGCATGGCGCCGACCGTGATCGCCTACAACGAGATCTACAACGCGATCCAGAACAACGTCATCTCCGCCGGCGAGAACGAGGCCGCCGGCGTCGAGCAGATGAAGTTCTACGAGGTGGCGCCGCAGCTCTCGATGACGCAGCACGCCATCACCATCCGGCCGATCTGCTTCTCCACCAAGACCTTCAACAAGCTCGACAAGAACATGCAGCAGGCGATCCTCAAGGCCGGCAAGGAAGCCGGCGCCTACGGCCGCAAGCTCGAGTCGAGCGAGGACGAGCAGAAGCTGGTGGCGCTCGAGAAGGCCGGCAAGCTGACGCGCGTCAAGTTCACCGACCGGGCGCAGATGAAGAAGCTGGCCGACCCGGTGATGGCCGACTACGCGAAAGAGATCGGCGCCGAGCAGATCTACGCCAAGATCAACGCCATCAAGTAATGGCGCAAGAATGGCGGCGGCGTCCCCGCGGGATGCCGCCGCTTTTTCGTGTATAGAAAAATAACCTTCTGGTATGCGCGGCTGCTGTCCTGGCTGCTCGCGTTCTCGGTCGCGGTGCTGATCATCCCGGTCAGCCTGCAGATCTTTTCGCGCTACACGCAGCTCATCCCGGCCTACATCTGGACCGAGGAAATGGCGCGCTTCCTCTTCATCTGGATGGTGATGATCGGCGCCATGATCGGCGTGCGCGAAGGCTCGCACTTCGAGGTCGACGTCTGGCCGGACCTCGGCGCCAAGGCCACCGCCGCGCTGCAGCTCGCGTCGGGCGCCTGCATCCTCCTCTTCGCCTTCGTGTTCCTCTGGGCGGGCTGGGAGTTCACGCGTTTCGCCTGGAACCGCGTCTCCGAGCTCGCCGATCTGCCGCTCTGGATGATCCACGTCGCCTGGCCGGTGACGGGCCTGACCTGGTTAGTGTTCCAGAGCGAGCGCATGTGGGACGCGGCGATGGTCCTCGCCGGCCGCGCGCCGCTCAAGCCAGAGGCGAAGCACCTGGCGGCGGCGGAGTGAGCGGCGGCCTGCTCGCGCCGTCGACCGCGGCGCTGATCCTGTTCGGCGTCTTCTTCGTCCTCCTCGTGCTGCGCGTGCCGGTGGCATTCGCGCTCGGCCTCGCCTGCCTGCCGATGATGCTCTTCGAGGAGCGGCTCTCGATGCAGAACCTGGTGCAGGAGACCTTCAACGCCTACAACTCGTTCATCCTGCTCGCAGTGCCGTTTTTCCTGCTGACCGCCAACCTGATGAACATCGGCGGCATCACCGACCGCCTGGTGAGGCTGTCGCGCACCATGGTGGGACACTTTCCGGGCGCGCTGGCGCAGATCAACGTGCTGCTGTCGGTGTTCTTCGCCGGCATCTCGGGCTCCTCTACCGCGGACGCCGCCAGCCAGTCGAAGATTTTCATCGAGGCGCAGGTGAAGGAGGGCTACGGCCTGTCCTTCTCCATCGCCATCACCGCGGTGTCGGCGGTGCTCGCGGTGATCATCCCGCCTTCGATCCTGATGATCGTCTGGGGCGGCGTGATCTCGACTTCGATCGGCGCCATGTACCTCGCGGGCATCCTGCCGGGGCTGCTGATCGCCGCGGCGCAGATGGTGACCGTGCACGTCTACTCGAAGATCTACAACTACCCGGTCTATCCGCGCGCCACCTTGAAGGAGTTCTTCGTCTCGGGCTGGCAGTCGCTGCCGGCGCTCTTCACGCCCTTCATCATCGTCGGCGGCATCCTGCTCGGCTGGTTCACCGCCACCGAGTCGGCCGCCATCGCGGTGCTCTACGCGGCAGTGCTCTCGGCTTTCTTCTACCGCGAGCTGAGCTGGAAGCAGTTCTACCATTCGCTGCTCGAGACCGGGCGCCTCTCGGCCGTGGCGCTCTTCTGCGTCGGCACCGCATCGGCCTTCGGCTGGCTGCTCGCCTATTACCAGATCCCCAAGGCGCTCCTCGCCAACGTCACCACGTGGGGCATGGGCATCACCGGCGTCGGCTTCTTCATCGCCTTCGTCTTCCTGGTGGTGGGCTGCTTCCTCGACGCCATCCCGGCGATCATCATCGTCGGCACGATCCTGCAGCCGCTCGCGCAGTCGGTGCACATGCATCCGATCCACTTCGCCATCATCGGCATCGTCTCGCTCGCCTTCGGGCTGGTCACGCCGCCCTACGGGTTGTGCCTGATGATCTCCTGCTCGGTGGCCAAGGTGCCGCTCAAGTTCGCGCTCAAGGACACCCTGATCATGCTGGTGCCGATGCTGCTCATGCTCGCGGCGATCATCCTGTTCCCCGAGATTCCGCTCATCCTGCCGAGGCTGCTCGCGCCCGAACTATTGAAGTGAAGCGGAAATAAAAGGGGTCAGAGCAATTTTCCTGTAACAACTTTCGGTGGACGTCCCCGTTGGGGCGGACGTACCGATCGGCCGAGCTTCTCTTCTGCCGCCTCCAGGAACGATTCCGAGCCGAGCGCTGATCCGTATTGATCGCATTACGGATGCGGTCAACTGTGTGTCGTTCCATGTCCCCGACGAACAAGGCCAAGTAGGCCGCGCGCCGTTCGCGTTCCCCCAGTCCCAGTCGCTGGTACTCGGGATGCTCCGTAATAAGCGCTTCCTTGCGAACGCCGGAGTAGTGCCCGTAGCTCGACCACGGGTAAGCAGCCGGTATGGGCGCGATGCCGGCCCTCACAGGATTGAGCTCTATGTAGCGGTGGCACGCCAAAAGATAGCGCTCCGAATCGATGAGGCTCGACTTGAATCGGCCCTCCCACAGGCTGCCCGTTCGACCGTGGATCGTATTGATGCCCCGCACGTAGCGGCCGACCGATGTCCTGCAGCATTGCGCTGACGGCGCCTGGCTCGGACGGGGTCACGAGCAGATGGACATGGTTCGTCATGAGAACGTAGGCATGAATGGCACAGCCGCGCGTCGCGGCAGCTCGTGCGAGGCATTTCAGATAGAAGCGCCGATCCGCTTCTCCGAAGAAGCATGGCGCCCGGTTATTGCCCCGCTGGATGACATGAAGAGGCACACCGGCAAGCTCTAAACGAGGTGGCCGCGGCATAGTCCATCAACGCATCACCCCGAAAGTGGTTTAACGCCGCGGCATCTATTTGTTACAGGAAAATTGCTCTGACCCCATTTCTAGATCGACGCTTCGTTCGACGTGTCGAAGAAATGCAGCCGCGCCGGATCGAAGGCGAGGCGCACGCGCTCGTGGGCAGCAACGCGCGTGCTGGGATCGACTCGCGCGACGAGCGGGCTGTCGCCCGCGCGCACGTTGAGCAGGATCTCCGAGCCGAGCGGCTCGACCACCTCGACCACCGACTCGAAGCTGTAGTCGGCGGTGTCGGCACCATTCGCCGGACGCAGCGCCTCCGGTCGCACGCCGAGCAGCACGCGTTGCCCGGCGTAGCGCTCGAGCGCCTGCTGCCTGGCTGGCGGCACGCGGATCCTCATGCCGGGCGCTTCGGCCCATAGCGCGCCGCCCGATGCCGCCAGGGAGGTGGTGACGAAGTTCATCGCCGGCGAGCCGATGAAGCCGGCGACGAAGCGGTTCGCCGGCCGGTCGTAGAGCTCGAGCGGCGCGCCGACCTGCTGCACCACGCCGTCTTTCATCACCACCACGCGGTCGCCGAGCGTCATGGCCTCGACCTGGTCGTGCGTGACGTAGATGGCGGTGGTCTCGAGGCGCTCGTGCAGGCGCTTGAGCTCCACGCGCATCTGCACGCGCAGCGCGGCGTCGAGGTTCGATAGGGGTTCATCGAACAAAAAGACCCGGGGGTTGCGCACGATCGCGCGCCCAAGCGCGACGCGCTGCCGCTGGCCGCCCGAGAGCTGGCGCGGCCGGCGCTCGAGCAGCGGCTCGATGCCGAGCACTTCGGCCGCCTGCTTCACGCGCCGGGCGATCTCGGGCTTCTCGAACTTGCGCATGCGCAGGCCGAACGCCATGTTCTGGTACACGCTCATGTGCGGATAGAGCGCGTAGTTCTGGAACACCATCGCGATGTCGCGGTCCATCGGCGGCAGGTTGTTCACCACTTTGCCGTCGATGCTGATCTCGCCGGAGGTGATGTCCTCGAGCCCCGCCACCATGCGCAGCGTCGTCGTCTTGCCGCAGCCCGAGGGACCGACCAGCACCACGAACTCGTGGTCGTTGATCTCGAGATTGACGTTCTTCACGGCGCGCACGCCGCCGTCATAGCTCTTGTTGAGGTCCTTCAGCAGAACTTTGGCCATCTATCCCTTGACGCTACCGGTCATGCCGGCGACGTAGTGCTCGACGAAGAATGAATAGACGAACGCCACCGGGATCGAGCCGATCAGCGCGCCCGCCATCAGCGGGCCCCAGAAGAACACATCGCCGCGGATCAGTTCCGAGACCACGCCTACCGGCACGGTCTTCTGCTCGGGCGAGGAGAGGAAGACGAGCGCGTAAATGAACTCGTTCCACGACAGCGTGAAAGCGAAGATGCCGGCCGACAGGATGCCCGGCACGGCGATCGGGAAGATGATGTAGAGCATCGCCTGCCAGCGCGTGGCGCCGTCGATGCGCGCGCATTCCTCGAGTTCCTTCGGGATGGTCTTGAAGTAGCCCATCATCAGCCAGGTGCAGAACGGGATGAGGAAGGTCGGGTAGGTGAGGATCAGCGCCCAGGGCGTATCGCCCAGGTGGTATTCGCGGATGATGTCGGCGAGCGGGATGAAGAGCAGCGTCTGCGGCACGAGGTAGGTGACGAAGATCGCCGTGCCGAGGAGCCCCGCCCAGCGAAAGCGCAGCCGTGCCAGCGCATAGCCGGCGATCACGCCGCAGAAGAGCGAGATCAGCGTCGCCGCCATCGAGATCAGCATGGTGTTCCACATCCACTGGTTGAAGAGCGTCTCCTGCACCAGGTTCTTGATGTGGTCGAGGGTCGGGTGGGTGGTCCAGAACGGCGAGTAGAGCGGATGGTTCCAGGGCCGGTAGAGCTCGCTGTCCGGGCGCACCGTGGTCACGGCCATCCAGTAGAACGGGAACAGCAGGCCGAGGATGAACATCGCCATCGGCAGGTAGAACCAGACCCACTTCTTCCAGCGCGCGCCCTCGATCACTATCTATTCTCCACGCGGCGGATGTACCAGAGCTGGAACACCACAACGAGGAGGAGCGCCGGGAACATGGCGAGCGAGATCGCCGCGCCCTCCGACAGAAGTCCGGTGCCGACGCCGATCTGATAAGCGTAGGTGGCAAATAGATGCGTCGCATTCGCCGGTCCGCCACCGGTTAGCACGTAGACGAGCTGGAAGTCGGCGAATGTCTGGATGATCGAGAACAGCACCACCACCATCGTCACCGGCAGGAGCAGCGGCCAGGTCACGTGCCAGAAGCGCTGCCAGCGGTTCGCGCCGTCGATCGCCGCGGCTTCATGCAGGTCGGGGCTGACGGTCTGCAGGCCGGCGAGCAGGCTGATGGCGTAGAACGGCACGCCGCGCCAGATGTTCACGATGGAGATCGAGGCCATCGCCAGGTCCGGGTCGCCGAGCCAGTTGATGCGCGAATTGATGATGTGCAGCTTCCAGAACAGCCAGTTGAACACGCTGAAGGTGGGATCGAACATCCACTTCCAGGCGAGCGTGGACAGCACCGTCGGGATGATGAACGGCAGCAGGATGAAGGCGCGCACCCAGGACTTGCCGCGGAAGCTGCGGTTCAGCAGCAGCGCGAGCCACAACCCCAGCGCGAGTTTGAAGACCGTGGTGACGGCGGTATAGATGAACGTGTTGAGCGCCGCGGTGCGGAAGATCGAGTCGTCGAAGACCTTGGCGAAGTTCTTCAGGCCGATGTAATGGCCCGGCTCGCCCACCATGGTATTGGTCACCGACAGCCACACGCCGCGCACGAACGGGTACGCGATGAACAGCGTGAGCAACGCGAGAGTGGGAATCAGCAGCCAGAACGCGAGCGTGTCTTCGCGCTCGAGTATCCGGCTGCTCTTTGCGGCGGGCAAAGCCCTAGGTACCGGTGTAGACCTTGCTCACCTCTTCGGCCGCCCACTTCACCGCTTCCTCGGCCGACATGCCCTGCACGGCCTTGGCGTACATGTCGGTGATGATGTACTTCGTCAGCACCTCGGCGGACTTGCGGTTCGGCGGGCCGGCATAGCCCGGCGAAAGGCCGAGGCGCGCCGCGATCTTGAAGGGCGCCATCACCGGATCCGCGTCCCACATCTTGTGCTTCTCCCACTGCGCCGTCGGCGGCGTGGAATAGCCCTTCTGCGAGAGGAACCACTTCTCGTAGTTCGCCGGCGTGTGGATCCACTTCAGGAATTCCTTCGCCGCCTTCTGGTTCTTCGAGTAGCTCATCACCATGTGCGACTGGAAGAGGTGGAAGCCGAACTGGCCCTTCGGTCCCTTCGGCAGCGGCGAGTGGCGGATGTCGTCCTTCATCGGCCCGCCCTTCTCGGTCTGGTACTGGTCGGGCTTGCGCAGCGACTCGATATAGATCGAGGCGCCGTTGAGCGTCGCCGAGACGGTGCCGGAGAGGAAGGCGCGATTGTTGTTCGTGTCGTCCCAGGCGAGACCGCCCTCGTCGAACGAATCCTTCCAGAAGGCCTGCATGAACTTCACCGACTCGAGCGTCTCCTTGGAATTCAGGACGACCTTGCCTTTCTCGTCGACCTCCTTGCCGCCCCACGACCAGAGGTACGGATAGCTGAACGTCGGCGCGTCGCCGAAGGTGTGGCCGAGCGTCTGGCCGAGCGGACGGCCCTTCGCCTTCAGCTTCTTGCCGGCGTCGTGGTACTCCTGCCAGGTCTCGGGGAATTTGCTGTAGCCGACTTCCTCGAACCACGACTTGCGGTACGCGGTCATCGCGCCGATCACCGCCCACGGCACCGACAGCGTCTTCTTCCCGTCCTTGGTGTTCGCCGTGGCGACGTTGTAGTAGCCGCCCTGTGCCTTGGCGATCGCGTCGGCGACGTCGGAGACATCGGCCGCGCTCGACCCGTAGATCTGCGGGTGGTTGTTGAACAGCATGAACACGTCCGGCCCGGTCCCCGACTGGATCGCCGAGGTGACGCGCGGCTGCAGATCGTTGCCGTTCACCGTCTCGAGGTTGATCTTGACGCCGAGCGCCTTCATCGCCTCCGGCAGCATCGACTTGCGCAGCAGCTCGTCGGACGCCGGGACGAAATCGTTCCACTTGATCCAGTGCACCTGCGACTGCTGCGCGAATACAGGCGCCTGATGCGATGCGAGAACTCCCGCGAGACCGGCACCGGATGCCTGCAGGAATTTGCGACGGGTAAAGCGGGCCATCGTGTCTCCTCCTCCAAGAGGGTTACGTCTCAACTCTAGCCGAATTCCGTACTAAGGACGTAATTATCAGTAGCCCGAATCTAGTAACCCAGCGCGCGCGGCAGCCAGAGCGAAAGGCCGGGGAAGTACGTGACGATGAGGAGCGCCGTGCACATGGCGCCGTAGAACGGCCACAGCTCGCGCGAGACCTCTTCCATCGTCACCTTGCCGATGGCGCAGCCGACGAACAGGGTGGGGCCGACCGGCGGCGTGATGAGTCCGATGCCGAGGTTGAGCAGCATGATCATGCCGAAGTGCACCGGGTCGATGCCCATGGCCTTGATCACCGGCAGCATGATCGGCGTACAGATGAGGATCATCGGCGCCATGTCCATGAAGGTGCCGAGCGCGAGCAGCATGATGTTGATCAGCATCAGCATCACGTACTTGTTCTCGGTCATGGCGAGGAACAGCTGCGTCGCCTTGGCCGGCAGCTGCATGATCGCCATCAGGTAGCCGAAGCCGGCGGCAAAGCCGATCACCATCATCACCATCGCCACGGTCTTGGTGACGCGGTGCAGGAGCTTCGGCAGATCGCGCCACTTGTAGTCGCGGTAGATCACCATGGTGCAGAAGAGCGCGTAGGCGCACGCCACCGCGCCCGACTCGATGGCGGTGAACACACCCGAGAGAATCCCGCCGAGAATGATCACGATGGTGATCAGCCCCCACACGGCGTCGAGCGCGATCTTCAGCGCCTTGCCCAGGGGCACCACCTCGCTCGCCGGAAAGTTGCGCTTGCGCGCCGTGTACAGGATCAGCCCGATGAGGCATGCGCCGAAGAGGAGGCCGGGGAAGATGCCAGCCATGAACAGCGCCGCGATCGACACCGTGCCGCCCGTAGCGATCGAATAGATCACCGAATTGTGCGAAGGCGGCACCAGGATCGCCTGCACCGAGCCGCAGATGGTGACGTTGGTGGCGAAGACCTTCGAATAGCCGTTGCGCACCATCTCGGGAATCATCACCGAGCCGATGGAAGCGGTATCGGCCACCGACGAGCCGGAGAGGCAGCCGAACAGCGTCGAGGCGAGCACATTGACCAGCGCCAATCCGCCGCGGATGAAGCCGACGAAGACCTTGGCGAGCTCCACCAGCCGCCGCGCCACGCCGCCCTCCGACATGATCGCGCCCGCCAGCACGAAGAACGGGATCGTGAGCAGCGCGAAGTCGTCCATGCCGTCGGAGATCTTGAGCATCACCGCCTCGAGCGGCATGTCGATCCACAGCGCCGTGATCAGCGTGGCGAGCCCCATCGCGTAGGCGACGGGGATGCCGACGAACATCAGCACCAGGAAAGAGATGAGGAGGATCAGCGCGTCCATCAGCCTTCCGCCTGCGGCTGGTCGCGGAAGGTGAACGAGTCCTCCGGCGGCCGCCCGAGCCACAGGCGCTCGATGCAGAAGAGGAGCGTGATGACGCCGGCGACCGGGATCGGAATGTAGGTCGCGCCGGCGGAGATGTCCGGGAACTCGGCGATCGAGTTCTGCCATACCGCCTGCACGAGCTGCACGCCCCATTTCGCCATGAAGATGCCGATGATTCCCATGCCGACGTCGCCGGCGAACAGCAGCCTCCGGCGGTTGGCGTCGTTCACCATGTTGAGCACCGTGCCGACCGCGATATGGGCGTTCGCCCGATACGCCGCCGCGCCGCCGATGAACGAGAACACGATCATCATCAGGATGCCCGCCGGCTCGGGCCAGCTCGCGGCCGAGTTGACCACGTAGCGCATGAAGACGCCGTACGGAATGATGATGGTGATCACCACCATCGCGACCGCCGCGGTCACGATGCAGGCGATGTAGAGCCACTCCATCGCCTGGCGGTAGGCTTTTCTCATCTCAAAAAAAGGGCCGCTTATCGGGCGGCCCGGCCTTCAGGGATCGGAAAAATTATTTCGTGCCCAGGATGCGCTTCTGCAGCGCCGCGTGCTTGGCGCCGTACTTGTCGCGGATCGGCTGCGTCGCCTTGAAGAACGCTTCCTTGTCGGCGGGCACGAACTGCACGCCCGCCGCCTTCAGCTTCGCTTCCGCCTCGGCGGTGTACTGGTTCCAGCGCTCGCGCTGCTCCATCTGCGCCTCGCGCGAGTGCTTCTTGAGCATCGCCTGGTCCGCGGGGGTGAGCTTGTCCCAGCTCGCCTTGGAGAAGACGAACATCTCCGGAATGATCAAGTGGCCGGTGAGGCTGTAGACCTTGACCACCTGGTAGTGGTTGGCGGTGAGCATCGACGGCGGATTGTTCTCGGCGCCGTCCACGACATGCGTCTGCAATGCGGAATAGAGCTCGTTGTAGCCCATCGCGACGCCGTTGCCGCCCATCGCGTTCATCGTCTCGACGAAGATCGGGTTGCCCATCATGCGGACTTTCAGGCCCTTCAGGTCCGCCGGCTTGGTGATCGGCTTCGAGGTGTAGACGTTGCGCGTGCCGGCGTCCATCCAGCCGAGCGCGATGAGGCGCGCGCTCGAGTTGCTGACCTTCTGCAGGAGCTCATCGCCGATCGGGCCGTCGATCACCTTCCGCATGTGCTCCTCGTCGCGGAACATGAAGGGCAGGTTGAAGACGTTGAGCTCATCCACCACCGGGCCGAGCGCGCCGACCGAGACGCGCGCGATCTGCAGCGCGCCGACCTGCGCCTGCTCGATCATCTCCTTCTCGCCGCCGAGCTGCATCGAGTGGTACATGACGAGCGAGATGCGGCCGCTGGTCTCCTGCTCGATCTTCTTGCCCATGCTGATGATGGCTTCGATGGTCGGATAGCCGAGCGGGTGGACGTCGGCCGCCTTCCACACCTGCTTCTGCTGCGCCTGCGCGCCGCTCGCGGCGCACAGCGTCGCCGCCGCCAGCGCAGCGGCAAAATGACGGATTGCCATGAATCCTCCTCTGATAAAATTCGTCAGTCATCATACAACTGAAACAGGTAGGCCGGCGTCAAGCCATGCGCATCCGTCCTCTCGCTACCGAAGCGAAGCTCTCGCGCCGGCTCTTCGAGCAGCTGGCGACCGAGATTCGCAGCGGCCGGCTGGCGCCGGGCGCAAGGCTGCCGACCGAGCAGGCCCTGACCCGCGCCGCGCGAGTCTCGCGCACGGTGGTGCGCGAAGCGGTGGCGGCATTGCGCGCCGAAGGCCTGGTCGTCACGCGCCAGGGCGTCGGCGCTTTCGTTTCCGCCGAGCCGACGCGCGCGCCGTTCCGCATCGAGCCCGAGCGCCTGCAGTCGCTCGACGAGATCCTCAACGTGATGGAGCTGCGGCTCGGCGTCGAGATCGAATCGGCGGGCCTCGCCGCCGAGCGGGCGAGAAAAGCCGATGTGCGCGCCATCGCGGCTGCTCTTCAAGCAATTGAGGAGGTAGCAGGGGAAGGCAAGTCTGCGGTCGACGAGGACCTCGCCTTTCATCGCGCCATCGCCGAAGCCACCGGCAATGCCGAATTCCCGCGCTTCCTGCAGTTCATCGGCCGCCATCTCATCCCGCGGCGCACGGTGAGCGGCCTGCCGGACCGCATGGGCGGGCAGCGCGCCTATCTCGCGATCATCCAGGAAGAGCACCGCCGCATCGCCGATGCCATCGCCGCCGGCGACCCGAAGGCCGCTCGCGAGGCGATGCGCCGCCACCTGACGCGCTCGCTCGATCGCTACCGCAAGCTCGCCCTACACCAGGCGAAAGGCCGCCTGAGAGCAGACCAGAAAAAAGCCGCTTGAAGATCCTATAAAAAGGGGTCAGAGCAATTTTTCTGTAACAACTGCGCATACGATTTGTTTCGTGAAAATTGCTCTGACCCCTTAAATGCGGATCCTGCTCACTCACTCTCCAGAAGCCCGGGCGCTTTACTACGGCGAGCGCGCGCTGGCCGGTTTGCGCAAGGTCGGCGAGGTGAAGCTGCACGAAGGCGCTGCGCCGCTCGAGGGCGAGGCGCTCATCGCCGCGGCCACCGACTGCGATCTCATCGTCTCCTATCGCCAGTCGCCGGGACCGGCTGCGGTGTTCGAGCGCCTGCCGAAGCTGGTGGCGTTCCTGCGCTGCGCGATCGACATCCGCAACGTCGACGTCGCCGCGGCGAGCAAGGCGGGCGTGCTGGTGACGCAGGCGAGCGCCGGTTTCGTTACCTCGGTGGCGGAGCAGGTGTTCGGCTTCATGATCGATCTCTCGCGCGGCATCAGCCGGTTTTCCCAGCTCTATCATCAAAATCAAATTCCCAACGCGCGGATGGGCCGCGAGCTCAAGGGCAGCACGCTCGGCGTCATCGGCTGCGGCGCGATCGGCAAAGAGGTCGTGCGCATCGCCAAAGCGTTCGGCATGAAAGTGCTGATCAACGATCCGTACCAGAAAGTGAAGCAGGTGCCGCTCGACAAGCTCCTCGCGCAGTCGGACTACGTCGTGCCGCTCGCCGTCGCCACGACGGAAACGGAAAATTTGATCAATGAAAAAACCCTGAGAACGATGAAGCGCGGCGCGCACGTGATCAACGTCTCGCGCGGCAATCTCGTGGATGAGCAGGCGCTCGAAGCCGCGCTCGCATCAGGCCATCTCGGCGGCTGCGCCATCGACGTCGGCCGTGCCCCCGACCAGATGCCGACGCCGCGCCTCGCCGCGCGCGCCGACGTGATCGCCACGCCCCACACCGCCGGTCTTACGTTGCCGGCGATCGAGCACCAGTCGATGGAGACGGTGGCGCAGGCCGGCGCGATCGCGAAGGGCAGGGCGCCCAAGGGCGCCGTGAACGCCAAGCATTGGACGCGCAAGGCGTTGCTGAAATGAGGAGAGGTGCGGGCCGCTTACGGCGCGACGGCGCCGAGATCCATTACGAGGTCACTGGCGATGGCCCGCCGATCGTGTTCGCGCATGGGCTGGGCGGTAATCATCTCTCGTGGTGGCAGCAGATCCCCCATTTCGCCGCGCGCCATACCTGCGTCGCCTTCGCGCATCGCGGCTTCCCGCCGTCGAGCGCTGTTGCCGGCGATCGCGCGCCCGATGCCTACGCGGATGATCTGGCCGCGCTCATCCAGGAACTGAATCTCAGGCAAGTTGCGCTGGTGGGCCAGTCGATGGGCGGCTGGACCTGCCTCGAGTACGCGTTGCGCGAGCCGAGGAACGTGCGCGCCCTGGCGATGGCTTCCACGTCCGGCACGCTCGATTTCGCCCAGCTGGGCAACGCGGAAGCGACTGAATGGTCGCGCCGCGCGCCGGCCGAGCTCGCGAAGCTCGGAAAGGTTGGCATCCATCCGGCGGCGGGCGAGCGCATGGTGCTCGAGCAGCCGGCGCTCGCACACCTCTACCAGCAGATCTCGGACCTGTCGTCGCCGGATTTTCGCGAGAGCGTGCGCAAGCGCCTGCATCAGCTTCGGACTCGTGCGCCCTCCGTGATCGGCGAGCTGCCGATGCCGGTGCTCTTCATCACCGGCGACGAGGACTGGGTTTTCCCGCCGGCCGCGGGACCGGCGCTTGCGGCGCTCGCACCGAAAGGACGCGCGGTGCGGGTCCCGGCGGCCGGGCACTCGGTGTACTTCGAGCGCGCGGCGCGATTCAATGAACTCATAGGGAGCATCGTGTGAAGACCGTACTCATCACAGGCGCCACGGGCGACGTCGGCACGCACCTCAGCCGCGAGCTTGACGGCAAATACAAGCTGCGGCTTTCCGATCGGCGCCCGCTCAAGCCCCCGAAGGGGCAGGCGTTCATGAAGGCCGATGTCTCGAAGATGCCGGACGCGGTGCGCATCACCAAAGGCGTCGATGCGATCGTCCATCTGGGCGGCTACTCGGTCGAAGGGCCGTGGGACGCGATCCTCAAGGCGAACATCATCGGCTGCTACAACGTCTTCGAGGCCGCGCGGCGCAACGGCGTCAAGCGCATCCTCTTCCCGACGAGCAACCACGCGGTCGGCTTCTATCGGCGCGCGCAGACCATCGACCATCGCGTGTATATCAAGCCCGACAGCCGCTATGGGGTGTCCAAGGTATTCGGTGAAGCGCTCGGCAGCCTCTATTCGGACAAATACGGCATGGAGGTGTTCATGATGCGCATCGGCAACGTCGGACCGAGGCCTATCGACAAGCGCCGCCTGTCGATCTGGTTCAGCCCGCGCGACCTCGCCCAGCTCGTCGCCATCGGCATCGACCATCCGGGCATCAAGTTCGAGATCGTCTACGGCATCTCGCGGAACAAGCGCGCGTGGTACGACAACTCCAACGCTTACCGCCTCGGCTACCAGCCGCAGGACGACAGCGAGGTCTACGCCGCCGAGGTGCTCGCCGCCGAGAAGCCCGCCACCGACGCGGTCGCCGAAGCGCACCAGGGCGGCGTCTTCTGTAGCGCCGAGGAAGTGCCGAATCCCGCCGCAGCTAAACCGGCGGCAAACAAAGGAAGGAAGAAGTAATTCGTGGCTGCCGCTTGACTATGTAATGTAATGCATTACAATACTGTAATGCCGCGCATGGCATATGCCACGTGATTCGGAGTTTTCGCCACAAGGGACTCGAGCGGTACTTCACTAAGAGTCAACGCAAAGGCATCGATGCGCAGCATGAACCGCGCATTCGCCGCATCCTGGACCGCCTCGATACTTCCACCAAGGCCGAGGATATGAACGTGCCCGGCTATAGATTTCACGGCCTGAAAGGCGGTCGCAAGGGCACCTTTGCGGTCTGGGTGTCGGCGAACTGGCGCATTACGTTTGGCTTCGAAGGCAATGATGCGGTCAACGTCAATCTTGAGGACTATCACTGATGAAGAGCAAGCGCGATCCACGCCGTAAACCAAGCCATCCTGGCGAAGTGCTGCGCGATGACGTCTTGCCGGCGCTCGGCATGTCGCAGACCGAGTTCGCCAAACGCTTGGGCGTCTCCCGTTTGAGCGTTTCCGAGCTGCTGCATGGAAAGCGGGGGTTGTCGGCGGACATGGCCGTTCGCATCGGCAGGTTCACGAATACCAGCGCCGAGAGCTGGCTGCGCATGCAAGCTGCGGTCGATCTTTGGGAGCTTGAGCGTGATCCGAGGCGCTATCGGCACATCGAGCCCATCCAGCCAACGGCCTAGGGATCCTGAGAGGGGCAATGATGGAGATCAGCGTTCCAAAAGGTGCATGCGACACTCACATGCACTTCTACGACACCAAGGTGCAGGGCGCGCCGGGCACGTTCCTGCCAGGCGACTTCAGGGTGAAGGAATACCGCGAGCTGCAGAAGCACCTCGGCCTCGAGCGCGTGATCGTCGTGCAACCGAATGCCTATGCCGACGACAACACGGTGACGGTGAACGCGATAAGGGAATTGGGCAAAAGCGCCAAGGGCGTGGCGGTCGTCAAGCCGGATGTGAAGGAAGCCGAGCTCGATCGCCTGACCAAGGCCGGCATCTGCGCCGTGCGCATCATGACGCTGCACGGCGGCATGCTCGGCTTCGACGTGATGGATGCGGTGATGGCGCGGGTGCATCCGCACGGCTGGCACGCCAACATCCAGCTCGACGGCCGCGAGCTGCCGAAATACGAGGCGCAGATCAAGCGGCTGCAGGGCAAGTTCGTCATCGACCACACCGGCAAATTCCTCGAGCCGGTCGCGGCGGACCACGCGACTTTTCGCAGCTTGCTGAATCTCGTGGATACCGGGCGCTGCTGGGTGAAGCTTTCAGCGCCTTACGAGACCTCGAAGACCGGCGCGCCGAAATATGAGGACGTCGGCCGCCTGGCGAAGACGCTGGTGAAGCACGCGCCGGAGCGCATGATGTGGGCGTCGAACTGGCCGCACCCGTCGGCGCGCAAGCCGGCGCCGCCGAAGGACGACGACCTGCTCAACTTGCTCGCGGACTGGGCGCCCGACGCGAAAGTGCAGAAGAAAATCCTCGCCGACAATCCCGCCGACCTCTACGGCTTCTGATTCCGTACTAAGTACGTAATTTTCATGAAAGTCGCGATCGTCGGTCTCGGCATGGCAGTCACGCCGCACGCGAAGAGCCTGCTCGACCTCAGGCAGCGCGCTCACGTCGCCTATGCCTATAGCCCCAGCGCCGAGAGGCGCCGAAAATTTGCGGAGAAATTCGATTTCCCGCTCACCGACCGGCTGGAGACGATTCTCGACGATCGCAGCGTCGATGCGGTGCTCATCCTCACGCCACCGAACACGCATCTCGAGCTCGTCGAGCGCTGCGCCGCCGCCGGCAAGCACGTCCTGCTCGAGAAGCCGCTCGAGATCACGCTCGCGCGGGCGGAGCGACTGGTTTCCCTGTGCAAAAGCCTGACATTGGGAATCGTCCTGCAGCACCGCTTCCGACCGGCGGCGGAGAAGCTGCACGAGCTCATCGCGGCCGGCAAGCTGGGCGAGCTCGTCTCGGCCTCGGCCTCGATTCCCAACTGGCGGCCGCAGAGCTACTACGACCAGCCGGGACGCGGCACGCGCGCGCGCGATGGCGGCGGCGTGCTGCTCACGCAGGGCATCCATACGCTGGATCTCCTCACCTGGTTCGCCGGCGAGACGAAGGAAGTGAAAAGCTACTGGACCACCACGCCTGTGCATCGCATGGAGACCGAGGATCTTGCCTGCGCGGTGCTGCGCTTCGAGAACGGCGCGCTAGGCGTCGTGCATGCCACGACGACCGCCTATCCGGGATTTCCGGAGCGCATCGAGCTCATCGGCACGCAGGGCACGGCTGTGCTGGAAGGCACGGTGCTGCGCGCGCAGCTCGCCGACGGTACGACGGTCGAGATGAAAACGGAGTCGGGCGCGGGCGGCACGGGCGCCGATCCGATGGCCTTCCCGCACGACTGGCACCGCTCGCTGCTGGCGGATTTCCTGGATGCGGTCGAGCAGCGCCGCGAGCCGCGCTCTAGCGGCCGGGAGACGCTGAAGGTGCACCGGCTGATCGAACGAATTCTCCGATCAGGCGATTGACCGCCTGCGGCGCCTCGAGCATCGTGAAGTGCCCGGTGTCGGGCACGATCTCGACGCGCGCGCCGCGCGAGCGCAGGTAGTCCACCCAGGGCGACGTGTCGCCCGGCTTCATCGGCGCGCGCTGCAGCTGCGCATTGCGCGTCGTGCTCTGGATCGCGAGCACCGGCGCGCGGATGGCGTCGAAGGCCGCATCCATCGACTCGGCATCCCAGCGCGTGGTCCGCGGCCAGAGCTGCGGGCCGAACTCGGCGCTCGACTTCACCGCCCGCGCCACGATCGCGTCCGCCTGCGCCGACGGCTTGAAGAACATCTGCCGGAAGAGTTTCTCGGCGAAAGGCGCGTAGCCAAGCTTCGCGATCGTCGCGTGCGCATTGGCTTCCGCGCCGTCCGGATCGCTTGTCGCATTGCGGCTGCCGTCGACGAGCACGACGCCGGCGACGCGTTCGGCAATGAGCCGCGCCGCCTCAAGCACGACGCGGCAGCCCATGCTGTGGCCGACCAGGATGCATTTCCCCAGTTCCAAGTCGGCAACCAGCGCGGCGACGTCTCCGCCGTAATGCTCGATCGAGCACTCGTGCGGGCGGCCGGGCGTCTGGCCGTGACCGCGCAGGTCGCACGCCACGACTTCGTGGGTCTGCTGGAAATGGTCGAGCTGCGCGAGCCAGTCCTCGTGCGTGCACGCGAACCCGTGGACGAAAACGAGGGCCGGAGCGCCTTTGCCGGCGCGGATGAAATGCATGGGTGCGATCGCGGCCAATAATCTATCGATACGCGTCCCGCCGATGACGAACTGCAATTACGTCAACGAGCTTTTCTGGGTCCGAGACGCGGTAGATGACGCGCTAATCTCCCACGCGGATGCGCCAGAGATCTTGGGCGCCTTCCAGCTTCACCACGCCAGACGGCTGCGGATCGCCTCGATGTTCTTGAGAATGACGACGGTGTAATCAGCCACGCACCTTGCGCCACAGACGTTTGTGCTTCTTGAGATCGATCAGCGCCGCTTTGCGGCGGCCTTTGCGATCACGCAAGAACTCGATGCCCGGCATATTCATGGCGAACAGTATAGCTTCCCCCATCGCCGGGAATTAATTACGTACTTGGTACAGAATTATTCGGCTTCGGCCTGCGGCTTGTGCGCGTCTCGCAGCTTCTGCTGCAGCTGCGGCGGCGCGGCCTCGTAGTGGCTGAACTCGAGGCTGTAGGAGCCGTGGCCGGCGGTGATCGATTTCAACCGCGCGGGGAAGTGCTCGAGCTCCGAGAGCGGCGCGGTGGCCTTGATCTGCACGAGGCCCGGCCGCGGCGAGTCGGAGCCCCTGATGTGGCCGCGGTGGCCGGAGAGCTCGCCCGCGATGTCGCCCATCTTCTCTTCCGGCGCCACGATGTCGACGTTGACGATCGGCTCGAGGACGATCGGGCGCGCCTTCGCCAGCGCATCGAGGAACGCCTTGCGCCCGGCGGACATGAACGCCACGTCCTTCGAATCGACCGGATGGCTCTTGCCGTCGTACACCGTTACGCGCACGTCCTGCAGCGGGTAGCCGGCGACGTAGCCGGTCTCGAGCACGTTGCGCACGCCTTTCTCGACCGACGGGATGAACTGGTTCGGGATCGAGCCGCCCTTCACCGCATCGACGAACTCGAAGCCCTTGCCGCGCGCGAGCGGTTCGACCCGCAGGTACACCTCGCCGAACTGGCCGGCGCCGCCGGTCTGCTTCTTGTGCCGGCTGTGGCCCTCGGCCCGGGCGCCGATCGTCTCGCGGAACGGAATCGAAGGCGGCTTGCTGTCGAGCTCGACCTTGTACTGGCTCGCCATCTTGTCGAGCACGGTCTTGAGGTGCATCTCGCCCAGGCCGCGCATCACGGTCTCGTTCGCCTGTGCGTTGTGCTCGATGCGGAAGCAGGGATCCTCGGCGGCGATCTTGTGCATCACGTCCGACACCTTCTGCTCGTCGCCGCGCTTCTTCGGCGTGATGGCGAGGCCGAACACGGACGTCGGCAGCTCGAGCGGCCGGGCGTGCACGTGCGCGTCCTCCGCCGAGTCGTGCAGGATGTGGTCGAACTGGATCTCGTCGATCTTGGCGATGGCGCAGATGTCGCCGGGAATCGCCTCGTGCACCTCGGTTTGCATCTTGCCCTTCAGCATGTAGAGGTGCCCGGCCTTGATCGGCTTGCGTCCCTCGCCGATGTAGAGCTGCATGTTCGGCGTCAGCCGCCCCTGGTGCACGCGGAACACCGCGACGCGGCCGATGTACGGATCGATCTCGATCTTGAACACGTGCGCGAGCGCGTGCCGGCCCGGGTCGGGGATCGGCGTGATCTCCTTGGGCTCGCCACCGCCCGTGGGCGTGCTCACGTAGACGGGCGGGTTGCCCTCGGTCGGATTCGGCAGGAGCTCGACGATCACCTCGAGCAGTTCCTGCACGCCCGCGCCGGTCTTCGCGGAGGTGAACACCACCGGGACCAGGTGCCCCTCGCGCAGCGCGCGCTCGAGCGGCTCGTGCAGCTCGTCCGGCGTCACCTCGCCTTTCTCCAGGTACTTTTCCATCAGCTTCTCGTCGACCTCCACCACCTGGTCGACGAGCTTGCGGTGCGCCTCCGCCACCGACGAAAAGTCGGCCTCGCCCGAGGGCGCGAAGAAGCAATCGGAGACCTTGCTGTTGCGTCCCGCCGGCAGGTTGAGCGGCAAGCATTCGCTTCCAAACGCCTGCTGGATGCGCTCGAGCAGGTCTTCGCAGTCGACGTTCTCGGCGTCGATCTTGTTGACGATGATCACGCGGTCGAGGCCGCGCTTCTGCGCCCAGGTCATGAAGCGGCCGGTCATCATCTCGACGCCGTTCTGCGCGTTGATCACGATCGCTGCCGTCTCGACCGCCGCGAGCGCTGGCAAAGCATGACCCAGGAAATCCGGGTAACCGGGCGTATCCAACAGGTGGATGCGCGTAGGTTCGGCTGAGACCTCATTTCCCACTTTGGCTTCGAAGCTCGCCACCGACAATTTCAGCGAGTGCTGCAGCTGCTTCTCGAGCGGGGTGTAGTCGCCGACGGTAGTGCCGCGCTCGACGCTGCCGGCGGCGGGAATCGCTCCCGCCTTCGCGAGCAGCGCCTCGGCCAGGCTGGTCTTGCCGCAACCCGCCTGGCCGACGAGCGCAATCGTCCTGATGCGTTTGATGGAATTCGCCAAGGGCCTTCCTCCTCGTCCCTTTTATAGCAAGAACCTCGCGGGTCGGGAAAGCGCCGGAACGACTACCCGCGCGATTCGGCCGCTTCGCTAGAATCGAGCGGAAGTGCAGGCCGCATCAAGGAAAATCCGGAATATCCTCGTCACCGGCGGGCTCGGCTACATCGGCTCGCACACCTGCGTCGTGCTCGCCGAGGCGGGCTACCGCCCGGTCATCGTCGACAACCTGGCCAACGCCAAGGCCTCCGTCCTGCCGCGCATCCGCGAGCTCGCCAAGGCAGACATCGCGTTTCACCAGGCCGACGTGCGCGATCGCGCGGCGATGGAGAAGGTGCTCGGCGCCGAGCGCATTGAGGCTGTCCTGCACTTCGCGGGATTGAAGGCGGTGGGCGAATCGGTCGAGAAGCCGCTGCTGTATTACGAGAACAACGTCGGCGGCAGCATCGCGCTGCTGGAGGCGATGGCGAGCGAGCGCGTCAAGCGGATGGTGTTCAGTTCTTCGGCGACGGTTTATGGGGAGCCGGAGCGGTTGCCGGTGACGGAGGACCATCCGCTGCGACCGGTCAATCCGTACGCGAAGAACAAGTTGATGGTCGAGCACATCCTCGCCGATCACGCTGCCGCGGATTCCGCATTCCACTACGCCGCACTGCGCTACTTCAATCCTATCGGCGCGCATCCGAGCGGTCGGATCGGCGAAGATCCAAGCGGCATCCCGAACAATCTGCTGCCTTACGTCGCGCAGGTCGCGATCGGCCGCAGGCCGAAGCTGCGCGTATGGGGCCGCGACTATGCGACAGCGGATGGCACGGGAATTCGCGACTACATCCACGTGATGGACCTCGCACAGGGGCATGTCGCTGCCTTGGACTATCTCGGTCGGCAGGAGCGGTCGATCACCGCGAACCTTGGAACCGGGCACGGCCATTCAGTGCTTGAAGTGGCGCGTGCCTTCGAGGCCGCGAGCGGCAAGACAATCGCTCTGGAGTTCCATCCGCGTCGGCAAGGCGACGTCGCGCAGTCCTTCGCCGATGCGTCGCTCGCGTCCAACGAGTTCGGCTGGCGCGCCCGCGTCACGATCGATCAGATGTGCCGCGATTCGTGGCGCTGGCAGTCGCAGAACCCGGACGGCTATCCGGTATAAAGGGGTCAGAGCAATTTTCCTGTAACAAAATCCCAACAGCGCGGCGATCGCTTTTGTTACCGGAATTGCTCCGCCCCCGAATTTATATGGCGCACGCGCCGAGTAAGATCGCGGCATGGATACACCCGACCCACGCCGCCGCCTGAGCTGCCGCAAATGGCGCGCCACCGCGCGAGGCCGGCGCTCGAAGGCGTTCATCGCCGAGCTCCGGCGCCAGTGCCGCCGGGCGAATGAAGCCGATCGGCGCGACAATTGGCGGCGGCATCTCTGCGTGCCCGAATAGATTCATGGGGCCAAGGCGTGAAATGCTCGCCGCGGGCACCTCACCATGAACGAAACCGACCTCCTCAAGCGCATCACGATCAATCCGAACATCTTCGGCGGCAAGCCGATCATCCGGGGCCGGCGCCTGGCGGTCGAGCACGTGCTGGGCATGCTGGCTGCGGGAGACAGCGTCGAAGACCTGTTGCGCGCCTATCCGTGGCTCGAGCGCGAGGATGTGCTCGCCTGCCTCGCGTACGCGCGTAGAGTCGTCGGGCACGAGCGGGTCGAGCCTGCGATCACCGACGGGGCAGCCTGAAGCTTCTGCTGGACACCTGTATCTGGCCGGGTGCAAAGGCGGAACTCGAAACTGCCGGCCACGAAGTGGAATGGGTCGGAGACTGGGACGGCGCCCCGGGCGATGGCCGGATCCTCGCCCACGCTGCGCAGAACTCGCAAGAACGGGTAACGCTCGACAAGGATTTCGGCGAGCGGGCAGTCGCGCTCGGGGAAGGCGGCGACCAGCGATCGCAGTGAGCGGGGGTTTACGGCTTTTGTAACCCGAAAATTGCTCTGACCCCTTTTCTATTTCCGCCCGTAGTTGTCCTCGAGGCGGACGATGTCGTCCTCGCCGACGTAATCGCCGGTCTGCACCTCGATCATCACGCAGTCGATGGCGCCGGGATTGGAGAGGCGGTGCGCGCTGCCCGCCTTGATGTAGGTCGATTCGTCCGGCCGCAGGAAAATCTCCTTCTCCGCGTTGACGACCTTCGCCGTGCCGGCGACGACGACCCAGTGCTCGCTGCGGTGGTGATGAAGCTGTAGCGACAGGCTTGCACCCGGCTTCACCACAATGCGCTTGATCTTGAAGCGCGGGCCTTCCTCCAGCACTGTGAACGTGCCCCAGGGACGATGCACCGTGCGGTGATGCCGCACCGTCTCGTGCGCCGAGAGCTTCAGCTTCCGCACGACGGTCTTGACGTCCTGTGCTCGCCCGCGTTCAGCGACGAGCAGCGCGTCCGGCGTATCGACGATGAGCAGGTCCTCCACGCCGACCGCGGCGACGATGCGGTGTCCGCTCTGGATGAAGCAATGGTTGGCGTCGATGAGCACCGCCTCGCCGTTGACGCGATTACCGGCATCGTCGGGCGCCGTGAGGTCGGCCAGCGCTGCCCATGACCCGATGTCGTTCCAGTCGAACTTGCCGCGCACGACCGCGCGGCGCTCCGCCTTCTCCATCACCGCGTAGTCGAAGGAGATGTCGGGCGCCTTTGCGAACTCCGCTTCGGCAATGACCGGCGGCTTCTTTTCGTAGTCGGTCGCGGCGATGGCGGCCTCAACCGCGCGCAGCACATCTGGTGCGTGTTTCTTGAACGCATCGATGGCGGCACCCGCGGTGAAGCAGAACATGCCGGAGTTCCAGCCATAGCGGCCCGATTTCACCATGTCCTCGGCCGCGCGCAGATCGGGTTTCTCCACGAAGCGATTGACCTTCGAGCTTGCGGCACCGATCGAATCGCCGGCTTCGACGTAACCAAAGCCGGTCTCGGCCCGCGTCGGCTCGATGCCGAAGGTGACCAGCCAGCCTTGCTCGGCAAGTTTCTTCGCTTCACCAACCGCCGTGGCGAATGCCTTCTCGTCCTTGATCAGGTGATCGGCCGGCAGCACGAGGATCACCGCGTCTTTGCCGTGCCGCTTGCTGACATCGAGAGCCGCTGCGCAAATCGCCGGCGCGGTGTTGCGGCTCACCGGCTCGAGAAGGAAATCGAGTTGAGCGCCCGCGTGCTTCGTGGCCGCGTATTCGTCGCGCGTCAGGAAAAAGTAATCCCGGTTCGTAACTGTCAGGACGCCGTTGCCGTCCGCACAGGCGAGGGCGCGGCGCAGCGTCTTGGCGAGCAGCGTCTCTCCGTCGACCAGCTTGATGAAAGGCTTCGGCAGCGCCTCGCGCGACACCGGCCAAAGCCGAGACCCCGCGCCGCCTGAAAGGATTACGGGAACAAAATGAGCCATGGGACGAGATTATGGAGCTGAAGGCTTGATTATTCGATAAAATGCCCGTCCCGCCCCCCTCGTAATTCGATTGGGTTGGGGCGCCATCTACTCCGCCGACGGCCTACCCTTCCGAATTCCGGTCCTGGCCCCGATTTCTAGCCTTACTTCTTGGGCTCTTTCTTCTCGAGCAGCTCGGCGCGCGGCTTGAGGGTGTCGTCGAGCTTGGATTTCGGGATGAGGAGCACGTAGTCGGAGAGGAGTTTTTCGCGCGGCAGGCGCTCGCGCAGTCTCTTCGGGCGCTCTTCATCCCCCGACTGGGCCCCCGCCTTCGCGGGGGCGACATCCGGCTTCGCAGGGGCGGCATCGCCGGGTGAGCCGGAAGAGCTAAAGCGGACGTAGTAGCTGTCACCTGCCAGTTTGCCTACCTTGATGTCGTACGTGAGGCCATCGAAGGTGGTGGCGTTGATGGCCGTTGGCTTATCCAGCCCCGTGTCCTTGGCATCCTCTGGCGCGGCGTCCGAGAGCTCGAGGAGCGAGAGCGAGTAGGTGGCAGCGTTGGCGCGGCTGACGTCGAGCTTCTCGCCGGCCTTCGCGCCGACGAGCTTCCAGTCGGCATCGTCCTTCTGACGCTCGACGCGCCAGGTATCGCCGGCGGGCGTGCGCACTTCCAGGGTCTTCACTTTCTCGACTTGGAACGACGTGTGGTCGATCCAGTCGGCGCTCTTGGCGGTAGCCTGGGTCAGAGGGTCGGAGACGACAAAGACAACTTGGGTCCCCGCCTGCGCGGGGACGACGGCCGAAGCGGGGGTGACATCGGTGGCGACGAAGCGGCCATCGGCAGCGGCCTTGTCCGGGTTCTCGACCTCGCGCTTGAAGTATTTCTTGCCGACCGTCAGGCGGCCGAGAGATTTGCCATCTGCGCTCGAGAGCTCGACCTGAGTGCCAGAAGCGTCCAGGTTTAGCCGCGCGCGGTCCTTTTCGCCGATCGGCTCGCTCTGGCCGACCTTGAGGCCGATGAGCTGGAGGGCGAATTCACGCACCTTCGCCACGTCGGCGGGGAAGTCGCGGCGCTCGACGATCACCCAGCCGTCGCCCTGACGCTTGATCGTCAGCGTCGCCTTCGGTTCAGTGATCTTGATCGAGGCGACGTCGGCGGCCTTCAAGTCCTTGAGCAGCGGCTGGCCGAGGGTGGCGACGTTGTCGGCGCGCTCGGTGCGCTCGCGGTAGTTGTAGACGAGGGCGCCGCCGCCGAGCACGGCGAGCAGGACCACGAGCACCAGGACGACGCGCGCGTTCATGCGGCGCGGACGCGACGCCGGCGGATGAGCGCGACGCCGAGGCCGAAGAGCGCGACCAGGATCGGCATCAGCGCGATGTTCACCACCTTGGTGAAGAAGACGAGGCTCTCGGCGTCCTGCCGCAGGTTCTTGCGCACTTCCTTAAGCTCGATGCGCGTCTCGGCGACGCGTTTGCGGAAGCGCTCGAGCTCGGCCTGCTGCTCCGCGGTGAGGATCTGGCCGCCTTTGCCCGCCGCGCCTTGCGCTTTCTGCAGTTCCTGCAGCTTGGCGTTGGTCTTCTGCAGCTCGTCCTCCAGCGCCTGGATCTTGCCGAAATACTGTTTCTGCGCTTCGGCCTCGAGCTCGCGCACGACGGTGAGCGGCCGGAAGGCCGACTCGCGGCTGCGGAGCGAAATGAGGTCGTTGCCGGAAGCGAACTGCTCGACCATGCCGAGCGCCAGCGCCAGGTTGCCGTTGGAGGGCACCACGATCTTGCGGCCGAACATCTCCTGGATGTCGACCGCCGCGCCGTCGGCCAGCATGTCGACGTCGGCGACGAGGATCACCGAGTTCTCCGCAGTGGACTCGCGCAGCTTGGGCGTGTCGGCCTGGGGTTTTTTATCGATAGTCAAACCCTGCGGGAACGCGGTCTTGAATTTGCCGGTGAGCCGTACCGCGAGCGGCAGCGACTTGCCGCTGGGCTTGAAGGCGCGCGTCGCCTCGTCGCCCGACTTGGTGGCGTTCATGTTGTCGACCAGCATGGAGTTCGGCGAGCTCCTCAGGAGCTCCGTCGCCTTCAGGCCGTCGACCGGCTTCACCTGGAACGCGCCGCCGAAGGCGTAGAGCAGCGTCTCGATCGAGCCGGTGACGACGTCGTCGCGCGAGAACGCGGTGCGGTTGAGCGAGAGCACCGTAGGTGTGTAGCGCGCGCCGCCGCCCGAGCCGAAGACGACATCCGAGATCACCTTGCTCGGGTCGAACTCGATGCCCCAGGCCTTGAACAGCGTCGGCAGGTCGGAGCTCGAGGGCATCGGCGGCATGCCCGGCATCTGCGGCGACTGGTCGAAGTAGGCGTAGGGATCGACGAACACGATGAGCTTGCCGCCGCGCAGCACGAACTGGTCGAGCGCGTATTCCTGCTCGGGCTGCATGTCGCGCGGATGGATGAGGAGCAGGACGTTCAGGTCCTTGTCGATCGCTTTTCCGCTCATCGGCACTTCCTTGACCTCGAACTCGCGCTTGAGCTCGCCGGCGAGCACCCACGGCTCCGAGCTCTGCCGCGTGAACGGGTTGAACTTCTCGCCCATCACCGGCAGGCCGGCCATCAGGCCGATCTTCGGCCGCGCGGTCGTGCCGACGCGCGCGATGGCGCGCACGAGGTCGTATTCGAGCAGCCGCTCGCGCTGCGGGTTGATGGCGGAGAGGGTCTGCTTGCGATCGAGCTGCGTGACGGCGGCGCCGAGATAGAACGATTCGCCGTTGCCGAGCTGCTGCGGCTCGATGCCGTCGAGCTGGGCGGCGTCTTCTTCCTCGGAGTCGGGCCTCGGGTTGTAACGCTCGATCTGCAAATTACCGTTGGAAGCGGCGGCGAACTCGCGCACCAGGTCCTCGACGCGCTGCGCGAAGCTGCGCAGCTGCACCGGCACGCTCTCGCCCTGCGAGATGTAGAGCTTCACCTTCACCGGCGACTGCAGGTTGCGCAGGATCTTCCGCGTGCCGTCGGACAGGGTGTACAGCTTTCCATTCGTCAGATCGACCCGCGCCGGGACGCGTGACAGCAGATAGTTGAACGCCACCAGGATCAGCGCCAGCGCCACGAGGCCGATCGCCGAGTAGATTAAGTGCTCGTACGTTTTGCTTTTCATCACTACCTATCCGGAGCGATGCCCGCGGATGATGACGCCGGTCGCGAAGAGGGCGAAGCCGATCATCGAGAGGAAGAAGATGAGATCGCGCGTGTCGATCACGCCGCGCTGGAAGCCGTCGTAGTGCGTGACCACCGAGAAGGCGGCGACCGTATCCACCAGCGCCGGGCTCGCCCAGCGCACCATCAAATCCGTCACCGGGTTGAAGCCGGCGAGAATGAAGAAGAGACAGATGACGACCGAGAGGATGAACGCGACTACCTGGTTGCGCGTCATGGCGGAGGTCATGCAGGTGATGGCGAGGTACGCGCCCGCGAGGAACAGGCTTCCTAAATAGCCGGCTGCTATTACGCCGTTGTCGGGCTCGCCGAGGATGTTGACCGTGATCACCGCGGGGAAGGTGAGCACGAGCGCCACGGCGAGAAAGATCCAGCTCGCGAGGAATTTGGCGACGATCGCCTGCCAGGGGGCCATCGGCATCGTCAGCAAGAGCTCCATCGTCCCCGAGCGTCGCTCTTCGGCCCAGACGCGCATGCCGACCGCGGGCACGAGCACCAGGTAGAGCCACGGATGCCAGCCGAAGAACGCCGCTAGGCTCGCTTCACCGCGCTCGAAGAAATTCCCTGCCGTGAACGTGAAGAACCCGGTGAGGAGCAGAAAGATCACCAGGAAAACGTAGGCCACCGGGCTGGTGAAGTACGCCACCAGCTCGCGCTTCGTGATGGTCCAGATGTTCCTCATTTCTTCACCGTATCGGGCAGCGTGATTCGCCGAAAAACCTCGTCCAGCTCGCCGCGCTCGCTGTACATGCCCCCGACCTTCCAGCCATGGAGGTTGACGAGCTCGACCACCTCCTCGGCGAGCCGGGCCGCCTGCGACTTGTCCTTCGGATAGATGCGGAAGGCGCCGTTAAGCTGCTCGACTCTTCCCAAAGTTTGTAGTCTTTCGAGGGAAGCCCCTTTGGCCTGCAGCGTCACTGCGCCCGCGAGCTCCGACATGCCGCGCAGCTCCGCCGGCGTGCCGTTAGCGACGATCCGGCCGCGGTCGATGATGATCGCGCGCGTGCAGGCGGCGTCGACTTCTTCCAGGATGTGCGTGGAGAAGACGATCGCCTTGTTCGCGCCGAGCTCCTTGATCAGGTTGCGCACCTCGTGCTTCTGGTTCGGATCGAGGCCGTCGGTCGGCTCGTCCATGATCAGCACCTGCGGATCGTGGATCAGCGCCTGCGCCAGGCACGTGCGGTGCTTGTAGCCCTTGGACAGCGTGTCGATCGACTGATGCAAAACCTGCTCGAGGAAGCAGAGCTCGACCACGCGGTGCACGGCCTTCTTGCGCGCATCGCCGTCGAGGCCGCGCAGCTCGGCGGCAAAGTTAAGGAAACCTTGCACGGTCATGTCGGGATACGACGCGGCGTTCTCCGGCAGGTAGCCGATGAGCCGCTTCGCCTCGATCGGCGACTCGAGGACGTCGTAGCCGCCGACCGAAATCGCGCCGGAGGTGGGCGGCATGAAGCCGGTGATCATGCGCATGGTGGTCGACTTGCCGGCGCCGTTGGGGCCGAGGAAGCCGAGCACTTCGCCCTTCTCGACGGTGAACGAGATGCCGTCGACCGCGCGCTTCGGGCCGAAAGCTTTCACCAGGTTGGCGATCTTGATCATCGGGCAGGAACTAGAATTCGGGGCCAGGATCGGAATTCCGGAGCGCGCGATTCTCGCACAAGCCCAAGGAGTAAAACCATGCAGTTGCTAGGCAAATTATTCGCGGCGGCCGTCCTGGCGCTCATCGCCCACGCGGCTGCGGCGCAGCCGAAATATCCTGCCAAGCCGATCCATATCTTCGTGCCGTTCGCCCCCGGTGGCGGCTCCGATTTCATCGCGCGTTTCACCGCGCAGCGCCTCAGCGATGCGATGGGCTCGCAGGTGATCGTGGAGAACCGCCCCGGTGCGGGCGGGCTTCTCGGCATCGAGCAGGGCGTCAAGGCCGAGCCCGATGGCTACACGCTCACGCTGATCGCTTCCAGCTACACGGTGAACGCGGCGCTTTATCCGCTCAAATACGATCCGATCGCCGACGTCACGCCGATCGTTCAGATCTCCCAAGGACCTATGATCGTCGTCGCGTATCCGAAGTTCCCGGCGAAGAATGTGCAGGCGCTGATCGCGATCGCGAAACAGAAGCCAGGCACGATCAACTTCGCCTCCGCGGGCCAGGGCAGCATCACGCACATGGTGGCCGAGCTCTTCCAGTCGATGGCGGGCATCAAGATGAATCACGTGCCGTACAAGGGCACTGGGCCCGCGCTTACCGACACGATCTCCGGCCAGACCGACATCTTCTTCAGCAGCACCGCCACCGCGCTGCCGCACGTGAAGTCGCAACGCTTGCGCGCGATCGCGGTGACGAGCGCGAAGCGCCTGCCGGCCGAGCCCGAGGTGCCGACGATCGCAGAATCGGGCGTTAAGGGCTTCGACGTGCTGCTGTGGCACGCCCTCATCGGCCCGAAGAACCTGCCAAAGCCCGTGGTCGAGCGCATCAACGCCGAGGTGAACAAGATCCTCAAGATCCCGGAGACCGCCAAGCAGCTCGAGACCGACGGCGTCGCGCCGGCGGGCGGCGATGCGCAGCGCTTCGGCGAGCAGATCAAGAAAGAGATCGCGCTGTGGAAAGACGTGGTCGCCAAGACCGGCGTCAAGGTTCAGTAATCCTCCTGCTGCTGGCGCTGGCGTGGGCGCCCGCATTGGCATACGGCGCCCTCGGCGGGCGCGCCGACTCGACCGACGTCGACCAGAAGATGCTGCACGCCCGCAAGAGCGTCCGCCCGGGCGCCGAGTTCACGGTGCACGAGCTCGAGTTGCCCTCCGGCACGCAGGTGCGCGAGTACGTCGATGCCGACGGGCGCGTCTTCGCGGTCGCGTGGCGCGGCAGCACGCTGCCCGATCTCAAGCAGATTTTCGGCGAGGACTACCTGAAGGCCTTTTTGTCGTCGCCGCCGGAACAACACACGCGGCACAAGAGCCGCACGGTGCGAGAGCCGGGCCTCGTAGCGCGCTCGTCGGGCAGCGGGCGCTTTTTCACCGGGTTTGCCTATATCCCATCCCTCATGCCGCGCACCGTGCGCGAGGAAGACATCCGCTGAAGCGTTTTTTCTGGATCGTCGTTTCTCTACTGATCGCGAGCTGCGGCGGCGGAGGCGGCGGCAGTTCGTCGGGCGGCGCGTCGACGGCCGCGAACTCGGTGGCCCTCGTGGTCGATGGTGGACCGCCCGGACTGCGGTTCTCGAACGTCGACGTCGGGTTCGTGGCCGTGACGATCTGCGCGCCGGGCACGAACAACTGCCAGACGATCGATCACATCGCGGTCGATACGGGCTCGACCGGGCTGCGCGTGACCTCCGGCGCGCTCAATGCGACGCTCGCGGCCGCGCTTCCGCAGCAGCGCGACGCCGGCAGCAATCCGCTCGCCCAATGCACGCTGTTTGCGGACGGCAGCGTGTTCTGGGGCTCGGTAAGGGTCGCCGATTTAAAGCTCGGCGGCGAGCGGGCTTCCTCCATTCCCATCCAGGTGATCGGAGATCCGTCGATCGCCGTTCCGCCTTCCGCGTGCAGCGGCACGCTCGAGCAGACCACGAGCGACATCGGCGCGAACGGGCTCCTCGGCGTCTCGAATTTTCTGCAGGACTGCGGCGCGTTCTGCGCGGCCCGTGCGTCTAACGGCATCTATTTCGGTTGCGGAGCGGCCGGCTGCGTGAGCGTGGCCGTGCCGACGTCGCAGCAGTTACTGCATCCCGTGTCGCGGTTCGCCCAGGACAACAACGGCGTGCTGATCCAGCTGCCTGCGGTTTCGGCCGCCGGTGCGGAATCGGCTAGCGGATCGCTCATCTTCGGCATCGGCACCCAAGCGAACAACGCGCTCGGCACCGCGCGCGTCTTCACGGTCGATTCGGTCTTCGGGCTGGTGAACATCCTGAACGGCGGCGCTTCCTACGTGAACAGCTTCGTCGACAGCGGCTCCAACGTCTATTGGATCCCGTCGTCGATCAACAACCAACCTTGTCCGGCGACCGGCGCAGTGGCCGGCTTCCTCTGTCCTTCGCCACCGCTCAGCCTGTCCCTGACCATCGCCGGCCAGAACGGCGCCAGCGCGGTCGTGCCGGTGAACGTCGGCAACGCGCAAACGCTGTTCAGCACGAACCCGAGCGCGACCGCGTTCGACAATCTCGGCGCGCCGAACAGCGATCCGAACGGCGTCGTGATCGGCTTGCCGTTTTTCCTCGGCCGAAACGTCTTCACCGCCATCGAAGGCAGGGCGACGCCGGGCGGCGCCGGACCCTACGTCGCGTTCTAGGAATTCGGGGCCAGGACCGGAATTCGTCGGACTATGTGTTGCCCGAATTCCGGTCCTGGCCCCGAATTCCGGTTTGCATGGCGCGCGTGCGTTGCCACGCCGGCAGGTCGGCCAGCTTCCCAGCCCAGCGGCGGATCTCGCGATAGCTTTCGAGCGGCAGCTGCGCCGGCTCGGCCATCGTCAGGGCTGAACCGATCGCGAAGTCGGCGATCGTCAGGTGATCGCCGCTGACGTACTGACGGCCGCGCAGATGAGCATCGAGCACGCTCGCTGCGCGGTTGAATCTCTGCAGTCCTTTTTCCACTTCCACCGGATCGGGCGCGCCGCCGCCGAAGAAGCGCTTGACCGCGCGCTCGAAGATCAGGATCGCGCAGGCCGGATCCCACGTCGTCGATTCCCAGAACTGCCAGCGCGCGACGTCGGCGCGGCCACGTTCGTCGCGCGGCAGCAGGCCGCTCTCCCATTTCTGCGTCGCGAGGTACTGGATGATGGCGTTCGATTCCCATAGCTTGAAGTCGCCGTCCTCGAGCGTCGGCATGCGCTGGTTGGGATTCAGCGCCGTGTAAGCCGCCGACTTCTGGTCGCCCTTGGCGAGGTCGCAAAAAACGAACTCGTAGTCCAGACCAAGGTGGTGCGCCACAACGAGCGCCTTGAAGCCGCGGGGGCTGGGCGGAAAGGCGTGCAGTCTCAGGGCCATGGTTCCGCTACTCTAACGAGAATGGATGCGATCGTGATCGGCGCCGGCGCCGCGGGCCTTGCGGCGGCGGATGAACTGGCGCGCAATGGCGCGCGCGTGCTGGTGCTCGAGGCGCGCGATCGGATCGGCGGACGCTGCTGGACGCGGCGCATGGCGGGCTTGCAGGTTCCGGTCGAGGTCGGCGCGGAGTTCATCCACGGCGAAGCGAAGGTCACGTACGCGCTCCTGAAGCGCGCCGGCCTCGCTGCCATCGACTCGTCCCGCGAGCAGCGCGAAGCGGCCGGCGGCCGCCTGCGTCCGATGAATGCGTTCTTCGAGGCGCAGCGCGCGGTGCAGGGTGTCGAGCTGGACCGCGATGTTTCCTTCGACGCTTTCCTGCGCCATCGCAGGCTGCCGGCGAAGACCAGGACCTTCGCGCGCATGATGGTCGAGGGGTTCGATGCGGCCGATCCGCGCTTAGTCAGCGCGCAATCGATCATCGAGGAGTGGGGCGGCGGCGAGCTGGGCAGCTCTCAGCCGCGGCCGCAGGGCGGCTACGGCGCGTTATTCGATTGGCTGGCGAACAGCATCGTGGCGAGCGGGGCGCGCTTGCGCCTGGGCGCGGAAGTGAAGCGCATCTCGTGGAAGCGGCATGTCGCCACGGTGAGCGGAAGCTTCGGTAAGGCAAAGGCGCCGCGGGTGATCGTCACTTTGCCGCTCGGCGTGCTGCAGGCCGGGCCTTTGCGCTTCCGCCAGAAGCGCAGCGCGTTGCGCAAGCTGGCTTCGGGCCCCGTCATCCGCGTCGCGCTGCGTTTCCATGAGCCGTTCTGGGAAAAACGCGCGCGGGGTGTGGCTTTTTTTCATTCACCGGGTGCGCCGTTTCCCACTTTCTGGACGCCCTTGCCGATGCGCGCGCCTTTGCTGACCTGCTGGGCGGGCGGACCGAAGGCGGCGCGCCTCACCGCCTCATCGACCGCGAAGCTGGTGGATGCCGCGCTGGCGTCCGTCGGGGCCGTTTTTGGGAGGAAGGTGCGAGGCGAGTTGGCCGCGGCACACGCGCAGGACTGGATGCAGGACCCGCGCGCGCGCGGAGGTTACAGCTACGTGCTGGTCGGCGGCGAAGGCGCCCGCGAAGAGCTCGCGGCGCCGCTCGACGACACGATCTTCTTCGCCGGCGAGACGACCGACAGCGACGAAGCGGGGACGGTGGCCGGCGCGCTGCGCAGCGGAATCCGCGCAGCGCGCCAGGTGATGCGCTGAAGCTGCGTTACTTGGAGTTGCCGCTGGCGCCGGAATTACCGGTTCCCGTGCCCGCGCTCGAGCCGCTGCCCGCGCCGCCGGGGCTCGCCTGGCCGCTCGAGGACCCCATGCTGCCCGAGGCGCCCGTGCTGCCGCTGGAGGACGACGATCCGCCCGCGGCGCTGCCCGAGCGCTTGCCGTACTGATCGGAGCTCGAGCCGGTGCCTGCGTTACGATTGCACGCCGCCATGCCGACGGCGAGGACGGCCGCGGTGAGCGCGGCGGTGACGACTTTCAGGTTCATAGCATCTCCTTTGGTGATGGACGGTGGACCACCCCTCCAGCAATCGGGATGCCTGAAAAGGGGTCAGAGCAATTTTCCCGTAACAAACCGGCGCGCCATGTGCGCACCTTTTGTTACTGTTACGGGAAAATTGCTCTGACCCCTTTTCTATGCGGCGGCGCGCTCGGCGCGCTTGCGCTCGTGTTCCTTGAGGAAGCGCTTGCGCAGCCGGATCGACTGCGGCGTGATCTCGGCGAGCTCGTCGTCGCCGATGAACTCCACCGCGTACTCTAGCGTGAGCGCGATCGGCGGCGTGAGGTCGATCGCCTCGTCCTTGCCGGAGGCGCGGATGTTGGTGAGCTGCTTGGTCTTGATCGGGTTCACCACGAGATCGTTGTCGCGCGTGTGGATGCCGACGATCATGCCTTCGTACACCGGATCGCCCGGGCTGACGAACATGCGGCCGCGCTCCTGCAGCTTCCAGAGCGCATAGGCGACGGCCACGCCGTCGTCCTGCGACACCAGCACGCCGTTGCGGTGGTCTTCGAGCCCTTCCTTCGCCGGTGCGTAGTCATCGAAGACGTGGCTCATGATTCCCGTGCCGCGCGTCATCGTCATGAACTCGCCCTGGAAGCCGATCAGGCCGCGCGCGGGAATGCGGTAGTCGAGCCGCACGCGTCCCTTGCCGTCGGGCTGCATGTCGAGCAGCTCGCCGCGCCGGCCGCCGAGCGACTCCATCACCGCACCCTGGTTCGCGTCCTCGACGTCGACCGTGAGCATCTCGTAGGGCTCGCAGCGCACGCCGTCGATTTCCTTGTAGACCACGCGCGGCCGCGACACGGCGAGCTCGTAGCCCTCGCGCCGCATGTTCTCGATCAGGATCGTGAGGTGCAGCTCGCCGCGTCCGGAGACGATGAACGTGTCGGTGTCCTCCGGATATTCGACGCGCAGCGCGACGTTGCTCTTGGTTTCGCGCTCCAGGCGCTCGCGGATCTGGCGGCTGGTCACGAACTTGCCTTCGCGGCCGGCGAGCGGCGAGGCGTTCACCATGAAGTTCATGGTCAGCGTGGGCTCGTCTACCCGAAGGAGCGGCAGTGCCTCGGGATGCTCGAGGTCGCACAGCGTGGTGCCGATGCCGAGCTCGTCGATGCCGTTGACGAGCACGATGTCGCCGGATTGCGCTTCCTCCACCAGCTGGCGCTCGAGGCCTTCGAACATCAGCACCTGGTTGATCTTGGCTTTTGTGGGCGCGGCATTGGGCCCGTTGCAGACCAGCACCTCGGAGGCGGGGCGCAGTTTGCCGCGCCGGATGCGGCCGATGCCGATCTTGCCGACATAGCTCGAGTAGTCGAGCGAGCAGATCTGGAGCTGCAGCGGCCCGCCGGGATCTTCGTCGCGCACCGGGACGTGCTGCAGGATCGCCTCGAACAGCGGCGCGAGATCCTTGCCGACTTCGTTCGGGTTCTTGGTCGCCCAGCCGAGCAGCGCCGAGGCGTAGATCACCGGGAAATCGAGCTGCGCTTCGCTCGCGCCGAGCTTGTCGAAGAGGTCGAAAGTCTGGTTCATCACCCAGTCGGGCCGCGCGCCCGGACGGTCGACCTTGTTGATCACCACGATCGGCTGCAGCCCGTGACCCAGGGCCTTGCGCAGGACGAACCGCGTCTGCGGCATCGGCCCGTCCACTGCGTCGATGAGCAGCAGCACGCCGTCGACCATGGAGAGCACGCGCTCCACTTCGCCGCCGAAGTCCGCGTGTCCCGGCGTGTCGACGATGTTGATGTGCGTGCCGCGATAACGCACCGCGCAGTTCTTGGCGAGGATCGTGATGCCGCGCTCGCGCTCGAGGTCGTTCGAATCCATCACGCGCTCTTCGACGTGCTGGTGCGCGGCGAAGGTGCCCGACTGCTGCAGCAGCTTGTCGACGAGCGTCGTCTTGCCGTGGTCGACGTGGGCGATGATGGCGATGTTGCGAAGGTTACGCATTGATTTCCCGAACGAAGGCCGCGCATTGTACGCTATGAACGGTTGCGTTTTGCAGCGCACAAAAAGTAAACTGCACCGCCATGGACACAAAACTACTGGCAAAGACCGCGGCCGCCATGGTCGCGAAAGGCAAAGGCATCCTCGCCGCCGACGAATCTAGCGGCACCTGCGAGAAGCGCTTTCAGTCGGTGAAGGTGGAGAGCACGGAAGAAAACCGCCGCGCCTATCGGCAGCTCCTTTTCGGCACGCCCGGCGTCGAGCAATACATCTCCGGGGTCATCCTCTTCGACGAGACCGCGCGGCAAAAATCGAACGATGGGATGCCGTTCCCGGAGTACCTGCAGAAGAAGGGCATCATTCCCGGGATCAAGGTGGACAAGGGACTCGTCGACCTGCCGCTCGCGCCGAAAGGCGAAAAGGTGAGCGAGGGTCTCGACGGGTTGTCGAAGCGGCTCGACGAATATTTCAAGATGGGCTGCCGCTTCGCCAAGTGGCGCTCGACGATCACCATCGCCGACACGCTGCCGACGCACGCCTGCCTCTACGCCAACGCCCACGTGCTCGCACGCTATGCCGCGGCCTGCCAGGTGGCCTCGATCGTGCCGATGGTCGAGCCCGAAGTCCTGCTCGAGGGCACGCACACCGCCGAGCGCTCGGAAGAGGTCCACGAGGCGACACTGCGCGCGCTCTATGCCGCGCTTGCCGCCTATAGCGTCCAGCTCGAGTACCTCATCCTGAAAACCAGCATGTGCGTCTCGGGCAAGGACAATCCGAAGCCGGCGGGCGTCGACGAAGTGGCCGAGCGCACCGTTCGCGTACTCAAACACACGGTGCCCGCCGCGCAGCCAGGAATAGTGTTTTTGTCTGGAGGCCAAGGCGATGAGGCCGCGACTGCCCACCTCTCGGCGATGTCGGCGCGCAAGGATCTGCCGTGGCCGCTCACCTTCTCCTATTCGCGCGCGCTGCAGAATCCGGCGCTCAATGCGTGGCGCGGCCAGGCGTCCAACGTCGGCGCGGCGCAGAAGGCCTTCTATCACCGCGCGCACATGAACGGCCTCGCCTCGCAGGGCAAGTGGCGTCCCGAGCTCGAAAGACAGGCCGCCTGATGGGCCAGGCGCTGTACGAGTCCAGCCCAGTGTACGAGTCCAAGATCACGAGCCTGCCGCGCATTGGGCGAGGGAAGGTCCGCGACATCTACGCCGTCGGCAACGACAAGATGCTGATCGTGACGAGCGATCGGCTGTCCGCCTTCGACGTCGTGCTCTCGGACCCGATTCCCGACAAGGGCCGGGTGCTGAACGAGATGGCGAACTTCTGGTTCGGAAAACTGGGCGGCATCGTGCCGAATCAGCTCACAGGGATCGACCCTGAATCCGTCGTCTCCGATGCGGAAAAACAGCAGGTGCGCGGCCGTTCGGTGGTGGTCAAGAAGTTGAAACCGCTGCCGATCGAAGCGGTCGTGCGCGGCTACATCATCGGCTCGGGCTGGAAGGACTACCAGAAGACGGGGAAAGTCTGCGGCATCGAGCTGCCGAAGGGCCTGCAGCAGGCGCAGAAGCTGCCGCAGCCCATCTTCACGCCGGCGACGAAAGCCGAGACCGGGCACGACGAGAACATCTCGTTCGACGAGGCGGTGAAGCTCATCGGCAAGCCGATGGCCGAGAGGGTGCGCGACATCAGCATCCGGCTCTATCAGGAAGCGGCGGACTTTGCGGCGACGAAGGGAATCATCATCGCCGACACCAAATTTGAATTCGGTTTAAATAAAGACAACCACCTAGCGCTGATCGACGAAGTCCTGACCGCCGACTCGTCGCGCTTCTGGCCGGCGGACTCGTATCATGTGGGGATGAGCCCGCCGTCCTTCGACAAGCAATACGTGCGCGACTACCTCGAGACGCTCGACTGGAACAAGACGCCGCCGGCGCCGAAACTGCCGGCCGAGGTGATCGAGAAGACGTCGGAGAAATATCGCGAAGCGCTGCAGCGCCTGACGGGGAGGAAGCTCGCGTGATAGGCATCGTGATGGGCTCGGCATCCGACTGGGAGACGATGAAGGCGGCGGCGAAGATGCTGGAAGAGTTCGGCGTGCCTTACGAGGCGAAAGCGATGTCCGCGCACCGCACGCCGCAGGCCGTCGCCGAGTGGGCGACCAACGCGCAGAAGAACGGCATGCAGGCCATCATCGCCGCGGCCGGCGGCGCCGCGCACCTCGCGGGCGTGGTAGCTGCGCATACGACGCTTCCGGTGCTCGGCGTGCCGATGCCCTCGAAACACCTGCAGGGCCTCGACTCGCTGCTCTCGACGGTGCAGATGCCGAAGGGCATTCCGGTCGCCACCTTCGCGATCGGCGAGGCCGGCGCGGCGAATGCCGCGTTGTTCGCGGTCGCACTCCTCGCGCTCGGCGACGAGGGGATGAAGAAGAAGCTCGCCGACTTCCGCCGCAAGCAGACCGACGCCGTCCTCAAGGCGCCGCCGCTCAAGCTGTGAAGGAGGAAGTCCGTCGCGCGGCGGAGATCCTCCGGCGCGGCGGGCTGGTCGCGTTTCCCACTGAGACGGTCTATGGCCTGGGCGCTGACGCCTCGAATGCGTCAGCGGTGAAGAAACTGTATGCGGTGAAGCGCCGGCCGGCAGACCATCCGGTCATCGTGCATTTCGATTCCGCGGCGCGCGCCTTCACCTGGGCGCGCGACGTGCCGGAGGCGGCCGCGCAGCTGGCGAAAAAATTCTGGCCCGGGCCGCTCACGCTGGTGCTCAGGCGCGCGCCGCTCGCGCACGATTTCGTCACCGGCGCACAGGACAGCACCGGCCTGCGCGTGCCCGCGCATCCAGTCGCGCACGAGTTGCTGGCCGCCTTTGGCGGCGGCATCGCGGCACCTTCGGCGAACCGTTTCGGCCTCGTCTCGCCGACCACGGCGGCGCATGTGCGCGACGATCTAGGCGCCGATGTCGATCTGGTGCTGGAAGGCGGATCGAGCGAGGTCGGCATCGAGTCGACGATCGTGGACCTCTCGACGGGCAAACCCATCCTGCTGCGGCCGGGGAAAATCTCGGCCGCCGCTATCGCCGCGATCATCGGGCCGGTGGAGGAAAAGCGCGCGGACTCGCCGCGCCATTCCGGCGGGCTCGAGCGCCATTACGCGCCACGCACGCCCGCGCGGCTCGTGGCGACTCACGAGCTCGACCGCGAGCTCGCCCGGCACAAGGACAGAATCGCGGTACTGGCTTTCTCTCGGCCGGACGAGCGCGTCGACTACTGGCTGCGCATGCCGCGCGATGCCGAGGCCTACGCGCACAAGCTCTATGGCGCGTTGCGCGAACTGGATACGGCGGGCTGCGGGGCGCTGCTGATCGAGACGCCGCCGGACACGCCGGAATGGGCGGCGGTGCTGGACCGGCTGCGGCGGGCTTGCGGGTAACATGCCCGCGATGCGCTCTGCCTGCCTGCTCCTCGTCGCCCTGGCGTCCGGCTGCAATCACGCCCAGATGAGCGGTGGAGCGCTCTACGTGCAGAGCGGACCCGTTATCGGAGCGATGCTCGCCGCGGCCGTCCTGGCAGCGAACGTCGATGCGCGCAACGATTTTTCGTCCGGCATCCTGCCGAATAGCCCCGCTCCGGAAATGCTGGCCGATCGCGCCATCGCCGACCGGGATTGCACCCAGCCGATCGAGGACTGGTCTGCGAACCTGAAGTGCCGCTAGGCGCCCGGCTCGTCTTCCTCTTCCTTGCCTGCGGCGTGGCGCGCGCCGAAATGCTGGAGGCCCGCGTGACGCACGTCGCCGACGGCGACTCCCTGTCGGTGTGTGTCGAGCACCGCGAGGTGCGCATCCGCCTCGTGAACATCGACGCTCCGGAATATCAGCAGGGCCACGGCCGCGAATCGCGCAAGTCGCTGGTCGAGATGTGCGAGAACAAGGTGGCGCGCGTCGACTGGGCGAAGGAAGACCGCTACGGCCGCAAGCTCGGCCAGGTCTCGTGCGGCGGCGTCGACGCCAACGCCGAGCAGGTGCGCCGCGGCCTGGCGTGGGTATCGCGCCTCGATCAGCCCGCGGGCGGCCTCTTTTCCGCCGAGCGCGCTGCGCGCACGGCCAAGATCGGGCTGTGGGCCGATCCGGACGCAATGCCGCCATGGAAATGGCGGCGGGCCAACACATCCTCTTCGCCCTGGAAGGGAGTGAGCCCGCGCGGCTGTTAGATAATGACGCCATGATTCATTTCGTAGTGCACGAGGAAGGCGACGGAGTCGGTGTCGTCGTGGTCGAAGGCGTCAAGGCCGGCCAGCACCTCGCCGGCTGGATCATGGAAGACGACAAGGACATCGAGGTCGTCGCCAAAAATGACATCCCGATCGGGCACAAGGTCGCGCTCAGGGACTATCGCGACGGCGACACCGTCATCAAGTACGGCGTCGATATTGGCAAGGTGGTGAAGCCCATCGCCAAGGGCGAGCACCTGCACGTGCATAACGTAAAGACGAAGCGCTGGTAAACATGGAACTGAACAAAGCAACCTTCTGGGGCTACAAGCGGCCGAACGGCCGCATCGGCGTGCGCAACCACGTCGTCATCCTGCCGGTGGACGATCTCTCGAACGCCGCCGCGCAGGCCGTCGAGAACAACGTCAAGGGCACGATGGCGCTGCCGCATCCGTACGGCCGGCTGCAGTTCGGCGCCGACCTCGACCTTCACTTCCGCACGCTGATCGGCGCCGGCTCGAATCCCAACGTCGCCGCGGTCGTCGTCATCTGCATCGAAGAGGAGTGGGCGAAGAAAGTGGCCGACGGCATCCGCGCGAGCGGCAAGCCGGTCGCGCACTTCGGCATCGAGCAGCACGGCGACCACGACACGATCATGCGGGCCTCGAAGGCGGCGCGCGAATTCCTCCAGTCGGCGAGCGAGCTGCGACGCGAAGAGCGGCCGCTGAAAGACCTCTGGGTCTCCACCAAGTGCGGCGAGTCGGACACCACTTCAGGCTGCGGCGCGAATCCGACCGTTGGCAACGCGTTCGACAAGCTCTATCCGCACGGCGTCACCATGGTGTTCGGCGAGACCACCGAGCTGACCGGCGGCGAGCATCTGGTCGCGGCGCGCTGCCGCAACGATGAAGTGCGCAAGAAATTCCAGTTCGTCTTCGATCGCTACCAGGAAGTCATCAACCGCCACAAGACCAGCGACCTCGTCGATTCGCAGCCCACCAAGGGCAACATCGCCGGCGGCCTGACGACCATCGAGGAGAAGGCGCTCGGCAATATCCAGAAGATCGGCCGCAGGTGCGTGGTCGATGGCGTGCTCGACAAGGCGGAGATGCCGACCGGGCCGGGCCTCTGGTTCATGGACTCCTCTTCCGCGGCAGCGGAGATGGTCACGCTCTGTGCGGCGGCCGGCTATACCGTGCACTTCTTCCCGACGGGACAGGGCAACGTCATCGGCAATCCGATCCTGCCGGTGATCAAGCTGTGCGCGAACCCGCGCACGGTGCGCACGATGTCGGAGCACATCGACGTCGATGTCACAGGCCTGCTCCGCAAGGAGCTCACGCCGGACCAGGCGGGCGACAAGCTGCTCGATTGCATGTTCCGCACGGCGAACGGCCGACTCACCGCCGCCGAGGCGCTGGGTCATCGCGAGTTCGTCCTCACCAGGCTTTACGAGAGCGCGTAGACGGTTGGAACGCCGCTCGGCGTGGATTCAGCGGTCTTCGCGCGTGTGAAAGATCCGCAGCACGAAAACGTCGCGCCCGGCGAGCTCGTAGCGGATTTCGTAGTCGCCGATCAGCACGCGGCGCACCTCGCGTGCGGCGAACTGGCGCAGACGCTGGCCGATGCGCGGCTGCGCGGGAATTCGACTGACACCCGCCACGAGGTGACGCACGGTGAGCGCCGCCGCACGGGGATTGACCGGAGCGAGAAACTCGTGAAGCCGGACGAGGTCCGAACGGGCGCTGGCGGTCCAGCGCAACGCCACGCTAGCGGCGGGCCCTGCGCTTCGGGGTGCCGAGGCTCGTCGCCCAGGCCTCTATCTCGGCGTGATCGTGCATGCGACCTGCCTTCACATCGGCGAGTGCGTCGAGCGTCAGCCGCCGCCGCTTTTCTTCGAGCGCTACGTAGGAGGCGATGGCTTCCTTGACGATCCAGCCCTTCGGCCGGTCGAGCTGTTCGGCGAGCCCGTCCAGTTTTTCGGCAAGCTCTGCGGGCAGGTGGCTGGTAACAACGCGCGTATCCATCGTCTCATCGAGTTTAATCAGATTGATTAGAATGCGCAATCATGCCGGCTAGCATGTTGATTGCTCGCGTCTGGCGCGGCGGCGCTGACGGCAGCCTGCAGACCTTCGAGGTGCCGCGGTTCCCGAGCCAGACCGTGCTGGACGTCGTCACCCACATCCAGCGCCACCTCGATCCGACGCTAGCGTATCGCTACGCCTGCCGCGTCGGCATGTGCGGGTCGTGCGCGATGACGGTGAACGGCGTGCCGCGCTGGACGTGCCGCACGCACGTGGATCGGGTTGCAGGAAATGAAAGCCTGGAAATAAAGCCGCTGCGGAATCTGCCGGTGATCCGCGATCTCGTCACCGACATGCGAACGTTCTTCGACAAGTGGGAGCGCGCCGGCGGTCACTTCGACGGCCAGGCGACGAAAGCCGACGATTTCGCGCGTATCGCGCCCGAGTCAGCCGAGCGCCGAGCGATCGACGCCGGCATCGAGTGCATCGGTTGCGGCGTCTGCTACGCCGCGTGCGATGTGGCTAGCTGGAACCCGGACTACCTGGGCCCGGCCGCCCTCAACCGGGCCTGGACTCTGGTCCTTGATCAGAGAGAAACAACCAACAGCGCGCGGCTGCAGGCAGTGGCCGGCGACGCTGGATGTCACGCCTGCCATACGCACATGAGTTGCACCGAGCGTTGTCCCAAACACATCTCGCCGACCGCAGCAATTGCCGGACTGAAACGCGCCGTCGCCAAGGCGGCCCTGGACGGAAAGCTCTGAGTTACCGCTCCGACACCGTCCTCTGGATTGCGCAACGCGCCACCGCTGCGCTATTGGCTGTCTGCGTCACGGTGCACCTGGTCACCATCGTCTATGCGGTGCGCGGGGGTCTCTCGGCGGCGGAGATCTTCTCGCGCACGCGCGGCAGCGTCGGCTGGCTCGCGTTCTACACGGTGTTCGTGCTGGCCGTCGCCGTGCACGCGCCGATCGGGCTGCGACCGGTGCTAACCGAATGGCTAGGCTGGCGTGGCAGATCGCGCGACGTCTTTGCGCTCATCTTCGCGTTGGTGCTGATGTGGACCGGCATGCGCGCGGTGCTCGCGGTGTTCGCATGAAGACGGTCGCGCTGATCCATCGCCTTTCGGGAATCGCGCTGGCGATCTTCGTGCCGATTCACTTCTGGGCGCTCGGCCGCGGGCTCGAGCTGGATGAATTCCTGCGCTGGACCGAGCAGCCGCTCGTCAAGTTCGCCGAGTGGGGCATCGTGGTGCTGCTGGCCGCGCATCTGGGGGGCGGGCTGCGCGTGCTCGCGATCGAGTTTCTCGACTGGCACGAGTGGCAGAAAAGCCTCGCGGCGATTGCCGCGGCCATCGTCTTCGCAACCGGATTGGCCTTCGCTCTGGCGCTGTAGAATTTCCGCAGGAGGAAGGTGATGAGATTTATCGCGCTCATAAGCGCCGCGCTGGTCAGCATGACGGCAGCAGCGCAGTCGTGGCCGCAGAAACCCGTTCGTTTCATCGTGCCGTTCGCGCCCGGCGGTACGACCGACATCGCGGCGCGCATGCTCGGCGAGAAGCTCACACAGATCTGGGGACAAACCGTGGTGATCGAAAATCGCGCGGGCGCCGGCGGTGCGCTCGGCGCGGCCGAAGCGGCGCGCGCCGCGCCCGATGGCTACACGCTCTTTTTCCCGTCTGGGTCGGTGATGACGGCCAACCAGTTCGTCTATGCCAAGCTCAATTACGACCCGGAGCGCGACTTCGTCCCGGTGACGAACGTCGTAACCGGCCCCCAGGTGCTGGTCGTGCCCGCGAACTCGCCTCACAAGACGGTGAAAGAGTTGGTCGCTTTTGCGCGCGCCAATCCGGGCAGGCTCACCTTCGGCCATGCCGGGGTCGGCACGCAGACGCATCTCGCGGCGGAGAATTTCCTGTATCAGGCGAAGGCCGACGCGGTGTCGGTGCCTTACAAGGGCGAGGCACCCGCGCTCGCCGGGCTGGTCGGCGGCGAGATCAGCTTCGCCCTGACGAACATGGCTGCGGCGATTCCGCACGTACAGGGCGGGCGCATACGCGCCCTCGGCGTAACGAGCACCAGCGAAGCGCCGCAACTTCCCCGCGTGCCGCCGATCGCAAAGACCCTGCCCGGCTTTGAGAACGCGGGCTGGTTCGGCATCGTGGCGCCGGCCGGCACGCCGAAGGCGATCGTGGAGAAGGTCTACGAGGACACGCGCAAATCGCTGGAATCGACTGAAATGAAGGCCCGCCTTTACGCCCAGGGGCTTACGCCGGTCGCCAACACGCCGGCTGAATTCGGCGCCGCGATGAAGACCGAGAGCGAGCTCTGGGCGAAAGTGGTGCGGGAGCGCAACATCCACGTCCAGTGAAGGTCGATCTGCGACAGGTGGAGGAGGCGGCGAAGGAGCTCTATATAAGGGCGCTCAAGGAGCTGCCGCCGGATATCAAGCAAGGCTTCGAGCGCCTGGCGAAGCACGAGACCGACGCCGGCGCAAAGCGCATGCTCGGCACGATGATCCGCAACATCGCCGTGGCGGAGGACACCAACAATCTGCTCTGCCAGGACACCGGCATCCCGATCTATAACGTGTGGCTCGGCCGCGGCGTCGAAATCGACGGCGTGGCGCTCAAGGAGGCGATCCGCCGCGGCTGCGAGCGCGCGACGCGCGAGCATCCGCTGCGTTCGTCGGTCGTTCACCCCATCACGCGCAAGAACGAGCACAGCTCCTGCGGTCGCGGCATACCGGTGATCCACATCGATTTCTCCGACGACGAGTCGCTCTCGATCGAAATGATCCCCAAGGGCTCGGGCTCGGAGAACAATTCCTGGCTGCGCATGGCAGTACCCGCCGAAGGCGTCGATGCGATCAAGACGTTCGTCGTCGACTGCGTGCTCGACGCCGGCGGCAAGACCTGTCCGCCGACCATCGTCGGCGTAGGGGTCGGCGGTACGGCGGACCTTTGCGTGCACCTGGCCAAGGTCGCGGCGACGCGGCCGCTCGGCTCGCACTGCGCCGATCCCGAGGGCGCGAAGCTCGAAGCCGAGCTCGGCCAGGCGGTGAACATGCTCGGCGTCGGTCCCCAAGGACTTGGCGGCGATTCGACCGCGTTCGCGGTGCACGTCGAAACGGCGGCGACGCACATCACGATGAATCCCGTCGCCGTGAACATGCAGTGCCATTCCGCACGCCGTGCCCGCGCCACCTTGCGCGGCTCGAACATCGAATATGGTTTTTAAGGTGCTCGCGCTCGCGCTGCTGGCCGGCACTGCGCAGGCGGGCGAGCTCGAAGGCGTGCAGCTCGAAGATCGGGTGCGGGTGGATGGCCAGGCGCTGGAGCTGAACGGCATCGCGCTGCGCACGCGCATGTTCTTCAAGGTCTACGTCGCCGGGCTCTACCTGCCGCAGAAAGCAAGGAATGCACAAAGCGCCATCGAGAGCCCGGGCGCCAAGCGCATCATCCTCGTCATGCTGCGCGACGCGAGCGCCGACCAGTTCTGCGACTCGGTCGAGGTGGGCCTCGAGAATAACCACAGCGAAGAAGAGCTCGAGCGCCTCAAGCCGCGCGTCGAGGCGCTCTTCACGAAGATCCGCGCCATCGGCGAAGCGCGCAAGGGCATGCGCATCGTGCTCGACTACTCATCGTCCATGCACGAGACGATGCTCTATATCGACGGTGCGGCCCAGGGTGATGCGATCCGTGGGCGCGAATTCTTTCTCGCGCTGCTTCGCATCTGGCTCGGCAAGCGGCCCGCCCAGGCAGATTTGAAACGCCTGCTCCTCGGCCGGGACCAGGACGCCAAGGAGTAGCCCATGCCGAAGATAGCCGCCGCGTTCATTGCGCTCGCCGCACTCTCCGCCAACGCCGCCGAGATCGCCGGAGTCAAGCTCGACGACAAGACGCAGGTCGAGTCGCGCGACCTGGTGCTGAACGGCGCGGGCCTGCGCAAGAAAATCGTGTTCAACGTCTACGTGATCGGCCTCTATCTGCCGGAAAAGAAGAACGACACCGCCGCAGTGCTGCAGCTCGCCGGCCCCAAGCGCGCCGCGATCCATATGCTGCGCGACGTGAGCGCCGATACCTTTACTGAAGCGTTGGTGGAAGGGATCCAGGAAAACCATTCCGAAGCCGGCTACAAGGCGCTCGAGCCGCGGGTGAAGGAGCTGGCGGGCATCTTCGCCGAGATCAAGGAGGCGAAGAAGGGCATGGTCATTGCGCTCGACTGGACCGGCGCCGCCACCCGCCTTCTCGTCGACGGCAAGCCGGCCGGCAAGCCAATCGCGGGCGAGGATTTCTATCGCGCGCTGCTGCGCATCTGGCTCGGCGACAAGCCGGCGCAGAACGACCTCAAGAGATCGCTCCTCGGCGCCTGATGGCCCATTACGACTTCACGATGCCGATCAGCGAGGCGCAGGCGCGCGCGCTGCGCGTGGACGACACCGTGACGTTGCACGGCACGCTCTACGGCATCCGCGACGCGACGCAGATCCACATGTTCGATCGCGGACGCAAGACGCGCTTCGATCTCTCAGGGCACGCGGTGATCCACACTGCGCCCAACGTGCGCAAAGTCGAGCGCAGTGCCGAGCACCCAACGGGATATGAGCCCATCTGCATCGGCACCACGACGAGCGACCGCATGGAGCGCTTCACGCGGCCGCTGATGCGGCAATACGGCGTGCGTCTAGTGATCGGCAAAGGCGGTTTGCGCCTTGATTCCCTGAACAGCTTTAAAGAGGTCGGCGGAGCGTATCTCGCGATAATCGGCGGCACCGCGGCGCTCGAGACGACGTGGATCGAGGCGATCGAGGACGTGGACCTCGACGATCTCAACCCGGAGTCGCTCTGGAAATTCCGCGTGCGCGGCTTCGGGCCGCTGCTCGTCGCGATGGACAGCGCGGGCGGCAGCCTCTATACGAAGGTCGACGAAAGCGCGCGCGGCCGCCGGGAGCAAGCGCTGCGGAAGCTTGGCGTTAGAATCGGCGGCCCATCAGGAAGTTAAGACGAGGAGGATCACGATGCAGCTCATCATCCGAGCGCTCGCGCTTTTGTGCTTCGCCATCGCCGCCCAGGCGCAGAACATCTCGATCGCCACCGGCGGCACCGGCGGGGTTTACTACCCGCTCGGCGGCGGCATGGCGGCCATGCTCTCCAAATATGTCCCGGGCATCCAGGCGACGGCGGAAGTCACCGGCGGCTCGGTGGCAAACCTGCAGCTGATCGCCACGGGCAAGCCCTACCTCGGCATGACGATGGCCGACGCGACCCTCGACGCCTATAAAGGCGAGGACAAGTTCAAAGGCAAACCGGTCCCGGTGCGCACGCTCCTCATCATGTATCCCAACCGCATGCACGTGGTGACCATCGATGGCACCGGCATCAACACGATGAAGGATCTGAAAGGCAAGCGCGTCTCGACCGGCTCGGGCGGCAGCGCGACCGAGGTGATGGCCTTCCGCGTCATCGAGGCCGCCGGCCTCGACAAGGATCGCGACCTGAAGCGCGAGCGCCTCGGCGTCGCCGAGTCCGTGAACGCGATCAAGGATCGCAAGATCGACGCCTTCTTCTGGGTGGGCGGCCTGCCGACGGCGGCGGTCACGGATCTCGCCAATACGCCCGGCGTGAAGATCAAGATGGTCGACCACGCCGATCTCGTCGCGGCGATGAACAAGAAATACGGCGAGCTCTACGTGAAGGACGTCATTGCAAAGGACGTCTATCGCGGCATGGACAACGACAACCCCATCGCCACGGTGAACAACCTGCTGGTGGCGAACGAGAACATGGATGCGAAGACCGCTTACTCGATCATCAAGGCGGTGTTCGACCACAAGGACGACCTCGTGCGCACGCACAAGGAAGCCGAGAACATCAAGCTCGAGAACCAGAAGAAGGACGCCTCGCCGGTGCCATGGCATCCGGGCGCGGTGAAATACTTCGCCGAAAAAGGCATCAAGGTCCAGTAGAGACAAAGCCCCGCATCGCGGGGCTTTTTCATTCCCAGCCGGAGTATTCGCCATGCGCATTTCTTCCCTCGCCGCCTGCGCCGCGCTGTTTGCGGCTGCTTGCGCACATGCCGAGCCCGTCACCACGCCGAGCGGCATCGTGTTCGAGTCGCTGAAGGCCGGTAAGGGCGAGTCGCCGAAGGCCACCGACAAAGTTCGTGTTCACTACCGCGGCACTTTCCCCGACGGCCGCGAGTTCGACAGCTCCTACAAGCGCGGTGAGCCGGCGGAATTTCCGCTCAACCGCGTGATCCGCTGCTGGACCGAGGGCGTGCAGATGATGCAGCCGGGCGGCAAGGCCAGGCTCACCTGTCCGCCCGCTACGGCCTATGGCGAGCGCGGCGCGGGGGGTGGCGTGATCCCGCCGAATGCGACCTTGCACTTCGAGATCGAGCTTTTGTCCGTGGTGCGTTGATTTGACCAACATCGCCCAGCCCGACGCGTCGATCAGCGAAGAGGCGCTGAAACGCGCCGAGGAGATGATCGAGCGGGAAGAGGGCGTCCAGAACAAGTTCTCGGGCGCGATGGCCGCCTTCATTACCCTGGTGGCGGTGGCGATGTCGCTGTTCCACCTCTATGCCTCCTACGCGATCGTGCGCACGGAGGTGATGCGCGCAACGCACGTGGCGTTCGTGCTGTTCCTTTCCTACCTGATCTTCCCGATCTCGAGGCGCTTCCGGCACCGGGTTATGCCGTGGGATTGGGTGTGCGCGCTGCTCGGCGTCGCGGTCTGCGCCTGGCTCATCAGCCAGGGCGATGATTTCTTCGACCGCTCGATCACGCCGAACGACTGGGACATCGTCTTCGGCGTGGCGCTGATCGTGCTCGTGCTCGAGGCGATGCGGCGTGCGACCGGCTGGATCATGCCGGTCATCACCATCGGCTTCCTGCTCTATGCCTTCTTCGGCCCGTACCTGCCGCCGCCGTGGACCCACAAAGGCTACGAGATCCCGCGCCTCATCGGGCACATGTACATGACGCTCGAGGGCATCTTCGGCGTCGCGGTCGATGTCTCGTCCTCGCTCATCATTCTCTTCACCATCTTCGGCGCCTTCCTGCAGTACTCCGGCGCCGGCAAGTTCTATATCGACTTCTCGTTCTCGGCCATGGGCGGCAAGCCGACCGGTGCCGGGCGCACGGTGGTGCTGGCGTCGTTCCTGCTCGGCGGCCCCTCCGGCTCGGGCGTGGCGACGACCGTCACGCTAGGCTCGGTCGCCTATCCGATGCTCGCCAAGGTCGGCTATGGCAAGGACGCGGCCGGCGGCCTGCTGGCGGCGGGCGGCCTCGGCGCCATCATCTCGCCGCCGGTGCTCGGCGCGGCGGCTTTCCTCATCGCCGAGTTCCTGAAGATCTCGTACCTCGACGTCATCCTGATGGCGACGATCCCGACCTGCCTCTACTACCTCGCGCTCTTCTCGATGGTCGAGATCGACGTGCGCAAGTTCGGCATGAAGGACGTGACGTTCGCGCAGGTGGAGAGCGCCTGGAGCCTCAGCAAGAAGTACTGGTTCCATTTCCTGTCGCTGATCTCGATCGTGGTCTTCATGCTGTGGGGCTACTCGCCCGTGCTTTCGGTGTTCTGGGCGACGCTGGTCTCCGCGGCGACGAGCTTCCTGCGGCGCGATACGGCGCTGATCTCCTACGACGTGTTCACCGGCAAGGAGAGCATCGGCCGCGGCATGTGGAACTCGGGGCTCATGAAGGCGCTCTCCAGCGGCTCGCTCGGCGTGCTGAACGTGGCTTCGACCTGCGCCGGCGCCGGCATCATCGTCGGCGTCGTCACGCTGACCGGCCTCGGCCTCAAGTTCAGCTCGATCGTGCTGCAGTATGCCGGCGGCTCGCTGCTGCTCACCGCGATCTATACCTCGCTCATCGTCTGGATCGTCGGCCTCGCCGTGCCGGTGACGGCGAGCTACATCATCTGCGCGGTGATCGCCGCGCCGGCACTGATCCAGCTCGGCGTGCCGGACTTCGCGGCGCACATGTTCATCTTCTACTACGCCGTGCTATCGGAGGTTTCTCCGCCGACGGCGCTGTCGCCATTCGCCGCGGCGGCGATCACGGGCGGCGATCCGTACAAGACGACGCTGCAATGCTGGAAGTACACGACGCCGGCTTTCCTCGTGCCGTTCATGTTCGTGCTCGACCCGAGCGGCACGGGCCTTCTCCTCACCGGGTCGTTCAAGACGCTGGGTGCGGCGAACTGGGGCTCGATCGCGGTGGTGACGATCACCGCGGCGGTCGGCATCGTGGCGCTGGCCGGCGGCTTGCAAGGCTGGCTCGTGCGGCGCACGATGGTTTATGAGCGCTGGATGCTGATCGTGGCCGGCTTCCTCCTCGTCTATCCCACTTCGTCGGCCGACATCGTCGGCTTCATCCTCGTCGTCGCCGTGCTCGCGCTGCAATGGTTCCACAAGCCCGCGATACGGACATCCTGATCCTCGGCGCGGGCGGCGCCGGGCTCTTCGCGGCGCTGCACGCGCACAAGGCGGCGCCCGAGCTGTCGATCACCGTCGCGGTGAAGGGCTTGCTCGGCAAATGCGGCTGCACGCGCATGGTCCAGGGCGGATACAACGTCGCGCTCGCCAAGGAAGACTCGGTCGAGCGCCACTTCATGGACACCATCGAGGGCGGCAAGTGGCTGCCCGACCAGGAGCTGGCCTGGAAGCTGGTGACCCTCGCCGTCGAAAGAGTAAGAGAGTTGGAAAACGAGCTGGGCTGCTTCTTCGACCGCAATCCCGACGGCACGGTGCACCAGAAGGCCTTCGCCGGCCAGACCTTCGATCGTACGGTTCACAAGGGCGATCTCACCGGCATCGAGATCATGAACCGGCTGGCGGAGCAGGTGTGGGCGCGGCGCATCCAGCGGCTGGAAGAGCATCGTGCCGTCGAGCTGGTGAAGTCGGCCGACGGCGCGTCGATCGCCGGCGTGCTCTTCATCGACATGCGCACCGGCGAGTACGTCTTCGTGCGCGCGAAAGCGGTGCTGCTCGCCACGGGCGGCGGTCCGACGATGTATCGCTACCACACGCCCTCAGGCGACAAGAGCTGCGATGGATTGGCGATGGCGCTACGTGCAGGGCTTCGCCTGCGCGACATGGAGATGGTGCAGTTCCATCCCACCGGGCTCCTCGCCGGCGCCCACACGCGCATGACCGGCACGGTGCTCGAGGAAGGCCTGCGCGGCTCGGGCGGTTACCTGCTGGGCGGCAACAAGCAGCGCTTCATGCCGGCCTACGATGCCAAGGCCGAGCGCGCGACCCGCGACCTGGTCTCGCGCGCCATGTTCAGCGAGATTCGCAAGGGGAACACCACGCCGCATGGCGGCCTCTACATCTCTATGGGCCATCTCGGCGCGGAGCGCGTACGCAAGGAATTCAAGGGCATGGTCGAGCGCTGCGCCGACTGCGGCTTCGACCTCGCGGGCGGCCTGGTGGAAGTCGTGCCGACCGCGCACTACATGATGGGCGGCGTCGAGTTCGCCGCCGACTGCACGACCAGCCTGCCGGGTCTCTTCGTTGCCGGCGAGGATTCGGGCGGCGTGCACGGCGCGAACCGCCTCGGCGGCAATGGCGTTGCGAATTCCACCGTGTTCGGCGCGGTCGCCGGCGACACCATGGCTGCGTGGGTCCGCAAGCATGGAGAGCTCGCCTCTGTTCCAGGATTGGACATCGAGCGCTACGAGCGGTCATTCGGCGCGCAGCGCGGCGACCTCGAGCGTATCCGAGAGAAACTCTTCGAGACCATGTGGGAGCGCGTCGGCATCATCCGCGACGGCGCTGGCTTGCGACGTGCGTTGACCGAATTGGACACGCTGGAAGGCGAGCTCCAGGCCACGGGCATCGGCAGCGCATCGCGAGCCTTCAACCTGGGCTGGCACGACTGGCTGAACCTGCAGAGCTTGATCAGCGTGAGCCGCGCCATCGCGCAAGCGGCGCTTGCCCGCGAGGACTCGCGAGGTGCGCATTACCGCGATGACTTTCCCGAAACCAGCGCGCTCGAGACGTCGGCCTATACGAGCATCGGTGCCGACGGCCGTGTCGCGATGAAGCCGGTATCGTTCACGCGCGTGCGCCCCGGACAAACTCTGCTCAAGCATGCAGCCTGACTGGCCCGCCGAGATCCATCGCGAGCTCACGGCCGCCGGCGTGACGGTTGTCGGCTACGTGCCCGACGCCGGCCACAAGCGGCTGATCGAGCTGTGCGAGGCCGATCGCAGCATGCGCGCGGTAGTGCTCACCACCGAGGAAGAAGGCATCGGCCTCGCCGCCGGCGCGTGGCTCGGCGGCGAGAAGGCGGTGCTGCTGATGCAGTCGAGCGGCGTCGGCAATCTGGCGAACGTGCTCGGCATGGTGAAGGTCTGCCGCCTCCCGCTCGTCATGATCGTCACGATGCGCGGCGAGCAGGGCGAGTTCAACCCGTGGCAAGTGCCGATGGGCGAGAACACTGCGCGAGTGCTCGAGACCATGAGCGTGGCGGTGCGCCAGGCGGGCGACCCGCAGACGGTGGCCGGGCACGTCCACACCGCGATCGGACTCGCCTTCGAGACGCAGGGCGCGCAGGCGGTGCTGATCGCGCAGCGCGTGATCGGCATCAAGAGCTTCCAGGAGCAGCGCAACCAATGACGCTTCGGCGCCGAGAGGTAGTAAAGGAATTACTTAAAAAGAGAAAAGATCTCTTGGTGATCGCTGGCCTCGGCTCGACGGCGTGGGACATCACCGCCGCGGGCGATGCCGATCTCAGCTTTCCGCTGTGGGGGGCGATGGGGCAGGCGGCAATGATCGGCCTCGGCCTCGCGCTCGCGCAGCCCAAGCGCCGCGTCGTGGTGATCACCGGCGATGGCGAGATGCTGATGGGACTCGGCTCGCTCGCGACGATCGGCGTGCAGCAGCCGCCGAATCTCACCGTGGTCGTCATCGACAACGAGCGCTACGGCGAAACGGGGATGCAGCGCACGCACACGGCAGACGGCGTCGACCTTGCCGCCGTCGCGCTCGCGTGCAGGTTCAAGCATGCGCTCACCGCGACCGACGATGTGGCGAAGGTGCGCGAGCTGGTCTACAAGACGCCGGGGCCGAACTTCGCCGCGGTGAAGGTGGCCGACGAGAAGCTGCCGCTCGTGCTGCCGCCGAACGACGGCGTGCTGCTCAAGGCGCGCTTCCGGCGCGCCTTGTTAGGCGAATCAGCCGACGTGCTTCCGGAAGAACGCTAGCGTCCGTTCGCGCGCCTGCTTCGTCGCCGGCGCATTGTAGGAGCCGCGCTGGTCGCAGTTGAAGCCGTGGTCTGCGGCGTAGATGAAGATCTGGTGCTGCGGATGTTTCTCCGCGAGCTTCTTCACGCCTTCGACCGGGATGTGCGCATCCTTGTCGCCGAAGTGGCCCATGACCGGCACCTTGGGTTGCAGGTCGGCGTTGTCGAGGATGCCGCCGCCGTAATACGGCGCCGCCGCCACCAGTCCGTTCACCTTGGCGGAGGCCAGCCACGTCACCAACCCGCCCCAGCAGTAGCCGACGATGCCCACTTTGCCTGACTTCGCGGCCTCGTTGACGGCTGCTTGCGCATCCTTCAGCGCCATGTCATTGGTGACCTTGCCACGCACTTCGCGACCTTTGGCGATGTCCTCGGGAGAATAGCCGACGTCGAAGCCCTTCTGCACGCGGTCGAACATCGCCGGCGCAATGACAACGTAGCCGTCGGCGGCATAGCCGTCGGCGACGCTCTTGATGTGGCTGTTGACGCCGAAGATCTCCTGGATGACGACGATGGCGCCGCGCGGCTTCCCCGAGGGATCGGCACGGTAGGCGTCGAGCTTGTGGCCGTCGGACGCAGTGAGCTGGATCATTTTGCCCATGAGTACAATCCTCACTCGTGAAGAAAAACGCGCAGGCGCTGCTGGAGCTCGCCACCACCGCCCTGGAGCGCGCGGGCGCAAATGATCGCATGGCCCAAGCCGCGGCGCGCCACCTGGTTCACGCCGAGGAGAATGGCCTGCCCACGCACGGCATGTCGCGCGTGCCGTTCTATTGCGGCATGCTCAAGAGAGGCCGCGCCGATGGCGCCGCCGAGCCGAGCCTTGTCGCCGACCGCGCCGGCGTTTGCCTGATCGACAACCACGATGGCTTGCCCTACGTCTCGGTGCAGTGGGCCGTCGAGGAAGTGATCCAGCGCGCGCGCCGCAACGGCATCGGCTTCAGCGGTATCACCAACAGCGCGCACGTCGGCGTGCTCGGCATCCACCTGCTGCCGGTGGCGCAAGCCGGGTTGGTGGGATTTGCGTTCACCAACTCTCCCGCCGCGATTCCGCCCTGGGGTGGCAAGAAGCCGCTCTTCGGCACCGATCCCATCGCGGCGGTCTTCCCGCGCGAGAAGGGCGATCCGCTCGTGATCGACCTCGCGCTCACGACCGTCGTGCGCGGCCGCATCATGATGGCGATGCGCAAGGGCGAGAAGATCCCCGACGGCTGGGCGCTCGACCGCCATGGCAAGCCGACGAACGATCCGAAGGAAGCCATCGAGCACGGCAGCCTGTTTCCGATCGGCGGCGCGAAGGGCGCCATGCTGGCGCTCATGTTCGAGCTGATCTGCGCCGCGCTCACCGGCTCGGCGATCGGACCCGAGGCCGATTCGTTCTTCTCGGAAGAAGGCAACAAGCCGCGCATCGGCCAGGCCTTCATCGCCATCGATCCCGGCGCCCTTGCGGGACGCGCCAAGTACCTGGAGCGTGTGGAAACGGTGGTGCGCACGATGCTCGCCGACCCGGAGGTGCGTCTGCCCGGCGCGCGACGCTTCGCCGCCGAGAAAAGCGCGCGGGCGCAGGGCATCGATATTCCGGACGAGCTCCTGGCGCAGATCGAGAAGCTCGCGCAACAACCGGGATGAAAACGAGCCCGCTACTCTATACAGTGCGCTGATGTACGACGCGATCATCGAGTTCCCGAGAATGAAGGTCGCCGTGACCACGAACGGCGACCTCGTGACGGGCATCAAGTACCTGCATCCGTCGACGCCGCAGAAGGCGCCTGCCAGTGCGCTCGCCGAGCGCGCGGCGCGCCTGATCGAGCGCTATCGCCAGGATCCGGATACGCGCTTCGACTTGCCGGTGGTCATCGATGGGACGCAGCTGCAGAAGGCGGTGTGGCGGGCGATGTGCGCCATCCCGCGCGGCAAGACTCGCACCTACGGCGACATCGCGCGCGAGCTCGGCGGCGATCCGCGCGACGTGGGGCAGGCCTGCGGCGACAACCGCTTTCCGATCGTCATTCCCTGCCACCGCGTGGTCGCGGCCAACGGGCTCGGGGGTTTCGGCCACGCGACATCGGGCTTCATGCTGGAGGCCAAGCGTTGGCTGCTGGCGCACGAGTGCGGCGCGGACGCGTTCGAGCTGACGCCGTAGCGGGCGGCGTGCTCGACGCGTTCTGCGACGCGTTGTGGCTCGAGGACGGTCTTTCGCAGAACACCATCGCCGCCTACCGCGCCGACCTGCAACAGCTGCAGGCGCACGCCGGGGGCGACCTGCTCAAGGTGGACGAAAGCTCGCTCTTCGATTTTCTCGCCTCGAAAAAAGGGCGAAGCTCGAGCGCCGCGCGTCGCGTCTCGAGCGCCAAGCGCTTCTATCAGTACTGCGTGCGCGAGCGGCTGGTCGGCGCTGATCCGACCCTCAAGCTCGATCCACCCAAGCGCACGCCGCGCTTTCCGAAATCGCTGTCCGAGAATGACGTCGAAGCGCTGCTCGCCGCACCCAACACAGGCACGGCGATGGGCCTGCGCGACCGGGCGATGCTCGAGACGCTGTACGCCACCGGATTGCGCGTCTCGGAGCTCGTGGCGCTGAAGACGCTTGCCACGAACCTCGACGGCAACGTGGTGCGCGTGCTCGGCAAAGGCTCGAAGGAGCGTCTCGTGCCGCTCGGCGAGGAGGCGGCGCACTGGATCTCGCGCTACCTGAAGGAGGCGAGAACCGAGCTCAAGGCGAAGCGCGAGTCCGAGGCGCTCTTCATCACGGCGCGCGGTGGAGGCATGACGCGCCAGGCGTTCTGGCATCTCATCCGCCGCTACGGCGCGCGCGCGGTTCCCGGCAAGCGCCTCTCGCCGCACATGCTGCGCCACGCCTTTGCGACACACCTCATCAACCACGGCGCTGATTTGCGCGTGGTGCAGATGCTGCTCGGCCATGCCGACATCTCGACCACGCAGATCTATACGCACGTCGCGCGCGAGCGCCTGAAGCAGCTGCACGCCAAGCACCACCCGCGGGGATAAAAGCTTTATTTCTTGCGCTCGATCGTGACGCCGACGAACTTGGCGTTCGGCAGGATGCCGATCTTCGCCACGCTCACTTTCACCCACGGCGCACCGAAGTCAGCGGTGAGAAGCGTGGCCACCCGATCGGCGAACGTCTCGACCAGCCGGTAGTGCTGCGCGGCGGCGAGGTCGCGGATGCGCAGCGCCACCTGCTCATAGTCGATCGTGTCCTCCACCTTGTCGCTCGCGAAGACTGCGGTGCCGGGAAGGCCGATCTCGATATCGAGCGAAAGTGTCTGCTTCACGTGACGCTCGCGGCGGTGGATGCCGATGAGCGCCTCGACGCGCAGGTCGCGAATGACGATGGCGTCCATGCTGCAGTCGATTCTATAGAATCGCCGCGATGCCCATAGCAACACTCATCGCTCTCGCCTTCATAGGGGCGTACCTGTTGGGCTCGGTGTCTTTCGCTATCGTGGTGAGCAAGGCGATGCGGCTGCCGGATCCGCGCAGCTACGGCTCGAAAAATCCGGGCGCGACCAACGTGCTGCGCACCGGCAGCAAGGCGGCGGCCATCCTGACGCTCGTCGGCGACGCGGCGAAAGGATGGCTCGCCGTTTGGCTCGCGCTCAGGTACCTGCCTGAGGCAGCGCCTTACGTAGCGCTCGCAGTCTTTCTCGGCCACCTGTTCCCGCTGTACTACCGCTTTCAGGGCGGCAAAGGTGTGGCGACGGCAGCGGGCGTGCTCTTCGGCATCGATTGGCGCATCGGCGCAGGTACCCTCGCGACGTGGCTGATCATCGCGTTCTTCCTGCGCTATTCGTCGCTGGCTGCGCTCGCGGCGGCGGCGTTTGCGCCGTTTGCAGTCGCCCTGGTGCTCGGCATCGATTTATTTTTCGCTGCGGTGCTCGTCATGTCGGCGCTGCTGGCGTGGCGCCACAAGGAGAACGTCGCGCGGCTTATCGCTGGCACCGAGACGCGCATCGGCGCGAAGAAAGCCTAGAGTGGCCAGCGCGGCTTGACGGTGAACGCGGCGGGCTCGCCGTGAGCGCCTGCAGCGAGGCGTTGCGCGGCGGCGAAGGCGATCATGGCGCCGTTGTCGGTGCAGAGCTCGGGCTCTGGATAGAAAACCTGGAAGCCGCGCTTCGCGGATTCGGCGTCGAGCGCGGCGCGTAGCTGCTTGTTGGCCCCCACGCCGCCCGCGACGACGAGGCGCTTCGCAGCGGTGCGTTCAAGGGCGCGCACGCTCTTCGCCACGAGGACTTCGACCGCTGCGTCGACGAACGCGCGCGCGATGTCGGCGGGCTCGCCGCCCTGCTTGACGAGCATGAGGGCGGCGGTCTTCAACCCCGAGAAGCTGAAGTCCAGGTCGCCGCTCGCCAGCATCGGCCGCGGCAGGGCATGGCGGCCAGGTTTGCCGCGCTCGGCGAGCGCCGAAAGTGCCGGACCGCCGGGGTAGCCCAGTCCGAGGAGCTTGGCCGTCTTGTCGAAGGCCTCGCCCGCGGCGTCATCCTGCGTTTCACCGAGGAGGGTGTAGCGCCCGATGCCTTCAACTTGCATCAGCTGGGTGTGTCCACCGGACGCCAGCAAGGCGACGAATGGAAATTCGGGCCGGCGAGCCGAGAGCAGGGGCGAGAGCAGATGGCCCTCCAGGTGATGTATGCCGAGCACCGGGATGCCCAGTGCTTCGCCGAGCGCGTGGGCGAAGGAAGCGCCAACCAGCAGAGCTCCGGCGAGCCCCGGGCCCTCTGTGTAGCCGATCCCCTTCAAATCCCGCGCGGCGCGTCCGGCTTCGCCGAGGATCTTGCGCGTGAGGGGGATCAGTCGCTGGATGTGATCGCGGGAGGCGAGCTCGGGCACCACGCCGCCGTAGGCCTCGTGCATCGCGACCTGCGAGTGCACCGCATGACCGACGAGCCGGCCCGCCCCGCCGTCGTAGAGCGCGACGCCGGTTTCATCGCACGAAGTCTCGATTCCCAGGACGAGCATCAGGCTGATTTTGATACAATTCCCGCCCCCAACGAGCCGAGGGCTGGATGCCGACCGTAAGAGTCAAGGAAAACGAGCCGTTTGAAGTCGCCATGCGGCGCTTCAAGCGGACAGTGGAGAAGACGGGGCTCTTGACCGAGCTCCGTTCGCGCGAGTACTACGAGAAGCCGACCGCCGAGCGCAAGCGCAAGCTCGCCGCCGCGGTGAAGCGCCATCACAAGCGCCTGCGCAGCCAGATGCTGCCGCAGAAGATGTACTAGAAAAATCCCTCTCAAGCAGCAAATCAACGAGGACATGAAGGCCGCCATGCGGGCGAAGGACGCCGCGCGGCTGTCGACCATTCGCCTGCTGCTCGCCGCCATCAAGCAGCGCGAGGTCGACGAGAGGATCGAGCTCGATGATGCCGCGGTGGTCGGGGTGATCGAGAAGATGATCAAACAGCGCCGCGAATCGATCATCCAGTTCGAAAAGGGCGCGCGCCAGGATCTCGCCGAAGTGGAAAAGGCCGAAGTCCAGGTGCTTTCCGCCTACATGCCCGAGCAGATGGGCGACGCCGAGATCCAAAAGCAAATCGATTCAGTGATTTCGGAGACCGGTGCATCGAGCGCCAAGGACATGGGCAAAGTGATGGCGGCGCTCAAGGCGCGCCTCGCCGGCAAGGCCGATATGGGCAAAGTCTCCTCGCTGGTGAAGACGAAGCTGGCCGGTTAAGTCAAAATTGGGGCGTGATACCCGATTCGTTCAAGCAGGACCTGCTCAATCGGGTAGACATCGTGGACGTGGTCTCGCGCTACGTCCAGCTCAAGAAGGGCGGCGCCAACTACAGCGGTCTGTGCCCGTTCCACAACGAGAAGACACCTTCCTTCAGCGTAAGCCCCGCGAAGCAGTTCTATCACTGCTTCGGCTGCGCCGCGCACGGCAACGCCATCGGCTTCCTCATGGCTTACTCCGCGCTTGGTTATGTCGACGCGGTAAAGGAGCTCGCCGGGCAAGTGGGCATGCAGGTGCCGGAATCGCGGCCGCCGACGCCGCAGGAAGCCGCGCGCAAGGAACGCGAGACCGATCTCTATGCGCTGATGGAAAAGGCGATGGAGTTCTACCGCGCCGAGCTGAAGAAATCGCCGCGCCCCATCGACTATCTCAAGGGACGCGGTCTCACCGGCGAGATCGCCGCTCGCTTCCGGATCGGCTATGCCCCCGACGACTGGCAGGGGCTGAAGGCGCCATTTCCGCAGTACGAAGACAAGGCGCTGGTCGAAGCCGGCCTGGTGATCGAGAACGAAGGCAAGCGCTACGACCGCTTTCGCGATCGCGTCATGTTCCCGATCTTCAGCGCGCGCGGCGCGGTAATCGGCTTCGGCGGGCGGGTGATGGGGGAGGGCGAGCCGAAGTACCTAAATTCGCCGGAAACACCGCTCTTCGAGAAAGGCCGCGAGCTCTACGGCCTCGTGCAGGCGCGCGATGCGATCCGCACCGAAGGCCATGTGCTGGTAGTCGAGGGCTATATGGACGTAGTGGCGCTCGCCCAGTTCGAAGTCGGCAACGCGGTCGCCACGCTCGGTACCGCGACGACGCCCGTTCATGTGGCGAAGCTGCTGCGGCTCGCCGACGAGATCGTGTTCTGCTTCGACGGCGATGCCGCGGGGCGCAAGGCCGCCTGGCGCGCGTTGGAAGTGAGCTTGCCGCTCGCGCCCGACCATAAGCCGATTCGCTTCCTCTTCCTGCCCGACGGCGACGATCCCGACACCTACGTACGCAAGCACGGAAGAGGCGGTTGGCGCCGCAAGCTGCGCGAGTCCGAGACGCTCACACAGTTCCTCCTCGCGCAGCTCAGGTCCGAGTGCGACCTCGCGACCGCCGAGGGACGCGCCCGGTTCATTTCGGTGGCGAAGCCCCACGTGCAGAAGGTCGCCGCCCCGGCATTGCGTTTGCAGCTCATCAACGAGATTGCGCAGCTTGCGCGCGTGGCAGAAGGGGAGATCGACCGGTTGCTCGAACTTCCGCAGCGGCCGCGCTTCTCGCGTGCGGCGCCGGCGCGCACGCGTTACGCAGGCCCGGACAGTCCGGAATGGAGCTTGCTCTACAGCCTGCTTTGCAACCTGTCACTCATCGAGCACATCGACCCCGAAGCGCTGAATCTCGAGCGGCCCGAATCGCAGGCGCTGGTGGCCATCCGGGAAGCGTGCCGCGAGTTCGAGGAAGATCCCTCGCTGGGGCTGCTTCTCGACCGCCTCCAGGGCAGTCCGTCCCTTGAGATCGTGCTGCGCGCCCATAAATATGCCGAAGAAATCAAATTCAGCGCCGAGGAAGCCGAGACGGAGTTCACCGAGGCGCTGGGCAAGCTCGACCTGGCACGGCGCAGGAAAGAATTGGACCAGCTGCGGGCCAGCGGGCTGGCCTCCCGCGAGGAACAACTCGCATGGCAGGAGAAGAATCTCGCCTACAAAAGGCTGCAAGGGGCACTTCCAAGCCCTTGAGTGGTCAACTATAATGCGCGGTTCTTTTTGCCGCGCGCAGTTCACTTTTTACAGGCAGTTCAGTTCGGGGGACGGATGGCCCAGAAGCAGCGCAAACCCAAGGTAAAGAAGGCACATGCAGCCAAGAAAAAGGCGCGGATCGTTCGCGCCTTGAAGCGGCACGCGCCGAAGGCGCGGCCGCACAAGAAGCAGCCGCTGCGTGCCAAGCAGCAGCCGGAGCGCGCGCGCAAGCTCGTCGCCGTCGCCAAGGCCACGACCGCCAAGGGCGCGAAGCCGGATGAGAAAGCCGCCAAGGGCGCAAAAGCGGCGCCGAAGCCACAGATCAAGACGACCGCGAAGCAGGCTCTCGAGCTCCTCGAAGCCAAGGTTGCGCAGGTCAAGACAAAGGGCAAGCGCGGCCGCCGCGGCGGCAAGGACGCCTGGCACATTCCGGCCGAGCTGCCGAAAGAGGACGCCGAGACACGGCGCACTCGCCTCAAGAACCTGATCAAGCTGGGCAAGGAACGCGGATTTCTGACCTATTCGGAGATCAACGACCATCTGCCCGACGACCTCGTCGATGCCGAGCAGATCGAAGCGATCATCTCGACCTTCGGCGACATGGGCATCCAAGTCTACGACCAGGCGCCCGACCAGGAGCAGCTTCTCATCGCCGCGGACGCGGCGCCGGTCGCACAGCCCGACGAGGACGTGGAAGAGCAGGCCGAGGCCGCCCTTTCGACCGTCGACTCGGAATTTGGCCGCACCACCGATCCGGTGCGCATGTACATGCGCGAGATGGGCTCGGTGGAGCTCCTCACGCGCGAAGGCGAGATCGAGATCGCCAAGCGCATCGAGGACGGCCTGCGCCACATGATCCAGGCGATCAGCGCTTGCCCGACGACGGTCAAGGAGATCCTCGACCTCGCCGACAAGGTCGAGAAGGACGAAATGCGAATCGACGAGGTCGTCGACGGTCTCATCGACCCGAACGCGAAGGACGACTTCGATCCGAAGAAGGCCGCTCCGCCGTCCACCGAGGACGAAGAGGCGCAGATCGAGGAGGAAGAGGGCGAGGAGGACGAGGAAGCCGCCGAGGCAGCCCAGTCGGCCAGCCTGCTCAAGCTCAAGACCGAGGCGCTGGAGAAGTTCGCGCGCATCCGACGCCTGTTCGAGAAGATGCTGAAGGTGCTCGAGAACAAGGGGTCCAAAGACAAGGACTACCTGCGCGCGCGCGACCAGATCTCGCACGAGCTGATGACGATCCGCTTCACCGCGCGCACCGTCGAGCGCCTGTCTGACAGCGTGCGCAGCCTGGTGGACGAGATTCGCCGCCACGAGCGCGAGATCCACGACATCTCGGTCGACAAGGCGCAGATGCCGCGTCCGCACTTCATCAAGATCTTTGCCGGCACCGAAGGCTCCAAGCGCTGGCTCTCCACCGAGCTGAACGCGGGCAATCCCTGGACCGAGGCGCTGATCCGCGTCGAGCCGTCGATCCTCGAGGCCCTTTCGAAGATCCAGGGCGTGCAGCAGAAGATCGGCATCTCGATCAAGGACCTGAAAGAGATCAACAAGCAGATGTCGACCGGCGAGGCGAAGGCCCGGCGGGCGAAGCGCGAGATGACGGAAGCCAACCTGCGCCTGGTGATCTCGATCGCGAAGAAGTACACGAACCGCGGCCTGCAGTTCCTCGACCTGATCCAGGAGGGCAACATCGGCCTGATGAAGGCGGTGGACAAGTTCGAATACCGCCGCGGCTACAAGTTCTCGACCTACGCCACGTGGTGGATCCGCCAGGCCATCACGCGCTCGATCGCCGACCAGGCGCGCACCATCCGCATCCCGGTGCACATGATCGAGACCATCAACAAGATGAACCGCATCTCGCGGCAGATCCTGCAGGAGACCGGGCAGGAGCCCGATCCGGCGACGCTCGCCCAGCGCATGGAGATGCCCGAGGAGAAGATCCGGAAAATCCTCAAGATCTCGAAGGAGCCGATCTCGATGGAGACGCCGATCGGCGACGACGACGACTCGCATCTTGGCGATTTCATCGAGGACCAATCGACGCTCGCGCCGTCCGATGCGGCGACCTTTGCCAGCCTGCGCGACGTGACCAAGGAGGTGCTGGACACGCTGACGCCGAGGGAAGCGAAGGTGCTGCGCATGCGCTTCGGCATCGAGATGTCGACCGACCATACGCTCGAGGAAGTCGGCAAGCAGTTCGACGTCACTCGCGAGCGTATACGCCAGATCGAGGCCAAGGCGCTGCGCAAGCTGCGCCACCCGTCAAGAAGCGAGCGGCTGAAGAGCTTCCTCGACCAGGAAGGCTAAGAAAAGAAGGGCCGCGAAAGCGGCCTTTCTTTTTTGCAAGGCACGTCGCTTGCGTGCAGCGGGCAGGAGGTACGCCCAATGCTCAAGCCCGTTGCTCTTGCATAACCGCCGGTTTCTCCATCGCCGCGTTTTGTCAGCCCCACCCAGCCCCAGGCACGGAAGGAGCAGCCGGTGACGTCCGGCGCAGGCGCCAGCGCAAGCCAGCGTTGCGACTTCATGAGCCGCGAGGATATGCGCATGTGCCAGGTGAACAAGCCGGGCGCCGACGCGCGAAGCCCGCTGTGCGACCAGGTGAGCAGCCACTTAATCGAAAGCTGCCTGCAACAAGCCGGAGTCCGCGAGTTCTGGCGCGTCGAGGGAGTCCACGGACCGGAGTGACGCGAAGGCCGCCAAGTAGCGTCCGCCGCGCGATGGCTCCAGCGCGCGCGGTGGCGGTTCTGCAGGTAACCTTCGCGCGGGGCCGGTAGCTCAGCCGGTCAGAGCAGGGGACTCATAATCCCTTGGTCGTTGGTTCGAATCCAACCCGGCCCACATCTCGACCGGCGGCGAGCTAACCCGGGGCGCGCGGCAAAGTCAGCAATCGGCCCGGGCCCGGCTCGATACCGACCCCGACTTTTTTGCTCCCGTCGGCGCCTTTCTGGACCGTGAGGAGCAAGCTCTCATTTCCTATTTGAATGTAATAGCGCTTGCCCTGCTCGATCGCTTGGACGAGCTCGAGGACCGTAAGCCACTGCACGCCACCGCGATTGGCTTCGGCGAAGTGGGTGACCTCTTCCGCGCCTTTCACGCGACGCGTTCGCACCGCCGTAATTTGCTTTGCCGACAAGTAAGGATTCCCCCGACACCTTTGTAAGCGATTACGACTACAGCTGTCTATCGGCTGAACGCTAATGTCAGTGATTACTTTCGTAAAAAGTCTTCCGTGTATCGATATGTAGACCTGCCGACAAAACCGCAGGATGTCGGGGCGATCCCTACGAGTGGCATCTACAGTAGACGCAATAGCACCTAGCCGCCGGCGCAGAAGTCGCGGCGGAAGCGGGACGCGAGCGCTAAGGGCTAGTTTGGCTTCCGGGCTGCCTTGCGATCGAGCAGGCGGCCGAAGTTCTCGAGCGAGAGCAGGTGGATATAGATGCGCGGCAGGATGCCCTTGTGCATCAGGTTCTTGATCTGCGCCGCGTTCAGGTTCTCGAGGTTCTTCTCGATCACACGCTGCATGCCGGTGACCTGCATGGGGCGCGACCCTTCGTCGCGCAAGTTCGCCTGCATGGTGAACGGCTCGAACAGCCCGTAGTCGGCGAGGATCGAGCACATCTCGCGACTACGCTCGAGGTCGCGCTCGTATTCGCCGAGCAAGCGCTCGAGGTCGGTCCACTTGTTGGTGGGCTGCTGCTTCTCGTCGAACATCTGCTCGCCGTTCTCGTCGATCGAGGTCTTCTCGACGCAGATCAAATGCTCCTTCTGCGCGACCTGGTTGATGTTGACCTTCGCCATGCAGAACGGATAACGACGCGCATAGGCGGGGATGTAAACGCCGCTCACCCAGGAGCCGTTTCCGTAGAACAGGTTCTCACCGCTCGTCAGGCCAAGCACTGCGACCGGCGTGAACTCCGTTGCGCCCACGCCGCCCGTGAACACGATCGGGTAATCGCGCGCGACGGCCTGGAATTCGCTCAAGCTAATGGGGACCGCGTTGCCGTGCTGCACGAACTCCGGGACTTCGCCGGGGCCGAGCAAACGCACTTTCTGCGTCTTTAAAAAGGGGACGACTTCCTTGTAGCCAAACGGGGGGGAAATTTGCATGCGAGAGCTCGATTGCCGAAGGGCCGATGATACCTGCGCATTCCCGGTTACGGTAGAATCCGCCCCTCTCAGAACGGGGTGGTAGCTCAGCTGGGAGAGCGTCGCGTTCGCAATGCGAAGGTCGGGAGTTCGATCCTCCTCCACTCCACCAGTTTTCGCTCCTCGGTTCTACATTTAGCGCGGTGTGCCGCCGCCGATGCGCGGGCTGGCGCCGGGGCCCGACGCTGCGCCGGCTCTCGCTGCTCCCGCGCAGGCTGCGGCACTTCCGGCGTCGTGAGAATGCGGCTTTCCAGGACCCTCGGCCCACGTGCTGCACGCGCAGGCGGCGAGCAGAAAACAGAGCATTGGTTTACGCATGGCTTGCCGCGGGCTGGAATCGCTCGCCTGCGGGACCGAGGGATCGGGCCAGCGCGGAAGCGAGCGAGGTCGTGCGCCGGCGCGGCTTGCGCTCAAGTAGCGCAAGAAGCGCAGCCTGGTCGGAGCGATCACGCATCGCCCCCGCCAAACCTCCATCGAGGTAAGTTTCGACGACAACAGGGTGGATGTAGCACTTGCGGCATACCGCGCGCGTGTTGCGAAGCTCATGCGCGGCGGCCTGGACCGCCTGAGCCACTTCGCGACGTCCGCGGGCCGCCGATGGCGGTGGCGGCAGGCGGCGCAGCGCGCGCAGGCAAAGAAGCGTCCCGGCCCACGTGCGGAAGTCCTTGCTCGTGAATTCGGCCCCGGCGATCGACCTGAGATACGCGTTGACGTCGGTGGATTCGATCGCATGCGCGCCCCCATCGTCATCGAGGTATTGGAACAATTCCTCGCCAGGCAGATCCTGCATGCGGCGTACGATTCGCGCGATGCGGCGGTCGGCGAGCGTAATTCGTGCGGCATGCCGCTTTTTCCCTTGAAGCGCAGCCTGAGCGTCGAGCCGTTGACCCGCGCCTGGCGCTCGCGCAACGTCGTTAGGCCGAACGATTCGTTCTCGCGGGCGTACTCGGCATTGCCGATGCGCACGAACGTCGTCTCGAGCAGCCGCACGACCGTAGCGAGCGCCTTCTCGCGCGGCAGGCCCGGCAGCGCGAGATCGTGCGCTACGCGCCGGCGGATCCGGGGTAGCGCTCGTGCAAAGGCCGCGAGCCGTCCGTATTTCGTCTCGTCACGCCCTTCGCGCCAGCGGTCGTGGTAGCGGTACTGCTTTCGGCGCCGGGCGTCGCGGCCGGTCGCCTGGAGGTGGCCATCGGCGCGCGGACAGATCCCTACCTCGGTCCACGCCGGCGGAACGGCGAGGGCGCGGATGCGCTTGAGCGTCGCCCGATCACGTAGCACTGCGCCGTCGGGCGCGAGGTAGGCGAAGCCTTTCACCGTCCGACGGCGCTCAATACCGGACTCCGCATCACTCACGTAGCGCAGCCCCGCAGCGCGGGCGGATTTGGCCGGCGCGGCGGGTGTGTAAGACTTTCCCATGGCCTCGCTCTTCGCAATCCGCGTGCCAGCGGTACTATTCACCGCGAATGAGCCTGTTGCGACCGCTTGCCGCGAGGCTGCAGAAACTCGTCGACCGCATCGATCCGCAGGCCGGGCGATACCGGATGCTGTTCGAGTCGAGCCCGCTGCCTATGTGGGTGCTGGACGACGAGAGCCTGCGGTTCGTGGCGGTGAACGATGCTGCATTGCGGCTCTATGGCTACGCGCGCGAGGAATTCCTCAAGATGAGCGCTGCTGACCTGCGGCGAGCCGACGAGCGACGCGATTTCCTGCGCAACGAGCCCGGTGGCTCGGTGTATCGCGGCGTTTTTCGCCATGCGCGCAAGAACGGCGAGCCGATCGACATCGACGGCGTGGGCCATCTTGTCGGCTGGCGCGGCCGCAGGGCCCGCCTCGTCGTCATCAACGACATCACGGAACGGGTGAAGACGCAGCAAGCGCTGGAGCGGGTCAACCGCGAGCTCGAGCACTCCCATGAGCGGTTGCGCGCCCTGTCGCGACGCCTGCTCGAAGTCCAGGAAGAGGAGCGCGGACGCCTGGCGCGCGATCTTCATGACGATATCGGCCAGGCGCTGACCGCGCTGAAAATCCAGGTCGAGTCGCTGCAGCGCGCCGCCGAGCCCGCGCTCCGGGCGCGAATCGCCGAAGGGGTGGACACCGTCCAGCACACGCTGGAGCGGGTGCGGCAGCTTTCGCTCAGCCTGCGGCCGCCGCAGCTCGACGATCTAGGCCTCGCCGCCGCGCTGCGCTCCCACCTCGATCGGCAGGCGAGCGTCGCGGGCCTCGCAGCGCACTTCGACGCCGCCCAGGCGCCGCAGGATATCGAGACCGAAACCGAAACGGCCTGCTTCCGCGTGGCCCAGGAGGCGATCAACAACGTGCTGCGGCACGCCAACGCCCGGACGGTATGGGTGAGGCTTTCCATGGCCGGCGAGCGGCTTGCGCTTTCAGTGCGCGACGACGGACGAGGCTTCGATCTCGAGGTCGTACGCCGTCGGGGCGCGAGCGGCGCGAGCTTGGGCCTCATTGGCATGGAAGAGCGTGTGGCCCTGGCGGGCGGCTCGTTCGAGTTGCGCGCCGCGCCCGGCCAGGGCACCACGCTCCTCGCGACCTTTCCGCCGCGTCGCCGGCCGAGCGAGCAGGCCGCATGACGATCCGTGTCCTTCTCGCCGATGACCATGCGCTGGTACGCGCCGGAATTCGTTCCCTCCTCGGCGCAATGGCGGAAGTCACTGTCGTCGCCGAAGCGTCAAGCGGCGAGGAGGCGGTAGAACTGGCCTCTCGCGAACAGCCGGACGTGGTGCTCATGGACATCGCGATGAAGGGCATTACCGGACTTGAAGCCGCAGCCCTGATGCGCGAGCGCGTGCCGTCAGTGCGCGTGGTCATTCTCTCCATGCATTCCGGCGAGGAGTACGTGCTGCAGGCCCTGCGTGCCGGCGCGGCGGGCTACCTCCTGAAGGATGCAGCGACGGGGGAACTCGAGCTTGCCCTGCGCAGCGTGATGCGCGGCGAAAGTTGGCTCAGCCCGGCCGTATCGCGCCAAGTGGTCGAAGGCTATGTGCAGCGCACGGGCGGCGACGCCGCGCCCGAGGTGCTGACCGCCCGCCAGCGCGAGGTCTTGCGCCTCGTTGCAGGCGGCAAGAGCACGAAAGAGATCGCCTTCCTTCTCAACCTGTCGGTGAAAACGGTTGAGACGCATCGCGCGCAGATCATGGATCGCCTTGGGATCCGCGACGTCGCCGGCCTCGTGCGCTACGCACTGCGCACCGGTCTCGTCCCGCCCGACGCCTGACAACTACGCCGCGCGACTAACAAGTTCTGACGTTCTCAGGGATTTCGGAGGCGAACTACGGGCATGCCCCGATACCCGGCCGCGGCGGGCGCGATTAACCTCGCGGTCGATGGAGGAAGCTCCTCGCTTGCGCAGAGTGGCGATCGCCGACGACAGTCCGGCGTTCCTCGCCGCCGCGGCGAACTACGTAGCGAGCCTCCCCGGATTCATGCTTGCCGGCATCGCGAGCACCGCGCCGCAAACCCTGGCGCTCGTCGAGTCCTCCGCGCCGGACGTGCTGCTGCTCGACTTAGGCATGGGGCCGCGGCGTGGCCACGAGCTCGTGCAGCAGGTGAAGTCTGCGCCGGGCGCGCCCGCCGTCGTGGCGCTTTCGCTCTTCGATACGCCGGAGGCGCTGGCGGCGGCGCGCCGCGCCGGCGCCGACGGGCTCGTCGGCAAGGAGAGCTTCATTTCGGGTCTTTCCGAGGTACTGGAGCGCCTTTTTCCAGGCGCTTCCTGAACACCGTCATCTCCTTTTCCGCCTGACGATCGCCCCTGGCGCGCGCGGCTTCTATGCCGCGCGTGTAAGCATCCAGCGCTTCTGCCTGCAGCCCGGCTTCGCTCAGCGAGCGGCCGAGCGCCTTCCACGCCGCTGAATATTTTGGATCTTGCGCTACGGCGTCGCGCAGGTATTGCGCAGCGCGCGGATGATCGCCAACTTTCGCGTATTCAAGCCCGAGGGAGTAGCGCAGCAGCGGGCCATCGCGCGGCGTGCCGAGGAGCTTCTCAAGGCTCGAAATCATTAGGCTAAGATAACCCGCATGAAGACCTCGATCCAGACGCGCGACGCGCCCGAGGCGATCGGCACGTACTCGCAAGCGGTGCGCGCGGGGAACACGGTGTACGTCTCGGGCCAGATCGGCCTCGACCCGGCGACGATGCAGCTCGGCGAGGGCATCGAGGGGCAGACGCATCGCGTGTTCCGCAATCTCGCGGCCGTCGCGGCCGCGGCGGGCCTCGGCCTCGAGCATTGCGTGCGCATGACCATGTACCTGACCGATCTCGCGCACTTCGCCCGTGTGAACGAGATCATGGCGCAATACGTGCGCGAGCCCTATCCGTCGCGCGCCGCCGTCGGTGTCGCCGGCTTGCCGCGCGGCGCACTCGTCGAGATCGACGCCATCCTGCACGCGGGGTGAAGCCCGGCAAGCTGGAGAAGCTGGGGCTGCGTTCGCGCCTCGACTTCGTCCTGCACCTGCCGCTGCGCTACGAGGACGAAACGAAAGTGTTCGGGCCTCGGGACGTCCCATCGGGCCGGGACGCGCTGGTCGACGCGCGCGTGGATCGCGCGCAAATCGCCTACCGCGGCAGCCGCCAGCTGATCGTGCATGCCGAGGGCTTGGTCATCAAATTCTTCCACTTCCGCACCTTTCAGTTGGACGCATTCAAGCGCGCCATCGAGCAGGGACGCTACGTGCGCGCGTTCGGTGAAGTCCGGCGCGGATTGCTCGGCGTGGAGATGACGCATCCCCGCTACCGCTTCGTCGAGCCAGGCCTGCCGTCGCCCGACACCCTGACCCCGGTCTATCCCAGCACGGCAAGCGTCAGCCAGTCTGCCCTGCGCGCGAAAGTGCTCGAGGCGCTCGACGCCGCGCCGCTCGCGGATACCGTACCGCCGGCATTGCTCGCGCGCTTCGCGCTGCCGGAGTTCGGCGAGTCGGTAAAACTGCTGCATCGCCCGGTGCCGGGGATCGACATTGGCTCGCTCGCAGCGCGAACGCATCCTGCATGGCGCCGTGTCAAGTTCGACGAGCTGCTCGCGCAGCAGCTGTCGATGCGCTTTGCGTACCGCACGCGTCACCGCAAGCGTGCGCAGCCGCTGCGCGCTGGCGCGCTGCTCAATACGTTCCTTCGCAAGCTGCCCTTCAGGCTGACGGCCGCGCAAGAGCGCGCGCTCAACGAGGTGGTGAACGACCTGACGCAGCCCCATCCGATGCAGCGGCTCCTGCAGGGGGACGTTGGCAGCGGCAAGACCATCATCGCGGCGATCGCCTGTCTCGCCGCGGTCGACTCGGGCGTGCAAGCGGCGGTCATGGCGCCCACCGAGATCCTCTCGGAGCAGCACTTCCGCAAGTTCAGCGAGTGGCTAACGCCGCTCAGCGTGCGTATTGCCTGGCTGCACGGCGGCCTGAGTGCGCGGGAAAAAAAACGTGTGCAAGCCGAGATTGCCTCGAGCGAGGCACAGATCGTTATCGGTACGCACGCGCTGGTCCAGAAAGACGTTGGTTTTGCACGCCTCGCGCTGGCGGTCGTCGATGAGCAGCACCGCTTCGGCGTGCGACAGCGCCTCACGTTGCGGAAGAAGGGCGACGACACGGCGCCGCATCAGCTGATGATGAGCGCCACGCCGATTCCTCGAACGCTGTCCATGACGTACTTCGCTGACCTAGACGTATCCGTCATCGACGAAATGCCGCCGGGACGCGTGCAGGTGACGACGCGCCTGTTTGCGGCGGGGCGCCGAGGAGAAGTGCTGGCACGGATCCGGGACGCGTGCGCCGAAGGACAGCAGGGCTACTGGGTCTGCCCTGTCATCGAAGAATCGAAGGAGGGCGTGCAGACTGCGGTTGATACGTATGCTCGTCTGTCCGCCGAGCTGAAAAATCTGCGGGTGGGCCTGCTTCACGGACGCATGGATCCGGCCGAAAAGGCCAAAGTCATGGCGGAGTTCGTCGCCGGGAAGGTGCAACTCCTCGTCTGCACAACGGTGATCGAGGTGGGCGTCGACGTGCCCAATGCCTCGCTCATGGTGATCGAGAGTGCGGAGCGCTTCGGGCTCGCGCAGTTGCACCAACTGCGCGGGCGCATTGGCCGCGGCGCGCGCGAGAGCGTTTGCATCCTGCTCTACGGCGAAGCTCTTGCCGAAACGGCGCGGGAGCGCCTCAAGATCATTTACGAGAACGCGGATGGATTCGTGATCGCGCAGCGCGACCTTGAGCAGCGCGGTCCTGGCGAATATCTGGGCGAGCGCCAGAGCGGCGATCCACTGCTGCGCTTTGCCGACGTGCAGCTCGACGGTGATCTGGTGGAGATGGCCGTCGCAGCAGCCGTGGAGATGATGGACCGCTACCCCGCGGCCGCACGCGCACACGTGGAGCGCTGGCTCGGAGGCCGCAAGGATTTGACGCAGGCGTGAGTTATCCTTCTGGCGTGGATTTCGCTTTCATCGCAAGTCGCCTCGACGCCTACGAGCGTCTCATTCGCCTGGACAAGCCGATCGGCACGCTGCTGCTCCTCTGGCCGACGCTCTGGGCGGTGTGGCTTGCCGCGGACGGCAGTCCGGGCTCGGGACTCGTGGTGATTTTCGTCGCCGGCACTTTGCTCATGCGTTCGGCGGGTTGCGCCGTCAACGATTACGCCGATCGCGATTTCGACCCCTACGTCGAGCGCACGCGTGCGCGGCCACTCGCCGCGCGCGAGATCGCTCCTTGGGAAGCGCTCGCCGTCAGCGCTGTTCTGGCCATGGCGGCTTTCGGCCTCGTGCTTTACCTGAATCGCTTTGCTCTCGCGCTTTCATTCCTGGGCCTCGCCATCGCGGCGACGTATCCGTATGCGAAGCGTGTCGTCGCGCTGCCCCAGGCCTATCTTGGCATCGCATTCGGCTTCGGCATCCCGATGGCGTACGCCGCCGTCCAGGAGCGGCTGCCGCTCGAGTGCTGGCTGCTTCTCGCGGCGAACGTGTTCTACGCATTCGCATACGACACCGAGTACGCCATGGTGGACCGCGAGGACGACGCCAAGCTCGGCATCCGCACCTCGGCGCTCACGCTTGGCCGCTGGGATGTATTCGGCATCATGGCGAGCTATGGCGCCATGCTCGCTTTGCTGGCCGTCGTGGGTGCGCTGCGCAGCCTCGGCTGGCCCTATTACCTGGGGCTCGCGCTCGCCGCCGGCATGATGCTCTATCACTGGAGCCTGATCCGTGATCGCAGCCGCGAAGGCTGCTTCAAGGCGTTCCGCCATAACAACTGGGTCGGTGCCGCGGTGTTTGCCGGCATCGCCGCGAGCCTCGCATAGCCGTGAACGACGAATCGCAGCTCGCGCTCGCGCGCCTCGATTTCACGAGCGGCGCGTACCGCGGCGCGCAGCTCATCCTCTATCCGCGCTGCCTCGTCCATCGCAGCGACTCGCAGCTCGAGACGGTGCCGCTCGCGCGAGTAACGTCGATCAAGGTTTCCTTCAAGCGCGACACGAACAAGGTGGGCTGGGGCATCGCATGCGTTCTGGGCGCCCTTTTGGTGCTGGCGCTGTCGGCGCCACTGGGCGGCTTCGCGCATGGCGCTGCGCAGGAAATGGCGGCCAACGGGCAGGGCGTGGCGCGCGCCTTGTACAGCCTGTTCCGCTTCACCGAGCTGATCGCCGCGGTGCTGCCGGCGGTCGCGCTCGCCGGCGCCATCGGCGGCGCCATGCTGGCGGTGCTCGGTTGGCGCGGATCATCCACGCTCACGCTTTCACTCGGCGGTACGGAGCGCGTGTACAGGGTGCGCGGGCGCGACACGCTGCTGCTCGATTTCGCCGAGATGGCCGCCGAGCGGCTCATGGCGGCCGCGCGATGAGCTACCGCGACCTGCGTGAATTCATCGCGCAGCTCGAGGCACGGGGCGAGCTGAAACGCGTCCGCGCGAGCGTTTCGCCGCGCCTCGAGATGACCGAGATCTGCGACCGCGTGCTGCGCGCGGGCGGACCCGCGCTGCTGTTCGAACGACCGACCGGCCACGACATGCCGGTGCTCGCGAACCTGTTCGGTACCGTCGCGCGCGTGGCCGGCGCGATGGGTGCGAAAGACGCCAAGGAATTGCGCGAGGTGGGAAAGCTGCTCGCCTATCTGAAGGAGCCCGAGCCGCCGAAAGGGTTGCGCGACCTGTGGGACAAGTATCCGGTCTTCAAGCGCGTGCTGGACATGGCGCCCAAGCCGCGCTCCTCGCCACCGTGCCAGGAGGTCGTCTGGCAGGGCGCGGACGTCGATCTCGGCAGGCTGCCCGTCCAGACGTGCTGGCCGCAGGATGCCGGACCGCTCATCACCTGGGGGCTCACCGTGACGCGCGGTCCGCGGAAGAGCCGGCAGAATCTCGGCATCTACCGCCAGCAGGTGATCGCGCCGAATCGCGTGATCATGCGCTGGCTCGCACACCGCGGTGGCGCGCTCGACTTTCGCGATCATGGCGCGGTGTCGAAGGATCCGTTCCCGGTGGCGGTGGCGCTCGGCGCCGATCCGGCGACCATGCTCGCTGCGGTCACGCCGATCCCGGACACGCTGAGTGAATATCAGTTCGCGGGCCTGTTGCGCGGTGCGCGCACCGAGGTGGCGAAGTGCCTCGGCAATGAATTGCAAGTTCCGGCGAGCGCCGAGATCGTGCTGGAGGGCGTGATCGAGCCAGGCGACGCCGCGGAGGAGGGGCCGCACGGCGACCACACCGGTTACTACAACGAGGCGGAGCGCTTCCCGGTCTTCACCGTCGAGCGGATCACCATGCGGCGCTCGCCGATCTATCACTCGACCTACACCGGCAAGCCGTCCGACGAACCGGCGGTGCTCGGCGCCGCGCTGAACGAGGTGTTCGTGCCGCTCCTCGCCAGGCAATTCCCGGAAATCCTCGACTTCTACCTGCCGCCCGAAGCCTGCTCTTACCGGCTCGCCGTGGTGCGCATGCGCAAGCAGTACGCCGGCCACGCGAAGCGCGTGATGTTCGGCATCTGGAGCTATCTGCGCCAGTTCATGTACACCAAGTTCATCATCGTCTGCGACGACGACATCGATGTGCGCAACTGGAAGGAAGTCGTATGGGCGCTCAGCACGCGGGTCGACCCGGCACGCGACCTGCTCATCGCCGAGCGTACGCCGATCGATTACCTTGACTTCGCGAGCCCGGTCGCCGGCCTCGGCTCGAAGGTCGGCATCGACGCGACCAACAAGTGGCCGGAGGAGACCGGGCGCACCTGGGGCCGGCCGATCGTCATGGACGCGACGGTGAAGCGCCGGGTCGATTCGTTGTGGGACGAGCTCGGCCTGTAGCCGACTGGTAGACCGCCTCGAGCAGCGCATCCATTGCCGCATCGGCCTGCGGCGCACGGGGATGGTTGACCATCATCACCACCACCTGCCGGCGGCCTTGACGGTCGAGGACGTAGCCCGCGATGGTGCGGGCGTCGGACAGAAGCCCGGTCTTGATGTGCGCGCTGCCCGCCACCGGTTCGGCACGCAGGCGCTTTTTCATGGTGCCGTCGGCGGCCACGATCGGCAGCGAAGAAACGAGCTCCGGCATGACCGGACTGCGCCAAGCCGCCTGCAGCAGCGCGGCGAGGTGGCGCGCGCTGATGCGCTCGACGCGCGACAGCCCCGAACCGTTCTCGAGCACGAGCTCGGGCGCAGCGATCTTCTTTGCCGCGAGCCATTCGCGGATCACGCGCGCCGATTCTTCGGCGCGCGCCGGCGGAGCCGAGCGCGCGGCGCCCAGGGTGAGGAACAGCTGGCGCGCCATCACGTTGTTCGAGAACTTGTTGATGTCGCGCACCAGCTCGCTCAACGGCTCGGACTCGTGGACGTAGACGAGGCGCGCCCCGGACGACACGCTGCCTTCGCGCACGCTGCCCGACCACGTTCCCCCCATCTCGCTCCAAAGCTGGCGGATGATCGCGGCGATATATTCCTGCGGGTCATACAACGCGACGTTCAGGTCGCGCTCGCCGCAGGAAAGCGGATAGGTACCCAGGAAGCTCGCGCGTGGCGGTCGCGACTGGAATGACGCCTGGATTTGCTCGCGGAAGGACCGCGTGCCGTCCGGGCAGTCGCCCGCGCCCGACTTCAGCTGATTGACGATCTCCATGCCGGGCAGCGACGGCTCGGCAAACACGCGCACCGCCTTGTCGCCGTCGGGGATGAAGGTGAAGCGCAGCGACTTGAAATTGACGAGCAGCGCATCCGGCGTGACGTTGTAGGGCCGGAAGGTGTCGCTGTCGAAGGGGTCGTGCTGCATCGGCGCGAAATAGCCGCGGTCGAGGACGACATCGCCTCGCAACTCGCGCAGCCCGCGCCCGCGGAGATTGCGCAGCAGCATCCAGAAGCTCTCGTAATTGAGCTTCGGATCGCCCGTGCCGCGCAGGATGAGGTTATCCCCGTCGAGATAGACCTCGGTTTTCCATCGGAAGGCCGGGCCGAGAAGCTCGAGGGCCGCGTAAGTGGTGACTAGCTTCATCGCCGATGCTGGGTTCATCGGCACGTCGGAGCGCCAGGCGAACGTCGGGCGCGGGACGCCGATTTCCTGGACCCAGGCGGCCACGCTGTTTTCGGGAATGCCTGCCGCCCGCAGCGCCTTTAGCGTCGATGAAGGCAAATCGGCAGCCCCGGCCTTGAAACCGAGCGCGGTCGCCGCTATCATTAGCACTCGTCCGAGGTGAGTGCTAAACAGCACCAGCCTCCTGGATTTCCCGGGCTGCTTCATCGCAACCCATTGTAATACATCGAATTTTATTTATTTTGGAGCCAGCATGAAAATTCGTCCGCTGCATGACCGTGTGATCGTCAAGCGCATTGAGGAAGAGCGCAAGTCTGCCGGTGGCATCGTCATCCCCGACACCGCGGCTGAAAAACCCGACCAGGGCGAAATCGTCGCCGTGGGCAAGGGCAAGAAAGACGACAACGGCAAGCTGATTCCGATCGACGTCAAGGTCGGCGACCGCGTCCTCTTCGGCAAGTATTCCGGCCAGACGGTGAAGGTCAAAGGCGATGAACTCCTCGTGATGCGCGAGGAAGACATCATGGGCGTCATCGAAGGTCACTGAGCAAATTTCAAGTCTAGGAGAACGCAACAATGCCAGCCAAAGAAGTCAGATTTCACGAGAACGCCCGCGCCAAGATGGTCCACGGCCTGAATATCCTGGCCGACGCGGTCAAAGTCACCCTCGGCCCCAAGGGCCGCAACGTCGTACTGGAGCGCTCGTTCGGCGCCCCGACCGTCACCAAGGACGGGGTCTCCGTCGCGAAGGAGATCGAGCTGAAGGACAAGTTCGAGAACATGGGCGCGCAGATGGTGAAGGAAGTCGCGTCCAAAACCTCCGATGTGGCCGGTGACGGCACCACCACCGCAACCGTGCTTGCGCAGGCGATCGTCCGCGAGGGCATGAAGTACGTCGCCTCGGGCATGAACCCGATGGACCTCAAGCGCGGCATCGACAAGGCGGTCATCGCCGTGGTCGAGGAACTGAAGAAGATCTCCAAGCCCTGCTCGAGCTCCAAGGAAATCGCCCAGGTCGGCTCGATCTCGGCCAACTCCGACGCCGACATCGGCAAAATCATCGCCGAGGCGATGGAGAAGGTCGGCAAGGAAGGCGTGATCACCGTCGAGGACGGCAAGTCGCTCGAGAACGAGCTCGATCTCGTCGAGGGCATGCAGTTCGACCGCGGTTACCTCTCGCCGTACTTCATCAACAATGCCGAGAAGCAGCTGTGCATGCTCGAGGACCCGTATGTCCTCCTGTACGACAAGAAGATCTCGTCGATCCGCGAGCTTCTGCCGCTGCTCGAGCAGGTGGCGAAGGCGGGCAAGCCCCTCCTCATCATCGCCGAGGAAGTCGAAGGCGAGGCGCTGGCCACTCTGGTTGTTAACAATATTCGCGGCATTCTGAAGACCGTCGCGGTCAAGGCGCCGGGCTTCGGCGACCGCCGCAAGGCGATGCTGGAAGACATGGCGATTCTGACCGGCGGCACGGTGATCTCGGAAGAGCTCGGGCTGAAGCTGGAGAACGCGACGCTCAAGGACCTCGGCAAGGCGAAGAAGGTGGAAGCCGGTAAGGAAAACACCATCGTCATCGACGGCGCTGGCGGCAAGAAGGACATCGAAGGGCGCGTGAAGCAGATCCGCGTGCAGATCGATGAAGCCACCAGCGACTACGACAAGGAGAAGCTGCAGGAGCGCGTGGCGAAGCTCGCCGGCGGCGTGGCGGTGATCAAGGTCGGCGCCGCGACCGAAGTCGAGATGAAGGAAAAGAAGGCACGTGTGGAAGACGCGCTGCATGCGACGCGCGCGGCGGTCGAAGAAGGCGTGGTCCCCGGCGGCGGCGTGGCGTACATCCGCGCCCGCCAAGCACTCGGCAAGATCAAGGCCGCGAACGACGACCAGGATGCCGGTGTCAAGATCGTGATGCGCGCTCTCGAAGAGCCGCTGCGCATCATCGTCGACAACGCGGGCGCCGAGCCCTCCGTCGTGCTCAACAAGGTGCTGGAGAACAAGGGCAACTACGGCTTCAACGCGCAGACCGAGGACTACGGCGATCTCGTGCAGCAGGGCGTGATCGATCCGACCAAGGTCAGCCGCACCGCGCTGCAGAACGCGGCTTCGGTCGCGAGCCTGATGCTCACCACCGACGCGATGGTCGCGGAGCTGGTGGAAGAGAAGAAGGGCGGCGGCGGCGGTCATGACCACGGCGGCATGGGTGGCATGGGCGGCATGGGCGGCATGGACATGTAACGGCGCAGCGCTCGAAGCAAGGCAAAGGGCCCAGAGATGGGCCCTTTTCTTTTGTGCCGAAAGGGCGCGGTTATAATCCGCGCCTTCCCGCAGTCGCGTTCCGGCACGGCCAAGTAGCTCAGTTGGTAGAGCAGCGGACTGAAAATCCGTGTGTCGCTGGTTCGATTCCGGCCTTGGCCACCACACTTTCGCGCCGCCCTTGTAGTCGTGTGGCGACACTATCCGCAGCACGTTCGCGGATATGGTTTCGACACCGAGCATGGCTGATTTCGACCGCAAGGCGCGCGAAGCCCTGGGCCTCGATGACCCGCTGCGGTTGCTCGTCGAGAGCGTGCAGGACTGTGCGATTTTCCTGCTCGATCGCGACGGTCATATCGTGAGCTGGAATCCCAGCGCCGAGCGCATCAAGGGCTACAGCGCGCCCGAGATTCTCGGCCGCCATTTCTCCGTGTTCTATCCGCAGGAAGCCCTCGAGCGCCGCTGGCCGCAGCACGAGCGCGCCGCCAAGGAAGGCCGCTTCGAGGACGAAGGCTGGCGCGTGCGCAAGGACGGCACGCTTTTCCGGGCGAGCGTCGCGATCACGGCGTTGCGCGACGCGTCCGGCAAGGTGCGCGGCTTCGCCAAGATTACGCGCGACCTCACCGAGCGCCGGCACCAGGAGGAGCTCCTGCGCCAGAGCGAGGAGCGCTTTCGGCTCCTGATCGAGGCGGTCCAGGACTACGCCGTCTTCATGCTCGATACGCAGGGACGCGTCGCGAGCTGGAACGCGGGCGCCGAGCGCATCAAGGGTTACCGCGCCGACGAGATCATCGGCGAGCACTTCCGCGCCTTCTATATCGAGGACGCGCGTGAACGGCGCTGGCCGGAGGAAGAGCTGCGCCGGGCGCGCGAGCAGGGACGCTTCGAGGACGAAGGGCCGCGGCTGCGCAAGGACGGCAGGATCTTCTCGGCGAACGTCGTCATCACGCCGGTGTACGACCATCGCGGTGTGCTGCGCGGCTTTGCCAAGGTGACGCGCGACATGTCAGAGAAGAAGCGCGTCGAGGCCCTGGAAACCGCGGACCGCCAGACGCAGGAGTTCCTCGCCGTCCTCGGCCACGAGCTGCGCAATCCGCTCGCGCCGATCGCGAGTGCCCTGACGCTCCTCGCGCGCAAGCCGACCAGCGATCCGGCCGAAATCTGGGTGCGCGAGGTGCTTGCGCGCCAGACGGCGCAGCTCGGCCGCCTGGTGGAGGATCTGCTGGACGTGAGCCGCATTACGCGAGCCGCACTCGTGCTCGACCGCAAGGTCGCCGACGTGCGCCCGATCCTGCGGCACGCCGCCGATGCCTCGAAGCAATGGTTCGACCAGCGGCACCAATCGTTCGTCCTGTCGCTGCCGGAGGAGCCGCTCGTCGCCGAGATGGACGAAGTGCGTCTCGGCCAGATCGCGCACAACCTGCTGCATAACGCGGCGAAATACACGCCCGACGGCGGCCGCATCGGCATGACGCCCGAGATGCTTTCGAGCGCCTTTGAGCTCTTCAAGCAGGCGAAACAGGGCCTCGATCGCGCCCAAGGCGGGGCTCGGCGTGGGCCTCACGCTGGCGCAGCGCCGTCCTCGAGCGCCGGCGGCGCGCGGCGGCGCATCCTGGTCGTCGATGACAAGCGCGACGCCGCGCAGGCCCTGCGGCTCGTGCTGGAAGGCGACGGGCATGAGGTTCAAGTCGCCGTCGACGGTCCGAGCGGTCTCGCCCTGGCCAGGCAGTTCCGGCCGGACGTGGCGCTGCTCGACATCGGGCTGCCGAGGATGAACGGCTACGAGCTTGCGCAGCGCCTGCGCGAGGAGCCGTCGCTCGAAGGCACGTTGCTCGTCGCGGTCACCGGCTACGGGCAAATGCACGATCGCGCGCGCGCCTCGGCCTGCGGCTTCCACCATCACCTGGTGAAGCCGGTGGAGTTTGGCGCGCTGCAGCAGCTACTCCGGGAGGCGGTTTAGGCGCGCTCGGCGATCAGTACGACGTTGGAGCCGCCGAAGGCGAATGAATTCGACATCACGGCGCGCGGCGTCTCCGTCCGCTCGGCTCTCAGTGGCACGTGGCGCAAGCGGCAAGCCGGATCGGGTTGCTCGAGGAATGCGGTCGGCGGCAGCCAGCCTCGCGTGAGCGGCAGCAGTGCGGCGGCGAATTCGAGGGCGCCGGCGCCGCCAAGCAGGTGGCCGTGCAGCGACTTCGTCGAGCTCACCGGCACCCGCGACGCGGCCTCGCCGAAGACGAGGTTGATCGCTTCCGCCTCGACGACATCGCCCACCGCGGTGGCGGTGCCGTGCGCGTTGACGTAGCCGATCTCGTCCGCCTTGCGTTGCGCCTCGTGCAGGGCTTCGCGCATGGCGCGTACCTGGCCGTCGCGATCCGGCCGTGACATGTGCACCGCGTCGCACGAATTGCCGTAGCCGGTGAGGAACGCCATGATGGGCGCGCCGCGCGCACGGGCGTGCGACTCCTCCTCGAGAACAAAGGCGGCGGCGCCCTCCCCAAGCACGAGGCCGCCGCGCCGCTTGTCGAAGGGCTTGCAGCTGGCCGCGGGGTTCTCGGCATCTGCCGGCGCGAGCGTGCGCAGCGCCTGCCAGGCGGCGAGCGTGCCGGGCGTGAGCAAAGCCTCGGACCCGCCGGCAATCATGGCGTCAGCGCGCCCGGCCTGTATCGTGCGCATGGCTTCACCGAGCGCCATCGCGGAGGATGAGCAGGCGGTCGCGAAATTGGCGAACGGCCCGCGCAGGGCGTGGCGCACGGCGACGTTGGATCCGGCAGCGTTACTCATTGCCATCACGACGGTGAGCGGCCGCAAGCGCCATTCGCCCTCGCCATAAACGTGCCGGTAGGCCGTCTCGAGCGTATTCGAGCCGCCGAGGCCCGTGCCCCAAAACGTGCCGGCACGCTCTCGCATCTCGCCGATCTGAATGCCACTCGCGGCGATGGCTTGCCCGGCAGCGGTAATAGCGAATTGGGAAGCGCGGTCGAGATTCGCTGCTTCCGCCTCCTTGAAGAACGGACCGGGCTTCCAATCGGTCATCGCCGCAACCTGCACGCCCGAGCCCGCGGCCACATCCGGCGGCAGGCGACCCACGCCGGAGCGAGCCTCGCAGAGCGCGCGGTAAAAGTCCTCGAGGGTAGAGCCGAGCGGCGAGACGACTCCCGCCCCGGTAACTGCGACGCGCCGCTCTGCCATGGAGTGTGTCAGGCCTTGCCGGCGGCGGCGAGCGCGGCGGCGACGTGGCGCTGCAGGTCGCCGAGCGTCTTGATGCTCTTCAGGTCCTCGTCGGACACGCTGACGCCGAACTCCTCCTCGATCTTGAACATGAACTCGATGAAGGACAGCGAGTCGATGCCAAGCGAATCGAGCGGCGCGGCCGGGTCGAGTGCGTTGGCATCGAGGGAGAACTCCTTGCCGGCGAGATCCTTGATGCGGCCGAGCGTGTCCATCGAGGCGAAATTATAGACGGTGATAGAGTCGTTTCATGGGGAGTGCGCGCTCGCACCGCAATTCCAGCGACCGGCCCGCGCCGCGCGTGTCGGCCGTTCTTGGCCTGCAGAAGGTGGAGCTATTTCGCGGCCTCGATCCGGCCAGCCTGCGCGAGATCGGCCAGCACTGCAAATGGACCCGCTGCAAGAAGAATGAATACGTCATCCGCCGGGGAGACGGCACCGATCGCGACGTCTATTTCGTGATCTCGGGCCTCGTGCGTGTCGCTGCGCCCGCCGGGCGCGGCCGCAATATCATCTTCCGCGACGTGGCGGCCGGCGATTTCTTCGGCGAACACTCTGCGCTCGACGGCCTCAATCGCTTTGCCGACGTCGTCGCAGTGCGCGAGTCGCTGCTCGCTTCAATGCCACCGGAAGCTTTCCGGGCGATCCTCGCCAACCACGCCTCGGTACGCGAACGGCTGCTGCGGCGCCTCTCCGGCACGATCCGTGAGCTCGCGGGCCGGGTGTTGGACCTGGGCGCGCGTCGCGTGCAGAGCCGGGTCTGGGCGGAGCTCGTGCGCATCGCACGCGCGAGCGGTATCACGGATAAGAGCGCGCGCATTGAGCGCTCGCCCACCCACAAGGAAATCGCGAGTCGCGTCGGCACGTCGCGCGAGGAAGTCACCCGCGAGCTGTCGCGCCTCGCGCGCCAGGGCTTGCTAGAGCGGCAGGGCCGTGCGCTCGTGCTGCACGACGTGCGGGCGCTCGAGGAACTGATGACCGACGCGCTGCCGCAAGATGCCTCGCCCGCGCTGCCGGAAGAGGAATGGCGGCATGTCAACCCACCCCGGGCGCAGCGGCTGCCGCGGGCCGTGCTGGTCGCCGACGTGCTCGACGCTGCCGACCTCATGGAGCGCGACGAGGAGCGCACCCTCGAGCGCTGGCGCACGTTCTTCGCCCGTGCCACGGCAGAGCTGATCCCGATCCACGCGGGCCGCAGCCTGTCGCACGCCGTTGGCGATGGCTTTCTAGCCGAGTTTCCGGATGCGGTGCACGCCGTGCGCTGCGCGTTCGAACTGCACGAGAACCTCGCTCGCTCCAACGCGACGGCCGGGGCTCCCCCGCTCGGCCTGCGCATCGGCATCCACGTCGCCGAGGTGATCGTCGAGACGTTCAACGTGCGGGGCGACGGTGTGCACGTGGCCGCGCGCCTCGCCGAACTTGCCAATGCCGGCGAGACCGTGGTTTCCGCCCCGGCGCGCGACCAGCTGACGAGCGGCGTGGAGGCTTCGGTCGAAGACCTCGGCGAGCAGCGGCTGCGCAACCGCAGCCGCGCGATCCGCGCCTTTCGCCTGTGGCCGCCGGCCCGCCCGGCGGCGGAGCGCCCGAGCACGCTGCTGCGCTCGCAGGGCCGCCCGTCGGTGGCGGTGATTCCGTTCCAGTTGCGCACCGACGACGCTCGCTTCGCCTTCATCGGCGACGGCCTCGCCGACGAGACGATCGCGATGCTGTCGCGCATTGCGGATTTCTTCGTGGTCTCGCGCTTGTCTTCGATGGCGTTCCGACGCACCCCGCTCGGCCTGCGCAGCATTGGCGAGATGCTCGGCGTGCAGTACGTGCTCTCGGGCAGCGTGCAGGCCGCGCATCCGCACGCGCTTCTGATGGCCGAGCTTGCCGATACCCGCGACGGGCGCATCGTCTGGACCGAGCGCTTCGAGGGGAACCTGGCCGACGTGTTCGCGCTGCAGGCCGGGCTCGCGCGCAAGATCGCGCAGAGCATGGCGCCGGTGGTGCGCTCGGTCGAGTTGCGCCGGGCGCGTATCACCAATTTCGAGGAGCTCGACGCCTACGGCATGACGCTACGCGGCGTGGAGCTCATGCACCGCCTTGCGCGCGATGACTTCATGCGCGCCCGCCAGGCGTTTCTCACCGCCATCGAGCGCAATCCATTGTCGCCCGCGCCGCACGCGTGGCTTGCGAAATGGCATATCCTGCGCGTGCTGGCCGGGATGAGCGACGCTCCGGCGCAGGACTTCGCGGACGCCACGTCCGCGGCCGCGGGCGCGCTGGCTTGCGACGCAGACGACGCGCTCGCGCTCGCGGTCGACGCGTTCGTAGCCGCCTGGTCGCTGCACGACCTCGACACCGCCGAACAACGCCTGGCCCAGGCGGTAGCGGCCAATCCCAACGAACCGCTCGCCTGGCTGCACAGCGCCATTACCCACGCCTGGCGCGGGCGCGGCGCCGAAGCGGTGCAATGCGCCGACCAGGCGCTTTCGCTCTCGCCGCTCGATCCAATGATGTATTACTTCAATTCGCTCGCCGGCATGGCGAACCT
>Ga0137407_10000031_pt1 | contig 126555 bp, 128 predicted proteins | sample CZOMad2_2_16fung_FD_108410 | JGI IMG/M metagenome (GOLD analysis project Ga0137407, IMG submission 108410) | Vadose zone soil fungal communities from Angelo Coast Range Reserve, California, USA - CZOMad2_2_16fungal (Illumina Assembly) | ecosystem: Environmental > Terrestrial > Soil > Vadose... | reverse complement strand
GCGTTTTCCATCTTGTCCTGGGCGATCGAGTTCGAAGCGCCCGCAACCAGCCAAAGGGCGGCAGCAATGAGGGTCGTGCGTTTCAAGTTGGTATTCCTTTTCGATGTGCAGCGGCGGGTGCCGCCACTGCCGCTATGTCGGACGCGGGGTCAATTACTGACAGCCTATGGGCACTACTTGCCTGAATAGAGCGCGGGCAAATCCCGCTTGAGCGCGGCGAGCTTGGGCAAATCGTTGATCACGATGTAGGGCTGGTGCGGATTGCGCACCAGATAATCCTGGTGATACGCCTCGGCGGCATAGAACGCCTTCAGCGGCATGAGTTCCGTCACGATCGGTCGTGGAAACGCCTTCGCAGCCTGCAACTGCGCGATGTAGGCGCGCGCCACGCGCTGCTGCTCCGGGTTCACGTAAAAAATCGCCGAGCGGTACTGCGTTCCCGTGTCCGGGCCTTGCCGGTTGAATTCGGTCGGATTGTGCGCGACGGCGAAGAACACCTTGAGCAATTGGCCGTAGGTAACTTCCGACGGGTCGTAGGTCACGCTGACCGATTCTGCGTGGCCGGTGCGGCCGGAACTGACCTGGTCGTAGGTCGCCGTCGCCGCCGCGCCGCCGGAATAACCCGAAACAGATTTTGTGACGCCTTTGACGTTTTCAAACACCGCTTCCACGCCCCAGAAACAGCCACCTGCGAACACGGCGGTTTCGGTGCCGCTGGTCTTCGCGAGCGGCATATCGACCCCGGGATCCGGCAAAGGGCCAGCCACGCTAGACGACATACAGGCCGCCAATCCGATCATCGGTAGCGCGCTTAGGATCTTCAACGCCTGGTTCTTCATTGCACTCAACATATTCACATCCTTCCGGGTCAATTCTGCATCAGTCGGAGTGCCCTGCAAGAACTTACACGGAGCGCCCACATCGCAACGAACTCAGGACCTGGTTGCAGAGATTGACGCCTCATTCGACCTGCCAAAAGCGATGGGATGCCGCGCTGCCCTAGAGGAAAATCGCGAAATCAGCGGCTACAGCTTTGAAACTTCGGCTCGTTCTCCGCACCTCGGAGAACGAGCCGGTTCGCAGTGGACTATTTGGCGGTGGACGCAGTCCAGAGCGAACCCGTCTCCCTTGCCCAGTTCCCTACAACAGCGATTTTTGCAGGGAATTACTATCCTTAAACGGCGCTTCGGGAAATTCAAAGGGATTTTCCCCTCGGGAATGCGCCTGGCCGGGTGAGCAACCCGGGAATCGCAGTATTCGGAACAGGGAGTCCCGAAAAGTGGCTTTGGTAGCTAAAGCGAGCTTGGGAGTCAAAGGATTTGTCCGTGCCATCCGACTACCGAACGATTCTGTGGGTAATGGATTTTCACGGTGCGGCTCATCTGGAGGCTCGGCACGGCTTTATCCAGAGCAATTGCTGACAGAGTGTTTAAAAGAGATGAACGAGCTTCGTCTAATTGAACGAGCCCCTTTGAGCGGCAGCGAGCCGGTCAAGCTTTTTGATGTGCCCGAACAGCCGGTGCAGATTCAGCCCGTAGCGCAGGGTGATCTGCTGGCAGTAACGAACGCCCTGTCGACACACGGCGCATATCTCGCAGAGGAACGACGAAAGGGTCGACGCTCGAGCACAAAATCCGTAGCTGAAACCACCATCCTTATCGTAGAAGATGACCCCGATCAACTTGCAGGTACGGGTCCGTACAGTGTCCAGCCGGCAACAAGCCGCAACTGCGGAGGCCGCCTGAGCTCTTCATTAACGGCCTCTGCACCAATGAACTCACGCACGAACTGCACCTTCAGGGCGGATGCGTAGCTCGCCGAGCGCGGCCGCGAGCACTTCAACACTTTCAGCGCGCTCGAGCTTTTCGAATAGTACAGTCGTAGGCCATGCGCAATATCGCTCGCCAGACCCGTTGCTTGGTTTCGATAATCACGGTTATCGGAGATAAGGGCGTAGCCTATGAGCCGCCGGAGTAAGCATACTTGGTCGACCACCGTGCAAAGTCATTAGACGACGATACACAGGCATCACGCCGCAGGGTGCTGCCAACGATACTCGTTTTGGAATTTGAAGTTATTGAAGGTGATGGTGATACTCACGTCCAACGCCTGCACGTAGTGCCACCATCCCACGGGCAAAAACAGCACTTCGCCAGGTCCTAGTTCAACCTCGTGGATGGACGCATCCGCGTACTTCGGGAAACGTGCGTAGTCGGGATTTCCCGCATCTACCTGGCTGTAGACGCCCCGATGGTTGTACACGAGATCCACCTCATTGGAGGGGACCAGAATGATCCGCTTCCGTCCGGTAACCTGCGCCATGAAAATGTTCGTTTCGTCATGATGTAGGGGCGTGATAGTGCCTGCTGGCCCGTACCAGAAAAAGACGCCTTGGTCAGTTCCGGGCTTGAGGAAGTCGCTAAAGACGGTAAAGTCGTTGCGCAGTGGCTGAGTTCCTGGGCGCAAGAAGAAGCTGTTTCGCGCCGTCAGATAGTAATCGTTCGTCCGGCCGCCCGCGTTCACCATGTCCACGAACTGGGCAAACGATACTTGCTCGCGATGCGGGACGTCGTCTATCTCGTAGAGCGCGTTAGTGTCGCGCGCAGCCATGATCTCGACGATCTCCGTGCCGCACGTCGCCTTCAAATAATCCGGCGTCCACTTTTGGGGCGCGCTCCAGTCGGACATCATTCCGGATAGCAGGACGGGGCGATTCGCGCTGTAGAAATCCTGCACGAAGTCCTCCGGCGACATCGCGCTCACGCATTCCACGCGCAGCGGACGCGTACGCAAGGAGCGTAGCGAGGCCTGCATGGCAGCGATGGAAGCGCGCTTTCCACGAAGGCGCGACTCCTCAATCACGCGCGGCGTGGCTGTCGGCTTCGGAGGGTACGGCGCAACGATGGGCGAATCCGACGGAAAGTGCGATCCCATCATTTCCTGGATGGCTTGCATCGGAAAATTGTTTTTCATGAGAACTTGCACGACGCCCACTGGATCGCAATTCCGCCCCAGGTTTTCAGCGGTCCATTCTTGCCAACTCTTGCTCACGACAGCTCCGCGCTCAGTATTAAATCGGAACCTGCGAGTGTAACGCCGCTCGCATGGTTAATTGAGCCACGCCATAAGCGAAAGGGAAGGCAGGAATTTTTGCGTGTTATGCGCGAGAGTTTGTCGTGAATCGGCGACGACATTAGCGTCAGGATCCAAACCACGCAAAACGGCCGGCATGGACGCGCACTGTACTCGTCGAGCGTGACGGGCTTATGGTGCAACGGCGGGGTCGAATGGATCGCTGCAGTCGAGCCACCTCCCTGTACCCTCGTCCCAATAGTGCTTAACGCACTTAGGTCTGTCCTTGGGCTGTCGGGATGGACGCCGGCTCGATTAACACCGGCTCGGTACGCGCGATTACTTACTCTAAGCAGCTCTTTCGAGCAACAGGTTTTGTACTAGCTTTGCTTGCTTGGGAAGGCAAACCCGCTTCAGATCGTAGCAGTTGACCACAGTGCGTCTTGCCGCCTCGCGCATTGCACGCAGACGGTCATCAGCCTTTACGACGCGTTCTACCTGATCCGCAATGTCCACGGGAGAGAAGAAGTCTGCAAGTAGCCCGTTCTCACCGTGCGTGATGACTTCTTCCACGGGTGACGTCCGCGATCCGATCACCACGCATCCCGCCGACATCGCCTCTAGCATCGACCACGACAGGACAAATGGGTACGTCAGATAGACATGCGCGGAGGACACTCGCAAAAGCGAGAGGTACTCCGCGTACGGAATGCGTCCTGTCATGACCACCCGGGAGTAGTCAATTTTCCCTTCGAGCTCGCGCGTGAGCCGGTCGCGATAGCTCTGCCCGGCAGGCAGGCGCGCTGAGTAACTGACGTCGTCACCGCCGACGATCACAATGCGAGCCTGCGGTAGCCGCCGCTGAATCTCTGGAACGGTACGCATGAAGGTGTGGAAGCCGCGGTACGGCTCGAGGTTGCGGGAGACGTACGTGATCACCTGGTCGTCGGTCGAGAGCAAGGTATCAGTCCCTGGAATGCGGAAGCGCGCATGCGTGCCTGGCGTCACGAGATCCGTGTCGATGCCATCATGAATCACGCTGATCTTGGACGCATAGCCCGCCGGAAATTGCTGCTGTTGCCAGCGTGTCGGCGTTACGCCACGGTCGCTCGCGTCGAGCGCCATTAGAAGCGGAGCGTTTTTCATGCGCAAGCGGAACCCGCTATCGGGCCGCGCCGGGAATTCCGGGTCGAAGTCGACGTCGGAGCCTTTGGAACGATAGAAGAACTCGCAATAAAGCTGCAGCTGAGCTTGAGGGAACACATCCTTCAGGAATAGCGCTTCACCCCACCCAATGTGCGCAAAGATGGCATCCGGTTGGAAACCAGAGCGCCGCAATGCGCTTGCAGCGCCAGCAACGATGCGCGCGCGGTGCACCGCGGGGTGCAATTGCGAACCGGAACGGGCTGCTGCGCTTTCTGGTGGCAGCTCGTAACCGAAAAGCTCTATCCCCGGCACCATCGCGCGCTGGCGTACGACGTTGGCCTTTTCGCCTATAGCGACCACCCGGTGGCCGGCCTTTGCGAAATGCAGTGCGAGATGACGGTATTGGCCGGGAAAGTTCTGGTGAACGAAAAGAAATTGCATCGGGAATATGGGACCGCCCGCCCCCGTCGAGGCGGGCGGTGCCGTCGCTACGTCCAGTTAGCCGCAATCACCGGATTCAACTGCGACGCGTAGTCCGGCGGGAGGGTCGTCTGCCCTTGCGCGGGCGCGGCCAACGACGCCATGGCGTTCACGAGATTCTGAACTTGAGAATCCAGCAGCGTATTCCCGGCTGCGGTCTTGAACTGTTCCACGTGATACTGGTTGCCCAGGTACCAATTCTCGACCACGAACTGATCCGGCGTTCCGATCACGCTCGCAACGAGGTCGTTACCAGATTGCTGGAACCAGATCTGGTCTCTGGCGATGCCGGCCAGGAACTGGCCGACGTCGGTGTTGCCGGCTGTCGTATCATCTTCGTGGATCCGGTCGGACCCGTAGCCGGCGCCGAGCTTGTACGTATCGTTGCCGGTGCCGCCTTCCAGATAGTCGTCGCCCGCTCCGCCGTCGATCGTGTCGTTACCGCCGCGCCCAAAGAGATCGTTGGCGCCGCTGCTGCCGGTAATCTGATCGTTGAAATCCGCGCCCACCAGCCGCTCGATGCTCAGGAGAGTTGCGCTCCCCGCTCCGCCATTTCCGCCGCCTGTGACCGTGCCCGTCGCAAGGTTGGCGACGATGCCGCTCGTCGCGTAACTCCAGTAGTCCACGGTGTCGATGCCCGCACCGCCATCGACATATCTAGTACCGATGTTTCCGGTCCCGCCGGTCGACATATCGAAGTTGTCGTTCCCTCCGTTGCCGACCATGGTGTCGTTGCCGGCCCTGGAATTGAAGTAGTTGTCTCCGTCATTGCCTGTCATGACGTTGTCCAGGTTGTTGCCGTTCAACTGGACGGCCCCTGTCCCGGTTACGGTCAAGTTCTCGAATGCGGCGCCGAGGGTCCAATCCACCGCGGTGTACACGGTATCAATGCCGCCAGAATCGCTGAGCACATCTCCCGCCGTTACATAGAAGCTGTCATTGCCAAGGCCACCGTCCATGGTATCGACCCCGGCGCCGCCATCGAGCGTGTCATTGCCGTCCGCGCCGGTCAGCGTGTTGTTTCCACTGTTGCCGGTGATCACGTTGTTCAGCGAGTTGCCGGTGCCGTTGATGGCGCTCGCGCCCAGAAGCGTCAGGTTTTCGAGATTGGCGCCCAGCGTCCAGGTCACGGACGACTTAACCGTGTCCATGCCGGCCGACGCGGCTTCCGTCACCACGTCGGTGGTGACATCCACAACGTACGTGTCATCGCCAAGGCCGCCGACGAGGCTGTCCGTGCCGCCGAGGCCATCCAGCGTGTCATTGCCGTCGCTTCCCGTGAGAGTGTTGGCCGCGCTGTTGCCGGTCAGTACGTTGTCTAGAGCGTTGCCCGTGCCATTGATCGCTGTCGCGCCCGTGAGCGTGAGGTTCTCGACGTTCGCGCCAAGTGTTAGCGTTACCGAGGACTGCACGGTGTCCGTGCCTTCGCCGGCGTTCTCGGTCACGACGTCCGTCGCCACGTCGACAACGTAAGTGTCGTCTCCGGTTCCGCCGCGCATTGTGTCGATACCGGCACCGCCGTTCAGCGTATCGTTGCCCGCTCCGCCATCCAGCGTGTTCGCGCCCGTGTTGCCGGTGAGCGCATTATCGAGCGCATTGCCGGTGCCGTTTATCGCACCTGTGCCCGTAAGCGTGAGGTTCTCGACGTTAGCGCTGAGCGTGTAGGTAACCGCGGACTGAACCACGTCCGTGCCTTCGGCCGCGTTTTCCGTCACCACGTCAGTGGCCACATCAACGATATACGTATCGTTGCCGAGGCCGCCGATGAGCGTGTCGGTTCCCGCCCCTCCATCGAGCGTGTTATTGCCGCTATTGCCCGTGATTAGGTTGCTCACCGTATTGCCGGTGCCGTTGATAGCGCTGGCGCCCGTCAGCGTGAGGTTCTCGAGGTTTGTTCCCAAGGTCCAAGTTACAGACGACTGAACCGTGTCTGTGCCCGCCGAGGCCGCTTCAGTCACCACATCGGTGCTGACATCCACAACATAGGTATCGTCGCCCAGACCGCCGACCAAACTGTCTGTGCCGCCGCCCCCATCGAGAGTGTCATTGCCGTCGCTGCCGGTCAGCGTATTAGCTGCGCTGTTGCCAGTCAGAACGTTGTCCAACGTGTTGCCGGTACCGTTGATCGCCGTGGCTCCCGTCAGGGTCAGGTTTTCAACGTTCGCGCCGAGCGTGAACGTGACCGAAGACTGCACGGTGTCGATGCCCTCGCCGACGTTCTCGGTCACGACATCCGTCGCGACATCCACAACATACGTGTCGTTTCCGATCCCGCCGCGCATCGTGTCGATGCCCGCTCCGCCATTCAGCGTGTCGTTGCCCGCGCCGCCGTCGAGCGTGTTGGCGCCGCTGTTGCCCGTAAGGACGTTGTCCAACGCGTTGCCGGTGCCATTGATGGCGCCGGTGCCCGTGAGAGTCAGACTCTCGACATTGGCGGCCAGTGTGTATGCAACGGCCGATTGAACCGTGTCGGTGCCTTCGCCAGCGTTTTCCGTAACCACGTCGGTGGCAACATCGACGACATAGGTGTCGTTGCCGGCGCCGCCTACGAGCGTGTCGCTACCCGTGCCGCCATCAAGCGTGTTGTTGCCGCTGTTGCCAGTGACCACGTTGTTGAGCGTGTTGCCGGTGCCGTTGATCGCGCTCGCGCCCATGAGCGTGAGGTTCTCGAGGTTCGCACCCAGCGTCCAAGTCACGTACGACTGCACCGTGTCCGTGCCGGCCGAAGCCGCCTCGGTCACCACGTCCGTCGCCACATCGACCACGTACGTGTCATTGCCAAGGCCGCCCACAAGACTGTCGGTGCCGCCGAGGCCGTCCAGCGTATCGTTGCCGTCGCTGCCGGTGAGCGTGTTGGCCGCGCTGTTTCCGGTCAACACGTTGTCGAGCGCATTGCCCGTACCGTTGATGGCCGTTGCGCCGGTGAGGGTGAGGTTCTCGACGTTCGCGCCCAAGGTAAGCGTCACCGACGACTGCACCGTGTCGGTTCCCTCGTTGGCATTCTCGGTAACAACGTCGGTCGCAACGTCCACAACGTAGGTGTCGTTTCCGGTGCCGCCACGCAGGGTATCGTTGCCGGTACCTCCATCGAGCGTGTCGTTGCCTGCCCCGCCGTCGAGCGTGTTTGCCGCGCTGTTACCCGTCATGACGTTATCCAGCGCGTTGCCAGTGCCGTTCAGCGCGCTCGTGCTTATGAGCGTGAGGTTCTCGAGATTCGCGCCAAGAGTCCAATTGGCAGCGACATTGACCTGGACCGTATCGATCCCGCCCCCCACGTCTTCAACGAGCACGTCCGCCGTCGATTCGATGTAGTACGTATCATCGCCGGCTCCGCCAGTGAGCGTGTTGTTTCCAACGCCGCCATCCATCCAGTCGGCACCATCGTCTCCGAATATTGCGTCGTCGCCGCCTTCGCCAAAGATCGTGTCGTTGCCGGTGCCGCCGTAAATCGAATCCAAGCCGTCGCCTCCCGCGATGCTGTCGGCTCCGTCTCCGCCGGTGATGAGGTCATTACCGCCCTCGCCCCAGATGCTGTCATTACCGTTGCCGCCATCCAAGGTGTCTTGGCTTATGCCGGCGAACCCGTCTTCCCCTACGATCTGATCGTCGCCGTCTCCGCCAAGGAGAAGGTCATTACCACCTTCTCCCCACATGCTGTCGTTGCCGATGCCGCCATCGAGCGTATCGTCGCCGGCGCCGCCCGTCAGCCGGTCGTCGCCTGCCAATCCATACAGGACGTCACGCAAGCTGGAGCCGGTGATGGTGTCGTTGCCGGCTGTGCCAGTCTGTAGGTCGGCGATGTCGAGGGTGAGGTCGTCAGAAGCCATTCCCCCTCGCCCATCCGAAGCTGTTACCCGTATGTTGAACAATCCGGCCGCTGCGTTCGTCGGCGTGCCCGTGAAGGCGCCAGACGTGGCATCAAACGTGAGCCAAGACGGCAAGGCCGAACCGGAGCTAAGCGTGGCGGACAGAGAAAGAGCATCTCCGTCCGGGTCTGAAAATGTATTGGTTGGTACAGTAAATGACACGGCCTGACCTTCAACGCCCATGCGGTCAGCAAGCGGATTGGCGAGAACAGGATCCTGGTTACTCGATGGAGCCACCGTCAGCGTGAACACATCGGACACCGCCGCGCCCGCCGTGTCGCTCGCCGTCACCTTCACATCCACCCCGCCAACGTCACCGTTGGCCGGCGTGCCCGAGAAGGTCCGCGTCGCCCCGTTGAAGCTCACCCAGCTCGGCAGCGCCGAGCCATCGCCCCGCGTCGCGCTGTAGACGAGGTTGTCCCCCGCATCCACATCGGCAAACGTGTTGGCCGGCACCGTGAAGCTGAACGCCGCATCCTCCGTCGCCGCCTGATCCGCGATCGCGTTGGCCACCGTCGGCGCGTCATTGGTGTTCGCCACCGTCAGCGTGAACACATCGGACACCGCCGCGCCCGCCGTGTCGCTCGCCGTCACCTTCACATCCAGCCCGCCCACGTCAGCGTTGGCCGGCGTGCCCGAGAAGGTCCTGGTGTTCGCGTCGAAGCTCACCCAAGCCGGCAGTGCCAAGCCATCGGCCAGCGTCGCGCTGTAGACAAGGCTGTCCCCCGCGTCAACATCAGCAAACGTATTAACCGGCACCGTGAAGCTGAACGCCGCATCCTCCATCGCCGCCTGATCCGCGATCGCGTTGGCTAGGACGGGCGGATGATTTTCGGCAGTAGTCCGGGCTTCGAGCTCTGCCCCAGTCCAGTAGCTGGCATCAGCGAATTCAATACGTTCTATAGTGCCTCCGGCCGTTGCGAACCATCCTCCTAATGTCACTTGGTCGCCTGCCGACGGCAGCTTGACGATGATGTCGTCGCCGTTGCGGTTCACAACAAGAGTTTCCGGCATGATGCCGGCACCGAAGCGGAGGACGTCCTGAGCATCAGTATCCGTGCCCTCCAAAATTACGTCCGCGCCGTCCGCGCTGTTGTAGAAGTATGTGTCGCTACCCAAACCGCCCAAGAGAGTATCGTCGCCGCCATAACCGTAGAGACGGTCGCTGGTATTGGAGCCAGTCACCACATCAGCGGAGTTCGTGCCGTACAGGTCGAGGCCACGGGCAAGCAGATCCGCGTAACTGAGTTCCGTGCCATCGCTGAACGTGAAGCGGTCGACGTCATGCTCTCCGAAGACGTCGGAGGCATTAACACCTTCAAGATGTATCGCGTCTCCACTCGAGCCGACCCGTATCAGGAGTGACCCCAAACCAAGCGAAAGCATGTCGGCCGTAATTCCAGCTCCGAACTCGATCGTGTTGATTTCACCAGTCGCAGAGCTGTCGGAGATGCGGTCAACGCCATCTCCGATACCAAATCGGTAGGTATCGTTACCGCGACTGCCCCGCAGAAGGTCAGTTCCCGCGCCGCCGATGAGAGTATTCGCTGAGTCGTTACCAGTCAGAATTTCGTTGGCTGAAGTGCCCTGAACGACAAGCGGCCCTCCCATAAGCGCCGCATAGGAAATCGTCGTTCCGTCGGCAAACACGAGGCTATCGATCGCGGGAGCGTCGGTGCTCTCTGAAACGATATTGATGGAGCCGCCAGCGACGTTTAGAGTGAGCAAAGAAGGCGACATCGTGACCGCGACGGCGTTCGCATCGATGCCCGGCCCGAAGTAAAGTACATCCGAACCGCTTTCGTCTACGATGAGGTCGCTTCCGTCCCCGGCCGCATAGTAGTACCTGTCATCGCCCGCCCCTCCATCCAGCAGGTCATCGCCTGTGCCGCCGGCGATCATGTCATTGCCTTCGCCGGTGGTTATGGTGTCATTTCCACCCCTTGTCCAAACTCTGTCGGTGAACTCGCCTCCGACAACAACGTCGTCATCGCTAGCGCGGATGTGATAGCTACCCCAGGATTCGAGGTCGTGTGGAGTCCGGTCCGTGCCACCCAGTCGAACGTGCTCGATTGGCGTGGTATACCAGTCAGCAACCGTCGTGCGCGAGATGTTTTCCGAGAGGCCGGGAATCCCGGCGGCGGAGTCGATAACCAGATCGTTGCCGAGCGCGTAGACCTGCTGGTCGATGGTGAAGGTTTCAAATCCGGGGGGAAAGCTCAATTCACCAAGTGCAAGCGGAGCGAAAGTCGCTTCGATGCTGGCAGGGTCAATCAAATCGACGTTGATCGTATCTTCACCTGAGGGATCGTGAATCGTTGCGTTATCAACCGAATAGAAATCGTTACCCGGCCCGCCATCCACATCGAATCCCCGACCTTCGGTCGTGAAGCCAACCACGCCATATCCAGACAGCGATGTGGTAAAGATGACATCGTCGCCTTCCCCACCTTCCACAACTCCACCGGTAACGGACTGCGCGGTTATATTGTCATTGCCAGCCCCACCAACAATGACATCGAAACCGTCGGTTGTGCCGTTTGTCGCGTCTATTGAGTCATTACCGTCGCCGCCGTCGATGTAATTGAATGCCTGTTTCGACGGGTCATCCGTCCAGACGGATTCGCTTGACGAGATGGTGTCATCGCCTGCACCGCCGGACAGCGTGTCGTTGCCACCCTGTGTGTCTCGTATTAAGTCGTTGCCATCACCTCCGTCGAGGAAGTCGTCCCCAAGTGCATCGGAAAGGGACGCAACCGTGCCAGGAAAGACAGCGCCTCCATCACCGTCAATTGTGTCGTTGCCCGAACCACCGTAAACAACGTCCGAGCCTATCCCGGCGACGATCGCGTCATCGCCGCCACCACCATCAATGTAGTCATCAAAAGTCGGATTGCTCCCGAGAACGTAATTGATGGCAGACGGGAGGCCACCGGGAAATACCCAACCCTCCAGCTGCAAATACTGCTGCACCAAGTCCAAGCCCTCGTTGTGCACGAAGTAGCGCGGCAATCTCGAATCGCCGAAATTGGAAGCGAACGGCCCGGTCTCGTGTAAAAACGCGCCGCCAATCGAAAGCAAGGCCGCCATCGTCGGGTCGAGATCCTGAGTGTCCCTGTCATAAGCATCCTTCAGGTTAAACAGGAAGTCGTCGATGAGATATCCGGCCGGCCCTCCCGGCGTACCCAGGAAGCTGTAGGGCCTGAATTGATAGTTATCGCCGTAAATGGTGTCCGCGTATGCGCCGCCAACGATGTAATCATTCCCGCTCCCGCCGGCGAGTTTGAGCGGCGGTACGAAATACGGCGCTTCAGCGGGCAATGCACCCGAGGCGTCAAGAAAGTCATTGCCGGCGCCTCCGTCTGCAACGACTCCTTGGAAATCCCCCTGCACGGGCCCGACAACATGAACAACGTCGTCACCTGCGCGTCCGTAAAAACCGGAAAATCCCTGCGACGAGTTCGTATAGGCATCGTTGGCGTCACTGCCGTAAAGATTCACGACCCATTTGCGCAGATACTCTTCGTTCGTAGCCTCGGACAGTCCTCGATCGTTGGGATACGGAAACCCATCTGCATCCGCGTAGATCCGATCTGGAGTAATGTCTGGCGGCGTGCGCGGATCCTGGTTGACGTCCTGCAAAACGATCCCGAAGTCGCCGGACCTGAAGTTCTTGATTACAAGCGCATCGTCTACGACAAGCGTCCTGCCGTCTCCGGCGCCGACCAGTTCGTATCGGACCCCATTTCCCTCATAGACATGCTGCGCGGTCTGGGTGCCGCCAGCCAGAACGCTGCTCCTGTACTCGATTTGTCCCGATCCGTCGGAATCGGAAATGGTGTCGCGGCCATCGCCGGCGTTATACACGTAGGTATCGAATCCGACGCCACCTTCCAGCGTGTCGTTGTCTTTACCACCCTCCAGGCGATCGTTTCCGGAGCCGCCCAAGAGCGCGTCGTCGTCGTCCCCGCCGTACAACTCATCACTTCCGTTCCCGCCGTTGATCTCGTCATCGCCAGCACCGCCGTTGAGTACGTCGTTTCCGTTACCACCTTCAAGATAATCGTGTCCGGCATTCGCGGTTATCGTGTCATTGCCAGCGGCGCCGAACAAAACGTCGTTCCTGTTGGACCCGATGACGGGACTCGCGTCGACGTCCTTTGCGAAAATGTAGTGGGAGCGGTCGCCTTCCAGACTACCCACCGCGAGACCGAGCGCTTGATCCTCGAAGTAACTCCCGATCGCGTTGACGCTGAGATTTCCGTCAACGTTCTTATAGGCCGTATAAGTCGTGAGGAATGTTGCACGAGCGCTAAGCCACTCTGAGGTTAATCCGTTTCCGGTCGCGGGGTCGTAGAGGTTTAGTTCGCCGCTCGCATTGTGTAGCCCATACAGTGAATCCGGCCCAAGCACCGCGAACGAAGTGAGTTGCCTCAAGGCGTAGCGGTATGCAAGCCCATTCTCCGCCTGCGCACGCTGCACAATTTCGGCACCTGGCAGAGTGGTGAGGTCGTATATCGTCAATGAATGCGAATCTGCAGCGGTCCTGAACGCTGAGCTCGTAACGAGCTGTTGCAGGTTGGCGTGGTAATCCTTGCGCTCGGTGGGCTGACCGGAATTGGTGCCGTTGACATCGCTGATCGGGGTCGGCGTGACATTCGGCCCCAGAAAAAAGCGTCTCAGGCTATCCAGCACGCTTTCATATGAGGCCGCCATCTGGCTGCTACCCGCGCTGACCACGCGCGACAGCTTCGCGAAGTCCATGCCCGGATCCAGCTGCTCCAGCGCATCGCCGAGAGCGAGCAGATCCGTGATCTTGTACATGTAGTGGTTGTCGATGCCGGCCGGGGTCAAATCCTCTTGGAAAAGACCGATGCGGGTGCCGTATTGCTGAAATCCAATCGGATCCCAGGTATTCGTCGCGACATTTACGCCGTTTTCGGCGAAGTAGTTGTTCTGGGCAAGCGAAAAGGTCGGCAGGCCGAGCTGCGTGCCAATCAATTGGCTGATCTGATTCAAGCCGCTTTCGATGTTCGCGGTCGAAGGCTTGCTGAATCCAGCGCTGTTGAATGTGTTGATCGCTTCGACAGGCCATTCACTGCCGAATAGCCGCACGAACGCGCTCGCCAGGTAACCGCCCAGACTGTGACCGTCGACTGATTTGATGAATGTCAGCTGATCCAACTCCCCGGTACCCTGCACGGGATCGGCCGCGACAAAATCCCTTTGTAGGATAGGTATGCTGGTGCCGGGGATGGTCCCAATCGTTGTCCTCACAGCGATCTGCGCCGCTTCGCCGCTGGTGGTGACGCGAAGCCACCAATTCACCATCGCGGCCAATTGTTTGTGCGCCAGACCCGTCGTGACGAGATTGCCATCCTCAATGAAATCCCAGATCTCCTGGGTCCCGCGCATTGAAACGTATGTTTCCCCGGTTGTTTTGTCTTGCCAGACCGAGGCGTCGAAGCTAGGAATGAAAGGGCCAGTGAATTGCGTGACAAGCCTGAAGTTGGAGCCGATGTAGTCGGCCAGGTCCGGCGTCATTCTTCCCTCGATCGCGGCCGCCAATGCTCCGCCGGTCAGCCCTGGAAGAAGATCGTCGGTGGCGTACGCAGCGTCCGCCAACAAGGCATTGATGTACGCGTCATGAATCGTTGTCACTTCAGGTCCCCTTTTGGTCGCTCGATGTAGTTGATACCGATATCTTTGAACGTCTTGACGGTGGCCGGCCTGTTCGCAGGCGCACATGAGCCCTTGAACAATAAAGGCACTCGCCCTTCAGACAAGGGCAGCACGTGGACAAACCAGCCGCCTGCTGCAGTCAGTGTGCTGTAACTCACGACGAGCTCACCCGAGCTTGCATCCACAAAGTGCCAAGGCTTCCGCGCGACACGGACCCACGTGCCCTTGATCTCTTCATCGGGAAGCCGTTGTAGATACACCGTTGAACCGGGCGCCTTCGTTGGACTAACGGTGACCTTCGAGTTTTCGATGCAAAGTCGCTCGAACTGCTCTTTCCCCACGATCTCATCTATAACCGGCAAAGGAATGAGCACGAGGAGCAGAACAGTACGCAACGGCATACGCCACCGTCTTTTGGGCACCTTTACTGTAAATAGGATGGCCAGCAGGACAGCTATCACCAGCCACAGCGTTGCTACAAAAATCAGTAAGAGGCCTGTCACTGCATGTCCGGAGAGGGGGAACTGCATCGCGATCCACCCGCTTGGATCGCGGCGGCCCGGTTGCTTTCGATCCCTACCTGGCCCCTAGCGTTCATGTAAGGCCTCGCTGCCGGTTTTGCGGATGGGATCGAGAAAGAATTCAATCGCGCGGCGGTGGCCGGTTGCGATTTCAGCGCTCACAGCCATGCCTGGGCCGATGCTGACGTCACGCTCGTCGACACGTATCGTTGCTTTGTCCAGCTTGATGCGCGCCTGAAAGATGAGCCCTCGCTTTTCGTCGGGAACAGCGTCGTTCGAAATAAAGCTAACGGTACCTGACAGCGTGCCGTAACGAGTAAAAGGAAAGGTGTCGACTTTCACTTCCGCATGCTGGCCGACTTTGACGAAGCCAACGTCCTTGTTCTCAAGAATCGCCTCGACCTCAGTCTCGTAATCGCTCGGTGCGATTAGCATCAATGCCTGGGCGGGAGTGACTACACCCCCCAGGGTGTGCACCGCGAGTTGCTGGACCGTGCCGTCGACTGGCGCTGTCAGAATCTGCTGATGCTCCCGTGTCTGGGCCTTAACGACCTCTTGTTCTAGCTGGGCAGCGCGCTTGTCTGCATCGGTCTTAGCATTGACCTCGGTGCGCTTGAATTCGGCGACCATGCTCTCGCGCCGTCGCTTGTTTTCTTCTATTGCCGCGGCTAGCTCCTTCACGCGCGCCTGCTGATACGCAAAGTCGCGCTCCTGCTCGATGCGCGCCTGCTCGCGGTCCAGGTACATGTGCTCTGACATGAATTTTTGGTCGACAAGGTTCTTATAGTCTTGCGCGCGGCGCTGGGCGATGGGGACCGTCTGGCCGAGTTTCGCAGCCAATTCCTTCACTCCGAGCAGTTCGGCCTCCCGCTTTACGATCTCGGCATCGAGCGACGCGAGCTTCGCGCGGTGCTCGTCATATTGGGACTCCATAGCGCGCACCTCGGCTGCGGCAAGAGCACTCGGGGCGTCGAGCGGCGCGCGAAATGATGGTCGGGCGGCAATGCCGGACGCGGCGCGCGCAAGAGCGTCGTGGCGCGCCGATTCGAGCTGCGATGACATCAGCGCCTCGCGATTCCTCACGGTCTCGGCTCCAGTCGCGGTCGCGGCGGCCTCGAGTTCGATGAGCACCTGGCCAGCTTTCACAGTTTGGCCGTCGGTGACGTGGATGTTTTTGACTATCCCGACTTCAGCAGGCTGGATGACCTTGGTCTTGTCGGCGGCGATCACCTTGCCGGGCGCAACAGCGACCACATCGATTTGGCCGATCGTGGCCCAGGCAATCGCAACCGCAAGCGCGATCACGATGGTCCAGAGGATTGCGCGCGGCAGGGCGGGTGCTGGCGATTCGAGGATTTCGAGTGCTGCCGGCAGGAATTCACGCTCAAGCGAAGTGCGGGGCCGAGCGCTCGAATCGCTGGTGCTCCATGCGATGCGGGCCACACGGAAGAAGCGGCCCAGAAGGCCGAAAAACGATGGGATGGTGGCGGCGTTCATGTGCGCCTTACCCCGCCTGCATGGCATGCAGGCGCGCGTAACGGCCTTCCGGCTGCTTCACAAGCTCGATATGGGAGCCGGTCTCGACGATTTCCCCGCTTTCCATCACGAGGATTCGATGGGCATCGCGTACCGCCGTTAAGCGGTGAGCAATGACGATGACCGTGCGGCCCTTGGCGATGAAGCGCATGTTGTCCTGGACGATCCGCTCCGACTCATAATCGAGCGCCGAGGTAGCTTCGTCGAAGATCAGGACGCGCGGGTTGGTCATCAGCGCGCGCGCGATCGCGATCCTTTGCCGCTGGCCGCCCGAAAGCGTGGCGCCCTGCTCGCCCACCAGCGTGTCGTAGCCTTCTGGCAATTCGAGGATGAATTCGTGCGCGCCTGCCAGTTTTGACGCCTGGATCACGGCCTCCATCGGCGCGCCGGGGTCGGCGAGCGCGATGTTCTCGCGGATGGACCGCGCGAAGAGCCGATTTTCCTGCAGAACCACGCCAATCTGCCGCCGCAGCCAAGCGGGATCGACCAGGGCGAGGTCAACGCCGTCTACGAGAACGCGGCCGCGCTCTGGCACGTAGAGGCGCTGCAAGAGCTTAGCAACGGTGCTCTTCCCTGAGCCCGAGCGGCCGACGATGCCGAGCATCTCGCCCGGCTGCAGCCGGAACGAAAGGCCGCGCAGTACTTCCGAACCGTCGGGACGGTAGCGAAAGCGCACCTGATCGAATTCGATCGCGCCGCGCAGCGCCGGTAGCTGGGTCCGTGATGTGGCGACCGACGCTTCCGAGCGGGTATTGAGGATATCGCCGAGCCTGGCAACCGAGATGCCCGTCTGCTGCAGGTCCTGCCAGAGCTGTGCCAGGCGCAGGATGGGTTGCGAGACGCGGCCGGCGAGCATGTTGAACGCGACGAGGCCCCCAACCGTCATGGCGCCGTCGATGACTTGCAGGGCGCCCAACCACAGGATCGCCACCGTGACGAGCTTCTGGACGAGCTGGATGCTTTCGCCAGCAAAGACCGCGAGGCGCGTGACGCGGAAGCTGGCGGCGACGTAACCCGCGAGCTGCTCGTCCCAGCGGCGCACTGCTTGAGGCTCGGTGGCTCCGGCCTTGAGCGTCTGGACGTTGCTGATCGACTCGACGAGGAAAGCCTGGTTGTCGGCGCCGCGGGAGAACTTTTCGTTGAGACGGCGCCGGAAAGCGGGCATTGCGCTCGCCATCAGCACGACGTAGCACGGGATCGCCAGAGCAACGACTAGCGTAAGCAGCGGGCTGTAGTACAGCATCACGGCAAGGAATACGCCGGTAAACGCGAGGTCGATGACCGACATCAGGGCGGGGCCGGTGAGGAACTGGCGGATGTTCTCCAGCTCTCGCACGCGCGCCACCGAGTCGCCCACCCGGCGTGCCTCGAAATAGGCAAGCGGCAGCGCCAGCAGGTGTCGGAAGAGCCGTGCGCCGAGCTCGATGTCGATGCGGCTCGTGGTATGGGCCAGTATGTAAGCCCTCAAGGCCGAGAGCGCGGATTCGAAAACAACGGCTGCAAGCAGGCCAAGGGCGATGACGGTCAGCGTGGAGAGTCCCTTATGCACAAGGACCTTGTCGACGATGACCTGGAAGAAAAGAGGGGTAACCAGCGCGAAGACCTGAACCGCAAGGGAGGCGATCAGCGCTTCCCCGAGGAGCCGGCGGTATTTAACGATCGCGGGGATGAACCAAGTAAAGTCGAAGCGGGCAAGCTCAGCGGCGAGTGAGGCGCGTGAGGCGATGAACAGGGCGCGCCCGGTCAGACGTGCAGCAAGTTCCCCTAACGGCAACGACACGGGCCGGCCCGCGGCAGGATCGTGCAAGAGCGCCTTGCCGGCCTCGATCCGCGCGATAACCGCGAATCCTCCGGCCAGCTCGGCGATGCAAGGCAACGCCACAGCGCCGCGCTCGAGTTGTGCGCGGTCGAGCTTGACGATGCGGGCTTTGAGCTGCAGCCGCTTCGCGGCGAGCAGAAGCTCCTCCGCGCGCGCAGGCGCGCTCAGGCCAAGTTCATGACGAAGCTGCTCGGGATCTGCTGCCTTGCCGTGGAAACGCGCGACAACTGCCAGACATTCCAAACCAGCATCGTGCCGCGGCGGCACAGCGGCCGTCGCGTCGCGATCTAACACTTTTCCCCCTAGAGGCGCGTGCCTTGGCGCCCTAATTCTTATCCGCCGGTATTCGACGGGAACGGCACGATAGGCGAAATCCGAATCAAAGAATATGGGCCAATGGTCATATGACGTCGGTTACAGGGGAACCGTCGCTTCTTACGCCGCCGCGTGCCGCCATCGCAGCGAGCTGATTACGCGTCTTGACTCCGAAGGCTTCGAACACCGCGTGCACGTGATGTTTCACAGTACCCAGCGCGATTCCTAGCTCAGATGCGATTTCCGGATTGCTAAATCCGTCGAGGACTAGGCGTAGTACCTCGCGCTCTCGCTTGGTAAGTGTCTGAACTATCTTGTTGTGCGATTGTTGGTCCGAGCCTTTGATATATGCGACTAATTCGGCTGGAACGTAGTTGTCCCCGGCGGCTACCAATTGCAGCGCGGCAATCGTGACCTCGTGGCGACAGCTTTTTGGGATGTAGCCTTTGGCACCAGCTCTCAGCGATGCGCGGATCAATTGAACGTCGCCGCTTCCGCAAATCACCACCAAGGGAGTTTGTCCGAAACCGTGCCGAAACTCGGTCATCGCTTCTATCCCGCTGCAGCCTGGCATTGCAAGGTCGAGCAGCGCCAGATTTAGCGGCTGGACGCGCCGGGCAGTCCTTTTCGCCAGTTCAAGGCTCTTCTCACAGTAAACGGTGACGGGGTCGAACGCCTGGCGCAAGAGGCGCTCGAACATCGCCTGTGCGGCAGGACGCTGCTCGACTACGAGGACGTTCATTGGACTACGGGATGCCAAGGCGGGAACCCGGCTACTATTAAATGCCGATCGAGGCATGCTCGCTGATCGTTACGTTCGAAGATCGTGACGCGGTCGTGCGCTAGCACACCAATTGCGAGTTCTTGAGACTTCAAACGTCGCGGTATTGCATCGATAGCGATGGAACCACGGCTGGGCCCAAGTAGGCACACGTGGACAGGGGTTCGATAATTCATATTATCGAAGGCAAGTCTTCGAACGTCCGCTTTCGCTGGCGAAAGCGGATGTTCCGAATAGGAGTCGGCGGTCCGGCGGCGATAGACATGGTCACGGTACGTGTCAACCGCGGCGACGCGTCTGGCACTTTAGGTCTAAGTGTTCGCCACGTCGCTTAAGGAACACGGCGGATTTGGTTGATCGGGCTTTGTTCCACCGCAACATTTGAGAGGCTATACGACCGGTCAATTCCAGAGCCTCAATTGATCGCTTTCGCCGACTTGGAAATGCTGCTCGGAGAATTTCCAAGCCTGGCCCGCGAGCAACGTGCCGAAGTGGATGCTCGAGGCAAGCCGCGACGGCACTTTGCTGTGATTACGTCATGTCATCGCTTCGTCGCGTGGCAACAAAAGGCGGACTTCAAAATTGTGAAGCGGAGAATTCGACCACGCTTGTTACTGGACTTCAGCTTGGAGCGCCATTTTCACAGCGAAAACGCGCGTTTAGTTGCGCCAAGCGTTTGAAATGTCGGCTCGTTCTCCGCACCTCGGAGAACGAGCCGGTTCGCAGTGGACTGTTTGGCGGAGTGAGAGAGATTCGAACTCTCGATACCGGTTTAAGCCGGTATAACGCCTTAGCAGGGCGCCCCCTTCGGCCACTCGGGCATCACTCCGGAAGGAAGCGAAATTCTACTTCTATTAATGCGCTAACCTCGTGTCATGCGCAATCTGCTGATCTTCCTATTGGCTGCCAGCGGACCGTGTGTCGCGGCGCCGCGACTCGACGACATCAAGTTGCCGCCGGGATTTCGCATTTCCATCTACGCCGAAGGCATGGAGCACTCCCGATCGCTCGCAATGGGCGAGCGCGGCACGCTCTTTGTGGGCACGACGGGGTCGAACGTCTATGCCATAGCGGCGGGCGGCGGCAAGCCGACCGTCATCGCGCGCGGCCTGGACGCGCCGCACGGCGTCGCGGTGCGCGATGGCGCGCTCTATGTCGCCGAAGTCGGACGCCTGTCGCGCTACGACGCGATCGAGGATCATCTGCAAAGCCCGCCCAAGGCCGTCGTGGTGGCGGACGACCTGCCGCGCGAGCGCCATCACGGCCTGAAGACCATCCGCTTCGGGCCGGACGGCCTGCTCTATATGAACATCGGCTCGCCCTGCAATGTCTGCGCGCGCAAAGCCGAGTTCAGCACGATCAGCCGCCTGGATGTCTCGCGCGCGGGCGCACAGCGCGAGGTCTATGCGAAAGGCGTGAGGAACAGCGTCGGCTTCGACTGGGAACCCAGCACCAAGGAATTCTGGTTCACCGACAACGGCCGCGACCTGATGGGCAACGACGTGCCGCCCGACGAACTGAACCACGCGCCGAAAGCCGGCATGGATTTCGGCTTCCCCTACTGCCATGGCGGCGACGTCGCCGATCCGCAATTCGGCAGGCAGCATGCGTGCACGGAATTCACGCCGCCGGCGCAGAAGCTCGGCGCGCACGTCGCCTCGCTCGGCATGCGCTTCTATACCGGAAGCAAATTCCCGCCGGAATACCGCGGCGCGATCTTCATCGCCGAGCACGGCTCGTGGAACCGCGATCCGAAATCGGGCTATCGCGTCAGCGTCGTCAAGCTGAAGGACGGGCGCGCCGCGAGCTACGAGCCCTTCGTGCAAGGCTGGCTGCAGGGCGGCGAGTCGTGGGGACGTCCGGTCGACGTGATCGTGGCCCCCGATGGCGCGCTGCTCGTCTCGGACGACAAGGCCGGCATCGTCTACCGCATCGACTACGCTAAACCGTAACGCCGAGCGCGCGGCCGATCAGATACGCGACGACGCCCGCGCCGCCGCCGACGACCAGCAATCGCAGGCCGCCGCGCCATATGTTTTGCTGGGTGAGGCGCGCGCTCACCATCCCCACGACGGCGAGCGCGATGGCCGCGAGCACGGCCGCCACACCGAACGCGCGGTGGCCGAAGCCGGCGATGAAAGGCAATACCGGCACGAAGGCGCCGCCGGCGAAAGAAAGAAAAGACGAGAGCGCGGCGCCGGTCGGCGAGCCGAGATCGTCGGGATTCAGGCCGAGCTCCTCGCGCGCGTGCGTCTCGAGCGCCGTCTTCAGATCGGCCGACAGCGCCTTCGATATGCGGCAGGCGATATCGAGGGGCACGCCGCGACGGTGGTAGATGCGTGCCAGCTCGTCCACCCCTGCCTCCGGTTGCGTCTCGAGCTCTCGCTGCTCGCGCGCGATCTCGGCCTCGTAGAGCTCGCGCTGCGAGCGCACCGAGACATACTCGCCGGCCGACATGGATAGCGCGCCCGCGAGCAAGCCCGCCGCGCCGGTGATGATCAGGGTGCGCGTGTCCGAGATCGCGCCCGCCACGCCCATGATGAGGCTGGTGTTCGAGACCAGGCCATCGCTGATGCCGAATACCGCTGCGCGGAAGTTGCTGCCTGCCGTCAGGCCGCGCGCTGTTTCATTCTTTTTAGGCATCGGGGTACGGAGTTTGCAGGAAAAAGGGCCATGGCTTCCGGCTCGAAGAGGGTGGTCTATGCAGCGCTCGCGGGCAATCTCGCCATCGCGATCACGAAATTCATCGCCGCCGCGATCACCGGCAGCTCGGCGATGCTCTCCGAAGGCGTGCACTCGGTCGTCGACACCGGGAACCAGGCGCTGCTCCTTTACGGCATGCGCCGCGCGCAGGTGCCGGCCGACGAGCGCTTTCCATTCGGCCGCGGCAAGGAGATCAAGCGCCTCGCCCGCACCTGTCGCGAGATCGAGCGGGTCAATGAAGTGCTGACGATGCACGTCGGCCCCGAATACATCCTCGCCAATATCAGCGTCGACATCGCCTGCGACGTGCCGCGCAGCCGCGCGCACGCCATCATGGACGAGCTCGACGCCCGCATCAAAGAGGGCGACCCGCGGGTCAAGCGCGTGTTCATCGAGTCGCAGAACGTATGCTGATCCCCGGAATAACGTGCGCAGCACGATGTTACTCGGCGTGCGCAAACTTTTGCCGCTTCTTCTCCTGTTGACCGGGGCCTGCGCTTCGCTGAGCGAGAACGAGTGCCAGCGCTACAGCTTGCAGGCGGCGGGCGACCCGTATCTGGACGGCTGGTGGGTGGGTAACGCGACCTACCGCGACCGCACGGCGCACGACGGGGGCATGTAGCCCTAGGCCTGGTCGAGCTCGAACGCCTTGTGCAGCACGCGCACGGCGAGCTCGGTGTACTTCTCCTCGATCACCACGGTGATCTTGATCTCGGAGGTCGAGATCATCTGGATGTTGATGCCCTCCTCCGACAGCGTGCGGAACATCTGCGCGGCGATGCCGGCGTGCGAGCGCATGCCCATGCCGACGATCGACACCTTGGCGATCTTCTCGTCGCCGGTGACATCGCGGCACTTGATGTGCGGCTGCACTTGCCCTTTGAGGATCTTCACCGCCTTGGCATAGTCGCTGCGATGCACCGTGAAGGTCATGTCGGTCATGCCGTCATGACCCACGTTCTGCACGATGACGTCGACGTCGATGTTGGCGTCGGCGATCGGGCCGAGGATGGCGTAGGCGATGCCGGGACGGTCCGGCACGTCGTGCACGGTGATCTTCGCCTCGTCGCGGTTGAAGGCGACGCCGGAGATGACTGCCTTTTCCATGGCCATGTGCGGATCTTCCTCGAAAGTAATCAGCGTGCCGGCCTTCGCTTCCTCGGCCACCGGGATCAGCGGATCGGTGAGGCTCGACAGCACGCGTGTCGGGACCTTGTACTTGCCGGCAAACTCGACCGAGCGGATCTGCAGCACCTTGGAGCCGGCGCCGGCCATCTCGAGCATTTCCTCGAAAGTGATGGTGCGCAGCCGCTTCGCCTCGGGAACGACGCGCGGATCGGTGGTGTAGACCCCGTCGACATCGGTGAAGATGTGGCACTCGTCGGCCTTCAGCGCCGCGGCGAGCGCCACCGCCGAGGTGTCGGAGCCGCCCCGCCCGAGCGTGGTGATGTTGCCGCCCGCATCCACGCCCTGGAACCCCGCCACCACCACCACGCAACCTTCGCGCAGGTCGCGGCGAACGTTCTTCTCCTCGATGGAGATGATCCGGGCCCGGGTGAAAGCGGAGTCGGTGAGCACCTTCACCTGCCACCCGGCATAGCTGCGCGCCTTCACGCCAAGCTCGAGCAGCGCCATCGCAAGGAGGCCGATGGTGACTTGCTCGCCGGTCGAGGCGATGACATCGAGCTCGCGCGCATCGGGATGCGCCTGGATCTCCTTCGCCAGCGCGATCAGGCGATTGGTCTCGCCCGCCATGGCGGAAGGGACGACGACGATTTCGTGCCCGGCGGCGTGCCACTTCGCGACGCGGCGCGCGACGTTCCTGATCCGCTCCACCGAGCCGACCGAGGTGCCACCGAATTTTTGAACTATGAGCGCCATTCCGCCGAGCGGAGAAAGGCGCGGATTTTACAGGATGCGGTTGAACCACATGAGCGAAAGCGCGGCGGCGAGCAGCGTGAGCGAAGCGGCGATCGCGGTGAAGAGCGCGGTCACTTCGGTTGTCTTGCGCTCCATCACCAGCTTCGCGTTGAGGCCCTGGTAGATCTTCTTCAGGTCGGGCGCGTTGCCGGCGAAGAAATACTCGGCGCGCGTCAGGTCGGCGATGACCTTGAGCGCGTCTTCGTCGAGCCGCACGCGGATCGACCATCCTTCGCCGGTCAGGATCTGGCCGTCGGGCGTGCCGACGCCGACCGTAAAGACGCGCACGCCGCGCTCCGCGGCGAGCCGCGCCGCGTCGACCGGGTCAGGGCCGGTCGTCGTCTGGCCGTCGGTGAGCAGGATGACGACCGCCGACTTGTACGAGCCCGGCGGCACGGGCTTCTGCTCGGGCTTCGGCTGCATCCCGAGGGGACGCGCGCTGCCGCCCGCGGCCGCGGCGCCCGAGCCCGCGGCTGAACCCAGCGCAGCGCGAAGCTGCTGGGCCTTGGCGTCGAAGTCGTGGTCAGGAAAGAGGGCCTTCAACGAGACCAGGATGCCGCTGCCGATCGCGGTCGCGTTCTGCAACTGTAGCTGCTCGATCGCCTGCAGCACTTCCTCGCGGTTGCGCGTCGGCGGCTGGATGAGCGCTGCGCTGCCGGCGAAGCTCACGACGCCGATCCGCGTGCTCGACGGCGTGTCCTTGATGAAGGCGCGCGCCGCCGTCTGCGCTGCGGCGAGGCGCGTCGGCTTCACGTCATCGGCGCGCATGCTGCCGGAGACGTCGATCGCCAGGATCACGGTCTCGTTCTGCGTGGGCAGCGACACCGTCGCCGCGGGTCGCGCCAGCGCAAGCAGCATCAAGGCGAGCGCACCGAGGAGCAGCAAAGGCGGTATGTGCCGCCGAAAGCCCGGGCCCTTGCCCAGCGCTTCCCTGACGAGCGCGAAGTTCGAATAGGCGAGTGCAGTTTGCTTGCGGCGGCGCAGGATGAGCACGTAGATCGCCACCATCACCGGCACCAGCGCCAGCATCCACAGGCCCTCGGGCCAGAGGAAGGTCATGTCAGAACGGGGGCAGGCCCGCCGCTCCCGCCGCCGTCTCTATGGGGACGGCGAACCCGATCCCCGAGAAGCCGGCCTTCTCCGCCGTGCTGAGGATGGCGGTGACGATGCCGACGACCTCTCCCGCCGCGTTGACGAGCGGGCCGCCCGAGCTTCCCGGATTCGCCGCGGCGTCGAACTGGATGAGGTTGGAAAGAGGGCGCTCGCCCTCGGGCGGGTGGTATTCGCGCCTTAGCCCCGAGATCACGCCGTGCGAGATCGAAGGACCGATGCCGAAGGGAAAGCCGACCGCCGTGACGTGCTCGCCCTCGATGAGCTGCTTGGCAGAGCGCAGGGTCGCGGCCTTGAGGTCATCCGGAATGCGATTCGCCTGCAGCACCGCCAAGTCGTTCTCCGGCTGCCGCGTCACGATCTCGGCGTCGGACTCCAGCCCGTCCTCGAACTGCACGCGCACGCGGCTCGCGCCGGCGACGACGTGCAGGCTGGTGAGGATGACGCCGCGGTCGATGATCACCACGCCGCTGCCCGTGGCGTGAAATGAGGCGCTCGACGCATATTCGTCGTATTCCAGGGCATCGCCGATGGCGCGCACGCGCACGATCGAGCTGCGCACGGCCTGGTACGCCTTCACCGCGGGCGAAGGCACCGGCTTCGTCTCGAGCGTGCGCGCGACCGCCTGATCGATGTCTTCCTGCGTGATCTGTAGCGGGGCCGGCGCGAGCGACGCGTGCAGCGCAAAGAGCAACCCGGCGAACACGGTGCCCGCGGCGAACAGCAAAGGTTTTTCGTGACGCTTGTAGCGATCCCGCCACGTGCGGCGCGCGGGCTCAGCGACCTCGCTTGCCTCGCCTGCGGATAGCAGCGCGCGAGCGGCAGGGGTTTTCCCGGCAGTCGCGCTATAAAAACCTTTTTTCATCTCGCGCACATAGTGTCGACCGCGCATGCCTGCGCCCGTTCTGGCGCGGGGCGCGCGCGGCATGAGCCAACCGGTAGCAAGTCCCGCACCTTGCGTAACAGCAAGCTACGGGTAGTCGGCGACGTGCGGTGCGTTGTCGGGAAGCGGGATGAACTCGGTCTCGCCGGGGATCGAGGCGAAGCGCTCCGATCGAACGGAAAATCGGCGCCAATCGTCGGCGGCGTGCGCGAGGCGCTCTTTGCGGCTCGAGACGAAGTTCCACCAAAGGAAGCGCGGCCCGTCGAGCGGCTCGCCGCCGAGCAGCAGCACGCGCGCCTTGCCGCGCGCACTGACGGCACCGCCGCCATCGCCGAAAACCAGCAGCCGCCCGGCGTCGAATGCCCGGCCCTCGCATTCGAGGGTGCCTTCGGCAACGTAAGCCGCGCGCTCGGCGTACGGAAAATCGAGCGTCATCGTCTCGCCGGCCTGCAAATGCGCATCGGCATAGAAAGTGGCGCTGAGGGTTTTCACCGGCGAACGCGCGCCGCGCCATTCGCCCAGGATGATGCGCAGCCCAGGATCGGCTATCGGCAGCTGCGAGCCGCTGGTGTGCGTGAAGGAAGGCTCATCCTCCTCGTGGGCTCGCGGCACGCCGACCCAGAGCTGGATCCCGCCGGCGCGTGAACCGGTCGTGCGCAACTCCGGCGGCGTGCGCTCCGAGTGCACGATGCCGCGGCCGGCGGTCATCCAGTTCACGTCGCCTGGCCGGATCGGCTGCACGCTGCCGAGGCTGTCGCGGTGCAGGATCTCGCCTTCGAAAAGATACGTCACCGTGGCAAGACCGATATGCGGGTGCGGCCGCACGTCGAGTCCCTTCCCCGGCTCGAGCGCCACGGGCCCCATCTGGTCGAAGAAGACGAACGGCCCCACGCTGCGCCGCTCCATGGCCGGCAGCGCGCGGCGCACCATGAACCCGCCGCCGAGGTCACGCGTCCGGGGGACGATCACCGCGTCGAGCATCGCGAACACTGTATCGTATCGAGCGTCATGCCAGCCACCCTGCACCTGGGCGACGTCACGCACGTCATCCAGCTCGCCATCGCGCCGGTGTTCCTGCTGACCGCGATCGGCACGCGGCTCAACGTGCTCGTCAATCGCCTCGGGCGCTCGGTCGACCGTCGCCGCACCCTGACCGCGAGCTTGCCGACGCTCGACGCAACGCTCGCCAGTAACGCGCAGGGGGAACTGGCGTACGTGCACCGCCGGGTCCGCCTCATCTACATCGCCATCATCACGATTGATCTCTCGCAGCTCGTCGCCATTCTCTTCATGCTCGCGATGCTGGCGCTCATCGGCAGCCTTGCGCTCTTCCTGCGCGAGATCTATCTCGGCGTGAATACCGTCGCCTGCCCGATCCCCTGATGGCGAAGCTGCGCCACATCGCCATCACGGTGCCCGACCCGGAGAAGGCCGCCGAGTTCTACGAGCGCGCCCTGGGCCTCAAGCGCGCCGGCACGACCGACTGGGAGGGCGCGCAGGGCGTCTATCTCACCGACGGCGTCATGAACCTTGCGCTCCTGCATTACAGACAGGAGCACTACGCCGGCAAGCTCGGCTCGGGCCACGTCGGCGTCCACCACTTCGGCTTCATCGTCGACGACGTCGCCTCCGCCCGCGCAGCTATCGAGGCGGCAGGCGGCCAGCATTGGATGGGCGAGCCCGCCGAAGGCGCCGGGTTCTACGAGGTGAAGTACTTCGATCCGGACGGCATCGCGTTCGACATCACCGCGAACGGCTGGGCCGGCAACCCTCACAAGTAGGCCAGTTGCCCGGCGGTTGACAGCGGGCAATAATTTCCATTATTCTGGAATTATGGAAATGATGCAAGCTGTGGATGCGCTGGCCGCGCTGGCGCAGGAGAGCCGGCTGAAGATTTACCGGTTGCTCGTGGAAGCGGGACCCGAAGGGCTCGCCGCCGGCCGTATCGGCGAGGAGCTCGATCTGCCGGCCGCCACGCTTTCGTTCCACCTGGCGCATCTCGCGCGCACCGGCCTCGTGAAGAGCCGCCAGGAAGGCCGCTTCATCTTCTACAGCGCCGACTTCCAGAACATGAACCAGCTCGTCGGCTACCTGACCGAGAACTGCTGCGGCGGTCGCTCATGCGCACAACCCCCGAAAGGAGCACGCCGTGAAACGGTTTCACGTACACGTCGCAGTGCATGACCACGACTACGCCAAGTGGATGCTCGACGGCCCGCGCATCGACTTCGCGATCTCGGATCGCTCGGCGCGCAAAGGCGTCGATCACCCCGGCCTGCAGGCCGAGAGCGGCGATGAGCTCGAGGAAATCGGCACGCGCCTCGTGCAGGCGGATGTGGCCACGACGGCGCAGAAGAACGCCTCGTGCTGCTACGCGAAGAGCGACAAGCACTGGACGATCGACCCGCAAGGCGTCGCCTGGGAATCGTTCCACACGCTCGACAGCGCGCAAAAGACCGCGGCGGCCTGCTGCGCGCGTTGACGTCAGTCCTTTTTCTCTGCACCGGCAACTCGGCGAGGTCGATCCTCGCCGAGACGTATCTCAACCATGCGGGGCGCGGGCGTTTCCGCGCCTATAGCGCGGGCAGCCATCCGAACGGCAGCGTCAATCCATTCGCGCTCGAGGTGCTCGAGCGCAGCAAGCTGCCGACCACGCATGCGCGGTCGAAGAGCTGGGACGAGTTTGCGGGGCGCGATGCGCCGAAGATGGACTTCGTCTTCACGGTGTGTGATTCGGCCGCCGCCGAGGTCTGTCCCGCCTGGCCCGGGCATCCGGTGAGCGCGCACTGGGGCATTCCCGATCCGGCTGCAGCGCAAGGGACGGATGAGCAGAAGCGCCGCGCCTTCAAAGACGCGTTTACGGCGCTGTCGCGGCGCATCGACCTCTTCCTCGCGCTGCCGATGGAGAAGCTCGAAGGCCTGGCGCTGAAGGAGAAGCTGGATGAGATCGGCGGCCGCTGAGGCCGTCGGCACGGCGCTGCTCCTCGCAGCGGTCGTCGGCTCGGGGATCATGGGCGAGCGCCTCGCCGCAGGCAACGCGGCGATCGCGCTTCTCGCCAATTCGCTTGCCACGGGGTTCGCGCTGATCGCGCTCATCATCGCTTTCGCCGCGCGCTCGGGCGCGCATTTCAATCCCGTGGTGACGCTCGCGCTCGCGGCGCGCCGCGAATTTCCGGCCGCGCGAATCGCCGGCTACATCGCTGCGCAGATCGCCGGCGCCCTCCTCGGCGTGCTCGCCGCTCATGCGATGTTCGACCTGCCGCTCTTGCAGGCGTCGGCCACCGTACGCACCAGCCCGGGGCAGTGGTTGAGCGAGGTGATCGCCACATTCGGTCTCGTCTTCCTCTTGCTGTCGATCGACGCCAAGCGCGCCTGGGCGGCGCCGTTCGCGATCGGCGCGTACATCGCCGCCGCATACTGGTTCACGGCATCGACCTCGTTCGCGAATCCGGCAGTCACTTTGGCGCGTGGCTTTACGGCGACATTCGCCGGCATCGGCCTGGGGAATGTGCCGGCCTTCATCCTTTCGCAATTCATCGGCGCTGCCCTCGCCCTCGCCGCCGACAGAGCCTTCCGGCAGAACCCGTAGCCGCCGCGGTTGTCCATGGTGGATGGCTCGCACCGACTTCCCGCAGGAATGGCAGGACTGGGTCGCGCAGAACGTCCAGCGCGGCTGTTCGACCTCCGACATTTTCAACACGCTCGTAAAGGAGGGCTTCGCGCCCGAGGTCGCCGAGCGCGCGGTCAACATCCGCCGGGTGGCGCTCAAGCGCTTCGCCTCCGATCGCGTCGAGCTTTACACCGCCGAAGGCTTCCTCACGCCGCCGGAATGCGAGGAGCTGATCGATATCGTCAAGGACGCCCTGCGCCCATCGACCATCAGCCACGACGGCAGCGCCGACTCTTCATTCCGCACCAGCCGCACCTGCGATCTCCTCGGCGGCGAGCCGGCGGTGCGCGCGCTCGACGAGCGCATCTGCGGCGCCATCGGCATCGATCCCGCGCTCGCCGAGCCGAGCCAGGGCCAGTACTACGAGATCACGCAGGAGTTCAAGCCGCACACCGATTACTTCGAGCCGTACGAGCTCGAGCGCCACTCGACGCGCACGCTGGGACAGCGCACGTGGACCTTCATGATCTACCTGAACGCTGTCGAGTCGGGGGGCGAGACCGCCTTCGTGAATGTCGGCCTCTCGATTCCGCCGAAGGCCGGCATGGCGGTGCTGTGGAACAACCTCAGGGCTGACGGCACGCCGAACTTCGACACCCTGCACCACGGCACGCCCGTGAAGGCCGGCTACAAAGCCATCATTACGAAGTGGTTCCGGCACCCGCGCTGACTTTTCCCTTGGAACACTCGGTCTTGACCATTTCGCGGATGATTTCGGCCAGTCGCTTGGTTCCGGGCCCGGCGTTCTCGGCGTCGGCGTACACCAGGTAGAACTGGCCCATCCTCTCTGAGCCGCCATCGCGCAACTCGAGCCGCTTGAGGGTGCCGGACTTGAGCTCGCCGAGAATGCGTTCTTCCGGATACCAACCGCAGCCGAAGCCCATCGACGCGGCGAAGATCGCCGTCGACATGTGGCTCACGGTCCAGCGCTGCCGCGCTTCGATCATGGTCTTCGTCGGGCGAAGCAGGCCGGTCTCGCGCACGATGAGCTGCCGGTGCGCGCGCAGGTCGCGCATCGTCAGCGGCCGGCCAAGCTTGTGCAACGGATGCTCCGGATGCGCGACCAGCAGCATGCGTAGCGGCATGAGGGGCGTGCCGGTGAATCCCTGCGGGATGAACGGCGTGATCGCAAGATCGGCGCCACCCGCGACGAGCATCTCGCTCGTGCCGGCGATGATGGTTTCGTAGTACTCGATCCGCGTGTGCGGGCTGTCCGCGTTCAGCTTGTCGAAGCACTTCAGTAACAGCCACGCCGGAAAAATCATCTCGGCCGCGATGCGGATCTCCGCCTCCCAGCCCGCAGACGCGCTTTTCGCCGCCTTCTCGAGGCTGATCGCTTCGTCGAGCAGGATGCGCGCGCGCCGGTAAAGCAGCTGCCCGCTCGACGTCAGCACCGCCTTGCGGCCCTTGATCTCGAACGCCTTCACGCCGAGCAGGGATTCCAACTGCTGGACCGCATAGGTCACCGAGGACTGGCTCTTGTGCAGCTCTTCGGCGGCTTTCGCGTAGCCGCCGGCCTCGACCACCGCCGATAACGCAGCCCACTGATCCAGCGTGATTTTCGGTATTGACATATCTATCTATTAGATTGGTATGGGCAGTATTTTGTGCTTTTTATCGAATACTTCAATGCGATATTGGTCGCCATGGAAACGTTACTCAAAGAGAAACCCCAGATCGCTGCGGCGCCGCGCGGCATCGCGTTGCGCACCTTCGGCCGCCAGCACGGCCCGATTACCCGGCTCGTCAGCCCCTCCGAGATCGGCGAGGCGATCAAGCCGTTCGTGTTCCTCGATCGCGGCGAAGTGCGCTACAGCGGCAGGCCGCTGTTCGGCATTCACCCGCACTCGGGCATCGCGACGCTCACCGTCGTCCTCGATGGCCAGATGGCCTACGAAGACACCACCGGCAAGAAGGGCGAGATCGCCGCCGGCGGCCTCGAGTGGATGAAAGCCGGCCGCGGCGTGTGGCACGACGGCGGCGCGCTGCCGGGCGCTCCGCTGCGCGTGTTCCAGCTCTGGATCGCGCTCGGCGCCGACCAGGAGCTCGCGCCGGCGGAGAGCCATTACATCGCGCGGGAGAGAGTGCAGCAGGAAGGTCCGGTGCGTGTGGTGCTTGGCGAATACGGCCGTGCACGCAGCGTGATTCCCGCTCCCCGCGGCATCAATTACTTCCATGTCCGCCTGAAAGCCGGCGAGCGCTGGAACTACGCGGCGCCCGCCGGGCACACCGTGGCATGGCTCGCCGTCGACAAAGGCGCGCTGCGCGCGCCTGAAGCGGTCGGCACGGGTGAGCTGGTGATCTTCGAGCCATCCGACGCGGCCATTGAACTCGAAGCCACCGAGGACGCGTCGTTCGTCTTCGGCTCGGCCGTCAAGCATCCGTATCCACTCGTCCTTGGCTACTACTCCGTGCACACGAGCGCCGAAGCGCTCGAGCGCGGCGAGACCGAGATCGCGCGGATCGGCGAGCAGCTTCGCAAGCAAGGACGCCTCTAACCCACTCGAAAGGGACACACCCATGAAAACGCTCCTGCAGATCCGCTCCAGCATCTTTGCCGACAACGGCCAGTCGACCCAGCTCGCGAATCGCTTCATCGAGAAGTGGCGCGCGGCAAATCCCGGCGGCCAGGTCATCGTGCGCGACCTCGCGCGCGATCCGATCCCGCACCTCGACGCCGCGCGCTTCGGCGCTTTCCTCGCCAAGCCCGGCGAGCGCACCCCTGAGCAAACCGCGGTGGCGGATCACTCCGACGCGCTGATCGACGAACTGAAGAGTGCGGATGTCGTGGTGCTCGGCCTGCCGATGTACAACTTCGGCATCCCTTCGACGCTCAAGGCCTACTTCGACCACATCGCGCGCGTCGGCGTCACGTTCCGCTACACCGACAAGGGACCAGTCGGTCTGCTCACCGGAAAGCAGGTCTATGTGTTCGCGGCGCGCGGCGGCCTCTATGCCGGCACAACCAGGGATACGCAGACCGGCTACGTGCGGGACTTCCTCGGCTTCCTTGGCATGATCGACATCGAGTTCGTCTACGCCGAGGGCCTTGCGATCAGCGCGGAGTCCAAGGCGCAGAGCATCGCCAAGGCGCACACGCACGTCGATCGCCTGTTGGCGCCCGAACTACTCGCCGCTTAAGGAGATGACTGTGCAAATCGCTTCCACGATCGACGCAGGAGCGCCGGCCGCCAGATCGACGGATGCGGCGGATCTCGTCGCTCGCGTCGCCCTGGCTGTCATCTTTATTTTTTCCGGAGCGGACAAGCTCTTCATCCACACCGCGGCCAACGCGCAGTACATGCAGGCGGTGGGGCTGCCGCTCGCCGGAGTGCTGGTGTACCCGGCCGGGCTGGTCGAGTTCGCCGGCGGCATCCTGCTCGCGGTCGGCTACCAGGCCAGGCTCGCGGCTGCCGCGCTCGCCGCGTTCACCGTCGCCGCCACGCTCCTCTTCCATCAGTTCTGGGCGGCGCCCGCCGATCAAGCCGTGCTGCAGACGATCATGTTCCTCAAGAACGTGGCGATCTTCGGCGGCTTGCTGCATGTCTTCGCGCACGGCACCGGCCGGTTGAAGCTCGGATAATCGCCCTCATCTAGGGAAGACGATGACCACTCGCCCGATGACCACTCGCCAAGTGCACCGCCTGATCAAGTCGATGCCCGCCTCCGACGGCGCGGGCGTGAAATTGCGCCGCAGCCTGGGGCAGTCGAACCTCGCCCGGCTCGATCCGTTCCTGATGCTCGATGAGTTCTCGTCCGACGACGCGGCGGATTACATCGCCGGCTTCCCGTCGCATCCGCACCGCGGCTTCGAGACCGTGACCTACATCCTCGACGGCCACATGCTGCACGAGGACCACCTCGGCAATAAAGGAAACCTCAAGTCCGGCGGCGTGCAGTGGATGACCGCGGGCCGCGGCATCATCCACTCCGAGATGCCGCAGCAGGACCGCGGCCGCATGCGCGGCTTCCAGCTGTGGATCAACCTGCCGGCGAAGGACAAGATGAAGCCGGCGAACTATCGCGATCTCGACGCGGGCGACATTCCGGAGGTGAAGCTCGGAGAGAAAGGCAAGGTCCGTGTGATCGCGGGGAACTACGCCGGCACGGCCGCACCGGTGAAGCCGGGCGCGACCGACGCGACCTACCTCGATGTGCATCTCCCCGCAAGCGCGACGTTCCGCCAGCCGGTGAAGGACGGCTACAACGCGTTCGCCTACGTCTACGAGGGCGCGCTCGAAGGCATCGCCGCGCAGAGCGCCGCGGCGTTCACCACCGAAGGCGATGTGGAAGTGAAGGCCGGCACCGAAGGGGCACGTTTCATCCTCCTCGCCGGCAAGCCGATCGGCGAGCCGGTCGTGCAGTACGGTCCCTTCGTGATGAACACGCGCGAGGAGATCGAAGAGGCGATCCGCGACTACCAGAACGGCACGCTGGCCACCGCGTGAAGCAGGGGTCAGGTCTTGAATTCGCGCATCGCAATGCGCGAATTCAAGACCTGACCCCTGCTGTTATTCGGCGAGGGGGTTCGGCCGCAGCTGGAAGCGCACGACTTTCGGCCGCGTCCCTTTGCCGCCTTCCATGTGGAACGGCGCCCGGGTCGAGACGGTGGACCACAGGCCCTTTCCCTTCCAGCCTTTCTTCTCGTCGTCGATGCGGCCGTCGAGCCACTTGGTGTAGTAGCCGATCGGATACGGCACGCGCAGCGCTACGAATTTGCCGTCGACGAGCGCGAGCAATGCGTCGTTCAGGTTCCCCGTGGCAATGGGAACGTTGCGCCCCAGGCCGAACGTGTCGAACTGGTCGACCCAGGTGTAATAGCTCGACTCCACGCTGCCGGATTCCGTCACGCCTTTGAACTGCGGCCCGGGGAACGGGTAGAGCGTCCAACCCTCGGGGCAATGCTTGCCGGTCGCGTTCGGACCGTTGAGCGGGCCGTTGCACTTGCGACGGTCGAAACTGGCCAGGTGCCCGCTGGCGAGTGACGACCAGAAAACACCATCGCGGTCGATGTCGCCGCCGCGCGGACCGTAGCCGGGCAGCGGCGGCTCGTAGATCTCGGTGAGCGCGGTGCGCGCCGGATCGGGGCCGGGATTCACGCGCACGACGTATCCCGGAAAACTGCGCGAGGTGCCCCAGACGGTGCCGTCGACCGGGTTGACCGCCACCGCATAGAGGCCGGTCACGACCCGCTTGTCCTTCACCGGATCGACCGGCTGGTCGGGCTCGACCCATTCGTCGCGTTTGCCGTTGCCGTTCGTATCCAGCACGAACGGCGCCCAGCCCTGCGCCCGCTGCTCGTCGCCCGTCTCGTCGAACACCTTGCGGTCGAGCCAGCCGATCACCGGGTTGGCCGCGCCGCCGGCGCTCGTCCACAGCGTGTTGTTCGCGTCCTCGGCGAACACCAGGTGGTGCGTGCTGAAGCAGGTGCTGATCAGCGTGAACTTGCCGCTCGCCGGATCGAACATCGAGAGATGCCGGTTGGCACGCTTCAGCGGAAACACCTCGGCCGACGGGTGGCCCTTGCGGCAGAAATCGGGGTTCTGCGGGGCCCGGACCCGCGCCGTGTACCAGACGCGCCCGCGCTCGTCGAGCATCGGGTTATGCGTCGTCGTGTGGCTGTCCCAGATCGGCTCGGCGCCCCAATAAGGCGAGGGCGCCATCGGCGCATCCCTGGACGTCGGCGTTTCCGGATCGCGCACCGGATGCTGCATCTCGGTGGCGAGGTGCTTCACGGGATCGAGCACGGGCACGAGGTCGGTGCTCTCCTCCGTCGCGCCGTAGAGCTTGCCGTAGGCGTTGAGGCGCGGATTGCGCTTGTCGGTGGACACCTCGTCGTGCAGGTAAGCCTTCGGGTTGCTCCAGTCCCACAGCGTGATCACCACGTTGCGCTCCACGCCTTGCGGGCGCAGCGGCCGTTCGGCCGGCATTTCTCCATTCGCGATGCGGTCGGTCCAGTCGGCGAACTGCTTCAGCATCCGGTCCGTGTCCGTGCGCGAGATGGCGTTCACCATGGACGACATCGCCTGCCCGGAGGTGATGCGCCGCGCCCATGCCTCCTGTGAAGTGGCGAAGTGGCCGAGCGCATTCGGCACCGTGCGCGTCGCCGCCGTGCCGAGCGCATGGCAGCCGATGCAGCCGTTCGTCTTCACCGTGTCGAGCCATTCCGCCTGGCTTGCGGCTTTGCCGATCGGGAACTCGCTTTTGCCGGGAATCGAAAGCATCGAATACCAGTAGATCGGCGGGTAGTACTGCGCCGCCGAGCCTTCGTTCGGCGCGATGCTCGCCTTGAGGCGCAGCGGCGCACGTCCAGGGGTCGCCTTCACTTTTTTCGAATCCACCAGCCCATAGCCGCGCACCCAGACCTGGTAGCTCGCCTTGGGCAGGTCGGGCACGACGAAGCGACCGCGTTCGTCCGTGACCACGATCCTGGCGAACTTGGTGGGCAGCTCGTCGGTCTCGGCGATCACCCATACGCCGGCCTCGGCGGTCTTGCCGTTGGTGACGATGCCTTTGATGCTCTGCGCATGCGCCGTGCCGAATATGAATAGCAGGGCAAGGAATGCGCGCATGTCGCCTCCTAGGCTGCCGCGGCGGCGAGCCGCGGTTGCGACTCGCGGATCGGCAGGTGCACCGCCGCCGCCATCAGGCAGAGCGCGACGTCGGCCCACCACATCCAGTCGTAGCTGCCGGTCGCCTCGAACGCTTTGCCGCCGAGATACGCGCCGAGGAAGCCGCCGATCTGGTGCGACAGCATGACGAGGCCGAACAGTGTGGCGAGGTAGCGCGGGCCGTGCAGCTTGGCGACCAGGCCGATCGTCGGCGGCACGGTCGACAGGTAGGTGAAGCCGATGCCGGCGGAAAAGATGAAGAAGGTGAGCGGCACTTTCGGCGAGAAGACGAAAGCGACGATCAGCAGGGCACGCCCGAAATAGATCGCCGAAAGGGCGACCTTCATGCGGTGCGCCTGGATGTGGCGCCCGATCCACAGCGCGCCGAAGACATTGAAAAGGCCGATGATGGAAAGCGACCAGGCGCCCACGCTCGGCGGCAGCATGCAGAGCGCGACCACGCCCGGCAGGTGGGTGGCGATGAAAGCGATATGGAAGCCGCAGGTGAAGAAGCCGGCGGTGAGCAGCAGGTAGTTCGGGTCGCGGTAAGCGTCGCGAATCGCCTGCTGCAGGCTTATGCCCTGGGCATGCGCGACAGGGGCGCTCGACGCTCCGCTGGTGATGAAGAGCACGAGCGGCACGCTGATGAGCGAAATCGCGCCGAGGATGACGAGCGCCCCCTGGCCGGCGACGCCGATGAAGAGCTGGGCGAGCGGCACGATGATGAACGTGCCAAAGGAGCCGCCTGCCGTGATCATGCCGTTCGCGACCGAGCGCTTCGCCTCCGGGACCCAGCGGCTGATGGCCGAGGCCAGCAGCGCCGGGCCGGCCGTCCCTGCTCCCGAGGCGAAGGCGATGCCCAGTACCACCACCAGCGCCCCCGCGCTCGTCGCGAAGGGAATCAGCGCGGTGGCGCCGGCGAGGAGCAACGCGCCGCCGAGCAGCACCGGCCGCGGTCCCCAGCGGTCGGACAGGGCCCCGGCCACCGGCTGCGACACGCCCCACATGAGATGCATGACGGCGAAGGCGAAGCTGATCGTGGCGTAGCCGAGCGCGGTGTGCGAATTGATGGGGCTGATGAAAAGCCCCATGCAATTGCGCAGGCCGAAAGCCACCGCCACCACCGCGCTGGCGGCGATGGCGAGCGACATGAAGGAACGTTCGGCGGTCATTGCAGGTACGGCAGCATCTTAGCGCGCATGTCCTCGGGTATCGGAGCCGCCCGGAAGCTGTCCAGCGAAACCATCGCCACCTTGTGGCTGGCGCGGAATTTTTCCTCGCCGCCGACCGATCCGCGCACCACGAACTCGATCGACGAGCGGCCGAGCTTGGTGATGGCGAGCTCGAGCCGCAGCGTGTCGCCGAGCCGCGCCGGCCGGAAGAATTCGCAGCCGGTGTTCACGATCGGAAAGCCGACGCGCCGCTCGAGGTGCATTTCCTGGAATGGCAGCCCGACCGCCTCGCGGAACCAGTCCTCGACCACGCCGCCGACCATGTCGAAGAAGTTGACGAAATAGACGATGCCCGCCGGATCGCAGTGCGAGAACCGGATCAGGCGCTCCCGTGTGAATGTCAAACGATGCGGTTGAACCAGGCGAGCGAAAGCAGCCCCGCGACGAGCACCAGCAGCGCCGCCGCGGCGGAGAAGAAGGCGCCGATCTCCGTCTTCTTCGTCTCCATGACGAGACGGGTATTCATCGTCTGGTAGATCTTCTTGAGATCCACCGCGTTGCCGGCGTAGAAGTACTCGCCGCGCGTGAGATCGGCGATCGCGCGCAAGGTCTCCTCGTCGAGGCGCACGTGCATCGACCAGCCGTCGAAGCCGACGATCTTGCCCTCCGGCGTACCGACGCCGACCGTGAAGATGCGCACGCCGCGCTCGGCGGCGAGCCGGGCGGCCATCACCGAATCGGGACCGGTGGTGCGCTGCCCGTCGGTGAGCAGGATGATGACCGCCGAGCCATAGGAGCCTGGCGGCACCGGCTTGAAGTTCGGCGGCGGCCGGCGCTTCTCGCCGCCGTAGGAGAAGCTCGCCACGTCATAGCCACCGTCCGGGAAAAGCGTCGCCAGCGAGACGATGATCGCGCTGCCGATGGCGGTGGCGCGCTGCAGCTGGAAGCGGTCGATCGCCGCGTAGAGGTCTTCCTTGTTCTTGGTGGGTGCCTGCGCCACCGTCGCCGTGCCGGCGAAGGCGACGATGCCCATTCGCACGCTATCGGGCTGGTCGGCGATGAAGGCCTTGGCGGCGTTTTGCGCGGCCACCAGGCGGTTGGGCTCGACGTCGCTCGCCCGCATGCTGCCGGAGACATCCATCGCCAGGATCACGGTCTCGTGCTGCGAAGGCAGCGTCATCACCGCGCTCGGACGCGCGATCGCTACGACGAGGAGCGCGAGCGCGAGGCCCAGCATGAGCGGCGGCACGTGGCGGCGCCAACCGGCGCCGCGCATCGCTTCTCTGACGAGCGGCAGGTTGGAGTAGCGCAGCGCGAATCGCTTGCGCCGCCGCAGCACGTAGAAGTACAGCACCACCAGCGCGGGCAGCGCGGCGGCGAGCCAGAGGAACTCAGGCCACTGGAACGTCATGCAGCTTCACTGCACGCTTGCGCTTGCGCAGGTCGGCGAAGCGCATCACCGTGTCGACCAGGTTCGCCTCCGTGGAAAGCTCGAGCGCATCCACGCCGGAGTCGCGCAGCGCGCCGCGCACCGCCGCCTCGCGCCTGTCGGCCGCGGCCATGAAGCGCTTGCGGAAGCTGCCGTCGTGGGTGTCGACGAAGAGCTGCTCGCCCGTCTCCGCATCCTGGAAGACGAGCAGGCCCAGGTCGGGCAGCTCGGTCTCCAGCGGATCGTACAGGCGCACCGCCAGGACTTCGTGGCGCTGCGCGAGCTGCGTGAGCGGACGCTCCCAGCCGGGTGCGCTGATGAAGTCAGAGACGATGAAGACGAGCGAGCGCCGGTGGATGAAGTTGAACGCGCTCTTCAGGAGCTCGCCGAGCTGCGTGCCCTTGCCTTCGGGCAGGGGCTTCCTCTGCTCCATCGCGTGCAGGAGCGCGAGCACCTGCCGCCGGCCGGAACGCGGCGCGATCACGCGGTCGACGTCGAGGCCGTAGAAGATCGCGCCGACGCGGTTGCCGTGGCGTGTCAGCAGCCGCGCCAGCAGCGCGACGAAATCCGCCGCCACTGCACGCTTCTGCACGTCGCGCGAGCCGAAATCGACCGAGCGCGAAAGGTCGAGCAGGAACCAGGCGGTGATCTCGCGATCCTCGTGGTACTCGCGCACATAGGGACTCTGCAGCCGCGCCGTGACGTTCCAGTCGATGTGGCGCACGTCGTCGCCGTACTGGTACTCGCGGATATCGGCGAGGTCGAGGCCGAAGCCGCGGAACAGCGTGCGGTAGTCGCCGTGCAAAAGCCCGTCGAGACGGCGCAGCACCGTCCACTCCAGGCGCCGCAGGACCGCCTCAGGATTGCGCGGGGGCGCGGGGCTGGCTTGGGGCTTCAATTCGGGTTTCAACGCGGACATGGGCCTGCATCGGCTTTTCGGGCGGACGCACCTTCTGCATGAGCCGCTTGATGAGCTCGTCGGGCGTGAGCCCCTCGGCGAGCGCTTCGTAGGAAAGCACCAGGCGGTGGCGCACGACGTCCGGCACCATGTCGATCACGTCCTGCGGCAGCGCGTAGTCGCGGCCGCGCAGGAAGGCGAGCGCGCGGGCGCACTCGATCATGTGAATCGATGCGCGAGGGCTGGCGCCGTAGGTGAGGTACTTGTCCGGCTGGCGCGTCGCCGCGGCGAGCCGCACTGCGTACTGGATGAGCGCCGGTTCCACATAGGTCTTGCGGCATTGCCGCTGCAGCTCGAGGAGCTGGTCGGTGTCCGCCACGGGCATGGGCTCATGCGCGGCGCCGGTGACGCGCTCGACGATGACGAATTCCTCCTCCTCGCTCGGATAACCGACCAGCACCTTCATCAGGAAGCGGTCGACCTGCGCCTCGGGCAGCGCGTACGTGCCTTCGGTCTCGATCGGATTCTGCGTCGCCATGACGAGGAAGGGGTTGGGCACCTTGTGGCTCTCGCCCGCGATCGTCACCTGGCGCTCCTGCATCACCTCGAGCAGCGCGCTCTGCACCTTGGCCGGCGCGCGGTTGATCTCGTCGGCGAGGAGCAGGTTGCAGAACACCGGGCCGAGCGACGTGGCGAATTCGCTCGTCTTCTGGTTGTAGATGCGCGTGCCGATCAAGTCAGCGGGCACCAGGTCCGGCGTGAACTGGATGCGCCGGAACACGCCGCGAATGGTCAAGGCGAGCGTCTTCACCGTGAGCGTCTTCGCCAGTCCGGGCACGCCTTCGACCAGCAGGTGTCCGTTGGCGAGCATGGCGACCAGCACGCGCTCGAGGAAATGATCCTGGCCGACGACCGTCTTCTTGACCTCGTAGAGCACGCGCTCCATGAGCGTGGCGGGCTGTTCCATGGCGCTCCTTCTAGAAAGGTGACAGGCCGATCGCGGAGGCCGCGTTCTCGATCGGCACGGCGAAGCCGATGCCGATGAAGACGCGCTGTTCGGTCGGGTTGAGAAGCCCGGTGACGATGCCGACGACCTCGCCGTCGAGCGTGACGAGCGGCCCGCCGGAATTGCCCGGGTTCACCGCCGCGTCGAACTGGATGAGATTGGAGAGGACGCGCTTGCCCTCGGGCGAGACGTAGTCGCGCTTCAGTCCCGACACCACGCCGGCCGAGGCCGAGGGACCGATGCCGAACGGAAAGCCGACCGCGACGACTTCATCGCCCGGCCGCAGGCCCGCCGTCGAGCGCATCGTCGCCGGCATGATGTCGTCGGGCAGCGTCTTCGCCTGGAGCACGGCGAGATCCTGCTCGGCGCGCTGGCCGATGACTTCCGCCTCGGTGTCGGTGCCGTCGGAGAACGTGACGTGGATGCGGCGCATGCCGTTCACGACGTGCAGGTTCGTCAGGATGATGCCGCTCTCGACGATGACGACGCCGGTGCCGCGCTGCACGTCCTGCTTGCCGGTCTCCATTCCCTTGGTGCCCTCCTCGCCGTCATCGGACATTGCGCGCACGGCGACCACGGAGGGCAGGATTTTCTCGAAAGCGTCGGTCGCACTGGGCTTCGGCGGAACCTCGTCGATCGCACGGCGCACGATCGCTTCGACCTCGGCTACCGTGAGGCTGCGCGGTTGCGCGAACCACAGCGAGCCCGAGACCAGGACGAGAAGAGCGAACCCTGCGGGAACGAGCGCTCGGCGCCATGCCCAGGGTCTCGGTCGTGGGGGGGCAGGCTTGCCCGCGGGCTGCGACTGCGGCGCCTGGCGGGGCGGCACCGGCTTCGAGCCGCTATAGACGGTGCTGCGTCTTCTCATGGCGAGCGGTTTTTAGTGTAGCAGCGCCGTGGCGTATAGTCCCTCGTCCGTGCGCTATCTTGAGGATTTCGCGGCAGGCCAGAAATTCGGCGGTGCGGAACGCGTTCGCGTCGACGCGGCGCGAATCAAGAGCTTTGCCGCGGAATTCGACCCACAGCAGTTCCACCTCGACGAAAAGGCGGCCCAGGCGTCGATTTTCCGCGGCCTCGCGGCGAGCGGCTGGCACACCGCGGCGATGACCATGAAGCTCCTGGTCGCGGGCGAGCTCAAGCCCGCGGGTGGCATCGTCGGCGCCGGCTTCGACGATTTCCGCTGGCCGGCGCCCGTGCGGCCGGGCGACGAGCTGCGCGTGGAAAGCGAGATCCTGGAAGTACGGCCGTCCAAGTCGCGGCCCGACATCGGCGTGGTCAAGGTGCGCACGACCACGCTCAACCAGAAGAACGAAGCGGTGCAGATCAGCGTCGGCAACCTGATGGTGCCGAGGCGCCCTACTTAGCGGAAACCTTCGCGCCGTACAGCCGAGCGCGGCTCGCGTAGCACACCGCGCAACGCACGAGTCCGCCGGAGAGCAATCCCGCGGGCCGATATTCGTGCAGCAGCGCCGGCCGGATTTCGTCGCAGACATCGCAATACACGCGTGCCTCGCCGATCATCGTCAGCGCCAGCCAGCCGCAGCGCGCGCAGCGCGCCGCGGTGCCGAGCGACGGCTCGGCGGCGAGCAGGCGCTCGAACTCGACCGGGCGGACGGCGCGGCAGGCTGCGCAGTAGAGATGCGTCGCGTCCATCAGGTGCAACGGCGCGCGCGCGCATGATCCACGCGGATCATGCCGGTCGCGTTCGGCGCGAGTGCGAGCCGTGTCTCCATGTCTGCCCGGAAGCAAGATCAAGTCCCCGCGGGGCTTACCGAAGTCCTGACGGCGCGCATCTTGCTTATGGGGGTTTTTCGTTGGATGACCCAACGCCTTCCCTATTCCCCCAGGAGATCCAGTGAAACTCACGACCCTTATTGCCGCGGCCATCGCTGCCGCGTTCGCAGTGCCTCTGATCACCCAGGCCGATGACAAAGCGTCGAGCGGCAGCTCGTCGGGCAGCAGCGCCGGCGCGACCAAATCCGACGGCGGCGCCGAAGCCATGTTCAAGGCGCTGGACAAGAACAACGACGGCTTCCTGTCGCAAGACGAGGTGAAGGGCACGCCGCACGAAAAGGCCTTCAGCAAGCTGGACAAGAACGGCGACGGCAAACTATCCCGCGAAGAGCACGCGGCGGCGCCCGAGCATACCGGCGCCAAATCGAGCACCGGCAGCAGCAGCGGCAGCACGCCATCGGGGAGCAGCGCCTCGGGCGCGACTCCTTCGCCGAGCACGCCCAGTTCCTCGACCGGTTCGTCGGAAGGCAAGGGCTCGAAGTACTGAGACCCGAGGCCGGTTCCGCGCAAAAGCCCCGCTCCGCGGGGCTTTTTGCTTTGCGGCACGGTGGCGGAGAGTGAGGGATTCGAACCCCCGAGCCCTTGCGGGCTAGCGGATTTCAAGTCCGCCGCATTCGACCGCTCTGCCAACTCTCCGGGGCTTGAAAAAAGCCTTGTCGGCCCGCATTTTAGCTGGGTGGTGGTAGTCTAGACGGCACAACAATGGAGGATCAGATGGAACTGAAGCCAATAAGGACCAGGACCGACGACCAACCCGCCGGTCGCGGCGTGACCTACGAATCGACGCACGACGTCGCGGCGACCGAATCGGGCCGGCGCGTCCTGCGCAATGTTTATTTGCTGCTCGCGGCGAGCCTGGTGCCGACCGCGATCGGCGCCCTGCTCGGCGCGAACCTCGACCTTTCGTTCCTGCGCGCGAGTCCGATCATCTCGTCGTTCGCCATCCTCGGCATCTTCTACGGCTGGATCTTCGCCATCGAGAAGAACCGCAACAGCGGCCTCGGCGTCGGATTGCTGCTCGGCTTCACGGCGTTCATGGGCGTCCTGATGGGGCCCCTGCTCCAGGCGGTGCTCGGCCTCGCGAACGGCGTGCAGCTCGTGGCGATGGCGGCGGGCGGTACGGCCGCGGTGTTCTTCGGGCTGGCCGGCGTGGCGAGCACGTCGAAGCGCGACTTCGGCACGATGGGCAACTTCCTCACCGTCGGCGCGATCGTGATCATGCTCGCCGTGGTGGCGAACATCTTCTTCCAGAGCCCGGCGGTCTACCTCGCGCTGCTGGGAGCGTTCATCATCTTCAGCTCGCTCATGATCCTGTGGCAGGTGAACCAGATCGTGCGCGGCGGCGAAACGAACTACGTCTCGGCCACGCTCTCGCTCTACGTCGCCCTGTACAACCTCTTCACGAGCCTGCTGCAGCTGCTCGGCATCTTCGGCGGTAGTCGGGACTGAACGGCGGCGACTAAGTAGAAGCCAGGAAATAAAAAGGGCGCCCAGGCGCCCTTTTTTTATTTGCTGGTGTCGTCCTTCTTCTTCTCGTCCTTCTTGGCGGGCGCCTTCTTGTCGTCGGCCTTCTTCTTGGCCGCGGGCTTCTTGGCCGGTGCTTTCTTCTCCGCTTTCTTGGGCTCCGGCTTCTTCGGCGGCGGCGGCCCTTGCACCACCAGCGGCATCTGTCCCATGCCCTCGCACGGCGTCTTGCCGGCGCCCTTCGCCACGACGGTGTAGCTGCCCCCCTTCTTGTAGGTATGCCGCGCGCTGCGCTTCGACGCTACGTCGAAATCGAGTGTTCGCCCCTCCCCGTCGCCGAACTCCAGGCGCGCGTCGCAGCCGCCCTTGTCGAACTTCGTGCGCGTGACGCTGACCGAGACCTCCACTTCGGGCGGTTTCTCGCCGGTGAATTTCGGCTGGTTGGGCTGCACGGCGACGCTTTCGATCTTGGGAACGGCGAACGCGGTCGCGGCGCCGCTCAGGGCGAGAACCACGAGTATTTTTCTGATCACGGGCTTCCTCCTTTCTCGAAGAGTGTAATGCTCTCGACGTGCGCCGTGTGCGGAAACATGTTGACCACGCCGGCGGCGAGGAGCCGATAGCCTTGAGTGTGAACTAATACGCCCGCGTCGCGCGCGAGCGTCGCCGGATCGCAGGACACGTAGACAATGCGCCGCGCCTCGAGCGGCGATTTCACTATTTCGATCGCCCCTTGCCGCGGCGGATCGATGAGCAGCTTGTCGAAGCGGCCATAGGGCGCGAGGTTCGGCGCGAAGAGATCCGTCACCTCGAATTGCGCGACGACGCCGTTCGCTATCGCGTTCTGCCTCGCGCGCTCGACGAGCTCCTGGCTGCCCTCGAAGCCGATGACCTCGGCGCCGCGGCGCGCGATCGGCAGCGAGAAATTGCCGAGGCCGCAGAAGAGGTCCGCGATGCGCTCGCCGGGCTGCGGGTCGAGCAGCTCGATGGCGCGCGCCACCAGCAGCCGGTTGACGGCGTGGTTGACCTGCGTGAAATCGGTAGGCCGGAAGCGCAGGCGCAGGTCGAAGTCGGGCAATGCATAGTAGAGCTCGCTCTCGCGCGGCTCGAACGGTTGCGCGGTATCGGGACCTCCGGGCTGGAGCCAGAGATGGATGCCGTGCTCGCGCGCAAAGGCGCGCAAGTGCGCTTGATCGGCGTCGGTCAGGGGCTCGAGGTGGCGCAGCACCAGCGCCGCGGCGGCGTCGCCGACGGCGATCTCGACCTGCGGCAGGCGGTTGTGGACCGAGAGCTCTCCGATCAAGGCGCGCAGCGGATCGATCAGCCGCGACATGCGCTCGGGCAGCACCGGACACTCGTGCATGTCGGCGACATAGGTAGAACGGCGCTCGCGGAAGCCGACCATCACGCCCTTGTTGTGCACGTGGCGCACCGAGAGGCGCGCGCGATGGCGATAGCCCCATTCGTCGCCCGCGACCATCGGCAGGACGCGCTCGGGCTCGACTCTGCCGATGCGCGCCAGGTTCTGCAGCAGCCCGTCCTCCTTGGCGGCCATCTGCGTGGCGAGGTCGGCGTGCTGCGTGGCGCAGCCGCCGCAGACGCCGAAGTACGGGCAGCGCGGCGCGCGGCGGCCGGGTGACTCGTTCAGCAGGCGGCTGGCGCGCCCGAGGTCGAAGCGCTTGCCGCCGGTCATGATCTGCACGGCCGCGCGCTCTCCCGGGAGGGCGCCTTCGACGAACACCACCTTGCCGTCGGGCTTGCGCGCGACGCCGCGGCCTTCCGCGTCGAGGCCGTCGATGTCGAGGATCAGTTCTTCCAGAGCGACAGGAATTCCCGCCAGTGCGGCTGGTTCTGCTTTTCCATGAACGCGCGCAGCAGCGCGGCCTCGCGCTCGTACTGCTCGCGGGTGAGCGCGCAGCGCATCAACTGGAAGCGCAGATAGAGGAGATAAGTATTGGCGCAGTCGGTCTCGCAGTAGTCGCGGATCGGGCCGATTTCGCCGCGCCGGTACGCCTCCCAGACACCGGCGCCGCCGACGCCCAGCTTGCCGGGAAAGCCCGACAGCCGCGCCAGCTCATCGAGCGGCGAGCCGCGGCTGCCGTAGAGCGAGAGCACGTCCATCAGATCGAGGTGCCGGTCGTGGAAGCGGTTGATGTAGTTCGACCACTTGGCGTCCTTGTTGTCCTGGCCGGTGTCCCAGAAGCACGCGGCCGATACGCCGTTAATCAGCCCGCGCGCGACCAGCACCGGCAGGTCGAAGTTGCGCCCGTTCCACGACACGATCTGCGGCGTGTACTTGTTCAAGCCGTCGAAGAAGCGCTGGATCGCGCCCGCTTCATTCACCTCGGGCTCGCCGATCGAGAAGATCCACACCTCGTCGTCCTGCCGCAGCAGGCACGAGATGACCAGCACGCGCTGCAGGTGCGGCGGCAGGAAATCGTTGCCGCTCGCCGCGCGGCGCTTCTGGAACGCCACCTCGGCCACTTCCGCGTCGGGCAGGTCTTCCGGCAGGTTGTAGAGCCGCCGGATCCCGGCGCAGTCCGGAATGGTCTCGATGTCGAAAGCGAGCACGGGTGTCATTAGTCGGCGCAGTTAATCCGGAAATACACCCGTGGTGAGATAGCGGTCGCCGCGGTCGCAGACGATGCTGACGATCACCGCGTTCTTCAGCTCCTTCGAGATGCGCAGCGCCACGTGCATCGCGCCGCCGGACGAGATGCCGGCGAAGATGCCCTCCTCGCGCGCGAGGCGCCGCGTCATCTCTTCGGCTTCGGCCTGGCTCACGGATTCGATGCGATCGACGCGCTTGCGGTCGTAGATCTTCGGCAGATAGGCCTCGGGCCACTTGCGGATGCCGGGGATCTGCGAGCCCTCCTCGGGCTGGCAGCCGATGATCTCGATCTTCGGGTTCTTCTCCTTGAAGAAGCGAGAGCAGCCCATGATCGTGCCGGTGGTCCCCATGCTGGAAACAAAATGCGTGAGGCGTCCGTCGGTGTCGCGCCAGATCTCGGGCCCGGTCGTCTCGTAATGCACGCGCGGATTGTCGGGATTGGCGAACTGGTCGAGCATCGTGCCCTTGCCCTCGCGCACCATGCGCTCGGCGAGATCGCGCGCCGCCTCCATGCCGCCCTTTTGCGGCGTGAGGACGATCTCGGCGCCGAAGGCGCGCATCGTCTGGCGCCGCTCGGCCGAGAGGTGCTCGGGCATGATGAGGATCATCTTGTAGCCGCGCGTCGCCGCGGCCATGGCGAGCGCGATGCCGGTGTTGCCGGAGGTCGGCTCGATCAGCGTGTCGCCCCGCTTGATGCGCCCGCGCTCCTCGGCATGCCGGATCATCGAGATCGCCGGCCGGTCCTTCACCGAGCCCGCCGGGTTGTTGCCCTCGAGCTTGGCGAGGATCACGTTCTTGTTCCTGACGTTGTCGGGCCCGGGCAGCCGCTGCAGGCGCACGAGCGGCGTATTGCCGATGAAGTCTTCCAGCGTTTTCTTCATTGGGCCTGCAGCTGCTTCACGTAGGCAGCCACGCCCTGCTCGACGGTCATGAATTCGCCGGGATAGCCGGCGGCGCGCAGCTTCGCGAGATCTGCCTCGGTGAAGCTCTGGTACTTGCCGACGAGCGCCGGCGGAAACGGGATGTATTCGATCAAGCCCTTTGCGACGACATCCTGCAGCATCGCCTGCGTGCCATGCACCGAATTGATCGCCGCCACGGCGACTCGGTTGAAGCTTTGCGCGCGGCCGGTGCCGCAGTTGAATACACCCGAGACGTTGCGACGCTCGAGGAACCAGAGGTTCACCGCCACCACGTCGTCGACGTAGATGAAGTCGCGCCGCTGCTCGCCGTCGCGATAGCCGTCCGAGCCGACGAAGAGCTTGACCTTGCCTTCGCTCAGCAGCTGGTGATAGGCGTGCAAAGCGACGGAGGCCATGCGGCCCTTGTGCGCCTCGTTCGGCCCATAGACGTTGAAATAGCGCAGCCCGACGATCTGCGCGCTCGATTCCGATAGGCGCGCGCGCACCAGCTGGTCGAAAAGGAATTTCGAGTACCCATAGACGTTGAGCGGCCGCTCGCACGCGCGCTCCTCGCGATAGTCGGGCCCGCGGCCGTAGACCGCCGCCGAAGACGCATAGAGGAGCGGCACTTCCTCGTCCTGGCACCACTCGAGCAGGCGCCTCGAGTAGGCATAGTTGTTCTCCATCATGAAGCGGCCGTCGGTCTCCATGGTGTCGGAGCAGGCGCCCTGGTGCAGCACCGCTTCCACGCTGCCTTCCCACTTGTCGAGCGAGGCGATGAATTCGGCTTGGTCGACGTAATCCGCGATCTCGCAGCCGGCGAGGTTCCTGAACTTGTCGGCGTGGGCGAGGTTGTCGACGGCGATGATCTCGGTGATGCCGCGGCGGTTCAAGCCCTCGACCAGCTTCGAGCCGATGAACCCGGCCGCGCCGGTGACGATGTAATACATCATTTGCCGCTCATTTTCCAAACACCTCTTGGTACGTGGCGACCGCGGTGCCGAGCTTGCCGACCACGATGCCGGCGGCGCGGTTCGCCGCCCTGACTGCGGCTTCGAGCTTCGCCCCGGCGGCGAGCATCACGGCGAGCGCCGCGATCACCGTATCGCCCGCGCCCGTGACATCGAACACTTCGCGCGCCTCGGTCTTGATGTGCAGCTTGCGGCCGGGGCGGAAGAGCGTCATGCCCTCGTTGCCGCGCGTCACGAGCAGCGCCTCCAGGCCGAGCTTGCGGCGCAGACTCTCGGCGCGCCGCGCGAGATCCGCCTCGTCCTGCCAAGTGCCCACCACCTCGCGCAACTCGGCGCGATTGGGCGTGATGACGGAAGCGCCGCGATAGCGAGAGTAGTCGTCGCCCTTGGGATCCACCAGCACGCGCTTCTTCGCGCGGCGGGCGAGCTGGATCATCTGCCCGATGTGCGTCATGCCGCCCTTGCCATAGTCGGACAGCACCACCACATCGCACTCGGGCAGGGCGGCGCGATATTGGTCGAGTTTCGAGGCCAGCACCTCGCGCGAGGGCGTGCGCTCGAAATCCATGCGCAGCAGCTGCTGCTGCCGGCCGATGACGCGCAGCTTCTCGGTCGTGCGGATCGAGCGGTCGCGATGCAGCCGGGCGTCGACGCCATTCTTCTTCAGCAGCCGCTCGAGCTTGCGGCCGGCATCGTCGTTGCCGACGACGGAGAGGAGCGTAGTGCGGGCACGCAGCGCGGCGCAGTTATGCGCGACGTTGGCTGCGCCGCCGAGGCGCAGGTCTTCCTTCTTCTCGTTCACCAACACCACCGGCACCGGCGCCTCCGGCGAGATCCGCGACACGTCGCCGTACCAGTAGCGGTCGAGCATCACGTCGCCCACCACCAGCACTCGCGCCTTGGAGGTGTCTATGATTTTCTCCCTGCCTTTATGATTTTCTCCCGATGGGGTAATACTCGAGCCCCTGTGCACGCAGAGCCGCCGGGTCGTAGAGGTTGCGGCCGTCGAAGATCGCCGCGGTCTTGAGCGCCTTCTTGACGGCGGCGAAGTCGGGACTGCGGAATTCCTGCCACTCGGTGACGATGGCGAGCGCATCGGCACCCTGGACCGCGTCCATCGCATTCGCGACGATGGTCACGGCAGCGCTCTCGGCAAAGATCTTCTTCGCTTCGGTGCCGGCGGCCGGATCGTAGGCGCGCACCTTGGCGCCGGCGGCGACGAGATCGTCGATCAACGCAAGGCTCGGCGCCTCGCGCATGTCGTCGGTATTGGCCTTGAACGCCAGGCCCCACAGGGCGATGCACTTGCCGCGCAGCTCGTTCGAGAAGCGATCGCGGATCTTGAAGCCGAGCACGTGCTTCTGCGCCTCGTTGACCTCCTCGACCGCGTTCACCACGCGCAGCGGCCTGCCGGCATCCTGCGCCGTGCGTTGCAGCGCCTTCACGTCCTTCGGGAAGCAGGAGCCGCCGAAGCCCGCGCCCGGATAGAGGAACTGGTAGCCGATGCGCGGATCGGAGCCGATGCCGCGGCGCACTTCCTCGATGTCGGCGCCGATCGCCTCGGCGAGGTTGGCGATCTCGTTCATGAACGAGATGCGCGTCGCGAGCATGGCGTTCGCCGCGTACTTGGTGAGCTCGGCGGAGCGCACGCTCATCACGATGATGCGCTCGCGGTTGCGCTGGAACGGCGCGTACAGGCCTCGCAGCAGCGCGATGGCGCGCGGGTCGTCCGCGCCGATGATGATGCGGTCCGGCCGCATGAAATCCTCGACCGCGGCGCCCTCCTTCAGGAACTCGGGGTTCGACACGACGGTGAAGTCGTTGCCGCGAATTCCACTTTCGGAGCGCTTCTTCATCTCCTCGATGATCGCCTGCTTCACCTTGTCGGCCGTGCCGACCGGCACGGTGGATTTCGTCGCCACCACCTTGTAGCCGTCCATGTAGCGGCCGATCGAGCGCGCCGCCGCGACCACATGCTGCAGGTCCGCCGAGCCGTCCTCGCCGGGCGGCGTGCCCACCGCGATGAGCTGCAGCTCGCCGTGGGCGACGCTCGCCGCCACGTCGGTCGAAAAGCGCAGGCGGCCCGCCGCCTCGTTGCGCTTCACGATCGCCTCCAGCCCCGGCTCGAAGATCGGGATCTCGCCGCGGTTCAGGCGCGCTATCTTCCCCTCGTCGAGGTCGAGGCAGAAGACATGATTGCCCGCGTCAGCCAGGCAGGCCCCGGTGACGAGGCCGACGTAGCCGGTTCCGATGATCGTGACGTTCATGGCGTAAGCTCGAATTCCTCGGTGCGCCGCGGCGGATAGGTCTCCCAGCCGCCGCAGCCGGGGCAGCGCCAGTAGAACTGCCGCGCCTTGAAGCCGCAGGTTTCGCAACGATAGCGCGCCAGGCGCCGGGTGTGGCCGTGGACCAGATTGCGCACGAGCTCCAGGTCGCGGCGCTTGTCGGGCGACGTGGCGGCGATGACCTGCGCCTCCAGCCAGCGGTCGAGGCCAAGCAGCGTCGGGTTCCTGCGCAGCTCGTCGCGCATCAGCTTGTAGGCCTCTTCGTGGCCCTTGGCTTCCAGCGTCTGCTGGAAAACGATATCCAGCAGGTCGAGCGACGGATAGCGCTCGAGGTAATCGGCGACCAGGCGCAGGCCCTCGTCCGCGCGCCCCGCCGCCCGGTACGCGTCACACAGGCGCTGGGCAGCGAGCGCCAGGTACGCCGGGTTCTGCGACTCGATGCGCTTCCACTCTTCGATCGCGCGGTCGCCACGGCCGGCGCTCTTCTCCAGGTCGCCGAGCTGCAGGCTCGCGCGCACGCACTTGCGATTCGCGTCCAGCGCCGCCTCGAGATGCTTGCGCGCCTCGTCGGGCCGCGACTGCGCGGCCTCGGACGCGGCGAGCTCGCAGTAGTACTGCGCGAGCTCGCGCGGATCGGCGCCGATCTCTCGCGTCATGTCGATCGCGCGGTTCCAGTCCTTTTCCTGCTCGTAGATCTCGAGCAGGTGGACGCGCGCCGCGGGCGCCTGGGGGCTCTTTTCCAGTTTCTTGAAGACTTCCTCGGCCCGATCGAGGATCCCGGCCTTGAGGTAGTCCTGGCCGAGCTCGGCGAGCGCGATCACGCGCTGCTCGTCGGCGAGGTCGGCGCGCTCGAGCAGGTTCTGGTGCATGCGGATGGCGCGGTCATACTCGCCGCGCCGGCGAAAGAGACTGCCCAGCGCGAAGTGCAGCTCGATCGTCTCCGGGTCGACCTTGACCACCTCGATGAAGGCCTCGATCGCCTTGTCCGGCTGCTCGTTCAGCAGGAAGTTGAGCCCTTTGAAATACGAGCGCGGCAGCGCGCGCGATTCGTGCATCACGTGGCGGATGTCGACGCGCGCGGCCAGCCAGCCGAGCACGAAGAACACGGCGAAGCCGATCAGCCACCAGAGCTGCAGCGTTTCGAGATCGAACATCTAGAGCTCGGGAACCGGCGGCCGGCCCGGCTCCTCGGGCGGGGTGCGCTTGCGCAGCAGCGAAATCTCGCGCCGCTGGCGCATGAGCGGCACGACCAGCGCCAGCACGCCGAAGAGCGCGCCGGCGGCGAAGAAGATGAACAGCAGCACGACCAGCGGCATCTGCCACGCGAGGTCGAAGTAGAAGCGCAGCGTGACCGGATCGGCGTTCTTGGCGGCGAACGCCAGCAGCAACACGAAGACGATGAGGCGGATCGCCCAGGTGACGATGCGCACTAGGGCCTTTATCGTGACAGGCGCACGCGTGCGCCTTATCTAACAGGCTGCGAGGCCCGCTCCTGCGGCGCCGCCGGCGTATCGGCCTGCGTGCCGTCGACGCGCTCGCGCAGCTCCTTGCCGGCCTTGAAATGCGGCACGTATTTCTCCGGCACGTGGACCTTCTCGCCCGACTTCGGATTGCGGCCGGTGCGCGGCGGCCGGTAGTTGAGCCCGAAGCTGCCGAAGCCACGGATCTCGATGCGGTGGCCGCTGAGCAGGCTCTGTGTCATCGCATCGAGGATCATCTTCACCGCGTACTCGGCATCCTTCGCCACCAGCTGCGGATAGCGCTGGGCGAGGCGCGCGATCAGTTCCGACTTGGTCATCGAACCATCCCCCCCTTTGGTGCCGCCTACTTCTCCGAGCCGCCCTTGTCGAGCTTCGCCCGGAGCAGCGCCCCGAGATTGGTCGCACCGGCACTCGCCGCCGCATTCTCCGTGCGCAGCTGCTTCATCGCGTCGGTCTCCTCGGACAGGTCCTTTGCCTTCACCGAGAGGTTGATCGAGCGGTTTTTGCGGTCGACGTTGGTGATCATCGCCTGCACCGTATCGCCTTCCTTCAGGTGCTTGGTCAGGTCGTCGATGCGGTCGCGCGAGAATTCCGAAGCGCGCAGGTAGCCCTCGACGCCGCCGATGTCGACCACCGCGCCCTTGGCGTCGACCGTCTTCACGGTACCGGCAACGACGCTGTTCTTCTCGTGGCCCGCGGTGAAATTGGTGAACGGATCGCCTTCGAGCTGCTTCACGCCGAGCGAGATGCGCTCGCGCTCGACATCGATCGAGAGCACCACGGCTTCCAGGTCCTCGCCTTTCTTGAAGTTTTTGACGGCCTCTTCGCCGGTCGCCGACCAGGAAAGGTCCGAGAGGTGAACCAGGCCGTCGATGCCGCCGGGCAGGCCGACGAACACGCCGAAGTCGGTGATCGACTTGATCTGTCCCTTGACCTTGTCGCCCTTCTTGTACTCGCGGGCGAAGTCTTCCCACGGGTTCGGCATGCACTGCTTCATGCCGAGCGAGATGCGGCGGCGCTCCTCGTCAATCTCGAGGATCATCACCTCGACCTCGTCGCCCACCTGCACGACCTTCGAGGGATGCACGTTCTTGTTGGTCCAGTCCATCTCGGAGACGTGGACCAGGCCTTCGATTCCTGATTCAACCTCGACGAAGGCACCGTAGTCGGTCAGGTTCGTGACCTTGCCGAACAGACGCGTGCCCTGCGGATAGCGGCGCGCGATGCCGACCCAAGGATCTTCGCCCAACTGCTTCAATCCCAGGGAGACGCGATTTTTCTCCGCGTCGAACTTCAATACCTTGGCGGTGACTTCGTCGCCGACGTTCAGAACTTCCGACGGATGCTTCACCCGGCGCCATGCCAGGTCGGTGATGTGCAGCAGGCCGTCGATGCCGCCCAGATCGACGAACGCGCCGTAGTCGGTGATGTTCTTGACGATGCCTTTGACGGTCGCGCCTTCCTGCAGCGAGGCGAGCAGCTGCTCGCGCTCGGCGCCCGCGGTCTCTTCCAGCACGGCGCGGCGCGACACGACGACGTTGTTGCGCTTGCGGTCGAGCTTGATGACCTTGAAATCCATTTCCTTGCCTTCGTACGGCGTCGTGTCCTTCACCGGACGCAGGTCGACGAGCGAGCCCGGCAGGAACGCGCGGATGCCCTTCGTCATGACGGTGAGACCGCCCTTCACCTTGCCGGTGATGACGCCCTTCACCTTCTCGCCGTTCTCGAGCGATTTCTCGAGCTCGAGCCAGGCTGCCATGCGCTTCGCCTTGTCGCGCGACAGGCGCGTGGCGCCAAAACCGTCTTCCAGCGCCTCGATGGACACGCTGGTGAAATCGCCGGGCTTGACGTCGACCTGCCCCGCGTCGTTCTTGAACTCCTCGGCCGGAATGATACTTTCCGACTTGAGCCCCGCATTGACCACCACCCAGTTGTCGTCCACGCTCAGCACTTCGGCGGTGATCACCTCGCCGATGCGCATTTCCTTGCGGTTGAGGCTCTCCTCGAAGAGCGCGGCGAACGATTCGCCGCCCGAGGCCTGCGCGGACTTCGGCGACGACTTCTGGGACTGCGTTGCCGGGGAAATGCTAGCCATTAAGGAAAACCCTTTTCAGTCCGTAGCTTGCGCCACGGGTCTCGTTGAACACACGGGCTCGCTTTAGACGGGCCCACCCAGTTTCCTTTCCCGGCACCAGCCGACGATCCGCTCCACGACCTCGTCGATTGAAAGTGCCGAAGAATCGAGCACTTGCGAATCCGGCGCCGGAACCAGCGGCGCGACCGCCCGCTTGGCATCACGCTCGTCCCGGTCACGGAGATCGCGGGAAAGGGCGCGAAGATTAGCATCGATTCCTTTTTCTATCAACTGCTTATAGCGCCGTTCGGCCCGTATTTCAGGGCCTGCTGTCAAGAACACCTTAAGCTCGGCGTCCGGGAACACGACGGTCCCCATGTCTCGGCCGTCAGCCACAAGGCCGGGGCCGCGGCGGAAGGCCCGCTGGCGCCTCAGCAGCGCCTGGCGCAGCGCCGGGACCTTGGCGACCTCGGAGGCGCGTACGCCTACCGGTTCGCTGCGGATCTTTTCAGTCACCGTTTCGTCGCCGAGCACGGTTTCCCCGTCCTCGAAGAGCACATCCATCTCTTCGGCGAGCTCGGCGAGGCGCGCCTCATCGACTGTGCCCTCCCTGAGCGACAGGAGCGCGACCAGGCGGTACAGCGCGCCGCTCTCCAGGTAGTGGAAGCCAAGCCGCTTGGCGACGCGGCTCGCGATGGTGCCTTTGCCTGAAGCCGACGGCCCGTCGATGGCGATCACCGGCGCCGTCATGCGCGGATCTTCTCGAGCTGGGCGAAGTAGTCCGGGAATGTCTTCGCCACGCATTGCGGGTCTTTGACCTTCACCGGCACGCCGCCGATCGCAACCAGCGCGAAGCTCATCGCCATGCGATGGTCGTCGTAGGTATCGATCTCTGCAGGGTGCAACTTGCCCGGCGTGACCCGCAGGTAGTCCGCCCCCTGCTCCACCGTCGCGCCGACTTTGCTCAGCTCGGCCGCCATCGCCGCCAGCCGATCGGTTTCCTTGACGCGCCAACTCGCGATGTTGCGCAGCGTACTGGTGCCGTCGGCAAAGAGCGCGAGCACCGCCGCGGTCATTGCCGCGTCTGGAATGTGGTTGAGGTCCATGTCGATCGCACGCAGCTTGCCGCGCCCGCTGCACTCGATCCAGCCTTCGCCCATGCGCACCTTGGCGCCCATGTTCTCGAGCACCTCGGTGAAGCGCACGTCGCCCTGGATGCTGCCGCTGCCGACGCCTTCGACGCGCACCGGTCCGCCGCCGAGCGCGCCGGCGGCCAGGAAGTAGGACGCGGACGAAGCATCGCCCTCGACGAAAATCGCGCCCGGCGACGAATACTTCGCGGCGGGGACGGCGAAGCGCGCCCAGCCAGTGCGCTCAACCGGCACACCGAAGCGGCGCATGACGTTCAGCGTGATCTCGACGTACGGCTTCGAGATCAGATCGCCTTGCACCTCGATCGTTGCCGGCTTGCCGCCCGCCTTTCCACCCAAGGGCAGGGCCATGAGAAGCGCCGTCAGGAACTGCGAGGAGACTTCGCCGCGCACGCGCACCGGCGCCGCAACCTTGAGCGGCGCCGGATGGATGGCGAGCGGCGGAAAGCCTTCCGTGCCGCGGTAATCGATGCGGGCGCCGATCGAGCGCAGCGCATTGACGAGATCGCCGATCGGCCGCTCGTGCATGCGCGGCACGCCGGAAACGTAATATTCGCCGTTGCTGAAAGCGAGCGCGGCGGCCAGCGGACGCAGCGCCGTGCCGGCGTTGCCCAGGAAGAGATCGGCCTTCTTCTCGGCAAACGCTCCACCCGCGCCGCGCACCTTGATGCCCCCGGCGTGCTCCGTCAGCGTCACGCCGAGGCGCCTGAGCGCCTCGCGCATCACCCGTGTGTCTTCGGCATCCAGCAGTCCCGTCACCTCGGTCTCGCCGCCGGCAAGCGATGCGAGAAGGAGGACGCGATTGGAGATGCTCTTCGAGCCGGGCAGGCGCACGGTGCCCCGTGCGCCGCGCGCCGCCTTCAGCTCGAGGACTTCAGCCATCGATCGCGCGCCTCCCGCGCTTGTGCGAACAGCTTCTCCAGCGCACGAGCGTCGCTCGCATGGAGCAGCGTCTCGACGAGCCCGAGCTGTGCCTGATAGCGCTTGAGCTCGCCAAGCAGCAAGTCGCGGTTGGCGATGCAGATATCGCGCCACATCTCGGGATGGCTCGAGGCGATGCGGGTGAAATCGCGAAACCCGCCCGCCGCGTAGGAGAAGAGCTGCTCCGCGTTGGCGCGTTCCGCGATGTCATGCACCAGCGCGTAGGCGAGAACGTGCGGCAGGTGGCTCACCGCGGCGAGCACCGCGTCATGCTCCTCGGGCTCGAGGCGCGTGACGTGCGCGCCGCACGCTTCCCAGAGGGCGCGCACCTTCGAGGTGGCTGCGGCGGCGTTCTCCTTCAACGGCGTGAGCACCACGCGACGGTCGCGAAACAGCTCGGCGCTCGCCGCCGCGGCACCGCTCTTTTCGGCGCCGGCGATCGGATGCGCCGGGACGAACTGGCCGAGCTTCGCGCCGAGCGCGGCGCGAGCGGCCGCCACCACGTCGCGTTTGGTGCTGCCCGCGTCGGTTACGACTGTGCCCGGCTTCAGGGTGGCAGCGAGCGCGCCGAAGATGGCCGCAAACTGGGCGACGGGCGCGGCAACCAGTACGACGTCCGCATCGCGCGCCGCCGTAGCCGCATCGGGTGCGATCGCATCGATGATGCGCCGCTCGCGCGCGAGGTCGAGATTCGCGCGATTGCGGCCGACACCGACGACATGGCTCACCTTGCCCGCCTGCTTCAGCGCCAGCGCGAAGGAGCCGCCAATCAGACCCACGCCGATGACGGCGAGGCGCATCTCTATTCTTTGAGGCTGCCGGCGAGCGCGGCGAGAAACTTCTCGTTTTCCGGTGTCGTCCCGATGGTGACCCGCAGGTGCTCGGGTAACTGATAGGCGCCGCCCACCGGACGCACGATGACGCCGCGGCGCAGGAGGCGCTTGAAAATCTCGGCAGCCTTGCCCACGCGAATGGTGAGGAAGTTGCCGTGCGAGGGAATGAAGTCGAGGCCGAGCTTGCGCGCGCCCTCCTCGAGCTGGCGCATGCCGTGCAGGTTCTCGGCGTAGCTGCGCGCGACGAACTCCATGTCGTCGAGCGCGGCGGTCGCGGCGGCGAGCGCGATGGCGTTGACGTTGAACGGCTGGCGCACGCGATTCATGATGTCGGCGACCGACGGATGCGCGAGCGCATAGCCGACGCGCAGTCCCGCGAGGCCATAAGCCTTCGAGAAGGTGCGCGTGATGATCAAGTTGGGATGCCGCCGCAGCCATTTCACGCTATCGATGCGCAGTTCCGGCGCCAGGTACTCGTTGTAGGCCTCGTCCAGCACGACCAGCACACGCTCGGGCGCGCGACGCAGGAACGCCTCGACCTCGTCCGGCCGCGCAAACGTGCCGGTCGGATTGTTGGGGTTCGCGACCCAGATGACGTACGTCTCGTCATCCACAACGCGCACCATTGCCTCGAGGTCGTGAGCGTAGTTCGCCGCCGGGACCACGATCGAGCGCGCGCCACGCGCTTGCGTGGCGAGCGGATAGACGGCAAACGCGTGCTGCGACATCACCGCGGCGCGCCCGGGTCCGAGGAAAGCGAGCGCGACGAGCTCGAGCACGTCGTTCGAGCCGTTGCCGAGCACGATCGACGCCATGTCGACGCCGTAGCGCCCGGCGAGCGCCTGCTTCAGCGCGAAGCCGTTGCCGTCCGGATAGCGCGCGACGTCGGCGAGCGCGGCGTCGATTGCCGCGCGCGTACGCGGGCCGATGCCGCGCGGGTTCTCGTTCGAGGCGAGCTTGACGATCGAGCGCTCGTCCATCCCCATCTCGCGCGCGAGCTCCGAGATCGGTTTGCCGGGCTGGTACGGCGCGATCGAGCGCACGTAGGAAGGCGAAAGCTCGCAGGGATCGACGAGCATCAGCGCGCCACCGGATAGGAGCCGAGCACCTTGAGAAAGGCCGCCTTCGCTTGCAGCTCGGCAAGCGCCTTGGCCAACGGCGCGTCTTTCTGGTGGCCTTCGACGTCGATGAAGAACACGTATTCCCAGAGCGCCGAACGGCTGCGCGACGGACGCGATTCGATACGCGTCATGCTGACGCGATTCTGCGCGAGCGGCGTCAGGAGCGCGTGCACGGCACCGGGTTTGTTCTCGGCGGACATGACGAGCGACGTACGGTCTTTGCCGGTGGGCGCCGCATCGAGCTGTCCGAGGATGAGGAATCGGGTGGTGTTGTTCGGCGCGTCCTCGATCGACTTGGCCAGCACCGTGAGTCCGTAGCGGTCGGCCGCGGCTTGCCCGGCGATCGCCGCCGAGCTTTTCTCCCTCGCGGCACGCTGCGCAGCTTCGGCGTTGGAGGCGACCGGCACGCGCTCCACATTCGGCAGATGCTGCCCGAGCCACGCATTGCACTGCGCGAGCGACTGCGCGTGCGAATAGACGCGCCGCACGGCTTTCAGCGCACCCTTGGCGAGGAGGTTCTGCTGGACGCGCAACTCGATCTCGCCGCAGATGCGAAGCGGCGTCGTCAGCAGGAGATCGAGCGTACGGCCCACCACGCCTTCGGTCGAATTCTCGACCGGCACGACGGTGAACTGCACTGCACCGGCCTCGCACTGCCGGAAAGCTTCGTCGACCGACGGTACGGGCAGGGCCTCCGCGACGCGTCCGAAATGCTGGCGCACGGCCTGCTCGCTGAACGTACCCTCAGGGCCGAGGTAGGTGACGCGGATCGCCTCCTCAAGGCCGCGGCAGGCCGAGATGACTTCGCGAAAGACGCCCGTCACCCGCTCGGCGGCGAGCGGTCCCGGATTCGCCTGCGCCATGCGCCGCAGGATCTCGGCCTCGCGCTCGGGACGATAGGCCGGCGCACCTTTCTTCAGCGCGCCAATCCGGCGTGCAAGCGCGGCGCGCTGGTTGAGGAGGCTCAGCAGTTCGTCGTCGACGCGGTCGATGTCGCCGCGCAGTTTTGCGATGTCATCCGCCATCGGCCGGTAAATAGCGTACCGCCAGCACGCCATGCGTGTGGCACAGCTCGTCGATCACTTCCCTGCCGACGGCAGTGTCGGTATCGACCAGCGTGTACGCCATTTCTCCCTTGGACTTGTTCAGCATGTTATGGATGTTGATCTTGCGCTTGCCGAGCGTGTGCGAGATGCGCCCCAGCATGTCGGGCACGTTGGCATTGGCGATGGCCAAGCGGTAGGGCGCCTCGCGCGGCAGCTGCGCATCGGGAAAGTTGACGGCGTTCTGCAGGTTGCCGTGCTCCAGGTACTCGCGCAGCTCGTCCACCACCATGACGGCCGAATTGTCCTCCGCTTCGGCGGTCGATGCTCCAAGATGCGGCAGGGCGATCACGCCGGGCTTGCCGAGCAGCGCCGCACTGGGGAAATCGGTGACGTACCACTTGAGCCGCCCGCTCTCGAGGCCTTTCAAGACCGCTTCGTCCGAGACGACGCCGTCGCGCGAGAAATTGAGCAGCACCGCGCCGCTGCGGAAGTGGTCGATGTTCTTCGTGTTGACGAGGTGCTTCGTCTTCTCGACGAGCGGCACGTGCAGGCTGACGAAGTCGCTCGTCTTCAGGATCTCGTCGATCGAGTTCGCGCGGCGCACTTGCGCGGGCAGGCTCCACGCCGCCTCCACCGTGATGTGCGGGTCATAGCCCTGCACGTTCATGCCCAGCCGGATCGAAGCGTCGGCCACGAGACTGCCGATCTTGCCGAGCCCGATCACGCCCAGGCTGTGTCCCGGCAGCTCGAAGCCCGCGAACTGCTTCTTGCCGCTCTCCACCGTCTTGTCGATATCGCCGCCGCCGGCATCCAGGCTTCTCACGAACTCGAGCGCGGGGCCGAGGTTGCGTGCGGCGATGAGCATGCCGGCGAGGACCAGCTCCTTCACCGCATTCGCATTCGCGCCCGGCGCATTGAACACCGGAATGCCGCGCTTCGAGAGCGCCGGCACGGGAATGTTGTTCACCCCGGCGCCCGCGCGGCCGACCGCGCGCAGCGACGGGCCAAACTCGAACTGGTGCAGGTCCTGCGAGCGCACGAGGATGGCCCAGGGATCCTTGGATTCCTTCACCACCGCATAGCGCTCGGCGGGAAAGCGCTTGAGGCCCACCGGGGCGATCTGGTTGATCATCAGGATCTCGCACTTCTTGCCCTTAGCCATGCTTGCCTTCAAGGCGGCTTCTAGCCATGTTTCTTCTCGAATTCCTTCATGTGGTCGACCAGGCGCTGCACGCCTTCGAGCGGCATGGCGTTGTAGATCGAGGCGCGCATCCCGCCGACCGAGCGGTGGCCTTTCAGCTGGACCATGCCCTCCTTCGCCGCGCCCTTCAGGAATTCCTCGTCCAGCTTGGCATCGCGCAGGGTGAACGGCACGTTCATGCGCGAGCGGTCTTCCCTCGCCACCGGGTTGCCGTAGAACTTGGTAGTGTCGAGGAAATCGTAAATGAGGTTCGCCTTGGCGACATTGCGCCGCTCGATCTCCGCCACGCCGCCCAGCGCCTTGAGCCACTTGAAGACGAGGCCGGCGATATAGATCGAGTACGTCGGCGGCGTGTTCAGCATCGACTCGGCTTCCGCCTGGAGCTTGTAGTCCATCACGCTCGGCGTGCCCTTCTCGGCCTTGCCGACCAGGTCTTCGCGCACGATGACGATCGTGAGGCCCGCGGGCCCGACGTTCTTCTGCGCGCCAGCGTAGATGAGGCCGTGTTTGGCGACGTCGATCGGCCGGGACACGAAGTGCGATGAAGCGTCCGCGACCACAGGCACCGGCACTTGCGGCACAGCGTGGTACTCGACACCGCCTATGGTCTCGTTCGAGCAGTAGTGAACGTACGCCGCGTCCTTGCGCACGTTCCAGTTTTTCGGCGCGTAGGTGAAGTTCTTGTCCTCCGACGTTGCTGCGATGTGCACATCGCAGTAGGACTTCGCTTCCTTGATCGCCTTCTTCGACCATTCGCCGGTCGCGACATAGTCGGCCTTGCCCTTGCCGTGCAGCAGATTCATGGGCACCTGCGCGAACTGCAGCGTCGCACCGCCGGCGAGGAACAGCACCCTGTAGCTCTTCGGCACCGAGAGGAGCTCGCGCAGGTCCTTCTCCGCATCGGCGGCGATGCCGATGAATTCCTTGCCGCGATGGCTCATCTCCATCACCGACATGCCGCTGCCGTGCCAGTCGAGGATTTCGTCGCCGGCACGGGAAAGCACTTCGGCGGGAAGCATCGCCGGCCCCGCGCTGAAATTGAAGATGCGGGACATCAGTGCACCGTGGGCGGGGGTGCCTCGGAGGAAGGCGGCTCTTCACGCGGCGCATCGCCATTGCCATTACTGCCGTTGCCGCCATTTCCATTGGCGCCGAGGTCGCGCTCCTCGATGCGCTCGAGGCCGGCGAGCTTCTCGCCGGCGTCGAGCGAAATCAGCGTCACCCCCTGCGTCGAGCGCCCCATCTCGCGGAGTTGCGCCACGCTGGTGCGGATCAGCACGCCGCCGGTGGAGATCAGCATCACCTCGTCGTTGTCGTCGACCAGCACGGCGCCGACCACCTTGCCGTTCCTCTCCGAGATCTGGATCGAGATGACGCCCTGGCCGCCGCGGCCGTGGCGCGGATATTCGGCGATCGGGGTGCGCTTGCCAAAGCCGTTCTCGGTGGCGGTGAGCACGCCCTTCGATTCGTTGTTCGCCGCCAGCATGCAGACGACACGCTGCGCGTCGCCGAGGCGCATGCCGCGCACGCCCGTCGCCTGGCGGCCCATCGGCCGCACATCGCCTTCCTCGAAGCGTACGGCCTTGCCCTCCGAGGAGAACAGCATGACGTCGTATTTGCCGTCGGTGAGCGCGGCACCGACCAGATAGTCGCCCTCGTCGAGGCCGACGGCGATGATGCCGCTCGGCCGCGGCCGCGAGAATTCATCCAGCGGCGTCTTCTTCACCGTGCCCTGCGCGGTCGCCATGAAGACGAAATGCTCCTGGTCGAATTCCTTCACCGGCACCACGGCGGTGATCTTCTCGCCCTGCTCCATGGGGAACAGGTTGACGATCGGCTTGCCGCGGCTCGTGCGGCTGCCAGCCGGCACCTCGAATACCTTGAGCCAGTAGAGCTTGCCGCGGTTGGAGAAGCACAGCAGATAATCGTGCGAGTGGGCGACGAACAATCGCTCGATGAAGTCGTCTTCCTTCATCGTCGTCGCCATGCGTCCGCGGCCGCCGCGGCGCTGCGCGCGGTAATCGGCGAGCGGCTGGCCTTTCACGTAGCCGCCGTGGGAGAACGTGACCACCATGTCCTGCGGCGCGATCAGGTCCTCGATCGAGAGGTCTTCGGCGACGGTGACGATCTCGCTCCTGCGCTTGTCGCCAAAGGCCTCCTTCAGCGCCTTGAGCTCGTCGCCGATGATCTGCGTGATGCGCGTGGGCTTGGCCAGGATATCGAGCAGGTCGGCGATGGCCGCCATCACTTCCTTGTACTCGTCGCGGATCTTGTCGCGCTCGAGTCCGGTGAGGCGCTGCAGCCTGAGCTCCAGGATCGCCTGCGTCTGCTCTTCGCTCAGCCGATAGCCATCGGCCTTCAGGCCATAGGCCACATTGAGGCCCTCGGGGCGGAATTGCGCCGCCGGCTTGTCGCCGATCATCGTGCGCACGAGATCGGACGGCCACGAGCGCTCCATCAGGCCGCGCTTCGCCTCGGCGGGAGACGGCGCCTTCTTGATGAGATCGATCACTTCGTCGACGTTCGAGAGCGCCACGGCGAGGCCTTCGAGCACATGGCCCCGTGCGCGCGCCTGGCGGAGCTGGAACACGGTGCGGCGCGTCACCACCTCGCGACGGTGCGAGATGAACGCCTCGATCAGGTCCTTCAGGTTCAGGACGCGCGGCTGGCCGTCGACCAGCGCCACCATGTTCATATGGAAGGCGTCCTGCAGCTGCGTCATCTTGAACAGATTGTTCAGCACCACCTCGGGGATCTCGCCGCGCTTCAGCTCGATCACCATGCGCATGCCGGACTTGTCGGACTCGTCGCGCAGGTCCGAAATGCCTTCGAGGCGCTTCTCGGTGACGAGCTCGGCGAGCTTCTCGAGCAGCGCCTTCTTGTTCACCTGATAGGGCAGCTCGTCGACGATGATCGCCTGGCGCTCGCCCTTGCCGATCTCCTCGAAATGCGTGCGCGCGCGCACCACGACGCGGCCGCGGCCGGTGCGATAGCCCTCGTGGGCGCCGGCGATGCCATAGATGATTCCCGCCGTAGGAAAGTCCGGCGCCGGCATTAGCTTGATCACTTCCTCGATCGCGCAGCTCGGGTGTTGCAGCACGTGCAGCGTGGCGTCGACTACTTCGCCGAGGTTGTGGGGTGGCACATTGGTCGCCATCCCTACGGCGATGCCCGAAGAGCCGTTGACGAGCAAGTTGGGGGCCCGCGTCGGCAGGACCACCGGCTCGCGCTCCTTGCCGTCGTAGTTCGGCACGAAATCGACGGTCTCGGCCTCGATATCGGCCAGAATCTCGGAGGCGAGTCGCTCCAGCCGGCATTCGGTGTAGCGATACGCGGCCGCCGCATCGCCGTCGACGGAGCCGAAGTTGCCCTGCCCATCGATCAGCGTGTAGCGCATGGAGAAGTCCTGCGCCATGCGCACCAGCGCCTCATAGGTCGCCGAATCGCCGTGCGGGTGGTATTTGCCGAGCACTTCGCCGACGATGCGCGCGCACTTCACGTAAGGGCGGTTCCAGACGTTGTTGGACTCGTGCATGGCGAAGAGAACTCGGCGATGGACCGGCTTGAGGCCGTCGCGCACGTCGGGCAGCGCACGCCCCACGATCACGCTCATCGCGTAGTCGAGGTACGAACGCCGCATCTCCTCCTCGAGTGAAATCGGGAGGGTTTCTTTAGCGAAGGATTCCATGCGGGAAGAGGCTCGAATTTTAACATGCGCCGCATTGCAAAAATCCTGCGCAAGCGGCGGTTTTCCCTCGTAAAATCGCCTTGTAAGCGAAGCTGCGGCTGTGCTTAAATGGCGCCCGGTCCAAGACGCAGAAAAAGAGGGGGAGGAATGAAAAAGACAACGCTCATCCTGGCCGTTTCGCTCGCGCTTGGCGCCTGCGCGACGGAGGAGCAAAAGCCGGCCGCAAAGCCGGCTCCGGCATCACCCGCTCCGGCGCCCGCTCCGGTGCCGCGCGCCACGCAGGACATCCAGATTGGTGAGGGAGGCGCCGCGCCGAAGCCCGAGCCCAAGAAGCCCGCGGTGATCAATCTGGCCTCGACCGGGCTCTTCGATTTCAACAAGGCGACGCTGACCGACTCGGCGAAGAAGCTGCTCGACGCCGAAGTCGTCGCCAAGCTGAAAGAGTTCGGCCAGATCCGCTACGTCAACGTGAACGGCCACGCCGATCGGCTGGGTTCCGCGCAATACAACCAGAAGCTCTCCGAACGACGCGCCATGGCGGTGCGGGCCTATCTCGTCTCCAAGGGCGCCGACGCTGCGCAGGTCGAGACGTTCGGCTTCGGCAAGACGACGCCGGCCAAGTCCTGCCCCGACCAGAAGGATCGCAAGGCGCTGATCGAATGCCTGGCGCCAAACCGTCGCGTCGTAGTGGAAATCCAGGGCACGCCGAGATAGAAAAGCGCTTCGTCGCATTCCCCCGCTGGCTCATCCCCATCGAGCCGGCGGGCCGCGTACTCGACGACCATGCCGTTGCCGTGCGCGACGGCAAGATCGAAGCAGTGCTGCCGGCCGCAGAGGCACGCCAGCGGTTCACGGACTACGAGACAGTCGATCTAGCCGAGCACGTCCTCATCCCCGGGCTGGTCAACGCCCACACCCACGCCGCGATGACCTTGATGCGCGGCCTCGCGGACGACCTGCCGCTCATGCGCTGGCTGCAGGAGCACATCTGGCCCGCCGAGAAGCGCCATGTCTCCGCGGAGTTCGTGCGCGACGGCACGCTGCTCGCGTGCGCCGAGATGCTTCGCGGCGGCATCACCTGCTTCAACGACATGTACTTCTTTCCCGATGCCGCGCTCGAGTCCGCGCTCGAGGCGGGCATGCGCTCGTCCCACGGCATCATCGTCATCGAGTTTCCGTCCGCGTATGCCGCGGACGCCGCCGATTACCTGAGGAAAGGCCTCGAGCTGCGCGATCGCTACGGCGAAGAGAGCCTGGTCAGCTTCTGCCTCGCGCCGCACGCGCCCTACACCGTCTCGGACGCAAGCTTCCGCCAGATCGCGACGCTCGCCGCCGAGCTCGATCTTCCGGTGCACGTGCATGTGCATGAAACGGAGCATGAGATCCAGGCGTCGCTTACCGAGCACGGCGTGCGCCCCCTCGAGCGCCTGCGCCGGCTCAATCTCGTGGCACCCAACCTGATCGCGGTACACGCCGTGCATCTCACGCCGGAGGAGATCGCGCTACTCGCGCGCCACGGCGCGAGCGTCGCGCACTGCCCCTCGTCGAATCTCAAGCTGGCGAGCGGGTTCGCGCCGATCGCCGCGCTTGCCACCGCCGGCGTCAATATCGCGCTCGGCACCGACGGCGCGGCGAGCAACAACCGGCTCGATTCATTCGAGGAGATGCGGCTCGCGGCGTTGCTCGCGAAAGCCGTCGCGGGCAACGCGCAGGCGATGCCCGCGCACGCGGCGCTTCGCGCGGCCACGCTTGGCGGCGCGCAGGCCCTTGGCCTCGCCGATCGAATCGGCTCGATCGCCGTGCACAAAGCGGCCGACTTAACTGCGGTGGCGTTGCGCGGCCCGGAGCTCGCGCCGTGCTTCGACCCGGCATCGCACCTCGTCTACGCGGCTGGACGCGAGCACGTCACGCACGTCTGGGTGGCGGGCGAGTTGCGCGTAGCAGAGGGAAAATTGATCAGCCCGGTGTTTTCTCGCTTGGACACTCAATGGCGCTTATGGCAGAATTCGCTCGGCTCTCTCGCAGGGTCTTGATACGAATCGATTTTTCGCGAAAAACAGGGGGAAGCATGCTGAAGAAAATCTGGCTCGCGTCGATCGTGGTCGCCTTTGCAGCGAGCTGCGCCACCGACGAAGCTGCTAAGCCCGCGGTGACAGCTGCGCCGAAGCCGGCTGCGCCCGCCCCCGCGCCGGCGCCGCAGCCCGTGCAGGAAGTAAAGCCTGCCGAGGCACCGAAGCCGAAGCCCGTCGCCGAGAAGGTCACCTTTGCCTCGGATGTGCTTTTCGATTTCGACAAGTCGGTGGTGAAGCCTGAAGGGAAGAGCAAGCTCGACGACCTGTCCGCGAAAGTGCGCGGCGTCAACCTCGAGGTCGTGATCGCCATCGGCCACGCCGACTCGATCGGCAGCGACGCCTACAACCAGAAGCTCTCGGTGCGCCGCGCCGAATCAGTGAAGGCCTATCTCGTCTCCAAGGGCATCGAGGGGAACCGCGTCTACACCGAGGGCAAAGGCAAGAAGCAGCCGGTAGCGGACAACAAGACGCGCGAAGGCCGCGCCAAGAACCGCCGGGTGGAAATAGAAGTGATTGGGACGCGCCGCCTCTAGCCGTCAATAGTCTTCCCGGCCCAACAGAACCCCCCGCTTCGGCGGGGTTTTTGTTTTACGGCACATGAATTGCTGCTCCATCGGGACTATGCCGAGCTGATCCGCCTGGCACGGCACCTTTTTTTGGACGTTCGGACAAGGAGACGAGGATGGAGAAGCGGATTCTGGCAGTGCTCATCGCCATGCTGGCTTGCGGAGCGTATGCGCAGCCGAACTACCAGACCAGCAGCGCAGTCCCGAAAAGCACCGCGACGCAGCCCGCGGGCGCGACCGCTCGGATAGCCAACCCGCCACCGGCCCCCGGGTATGTCGGCACCGGCGCGGGCGTTGTCGCGACCAACCCGTTCGGCCTTTGCTGGCACGGCGGCGCCGACTGGACGCCGGAAAAAGCCTCCGCGCCCTGCGACGTGGTGCCGAGCGCCTCGATTCCACCGGCGCCGATCGCCAAAGCGCCCGAGCCGGCGCCTGGGCCGCTCGCGGCGGCAGCGCCCGCACCTGAGCCGGTGGTGATCGAAAAGATCTCGCTTTCCACCGACGTGCTGTTCCCGTTCAACAGCGCCGAGCTGCTGCCTGGCGGGAAGCAGAAGCTCGATGAGCTCGCCCAAAGCGCGCAGGGCACGAACGTTCAGCAGGTCGCGCTCACCGGCCACGCCGATCGCATCGGCTCCGAGGAATACAACCAGCAACTCTCCGAGGAGCGCGCGCAAGCGGTGGCCGACTACCTCGGGCAAAAGGGCGTCTCTTCGGACAAGCTGCAGGTCGAGGGCAAGGGCAAGTCCGAGCCGATCACCGGGAACGAGTGCAGCAATCTGGGCGCCGAGAACAACAAAAACCAGAAGCTGATCGCCTGCCTGCAGCCCGATCGCCGCGTGGATGCGGCGCTGCTCGGCAGCCGCGAGTCGACGGCCGCGACGGGCTCTTCCACTTCGTCTTCGGCGGGCTCGAGCTCGAGCGGGACTTCGGCCGGCACGAGCGCAAGCGGCTCGTCACCCAGCGAAGCGGGCTCGGCAAATACGAAGTAGCCGTTCGCGCAACCCAGAAAGCCCCGCTTCGGCGGGGCTTTTTTTTGGGACAATGCCCCGATGAATGCCGACCCGGCCGAGCTGGAGAAATTCAGCCAGCTTGCCTCGCGCTGGTGGGACCCGCAGGGCGAGTTCCGGCCGCTGCACGAGATCAATCCGCTGCGCCTGGACTGGATCGACGAACGCGCGGCGCTCGCCGGCAAGCGCGTACTCGATGTGGGCTGCGGCGGCGGCATCCTCGCGGAAGCCATGGCCGCGCGCGGCGCGCGCGTCACGGGCATCGATCTCTCGGAGAAATCGTTGCGCGTCGCGGAGCTCCATTCGCTACAGAGCAAGGCGCAGGTCAGCTACGAAGGCGTCAGCGCCGAGGACTATGCCGAGCGCCATGCCGCTGAATTCGACGTCGTGACGTGCATGGAGCTCCTCGAGCACGTGCCCCAACCCGCGGCGATGGTCGCCGCGTGCGCACGCCTGGTGCGGCCGGGCGGGCAAGTCTTTTTCTCCACCATCAACCGCAATCCGAAGTCCTACCTCTTCGCGGTGATCGGCGCCGAATATGTGCTGCGACTGCTGCCGCGCGGCACGCACGACTACCAGCGCTTCATCAAGCCTTCGGAGCTCTCGCGCTTCGCGCGCGACGCCGGCCTGCGCATTGCCGAGCTGATCGGCATGACTTACAACCCGCTTACCCAACGCTACCGACTGGAGTCGGACTGCGATGTCAACTATCTTCTGCGCTGCGGGCGTGACAGATAGGCGAGCCGCACGAGCAGCGCTTTTTGATTTCGACGGGACGTTCGCCGATACCGCGCCCGACCTGGCAGCGGCGGTCAACACCATGCGCACGAAACGCGGCCTCGAGCCCCTGCCGCCGGCGGCGGTGCGCCCTTATGCCTCGATGGGCGCACGCGGACTGCTGCGCATCGGCTTCGGCATGACGCCGGAACACGCCGACTACGCCGGCATGAAAGACGAGTTTCTCGACAACTACGCCGCTGCGATCTGCGTCCATACGCGCCTCTTCGATGGCATGAAGGACCTCATCGGCGAGCTCACCGCGCGAAGTATCGCCTGGGGCATCGTCACCAACAAGGCGACGCGCTTCACCACCCGCCTGGTCGACGAGCTGCGCGTCATGCCAGGGTGCGTCGTCTGCGGCGACTCCACGCCGCACCTGAAGCCTCATCCGGCGCCGCTGCTGCTCGCGGCGCAGCAACTGGAGCTATCGCCGGCGGATTGCATCTACGTCGGCGACGACCTGCGCGACATCCAGGCGGCGCGCGCCGCCGGCATGCGCTGCGTCGCGGTGGAATACGGCTACCACGGCGCGGAGAATCCGGGGCCCGAGACCTGGAACGCCGACGCGATCATTTCCCATCCCCGAGAACTGCTGGAGCACCTATGAAAGCCGTCGCTCATACCGGCACCGACATCGCATCGCTCAACGACATCGAGCTGCCCACGCCGTCGCCGACCGGGCGCGACCTGCTCGTCAAAGTCGAGGCCGTTTCCGTCAATCCCGTGGATACCAAGCAGCGCAAAGCGGGCAGCGCGGCCCCGCGCGTGCTCGGCTGGGACGCCGCCGGCACGGTCGCCGCCGTCGGGCCGCAGGTGACGCTCTTCAAGCCGGGCGACGCCGTCTACTACGCGGGCGACGTGACCCGCCCGGGCTGCGACAGTGAATACCACCTCGTCGATGAGCGCATCGTCGGACGCAAGCCCAAGTCGCTCGACTTCGCGCAAGCCGCCGCGATCCCGCTCACCGCGATCACCGCGTGGGAAGCCTTTTTCGACCGCATGAAGGTGCAAAGCGGCAAATCGGTCCTGATCATCGGCGGCGCCGGTGGCGTCGGCTCAATCGGCATCCAGATCGCGAAAATTGCGAAGCTGAAAGTGCTCGCGACCGCGTCGCGCGCGGAAACGATCGCCTGGTGCAAGGAGCTCGGTGCCGACCACGTCATCGACCACCGGAAGCCGATGCGCCCGCAGGTCGAGGCGCTCGGCATGAAGCACGTCGACTACATCGCCAACTTCAACGAAGTGGATGAGCACTGGGCCAGCATCGGCGATCTCATCGCGCCGCAGGGCGCGGTGGTGCTCATCGTGAGCAACAAGCAGCCGTTGAACGTCGACGCCGTGCGCGCGAAGAGCGCCGCGGTCTGCTTCGAGCTCATGTTCACGCGGCCGCGCTTCCAGACGCCCGACATGATCGAGCAGCACAAGCTCCTCAACCAGGTCGCCGAATGGCTCGACAGCGGCAAGCTGCGCGGTACGCTGAAGGAGACGCTCTCGCCGATCAACGCCGCGAATCTGCGCAAGGCGCACGCGCAGCTCGAGTCTGGAACCATGATCGGCAAACTCGTTCTAAAGGGTTGGTAGGGTAAAATGCATGTTGAATCCGGGGGCGACCTGGTTTCGACGTGGGCATCGAAGCAGCGCAGGGCATGCCGAGGACCAGAGCACCTCGTAAATCCATCTGGAAAACACACAAACGCCAACGACGAGCGTTTCGCTCTAGCAGCCTAATACCTGCTGGACGCTGCACTGGCTTGCTGATGGGCCAGGCTCGGAACATCGAGTGCAGCGTCATTCACATCAGCCTCTCTCCCGGGCTTGGCCGCTTGGCCCGGGGGATCCGTCGAAGCGGCTAGCCGAGCGTCAGCCTGCCGGTTGGCGGGCGCAGAGCGAAGGCATTAAAAGACCAGGCTAAGCATGTAGTCCTGACTGTGTAGGGCTTACGGACGCGGGTTCGATTCCCGCCGCCTCCACCATCTCTGGCTGACCGCCAAAAGAAAAAGCCCGGATCGGCGTTCGCCTGTTTCCGGGCTTTGTGTCTCAGATCCCGAGGAGGAGGTGAAACGAGACAGCCTCAAGTTACGCGCACGCTTTAGCGAGCGCCGTGTCATATGTCGCGCCATGCCCAGGTACCTGATCGTCGGTTATCGGCGCTGGACAGGCGGTATCGTGGTGCGCATTCCTCCACGCCGCGAGTGTGACGTACGCCATGCGCGATAATGGAGCTATGAAGGTTGCCGCAAAGCGCGCACCGGCGCTCATCGATCTGGCGCAGTCGAATTTCCAGAACACGTTCGTGCGCGACCTGCCGGCCGATCCCGTGCTCGTCAACATCCCGCGCCAGGTCTCGGGCGCGTGCTACACGCGCATCGAGCCGACGCCCGTGGCAGCGCCGAGGCTCCTGGCATGGTCGGACGGATTGGGCGAGTTGCTTGGCCTTTCTCGCCCGAGCGCCGAATCGGTCGACGTGCTTGCGGGCAACCGCGTGCTTGCGGGCATGCAGCCCTACGCGGCGCGCTATGGCGGGCACCAGTTCGGGCATTGGGCCGGGCAGCTCGGCGACGGGCGCGCGATCACGCTGGCGGAAATCATCGCCATCGATGGCTCGCGCCAGGAGCTGCAGCTGAAAGGCGCGGGGCCGACGCCCTACTCTCGCACGGCCGATGGCCGCGCGGTGCTGCGCTCGTCGCTGCGCGAATTCATGTGCAGCGAGGCGATGTTCCATCTCGGCGTGCCGACGACGCGCGCGCTGAGCCTCGTCGCCACCGGCGAGCCGGTGGTGCGCGACATGTTCTACGATGGTCATCCGCAAGAGGAGCCCGGAGCCGTCGTGTGCCGTGTGGCGCCGACCTTCGTGCGATTCGGCAATTTCCAGATTCTCGCCACGAACGACGAGACGCAAGCGCTCAGGCGCCTCGCTGATTACGTCATCCGCGAGCATTTTCCCGGGCTGAGCTATGACGCTTGGTACCGCGAGGTATGCAGGCGAACGGCGCTGCTCATGGTCGATTGGATGCGCCTTGGCTTCGTGCACGGCGTGATGAATACCGACAATCTTTCGATCCTCGGCGTGACCATCGATTACGGGCCTTACGGCTGGCTCGAAGGCTACGACCCGATGTGGACGCCGAATACCACCGACGCGCAGAGCCGGCGCTACTGCTATGGCAACCAGCCCGGCATCGCGCAATGGAACCTCGCGCGGCTGGCGGAAGCGCTCCTGCCGTTCGTCGAGCGCGAGAAACTCGAGGAAGGCCTGACACTCTACGCCGATACGTTCAACGACGGCTGGCGATCGGCGGTGGCGCAAAAGCTGGGCCTTGCCGCGGTCGATGAAGAGCTCGGCCAGGAGCTCTTCGAGGTGCTCACGGAAAGCGAGACCGACTTCACGATCTTCTTCCGCAACCTCGCGCGCGTGCCGCTCCACGGCGACGACGCGGCGCTGCTCGCGCCGCTTCGCGGTGCGTTCTATCTGGATGATGCGCCGCATCAGCGACTGCTCGCGTGGCTGCGGCGCTACGTCGAGCGGGCGCCGTCCGACAGGGCCGCGCGCATGGCGAGGGTCAACCCGAAGTACGTATTCCGCAACTACCTCGCCCAGCAGGCCATCGACGCCATGCAGGCGGGCGACCCGTCGGTGCTGGAGCGTCTGATGCGCGTGCTCGAGCGACCCTACGACGAGCAGCCCGAACATGAGGAATTTGCCGCACGGCGGCCGGAATGGGCTCGCCACAAGGCGGGCTGTTCTGCGCTATCTTGTAGCTCATGAACCTCTCCCGTTATCTACTGGTTGCCGCGTTCGTCGCTGCTCCGGCGGCGGCGCAGCAGCAAGCTACGCCCGCCAAGACGACGGAGCAGCAAGCGCGCTCCTACGTCGCGAGCGCTCTCATCACCGGCGCCGCGCCGGCGGTCATGAGCGACAAGGTGATCGTTTCTCCCGCGCTGCGCCAGCGCTTGGATCTCGCACCCGACGCGAGTGGCGCCGCGGTCTACAAGGCTCTCATGGGAGTGACCGGCGGCAAGCCCGTGCAAGTGCGCCGCGCCGCCGGCGACGAAATCGCCCAGTCGGAAGCGCCTGCGCCGGTCTCCGAACAACCGATCTTTGCCGTCGAGGCCGGCGATGCGACCCTCATCGTCCAGTACGACCTCGGGCGCGACAACATCTCCTTCGTAGGCATGCCTGGCGCGGTGGCGACCGCAGCCCCGGTCGTTGCGCCGACGCCGCCGCAGAAGGTGCCGGATGCGCCGACCATGGTGGAGGCTCCAAAGCCCGCCGCCGTCGAAGCACCCAAACCGGCCGAGCCGGTAAAATCGGTCCAGGTCGTCGAGCCCCAGATCCCGCGCTTGGCGAAGCCGGCGGCGACTGTCGCGTCCGCCCGCCCGGTTCAACCGGTCGTGCCGGTAGCGGAGCAGCGGCCGCTGCTGGGCAAGTCAGGGCCTTGCGAGATCAAGCCGGTGATGTCCGACCAGGACCTGGTCAACTGCGGCGCCACGCCGCGCTGACGCCGACACCCCACCGTTTTCCGGCACAAATCCTGCGGGATTCCCAGTGCCCTTTAACGCACTGGAGGACAGTATGAGATCCATCAAGCCAATCCTTATCGCCTCGGCGCTCGCGCTCGCGGCAGCCCCGGCATTCGCCGCGAAGTCGAGCGACGACCCGGGCTTCAACAAGCTCGACAAGAACAACGACGGCTATCTCACGCGCACCGAAGCCGCGAAGAACCCGTACCTGCGGAAGAACTTCAAGGCCGCCGACACGGACGGCGACGGCAAGCTCTCGCGCACCGAGTACCTGAAGGCGATGACGAAGAAGGACCTGAGCTCGGCGAAGGAAAAGATCACCGGCAACAAGAACCGGAACGCCGCGACGGGCTCGAGCAAGCCCGCCAAGTAAGCGTCGGCGTTATTCCCTGCGACCGCGGCGCAGCGCGGCGATCAGCGAGACCGTGCACGCCGCAAGCGCCGCCACCACCGCAAGCTTTGCGGCCATGGCGGCGAAGCTGATTACGTACCCGAGCGCCGCGCTCAGCATGCCGCATTAGGGCAGGCGTGCCCGCCTGCCCGTTACGCAGGATGCGCTACGCGGCGTGAGCCGGTATGACTATGCCTCGCGAGTGGGCGAGGCCGGTGAACGCGAAATCGACCTCCGGCTTGCGGCCGCTGACGATATCAGCGAGCGCGCGAGCGCTGCCGCACGAATGAGTCCAGCCCAGCGTGCCGTGCCCCGTGTTCAGGAACAGGTTCGGATAGCGCGTGGCGCCGATGTACGGGACGTTCGAAGGCGTCGCCGGTCGCAGTCCCATCCAGAACTGCGCTTGCGCGGGATCGCCGCCGCCTGGAAATAATTCGAGCGTGCGGCGCAAGATCGCGCGGCAGCGCACTTCGTTCAGCTCGGTGCTGTACCCGTTCAATTCCGCGGTACCCGCAATGCGCAACCGGTTGCCTAGGCGGGAGAATACGAGCTTGTATTCGTCATCGGTCATCGAGACGTTGTAGGCACGCGCGGCATCGGCGACCGGCATCGTCACCGAGTAGCCTTTCGCCGGGTAGATATTCAGATGCATGCCGAGCGGCCGAGTGAGGAGCGGGCTGTATGCGCCCAAGCAAACGACGTAAGCGTCGGCCTTGATCACTTCACCGGTGAGATCCGGACGCTCGACGCGCACGCCGTCGACACGGCCGCCTTCGGCTGCGAACGCCACCACGCGCGCGGCGCGGAATTTCACACCGCGGCCGGCGGCGAGCGCCGCGAGTGCCTGCGTGAACTTGTGGGCATCGCCGGATTCGTCCGACGGCGTCCAGCTGCCGCCGACGATGTTCGCATTGCCGAGCGCCGGCTCGAGCTCGAGGCACTTCTCGCGGCTCACCATTTCAACGTCGCAGCCGTGGCTGCGCATGGCGCGCGCCGGCTCGATCGCCGCGTCGAGCTCGCGCTGGCTCGTATAGAAGTGCAGGATGCCGCGCGAGAGCTGGTCGTACTGCAGGCCGGTCTCGGCGCGCAGCGCCTGCAGGCTCGCACGGCTGTAGAGGCCGAGGGTGACGAGCTGCCGGATGTTGTGGCGCGTGCGCGCGGGCAGGCACTCGCGCATGAAGGAAAGTCCCCACAACCACTGGCGCAGGTCGGGGCGCAGCCGGAAGAGCAGCGGCGAATCCTCGCGTCCCAGCCATTTCAGGATCTTGAGCGGCGCGGCGGGATTCGCCCACGGCTCGGCATGCGACACCGAAATCTGGCCGCCGTTGGCGAACGAGGTTTCCATGCCGGCGGCCGCGTGGCGGTCGACGACCGTCACTTCGTGGCCTGCTTTGCTGAGATACCAAGCGGAGGTGACGCCGACCACGCCGGCGCCGAGTACCAGGACTTTCATGAGCGCACTCCTTCTCTGTGCGCCGCTCCCTCTGTCCGTTTACCTGAGAGATTCGGCCCGCGGCGCCCGCCGCGCGGCCTTGCTCCTTCGGTGAGCGGATCGATGGATCCGCTGCTCTCCAGAATTCGGCTGACCGTGCGTTCCAGCCTGGGGGCCTGAGCGGTTACGGGAGATTTCGCCTTCGGCGTCGCTGCTGTCGTGGAGCAGCGACTCTCCTGGAACGCACGCAGCCATTTTACGCTCAGTCGAGCGTGAAACCCATCTTCATCGTCACCTGCCAATGCGCCACTTTGCCCTTCTCGATCTCGCCACGCGTGTCGATCACCTGGAACCAGCGCAGGTTGTGCACCGTCTTCGAGGCTTTTTTCACGGCGTTGGCGATCGCGTCCTCCAGGCTTTTCGGCGAGGAACCGGTCAGCTCGATCGTCTTGTAAACATGGTTCGCCATTTGCGCTCTCCTCAGTAGAGTTGCCCGGCTGCGAGGCGCGCGCCGGCGGCGAGCGACTCGAGCTTTGCCCACATGATCGACGGATGCACGCGCCGGTGGAAGGGGCCCTGCGCGAAGCCGCAGTCGGTGCCCGCCATCAGGTTCTCCGGACCGATGAGCCTGCCGATGCGGACCAGCCGCTCCGCCACCAGCTCCGGATGCTCGACGATGTTGGTCGCGTGACTGATCACGCCGGGAACGAGCTTCGTGCCGCGCGGCAGCTTCACCTTCTCCCATACACGCCATTCGTGCTCGTGGCGCGGATTCGCGCCCTCGATGAGATAGGCGCCGGCGTTGACCTTGAGGATGAGGTCGACCACGTCCTTGAGCGGCACGTCGGTGGTGTGCGGCCCGGGCCAGCTGCCCCAGCAGACGTGATAGCGCACGCGCTCTTCCGGTATGCCGGCGAGCGCGTCGTTCAGCACTTCGACATGCAATTCGACCCAGCGCCGGTAATCGGCCAACGAGGCCGGCGGCACCATGCGATCGTAGGTCACGGCGAAGCGTGCGTCGTCGAGCTGCACGTAGAGGCCGGCATCAACGATCGTCTTGTATTCCGTGCGCATCGCTTTGCCGATCGCGCGCACGCAGTCTTCCTCGGTCTTGTAGTACTCGTTCTTCCGGTCGGGAATCACGCTCGCCGGCGCGGCCACCGGCAGAAATCCTTCCTTCACGCCGGCGGCAGCGAGCGCCGCCTTGAAGTTCGAGATGTCGCGTTCGAGCTCGGCGTGTCCCGTGTATTCGATGGGACCGACGCACACGGCAAGCGCGCCGGTGGCGCCCGCCGTCGCGGGCGGCCCGTCGGCGCGGTCGAGCTCGGCGTAGAACTCGGCGAACCGCGAGCGATCGGCGCCGCGTGAAAACGGATTGGCGTCCGGCGGCGGCCGGCGCTCGAAGCCCGAAAGACGCTCGAGCGCGTACTGCGACCAGCTGATGCTCTTGCCGAATTCGCCGTCGCTCGGGATGTCGATCCCCGCCTCAGCCTGGCGCTGCACCACCTCCTTCACGGACTGCGCGAGGCAGCGCTCGTAAGCGGCCGCGTCGTACGGCTCGCGCTTCTGGCGCGCGCGAATGAACTCGAGCAGCGCCGGCGGCCGGATCAGGCTGCCGACGTGCGTCGCCGGAATGCGCCGGGTAGTTATCCGCGGTGCCTAGTCGTGGTGCGACGCCTGCTCGGCGTCGTCCTCGTCGGACATGCCCGAGGACACCGCGCGCGCCTTGCCGTCGGCGACCGGCGGAAGCCTGGGTTTGGCTTCTTCCGGAAAGCCGGGCAACTGGGCGATCGCGGCGCTCCAGCTCGAGGGCTTGCGGGGCAGCGTGTCTTCGTTCTCTTTCATGTTCGCCTCATAGTTTACCGGCGCCTAAGAAAACCGAGGCCCAGGCTCGCACCTATTCCGACAGCAAGGGCTGCGCCCAGCTTGGCTAGCGCCGCGACCGGGCGGCCGGGCTCGGCAATCGGGGAATTCGCCGCGGCCTGTATCCGGATGCGAGTGCTCACGCGCTCCGGCACGGCGCTGCGCGAGCCATGCTCCTCCGCATAGAGCCGCGTGAATTCCGCGCCCAGCAGGAATATCTGCGCCGAGTAATAGACCCACAGCATGAGCACCACCAGGGACCCGGCCGCGCCGAACGCCGAGGCGGCGCTCGAGCGGCCAATGTACAAGCCGATCAACCATTTGCCGAGGGCGAAGAGCGCCGCGGTCACGGCCGCGCCGACCCAGACATCGCGCCATGCGATGCGCACGCGCGGTATCACCTTGTAGATCATCGCAAAAAGCACCGCCGTGAGCGCGAAGCTCAAGCCCACGTCGAGCACATGGAGACCCCACCACTGCCCAAGCGCCGAAACGGCCGCGCTTAACACGAGCGACACCATCAAGAGGAATGCGATCCCCAGGATCATGCCGAAGGACAGCACCCTGGTGCGCAGAAGCCTCCACCATCCCCTGGCGCTCACTCGCGCGGGTGCACGCCAGATGCGGTCGAGCGCGTTCTGCAGCTCGCCGAAGACGGTCGATGCGCCGGTGATGAGCAATGCAGCGCCGATGATCATCGCCAGCAGCCCGCTTCCGGGCTTGCGCGCGCTGGCGACGAGAGTTTCGATCGCGTGCGCCCCGTCGGGGCCCACCATCCCCGCGATCTGGCCGAAGATCTCGCCGCGCGCGGCCTGCTCGCCGAAGAAGAAGCCGGCGACACCGATGACGATGAGGAGCAGCGGCGCGATCGAGAAGAGCGCGTAGTACGAGAGCGCCGCGCCCATGCTTGGCGCGTAGTCCTGCGTCCAAGCCTCGACCGCGCGCCGCGCCAGCCGCCACGCCTGGCGTGGATCCATCGCCGGAGTCTGGCGCCTTCTACGCCGCGCGGCGATGCGCCGCTTGGAGCGCCTCCCATAGGCGCCGCGGCGTGGCCGGCATCTCGAAGCGCTCGATGCCGACCTCGCTCAGCGCATCGACCACCGCGTTCATCAGCGCGGGCAGCGAGCCCGTCACGCCCGCCTCGCCCACGCCTTTCGCGCCGAGCGGATTCAGCTTGGTCGGCACGGGATGCTCGAGCAGCTTGAGGCCTCCCACGCCACCCGGGCGAGGCATGGCGTAGTCCATGAAGCTCCCGGTGAGGAGCTGGCCCGTTTCGTCGTACACCGCGACCTCGTCGAACACCTGCCCCGCGCCCTGCGCCAGGCCGCCCTGCACCTGCCCCTCGACGATCTGGCGATTGATGATGTTGCCGGCGTCGTCGCAGGCCACGTACGACACGACCTCGGCCTCACCGGTCTCCGGCGTGATCTCGACTTCGGCGATGTGGCAGCCGTTCGGGAAGCAGGCGCCGAACTTGTTCGCGTAGGCGAGATCCATTTGTCCCGGGTGCTTGGCGACGAGGCTCCGGAGCGAGAGGCGTCGATCCGTGCCTTTGATGCGGTACTCGCCCGCCGCAAATTCAATATCGGCTTGCGCCGCTTCCAGCGCCTCCGCGGCGAGCGCCATGCCCTTCTTCACCAGCTGCTGCGCGCCGAGATAGATGACACCGCCGACCGCGAGCAACGAGCGCGAACCTCCCGTGGCATTGCCGGTGATATAGAAGTCGGCGCCCGCGGTGCGCAGCTTGATCTTTTCCATCGGTATGCCGAGCACACCCGAAACCAGCTGCGCATAGGTCGTCTCGTGGCCCTGGCCGTGGTTATGCGTCGGCGCGTAGAGGGTCAGGCCGCCGTCTGCGCCCCAGCGCATTTCGATCTGGTCCTGCGGCGCAAAGCCCGCGCCGGTCGCTTCGATGTAGGTCGACATTCCCCTGCCGCGCAGGCGGCCGTGCTTTTTACTTTGCGCTTTTCGCGAAGCAAATCCGTGCCAGTCGCTCGCGGCAAGCGCCTTCTGCATGACGCCTTCGAAATCGCCCGAGTCGTATTCGAAGCCGGCGGCGATCTTGTACGGGAAAGTGCGGATGAAGTTGCGGCGCCGGAATTCCGCCGGGTCCATGCCGAGCTCGCGCGCGGCATGCTCGACGAGACGCTCCAGCGCGTAGGACATCACCGGACGCCCCGCGCCACGGTATGCGGCCATCGGCGCGGTATTCGTGAGCGCGAGGCGGATGCGCGCATAGGCCGCGGGCACGTCGTACACGCCCGAGAGGCAGTTCACGATGCCGATGGTGTTGATGAACGGCCCCGTCGGCGCGAGATACGCGCCCAGGTTCGCCAGCATGTCGAACCGCATCGCCAGGATGCGGCCGTTGGCGTCGACGGCGAGCGCACCCTTGGCCCGCACATCGCGCGCCTGCTCGTCGGCGAGAAACACTTCGCTGCGCGTGCCGGTCCACTTCACCGGACGGCCGAGCCTCTTCGCCGCAAACAGCGCCGCGCAATACTCGGGGTAGATGTTGAAGCGCACACCGAAGCCGCCGCCCACCTCTTCGGCGATGACGCGGATCTGCTCCGGCGGTACGCCAAGCACGGCCGAGAGCTGGTTGCGCATGATCGGCGCGCCCTGCGTGCACGCGTAAAGATGGTATTGGTCCGACACGAAGGCGGCGAGGCACGCGCGCGGCTCCATCGGATTGCCGACGACGCGCGAAATGTCCACCTCGAGCTCGATGGTGCGCGCCGCCCCAGCGAACGCGGCCTTCGAGCCGGCGTCGTCGCCCGATTCGAAATCCATCACCAGGTTGCCGGGCACCGTGTCATGGACCCGCGGCGCACCCGGTTTGGTCGCATCGTGCGCGGTCACCACCGCATCGCGGTCGCGGTATTCGATGGCGACGAGCTCGGCTGCGTCCGCCGCCGCCACCGCAGTCTCGGCGACGACGAGCGCGACCGCATCACCGGTGAAGCGAACGCGGCCCTGCGCGAGCGCCGGCCGGCCGGGATGGATGAGTTCCATGCCGCCGCGGCCCTTCACCGGCAGCGCGCACGGCAATGATTTCAGCGCACCTTTGACGTCCTCGCCGGTAAAGACGGCGATGACGCCGCGCTGCTTGAGTGCCTCTTCGGTGGAAATGGAAACGATCTCGGCGTGAGCCCGATCCGAGCGCACGAAGTGGCCGTAGGCCTGTCCCGGGAGGTTCCAGTCGGAAACATACCTCCCCCGACCGGTGAGCATCCGGTCGTCTTCCAGCCTGCCTTTGAGCATCAGTTTTTCGAGTGCGCGATCAGGATGCTGCAGGGCGCATAGTCGAGGAGCGAGGCGCCGACCGAGCCTTTCCACCAGCGCGCCGCGAACGAGGTGGTCTGGTTGTGGCCGACGACGATCAGGTCGACGCCGAGGCTCTTGGCGAAGCGGCAGATCTCCTCCACCGGCTCGCCGACGGCGAGTTGGCCGGCGGCGTTGAAGCCGCGCTCGCGCAACGTGCGTATCCCTTCATCCAGCACGGCCTGCGTGCGCTTCTTTTCCTCCTCGAGGAGCTCTTCGGGCACGAAGCCCTCGGTGAGAAAGAGGCTCGGCGGCATGCTCGCCACCGCCAGGAGATGCGTCTCTGCGCCGAGGAAACTCGCGAGATCCGCGGTCTCGAGCAGCGCGCGCTTGCCCTCCTGGGAGCCGTTGTACGCGAGCAGAATCTTCCGGTACTTCATGGGCTCTCCTCCTCCGCGCCGATTATAGCGAGCCGCACGGCCTACAATATCGCTCCCTCGAATGCTGGACGTTTCCCGCAGCGACTTCACGGCCGCCGTCGCCGGTGCCGGCACCATGGGGCGCGGCATTGCGCAGGTGCTCGCCCAGTGCGGCGCTCGCACGCTGCTCTACGACGCGCAGCCGGGTGCGGCAGGCCGCGCCATCGACTCGATCGCGCAGGCCCTTGCCAAGCAGGCCGAGAAAGGCCGCGTCAAGGATCCGCAGGCCATCGTGAAGCGCATCGAGGTCGTGCCCGGACTAGAGGCCCTGGCGCCGTGCCACGTGGTGGTCGAGGCGATCGTCGAGGACCTGGCCGCGAAGCGCATGCTCTTTTCCGAGCTCGAAGAAATCGTGGACGAGCGCTGCATCCTGGCGAGCAACACGTCGTCGCTTTCGGTGACCGCAATGGCCGCCAACTGCAAGCGACCCGGGCGCGTTGCCGGATACCACTTTTTCAACCCCGTGCCGGTGATGAAGATCGTCGAGGTGGTCGACGGCGTTCTCACCGAGCCCTGGGTGACGGATGCCCTCACCGCGCTCGCCCGGCGCTTCGGCCACACCGCCGTGCGCTGCAAGGACACGCCCGGCTTCATCGTCAACCATGCCGGCCGCGCGTTCGTGCCGGAATCGCTGCGCGTGCTGTCCGAGGGCGTCGCCGACTTCGCGACCATCGACCGCATCCTCGTCGATGCGGCCGGCTTTCGCATCGGGCCCTTTGGACTCATGGACCTCGTGGGACTCGATGTCGCGCATGCCGTGATGAAGTCGATGTACGAGCAGTATTTCGAGGAGCCGAAATACCGGCCCTCGTTCATCGCCGAGCCGCGGGTGGCGGCCGGATTGCACGGCCGCAAGACGAGGCGCGGCTGGTACGAATACGCGCCCGACCTGCAGATGCCGTCAGAGCCGGCGGCGCCGAAAGCGAAACCGTCGAGCGTTTGGGCCGTCCCTGAGCTGAAGGAACTGCTCGCCGACCTTGGCGCGAAGCTCGAGCCCAAGCCCAGCCCGGACGCGATCTGCTTCGTCGCTCCGCTCGGTCTGGATGCGAGCGCCGCCGCGCAGGAGCACGGCCTCGATGCGACACGCACCGTCGCCGTGGACCCGTTCTTCGGGTTCAGCAAGCGCCGCACGCTGATGGTCACGCCGATCACCCGCAAGGACGTCCGCGAGCAGGCCCATGGACTGCTGGCCAGCGACGGTGTGCCGGTGTCCGTCATCAACGACTCGCCGGGATTCGTCGCGCAGCGCGTCGTCGCGCACATCGTGAACGTCGGTTGCGATATCGTGCAGATGCGCATCGCGACGCCGGAAGACCTCGACCGCGCCGTGACGCTGGGACTCGGCTACCCGAAGGGCCCGCTTGCCATGGGGGATGCGCTCGGCGCGAAACGGATTTTCAACGTGCTGCAGAACATGCATACGCTCTACCAGGAGCCGCGCTATCGGCCGAGCCCATGGCTGCGGCGCCGGGCACAGCTCGGCGTGTCGCTCCTAACACCGGAGAACTAATCATGCTGGATGCCGTGTCATGTTAGATGCCTATTTGTATGACGGACTGCGCAGCCCCATCGGCCGCCACGCGGGCAAGCTCGCCCCGCTGCGTCCGGATGATCTGGCCGGCGACGTCATCCGCGAGGTCGTGAAGCGCAACGCGATCGACCCCGCGGAAATCAGCGACGTGGTGCTCGGCTGCGTGAACCAGGCGGGCGAAGACAACCGCAACGTCGCGCGCTTCGCCGCCCTGTTGAGCGGCTTGCCACCGACGACGCCGGGCTGCACGGTCAATCGACTGTGCGCGAGCGGGCTGCAGGCGCTGGTCGACGCCTCGCGCGCCATCACCTGCGGCGAGGGCGACCTTTACGTCGCCGGCGGCGTCGAGAGCATGAGCCGCGCGCCGTATGTCATCAGCAAGCCTGACGCGCCCTACAGCCGCGATGCCAAGATGTACGACACGACCATCGGCGTGCGCTTCCCGAACTCGAAGTTCATCAAGCAGTACGGCAACCATTCGATGCCCGAGACCGGCGACAACGTCGCCAGGGATTTCGGCATCACGCGCGAGCAGTCGGATGAATTTGCGCTCGCCTCGCAGCAGAAATATGCCGCCGCCGAGAAGGAGGGCTTCTACAAAGGCGAGATCATGGCGGTCGCGCTGCCCGCGAAGAAGAAGGACGCGCCCGCCGAGCAGATGTCGGCCGACGAGCATCCGCGGCGCGACAGCACGATGGAGGCACTGGCGAAGCTGAAGCCGCTCTTCGAAGGCGGCGTCGTCACCGCGGGCAACGCCTCCGGCGTGAATGACGGGGCGGCCGCGCTCCTCATCGGCAGCAAGAAATGGGGCGAGAAACACGGCAAGAAGCCGCTGGCACGCATCCGAAGCGCAGCGAGCGCCGGCGTCGAGCCGCGCATCATGGGTGTAGGACCCGCCTACGCAATTCCGCGCGCGCTCGAGCGGGCTGGCCTCAAATTGAGCGAGATGGACATCATCGAGATCAACGAGGCGTTCGCCAGCCAAGTGCTGGGCTGTCTCAAACTGATGAATGTCGATCTCAAAGACCCGCGCGTGAACCCCAACGGCGGCGCCATCGCCATCGGCCACCCGCTCGGCGCCTCGGGCGCGCGCCTCGCGCTCACGGTCGCGCGCGAGATGCAGCAATCGGGCGCCAAGTACGCCGCGGTCTCGCTCTGCATCGGCGTCGGCCAGGGACTCGCCGTGATCCTGGAGCGAACGCAATGAACGCACCGATCAAGAAGCAAGAAAGCGCCGCATCAAAAGCCCGTTTCGCTTGGGATGACCCGCTGCTCCTCGACCAGCAGCTCACGCAGGAAGAGCGCATGGTGCGCGACGCCGCGCACGATTATGCGCAGGGCAAGCTCGCGCCGCGCGTGCTGGAATCGTTCCGCAACGAGAGCACCGACCCGGCGATCTTCCGCGAGATGGGGAGCCTCGGCATGCTCGGGCCCACGATCGGGCCGGAGTACGGCGGGCCGGGACTGAGCTACGTCGCCTATGGCCTGATTGCGCGCGAAGTGGAGCGCGTCGACTCGGGCTATCGCTCGATGATGAGCGTGCAGTCCTCGCTCGTCATGCTGCCGATCTTCGAATTCGGCACCGAGGCCCAGCGCAAGAAATACCTGCCGAAGCTCGCCACCGGCGAATGGATCGGCTGCTTCGGCTTGACCGAACCGAACCATGGTTCCGATCCGGGCTCGATGCAGGCGCGGGCGAAGAAAGCCGCCGGCGGCTACAGCCTGACCGGCAGCAAGACGTGGATCTCCAATTCGCCGATCGCCGACGTATTTGTGGTCTGGGCCAAGGAAAACGATCAAATCAGGGGGTTCGTGCTCGACAAGGGCGCCAAGGGTCTGTCGGCGCCGAAGATCCACGGCAAGGTGGGGCTACGCACCTCGATTACCGGCGAGATCGTGATGGATAACGTCTTCTGTCCCGAGGAAAACGCCTTCCCCGAAGTCCGCGGCCTCAAGGGACCGTTCACCTGCCTCAACTCCGCGCGCTATGGCATCGCCTGGGGTGCGCTCGGCGCCGCCGAGGATTGCTGGCACCGGGCACGGCAATACGTTCTCGATCGCAAGCAGTTTGGCCGCCCGCTCGCCGCCAATCAGCTGGTACAGAAGAAGCTCGCCGACATGCAGACGGAGATCACGCTCGGGCTGCAAGGCTGCCTGCGCCTGGGCCGCATGAAGGACGAAGGCACCGCGTCGGTCGAGATCACGTCGATCATGAAGAGAAATTCCTGCGGCAAGGCGCTCGACATCGCGCGCACCGCGCGCGACATGCTGGGCGGCAACGGCATCTCGGACGAATTCGGGGTGATCCGGCACGTGGTCAATCTCGAAGTAGTGAACACCTACGAGGGCACGCACGACATCCACGCGCTGATCCTTGGCCGCGCTATTACGGGAATCCAAGCATTTACCTAACCTCTGGGAGGAGGCGTCTATGACTGCATTGTCGTCCTTGTGGCTGCCCATTTTGCTGTCGGCGGTGGCCGTGTTCGCGGCGAGCTCGCTGATTCACATGTTCACGCCGTGGCACAAGACCGATTTTCAAACGCTGCCCGACGAAGACCGCACGCGCGACGGACTGCGCGCGCTCGCCATCCCGCCGGGCGATTACATGACCCCCTGCCCTTCGAGCCCCGCCGAAATGAAATCGCCCGAGTTCGCCAAGAAGATGGAACTGGGCCCGCGCATGGTGATGACGGTGATGCCGAACGGACCGATGTCGATGGGCAAGAACCTGGTGCAATGGTTCGTCTACTGCGCGATCGTCAGCTTCTTCGCGGCGTACGTCGCGAGCCGCACGCTGCCGGGCGGCACGCCGCACCTGCACGTCTTCCAGCTCGTCTCGGTCACCGCCTTCATCGGCTATAGCCTCGCGCTGTGGCAGATGTCGATCTGGTACCAGCGCTCGTGGAGCACGACGCTCAAGTCCACGGTCGACGGCGCGGTGTACGCCCTGATCACCGCCGGCGTCTTCGGTTGGCTGTGGGCGCGCTAGCGACGCTCGACATCCGTGCGGCTGGCCGCGATGACGTCGCGGCGATCCACGAGATCGTCAACGACGCGGCGCGGGCCTACAAAGGCATCATCCCGGCCGACCGCTGGCACGGAGATCCGCAAGGGCGTTCGCTTCTATTGCGCAAGCCAGGGCGAGCGTGTCATCGGCGTGATGGGGATCCAGGACGTGAAGGACGTGACGCTGATCCGGCATGCGTATGTGCGCACCGCGGCGCGCCGGCACGGCATCGGCCAGGCGCTGCTGGAGCATCTCAACCAGCTCGCGACGCGGCCGGTGCTGATCGGCACGTGGAAGGCCGCGACGTGGGCGATCCGCTTCTACGAGAAGAACGGCTTCCGGCTGGTGACCGAGGACGAGAAGACCCGCTTGCTGCGTACCTATTGGACAATTCCTGCGCGCCAGGTCGAGGAATCGGTCGTACTGGCGAATTCGCAAGTGTGATGGTCGCGATTCGCGAGATCGGGCCCTCGACATTCGACGAGGCGGCATTGCTCGAGCTGCTGCGCGACGCCGTCGATGCCGGCGCCTCCGTCGGCTACCTGGCGCCATTGCCCGAAGAAGACGGCCGCGCCTTCTGGCGCGCGGTAAGGGCTGCGCTAGGCGATGGGCGCGTGCTGCTCGGGGCATACGTCGAGGACAGGTTGGTCGGGTCGGTTCAGCTCGATCCGCTCGCCAAGCCCAATGGCCGGCATCGCGCCGAGGTGCAGAAGCTGCTCGTGCTCGGCACCGTGCCGGGCCAGCCTGCGGAGAAACTCTATGAGCGCCTCGGCTACCGGCGCGCGGGGTCGTTCCGGACTATGCGGAGAAATCGGGCGGCGGATTTGAACCGACCGTGATCTTCTATAAGAAGCTCATATGACCGGATGGTTGCAAGCCGCCCTGAAGGCGGTCCTTCCCCATGTCGGCGATATCGTTTCGGCGACGAAGCCTGCATTCACGAATCGCAAGGCCGACCTCGCCGCGAACCAGCCCGAGCTCGTCCAGCAGCAGATCGCGGAGCTGCAAGCAGCGGTGTCGCAGCAATCGGCGCACGTGAAGGAGCTTGCGGCGCAGCTGGAGAGCACCGTGCTCGCCCTCGAGAAGGCCGCGGCGCTCGCCGAAGCGCGCCTGCGACGCGTGCTCGTCTTCACCGCGCTCGCGGCCGCCACCGCCGTGGCGGCGCTCGGCGTCGCGCTGCTCGCCGCCCTCGCGCGGTGAAGCGCCAGCAAGCCGAGCTTTTCGGCGACGCGCCCGCGCTGCCCGAAGGGTTCGTGTTCCAGCCCGAATTCATCACACCGCAGGAGGAGCGGAGCCTGCTCGACGCTATCGCCGGTCTCAAGCTCGAGGCGGCAAAGTACAAGCAATACACCGCACGGCGGCGTTCCTCGCGCCGCTGCGCGCCAAGGTAGCGGCATGGATCGAGCTCGCCCCGGATGCGCTCGGGCAGGCCTTGGTCACCGAATATCGTCCGGGCACGCCGCTTGGCTGGCATCGCGATGCGCCGGACTTTGGCCGCGTCGCCGGCGTTTCGCTCGGCGGATGGGCGCGCATGCGCCTGCGCACCTATAGTAGAAATGAGCCACTCGGCGACGACAAGCCCATCTCCCTCGATCTGCCGCCGCGCTCGGCCTACCAGATGAACGGGCCGGCGCGCTGGCGCTGGCAGCATGCGATCCCCGCGACCAAGGAACTTCGCTACTCGATCACCTTCCGCACCCTCAGGGCGGCCACCGAATAGCACGCCGCCTGCTAGCAATGGGGCATGGGTCTTCCGAAGCCGCGGGGCATGGGCAGGAAGACGCAGCGGCGGCGGCGCATGTGCTCGAGGAATGCCGCATGGTGCTGCCAGGGATCCAGGCCCTGTTCGGCTTCCAGTTGATCGCGGTATTCAACCAGGGCGGCTTCGACCAGAAGCTGCCCGAGGTCGGGCAGATGGTGCACCTCGTCGCTCTCATCTTGACTGCGTTGTCGATGGCGCTCGTCATGACGCCCGCCGCGCTGCACCGCCCGGCGGAACCGATGGAAGTGAGCGAGCGGTTCCTGTGGCTTGCCTCCAACCTGATCCTCGCGGGCATGATGGTGGTTTTCGGCGGGGTGTGATTCGTGCTGCCGCTGCACGAGCACCGCGAGCACTAAGTCGAGCGCGCCGCGCTTTATACTTTCCGCATGAAAGCGCTCGCCTGTGCGCTCGGCCTCTGGACCGCGGCTGCCATTGCGCAGCCGAACGGCATTTTGCTGGTCGCGAAGCCTGACCTGCCGGATCCGAACTTCAGCGAAGCCGTGGTGCTCGTGACATGGACCGAGGACGGCTCGACGGTGGGCGTGATTCTCAATCGGCCTTCCAGCCAGCGGCTCGTCGATGTGGCGCCGATGTGGCCCGGCGCCGCAGATTTCAAGCCGCCGCTTTACTCGGGCGGGCCGGTGATGCGCCAAGTCGTGGTGGCGCTGTTTGCTTCACCGGACGAGCCGAAAGCGAAGGCGTTTCGCGTGCTGCCGCACGTCTATCTCAGCATGCATCCGGGGAATCTCGAGCCGCTGATCGCGCAGCCCTCGGCACGGCTGCGGCTTTATGCCGGCTTTTCCGGCTGGGCGCCGCGCCAGCTCGAAGCGGAAGTCGACCGCGGCACCTGGTACAGCATGCGCGCGACCGAAGACCTGATTTTCCGCAGGGACACTTCCGGGATGTGGCAGGAGCTCGTGGAAAAAGCGCGCCGCTCGCCGCGCGCAGACACGCTACGCACACCATTCGATATACTCGTTCCATGCTTCGCTTGCTTCGCATCGTCCTCGCCTTAGGAGCGCTCGCGCTGGCCGCGCCGGTGTTGGCGCAGGACGAGGCCATGATCCTCATCGCGCACCCCGCCTTCCGCGAGCTCGAATACCGCCAGAGCGTGCTGATCGCCGCGCCGGCGCCGAACGGCGGGCACGTCGGTGTGATCCTCAACCGTCCGACGCGGCGCTCGCTCGGCAGCCTGTTTCCCGAGCACGAGCCCTCGAAGAAAGTGCTTGACCCGGTCTATTACGGCGGGCCGTTCTCGCGCGGCGCGCTGGTCGCCCTGGTGCATGCCGACCAGAGCCCGGGCGCGGGTTCGGTGCCGCTGATGAAGGACCTGTACCTCGCGTTCCGCGCCAACACCATCGACCATGTGATCGAGGCCACGCCGAACGAGGCGCGCTACTTCGTAGGCTACGTCGGCTGGCGTCCCGGCGAGCTGAAGAGCGAGATCGACCGCGGCCTGTGGACGGTGCTTAACGCCGACATCGACATGGTGTTCCGCAAGGACACCGAGGGGCTATGGGAAGAGCTCCTGCAGTCGTCGAAGCGCATCCGCGCCGGCTCGCCCGGCGCGTGGCACGTCGCCGTCGCGCCCTGACGATGCGCCAAGCGGAGTAATCCCCCCGGTCGGCCGCTTCACCCTCGCGCGCTATGCTGCCACCATGGATGCGGAATCCGGCAGCCGCGCGCTTAGCGCCGCCAACGACCTCGTCGAGCTCCTGCGACTTGCCCATGCCGCGGCCGAGCGCGCCGCACAGGAAGTCTATGGCGTCGCTTACGAGCACGCCGAGCTGATCGCCCGCGACCTGCAGCGCCTGCGCCGCAGCGCCGAGAAGCTCGGCCACGACATCGAGAATCACGTCTCGCGCGAGGAAGGCGCGACCGTCAGGCGCGGCCATCCGCTGCGCCGCTCGAGCGACCGCGGCGCCCACTGATTTCAGCTGGTCGGCAGTCTTCCCGTTTCGAGTAGCGAGCGCGCCTGCCGCAGGCAATCGGTGACGATGCGCTGCGGCGAGCGGCCGGTCACGAGCGCCAGCGCCGCGCCGAACGAGCCGCCCATCGGCACGTACTCGACATGCGCCGCCACGATCGTGCCCTGCCCCGCGGGCGCATCACGCAGCGACACCGAGCCGAAGCGCAGGAGCTTGTCGCCGCGCATCACGCGCCAGCCGAGCTCCTCGCCGACCGCTTCGCGCGTGATCTCGATATCCCCGTCGCCCGTAAGCGGCAGATTTTCATGGCGCTGCCAGAAGGCGTAGACCTCTGCCCGCGGCCGCGCGATGGTGACGGCTTCCTTGACGACGATAGTCTCGGCGAGGTTCGCTTCCGCCGGCTTGCGGTTCACGCGGATGCCAAGCGGCTTCAGCACCGGCGTGCTGCCCGTGTAGGCCTGGTAAAGAAGCCAGCCCCCCAGTCCCGCGGCTGCCGTCCGTGCCAGGCTCGGCCGCCGCAGCGCCCAGACGATTAGGGCTGCACCGCCGGCCACATAGCCCAGACGGTCGGAGCGCATCAGATTGGTTCTGCGTTGCACAGCACAGGCTGTGCAATTTTCAGGCCCTGGGGTCGCGCGAACAGTGGCAGACTGGCCGTTCAGGGAGAGAACCACTATGAGACGCATCCTTGCGATATGGGCCGTGCTGGTCCTCGCGTCCTGCGCGACCCCGGCGACGAAGGAGCAGAGCCTCGTCAACCGCGCGGTCGACGCGATCGGCGGGGCCGACCGGCTCGCCGCGTTGCAATCGGTCTATGCAAAAGGCACCTCGAAGCAATGGGAGCCCGAGCAATCGGACATGCCGGGCGGAGAGGCCCGCTTCGCCAACGAGTCGAGCTACGAGATCTGGCAGGATCGCGCGCAGCGCGCCTCGCGCGCGGACATCGAGCGGCGCTTCGCCTACCCGACACCGCGCACTTTCAAATTCACCGAGATCGTGACCCCGGATTCGGGCTACGTGCTTGGCGTCGACTCGAACAGCCGCAATGCGCAGGACCAGAAGATGAACCCGCCCGCGCATTCGATGTCGAGCCTGCGGCTCGCCGCCACCCAGCGCGAGGCGCTGCGCGGCACAGTGAGCGGCCTTCTCGTAGCGATGCGCGCCAACCCGAGCCAAGTGCGGCCCGCGGTCGACATGGAAATCGGCAACCTGGCCTACCCCGCCGCCGGCTACGGGCCTTTCACGGTCGCCTTCGATCCGAAGACCGGCCTGCCGCTTCGCATCCGCACGCTCGACTACGACAACATTTGGGGCGACGTGACCTACGACGCCCTGCTTTCGGACTGGCGCGATTTCAACGGCGTGAAGGTCGCGATGAACCGCAAGTACGAGCTGAACGGCCGCGTCGTGCAGGATGTGCAGCTCACCGATTTCCAGGCCAACCCGGCGGTCGATCCGAGCAAGTTCGTGGTGCCTGCGGAGCTGCGTGCCGGGGCGGCCAAGCCCGCCGCCGGCAACGTGCCCTATCAGTGGGTCATCCGGCGCCAGTTCATCGGCATCTACCTCGACTCGGAAAACACGAGCTTCGATTCCAGGGTCACGCAGAGCTTGCGGCTGAACGAGATCGCACCGGGCGTGGTGCACGTCGTCGGCGGCAGCCACAACAGCCTGCTCGTCGAGATGGCCGATCACCTCGTCATGGTCGACGCGCCCGTAAGCGATGCGCAGTCGATCTGGGTCGTGAATGCCGCCAAGCAGCGCTTCCCCGGCAAGCCGATCCGCTGGCTCGTGCTCACGCACCACCACATGGACCATGCCGGCGGCATGCGCGGCATCCTTGCGGAAGGCGCCGTGCTGGTCGTCGGCCAGGGCGCCGCGCCGCATTACCGCAAGGTGCTCGCTGCGCCGATGCAGCGCAATCCCGACCTGAAGCCGATGGACTTCAGCGGCGTGCAGATCCTCGAGATTCCCGAGAGCCACGTCATAAGCGACTCGAAGGGGCGGCAGGTGGTGGCCTACGCGATGCAGGACAACCCGCATGCGAAGGGCCTGCTGATGGTCTACGTGCCCGATGCGAAGCTTGGCTTCGTTACCGATGTGTGGTCGCCGGGCGTGCCGCTGCCCGACAAACCGAACCCGGCGCTCGTTTCAGTGGTGAGGACGGTGCAGCGCGCCGGTATCCAGCCCGAGCGCTTCGCCGGCGGGCATGGCGCCGTGGCACCCTACGACACGCTGACGAAGCTGACCGGCCCGTAGTTCAGGCCGCGGCTTTTCTGGGCGCCTTCTCGAAGGCCATCTTGCCGCCGCGCCAGTCGACGTAGATCGTGTCCTTCGGCGCGAAGCGGCCCTCGAGAACCGCTTTCGCGAGCGGGTTCTCGAGCGCCGACTGGATCGCGCGCTTGAGCGGCCGCGCGCCGTAGACCGGGTCGAAGCCGACCTTGGCGAGCTCGGTGACCGCGGCGTCCGAGATCTGGAAGTCGTAGTCCAGGCGCGCGAGGCGCGCCTTGAGCGTGTTGAGCTGGATGCGCGCGATCGACTTGATCTGGTCCTCGCCGAGCGCATGGAACACGACGATCTCGTCGATGCGGTTCACGAACTCCGGACGGAAATGCGTCTTCACCTCACCCATCACGGCGAGCTTGACCACCTGGTAGTCGCTGCCCGCCATGCTCTGGATCATCTGCGAGCCGAGGTTGGAGGTCATCACCAGCACGGTGTTCTTGAAGTCCACCGTCCGGCCTTGGCCATCGGTCAGGCGCCCGTCATCGAGCACCTGCAGTAGCGCGTTGAAAACATCCGGGTGCGCCTTCTCGATCTCGTCGAACAGGATCACCGAGTAAGGCTTGCGGCGCACTTGCTCGGTGAGCTGCCCGCCCTCGTCATAGCCGACGTACCCCGGCGGCGCGCCGATCAGGCGCGCGACCGAGTGCTTCTCCATGTACTCGGACATGTCGATGCGGATGAGGTGGTCCTCGGAATCAAAGAGGAACGCTGCCAGCGCCTTGCAGAGCTCGGTCTTGCCCACGCCCGTCGGACCCAGGAATAGAAAACTGCCGTAGGGCCGGTTCGGATCGGAGAGCCCTGATCGCGAGCGCCGGATCGCGTCCGACACGACGCGTACCGCCTCGTCCTGGCCCACGACGCGCTGATGCAGCACGTCTTCCATGTGGATCAGCTTCTCGCGCTCGCCCTGCATCATCCTCGACACCGGGATGCCGGTGGCGCGCGACACGACCTCGGCGATCTCTTCCGCGCCGACCTGCGTGCGCAGGAGCTTGGGCTTAGCGTTCTGGTCGGCCTTCTCCGCTTGGTTGAGCTGCGCCTCGAGCTGCGGCAGCCGTCCGTACTGGATCTCCGCCATCTTCTGCCAGTCGCCCTTGCGCTTCGCCTCATCCATCTGCTGGCGCAGCTTCTCGATCTCTTCCTTGATGTGCTGCGCGCCCTGGACGGTCGCCTTCTCCGCCTTCCATTCCTCTTCCAGGTCGGCGTAATCCTTCTCGAGGCGCTTGATCTCCTCCTCGATCAGCTTCAGGCGCGCTCGCGAGGCCTGGTCGGTCTCCTTCTTCACCGCCTCGCGCTCGATGCGCAGCTGGATCAGGCGCCGCTCGAGGCGGTCCATCGCCTCGGGCTTCGAGTCGATCTCCATCTTGATGCGCGCGCCGGCCTCGTCGATGAGGTCGATCGCCTTGTCGGGGAGGAACCGGTCGGTGATGTAGCGGTGCGAGAGCTCCGCCGCGGCGACGATCGCGGGATCCGTGATCTCGACGCCGTGGTGGACTTCGTACTTCTCCTGCAGGCCCCGCAGGATGGCGATGGTCGCCTCGACGCTCGGCTCTTCGACCAGCACCTTCTGGAAGCGCCGCTCGAGCGCCGCATCCTTCTCGATGTATTTGCGGTATTCGTTGAGCGTGGTCGCGCCGATACAGTGCAGTTCGCCTCGGGCTAGCGCGGGCTTCAGCATGTTGCCGGCGTCAATCGCGCCCTCGGCCTTGCCGGCGCCGACCATGGTGTGCAGCTCGTCGATGAAGATGATGGTGCTGCCTTCGTCTTTCGCCAGCTCCTTCAGCACGGTCTTCAGCCGCTCCTCGAACTCGCCGCGATATTTCGCCCCGGCCAGGAGCTGGGCGATGTCGAGGACCAGCAGCCGCTTTTTCTTCAGGCTTTCCGGCACTTCCTCGTTGACGATGCGCTGCGCGAGTCCCTCGACGATGGCGGTCTTGCCGACGCCAGGCTCGCCGATCAGAACGGGATTGTTCTTCGTCCGGCGCTGCAGGATCTGGATGCAGCGCCGGATCTCGTCGTCGCGCCCGATGACCGGATCGAGCTTGCCCTGGCGGGCGCGCTCGGTGAGGTCGAGCGTGTATTTCGCGAGCGCCTGGCGCTGCGATTCATCCGCTTGCCCTTGCACGGTTTCACCCCCACGCACTTCGGTGATGGCCTTCTCGAGCGCGGCCTTCGTCACGCCACCCTGCTTCAGCAGCCGCCCGGTTTCGCCTTTATCGGCGGCGGCTGCCAGCAGAAAAAGCTCGGAGGCAATGTACTGGTCGCCGCGCTTCTGCGCTTCCTTGTCGGCGACGTTGAGCAGATTCGTCAGATCGCGCCCGAGCATCACCTCGCCCGGTGTGCCCTGTACCTTCGGCAGGCGCGCGACGGCATCGGCCGCGCCCTTCTTGAGCGCATTCGGGTTGCCACTGGCCTTGGCTATGAGGCCCGTGATGCCCTCGTCCTCGAGGAGCGCGGCGAGCAGGTGCGGGGGCTCGATGTACTGGTTGTCGCTGCCTAGCGCGGCACTCTGCGCCTCGGCGAGCGCCTCCTGCAGCTTGGTCGTTAATTTATCGAAACGCATCTGTTTGATCCTTTGGCGCTTTACCCGTATTTCTTCAAGGAAGATGGGGCCATCTCCCTACTATTCAAGGGAGAATTAAGCCGATGGAGCGCCAGACCCGATTCAACATCCTGTACATCGTCTTCGCCATCTTCGCGGTGCTCGGCGTGCAGGAGGCCTGGAAGCGGGCACAGACGGTGGAGGTCGTGCCGTACAGCGAGTTCGAGAGGTACCTCAAGGAAGAGAAGATTGCCGAGGTCATCGTCTCGGACCAGCACATCACGGGCAAGCTCAAGAAACCCGAGGGCAGCAAGACCGTCGTCGTAGCGAACCTCGTGCCGCCTCAGCTCGCCGACCGGTTGTCGCGCTTCGACGTGAAATACACACGCGTCGAGGAAAGCACATTCCTCCGCGACCTGCTTTCCTGGGTCTTGCCGGCGCTTGTTTTTTTCGGCATCTGGTTCCTGCTGGCGCGGCGCATGCAGCAAAGCGGTGGCCTCGGCGGCGGCTTCATGAGCATCGGCAAAAGTCGCGCCAAGATCTACGTCGAGAACAAGACCGGCGTGACTTTCAGCGACGTCGCCGGCGTTGACGAAGCCAAGGCCGAGCTGGAGGAAGTGGTCGAGTTCCTGAAGGACCCGAAGAAATATGGACGCCTCGGCGCGCGCGTGCCGAAGGGCGTGCTGCTCGTCGGACCGCCCGGAACCGGCAAGACCCTGCTGGCGCGCGCGGTGGCGGGCGAAGCCGGGGTGCCGTTCTTTTCCATCTCCGGCTCCGAATTCGTCGAGATGTTCGTCGGCGTCGGCGCGGCGCGCGTGCGCGATCTCTTCGAGCAGGCGCGGGCCAAGGCGCCGGCGATCATCTTCATCGACGAGCTCGACGCGCTCGGCCGGGCGCGCGGCACCGGCGCGCTCGGCGGCCACGACGAGCGCGAGCAGACGCTGAACCAGCTGCTGGTCGAACTGGACGGCTTCGATCCGAGCGCCGGGCTCGTGCTGCTCGCCGCCACCAACCGGCCGGAGATCCTCGATCCGGCGCTGCTGCGCGCCGGGCGCTTCGACCGGCAGATTCTCGTCGACCGGCCCGACAAGATCGGGCGCTTGCAAATCCTGCAAGTACACGCGAAGAAGATCCAGCTCGCGCCTGGCGTCGAGCTCGAACAGGTGGCGGCGCTCACCCCGGGCTTCTCGGGCGCCGATCTGGCCAACCTGGTGAACGAAGCCGCGTTGCTCGCCACGCGACGCGGCGCCGAGGCGGTTTCGCTCGCGGACTTCACGCAAGCGATCGAGCGCCTGATCGCCGGACTGGAGAAAAAGAACCGGGTGCTCAACCCGCGCGAGCGGCGCATCGTCGCGCACCACGAGATGGGACACGCCATCGTCGCCATGGCGCTGCCCGGGACCGATCCGGTGCACAAGATCTCGATCATCCCGCGCGGCGTAGGCGCGCTCGGCTACACCATCCAGCGGCCGACCGAAGACCGCTTCCTCATGACGCGCGAGGAGTTGGAGAACAAGATGGCGGTGCTGCTCGGCGGCCGCGCCTCGGAGGAAGTGGTCTTCAACCACCTCTCCACCGGTGCGGCCGATGATCTGGCGAAAGTCACCGACATCGCGCGCAGCATGGTGATGCGCTATGCCATGGTGAAGGATCTCGGCGCGGTTGCCTACGAGGAGGAGCGGCCGCCGTTCCTCGGCGGCGCGCTGCCGCAGGGCCATCGCGAATACAGCGAAGCCACGGCGCGCGAGATCGACGTGGCGGTGCGTGCCATCGTCGACGCCGCCTACCAGAAAGCGGTGGCCATCCTCGCGAAGAATCGTGCTGCGCTCGAGTCGTGGGCGCAGAAGCTGCTCGAGAAGGAGACGCTCGCCGAGAGCGAGCTCGCCCCGCTGCGAGACGCCATGGCTGCCGCCGCGTGAGGCGGGAGATAAATAGGGACAGCCCCTATTTTCCTGCGGGCTATGCTGATCACCGGAAAATAGGGACTGTCCCTATTTATCTCCTGCTCGTCGTCGCGTGGCTGCTTCCCGGGCTCGTCGGGCACGACCCGTGGAAGCCCGACGAGGCATACACCTTCGGCCTCGTCTATCACATCCGCGAAACGGGCGACTGGCTGGTGCCGACGCTCGCGGGCGAGCCTTTCGTCGAGAAGCCGCCGCTTTTCTTCTGGACGGCGGCGCTTCTTTCCTATCCCTTCGGCTGGCTCATGCCGATGCACGATGCGGCGCGGCTCGCCACCGCCTTTTATGTTGCGCTGACGCTGATTTTCGTCGCGCTGAGCGCTCGTCGCCTCTATGGCGGCAGCGCGGCCTGGAGCGCGGCGTTGCTCCTCGGCGCCTCGCTCGGCTACTTGCAGCAGGCGCACCAGCTCATCACGGACAACGCCCTTCTCGCCGGCACCGCGGTCGGTATCTATGGGCTTGCACGCCGATCGGGATGGATCATCGGCACCGGCGCCGGCGTCGCCTTCCTGTCGAAGGGCCTCCTCGGTCCCGGCCTGCTCGTGCTGACCGCGGCGGCGCTCGTCGCGTTCCGTGACTGGCGCGATAGCTGGCACGAATGGCCGCGCGCACTGGCAGCGTTCGCGCCATGGGCGCTCATCTGGCCGTGGCTCCTCTACCGGCATTCGCCGGCGCTCTTCCACGAGTGGTTCTGGGTGAACAACTTCGGCCGCTTCACGGGAGAAGCGGGGCTCGGCGGCGTGCTGGACCACGCGCACTACGCGAAGGCGCTCGCCTGGTTCGCGCTGCCGGCGTGGCCGCTCGCCGCGTGGACGGTCTGGCGCTATCGCTTGCGCGCCGCCGCGCTGCAATTGCCGCTCGCCGCATTCATTGTGATGTTCGTCGTGCTGAGCGCCGCCTCGTCGGCTCGCACGCTCTACGGGCTGCCGCTTCTCGTGCCGCTCACCCTGCTGGCCGTCGCGGGGCTGGATATCGCGCCGCGATGGCTCACGCGATCGTTGGAGGTCATCGCCGTCTGGGCCAGTGCCGTCCTCGGCGCAGCGCTATGGGCAGCATGGATCGCATTCATGGCCGGCTGGCGTCCTCACGCGCTCGAGGCTCAGGCACCTGGATTTGTCGCTCATCTCAGCGCCGTGATGCTCATCGCGGCGCTCGCGCTCAGCGCCCTCTGGATCTATGCGCTCCGGTTACAGCCCAAGCTGGCCGTGCGCTGGCTCGCCGGCGTGATGCTGGTCTGGGGATTGGCGATGACGCTATGGCTGCCCTGGCTCGACTACGCGAAAAGCTATCGCGGCGTGATCGATGCCATGCAGTCGGTGCGCACGCAGCAGCCAGGCTGCGTTGCGACGCGCAATCTCACCGAGCCGCAGCGGGCGATGTTCGATTACCACGCCGGCATCCGCGCGCCTTCAGGGCCCGATTGCCCCTGGCTCCTGATGCACACGGGGAACGCACAGCCACCGCCGCCCGGCGATGGCTGGAAGCTCGCGTGGCGAGGCACCCGCCCGGGCGACACGAAAGAGTTTTTCTGGCTGTTTAGCCGCTAGCGCGGCTGTCGAGCGACTCACGGCGCTGCGGATCGTGCTCCATGTCGTCATACACGATCCAGTCGAAGCTGCCGTCGTGGGAAGCGATCTTCGCCGGATAGCCCGTCACCACGGCGCGCGGCGCCACCGGGCGCGTCACCACCGAGCCGGGGAAGATGTACGCGTCGTCGCCGATCGTGATCTTGCCGACGATCATGGCGCCGGCGCCGATGAATACCCGGTTGCCGATGGTCGGGCGGCCGCGCTCCTCGCCGCGGCCGGCGATGCCGAGCGTCACGTTCTGCTCGATGGTGCAGTTCTCGCCGATCGAGCCGCGCCCGAGGATGATGGCGCCGAAGCTTGGCAGGTAGAGCCCGCCGCCGATGTCGGCGTCGCGCGGCAGGCAGATACCGGTGATGATCTCGATCACCTTCTGCAGGATTGCCGCGAGCGTCTTCGCCGCCGCGCGCGGCACACCGCCGGGCATCCACTCGACGAGGGCATGGCAGCTCCGGTAGACGCAGCTCGCCCAGAACCCCTGGCTGAGAAAAACGGTCGCCACGACGGAGCGGCCGGCGGCGCGATAGCGCCGGTAATCGAGATACAGCAGCCGGCACCACTCGGGCAATCTCAGCGTGCGGCGTGCGCCGCCCTTGCCCAGTGCGTCGACGCCGGCGCTCATGCCCGCATTTACGCCTGAGGGACGGGTCGGGACTTCGCCAAGATGGCGCGTATTTCCCCCCCGGGATCCGAATAGGTTTCCACCGCCGCGAACGCCGAATTCCTCTCCAGCTGCCGCGCCAGCCCCGCGCCCTGGCCATGGCCGACCTCGAAGCCGAGCCAGCCACCCGGCCGCAGAAATCGCGGCGCGTTCTTCACCAGCTTCATCAGGATCGACACGCCGAACGCGCCGCCGTTGAATGCGGCCTCGGGCTCGTGCCGCGAAATCTCCGGGTGCATCTGCTTGACCTTCGCCGTCGAGATGTACGGCGGATTGCATGACAGGAAGTCGCAGCGCCCGACGAACTCCGGGCTCTCGAAGGGCTCGAGCAGGTCGCCGAGGCGGATTTCGACGCGCTTCTCGAGGCCGGTGAACCGGACGTTGCGCTTCGCCATTTCCACTGCATCCGAAGAAAGGTCGGATGCGCAGACGCGCGCCTGCGGCTCGTGGTACGCATACGCCAGCGCCAGGTTGGCGCTGCCGGTGCAGACGTCGATCACCAGCAGCGGACCGCGCTTTTTCGCCATGCAGCCGATCTTGACGTGCGCGGCGCGCCCGAGGATTTCGGTTTCCTTGCGCGGGATCAGCGCTTCCGGCCCGGCCAGAAGCTCGATGCCGAGGAATGTCTGCCGCTCGGTGAGGTGCGCGAGCGGGACCCCTGCTTTTTTGCGCTCGATGAGCCCGTGCAGCCGCTCGCGGCTGGCGTCATCGAGGGCGGGCAGTGCGCCCGGCACGGCGCGATCGGCGGAAACCGGGGCGCCGCAGGCCGTGCTCCACAGGGCCGAGAGCAGTCGCTCCGGAGTCTCCTCGGGCTTGTCCGGCAGGGGCGTCCAGAAGCCCTCGACCTCCTGCAGGAGGTCGCTGAACGTCGTCGAGGCGGTGACCTGCATCCTCCCGGCATTTAAAGGCAGCCGGGCGGCAGCCTCTAGCTTGCATCCCGGACCCGATTAGGCCGGACGGCCTATTTCCAGCGCTCTGCCGCTTCGTCGTCCGAGGTACGCTGCTCGACCCAGGCGGCGCCGCCCGCGCGGTGCTCCTTTTTCCAGAAAGGCGCCTGCGTCTTCAGGTAGTCCATGATGAACTCGCAGGCTTGGAACGCATCGCCGCGATGCGCGCTCGCCACCGCCACCATGACAATCTGGTCGTTCGGCTCGAGCTCGCCGTAGCGGTGGATCACCGTGCAGTCCATGACCTGCCAGCGCGACGCGGCCTGGTCGAGGATCTTGCGGATCGCGTTCTCGGTCATGCCGGGATAGTGCTCGAGCGTCATGCGCACGTCGCGTACCAGGCCGACGAAGCTCGCCACCGCGCCGATTTGGCTCTTCTTCGAGATCGCGCGCACCTCGGCCCCGAGGTCGAAGTCTTCCTGTTGGACGCTGACCTTCATCCGCCCGTCACCGGTGGGAAAAATGCGATCTCGTCGCCCGCCTTGATCGCCGCCGGCGGCTGCACCATGTCCTGGTTCACCGCCGCGCGTACGGGCCGATTCGGCGCGAACACCTCCCCCCAGGCGCCGCCCCGAGCGCGCAGATGCTCACGCAACGCGCCGACCGTAGCGACGCTCGCCGGGAGCTCCACCTCCTCGCGCGGCTGGCCGAGCTGTTCGCGCAGCGAGGCGAAAAAGAGCAGCGTTACTCTCATCGGTAGAGTTCAGCGTACGGCAGGAAGCGCACGCTGTCTCCCTGGCGGATCGCCTGCCCTGCGGGATTATCGATCAGGCCATCCGCCCACGCGGTCGAGGTGAGCACGGCGGAATCCTGCGTCGGATAGAGCTCGAGCCCGCCTTGCGGGTTCCAGCGCGCACGCAGGAACTCGCGCCGCGCATCGGGCTCGAGCCAGTCGAAGTCGGCGCGTACCGCGATGGCATGCGGCTCGACATCGGTCATGCCCTGCGCCTTGAGAATGAACGGGCGCACGAAGATCAGGAAAGTGACGAAGCTCGATACGGGGTTTCCGGGGAGACCGATGAAAAACGATTTGCCCACATTTCCGAAGGCGAGCGGCCGCCCGGGCTTCATGGCGATGCGCCACATGAGCAGCGCGCCTTCCGCTTCCACGGCAGGCTTCACGTAATCGGCGTCGCCAACGGAAACACCGCCGGAGGTGACGACCACATCGCATTCGGCCGCCGCCTTGCGGAGCACCGCACGCGTGGCGTCGAGCGAATCGGGCACGATGCCGTAGTCGGTGAGCTCGCAACCGATCACCTCGCCCAGGCCGCGCAGCGTAAAGCGGTTGGAGTTGTAGATGCGGCCAGGCGCGAGCGGCTCGCCGGGCATCACCAGTTCGTCGCCGGTGAAGAAGAGGCCGAGCTTGAGCTTTCGATAGACCGGCAGGGTGCCGATGCCGACGGACGCGGCGAGGCCCGTGTCCTGCGGCGACAGGCGCTTGCCGGCCCGAAGGATCTCGGCGCCTTTGGCAATGTCGCTCGCCACGCGGCGGATCCACTGGTCCTTTTCAGGCTGGCGCTTGATCTCTACCTGATCGCCGGCGACGCTCGTGTGCTCCTGCATCACCACCGCGTCTGCGCCAAGAGGGATCGGCGCACCTGTGAATATGCGCGCGGCTGTGCCCGGCTCGAGCGGCCTGCCGACCGAGCCCGCCATGATCTTTTGCGCGACGCGCAGCTTCGTGCCGTCGGCGATGCGCACGGCGAAGCCGTCCATGGCGCTGTTGTCCATCGGCGGCACGTCCATCGTCGAGCGCTGGGCGCGCGCCAGCACCCGGCCGGTTGCCTCGAGCGTTGCAACCTCCTCGACGTCGGCCACGGGCTTGGCCTGCGCGAACATTTGCGCGAGCGCTTCGTCGACCGAAAGCAGGCCCTTGTTCATCGCAGCCGCAGATGCGCCAGGATGAAGGAAGAGATCGCCGCATCGTCGTTCAAGTCGAGGAGCGGCAACTGGGTCTCGACCTTCGTGTCGCTCGCCACCGCGACGATGTGCGGATCCTTCGGATGCAGGAGCGGCTCGCCGGTCGCGCGGCGCCAGACCTCGAGCTTCGGGATGGGCGCGTGCTTGAAGCCCTCGACGATCACGATGTCGCACGGCGAGAGCTTCGCCAGCTGCACGTCGAACGACGGCTCGGCGCCACCGCGCAGCTCGTGCATCAGCACCCAGCGGCGCGAGGAGGTCACCAGCACTTCGGATGCGCCCGCGTGCCGGTGGCGGTAGGAGTCTTTCCCCGGTTGGTCGACGTCGAACGTGTGGTGGGCATGCTTGATGAGCGATACGCGCAGCCCGGAGCCGGTGAATCGTGGAATGAGTTTCTCGATGAGCGTGGTTTTTCCGCTGCCCGACCAGCCGGCGAAGCCGAACACCTTCATACGAAGAGCATTTTCGCACCGGCCACCGCGAGCACCACGGCCAGCATGCGGCGGATGAACGGATTCGCGAAGCGCCGGCTGCCGTATTCGGCGCCCAGCCAGCCGCCGATCAGCACGGCGATGCCGAGGATCCAGATCTGCGGCGGCAACGAAGCCGATCTCATGGTGAAGCCGGCGGCGAGCCCGGCAAGCGAATTCACCAGGATGAAAGGCGCCGCCACGGCGGAGGTCTGCTTGGTGCCGGCCCAGCCGAGGATCAGCAGCACCGGGCTCAAGAAAATCCCGCCGCCCACGCCGGTCAGGCCGGCGAGCAGACCCAGCGAGCCGCCGGCGCCCATGGCGAGCGCGACCGGCGGCTCGCGCACCTCGCGCATCTCCTCTCCGGCACGAGCGCTGCGCCAGAGTTGCCAGGCGGCATAGATGAGCACCACTCCGACGAGGATCTTGTAGGCGTGTCCCGGCAGGCTGATGGCGCCGCCGACGAACGCGAACGGAATCGAGACCGCCGCGAAAGGCCAGAACAGGCGCCAGCGGAAATAGCCCGCGCGCCAGAACTTGTAGGTCGCGATCGCCGACACCAGGATATTGAGCACCAGCGCGATCGGCCGCATCGCGGGCGGCGCGATGCCGGCGAGCGCCATGGCGGCAATGTAGGCCGAGGCGCCGCCATGCCCCACCGAGGCGTAGGCGAAGGCGGCCACCAGCATGCCGGCTGCAAGCAGCGCGATGAGGGTCGCATCCAAGCCTCGCTATATACCACGGAACATAACGGCTAGCGGCGCCGCAGCTGCCGCTCGAAGCGCTTGAGGTCCGCCGCGATCGCGGCCGAGGCCTTGCTTTCCATCGCGCGGAACTGGCGCACCAGCCGCGCGCCGAACGGCGTGACGCGCGCGCCGCCGCCCCGGCTCCCGCCGATGGCGGTCGTGATGACCGGCTCGCGAAAATCGTGGTTCAGCGCTTCGACCAGCTGCCAGGCGCGGCGGTACGACATGCGCATGGCGCGCGCGGCGGCGGAGATCGAACCGGTTTCGCCGATGCGTACGATGAGCTCCGCCTTGCCCGGTCCCATGGCAGGAGAACGCGCGCCGAGCACGCGCAGGGTCAGCCCGCGGTAGCGTGCCAATCAGCTTCCGGCGTTGGGGAAGAAGAGCCGCTCGCCGTTGATCTTGTAGTCGGCGATCGCCTTCTGGCCCTCGGCGGAGACCAGCCAGTCGACGAAGGCCTGTCCCGTCTCCTTCTTGACGTTCGGATGCCTGGCGGGATTGACCAGCATCACGCCGTACTGGTTGTAGAGACGCCTGTCGCCCTCGACCACGATGGCGAGGTCGCCGCGGTTCTTGAAGGAGAGCCACGTGCCGCGGTCGGCCAGGATATACGCGCTCATCCCGGCGGCGGTATTCAGCGCCGGGCCCATGCCTTGGCCGGTGTCGCGGTACCAAGGACCTTTCTCTTTTGCGATGTCGATCCCGCCGAGCTTCCAGATCTCGAGCTCGGCGAAGTGCGTGCCGCTACGGTCGCCGCGCGAAACGAACGGCGCGCTTGCCTCCTTTATCTTGCGGAACGCGGTGGCCACGTCCTTCGTGCCGGCAACGTGAGCGGAATCGGCCTTCGGCCCGATGAGCACGAAATCGTTGTACATCACGTCGTAACGCTTCACACCCTGGCCCTCCGCCATGAACTTCTCCTCGAGCGGCTTGGCGTGCACCAGAACCACATCGGCGTCGCCGCGCCGGCCGATGTCGAGCGCCTGGCCGGTCCCGACCGCGACGACGTGCACCTGGATGCCTGTCTTGCGCTCGAAGACCGGCAGCAAGTGCTTGAACAGGCCCGATTGCTCGGTCGACGTGGTCGATGCGACCGTGATGAACCGCTCCTGCGCGTGCACCGAAGTGCAAAGCGCGAGCGCAAAGAGGATGCGAGAAATCAAACCCAAGGCAACTCTCCTTTCATGAAAGCCGCGGCGTCGGGGGTCGCCGGGCGGGCAAAAAACTGCTCGATCGGCGCGCGCTCCATCACGCGCCCGGCCTGCAGATAGATCACCTCGTCCCCCAGGCGTCGCGCCTGCCCCAGATTGTGGGTCGCCATCACGATCTTGGTTCCGGCGGCGTCGAACGCCTTGATCACGGTTTCGATCTCGCGCGCCGCCGCCGGGTCGAGGTTGGCCGTCGGCTCATCCAGGAACAGCACCTCCGGATGCAGCGCCCAGGCGCGGGCCAAGGCGAGGCGCTGCTGCTCCCCGCCGGAGAGCACGCGCGCCGGCCGGTGCGCGAGATGGCGCAATCCAACCTCATCGAGCGCCGCCAGCGCCTGTGCATCGCGCTCCGCCGCCGGCACATCGGCAAGGGCGAGCGCGTAGAGCACGTTCTCGAGCGCCGAGCGGCGCAGCATCACCGGCCGCTGGAACACCATCGCCTGGCGGCGGCGCAAGCTCGCCGAATCGGGCTCGCTCCAGCGCACGCTGCCCGCGGTGGGCTGCAGCAGACCGTGCATCAGGCGCATCAGCACGCTTTTGCCCGCGCCGTTCGCGCCCAGGATGATCGTGCTCGGGCCGGCCTCGATCGTGAGCGATACGCCGGCGATGATCGGCTGGCCGCCGCTCGCATAGCTGACATCGGTGAGCGACAGCGGAAGGATCGAGGCGCTCATCCAAAGCGGCGCTGCGCCGCGTCTTTGATGAGCTGCGCGGCGGCGTTCAACGCCAGCACGACCGCGATCAGCACGCAGCCCAGCCCCAAGGCGAGCGGCAGATCGCCCTTCGACGTCTCGAGCGCGATGGCCGTGGTCATCACGCGCGTCACGCCGTCGATGTTGCCGCCCACGATCATCACCGCGCCCACCTCGGCGGCCGCACGCCCAAGACCGGCCAAAACGGCGGTAATGAGCGAGAAGCGCGCATCCCACAACAAGGTCAGCGCCGCCCGGACGCCTTCGGCGCCGAGCGAGCGGAGCTGCTCCTCGTACTCCCGCCACGCATCCTCGAGCGCCTGGCGCGCGAGCGCTGCGATGATGGGAAGGATCAGTATCGTTTGAGCGATCACCATGGCGCCCGGCGTGAACAGCAGCCCGAGCTCGCCGAGCGGCCCGGCGCGGGACAGAAGGAGATAAACGAGCAGGCCGACCACGACCGGCGGCAAGCCCATCAACGCGTTCAGTGCGACGATCACCGCGCGCCGCCCGGCGAAGCGCTTGACGGCGAGTGCCGCGCCGAGCGGCAGGCCGAGAAGCGTGGCGAGCGCCACGGCACTCAGGCTGACCTCCAGGCTGAGAAAGACGATGCGCCACAGCTCGAAATCGAGCTGGAAAACACGCTGCAAGCCTTCCGCCATCGCCCCCATATGTGAAAGAGTAGCGCCTGCCCGCGACAATGAACAAAAACATCTCCTTCGGCGAGGCACTCGGCTTCTGGCTGAAGCTCGGCTTCATCAGCTTTGGCGGACCGGCGGGCCAGATCGCGATCATGCATCGGGTCCTGGTCGACGAGCGGAAGTGGATCGAGGAAGAGCGCTTCCTCCACGCGCTCAACTTCTGCGTGCTGCTGCCCGGCCCGGAGGCCACCAAGCTCGCTACCTACATGGGCTGGCTGCTGCACGGCACGCGCGGCGGCCTGGCCGCCGGCATCCTGTTCGTGCTGCCCGGGGCGCTCGTCATGCTCGCGCTGAGCATCCTCTATGCGCTCGGCCGCGGTATCCCGGCGGTGGAAGGGGCGCTCTTCGGCATCAAGGCGACGGTGCTCGTCATCGTCGTCGAGGCGCTCATCCGCATCGGCAAGCGCGCACTGAAGACCCGCTTCCTGGTCGGCGTCGCCGCGGCGGCATTCATCGGCATCCACTTCCTCGCCATCCCCTTCCCGCTCATCGTCATCGCCGCCGCGTCGGCCGGCATCGCGACCGGCCGGAAGAGCGACGCCCAACCCGCGCCGCCGCTACCCGGCCGCTGGCGGCACCTCGCCATCGCGCTCGCGACCGGTGTTGTGCTTTGGTGGATCCCGATCATCGCCGTTGTGCTCTGTCTGGGTCGGAACCACGTGCTGGCGGACATCGGCCTGTTCTTCTCGAAACTCGCGGTGGTGAGCTTCGGCGGCGCCTACGCACTGCTCGCCTATATGGCGCAGCAGGCGGTCGAGAGCTACCACTGGATGAGCGCCCCGGAGATGGTCGACGGGCTGGGCCTCGCCGAGACCACGCCCGGGCCGCTGATCCTCGTCACGCAGTTCGTGGGCTTCCTCGCCGCATATCGCAATCCGCTGCCGTTCTCACCGCTCGGGGCAGGCGTCATCGGTGCCGCGCTGACGACCTGGGTGACCTTCGTGCCGCCGATGACGCTGATTTTCGCCGGCGCACCGTTCGTCGACCAGCTGCGCGCCAACCAGCGGCTGTCCGCGGCGCTTGCGGCGATCACGGCGGCGGTGGTCGGCGTGATCCTCAATCTCACGGTCTGGTTCGCCCTGCATGTGCTCTTCGGCCAGGTGCGCGAAGTCCGGGCGGGGCCGTTCCGCTGGTACGCATTCGACCCGCTGGCGCTCGACCTCACGGTTGCCGCGCTCGTCATTCTGGCGGCGATACTCGCCTTCGGTTTCAAGCGCGGACTCGTGGAGCTCGTCCTCGTCATGGCGGCGCTGGGCGTCGCGCTACGATTGTTCTTCTAGGAGGCAGCGCATGGCGGCTTACGTGATCGGCGAGATCGAGGTGACGGATCCCGCAACCTACGGCGAGTACGGGCAAGCAGGTCATGGCCACGATCGAAAAGCACGGCGGCCGGTTCGTCGTGCGCGGCGGCACGGTGGGAATCGCTCGAAGGCGGCTGGACGCCGAAGCGCCTCGTGGTGCTCGAGTTCCCGACCATGGCGAAGGCGCGCGAGTGGTACCGCTCGCCCGAGTACGCACCCCTCATCAAGCTGCGGCAGAAGGCCTCGCGCGGCAAGCTGATCGCGGTCGAAGGCATCCAAGAAATCGCGTAAAGCGAGCAACTCATCTGCACGCGAAGGTGCATTTGGATGCGCAAGGAGTCGAATGAGCTCTTCGGGTTTTCGAGTCAGAAATGAGCGACTGTCTGACGCACTCCGTCGATACACCGAGCATCTGGCAGACCAGATACAGTCTTACCTCGCCGGCGGTGGGAAGCAGTTCGTCCTAGAACAGCTTCGCTGGAAGAAAGGGGAGGGACAGTCATTCATCCAGCAGCAGGAAACAAAGCAGTTCCCGATTTACATTCAGAGCACACTCCGTGGTTCGCTCGAGCAGTCGAAGCCCTATTTAGACGCGTTGGATGCGTTTCGAAGCGATCCAGCGCTTCTGCCACTCGTAGACAATCTAGTCGGCTCATTGCTCGGCGGCGTACGTGTGGATGCCTTTCGGCTAATAAATCACCTCGGCTATGAAATGCACAAGTCGTCTGCCAAGTTCGAACAAGGAGTCTTTCAGAGCCTTTACCAGTCCTATGAGTCCGAGCTGTATTCGGACTCTGTTTTGAACGAGCGACTAACTCCGATATTAGGCTTGTCAATTAGCGAGGACATTGAAATCGCGCCTGGCTTGTCCTTGAGTCGACTGACCGATGATGAGGTTTGTGACTTGTTGACACACAGCTTCGTCCTGGGCCGTGAATTGCCGACGGGCGGCTTTGGTGCAAATACAGTGATCGAAATTCACCATGGCGCTATACGCAATCAGATTTACTCACCGCGAAGGATCGGTGACGCGGCTTTTGCCGACCCATCTGCTCCAAAAGCAGAGGTTAAGGAATTCTTGGAGGAAGTGAATGAACATCTCCTAATACGCGCACTACATGTCTACAAGCGGGGGCAGCTACATGTTGCGGGAAGCTTGACCCGCGCCAGAGGATTTTTTCAGACTGGTGTCGGTTATAGAGTGACCCCGCCGGAGACACCGCCCGGGCCAGGTACTTATGTGTTGACGTCTAATGATGCCGCGTCCCTTAGAACGCTCTTCCAAGACTTAGAAAGCCTTGGTGTTGCTCGGGCACGCTGGCTGGAAGTTGCAGTCCGCCGATTCGTGTATGCCGCTGAAAGGAAGCGAGAAGAGGATCGACTACTTGACTATCTGATTGCAGCTGAAGCGATGTTTCTGACGGATACCGAAAATCAGGGTGAAATCCGTCATCGACTTTCGATGCGAACCGCTCGCTTCTTAGAGACCGCACTCAGTGAGCGCAGAGAAGTATCGCGCTTCATGCGCGATGCGTACGACCTTCGCAGCAAAGTAGTGCATGGCGCAACGCCAGAGGTACGGTCCAAAGCAATCGACTTGGGGACGTTCAACGCGAAGTTAGATTCGCTCCTCAGAAGAGCTTTGCAGGAATTCATTCGCACGGTGGCTTCCGGCGGTTCAGCACCCGATTGGACTGATGTAATGCTTAGCTAGCCGTGCAGCGTTAGGGCACAAAAAAGAAAGGGCGCCTTGCGGCGCCCTTTCGCCCCCTCCTCCTCACGAGACGGGGTACTACGAAGTCTTCTGGATGATCCCGCAGGCGACGCGCGCGCCGGCGTTGCCGGTGGGCTGCGTCTTGTAGTCGTCCGACCCGGCGTGAACGATGAGGCCGCGGCTGACGACGCTCGTCGGGCCGGGATTCACCGTCATGACGTCGAGCATGGCATCGAGGTGCGCGTTGCCACTGGCGTCCGCCTTGATCGCCGGCATGTCGCCGGCGTGGCGCTCGGGCATCGAGTAGTGCGCGTGCTGCTTGCCGAGCGGGTTGAAGTGGCCCTTGGTGCTCATGCCGTCGCCCGAGCTGCAGTCGCCCGCTTCGTGGATGTGGAAACCGTGCTCCTGCCCCGGGTTGAGCCCGCTCACGTCGGCCACGACGCGCACCTTGTCGCCCATCTGCGTGAAGGTCGCGCTGCCCTGTGCGCGGTTGCCCTTCGTTGGCTGGAGATCGGCTCGCGCGCTGGGTCCCGCCGGTTGCTGCATGCTCGAACAGCCCGCGAGCGCAACAGTGAACGCGAGTGCGAGGATCGGTTTCACTTCTTGCCCATGGCGGCGTGGTTTTTCTTGTAGTTCGCGACCGCCTTGTCCATTGCCCTGTTGAGATCGGCGGCATCCTTCTCCTTCGCCGCGGCCGCCTTCTGCGCCTCGGCCGCCTTCTCGGCGTCGGATTTCGGCGGCGCCGCCGGCAGCTTGGCCTGCGCGGCCATCGCGCCGATCAGTCCTCCGGCAAGCAGCGCGAGCAAGATCTTCTTCATGGCTTCTCCCTCATGTGCGGCGCACCCGCGGGCACCGCGCCGCCGGCGGGCTCGGGACGGCGGCCGGACTTGACCTCGTCGTACCAGATGCGGTGGTGTTCCTTCGCCCAGGTCTCGTCGGTCACGCCGTGCCGCATGTTGTCGTAGGTGTGCTCGACGCCGATGGTGCCCATGTAGATGTGGCCGAGCGACGCCGCGATGTAGAGCAGCGCCGCCGAAACGTGCCAGATCCAGGCTTCCTGCATCGTGTGGCGCGTCTGGTCGAAGTTCGGGAACAGCAGCACGAGCCCGCTCCAGGCGACCATCACCGAAAGCAGCAGCACGCCCGCCCAGAACCACACCTTCTCGCCGGCGTTGAAGCGACCCGACGGGATGTGCTCATTCTTAAGAAAAAACGCCCAGGCGCGGCGTAGCCATTGCCCGTCGTACGACTTCCACAGGTTGTCGCGCGCCCAGATCAGCACCATCGCGATCACCGAGACGATGAAAAGCGGCGCGACGAAGTTGTGCAGGTTCTTCGACAACGCGGTGAGCCAGCCAAAGAGCGTGTAGCCGAAGACGGGCAGCAGCACGTGCTTGCCGAACAACATGATCAGGCCCGACAGGCCGAGCAGGCAGAAGCTGATGGCGGTCGACCAGTGCACGCTCATTTCGAACGGCGAGAAGCGGCGCATCTGGCGGCCGCTGAGCGGCTCGCTCAGCTTTACCGGCCCCTTCCATAGATAGAGGCCGAGGATCGCCGCCATGACAAGCACCAGCATCCAGCCGCCGTAGAACGTCACCGGCCCGTTGCGGATCCGGCGCCAGGTATCGCCCCAGGACTGGATCAATACATCGGTCTCCCGGCCGCGCGCGCTGGTCGTCGTATAGGGCGTCTGCGGGCCGCCGCGTACTTCTCGATAGAACGGCGCGTTGTTGCCCGGCTGCACTACCGGGCGCTGCTGCTGATCCTTGACGTTCTCGCGCGGGGCAGGCTCCGGCACCTGCTGCGATTGCGATTGCGCGGCCGCGCCTCCCGCGAGGAGAAGAGACAGCAAAAGGATCAATACCCTCATCGCTCCTCCGTGCCCGCGCTATTGGTAGATGCGCCGGTACTCGTGCTGCGCGAGCTGGCGCGTCTTCACGCTCTCTTCCCAGCTCGTGCGGTCGCCCTGCTTCCACTCGCCGCGGCGAAACTCGGCCGGCAGCGGCGCGTTGTCCCACGAGCGGTTGTCGGGCTTGCCCTGGTACTTGCCCTGCTTGTAGACCACGACCTGTTCCTTCTCGCCGCAGGCGACCAGGCCGAGGGCGGCGACAAACGCGAGCAGCAGTCTCATGATTTGCCGCTCGTCGCCGCAGGCTGCTGCACCGGCGGTTGCGCGCCCGGGCGCACGCCGTAGGCCGAGCTCCAGCCCCACAGATCGGCACCGCGGCCACGGCGCAGCACGCGCTCGCGGTAGATGTCGGCGATGACGTCGCCATCGCCACCGAGCAGCGCCTTGGTCGAGCACATTTCCGCGCACGCCGGCAGCTTGCCTTCGGCGAGGCGGTTGCGCCCGTACTTGCGGAACTCCGCCTCGCTGCGGTCGGGCTCTGGGCCGCCCGCGCAGAAGGTGCATTTGTCCATCTTGCCGCGCAGGCCGAACGCGCCGGCCTGCGGGAACTGCGGTGCGCCGAAGGGACAGGCGTAGAAGCAGTAGCCGCAACCGATGCAGAGGTCCTTGTCGTGCAGCACGACACCGTCATCGGTGCGGTAGAAGCAGTCGACCGGGCATACCGCCATGCACGGCGCATCCGAGCAGTGCATGCACGCCACCGAGATCGACTTCTCCGCGCCGACCACGCCATCGTTGATCGTGACGACGCGGCGGCGGTTCACGCCCCACGGCACCTCGTTCTCGTTCTTGCAGGCGGTGACGCAGCCGTTGCACTCGATGCAGCGCTCGGCGTCGCACAGGAATTTCATTCTGGCCATGGTGTCTCCCTTATGCCTTCGCCACTTCGCACAGCGTGGTCTTGGTTTCCTGCATCATCGTCACCCGGTCGTAGCCGTAAGTCGTGGCGGTGTTTACCGCCTCGCCGCGCACGATCGGCGCCGCGCCCTCGGGGTAGTAGGGCAGCATGTCCTCGCCCTGCCACCAGCCGGCAAAGTGGAACGGGATGAACACCGTGTCGGGACCGATGCCCTCGGTCACCTTCGCCTTCACTTTGATCTTGGCGCCGGAAGGCGACGAGACCCAGACGTACTCGCCGTTGCGGATGCTGCGGTCGGCGGCGGTCTTCGGGTTGAGCTCGACGAAGTTCTCCTGCATCAGCTCGGCGAGCCACGGGTTGGAGCGCGTCTCGTCGCCGCCGCCTTCGTATTCCACCAGGCGGCCGCTGGTCAGGATCAGCGGGAACTTCTTGTGCATCTCGTCTTTCACCGCCTTTTGCTGCACCGACTTGAACAGCGTCGGCAGGCGCCAGAAGACCTTGACGTCGTCGTGCGTCGGATATTTCTCGACGAGATCGGGCCGCGGCGAATACAACGGCTCGCGGTGCTGCGGGATCGGGTCGGGGAAGTTCCACACGACGGCGCGCGCCTTGGCGTTGCCGAACGGATGGCAGCCGTGCTTCATCGCCACGCGCTGGATGCCGCCGGAGAGGTCGTTCGCCCAGGACTTGCCCTCGGCTTCTTTCCTTTCCTCATCCGTCAGCTCGTCCCACCAGCCCAGTTTCTTGAGCAGCACATGATCGAACTGGGGATACCCGGTCGTGATCTCGCCACCCTTCGGATACGAGCCGTCCTCGGCGAGCAGGTTGACGCCGTCCTTCTCCACGCCGAAGAGCGCGCGGAAGCAACCGCCGCCATCCATCACGTGCTTCGAGTTGTCGTAGAGATTCGGCGAGCCCGGATGCTTGATCGCCGCGCTGCCGTAGCACGGCCACGGCAGCCCGTAGTAGTCGCCGGTGAGGTCATAGCCGGTCTTCGCGTCCTTGCCGCCTCTCGCGCGCAGCGTCTTCACATCGAACTGGTGCTGGTTGCGCATGTGGGCCTGCAGCCGCTCGGGCGACTGGCCGGTGTAGCCGATGGTCCACGCGCCCTTGTTGATCTCGTTGCGCAGCGTGTCTTCCATCGACGGCTCGTCCATGCCGCCCTTGCCCTTCACCAGGCGGATGTTCTGCTTGCCGTCCTTCTTGCCGAGGAACTGGTCGGCGAAGCCGAGCTTCACCGCGAGCTGGTACATGATCATCTGGTCGGTGCGCGAATCGAACACCGGGTCGATCACCTTCTCGCGCCACTGCAGCGAGCGGTTCGAGGCGGTCACCGAGCCCTCGGTTTCAAGCTGGCTCGCTGCCGGCAGCAGGTAGGCGCCGTCCTTCCTCACCTTGGCGAACATCGCCGCGCTCGCCGACGGATACGGATCGATCACCACCATGAGATCGATCTTCTTCATCGCTTCGAGCATCTCGAGGCCGCGCGACTGGCTGTTCGGCGCGTGGCCCCAGAAGAAGATCGCGCGCAGGTTCGGATCCTGGTCGATCGCATCGTTCTTCTCGAGCACGCCGTCGATCCAGCGCGAAACGGTCATACCGGGCTTGGCCATCAGGGCTTCGGAGGCATAGCGGCCCTTGAGCCAGGCGAGATCGACGTTCCAGACGCGCGCCCAGTGCGTCCAGGAGCCGGGCACCGCCACCGGGTAGTAGCCGGGCAGCGTGTCGGGGTTCGGGCCGACGTCGGTCGCGCCCTGCACGTTGTCGTGGCCGCGGTAGATGTTGCAGCCGCCGCCCGAGCGCCCGACGTTGCCGAGCGCAAGCATCAGGATGTTCGAGGCGCGCACCACGGCGTTGGCGTTGTTGTGCTGCGTCTGGCCCATGGCCCAGATGATGAAGCCCGGCCGGTTTTCGGCCAGCGTCTTCGCCACCGCCAGCACCTCGGCCTCGGGAACGCCGCAGGCTTCCGTCACCTTGTCGGGGGTCCACTTGGCCATCACTTCCTTCTTCACCTCGTCCATGCCGTAGACGCGGGCCTTGAGGTATTCCTTGTCCTCCCAGCCGTTCTTGAACACGTGGTAGAGGACACCGAAGAGGAACGGTATGTCGGCGCCGGAGCGCGTGCGCACGTACATGTCGGCCTTCGCCGCGGTGCGCGTGAAGCGCGGGTCGGCGACGATCACCTTGCAGCCGTTCTCCTTGGCGTGCAGCGTGTGCAGCATCGACACCGGATGCGCTTCCGCCGCGTTCGAGCCGAGGAACAGCAGCGACTTCGAGTTCTGCTCGTCGTTGTACGAGTTGGTCATCGCGCCGTAGCCCCAGGTCTGAGCCACGCCGGCGACCGTGGTGCTATGGCAGATGCGCGCCTGGTGGTCGGTGTTGTTCGTGCCCCAGAGCGACACCCACTTGCGCATCAGCTGCGCCTGCTCGTTGCTGTGCTTCGAGGAGCCGACGACGAAAAGCGCATCGGGACCGCTGTCCTTGCGGATGTCGGTGAGCTTCTTCGTGATCTCGTCGTAGGCCTGGTCCCAGGTGACGCGCTTCCACTTGCCGCCCTCGAGCTTCATCGGGTACTTCAGGCGGTGCGAATCGTGCGTGATGCCGTGCTCGCGGATCGAGGCGCCCTTCGCGCAGTGCGCGCCGAGGTTGATCGGCGAGTCGAACACCGGCTCCTGGCGGATCCAGACGCCGTTCTGCACCACGGCGTCGATCGAGCAGCCCACCGAGCAATGCGTGCAGATCGTGCGCTTGACCTCGATCCTGCCGCTGGTCTGCTCTTCCTTCGCCTGCGCGGCGCCGATCATCGAGAACGGCAGCTGCGCGGCAACGGCGGCACCGCTTACGCCAACGCCGGAGCGCTTGAGGAACGTGCGGCGGTCCATCGTTTTCGCCACCGCGCCCGAGAGTCTGCCCGACAGGCGTGACTGGGCAACCGCTTGGCTCGCTGCTTTGCGGGTCAGAAGCATGTGGGGCTCCCTAAACCTTGGTAGTGCGGTAGTAGTTGTTGACGTGCTCGCTCGTCTGATAGCCGCGAGTTGCACGCTTGTCGTTGCTCGCCGGAGCCGGCTCGGTGGAAGGCGCTCTCGTCGCCACGACCGCCGCGGCAGTCGCCGCGCCGCCGGCACCGAGAGTCAACAGGAAATTACGTCGCGAGAGACGCTTGCTGCGGTCGCTCATGAAGGCCCCTCCGTCGATCTAATAGTTATGCGGGTGAATTGCGCGACCGATTCTAGAGCATTTCAAAAGCCGATTGCTCCACAGAAAAGAAGGCTCTGGCCAATCGCCCGACCGATTTGTACAACGACGTGTGCTCACACTTTTCTATTGCATCGCACAATGGCTCGGCGATGGGTTGGATCCAGCGCTCGAAGAAGCGCCGCTGCTCGTCAAGGTCGCGTTGCTGCTCTGCGATCAGGTGACGCATCGCGTCGCACAGCGCCGCGATGTGATCTTCGGGCTCGGCGGCTTCGTTGCGACGTGCCAGCCCGAGCGCCGCGAGCTCCCCGCGTAGCGGTGCGAGCGGCATCTCGTTCGTGTACCGGACGGAATAAGCGCTCGCATACAGTGTGATAGGAGCGCGCCCGGTGCCGACGAAGGCGGTCTCGTATTCCTCGCGCACTGCTTCGGCATCGGCGCCCGCCGACGCCTTGGCGAGCGCACGCCAGCACTCTGCGATTATCGGATCGTCCGCTTCGAGCTCATCAGCCTGGGCTAGCGCGGCCAGCAGTCCGCCATCCGGCGCTGCGTAGAAGAGGCGCGATAGCAACGCATAGAAATTCGCCCGCGCCTGGTCCTCGGGCGACAGGCTCATTTGGGCAGATCGGTAATCTGCGCTTCCGCGCGGTTCTCCATCATGTCGACCACGCGGCAGTCGGCGCACATCTGCAGCCGCCGCACGCCGCCGGCGAACATCGAGTGGCCGGCGAGCTTGCCGAGCATGTTCTCGATCATCGGGCGCGTGCCGAACGGCTTGCTGCAGCGCACGCAGTTGAACGGCTCCGCCTCGTTCAATGTCACCGCCTCCCTGACCTGCGCGCCGAGGCCGAGCCGTGGAACCAGGCGGATCGCATCCTCCGGGCAGGTGCTCGCGCAGAGCCCGCACTGCACGCAATTCCTCTCGATGAACCTGAGCTGCGGCGTGTCGGGCGAATCGAGCAGCGCCGCCTCGGGGCAGGCGCCGATGCAGGCCTTGCACAGCGTGCACGTTTGCTGGTTCACCGTAATCGCGCCGAATGGTGCGCCCGCTGCCAGCGGGATCGCCTGCTTCGGCGTCGGCGCGTGCTTTGCGAGGTGGTCGATGGCGAAATCGAGCGTCGTGCGCTTCTCCGGCGAGAGGTTGAACGCCGCCGGCTTCGCCACCGTTGCCGCGGGCGAAAGCCTGTCGAGCTCGGCGAGATTCCTGATGAGCGCGGCATGGACGCCGGCGTAACCCAGCGCGGTGAGGACGGTCTGCGCGTACCCGAGCTGGCGCTCTAGGGCGGCAACATAACCGTCCGCAACCTTCTCGGTCACCACGATGCGAACCTGGCTCGCGCCGTAGGCAATCGCAGCGAGGACGAGGTCGATGCCGATGGAGGCGACATGGAAGCACTCGAAGGGAATCGAGCGCGCCGGCAATCCCGCGTGACGGCCGTGCGCGAGCACTGCTTTGCGCCCGTCGTCGGCGTCGTGGAAAACGATGCACGCGTCCTTGCCGCCGGCGTCGCGATAGGTATTGAGCAGCGACTTCAGGCGCAAACCGAGATCCGGCACCGGAGGATAGGCATAAGTCATCGCGCCCGACGGACACACCGTGGCGCAGCCACCGCAGCCCGCGCAGAGGTGCGGCTCGACCTTGACGTGATCGCCGTCGGCGCGGATCGCGCCGCTCGAGCAGACATCGATGCACTGGTTGCAGCCCTCGCGCCCCGAGCGGCTGTGCGCGCAGATCTTCTCGCGATAGCGGAAGAAGCGCGGCTTGTCGAACTCGCCCACGAGGCTCGCCAGCTCGCGCGCGGCGAGCGCCTGCTCGAGCGGATCATCGCCCGGTGCAAAGTACCCCTGCGGCAGCTGGTGCAGCCGGATGTGCGGCTCGCGCGAGAGGTCGAGCACCAGGTCGAACTTCTCGCTCCGCGCCACATCGCCGCGCGAGAAATCGATCGCACCGATCGCTCCGCAAGCGGTGACGCACTGGCGGTGCGCCTTGCACTTCGCCATGTCGACCTGGTAGTCGTAGCCGATCGCGTCCTCCGGGCAGGCGCGCACGCAGGCGTTGCAGCGCGTGCAGAGCTCGAGGTCGATCGGATTTTCCTGCCGCCATTCGACGTCGAACGCGCCGAGCCAGCCCTCGAGCCGCGTCACGCGTCCGGACCACACCGGATACCTGCGCTCGAGCGGCAGCTCGCCGCCCCCGCCGGTGACGAGCACGCTCACGCCGAGCTGCGATGCGAGGCGCTCGGCCCAGTCCAGTGCTGCCTTGGCCGGGCCGATGATCAGAACCTCGCCGCCAGACTTGAAGTCCACCGCGGGCGTCGGCTCCGGATCTGGCAGCGCCGCCATCGCGAGGAGCGCCGCTATCTTTGGCGTTCCTTCGCCAGGACGCGCACCCCATCCGCCGTGTTCACGGACATTGACGAATTTCAGGTTGGCGCTCGCGTGCGCCTGCTCCGCGAGATCGCTGAAAAGCGCCGCCTCCTGCGTGCACGCCACGATCACGTCGGATTCGCCGAGCGCCGCCTGATATGCCGCCGCATCCCGACGGCACAGCTGGTCGTGCACCACGATAGGCTCGCTCGACTTCAACGCCGCCGCGAGTGCCTTGGCGTCGATGCCGACCGTGCGGTTGCAGCTGCAGACCTTAAGTGTCTTGCCGTCCAGGCTCATCTTGCTTCGGTTCCCCCTCCGTCTTCTGCGCCGGCTCGGCCTCGGGCTTTTTTTCCTGCTCGCTGAAGAGCACGCTGCGCGCCTGGTTCAGCGTCGCCAGCAGCTCCGGCGTGATCGGCTCGCCGCCCGTCCAGTCGCCCGAAAACGGCTCGAACGGATCGGCCACGTTGAAATGCGGATCGCCGAAAAGCTTCTTCAGCGCCAGGCGCCGCAGATCGTCCTCCACCTTGGGATGCATGAAGCCCGCGAAATCCGATTCCGGCGTCAGGCTCTCCACGGGAGGTAAAGCGGGCGGCAGGACGGGCGCGGGCGTTTCCGGCTCCGCCGTCTTCTCGATCGGCGGCTCGCGCTTGAGACGCGACCAGCGCGAGAGGAAGGCTTCCTTTTCCTCCGACATCAGACCCGATCCTTCGGATGAAGGAACGAGCTCGGCTTGATGCGCTTCTGCGGCGGCTTCGGCCGGTAGTTCTTCTCGACCCATTCGCCGACCCAGGCAAATATCTCCGGCGGCATCTTCACGCCATCGACGAAATGGCCACCGTCGAGCCAGCGGGCCGCCTCTTCCGAGCTCACGGTCACATGCACCGGCAGCGCGTCATGGCCTTCCATGCGCCAAAGGATGAAGACGCGCGGATCGGGCGCCGTGAGGTTGAGGTAATAGCCCTCGGCCTCGTCGCGATGAAGCTCGAGCGTGAAGCCGTCGTGCAGCCACTGCACCAGGCCGGCCTGCTCAACAAGCAGCTTCTTGCCGCTTCCGGGGCTCGGCACGACACCGAACGGCTCCCAGATGAAGTCCGCCCAGCGGCTCTGCGCCGGCCTGCGCTGCATCACGATCGCGATCGGGAAAGTCGGTCTTTCCACAGCCCGGCACTATAACGCGTCTGTTATGATTTCCCCCAGAGAAACAGCACGATGAAGAAGGTCATTCCCCTCGTTTCTGCGCGCTCCAGCGCCGCGCCGTTTACCGGCGGCCCGCTGGTCGACACGCGCGCGCGGGCGATGCACGACCTTCGCATCTCGGTCACCGATCGCTGCAATTTCCGCTGCGTCTATTGCATGCCGCGCGAGATGTTCGGCGCCGATCATCCATTTCTGCCGTATAGCGCGATCCTGTCGTTCGAAGAGATCACGCGCCTCGCGCGGATCTTCGTCGGGCTCGGCGTAAAGAAGATCCGCCTCACGGGCGGCGAGCCGCTGGTGCGCCGCGAGCTGCATCGCCTGGTCGCCATGCTCGCCGAGCTGCCGGCCGAGCTGACGCTTACGACCAATGGCTCCCTCCTCGCCCGGCATGCCCGTGCGCTGAAGGATGCGGGCCTGCGGCGAGTGACGGTCAGCCTCGATTCGCTCGACGACGCCACGTTCCGCGCGATGAATGATGCCGAGTTCCCGGTCGCGAAAGTGATCGAGGCCATCGACGTCGCAGCGGCAGAAGGCCTCGCACCGATCAAGATCAACACCGTGGTGAAGCGCGGCGTCAACGACCAGGACATCGTGCGCATGGCCGAGCGCTGGCGCGGCACCGGTCACATCGTGCGCTTCATCGAATTCATGGATGTCGGCAGCACCAACGGCTGGCGCATGGACGATGTCGTGCCGTCCGCAGAGGTGGTCAAGCGCATCTCCGCGCACTGGGCGCTCGAGCCCGTCGATGCCCACTATGCGGGCGAGGTGGCCGAACGTTGGCGCTATGTCGATGGCGCCGGCGAGATCGGCGTCATCTCTTCGGTCACGCAGGCCTTCTGCGCCTCCTGCACGCGCATGCGGCTCTCCACCGAGGGCTCGCTCTTCACTTGCCTGTTCGCCGACGCGGGCCACGACCTCAAGGCGCTGCTGCGCGCCGGCGCAAGCGATGAGGATCTGCGCAACGAGATCGCCGCGGTGTGGCAGCGGCGTGCCGACCGCTACTCCGAGATCCGCACCGCCGAGACGGCGAAGCAGCGCAAAGTCGAGATGTCCTACATCGGTGGCTGATTACCGGCCACAGCTGACGAACGCCGCCAGGCCGGCGACGTTCGAAGTCGAGGCGTACAACGAGCGCGGCGAGATGGTGCCGACCTCGATCGCCGGCGAGCATCCCCTCACGCTCTATGTCGACAAGCGCGAGATCGTCACGCTGATGACGCTCGGCCACGCGCCCGAGGCGCTCATCATCGGCTACCTGCGCAACCAGCGGCTCGTGCAGTCACTCGAGGAGATCCGCTCGGTGCAGGTGGACTGGGAGACGGAGTCCGCCGCCGTGACGACGACGCACGGCCGCGAGCTCCAGCTCGGCAAGCGCACCGTCACTTCCGGCTGTGGGCAAGGCACGGTATTCGGCGAGCTGATGGAAGAGATCGACCAGGTCAAGCTGCGCGACGACGTCACGCTGACCGACGAAAATCTCTTCGTGCTGCTCGACAACGTGCGCCGCCACGAGACGATCTACAAGCAGGCGGGCGCGGTGCACGGTTGCGCGCTCGCCGACACGCAGGGCGAGATCCTGATGTTCGTCGAGGACGTCGGCCGGCATAACGCGGTCGATGCGATCGCCGGCTTCATGTGGCTCGACGGCATCGACGGCGCCGACAAGGTCTTCTACACGACCGGCCGCCTGACGTCCGAGATGGTCATCAAGTGCGCCCAGATGCGCATTCCTTTCCTCGTCTCGCGTTCCGGCCTCACGCACATGGGGCACGAGATCGCGCGGAAGGTCGGCATGACCATGCTCGGCCGCGCGAGCGGCAAGCACTACCTCGCCTTCAGCGGCAAAGAACGGCTGAAGCGAACCTCGACGCAGCCGGCCACAGTAGCTTAGGCGGTAATCGGCTTGGCGACGGGTCGCGCGGGGAAGAAGAGCGACGCGGCCAGCATCCCGGCGGCGAGCATCGCCAGCACCAGGAAGACGTTGCGGAATCCCCCCTCGGTACGGTGCAGTAGCGCGATGAGCGGCACGGCGATCGCCGCCACGCCCAACGACACCACGTAGCGCACCGCGAGCACGCGCGCGCGGTATTCGTCGGCGCAATATTTGCCGACGATCGCGTCATTGAGCGGGATCTGGCCGAACACGGCGAGCATCATGGCGAACGCGCCGGCGAGCATTGCCCAGCCCTGGAGATTCGCCGCCAGCGCCAGCAACGGGATCTGCACGAGCGCGATGCCGATCATCAGACGCCGCAGCTCGAAGCGGTCGATGAGCGCGCCCATCGCGAGCTGCGCGAATGCGGCCATGGAATACACCACCGCCACCAGCGCGCCGATGCCGAGGTTGGTCTGCGTGAGGCTGCGCAGCCGCTCGTCGAACACCTTCGGCATCGCGACCGTCGTCGAGTTGAAGATCACGCCGCCGCAGGCCGTGGCGACCAGCAGGATCGCGAAGATCCGCGTCATCGTTCGCTGGTCGATGTGCAGGCCGATCGACTTCGAGGTTTTCTTCACCGGCCCCGGATCCGGCACGACGAGGAGGAACGCGACGCCGATCGCCATCGCCATGATGCCCGGCACGAAGAACGCGGCGCGCCAGCCCCACAGGTCCATCAGCGCCCCCGAGATCAGCGCCGCGGCCGCAAGGCCGAGGTTGCCCCACAGGCCGTTCCAGCCGAGCGCGGCACCGAGCTTCGTCGGCGCGGCGACCAGCATGGCGATGCCGACCGGGTGATAGATCGCGGCGAAGATGCCGACGACGGTGAGGCCGAGGCCGACCTGCCATTGCGTGCTGGCAAAGCCGGTGAGGAAGAGCGCAGCGCCGATGCCGAGGAAGAAAACCACCATCATCTTGTAGCGGCTCCAGTGATCGGCGAGCCAGCCCGCCGGCAAAGCGAAGGCGCCGAAGGCGATGAAGCCGCCCAGCGTAAGCGGCAGCAGCTCGGAATACGGCTGCTGCCACTCGCGCGCGAGCGCCAGCACGACCGTAGGAAAGACAAGCATCGCCAGATGGTCGACGAAGTGCCCGAGATTGAGAAATGGCGCGAGCCAGCGGCTCTTATTCATGGGTCGAAGCTTAACCGTAAAATCTTCCGATGCAGGGAATCAGCGGCATCGTGCTCGCGGGCGGCCTGGGACGGCGCATGGGCGGCGTCGACAAAGGCCTGCAGATGCTGCGCGGCAAGGCGATGGTGGAGCACGTGCTCGCGCGTCTCACGCCGCAGGTGGACGAGATCGTGATCAACGCCAACCAGAATCTCGAGCGCTACGGCGCCTTCGGCCACCGCGTGGTGCCGGATCGCGTCGGCGGCTTCGCCGGGCCCCTGGCCGGATTGCATGCCGGACTGGCCGCCGTTTCGCAATCGCTCGCGGTGACCGTGCCTTGCGACTCGCCATTCCTGGCCTCCGATCTGGTGGCGCGTCTGCAGCAGCATTTGGGCGCCAATGACCTGGCGGTAGCGAAGACCGGCGACCAGCCGCATCCGGTATTTGCGCTCGTGCGGCGCTCCGTCGCCGGCAACCTGGAAGCGTTTCTCGCCGGCGGCGGACGCAAGATCGATGCGTGGTATGCATCGCTCAAAGTCGTCGAAGTCAACTTCGGCGACGAGGCCGACGCCTTCCGCAACATCAACACCCTCGAAGAGCTCGGCCGCGCATGAGAAAAGGGGTCAGAGCAATTTTCTTGAAACAAATCGATCGCGCCTCGTGGTCGCTTTGTAAGCGGAAAATTGCTCTGACCCCTTTTCCCGAGAGGGTCGCATGAGCGCCATCAAGAAGATCGTCAGCTGCCTCGACGGCTACGATCCGGACGCATTGCACGTCGACAAGGCACGTGAAGCCATGCGCGCCTGCATCACGCCGATCGCTGCCGATGAGAAAGTCCCGGTGCGCGCAGCGCTCGGCCGTGTGCTGGCCGAGGAAATCGTGCCGGGCATCAACGTGCCGTCGCACGACAACTCGGCGATGGACGGCTATGCGGTTCGCTTCGCCGATATTGAGCCACCGCGCGACCAGCCACTTGAGGAGATCGGCATCGCGCTCGCCGGCAAGCCGTTCAACGGCACCCTCGGCGCCGGCGAATGCGTGCGCATCATGACGGGCGCGGTGATCCCGGCCGGAGCGGACACGGTCGTCGTCCAGGAGGTGGTGAAGCGCGAAGGCAACCGCGTCATCGTGCCGCCAGGACAGAAGCGCGCACAGAACGTACGCTATGCGGGCGAAGACCTGAAGATCGGCCTGCCCGTCCTCTCGCCGGGCAAATGCCTGCGCCCGGCGGAACTCGGCCTCATCGCATCGCTCGGCATCGGCGAAGTACGCGTGCGCCGCAAGCTCCGCGTCGCGTTCTTCTCCACAGGTGATGAGCTCGCCTCGATCGGAGCCAAGCTGAAAGACGGCGAGGTCTACGATTCCAACCGCTACTCGCTGCACGGCATGCTCGAGCGCCTGGGTGTAGAGATCGAGGACCTCGGCGTGGTGCGCGACGATCCGCGGGCGCTGGAGGCGGCGCTTGAACGCGCCGCGAAGGCCGACGCGATCATCACCACGGGCGGCGTATCGGTCGGCGAGGCCGACTTCATCAGGCAGCTGATGGCCAAGCTCGGCGAGGTGCTCTTCTGGAGGATCGCCATGCGGCCTGGCCGGCCCATGGCCTTCGGCCGCATCGGCAACGCCTACCTCTTTGGACTGCCGGGGAATCCGGTCGCCGTGATGGTCACCTTCTACCAGTTCGTGCGCGACGCCTTGCTGCACCTCTCCGGCCGGCGCGACGACTATGCAATCCCGCTCTTGAGCGCCACGGCAGCGGAGAACTTGCGCAAGGTGCCCGGTCGCACCGAATATCAGCGTGGCGTGCTGTTCAGAGAGGCCAATGTATGGAAGGTGCGCATCACCGGCCAGCAAGGGTCGGGGGTGTTGCGCTCCATGGCGGAGGCGAACTGCTTCATCGTGCTCGAGCACGAGCGCGGCACCGTCAGGGCCGGTGAACCGGTCCGCGTCCAATTGATGGAGGGGTTGGCATGAACCCGATTCACCCGGCGCTGGCGCGCCTCGCGCGCTCGGCCGAGCACCAGGACTTCGCCGAGCTCGAGGAAACGCTGCACGTCGCGTTGCGCAAGCCGACCTGGCTGAGGCCCGAGCACCGCGTCGGCGATCCGAAGGGCTACATGCGGCACCTGCTCTACATCGATCCGAAGGACACCTTCGTCATCACCGCGATCACCTGGCTGCCCGGGCAGGTGAGCGCCGTGCACGGGCACCACGTCTGGTGCATGTACGGCGTCGCCGAGGGCGAGCTCACCGAGGACCAGTTCACCGAAGACCTCGGCGTCAGCCGCACGCTCGTCTACCGGCCGGGCGACCTCGCCGACCGCGACCTCGAGCAGAAGATGATCCATCGCGTGGCGAACCGCGGCGGCAAGCGGGTCGTATCGCTGCACCTCTACGGCATCGCGGCCGACCACCTGACGACCGGCATCAACCGGGTCTACCGCACTTAGGACACGCCGCTTCTGTCGACCCACCAGCTGACGAGTTCGGTGGCGATGAGACGGTCGCGCTCTATATTTCCTTTAAGTCCCATTTGGACCGTCGTCAGACCATAGAGGTGTCGGGTGAGGTCCTCGACGCTCGCCCCCGTCTGCAACTTTCCGAGAATGCCGGGGGCATAGGAGTCATATTCGCCGATGCCTATTAGGATTCCATCGCCGCAGGATTGCCTCGATCACGCTGATCTGTGCTCGAGCAGCTGGGTCCACTAGATCGCCATGACGCGCGCGAGCTCGAGGAGGCTCGCATCGGCGGGACGCATCTTTCCCGCAACCTCCGTAAGCGGCGTGACGGCCACTTCTCCATTGATGATGCCGGCCAGGACGCCATGCTTGCCTTGTGCAAGCGTGTCGACCGCCGCCGCGCCCAGGCGCGTCGCAAGCACGCGATCGGCCGCGCTCGGAATGCCGCCGCGCACGACGTGACCCAGGCGCGTCACGCGCAGGTCGAAGCCGATCGACTTGCGATGCGCGCCGTAGTACTCCATCAGCTCGTGCACGCCGCACTTGGCGCCTTCGGCGATGACCGCCAGGGCATGCGTCTTGCCGCGCTGGTAAGCGGCGCGCAGGCGCTCCGCGACGTCCGCCGGCTTCAATTCGTGCTCGGGCAGCGCGATCACCTCCGCGCCGCCCGCGATGCCCGCCATGAGCGCGATGTAGCCGCAATTGCGACCCATCGTCTCGACGGCAAAGGCGCGCTTGTGCGAAGACGCGGTCGTGCGCAGCCGGTCGATCGCCTCGAGCGTGATGTTGATGGCCGTGTCGCAGCCGATGCTCACGTCGTTGCCGTAGAGATCGTTGTCGATGGTCGACGGCACGCCGACCACCGGGAACCCTTCGCGCGCCAGACTCGCGGAGCCGGACTGCGAGCCGTTGCCGCCGATGACGACGAGCGCGTCGATGCCGCGGGCCCGCAGGTTGGCCAGCGCCCTGGCGCGGCCCGCGGGCTCGGCGAATTCCGGGCAGCGCGCGCTGCCGAGCACGGTGCCGCCGGACTGGATGATGCCGCCGACGTTGCGCGCCAGCATCTGCTCGAAGGCCGCATCCAGCAGGCCCTGGAAGCCGTTGCGCACGGCGTCCATCTCCCAGCCGCGGGCCAGGCCGCCTCGCGTCACGGCGCGGATCGCGGCGTTCATGCCGGGCGCATCGCCGCCGCTCGTCAGGACTGCAATCTTTTTCAAGCTGCGCATTCTAATGATCCATGCCCAAGAGCCTTAAGCAGATTCGCGAGGCAGCGCGTGCCTGCCAGGACTGCCCGCTGTGGGCCAACGCCACGCAGACGGTGTTCGGCGCCGGCGACCCGCATGCGCGCGTCATGCTGGTGGGCGAGCAGCCGGGCGACGAGGAGGACAAGAAAGGCCTGCCCTTCGTCGGACCCGCCGGACGGCTCCTCGACTGCGGACTCGAGGCGGCGGGCGTCGACCGCGAGCATCTCTACGTCACGAACGCGGTGAAGCATTTCAAGTGGCAGCTGCGCGGCAAGCGGCGGCTGCACAAGACGCCGGCACAGCGCGAAGTCGACGCGTGCCATCAATGGCTCGAGCAGGAGATCGCCACCGTCAAGCCGCACGTCGTCGTCGCGCTGGGCTCGACGGCCGCGAAAGCCGTCATCAGCAAGGACTTCAAAGTCTCCATCCAGCGCGGCCAGTTCGTTGAAAGCCCTCTCGCCCCGTTCGTGTTCGCGACCCTGCACCCGTCGGCGCTCTTGCGCCTGCGCGAGGATGAGGAGCGCGAGATCGCGTTCAAGCAGTTCGTGAAAGACCTGTCGCTCATCAAGAAAGCGCTCGTGCGCTAGCGAGACCCGGCACGGCGGCGTACAGTTTCGCTGGCCCTGAGGGAGGCACCATGACCCGACCTCTGCTTGCCGCGCTGGTTCTCCGCACGCCGGCGGCGAACGCCGCCGAAAACCTCGACGTCGCGCCGATCGGCACGGCAGTGACCGGCGCCTTTGAGCTCGGCGGAAAACTGATTCCTCTCCCTGAAGGTAAATTCGTGCTCGCGGCGCGGACCGTCAGCGCGCCCCCAATGCTCGGCAGCGGCGACATTTCGAAGCCCCGTCCACAGATCGCGCATGTGTTCCTGGCGCAGATCGAGCCGTGCAAGAAGCAGGACGCGCTTTATCGCGCGGATCTGACAGGAAGCCCTGGGGAGGACGAGAACTGCCTGCTCGTCGATCACGTGATGCCGAATTTCGGTCCGCGCGCGCAGGGTATCTGGAAGGATGCGGGCGCGTGGCTCGTGAGCCAGAACGTGCAGCTCCCGGTTGGCGTGATGATCACCGCCAACGTAACGCGCTCGCAGAGATCGCAGTTTGTCGCGGCCGCGTATTCCTTCAACCCGCGCATGTATGGCTGCAAGGCCCCGATCTCGCGATCATGGGCCGAGAGCCCGTGGCACAGGAAGGCAATCAATGAGGACCCGCAGCGCGTGCGCTTCGTCGAAAGCGTCACGGCAGGGGGCCAGGTGGTGCAGCCTCATTCGACGCGCTCGTTGCCGGCCGAGAATCGAAGGTCGAGAAGACGCCGGCAATCCACAACTGCGCGGCTGCGCAAGTCGCCCTAGGTCAAACGCCATAGCATCGCGGCGCCGCGCACGCCGCTCGCATCGCCATGTCTTGCGGGCACGAGCGCGGTCGTGATGGTCTGCGCGTAGACGTAGCGAGGCAGAAGGCGGGGCACGGTCGTGTAGAGCCGCTGGATGTTTGAGAGCCCGCCCCCCAGCACGATGACATCGGGGTCGAGGAAGTTGATCACCATTGAGAACGCCCGTGCGAGCCGGTCCTCGTGCAGCTCGTTGGCGAGCTCCTCGCCGCGCGCGGCGATTTCGCGCTGCAGCGCCGGTCCGGCGACGAACTGCTCGATGCAGCCGGCGCGACCGCAGTAGCACGGCGGTCCGGGATGCTCGTCGCGAGTCATCCACGGCAGCGGCGTATGGCCCCACTCGCCCGCGATCGCGTTGTGTCCTTGCAGCACCTTGCCGTCGACGACGATGCCACCGCCCGCGCCCGTGCCGAGGATCGCGCCGAACACCACCAGGGCACCACGCGCCGCGCCGTCGACCGCTTCGGACAGCGCGAAGCAGTTCGCATCGTTGGCGAAGCGCACTTCCCGTCCGAGCTTTTCCTGAAGGTCGTGCTGCAGCCGGCGGCCGTTGAAGGGCGTGTTGTAGGCGTTGAACACGCGCCCGCTCTTCGGCGAGAGAGTGCCCGGCATGCCGATGCCGACGCTGCAGCGCACACCGGCTTCGCGTTCGGCTTCAGCGATGACGCGCGCGAGCTCGTCAAGTGCAGCGTCGTAGCCGGTGTGCGGCGTCGGCACGCGCCGCCGGAGATGCTCGGCTCCGGCTTCGTCGAAGATCGCGACCTCGATCTTCGTGCCGCCGAGGTCCACCCCCATCCTCATATCAGGCCGAGCTGGCGGAGCTCCGATTTGCCGTACGCGTAGAAGATCGGCGCGGCGACCAGGCCGGGCAGGCCGAACGCCGCGTCGAAGACGAGCATCGCACAGAGGAGCTCCCAGGCGGAAGCCTTGATCTCGCCGCCGACGATGCGCGCATTCAGGAAGTACTCGAGCTTGTGGATGACGATCAGGAAAGCGAGCGAGCCGAGCGCCACGCTGAACGAGACCGACAGGCTGACGACGACGATGATGGTGTTCGAGATCAGGTTGCCGATCACGGGGAGCAGACCGCAGAAGAAAGTGACGGCGACCAGCGCCTTCGCGAACGGCATCTCCACCCCGAGCATCGGCAGGACGGCGATCAGGTAGATGCTGGTCAGCACGGTGTTGACCGCGGAGATCTTGACCTGCGCGAACACGACCCAGCGGAAAGCCTCCGCCAGCGTGCGCACGCGCTCGCCGCCCTCGCGCAGGAGCAGGCTCTTTTCGCCCGTGCCGCGCGCCTCGCGAAAGCAGATGATGGCGCCGATCACCATGCCGATCAGGATGTGCACCAGGCCGACGCCAAAGATGC
>Ga0137407_10000030_pt1 | contig 128943 bp, 119 predicted proteins | sample CZOMad2_2_16fung_FD_108410 | JGI IMG/M metagenome (GOLD analysis project Ga0137407, IMG submission 108410) | Vadose zone soil fungal communities from Angelo Coast Range Reserve, California, USA - CZOMad2_2_16fungal (Illumina Assembly) | ecosystem: Environmental > Terrestrial > Soil > Vadose... | reverse complement strand
TCGCTTCCTTTTGGGCAGTTTGGCAAATCAATTCTGGAGTTACATTGCCGCCCAAGGCGGCAATTCTCTCCCCGGACTTGCACCAGATGGCAAAATTGGTTCTCCTTGTATCTATTCCGAGGGATTCTGCTGTTGCGAGACAGTCTTTCACCCTCGCTCAGAATTTAGATGCGTCGACCCTGTTCTCCGTATAAAGCTTCAGGATCATGCTGTCCCCAGGGCAAACGCATCTTAATTTTCGACTCCGAGGAGATGGAGAATGTACTGGTGGTCCCAAGCGGCCAGTAGGTGTTTGCCGTGGATGCCGAGTTTGCAGGTTTTGTCCTGCTTGAGCAGGCTCAGAGCGATGCGGTTCACCACGGAGAAGTTCTGGGCAGCATGGCCCGAGCGTTTTTGGCTGAGGTCCTCGCCAAAGGCCACGTCAAGCACCCTGTGCAGTTTTGTTTTCGATGCTCCAGTATCGGCGAATGGCTGCTGATGTAGTAGCGGATCTCGCGCTCAGGTATGCCGGTGGCTTTGTGGAATCGTTCAGCCTGATGCGCACCAGACTGCGGAGCGCAGCCCACTCCGCAGGCTTTTCCAGCAAGCTCAGGTCACCGAACACCGAACAGGTGCGGCGTTCGACGCGTCCATAACCGCAGTCGATCTGCTCCGAGACGGCGGCAGCCAGCACCTGGAAGGAATCCTTGATGTCGTCCAGCAGCAGTGGCTGGTTCTCCTTCACCGCCAGAATGTAGTCAGCCTTCTTCCCCGCGATCTTCTCAGCAGTGGCCTTTTGACAGCCCATGGCGTCGATTGTCACTACCGTCCCGCTCAACTCCAGGGCCCGAAGCAGCTGGGGAATCGCAGTAATCTCGTTGGACTTGTCATCGACCTTACGTTGGGCCAGCCCATGTTGTTGACGTTGGCCCAGGCAGAAACCAGATGCACGATGGCTTTGCCATCTGCCTGGCGCGTGCCTCTGAACGCGTTGCCGTCGATGGTCACCACTTCTCCCACCGTCAACCGGGCAATCGACGTCACCCATTTCGATTTTGTTCGGCTTGCGTGACGTACCGAAGGGGTTCATCCAGCAATTTGCCGAAAGGCTGGTTGAGAAATCTTTGCGCGGGTCCGTGGAGTTAGTGAGTCTTCACATATTGAGGCGGAGGAACAAGATGATGAGCTCACCTCAAAATTGCACCGACGCGAGATGGGTCGAGCAAAACTCAAAGATATGAGAAGTGATCTTACACACAAGCCAAAAAATAGCTACAAGTGGCCAAGACTACTGGACGAGTCGATGTGCGTGACTCGCATACGTGAGTTTGCTAGATATGCTCCGTCTAGATTTTAATCATCCTTACACTGCGGTTCGCAGATCGGGCCTACGGGATGGTATGAGCAATTCGTCGGCGAGATATGTTAGGCCAGATGGTGGTTGCGCACCCGCGGCAGACTGGCAGCGGTGACTGTGGTGGAAAAGGCGTTGGGTTTGTACCGGCTGAATACTGCGATCTAATCGTCTGCATTTTCACGGGAAGCTGGTGGAGTAAAAAACCAGGCGCAGCTGAAGCTGGATAAAACCCTGAGAGGGGGCGGAAGCAGGACGTGAGCATCACCAAAGTTAGAGACACCACAATCGGAATCGGCGCTGGTGTTTGCCGGAACACGGTTGCCTATCGAAGGCGGCCGCCATCGTTGGGGCCAGCGTGATTGCAAGGTCATTTAGTGCGTTTTATCGCTTTTATGTTTCGTGTGTCCAGGCCAGGGCTCGGGCTGGACGTCGCGCGTGCAGACTTCTTCGTGCTCAGAGCGTGACAACGATCTTTAGGTCAGAGTCAGCGCAGGGTCAGTCAAATGTTCAAACTGACCCAGTGCTTCAAAAGCCGACGTTTGCGCCCCGTTTCTTCGGCATGATAGCAGACAGCGCCGCCTTCTTTGCCGCGATCCGAGTGTGCGAATAGTGCTCCAGCATTTCCCGTCGGACATGGCCTGCGATGGCCATCACGGTGTTTTCCGGAGTCCCTGCCTCCAGCAACTTGGTGATGATCTGATGACGTAGATCATGCGGAGTAATGCGGAAGGGAATGATCTCCTGCTCAATAGCCGAGTCCACCAATTTCTTCCAGATCTTCTTGAGCCATGATTCTGAAGTTGGCCGGGTGGGATCATAGAAGTTGCGCTTCACTCGGAAGGGAAAAATGTAGTGGTCTGGTTGGGTGGCGCCGAGCGATGAAGCGCGGTCCAGCATGCGCCGCATTTGCTTTACGCCAACTTCATTCAGCCAGATTGTCCGTGGCCGGTATTGGTTCTTGCCGTCCGGGATGTAAAGAATTGGGTCTTCCTGGTCAAGCAGCACATGCTTGAGCTGCAACATTCGCAACTCCACTCCCGAAGCCGATGTGTTGCTGGTCAGGCTCGCCACCCAGTAGGCCAGCGCCCAGTCATAGTTTGATGCCGCTAGTTTAAAGAATGCATCTTCCTGCTCTTCAGTAAGAACCTTGGGTGGATGCCATTTTGGAGTCTTAAGGGGCTTGTAGTGCTCCTGTATAGGCTTCCACAAATTGGCTTTGCGCAAGATCTGGGAGACTGCATTCAGGTCATGGTTAACAGCAGTAGGATGATATTTTTTATTATTCCTTCTTTGATATTCTTCAAAGTGGCCAATGTGGATCTCTTTGAGCTTCAAGCCTGAGAATCCATGGTTGGCTCGGTGCAAATAATCGTGATAGGACTTAATAGTTTTCGGTACGGTATATAGTTTCTTTGATTCAAGCCATTCTTCGGCGGCATGCTCAAAAGTAAGTTCGGCAAACTGCGTGGCGCTGAGCATTGTCTTAATTGTCCTCTTACATTTCTGCGGTTAGGGCCCAAAGGGGAACCCAAAAGTAGCCTATTCGCTTTTCCTTCGCAACCACAAAATCTAGTGGTTCTGAGTTGCTCGGTGCCCCAAATGTAGCAGAGTTTTATTATGTTATGCACATCTTTTGTTGACGACTTGTGAATGAGGAAGTTAAAGATTAAAAAACTGCAATGTTCAAACATGTCATGAACAGTAAAACAAAGTGACAAGCTAAAGGCAGTTGGTTTCCGCTGCTAAGAGTGCAGATGATATACGGTACTCAAGAAAAAATCGGTATTCTTCGCCGATCCTCGAAATGGGAGTGGCTGCGTGAGATGGTAAAGAAAGTGGTGAAATGGAATATAGTTTTGTAGATAGTATCTAGATCGTGGCTCAAGGGAAATCAGAAGGCTTGCAACACTACAGTCACACAGATTAGTCAGTAAGAATATTCACCTAACTATTAACATGTGTGTTAGTGTCGCCTTGCTATCCTTATTTAAATATAGGTCTAATGCTGTGCGTGTCATAATGCACCGCTATGACCAACGTGGTGGTGCAGTACACGGACGGTAAAATGGTGGGTGGGTGCTCGCGCGTCAGCGCCGCGTTTTCTGCGCTTTACAGTCTTTGTCTTCGTTTGTTGCCCGAAGAAATGATGGAAGAACGGCGCTTTCGGGCCGTGGAAGATATGTTCTGGAAAAAGAGTGTGACCCTATTGGCACCGGCCCAATTGTTGGTTTACTCATGGCTAAAGGGAACCAAGAGTTCTTTGGGAGCATGCATCTACTAGAGCTTTCAGCCCAATACTCTAAACGATTCTTTTCACGTGGCCCTGAAGGGGCGCACTTCCACCATCTCTCCGCGTTGAAGCGCGGAGAACAACGTTGCGAGTCTTCAGCGGTTCATACTCCAGTCGGTCCTGGCGGCGGGCCGTTCTTACCCCATCCAGCACGGATCTGATTTGCTCCGTAGAGCACGCCGACGAATCCGCCAAGTTCAATCAGCGCCGGCAGAACGTGATTGTGATGGACCAGCGCGGTCACCCATCCGCAAGCAAAGGCGACGACCACGGCTGTGGCCACGCGTGAGAAGCTGGGCGTACCGTCCGGCTCAGAGAACACTCCGCGCCAGAATCCGGCGAAGCCTTTGAAGTTGTCATGCATGGGGTCACCTGTACTCGAGAGTTTCTCAAGACCGTTTGATGGCGCTGTTCTTACTGCACAGCTGGCGGTTGTGCAACATAGTTGACGTGGTTCAGACAGTTCCAATCAATCCACGCTTGTGTAGCACGGGCGTTCTTATCTTGCCTGTGTACTTTTATGATCTTCTCAGAGATAAAACGCGGAAGACTGCACTCACGTTCCCGCTGTCGGTACCACTTTAATGTCATGACTCGGCGAGCTGGCTGTCCGTTTCCCGCACTTCCACATCCATAAGCATTTTGCCGCGCGATATCTTGGCGGCTGCAGATTATAGAGCGTAGCAAAGGCGGATTCTAATTGTGCAATGTAAGCGTCTTTAGCTTTGATAGCGTCAAGCCGCGCTGCGCCCACCTGGTCAGACGCGGCTGTGTTTTTTTGCTCCGCGGCAATCTTCTCCTCTTCCGTCTGAATCTGTTTCTGGCACAGCGGATACTGTGTAACGCATCCGGCCAGCGCGCGCTCTTCCACGGGAAGATAGCCGGCGGAGTTGTCGCCCGCGGCACGCAGGTTTAGCGCGCTGACGACGTATCCATGCAGATCGGCGTCGGGAAGCGCGGCCACTTTGCTTTCACCAGCAGTGTGCTGCTTGGCCAGGTCGCCCAGGAAGCCAGCGAGTTTTTGCAGCGTGTCCTTTGCGGATTGGCGCTGTTTTGCGGCGTCGGCCAGGGCGCCGTTGGCTTTGTCGACCACCGACTGCATGTCTTTGCGGTCCTGCTGGCGGGCCTTTTCCAATTCTTGTTGCTGCGATTGTGCAGCCTCATCACGTCCGGCGCGTTTGCCTTCGGCCAGAAAGTACGCTCGGATGCCCAAGGCAAGCGCGGCCACCAGAGCAACTTCAATCCCGAGCTTGGCCCACTTGTTGCCGAGGAAGGGAACCAACGCGGTGAGCATCACAGCCTCCGGCGGATAACGGCATCAATCTTCTTTTCTTCCGTCTCAATCTCGCCGGCGATCTTTGCCGCGCGCGCCTTCAGGGTGGCCACCTTTGCATGGCCGTAACTCTGGAACCAGCCAAAGAGCGCAAGAATGCGGTTTTTCAGACAGTCAATGAAATTGTATCCCACTTGGTCTTCACTGGTGCTGGTGAGCAGCCCGCCAAGCGCAAGAAAAAGAAGTGCCACAAGAAAATTGACGTGCAAGGTGATCGCGAACAGGGCCACCAGAACTACCAAGCTAATGAAGAGTACAAATCGGAGCATAGGTCCCCCTTGGATGTTTGAAGTTGGAGGTTGTGAAATAGAAGGCCGATCAAGAGAACAGAGCGTGGCATCTGCGACTGTTCCTGGCAAGCCGCAAAAAAACTAAAGCTGGACCACAGCCGTCCTCGGCTGCGTTTTCTTTGTTTGCCCAGAAAAATCAGCGCAGAAGGGAAAGAAGTCGAAACATCCAAAGGATGTTGATTGCAATGATGGGGACAGAGAGTTATTGTGAGATTTCTCGTTTCGATTATTTAAGCCGATCTTATACTGCGGCGCGACGCAGCCATCCGTCCAGGTTCACGGCTTGTGAGGGGTTCACCCCGACGATGTGCCGATAGTAGGCATCAGCGAAAGCCCGGAGAGTCTTGAGCACATCTGCTGGATCTAGACTGTTGAGATGCAACAGTGTTGTGGAACCGATAACGCCGTCTTCGGTCAGTCGAGTCGCAGGTGGAAGCGCCTGTGCTCCAGTGATGGAGAGCACAAAATTCACCGCACGTTGAGACAGGATAGCAGCCTGATGCACGCCCATGTTTACGCCCATATCGAAGATCTTCGATGCAACAGCTTGAGCTTCAACGTCGTCCAGACTGAGCGGCCTCCAGTACTGCTCCAGTTCAATTGTTTCAGCTTGGGCGCGAGCTTCGTCGGCCGGACCAGTCCAGAATTCTTCCGGCAGACCGGGATGGAACTTGTTCGCGATGCCGAAGCGCGTGCGGCCTCCGGCGTCATGCGTAACTTTTCCCGGGTGCTGGGGATCGTCTTCAAAGCTCATGGTGTGTTCAAATGCGAGTGCGAAATCGGACATGGCGATGCGTTCCTCCAAATAGATTTCAGTTTGCTCCGGCTCCGCTACGCTTGTCCGGATAGAGGTGCTGGATGACAGTGGGCTCATAACCTTCCGGATAGACAATCGAGCCATTAATGTGACGGTGCGGGGGAAAATCTTTCAGTACAGTAAAGACGCGGTTGGCGGCGCGGATTACGTATCCCGCAGCGGTCATGATGGTAAGCAGTTCTGCGGTATGGAACGTCAAATCAAAGTTCATGGGTAACCTTTTAAATGCCTAGATTCTTCGACTCGCCCTTATCCGCACTCCACAACAGCGCGAATAGAGCTGCGTTCTAGCGACTCCCGGCGCTGGAGACTTGGGCACATCGCTCAGAGTGACAGCTTAAAGAGGAATCATGAAGAACGTATAAGTTCACATGCACACTGCAAATGCTCTTAAATCCGCCCTTTGCAAAAACCAAAAGCTCAAAGGATGGTACAGTCCTCACGTCCCCGTTGATGTTATGTGGTATCTATGCAGGGCGTTGCTTGAGGATCCCGTTCCGGATTTGGGTTTGAATGATTCTGTGTCCACCACCAGGCGGAGGCGTGAACGTGACGGTGATGCGCATGAAATCAACTCCAGCGGTGGTACTTGAAGAGCCTGTAACTTCATTGCAACTAATTTGTACTCCGAAGCTAGAAGCGTTGATGTTAGAAGGAGCCCATGCAGTTCCCCATAATGTCGTACTGCCGCCATAGGTATCAATACCTCCCGCGCTCAACCATGTATTGCCGATACCAGTGTGTCCTAGGTTGCTTCCTGTCGCTGCACCGCCTTTGAGAATCGTCACGTCCACATCAGCAGGAGCTCCAACTCCGGAGACCGTTTTTTTGAAAATCTCAACCGTGATGCCGTTGATAGTAGATCCGGCTGCAATGGAAAACCCAAAGTTAGTTCCCTGTAACTCATTGGAAGCACCACCAGTCGCTAGCAGAACCGTGGCAAACGTACCATCGTTCGCAGTGATGTTGCTGGGGTTTGACCAGCAAAATGTTGTGCCCCCGTCGCAGCCTCCGGAAGTACCACCCGTACCGGCTAGGGTTGGGCCTGCGCTTGTTGCGAATGCCAGCGCAACACACACCAGCAGAAGAAAGAGAGTGAGGGTCCGCTTTCTCACATCGACCTCCGAATCGTGAATGCCACGTTTAAGACCTTTACCGTGGCGGTTGAGGTGTCGGTATTATCGCGTCCAAATTTTATGTGTAGCACATTTCCCGCTGAACATCCGGTCATCGTAATTGTGGTTTGCGAAGTGATATTGATGGCATTCCAGAGGCGTCTGTTCGTTTTCATCGCGGACCTTGGGATCGTTCAGCAGATACTCATAGTGCAGCGTGAATTCCCAGATGGGGTTCTGGAAGTTCTGTATGCGCACTTCGCGTCCAGCCAATGACTCCTGGATTTCCGTATTGAAAGTGGGTGCCTTGGTGATGTCCCAGGCCAGCCCGCGAATTTTGGGGAACAGGATATTGCTCACTTGATGCCTTTTTGTAAGGAAATAAAAAAGCAGCCCGCAGGCTGCTTGATGGAAGTCTTATTGTCCGCTTCAGCGCGGTGGTCTACTTGAGGGACGCGTTCAGCACCTCGACGACTTTTGCTGTCACGCTTTTGCCGCTCTTGTGGGCGCACTCTTTGTCCCAGAGCGGAGTAAAGTCCTTGTCCGTGTAGTTCTTGAACTCTCCGGTGTCTGTCAGGACCGCCTGGCCCACTTTCATTTCGCCATGCTTGTCGCGGGCGTGATACGCATAGCACACGGTGTTGTTTTCCATCACACCAATGGCATTGAATTCAAGACTGCTGGGATACGGCGTCATGGACATGATCTGTCTCGCGCCAATGGCTCCCAACAGAAGCGATCCTTCCTCCTGTTTCTCCGGAGAAAGGGAAGACGCCGTCTCGGTTTTCTGCTGCTGCGGCGTGGCGCTGGGTTGAGCGGATGAACTGGTGTCCGGCGGCTTGGACGCGGAGGAACTTTTGGGCGCCGGTGGCACCAACATGCTGAGGACAATTAGTCCTACAAAAACGCCTGCGACCACCAGCAAAATTGTTTTGACGCGGCTTTTCTTCTTAGCCGGTACAGCAACTGGCGGTGTTCCCGCGGGTGCGACATCCGCCGCGCCGCACGCATGACAAACGCCCGTACCTTCGTTCAGCGCTGCACCACACTTCCTGCAAAATGCCATGGCTATGGCCTCCCTGGCGGAGGATTATAGCGTAGGAGTAAGAAAAGCGAAAGGCCACTGGGTACAATGGTAGTGGCTAGAAAAAAGGTCGTTCCTAGTCGCGGTTATTCGCTCTCGCCTTGTATCCAGTAAGACGCTTGTTTGCGCCCTTCATTGCGTTGTGAGAGCACTGCCTTGCAATGTGATTGCCCCCTCTGCAATTGTTACATTCAACGCTATGCGTGCTACATTCTGCCACTCTTCCTGACCTTCCTGTTTGAAATCGACAGTGAAATGATACACGCCTGGACCAACGAGACTAATCCCGGATCGACGGGTGACTATCCGGGAGCGAAAGAAGGAAGTCAAGTCGATGGCAAACTGTGTGGTATCCAACAACGCTCCGCCCGGATCGTTCAGAACTATCCTGCCAGTTCCTCGTTCGCCCTGATTCGGATCAGACCTGTACCATGTGCTCACAAAGTCAGTCTGGACAGGAGCCATGGTCGGAAAGGCCGTACCTGGTGGCGCGTTGATCTGCTCAAGCACCTCAACCAATGTGATGTTTTTGCTTGTCGGGTCGGTGATGCAACGGCTACACAGTAAACTCCACGAATGTCGGATCATTTTCGTATCACGTCGGTTTGTTCTGAAACGGCGTTCGTTGAATAGTCGGCGTCTGTGATCACCGACTCTAAGTTATTCGTGTTCAGATTCAGAAGCTCCGATTGGAGTACTCGCCCCGCACGGATCATATCTTTTCCCGGGTCGCTTACAATGAGAACGTCCTTCCGACCAGCTCCACCATCTTTCCAGTCGGTGGCTCTTGTCATTAACTTGTGCGCTCCCGCCTCAGCGGTACCCTCCATCCAGGTACCACTAGTTACATTAAGAGCTGCTCTTTTTGCCCACCAAAGCCGCGGCGCATTCAGTGCAGCGGATGCTGCGAGCCCCGCGAGCGCCGGTTGAGATTGTGCCAGAGCCCAGATATAAACAGCAATCGCCGCATCTCGGGGATTCCGAAAACGAACGTCTTCCTGTTCCTGAATTATGGAGCCGACATGTGTCAGCAGGCGGACAGCCACGGTATAGTCAAGCAGCGAAGTGGTCAGTTCCTTCACCACTTGCTCTTGACCAGCGAGCGTGTATAGCATTTCGAGATTATTTGCTACGCCGAGATGCGCAGCAAAGTCATGAGATTCGATCTGTTGCAACGCCGCAGAAAAGCTCACCGTATAGGCTTCCTTTCGCTCCAAAACTCCAACTGGTTGCCGTAAATTGTGGGCACTTCTCCCATCTTGTGAAGGTACTCGCCGTCCTCGCCCCATTGGCTGAGCACCCAAAACTCGATCTGCGACCCGTTATGCTGCAAGCTGATATCCCGCAATTCATAGATGATCCCAACGTGCTGTGAGATGCCATTTCTTCGGTAGACAACGACATCACCCTCCATAGCTTGCACTTTTGGGATCGGGGAAAATCCATCATCGCGGAGGATAACATCGAGATGTTTGCAATCTACCATCGTTCGCCGGGACGCAAAAACCAGGCCCAAACAGTTGTACATCGCTGTTAAGGAACGACATTTAGCTGTTGGGCTGATAGCTTTCGCGAATCGAAGTGCAGCTTGGAGCCCCTCAACGGCACGCTCCTCATCGGGGCGCTCGTTCTCAATATAGGAGCGATTGGCAGTAGTAAACAATTGCAGTGCGGCACGATCACGCTCTGACCCGCGACCAATAATCATCGTCATAGTCGGCTAACAGATTCCTGTATTGGTACAACCCGATGGGAGGTATCAGTGTGCCACACAAGAGGCTTTTGGGGAAGAGACATTGGTATTCGTTTTTCTTTCGCGAAACCGATGTCGCCAGCCGGATCGTTGGTGCACCACCACGTACAAACTGCCATGCGAGGTAGTATTCCTTCCAAGGACGAAAGCACAGCCAAAGACCGATGCCACGTACATGAGAGTTATCCCTGGGGAGCATGTTTGGGGTAACAGGTTCGTTCGCTCGGATACCGGATGGCCGATATGCAGCGGGATCCGCCGCGTATCACTTCATCCCTTTTCTCTTCATCGCCTTCGTGACCAGCTCACCGATCATGTGTCCATGCCGGCCCAGAGTATCTTTGAACGAACTGGAGTCAATGGCGTTCACGTTCATATGGACGTGGACAGCGCCTGCACCTCCGCCGCCTCCGCCATCGATTACATCCCGCATCCGGCCCGCCAGTCCCGCGGGTAGGACCATTTCTTGCGCGTGCAGCATAGTCAACTGCGGTCCGGGAACCAGGTATTGCCCGCCTTCGGCGGAACCCAGGGCCACTATACCGGCAAAGGCCGCCGCCGCGGCGATCGGAGCAAGGATGTGGCCGACGTACGGCGTGCCAACGACTGAATCATAAGCATGCTTGGCCGCGGAGAAGGCTGTGCGTTCACCTTCCTTGGCATGAGACGCCTGGTTGGCTGCGTCCTGGTTTTCTCCGCACTCTCGTGGATGAACACTTCCATCAGCTTCTTCTCAATGAAAGCGGAGAGTTGTTTTTCCAGTCCTTGGAGAAACTGATTGGCCATGTCGGTGACCATCTTGGAAAAAGCCTGGGCGGCCGTCTGATTGCCGGTGATCATGCCGTTGATGAATGTGGTGAAGTAGCCGCTGATGGCCTGAAAGTATTTATGGAAAGTCTCTTTCCGCTTTTCCAGCGATTTCTTTTCCGCCGTTTCGGCATCGGCCAGCACCTTGCCGTCAATGATTTTTACTTTTGAGGTGTAACTGGCGAGAAGCCCAAGCTTCTGTAAATCCACCTGCTGCTCGAAGAACACGGCCTGCACCCCGGCGTCCTTATCACTCTTGACCACCTGGGCGTTGGCGGCGCCGGTGGCAGCAACCGCTACGGCTCCGGCCATCTGGATGGCAGCGGTACACGCGGTTTCACCCTGCTTGACAGCGGCGGTGCGCTTGGCGACGCCGTCTTTGACCTCGGTTGTTTTCTTACCTTCAACCGACACTGTGGCCGAAACAGAAGCTCCAAACTGCTCATTCGGACCCGCGGGCGCCGGTCCTTGCGCGGCTTCCAGAACTTTTTTTACGTCCGCTCCTAAAGTGGCGGCAGCTTCGCGCGCGTCTTTGGCCACATCGCCCCAGTGCATGTGAAAAAAGTCACCGATCTCTTTGGCGATGGCGTTGAAGGCATCGATGACCGGCTTGGCCATCTCAAAGATGGCGTCTTTGACTTTTCCAATCCACGATTTCAGAACGTCGAATTTCTGGACGACCCAGTCCACGGCCTCACCGACTCTCTTGAACACGGGTTGGAGGAGGTCGGCGAAGAAATTCTTGACCTTGGTGAAGGCGTCAAGCGCGATGTGGCCGATGTTCACAAACCACTGTCCCAAGTCGCGGAGTTTGTTCATGACCTGGATGACCATTCCGTTAAGCCATTCGAAGACCGGGCGGAACAGGTCTACCGTGATCTTGTTGAGTGCGCGGAATGCATCAATGACGGTCTTGGCTTCAGCAACTACTGTGTGGCCGAAGTCGATCATCCCCCGTATGAGCAGGATGACCCCTTGCAGGTTGTTGTCCAGTGCTTCCGCCAGAAACTTGAAGACCGGGATGAGCAGGGTCTGCATTTTGTCCGCAAGTTCGGCTTCCGTTTTGTGCAGATGCTGGAATGTTTCCACGCTGCCGGCGACGGCCCTGGCATTTTCCGCGTGCGCTTCCGTCAACTCCTTTACTCTGGCTCCTCCCTGGCTCATGAGAGGCATCATGTCCTTGAAGTTGTCGCTCAGCAGTTCCTGGGCCTTGGTCATTTCTCCCATTGGATCTTTGCTGTTCTTGATGTGCTCAGCCAGTTGTATCAGAACGCTGGTGAGGCTCGGCATCTTGTTTTTCCAGTCGTCGGTGGAAAAGCCGAGTTCCTTGAACTTTGTTGCGTTTTCGTCGCCTTCTTTGGTGGCCTTCTTCATGCTCGCCGCCAGCGCCTGTAGGATGTCGGGCACATGTTCTGACGACGCGCCAACCTCCTCCATTGCGCCTTTGATTTCAACAATGTTTTCCACGCTCATGGGCACGATGCCGGAGAGATTCTTCAAATTGAGGACAAAGTCCTTTACTTTGTCCGTGGCTTCGACGATCGGGCCCAGGATCGAGACCCCGGACAGTTTGTCCAAGGCTGACGCGATCGATTCCGCGGCTGCATTCGCGCCCATTCCAGCGCCGATAAACTTTGTCAAGATTTCGTCGACGGCTTCGCCGACCCTCTTCGCCGCCTCCTTCATGGAATCGCCGATGCTTTTTCCGGCTGAGGCAACGCTGTCCTTCATTTTGCCTGCGGCGGCATCAGTAGCGGTTGCGGCTTTCGCTGCCCCAGCTTCCGCGCCCGCAGCATCAACCACAATCGGAGCAACAACAGGTGCAAGACCCATATCTTTAACCTCCGCAAATGTTTCTCTTTTTATCTAGGCAAACAAAAAGCAGCCCGCAGGCTGCGAAGTATGAGAGTGTGTTTCAAAAATATGATTCGTAACAGGGCCTGACTTCAGTCGGGGGGCGAGGGCAACGAAAAAATCAGACGTAGAGCCGTGGCATCACCACGTCTCACTACCAGCGCTACTAAGAGTGTCCGCACCTGTTGCATCGCACGTTGCCAATCCGGGCGATTGCAAACACTCTTGTGAAAGCAAATATCATCGAGGGGCCAACAGTGAGACGTGGCAATGCCACATCTCTACGTCCGGATCTTCGGTCTAGAAGTCGTCCCAGTTGTGAACCTTGACCTTATCGAGGGTGTTCTTTAGTTTGACCTGTTCGCTCAGGCATCTCCCCACACCAGGTGTTACTGTGTTGCCGGAAAAATTTGTGAACATGGCGGAGGCACAGTCGCCGGCCGCATCAAAAAATGGCCGATAAATAGTGTAACGATAGTCCCGGGGATCGTTCGTTTTGAAGTTGGGGCCAACGTGGAGCAGCCACAACAACGCATGCAACTGGTCATAGGCGCGCTGGTCGGCGGCGTTGCGAATGCTGCTTTTGCTTGCCTTTAGATCATCGCGCATGACCTCGTCCGAGGGAAGCACCATGCCCTCACGGACGTTTAAGCCAAGCATGCGCGAGCCGTAAGCGTTTGCAATCAGCGATTGTACCCGCCATGCGCTGGTGGCGAATTCCTTGCTCAGGTCAGAGCCTTGTACCTTGGCCAGTTGCTCCGCCGTAGGCTGGGCCCACGGTTCGTTGTTCTGTCCTGGTTTGGAGGCCTTCTGATCTGAAGGTGTTGTGGCCGCGCCGTTGGCGGAATTATCTTTATTGCTGTTGCCCGCACGATTGTTGCCTGCGCCATTCTTGCCGCCGCCGAGAATCGCGCCCAGGATGGCCAGACCAATAAAGAGCGCAAAAAAAACCGCCACAGTGATGCCGACGATCTTCAGTACCTTTCTGCCCGTGCTCCGCGGCGCCTGCGTCACGACCGGGGAGGGCGGATTCGCCGCGACGGCCGCGGGCGGAGGCGGTAAGGCCGACACTGCGGGCGAAGCCGACACCGCGGGCGGAGGTGGCACTGGCAAGGCCGAGCCACATCCCCGGCAAAACGAAGAACTCGGATCATACGGTGCGCCGCATTGAGTGCAAGCTGGCATAAAATGCTTTGTCCTCCAGGGGCGAAAGCATAGCAAAAGTAGAGTCCTGGCACAAGCGCTTTTTCGCGGCTGGGCCACAGAACATATGTGGGCACAGGCACTCCTGTCTGTGTCAAAGCGTCCTGCTTGAGAGTGCAAGCACAGGCAAGAGTGCTACAACATCACGCTTATCCCCACTCACGCTTCGCCGTCGCTCTCACCCTTGGGGCCCGGCGGGGGCATTCTTCGGCATGGCCTGTTTGCTCCGATAAATTTCCGGCAGAGACCCTGCATTTTCACCCAGCCCGAACTTGGCCGCCTCACTGGACAACTCTTCCCGCATATTGCCCGGCTTCTTCTTCTTGCGCGCGCCCGGCTTCATGTGGACCGCCGCCAGAATAATGTGGGCCGGCGGATGTTCTCCCCAATAGTCCATGAGTTCATTCACGTCCCAAAGCGTGAGCTGATCAATTTCCGTGTACGTCCAGCCGCCGGAAGAGGTAGCGATGTGCGGATAGAGCCATCCCAGATTTAGACCGGCGCCACCTGTGCCGGCTGTTCTTCCCCCCGATCTTCTCCCGCGGAGCTTTTCTTCAGTCCGCTCACCTCAAGCACCGCGCTGAAGACCGCGTTGAAGTCGTCCAGCGTGAGCCCGTTCTCCAGTTGGTCCAGCGTGAGGTCTTGATGGACCTTGCGCGCGCTGGCGAAAATGATAGGCATGTATTTCAGGAGTGATCCGATGCCGCTGGTGTTGTCAGCCCGTGCTGAGGCAAAGAGCTGATCAAGCTGGCGAAGCTCGCCCAAGGTGAGCGATGAAACGGTGAGTGGTCCTAACGAGGTTGGAATGGTTTGCTGCTTCAACATAGATTTGTCCTCCAGGTATTTGGTTAAGGTTGAGAGAAATGCGCGGAGAAGCGAGAAGCGTGATCTTTTGCAGGTTATTGTTTTTCGCCCTTCAGCGCGAAGAAATGGTGGAAGAGCGGCCCTTCAGGGCCGCGTAAGGGGGATCGTTTTACAACGGTGGGCCTTGGCCCTGGTGCACTGGTGCTAAAGCGGGTGTTTCTACAATCAACTCTTTTCACGGCCATGAGCGCCGTTCTTCCACCGAAGGGCTTGCGGCGCGCAGATCTCCCGATCCCCCGATCTTCCTCTACTCGTTCGAGTAAATATCCAACACCTTGCCGGCCGGATTGGAGAAGGCCTCAAAATCCATTTCTGGAATGATGAAGTCTTCTTGTTTGGTGGTAAAGGTGAGTTTGGAGACCAGGCAGTTGTACAGCACCACGTTGAACTGATTGTTGTTGTAGACCGATTCCAGCACCATCTGCACAGTTGGGGCAAAACCCATGGCCTGATTGGTGACGTTGATCTGGTTGCCGGTCGCGGCCAAAGTGTACATGTAGCTGATGAGGATATTGTTCGTGCCCTGGTCGGCAGTGGCAAAGGTGTAGACGCCAGCCGTGGTAACGGTGTACTGACCAGCGACAGGAGTGCCGGAAGGAATGCGAGTGAGTGGTACTCCGGTTGCCGTGTAGCGAACGCCTTGATCGCCGCGTGAGTCGGGCACAAACACGCCGGAGTTTGGAGGAACAATCGTCACCTGAAATGGCGTAGCCGGTACGGTATGAACTTCGTCACGGGCCACTTGGACCATGCCGGTAGCCAGCGTCTGGCCAAAGAACAGATCATTCATCTGCTTGGCATTGATCCACGCGTATTTCGCTTTGCCGGTGATCTTGCACTTGCCGCGGGCAATGGCTTCAGGAAATTGCCGCTGACCATAAAGTTGTTTGACGTCGCCTGAGATATCGAGCGAGACATCCTGTAGCGTACCAAAAGAAATTGGGGTGGGGTTCGTCGCCATGTTGCCGCCGACCGGATAACCCCAGAGTGAACCTGCTCCAAACTCAAACATTTGTGTGTCTCCTTCAGTGAGAAATTTAAGAACCTTGGACCAAAATGACCGGCACAACCGCCAGCGCCATGGAGCCGGCAACGTTTTCTACGATCTCAATTTTTCCGTCGATGCGCGCGGTGTGGACTTTTCCGCCCAGTGTTTGCGCCAGGGCTTTTGCGGCATTGGGAAGCGCGGCTTCCACCGCGTCAATTAAGTTGTTCAACTCCGTTGAGGGTAGGGTAAGCGATGAGGTGTCCCCGGCGGTGTAAATCACCAGGTCCACTTTTGCATTCCATTTGAGTGGCAAGCCGGCAATCTTCATCGATGTGGTTGCGGTCTCGCCGGTTTCCACCTGATAAAGTGCGGGACGGTCCGCGGGTGAGATCTGGTCCGGCGGCTGCCAGCGCCGCGACATGGTCTTGAAACTGGCCCCAAGCGCGCTCTGCAACTGCGCAAACAACGCGGCATAAATGGTTTCACGTGCGATGATCATTTCTTCTCCGGTTCAGGCGTCGACTTGTTAGGAAAACCCACATCGCCATTGCCCTGTCATCTTGAGCGGAGGCGGAACGACCGAAGGGAGCGAGGTCGGAGTCGAAAGATCCCGACGATGTTTCATCTACCATGCGACGTCAGGGAGTTTTCTCTGTTTCGTGAGAACGCCTTGATGCTGCATTTATCCACAGGCACTCTCGGGATCCTTCGACTGCGCGCTCGCATGCGCTCACGCTTCGCTCAGGATGACAGACATAAGGTTTATTCGTAGGCACGACTGAAGCTCCTGCCCTGATACGAACCAGCCAAGAGCCAAAAGCCAAGAGCTGGGGGGCTGTTCTTCCACCAAAACAAAATCTACTTCTGCTCCAGCGCTCGCGCCACGGCTTCGCGAAGCTGATCGGAAAGTGTGGACTGCATGTCCTGCATGGTCGGTTCCAAGTAAGGACGCGGCGGCAGATACGGCCGGTGACCATTTGGTTTTTTGAACGGGCCCGCTCTGCCGGCCACGCCTCCATACTCTTGTATGCGCGCATAAGGCAGGGACGAACCCAGATATCCCGTAATTGTTGTCGTGTCGTCCGTGGGTGAAGGCGGATCAAGGGTCTCCGCGGAAGCCAGCAGTGAGTTGGCCAGCGCCCCGCTGCGCGAAGTGAGCAAACTGCTTGTCGGCCCGCCCTTTGACCCAGACCCGGCAAAATATTTCTGCACGCCCGCTTGTGCGCCCTGATAAAGCGCGGACTTGAGCGTCTGGTGAACTTCTGCCATCATTCTGGGAACAAGGGTGGCAAGAAATTTCTTCAGCCGATTTTCGCTTTCCGGGTCAATGCGGAACGTGAGCACAGATTGTTTTCTCCCCGCTCTTACAGCGCGATCCTGCGATATTGGCTGAACACGCACGCGGCGCGCGGCGGAACTTCGCTCATGTCAAAGCTGAGCGTGACCTGGCCGCCCATCGAGTTCGATTTCTCACCGATGTGCGTGCGCTGGCGGTAAGCCAGAGCAAAAATCTCAAGCCCCGCCTGCTTGAGATCCAGCGGTACCGACGCATAGCCGGCCGTATAACTGATGGCCACATTCTGCACGCCGCGGCAGAAGCGGAAGCCGCGCAGCAAGACGCGTCGAGTGTCGAACAGGAACCCCATTATCTGCGGTGTCGTCGATTGCGGAATGGCAACTCCGTCCACAGAAACCGAAGTCACGGTGATGATGGGAAAAGTGCGCGGTAGCAACCGGTCAGAACCGTTGCCGTCATAATTTTCATTCAGGCTCCCGATCACGCCCGCCAGAATGTGCGGCCTGTCAATGTATTGCAGGATTTGCAGGCTGCCATTGGTGATGAGGTTCTGGAGCGCGGTATCGTCATTGCTCCCCTGGTTGGGAAGCCATGCTTTTAGCTCAGCCAGAGTGCAGAGATCGTCAGGCGCAGCAGCCATGGTTCACCTTTCATTTGGAGACATATATATAAGGATGTGCGAAATGATGTGTGAATACGGACCGCAGCCGCCCTCGGCTGCGTCTTCTTCGTGCTTGAGCACGAAAACAATTTACCAAGAAAGATTCAAAGGGACGCGATGGGAGGACAATCGCACCGCGCCCCTTTGGGCCTGAAGTGTGCTGGCGCAGCACTCATCAGGGTTTCCAGCGGTCACCAGGCTGTGGGACCGCTAGAAGGTTTAGCCGTTGGCAATGTTCGCGATCACGCCCAAGCCGAGCGGTGCACGGCAGACCAGAACTTCGTCCGTGTACACGCCGTAGACGTACTGGCGCGAAACAAACGGCCACTCGATCTGGTAGTAGTCGCGCCGGCAGCGGACCAGGTTGACTGCGCCCACTTCCGCCATCGGATAGGGAATTTCATTGGTCTTGAACAGCATCATCCCAGCCGGCATGGCCGGGTGGATGTTCAGGTCAATCCATTGCGCGGTGAACTTGTTCCAGTACTTGGCCACCGACGTACCGCCCATAATGAACGGCTCGTTGGCCTGTTGCGTGGTGAACCGCACCAGCGAACTGGTGCCGGCGTTGATGATCTTCTTGTTGATGTTGCGCGCTTCCTGGGAGTGTATCCAGATCTCATTGGGGCTGAGGCGGGCATTGTCCCAGAAGCTTTGCAGCGCGGCGTCAATCTCCACGATCCCGTTCGCGCCATCGGATGTGAGGAAGGCGCCGTCCAGGCTCTTGAAGTAAGCGCCGCTGCTCGTTTTGGCCGCCAGCGTCAGGAAGCCGTCAAACTCGGTGGCGTTCGTGGAAAAATCCTGCGGACTGAAAACGCTTGCCACCTGTGTGCTTATCGGATCGGTGTTGAGCACCACGGAGTTGGTGGTGGTGATAGCGGCCAGTTTGGCGGTCCCTATGGCGAGACCGATAAACCACGCATAAGCAACAGCGCCCCTTACCGCGGGGATGGTAACGGGTAAGGTCCTGAAGCCGGCTGTGGTATCCACGGCGTTCGAAGCCGGACTCACTTGCGAGGCGCCGCCGTTAAACACGGTGCTGCTGCCGTCAATGTTGGTGCGGCTGACAGTAGATTTGATGGTGGTGGTTGAAACGACCGGCTGCAATCCCTGGCCATTGATGTTGCCGGTGGCCAGGCGCAAACCTTCCAACGTGAGCGCCACGCAGAAGACAAGGTTTGCCGTCTGTACGGTGAGATTGCCGTTCGCCACCGCGGTCCCGATTACCGGAGCGGAAAGAGGACCGAGCACCAGCGAGGCATTTCCCGCCAGCAGCACAGCTTCTTCCGCGATCATCACGGAATTAAGCAGCGCCTTGGTCAGCGTAGCTTTGTTGTCAAACACCTTGCCACCGGACCAGACAGCTTCCCAGTTGATGGAAGCTTCCAGTCCCAACCCGGCGTACGTGGCGATGAAATCTTGCTCGGTGACGGCAATTTCACCGCCGCGCCGGCCTTCTTGCACGCCCGCTGTAAGAATTGGGTTGTTGGCCGTGTTAACGCCGACGATGGCTTTCCAGCGTGTGGCCGTGTCGCCCTGCTGGCTGATTTCACGCGGCAGCGTGTTGCGCAGCGGCGTGAGCACGGGGTAAAGACTCACCGCCGGCCCGCGCAGATCAAATGCGTTCAGGCCGTTTGCGGCAAGAGATTGGCTAATCGTGGTTTTAGAGAGTGCGCCGTTTGCGGGCATCCTGTTCAGCAGATCAATCGTCTGCTGGGTCACATCTTCGAACATTGTCGTAGTCCGTTTTCTCAGCCTGGTAAAAGAGTGGTTGGTGTGCGCCAGGTGCGGCCTGTAAAAAAATGCTTAGCGGAAAGTATCTCTGCCGTTGGAATTGTTTGTGGAATCACCTTGATATTGGGTGCCCCATCCTTCGCGCCCTTGGTTCTTGCGAAGGGTGGGATTCGACGTAGTGTGCGCAAGTGCGCAAGTGTCGCCCCTCCGGGGTTTAATCGCACTCTCAAGATCACCCAGCCTTACGGCCTGGGCTAACCTCTTTCGCGCCTGAGGCGCTGAAGCTCGTGCCCTGATACAAATCTGTCGAAAAAAGACTTCCACCTAAACGGTTTATCGGGCTGCGCGGTAGAAGCCGGGCTGTTCCTGGCTCAGCACCGGATTCATCAGCGCTTTCTTCATCTCTTCATGGATGCGCTCTTCCGGCTTCAACTTGGAAAAATCGTTGGCTCCGGCGCCGCCACTATCTTGCTCTTTGGTGATGAACTGCGGTGCGCTGGTGCGGTGGACTTTCTGAACGGCCGAGCCGCTCTCGTCGATGCCCGCCATTTTGGCGATGATCTTGGTGAGGTTGGCAATGGATGCCGCGATCTGCTCCTGCCCTTTCTTCATCTCTCTTACCGTCTCTTCCACTTCCTCAATTTTCGAGAGCGAGGAAGCGGAATCGGCGCGGGCCCTTTCCAACTGCTCTTTTTCTCTTGGATCCAACATTTGTAGCTCTCCGGTTTGAATTTCCGGCGTCTCCGCCGAATGTTTGTGAACTTTTGCCCAAGCGGCCATCTCCGCGCCGCCTTCGTCTTTGTCCATCAGGGCATTGATGTGGTCCTGCGCATCGGCAGCGGCCGCGGCGATCTTGCCCAGGCATTGGTGGATGGCTTCATGGTGCGCCTTGGTCTCCGCTGAATGTTTGGCGCCGGTCTTGCCCAATTCTTGTTTCGTCATAGCGAACTTCCTTATTTCGATCTGGCCATCCACCTTCACCGCGGTAAAGTGCGCGCCGGCAACGCAAGGGTTGTCGACGACGCTGATCTCTGCCGGGTCCGCGGCGAAGCGTGTGTACTCGCCGTCTTTCCACGCCTTCACGTATTGGCCGCCGATGGAGAACCCGGTGTACACGCCCTCCGCGCATTTCTGCCAGGCGGTTTGATCAACGATCTTTGCGCCGACATAGATTTGCTTCAGCTCGTCATCAAAGTTGAGCGCCACCAGCTTGCCGACAGCCGAAGCCTCGTGCATTTCACGCACGTTGCCCAGACTCCTGCCGTCCGTGGCTTTGGCGATCTCGTCCGACCAGGCTTTGAAGTAGGGCTTGCTGCTGGCGTAATCAAAGATCTCGCCTTCTTTATCGACCATCTCAGCCGTGGCCACGCCCCAGACTTCATGCTTAGATTCATCGATCTTGGCCAACTGGGCAAATAAGTGCAGAGAGTTTTTCATTGGATACTCCTGTGGCTTGGTGGAAGAGCGGCCTTCCGGCTGCGAAAAGAGAATGTTCTGGAAAATGCACTTTAATCTTGGGAAAAACCAGATCGTCTTAACCTGTCATCTTGAGCGCAGGCCGAACGACCGCAGGGAGCAAGGCCGAAGTCGAAAGATCCCGACGATGTTTCATCTGCCATGAAGCGTCAGGGAGTTCTCTCGTGAGAACGTCTTGATGCTGCATTCATGGCGCAGACATTCTCGGGATCCTTCGACTGCGCGCTCGCATGCGCTCGCGCTTCGCTCAGGATGACAGAGGCAAGGGGTCATCGCATGACTGAAGCTTGGGCCTGATAAGAACCTGTCATCATTTCGTATTCGCCGCAGCCGGCTCCACTGGATGGTCCGCCTGCTCTTGCGATACGTCCACCGGCACCAGGCCGAGCGTTGTCGTGATAACGGCGTTGCGAATACCCAGAGCGTCTTTGCCCAGTTCGTGGCGCACTTCATCAATGGAGAGCACGCCGTTTCGGATGTAGATGTCATCAATGGTTGCCTGGTCCACCGGGTTCGCGGTTTGGCTTTGTGTTTGCCAGGCGAATTCAATATCGCTGTCGCCCCAATATTTGCGCACAATGAAATTGACCACGTCGGCAACGTACGTAAGAATCGGCAACAGCCCTTCGCTCGCCGCTTGCTCAACCGACGTTTCCGCTGTCGCACGGTTCATCATCGCCACAAACTGCTGCGGGCTCAGGCCGAAGGCATAAGCCACCACGCGCACCAGCCATTCATCGAGCGAGTCTTTCAGTTGCGGATCGCGCGTGAAAGTGATCTTGCCGGAATCAGGAACAAATGTGATGCGCCGGCGCTGCCCTGAATTGCCGGCCAGCTTGCTGTCAAACCACTCTTGGAATTCCGTGATCTGGTCGGCGCTCCATTCTTTTGGCACCTGTGCGATGGCTTCCGGCACGTTGCCTTCGGTGTAATAGTTGAGCAAGTGCATCTGCCGGCGCAGGCCGATGTTCACCGTCATAATGATCTGCTCGACCGGAGAGAAGCCGAAGAACTTGTGTACGCGCAGGTGGCGCGGCTTGTAGATGAGTTGGTCGCGGGTGAAGTCCACCGACGGCAACCCCTTGATGATTTGCTGATACGCGACGAACGGCGGCAACGGCGTGCGTCCGTTCTGATCGATCTTCCGCGCGATGGTAGCGCCGTCAATAATGTCCAGTGCTTTGGGCTCGCCCGCGCTCCACAGCGTCCCGTCGACGTCAGCCAGCGGCGCAATGGAGAGCGCGTCAATCACCAGTACATCTTCCAGCGCCATCTTCACCCACTCGTGCCATGTGTGTTCGCCGTCGGGCTGCTCAAAGAATGCCGTCATCGCGCTCAGGCGCTGCTCATTCTGGTTGCGCCTGGCGTAGTCGGATTTCTTTTCGCCCGGCTGCTTTTTCACGCGAAATTCCCACGGCACGGACGCAACCGAATCCTTGGCCTTCTCAATGAACAGCCGCAGCACGTCCCAGCCATCGGCCAGGCTGCGCAATTGCTCAAAGCTCACGGCCTCAAGATTGCGCGGCTGTAGGTTGATGTTGTACCCGGTGGGATAATCAAATGTCCGCGGCTGCGTGCCTTCCGGCGCGCTGACTTGTTGTGGCTGGTCCGGGCCGAACCAGTAGTTGAGCTGGTTTGCGAGCGCGCGCCCGGCGCGCGCCAGTATGCCCTGTTCGATTGCCTTACCGCCGGCTGGACTTGCTTTGCGAAAGAACGCCATTTATGCCATCCCAACTTTTACGCCCATGATCGCGCTGTGCTCGATGAGAAATTCAATGAGAGTGCTCTGGCGATACGCGGCCTTGATCCCTTCGTCCACGATCGCCAGCCCCTGGTGCCAATGGACCAAGCCCATTTCATCAATACGATATTCACCTTTGTAGTCCATGGTCCCTCCTTGTGCTTCAGCGGCGCTGTTCGATGCTCGTGTGGCACCAGCGCCCTCGCCGGTTTTTTCTGTACTTCTTCTGCGTTGTAGAGCGCAGCCGCCCTCGGCTGCGATTGGTGGAAGAGCGGCCCTTGAGGGCCGTGAAAGAAAATCGTTTAGAAGATGTGCTTTAGCGCTGGTCCTACATGCGGGATTCAACATGACCGCACGTGAACTTGCGTGTCCTATCCATACCGCACGAATCTGTCATCTTGAGCGCAAGCTGCACGACCGAAGGGAGCGAGGACGAAGGCGAAAGATCCCGACGATGTGTGAATTACGATGCAACGTCAGGGAGTTCTCTCGATGCTCTCTCGTGAGCGCGCCTCGATGCCGTATTCATGCTTCAATATCTCTCGGGCCCTTCTACTTCGCGCCCTACCGTGAAAAATGACCCGCTCCATGCAATGGTCAGTTATAAGCAACGACCACGCGGTCCGTGCAAGTCCCAGCCGTGGCATTGGTATTAGTTTCAGAAAAGCTGACTGCGATTTGCGGAAAGCGCACGGGCAAGCCGCCGGTCAGTGTGCCCGCTGTAACAGTGGGCGTAAACTCGGAGGCAATGTAAACCTGGGTTGCCGGAGGAGCGGCGGGCACGGCCAACACTACATCGTAACTGGCATAGAGCGTGAAATCGCCCGACTGGGGATTCACCTTATCGTCCGCCGTGTAGACGTTCATGGTCAGCTTTGTCTGCTGCGTGCAATTCATAAAATACGTCAGCTTGGTGACGCCGGCGGTCCGGATGATCGTGGTAGGGGCCGTTGTCCCTGAGGCCGTGAAGGGGGCCGCACTGTGGCCCAGGTCCGTGGGTGAATAGATCAAATACGGGTTGGGTCGAGGCAGCACGGGCTTGCCGTTCTTGTCCATCTCGGGGAACTGGCCGGAAGTTTGCGCGCTGGCCGTGCCTGCGGGAAAGGCCGTGGGAAAGAACGCGACCACCGATCCAACCAACGCAACTGCCGCCAATAAGCTACCTAGAACTCGTTTCATCTCTCACCTCAAAAATTTCGTCTTGTTGAATTTGCGTGTCCTGGCAATCACGGCACATCTTTGTGGCCTGATCGTCGTCCGGGCCGAGCGGCGTGTTGCATTCCGCGCAGCGCGCGGGACCAAACCGGCCATGGGGATTGTGGTTTACAACGTGTTTCATAAATGTAAATCGCCGGTTAAACCCAGCCGGCGAGCAACAGCGGCGCCAGGTCTCTGGTGTCAACACCGGAAATCTGGTTCGCAGTCACAAGATAAGTGTTGCCCGTGAACGTGCCGACGACGGAAGCCGGCGCTGGTCCCACCAGTGCGTTGCCTGCGCCGCCATTGGCTGCGATGACAGGGTGCTTTAATGTCGCTAAAGTATTGGCCAAGGTAGTTCTCCTTTGATGGAATATAAAAATTGCTCTTTGCTTTTGGCTTTTGGTTCTTGGCTAAGGGCCGGTGGGTTGTGATGCTCCATAGCACGATCGTAGTTCTCCACGCTTCTGCGCGGACGTGGGTTCGTATCAGAGCGCGAGCTTCAGCGCCGCAGGCGCGAAATTATTGAGCCCAGGCCGTAAGGCCTGGGTGATCTGGGAATATGGTTGAGCCCCGGAGGGGCGACATTTTTTTCCAGGCATCGCACTTGGGTCGAATGCCGCCCCTTCCCGCCGCGCGAGGTGCGCGTTGGGCTTCCGGTTGCAGGGCTTGCTCATTCATTGCACCTTTCCCACCGCTGACGCGGTGGGCTCAATAATTTCGCGCCTGCGGCGCTCGATGAAAAGCACCTCACACCGTTACCCATCCCATCACCTCATCGCTCCGCTTCACTTCCGCAAGTGCAGCTTCACTGCCAAGTTCCAACAGCGCCTGGCGAACTTCGGGATATTGGTTCCTGCTGCACATAATCGTCCCGCCAGTTGTGTTCATGGCGTCTTTAATCGACTGCGTCAGCCGCGTCTCCGGCCCGCGTGCGCTTTTTCTTGCTGGAAGCCCGCGTGCCGCGTTCTGCCCGGTGCTCTGTTGTTCCGCGTGGCCGCGATAGAAATCCAGAATGCCGCCGCCCATTTTGTGGCGCATATAGATCAGCGCTTGTGACGTTGCGTCCATGTCATCATCGTGCGCCGCTTGTGGAAACGTGCAGATGTTGTGTATGTACTGCTCCACCCAGCCAACGTGGAACATCTGCGGGTCAGGCAACTCAATACTGCCTGCCTCCCACAGCGGCGAGATCGAATGCGCTCGCGCCAGTTTGCCGCCTTCCGGATCAATCGCAATGATCCCCGGGATTACCTGTTGCAGCTCACTGATGATGGCCGGCCCGTTGGCCTTGTCTTCAATCAGAATCGCATGGGCGCGCGGGTACGCGGCGTGGCAAGCTTGAATCGCCGCTTTGGTTGGCCCAAAGTCCAGGCGCTCATGCATCCGGTAGGGAAGCATGAAGTATTTGCCGCCGCTCTTGCCCCAGATTTGGCCGGCAACAAAGTCGGTGTCAGAGCCGCGCGCCGTGCCTTCGCCTTTGAACGTGCAGTCCCACGATTGCACCACCAGATCAAACCGCTCCGGCAGCTCGCGATAAAAACGGATCCAGTTGCGCTTGATGATGCCGCCTTCCAGCGGCGCCGGGTTTTGCTGGTACTGTCCGGCAAAGGCCCATGAGCCCAGGCCGATTTTCAAATGAGCAAGCTGCGCGGCCGGCAGACGCCCGGGCCAGAGCAGATCATTCGGACGACGCTCAACCGTGCGGCCACTCTTCGGGAACGTGATAGCTTCAGATATCTCAGCGACGGCCGGCAGCTTCACGTGCACCCAGCAGTCGCGCTCTTTGCTGAGCACGTGGCCGGTAAGGTCTTCTTCATGCAGCCTCTGCATCACCAGGATCTTCACACCCGTGGCCGGATCATTCAGCCGGCTGCGGAAGGTCTGGTTGAAACGATCATTTACTGACTGCCGTTCCGTTTCAGAGAGCGCCTGGTCCGGGTTCATGGGATCATCGAACACTAGAACGTCGCCGCCCATGCCGGTGGCGGCGGCTTGCATCGCGGTGGCAAACATCACGCCGCGTGCGGAGTTTTCGTAATGCGCTTTTAGGTTCTGGTCCTTGGCCAGCGCAAAAACGTGGCCCCAACGCTGCTGATACCACGGTGACTCAATCACGTTCCGTCGATACACACTGTGCTGCGTGCTCAGCTTCTCGGCGTAGCTGGCAAACATCCATCGCCGCGCCGGGTCGCTGGTCCATACCCACACTGGAAAGAACACGGTGATCAGCAACGATTTCATGGTCCGCGGCGGGACATTAAAGATGATGCCTTCCATCGCCGCGCCGCACACTTTTTTGAAGCGGTTTTCTTTGATCAGTGTCAGGTATTCGCAGATCAGGTCCAGGTGCCAGTTCCAGCTCAGCTGGGTGACGGGCTCCAGGATCGGCCACGCGGCGCGAACAAATTCACTCAGGTCACTGCTGAGCCGGTTCGCTTCCTGCTTCAGTCTCTCCAAGCGTGCTTGTGCCCGGATCGTCGACAACTGCTGATTCGATAAGGTCCTCGAGCTGATCAAGCTGCTCAGTGCTGAGTTTTGAGAGGTCGAAGTGCTCATGTTGTATTGCTCCGCCGTCCGGCCCTGTGACCGGCTGCTTCAATTTGCCGTCGCGGCGGTCGGTTAAATAAATGAGCGCTGTAATTTTGATCTTCTCGTTCTTGGATTGAAGCAGGGTCTTCCATTCTTCGATTTCATCAATCGCGTTCAGAATGGCCCCCGCCGTATGCTTGGGGACATCTTTCGTCATTCGACCAGGTTTGCGTCCAGCTCCTGTGCGCTTTCCGCCCCATCCGAAGTTAGCTTGCATTGGTTTGGACATGATGGTCTGATGTATCGATCGTTTTGTTCTTCGCGCAAATCTCAGTAGCCTGTCATCTTGAGCGCAGTCTGAACGACCGAAGGGAGCGAGGGCGGAGTCGAAAGATCCCGGCGATGTGTGATGCACCATGGAACGTCAGGGAATTCTCTCGATGCTTCGGGAGAACGCATTGATGCGGCATTCATACTGCAAAGATTTTCGGGGTCCTTCGACTGCGTGCTCGCATGCGCTCGCGCTTCGCTCAGGATGACAGAGGTAAACAGACTCGTGCCCTGATATGAAAACGTCACACTCACAAGAAACTTCGAATCACCGCTTCACTGGCTTCCACCATCTCCGGTGTCCACTCGCCGCGCGACACATCGGGGATCGGTCCGCCCCACCCGATATCCACTGCCGCGCGCGCTCTCGGCTGTCCTTCGGCGTAAGCCATCAGCATGGCCAGGTCAATCTTGCAACTCGCGTCGCGCAAGTGCGCTATCCGGGAGAAATTCAGTTGCAGGCAGGTGTTGCCGTCTCGGAAAATCGCCAGTCCATCTTTCACAATCGTGATGGCGTCTCTGAACGCCAGCATGAATGCCGGCGGCGCCGGGGTGGCACGTTCACATTGGAACAGCTTTCCCCGGCGACAACCACGGCACAGCGTGCCGGCCAAACAGGGCGCGTGGGTCCGGCACACCAAACACAGATTTCCTAACTGGCACGGTGACGTCCACCGCGGCTGATGCTGCCTGTAGACCGGGACCATCTTGTCGGTCTTGAGGGCCGCAGCCTCCACTTCGCGCATCAGGTCTTGCAACATGCGCAGGACGGGATGCTCCTTCAGCGGATCAAGCTCATACGTTTCCGCAAAGTGTTTCCATGCGCGGGCCAGCACGCGTCCGCCGCGACGATACGCCGATGCCGCCGGCTCTTTCGCGGCTGGAGCTTTAGAGTCTGGGGTCTCTTTCATAACGACACCTGAGGCCGGACGTGCGCCCTAAAAGCAACGTCATCCCGACGGTCGCAAGCAAGCACAAGCTTTTTTTCTTGTGCGCGCCGGCGGCGAGTCAAGCACGCCTGAGCGGATGAGAGTCGGGATGACGAAGCCTGTAGAACTCCGTCCCGTGCAAAGCGCATTTGTGAAACACGCTTTGCAACTTGCGAAGCTTGTGTGAGTGGGTCGTGGGTTATCGAGTCCTGGTTTCGCGAAGCTTGGGCTTGAGAGTTTTGAGTATTGGAGTCTGACACACGTATCCGGCCTATGAAGTTGCCTGAAAAGGCAGTGTTGGCCGTATGGAAGGAACCTCACGCCACTCTGAGGTTTGCGATTGCTCGCGTGTACATAACGTTTGTAAAACAACTCGCGATTGATGTCAAGAACAAAATGCGAAAGTATGCCTGGGACAAATAGTAAAAGACAAATAGGGAAAAGACAAATAAGTAAGAATGGTTCATGCCAGAGGATGAGGAATCTTCGCCGACGGAAAAGAAAACGTTCCCAGACCAACTCTGTGTCAGAAAAAATCATCCCATCATTTAACGCAAGAGAAACATACTTGTAACTCAAGAGAAGTATACTTGAAGCGGCGCTCTACGCCCCAGGGCACACGGCCAAGCGCGGTCAAACTGCAATCGACTTCATAACCGCTACAACCAAACAACGAACTACAACCAAAAAGAAAAGAGACAATATCATGGAAAAAAAACCCACCTACGAACAGGCACAACTCCACCTGCAACTCTTTGAAATGCGCCGCGAGACCCGCTTGCGCCAGGCGCGCGACTGGTTCTCCAAGAACTATTTTGCTGACACTTTTGACGAAGCGATGAAAATTGCGGCGCCCGGAACAGAAGCCGGCACCAATGTCATGATGGTGTTCGGATATTGGGACCAGGCTTGCGCGTTTCTGAATTACGGCCTGCTCCATGAGGACCTCTTCTTTGAGACCACGGGAGAATTCTTTGGGGTCTGGGAATTGGTCAAGTCGCACGTGGCGCAGGGCCGGGAACGGTTCTCGAACAAGAATTTCCTGGCACATCTGGAAAAAGCCGCGCAACGCTATGAAACCTGGATCGAAAGCCGCTCTCCTGGTCAGATTGCCGCTATGCGCAAAATGATGAAAGAGATGCGCTCTCAGCCTGCAAAAGCAGCGTAAAAGTTGAATACGAACACACGAGTGTAAGTAGCGAGCGGCCTGCGTTCTTCCTCTGCGGCGCGGTCCGTTCGCTTATTCGTATTCCACCCTTCGCAACAAGCGCGAAGAGTGGGCCCCCGACGCTTCAGACGAAGTCGTCGGCGAACCATCATTTATAAATGTTGCCTATGCGATGGGGATCGTAGGTGATCGCCGAGAAGGTCACCAACGCGCCAGTGCCTGCCGGAGACTGGGCCTCCAAGCCGGCACGGACAGGAAGCTGTGTATCCAGGCTGAAGGTGCGTAGGATCTGCCAATCGCGTCCATTGGTCGAGGAGTAGAAGACATAGGTTGCGCCACTCTTTGCGATCCGCAGGTAGACGGAATTTCCCGAAACCTGGCTGGAGTTGCAGTCGTCGGAGAGACCGCGCGTGACCACGGTGACGAGTGTGGGCTTTTTCTCCGGTGACAGTTCAAAGGAAAGTTTCGCCCAGTGATGATCGTCAGCCCAGAGCATCAGCGCGCCGGCGTCCCATTTGGTGATGAAGTTCAGTGTGATGCGCGCGCTCAGGACGTAATCCGGGCCAGGAGTGAACAGCAGGATCGGAGCGTTGTTCGCCACCGTGCCGTCAAACGGATCGACGAACCAATCCGTCTTCGGTCCCGCGGAGATCGTCAGCACCTTCGCCTTGCTCTGTGATGAACGGGGCGTGTTCTGCCAGGTGAGCGTGCCGGGAAGTTCCGGCACGGATGGAATTGTCTGCGGCCCTGCGGCCATCGCGGTAAAACACGCAGTAAAGAAGAAAAAGAAAACTGCGGAAAGAGCGGCGTTTCTGGCTGTGCCTGCCATGAATCCCTCCGTGGAAATGCCTCTTCATGATTACGACGGAGATTCTATATCGCGCGGTCCCCGCACTGGAATTTTTGTTTTGTGACCGGTCGCTCGATGACGAGGGATTTCTCCGGGCCTTGCCGACAAATGCCTGAAGTGCGTCAATGTGGATTCTGACCTTGCCAATAGAAAACGAGAGCGTCGTTGATTGGCTTGGACACTCCGCCGGACTCTAACCTACCAATAGCATGAGAGCGTTATTCGTCGGCAGGGTACTCCGCCGCTCTTCCACAACAATCCAGCGCGCAGGCGCGAAATTATTGAGCCCAGGTCGCAAGACCTGGGTGAGTTGGAGCGCGGTCAAGCCCAGGCGGGGCGACACTTATCATTTCATGCTGCATCGAATCCCACCCTTCACAAAAGCCCGAAGCATGGGTGCACTCGCGTTCAGAGTCCGCTCAATAACTTCGGCATCGTGGTGTCAAAAGCGCGGGCGATTTTCCGCAACTTGTACAATCCCACCTCGCGCACGCCCCGCTCCAGATCAGAAATATGGACCCGGCTGAGGTTGGCATTCACTCCAAGATCCACCTGCGTCCATCCTCTTTTGATGCGAAGCGCACGAATGCGCTTTCCGAGTTTGGCCGAAAGGGCTCGATCTTCAGGACTGGACACACCATCAATATCGGCCTAAAATGAAATTCATGTGTAAGGCATGCCTTACATCAATATCGAAGGTAATTACGGCCGTTTCATGAGCACGAATGTCACTGTTCGTTATGTGGCCTGCTGGACCGAGGATGACGGTATCTATTGCTGCGGACACCAGCACGAAACCATCGCCGGCGCGATGGAATGCCTGGTCCCGGACGGCGGAAACTTCATCCGCGCATATGAAGCCGGAGTTTCGCGGTCGCTCGATGACGAAGAGTTTCTGGAATTCCTCCGCGCCTTGTCGATGATGCCCTGGAGTTCGTCATGATGGATTCTAACCTACCAATAGAAGGCCCCTTCCTGGAAACTGAAAACTGCGGCGGCTTCTCCGGAGGGATAGGACAGTCACAGTCGAGCCCCCGCGGGCGAAAGAGTGTAGCCCAGGCCGTAATGCCTGGGTAAATCTGGATAAAAACAAAACCCGCCGGTTTGGCGGGTTTTGCTGATGTGGTTAATTACGAGTCTAAGCTGGACAGTATTCGCCAAGCGTAGAGGTTTCAGGCGCTTCAACCGCTACGGCAAGAGATTCCTTCCGCAGCTTATTGGCTGGGGCAAAACAAGCTTTCACCACTCTAAAGACGAGAAAATGGATGACAGCCCATGTAGGCGCATTTCTCTTTTCGATGTATTGGCCTACTGTTGCCATCAATTTGACCTCAATCTGTTTAAATTTCATGTTGTCCGCCTTGCGATATTCGCGTTCCAAGTGCGTACGATGCTGTTGCATGCGGTTAGAGTTTCGGTGAGTGAACAATAGAGCAATCATTTTCCAGAAACTCAGTTCCGGCAAGAGAGTAATTAATTTTGTGATTGTGCTGTCCAGAAAGAGGAATACCCAGCTCTTTGCCAATTTAGGGTTACCATTCGCAATGATATGCCCCCTCAATTCATCTCTGAGTTCGAAAAGCTTATACCGATACTCCAACGCGAGGGTGCTCCGTTTCTGACGACGGGCATCCTCAAGCATTACGAGCATTACCACACAAAATAATATCAACATATATTTACCTCTTCCCCTCCACTACAGACGTGTGGTGAAGACGTGTTCCAAGTGCTTTTTCCTGCCAAGCGCTCTTGTCGGCCCCAATACGCTCTAATTCTGATTCCATAAGATCGGCTTGTTTGCGGTAATAATACCGCTGAGCAAACAAAACAGCCAAAAATATTACGCCCATTACCATGATCGGATAGGCGCTCCGAATATTGCGTCCTAGAAGGTACATATCTATTAATGCGCGACGCTGCTCATCGGTTGCCCTAAATTCGATCATATGCATCACAAATATGACGAGCACACCCGGCCAGCCAAATTTGTCTACCAGCGCCTCAAATACCTTGGCGAACGCCAGCCACGCACCGGTAGGCTTACGACCAGGCTTGTTTTTGGGATCTTTGTCCTTTGCCAAGGTACGCTTTCTAAGGTAAGACGCCGGAAATGACTCATTGTGCGCCTTCTAGCCAGTTCTTCAGTGACAATCAAGGGGGTGAAAGCAATGATATGGCGAAACTTTACGCAAAGTCAAGGTTTAGTCTTGACTTTTAGAATCTGGCAGTAGGCAGACAGAATATACAGCCACATAAACTATTTAAAACAAAAGATTTATATGTCAATTAGGCCCCGCTGGGCGCACTTGCTCTTGAACATCCCGCCAAAAGCAGGCAAACTCTAGATGCTAGCGGTTATAGCGTTTATGGCGCATGTGGCGAATAAACCAAAGGAGGGAGGATTCCCATGTCCACGACTCAATCCATTCGCGTTCCGGCTCCTCCGCAAGAGGCGGAGAAGAAGCGCGCCGCGGAACTTTATCGCATGCTGATTCATGACGGCGCCGCTTGCCTGGTGGGTCCGGACAATTCCAAGCTTGAACTTCCTTCTTCGATTTACAACATCCTGGTCAAGGTTGTTGAAAATATGCAGGAGGGCAGAGCGGTTGCGCTCCTGCCTCTGATGGAAGAGATGAGCACCCAGGCGGCGGCGGACATGCTTGGCGTTTCCCGTCAGTTTCTGGTCACGGAGCTGGAAGCGGGAAAAATTTCATTTCACCGCGCCGGATCGCACCGAAGAATTTATTTGCAGGACGTTCTGGACTACAAAAAGCGGCGTGAAACCGCGCGCACCGATTCCATTGACCGCATGGCGCAAATTTCAGAAGATGCCGGGACCTACGGAAAATTTATTCCCTTTGAAGAGTAGATGAACGAAAAGTAACCGACCTGACCGTAAATGAACTCTGACTTCCCGGTAATCATTGACGCCTGTGTGCTTGTTCAACCCGCCGTTCGGGACACGCTCTTGCGTCTGTTCCGAGCGGCGGCTCTTTTTGTCGCGCTGGTCAGAGGACATCATTGCTGAGGTAGACCGTACGCTGATCAAATTCGGCGTCGCCAAGGACAAGGTCGATCATCTGCTTTCCGAGATGAAAGAGCATTTTTCCGATGCATGGGTGGAACCAGGCTATAAAGAGCTTGTTCCCTCCATGAAGAACAACGAAAAGGACCGCCACGTAGTTGCGGCAGCCGTCAAGGCCGGCTGCGAGGTGATTGTCACTTACAATCTGAAACACTTCAAGGAAGAGCATCTCAAACCGCTCGACATCACTGCGCGCCACCCGGACGAATTCCTGATCGATGTTTACCACTTGAACCCGGAGATTGTTGTGCACGCTCTCCATCAGCAAGGGATGGCGCTCAAAGAAAAACTCACGCTTCCTCGGGTACTGAAAAATCTGCGCACGGCTCAATGCAACAAATTTGTCGACCTGATCACTGAAAAGCTCGCACTCTAAATTATTCCATCCCTTTCACTTCGTAAACTCAATCAGCACATACTTGCCCACCCGGTGGTATCTCGTGGTCACGGAGACCCCCTTGCGATACGCGTGGTCACGTGCGGCATCGCGTTTCATGTTGGCGTGGTCCTCGGGGCATCGGACTTTCACTCGCGTCCCAACGCCTTTCGCTGCCAGGTAGCGAATCGCCAGAGCAACGTCCTGATGCTGTAGCGGCTTGGGCCCGGCGCGATGCTGGCCTCGGCAAGCCTCTTCCCATTCCTGTTCCGTGCACAGCTCGAATAGGGCCGGCATGTTACACGCCTCCCGGATGGCTGGTTTGCTGTTTGCTGGTTTGCTGCTTGAGTGCCTGTTGCTGCCGTTGTTGCATTGTGTCCTCCTGTGTTTTTACGCACTCCTTGCCCGCGGATACGCCGCGAGCTCTTCCTGCGTCACAAACTTCACGGTCGTGACGCGGCCCTGACTGTGCGGAACTTCTTGGTGCGGACTTTCGCTGTGCAGCCCTTCGTTGTGCAGTCCAGTATTGGGCAGACTGGTATTCGGCTGATCAGAATTGAGAAGATCAGTGCTTCGTGTATCGGCGATCGCTTGCCCAATCAATTCTTTGAATTTCTCGCCGACGTATTTGAACTCCGGCGTGGGAATGCGCACGATCAGCGCTCCGTCCGTGAGTGCGACAGCGCGCAGCGGCTTGACCCATGTGTAGTAGCTGTTTGCGCTGATGCGGGCTTTTACAAAATCGTTCACGTGGTCCCAAACCGCCTTGGCCCGCGCCTCGCTCTCCGGCGACGCGTCCGCCACCCACGTAACCAGCGTTTCCGCCATCACGGACTTCGGTTTTTCTAGCTCGGGGAAAGTGATTTCCTGCCGGCTGTCCAGGTGCGTCGTGTACGGCCAGCTCTTCCACGCAGGATGCTCCAGCAAAATTTTCTTGGCTTGCGTCGCGGAGAGCCCAACCCGGTTCGCCGCGGCGCGGAAACGATGGAACCGCTCGGCGTCTGGGTTGGAGATTAAAACGCCGGAGCTTGAATCGCTGGAGAGGGAAGTATTCGCATTCGAAGCCCACGCGTTGTGATTCCCCGGCCTGGGAGCCTGCCGTTCAAACTCATCCCAGAACTGTTTTTGCGCGATCATCCATGCCGGGCGGTTTGCCCCTGCGTCTTGAGAAAAGTCTTGAGAAAGTTTTACTTCCTTATTGCGTGCCGCCGTGGGCGGCAGGGGGCCCGCTGTGAGCGGAGGGCGTTCCGCTGTATGCGGTAGGTGGGCGCCGCTGTGAGCGGCAGGTTTCTGGGCCCGCTTGGGAACTTCCATGACAATGAATGCACATGGCCGGCCTGGCTCATCTTGCTTCGTGATCAGTTTGGCGGCGATGAGTTTCTGCATCGCGCGGCCCACCGTGTCCGTGGAGATGCCGAAGGCGCTGGCAATCTCGCGCTGGCTCCTGGTGCAGCGGCCGTCGCTGTTGCCGGCCCAGCGGCATATGTACATGTAGACCGCATAGCCGTAAGCGCCGATCCGTGGCGCGCACTCATCCAGCACCTCATTGTCGGCCCAGTGGTGATTGGGCTTGCGCTGGTCACGTACGCGGAATGGTGTGTTGTCCGGCAATCTCATGCTCCCTGGATACCATTTACCCTGTCATCTTGAGCGCAGGCCGAACGACCGAAGGGAGCGAGACCGAAGTCGAAAGACCCCGGTGAAGCTTCCTTTGCCATGCGGCTTGTAGGGGTTCTCACATCAGAGCGGCGCTCGATTCGTGGACCGCAATCGCCCCCGGCTGCACTTCGAGCAACGCTCTAGCCAGTTCCCGCCGCGTGATCTCGGCTTCGATCAGCGGGATCATGCGCTCCCGGCGCTCCGCGTCCGAGTTGCCCAGGAAGAAGAATTCTTCTTCCGCGTCAGCGGCAAGCTGGCTGTTCAGCCGCACCGATTGGTGATGCGTGGACCCCGCGGGCAGCGCGCGCCCATGCGCAAACTCCGGGACGTATCCCCGCAGCGCATGGGGCGCGTTGGTCACGCCGATAAGACAGCAGCAGGAAAAGAAACTCAACTTCTCGTCCTGGGCATGGGCGAGCAGCGCAGCCAGGTTCTCGTCGGTATAAGCGGTCTGCAAAAACTTTTCGATGTTCGCCGCGTTCATCAGCGTTCTCCTTCCGCACTTTCTTCTTGGTTGTAGATTCTTGAAGTGGGCCCGTTGCTTGTGGACCGCAGCCGCCCTCGGCTGCGAGTGGTGAAAGAACGGCCCTTTAGGGCCGTGAAAAGTATGTTTTAGAAAAACGGGCTTTAGCCCTGGTGCCATCAAAGCGCGAAGAAAACACAACCTCACTTCTCCACCCCCAGCACGGCGCACCCCTGGATCCAAAACGTAATCCACCCCGGACGCATCCGGAACAACGCGCTGCGAATATGCAAGGGCAGGCTCCGCCAGCAGGTCACACAAAACCAGTGCTTGCAAGCCCGCTTCAACCCGCCGCACGCCGGACACTCATTGGAATGCCAGCTCTTCCGCGCCTGCTCCAAAGGGATTTCTCCGGAACGGTGGGAAGGGAAGCGAGTGTGGTTAATCCGATCATGCGATCCCCTGCTGCTCATTTACTCAAGTACTGCTCAAAAAGTTTTTGTGCGCAGGCCTGGCCGCACACCGGATGGTCATGTGCATCCAGATCGCCCCAACTCTCAAACGGCTCCGCGATAAATCGGCCACGGATCGTTGACACTACGAACCAGTGGTTCACTGCCTTGCGAACGGCCTCACAATTCGGGCCGGCACAGCGCACGGTTTGGATTGCGAACGGGTTGCCCATTAACGCCACGTCCTCGCCAGCACCATGCCGGCGATCATCGCGCCCAGACTAAAAGCAAATAGCAACAGCACCGTTGTAAGTGATTCAATACGCTTCGGCTTCCGCTGCGGCGCCGGCCCGGCATCAATCTGGGCCATGCCGATATAAATTTCGTCAGCAAATTCATCTGCAATCACGAATGCTCCTTCACCAGCTTGAAATGCTTTTCGTCGGCTCATCTTGTCGCCTCCCATGCCACAGCGATTTGAGTTAAGCGGCCACAGAACCGAGCCCGCTTCCATACGGACCCAACTCCGTGGCCGCTCTCAGGAGCGCGCGGTTCTAAGTCGCTCCAAAGCAAGTTCCAAGCAAATTCATTGCGATCTTCCGTACCGCTCAATTCCCGCGGCTTCTTCGCGGATCAGGTCCACGCACTCCGCGCAGAATCCGGCGTGGTCTCTGCGGGCCAGGTTTCCGTCACCGTCATAGAAATGGTTGTGGCAGATGCGTGCCCCGCATGGACATGTGCGATGCGCCAACTCTCCGCAGTGGCACACATCTTCCAGCCGCCGCGCTGTGCGGAAAATTTCCGGAAAGAGTTGTTCGATGACAGAAGCTTGAGCGTTTGTATGCTCCTGCGTAGCCTCACTCTGTGCGTCCGACTTGAGGTCCGGCGCCTCTGCTGTTTCTTTGCAAGCAGTGAACGTTACTGGCGCGGCCGTATGTTTGCTGCTCGTCAAACGGCAAATTGCAAGCGGGGACGTCAGCTTGGGCGCAGCGTCCCCGCCGTTGCCATCGGGCGCCTCGGGTGCGGGTTCCAAGGTTTGTTCGACCATGTGTTGCGAGGTTGGCTCAGCAACAAGAGTCAGCCCGTCGGCAATTTCTGATTTCGCTAGCTTCCCTGGGTTGTTATGAAGCGCAGAGTTGTGGAGCGTAGTCGCCTTTGAACTGTGGACCGCAGCCGCCCCCGGCTGCGTTTGACCGAACAAATACATCTCACCTTTTGCGGTGATGGCGGATTTGATGCAGCGCTCCGTGCCTTGCTGTGAAGCACAGATGTCTTTGGGCTGTGGCCCGCAGTTGTCTTTGAGTAGTGGAGCGCAGCCGCCCCCGGCTGCGACCTGCTTGCTCGTTGACTCGCTAAAATGCCGCTCAGCCTTTTCCTTGCTGCCAGCAAGCTCTTGCGGAAATACCGGCTCAAGCAAGCCTTCTTCTTCAAGCCATACCACGGCGCGTGTGAATTCAAGTAACCCAGACGCGGTGAATCGCCCGTGCGTTCGCTGAAAAAGTTCCGTCACCGTTAACGCTTCTGGCCGAGCGTGAAAACCCTCAGTCAGGACAAGATTGTGTAGAGCAAGGGACGGCCCGGTATTCTCAATTGCCCGGCAATCGGCATTTCTCTCATTCCCTGTACGGGTTGCGGATTTTAAATTGTGCTTTCCAGGATCGTGTGTTCTGAAATTCTGCGTTCTGAAGTTAACGTCAGCGGGATTTATCGAATGACTCATTGGCGTCCTCCCTGATTGATGTGTTGCGGGCCGTTGTTTGGCATGCGGGGCGCAGCTACAGGAATTGCTGCGGAGCATAGCTATAGTTGAGTAGTGGAGCGCAGATGTCTTTGCGCTGAGGCCCGCAGTTGTCTTTGAGTAGTGGAGCGCAGCCGCCCTCGGCTGCGACACGATGGATCGAAGCCTTGAGAAGCGCTGCGCATTCCTTCCTGCCGGCCTTCGGCAAATTCCTGCCCAGATCGGTGACCGTTGCCGGAAATTGGAATTACGCTTTCACTGAGTTCCGCGAACTCACCTGCAATTGTGGGCGAGGTTGCTCGAATAGCATCGCTCATTGCCCACTCACTGCGAACTGCCGGCAACCCTGCCTGCTTGGGGAGTTCGTCGCACCTCCCAGCGGCGTATCCGGCAGTGACAAAAACGCCGCGGATTGAGTGGACGCCTTCCCTAAACCCGACGAATGGACCAGACGAAAACAATCCAGGCGCGACAACTCAGGCAGGACCATCGATTCAAACAAGTTCACCGGCCAAGAGAAGAGCGCCGCATATCCGTCGGCAGACACGATGGTTGGCTGCTCCTTGGTAAGCGCGGCCGGTACATCCGCCAGCGGTGAGCGATAAAAAGTGCAGCCATCAGCATCGGCGCCAACGCAGACGAAAATGTGCGCTCTGTGGCCACGCAAACAAAAGTTCGCTATGTTGCAGCTATCCCCTGCTGGTACGAGGCTACGTTCTGCCGGCGAGAGACTGTGGTCTGCGGGTGCAAGGCTTCGTTTTTCTGGCTCGAAGCTATGTTGCGTTCGTGTGAAGTTACGCTCTGCTGGTGTGAAGCTGTGTTCCGCCGGCGCGGGCCGCAGCCATGTGACCCCAATAACCTTAACCCTGTCTTCTTGAGCGGGGGTCGTACGACTGTAGTGAGCGACGTTCGGAGTCAAAAGGCTACGTTCTACTGACGCAATGCTTAGTCCCGCTGACTCAGGCCGCAGCCGTGCGAACCCAATGGTCTTACCTTTGCCGTCTTGAGCGGAGATAGTACAACCGCAGTGAGCGACGGCCAGCGCACAAAGGCTACGTTCTACTGGTGAATTCTCAGCAGTCGCGGATTGTCTCCATCCGCCGTTCTGAGCTTCAGATTGAAACTCAGATTTCGAGATGTTGTGGTCTGCGCCCATGACCAACTCCATTAGGAGATGCTGGACGTTTACCTGCTTCGGCAGCGGGGTTCAACCCTGCGACCTACGGATTATGAGTCCATCGGTCTAAAAGCCAGCTTGGATCATGAGATAGAAGAGCCGAGGCAAAATCTGCACGACAATGCGTTGGCGGCGGTTAAATTGTCAAAGTTGCTGCGTTAACAAATATCAAATCGCTGAAGCTTTAGCAGAAATCAAGGTCTTGTCCACATTCGCTGGCTTCATTGACAAAGGTAATATTGATGGCGTCATTGATTGCACAACATGAAAAACCGCTCGGGGCAAGCATTCCGCATGGTGTACTTGATTGAATGACAACGACGGTTCCCCGCCACGGTGGTCGGGAGTTGCATTACGGCTCTTTGCCATGAACACAAAACCCAAACCGTCCTACTAAAGGTTGAGGCTTAGCTTTGGACGCTTCGATTCACCCCGTTCTACCTATCGGGCGCTGACCAGCCCATCACGGACAAAGATGAAAGGCACTTCCTGTCGCCCTTGACCGGCTTGCCAAGGCGATGCCTGTCCTTTTTCACCTTGATACCGCCGTTATTGTCGCAGGGTAGAACGGCGCGGAGCCTGGGTCGGCTCGGAAGTCGCTAATGTAACAAGGACATACAGCTGTGGTAGCTGCATTATGGTTGTGAGGGTAAGATCGTCTCAACAACCCAACAAGTTCGCGGCTTCGAAATATGGGATGAAAATCTTCCAATTCAGCTGTACGACTTCCCGGCGCGACTTTTGCAGCGGATCGGGTGTTTCTGCGCTCTGCTGACGAGGGCCGAAATAAGACAGGTACGACATTTTTCAGGCGGAGAGGCCGCTGAAAAAGAATTAAAGACTACCCAGTCAGCCGCGCTAGCAAATGCCTAGCCAGCGCGGCTCCCTATTCGCGATATTATTTTACGGTTTGCGCCCGTCGATTATTATTGAGCAACGCTAATGAAAGAAATGGCCGCGTGGCGCGTGAAACGTGGTCATTTCGTGCTGACAATCTCGAAAGACGCGATGAATCTTCCAACGACGGAATTTCCTCGCATTATTGATTCGGCTTACGGTTTCTTAGGAGTCAGACCGCAGGCCTGAGATACTCTTGTCAAGTCAAGGCCACCGGGGGAGAATTCAGCGATTTCCGGCCGCTCATACCCTAAGAATTCCACTTTGAATATCTGGGAGCCAATCAACTCGCGCGTTGTTCCTTTGTCCATGGCGAGGAAATGGCCATTCCAGTTCCATCCGTGATTGCCGTGATGGCTATCTACGCGAACCAGAACTTCCATTTGCGGCTGTCCCCACCATCCAGGACGATTCGGCGGGCCGAGCGCTCTGCCTGGCGTAAATTCGCTCCCTTTATACTTGCCATTTTCGCAAACCAGTTCAATCTTGTACTGATAGCCGCGGTTCTCTGACGGTGCGTTGTCAGAAAGAAGTTCAAACCGGACTGTTTTAGCTGCGGTCATTTTGTCCTCGGAATCAAATACTCTCCAATTGCCTCCGGCGCCATTGCTTCCGCTTGAGTTCATTCGACCTCTTTCAATGGATCGGCTATTTTGTTGGCTTGACCTATCACTCTGGTCGCTTCCGTAGGCTTGGGCGAACAGCGGGGTAACCGCTGAGCAAAGCAGAAGGCAGCTTGTGAAAACGGTTTTGACCGCGAATTGCTGACGATGACTCTGGACGAAGGACAGGGTTCTCAAGGTTCCTCCTGGCGCGCTAGGGGTTAAGCAAGGATTGCCTTATGTTAGAACCTCAAAATCGGTAAAAAGTTGTTTGGCGACCGACGGGAAGACGAGAAATGAGTGGAGCGCCGGCCCTGGATGATGCCCATTTTCAGCTCTCTTGCCCTCCAAAATTAGGAAGAGATGAAGAATTGTAAACACTTGTTTAGACAGCTTACAGTGGGGTTGGTGGCAAAGCCTCCAAAGCCTCTTCGTTCTCTGCTTAAAATCGTCGTCTGTTCACTATAGTTTGCCGCATTTCTGCCGATAGGAGAGATGAAGAACCTGTATTCGTCTCACGCAGCAGCAGGAGAAAAAATGTCAATCGACGCAATTGGTCAGGGGAATGGAGCCGATCTGCTGGGTCTGCTCAGCCAGGGTACGTCGCAAGAACCAACGCTACAAGCTGCCAGTATGAGTGTACTCAAAATCGCGCTCAATGAAGCTGATTCGACCGCGGAAGCACTGGCCTCAGAGATCAGCAGCGCCGGCAGCCCCGGTGGTCAACTCAATGTATATGCCTGAACGGTTGCTGTTCTAAATTTGCCCCGGCATTACGGAGCCGTTCGGGCCGATCTTTAGCATCTTGCGGGCGAGCCGCCCCAGGACCGGGTATTCCGCCCACTCTCCCCGACTGGCCTTGATGCAGTACATAATCGCGATTACCAGCGTGGCAACCCAGACTACCATGATGAAAAGCCAGACGAGTGGAAACACGATAAAAAATGCCATCGGCGGGGACGCAGCTTTCGGCGTGGTATATAGGGCCATGGAGGAAAAGATTGTGACAAACCAAATCATCACTACCATGACCATCACAATCGCGTGAATGATCTGAAACAACAAGGCCTGCAAGGCGTGGAAAGAGACAAAGCGCGATTGCCTTTTGATCAGAAAAATGATCAGTGGCGCAATCCATCCGCCTATAATCTGTAGGGCGTGGGCCAGAGAGGCCATGCTCCGCTCGTCCTGCGTAGAGTCCAAAGCAAAACTTTCAGGTGTGTCGGCCAGTTGTTCCTCCTCATGCGATCCATTCCAAGTCTACTCCTTCACATTGTCCCGTCAGCTTTTTCCGGTCAACTCGTAGTCGGCGGCGGAAGCTGACCGTGTGCGAAGTTTGTACCCGACCACAGATCCAGGCCAGATCACGGCGTTCTCCCCGCTCCTGGGATCTTGGTACCAACTGCGGCAGCCCCCGGATTGCCAAACCGTGCCAGCCAAGCGCCGTTGCACATCATCAATAAAGCGCTGTTGTTTCGCGGGCTTGACTTCGATGACCTTGCTTCCACGGCGACGCATGAGGCGCAGGCAGTCCATCACGTAGCCGATCTGGGCCTCACTCATGAGCACCACGGAGTTGTGTCCCAGGCCGGTGTTCGGGCCGAGCAGAATAAAGAAGTTCGGAAAGCCGCTGACGGTCACGCCCAGGTAGGCGCTGATCCGCTCTTTCCATGCCTGGTCCAGATCAACGCCGTTGCGGCCCACAATGCGCACATTGTGCAATGGTTCTGTCGCGCGGAAGCCGGTGCCGTAGATGATCACGTCCGCCGGACGCTCCTTGCCGTTCTGCGTGACAATGCCGCGCTCGCGCACTTCGGTGATCGCGTCGGTAATCAATTCAACATTGGGGCGTTGGAGCGCGGGATAAAAATCATTGGAGATCAACACGCGCTTGCAGCCAAAGTCATACTTGGGGGCAAGCAGCGTGCGCAGCTTGGGGTCAGGCACCTGAGCTTCAAGATGGTCGCGTGCAATCTTTTCCGCCCGCTGGCGCAGCCAGTTGAAGCCAAGAAAGCCGGGCACACGGGCCTCATACAACCAGAAAATACATTTGCGGAAGAGCCATCCTAGTAGCGGTACATTGCGGAAGCGCTTCTTCCAGCGATCAGGAAAAGCGAAGTCGGATTTAGGAACCACCCACGGAGGTGTGCGCTGGAACACGTAGAGATGTCCGGCACGGGGCGCGATCTCCGGCACAAACTGTATGGCGCTGGCCCCAGTGCCGATCACCGCGACTCGTTTGCCATCGAGCGGCACGCTTGCGTCCCACTCGGTGGAGTGAAACTTGGGCCCAGTGAATTTTTCCAAGCCTCGGATGTCAGGATATTTCGGAACATGTAAACCCCCGACGGCTGAAACCAGCACCTGCGCGCGCAAGATCGAGCCATCCGTGGTGGTAACGCGCCAAAGCGACAAGGATTCATCCCAGACCGCTTCGCGCATGGCGGAGTTCGTGCGGATGTACGGAGTCAGCCCGTAGCGCTGCGCGCAGGACTTCAAGTAGCTCTGAATCTCCTCCCGCGGGGAGAACATGCGGCTCCAGTTGGGATTGCGGTCAAAGGAAAACGAGTAGAGGTGTGACGGGATATCACAGGCGCATCCGGGATAGCGGTTGGCATACCATGTTCCCCCGATGTCGTCAGCTTTCTCGATCAGCAGGAATGACGTGATCCCAGCTTGCAGAAGCTTGATTGCCATGCCCAGGCCGGAGAAACCCGCGCCCACAATCAGGACGTCGAGAACGTCCGCGGAACCACCATTCGATGATGTAGCTACAGAGGACATAAAGTTGGTCTAGCGTGACAAAGAATTGACGCACTAGATTGCCATGCCAGCCTTTGGTGCGCAAGCGGTAGGAGTGATCTGCGGCAGGATACGCGTCACTCACGCCCGCAAACCGGCCCAATTTGCTACCATTCTTTTATGCCGGTAGAAACACAAATCCAAGCGTCGCACCTTCCTCCCTTGAAAGCACCGCGCGGAACAGAAATAACCTGCAAAGCATGGCCGCAGGAAGCCGCCATGCGCATGCTCATGAACAACCTGGACGGCGAGGTAGCCGAGAATCCGCGTGACCTCATTGTCTATGGCGGAACGGGCAGAGCAGCGCGCAACCAGCAGTGCCTTGACGCAATTCTCGCGTCGTTGAAGTCGTTGGAAAACGATGAGACTCTGCTGGTCCAGTCTGGCAAGCCGGTGGGAGTCTTCAAGACGCATGACTACGCTCCCCGCGTTCTGATCGCCAATTCTAATCTGGTGGGCCACTGGTCCAACTGGGAAAAGTTCAATGAACTGGAACGAGCCGGGCTGATGATGTACGGCCAGATGACGGCTGGCTCGTGGATATACATTGGCTCGCAGGGAATTGTGCAGGGGACCTTTGAGACCTTTGCGGCAGCGGCGGAGAAACATCTAGGTGGAGATCTGGCGGGCAAGCTCGTGGTCAGCGGCGGTATGGGTGGAATGGGCGGCGCGCAGCCGCTGGCGGCCACCATGGCGGGCGCATGTTTCCTGGGCATTGACGTGGATGCCGAACGCATCAAGAAACGCCTGAAGACCGGCTACTGCGACTTCATGGTCAATAACCTCGACGAGGCCCTGCGCATCCTGAAGAACGCGGTGCACAAGAAAGAGGCGATTTCCGTCGGGCTGATTGGCAACTGCGCTGACGTTATTCCTGAACTCGCCGAACGCGGCGTGCTTCCTGACATTCTCACGGACCAGACCTCAGCCCATGATCCTTTGAATGGATACGTTCCCAACGGCATGACGTTGGAGCAGGCGTTGGAACTTCGCAAGAGCGATCCCAAAGGCTACCTGGATCGCTCCATGGATTCGATCGCCCGCCACGTGGAAGGCATGCTGCGCCTGCAAAAAATGGGCAGCGTGACCTTTGATTACGGCAACAACATCCGCACCTTTGCTTTTGAGCGCGGCGTAAAGAACGCTTATGATTTTCCCGGCTTTGTTCCGGCGTACATTCGCCCGTTGTTCTGTGAAGGGCGCGGGCCGTTCCGCTGGGTGGCCCTGTCCGGCGACCCGGCAGACATCGCGGTCACGGACGATCTGGTGCTGGAGCTTTTCCCGCAGAACCGCATTCTCAATCGTTGGATCAACCTGGCGCGCAAGCGCATCAAGTTTCAAGGTTTGCCCGCGCGCATCTGCTGGCTGGGTTACGGAGAACGCGCCCAGTTTGGCCTGGCCATCAACGATCTGGTCAAGAAAGGGAAGATCAAAGCGCCGGTTGTGATCGGCCGCGACCATCTTGATTGCGGCTCCGTGGCATCACCGTATCGTGAAACGGAAAGCATGAAAGATGGCAGTGATGCCGTAGCTGACTGGCCTCTGCTGAACGCGTTGCTCAATACCGCCAGCGGCGCAAGCTGGGTCTCGATCCACAACGGCGGCGGCGTGGGCATCGGTTACTCGCTCCATGCCGGCCAGGTCACCGTGGCCGACGGAACCGATGCGATGGCCCAGCGGATTGAACGGGTTCTTACGAACGACCCCGGAATTGGCGTGGCCCGGCACGTGGATGCAGGGTATGACGAGGCCGCCGGCTTCGCGGAAAAAAATCACGTGAAGATACCGATGCGCTAAAGCTAGGCGAGAATCCCATGGGCAAGCGAACCGTGGATTCAAAAACAACGTCATTCCACAGGCCGTGAGCGAGCACACGTTTTTAGCGCCGCAGGCGCGAGATTATTGAGCCCAGCGCGTAAGCGCTGGGTAAATAAAATGGGAGATCGGCCAAGCCCCGGAAGGGGCGGAATTTTCCGACTCACCGCGAAATCCAGCAGCATCGACCACACGAAAATTGTGTCGCCCGCAAGCGGGGGTTGCAATTGTATCTGTCCCTCCCCACCGCTCACGCGTGGGCTCAATAATTACGCCCTGTAGGCTGGGAAATGTATTTCGTGAGGGGCCATGGTGAAATGCGAAGTCGCATTAGTCTCATCCACAAGGTGACGTTTCCACCTGGCCCGTGTAACCTACACTTTGCCTCAAACCACTCCATCCCCTTACCTGCTCCTGACCAACATCGGCCAGCTGATTACGCTGCGCGGTGGTCCTATGCTGCGGCGCGGCTCTGCTTTGCGTGACGTCGGGCTTATGGATGATGCCGCCGTCTTGTGCGGTGGCGGGAAGATCATTGCTGTTGGTCCTCAACAAGCGTTGCTGCAAGATCCCTGGCTAAAAGCGAAATTAAAAAAGAAACCACGGCAAGTGCGGGAACTGAACTGCCAGGGAAGAGTTGTACTGCCCGGTCTTATTGATTCCCACACGCATCCCGCGTTCATGTCGCCGCGTCTGTTGGATTTTGCCAAACGCATTGGCGGCGCGAACTACCAGGAGATCGCGGCAACCGGTGGAGGAATCCGTTCCAGTCTTGCCGGCGTTCGCGCGGCCACGCGCGGCCAGCTTGCGGAAAAAGTCTTGCGTGCTCTGCACGCCATGTTGGAACAAGGCACAACCACGGTAGAAGCCAAGACCGGTTACGGACTCACCACAGAAGATGAAATCAAGTCGCTGGAAGCCATTCGCGATGCAGCGCGTTACTTTCCCGGAACGGTAGTCCGCACGTTGCTCGCCGCGCATGTGGTCCCGCAGGAGTTCGCCGCCAACCCAGATCAATACGTGACCAAAGTCTGTGAAGAAATCATACCGCTGGCAGCCAAGAAGAAGCTGGCGGACTTTGTGGACGTATTCTGCGAGCGCGGCGCCTTTACTCTGGAGCAAGCAGAAAAAATCTTTGCCGCAGCGCGCACACACGGTTTGGGCGTACGTGCTCACGTTGGCCAGTTCACACCGGCCAAACTGGAAGCTCTGTTGCGCTATCAGCCGGCGTCGCTGGACCACATGGATTTTGTAAACTCTGAAGATCTCACATTTCTGGCGCAGGCAAACACGGTGGTCACGCTGCTTCCCGGCGCAAGTTATTTCCTCGGCCACAAGGAGTTTCCTGATGCGCGGCGTCTCATTGACTCCGGCGCGCCCATCGCTTTGGCGACGGATTTCAATCCCGGCACTTCGCCCACTCCGAGCATGATTTTCATGATCTCGCTGGCCTGCACTCACATGAAGATGCTGCCTGCGGAGGCCATCGCTGCCGTTACCATCAATGCTGCTTGTGCTTTGCAGTTGCAGGACCGCAAAGGCAGCATTGAGGCCGGCAAAGACGCGGACATGGCGGTCTTTGACGTGAAAGACTACAGGGAAATCGCTTATTGGTTTGCCTGGGACCGTTGTGTTGAAATGGTTGTTGCCGGTCAGGTTGTGGATACAGCGGCGTAACCGGCGGTGCGAATGTGGCGGAGATAAGGAGTCTATTGCGTCGACAACAAACTGTCATCCTGAGCGATGCCCGAGTCCCGCTTTTGCGGGATGAGGGTGAGTCGAAGGCCGCGGAAAAATCGGACGTAGAGACGTGGCATGGCCACGTCTCACTGCGATCATGGAGTTTGTTTGCGACGTTGAATGCTCGTACCCTGACACGAAGTTGCGCTTGCATTGCCGCAATTACCTTTTTCTTCCTACCCCCCTTCGCTTCTGCGCCGCTCTTTGCGGAGACGCTACAGAATGGCCAGCAAATCCCATCTACGCAGGAGGCCATTCCCAAACCATCTCCACAGCCTACGCCGGAAGCGCCGGCACAGGAACTGGTCCCTGCTTCGCCTCTTCAGCAACCGTCACCGGGAAGTTTCGGCGCAGGCATTCCGTCGCGAAAAAATGAGTATGAAGTCGGTGGGCACGCGAACGACTTGACCATGGCTGGCTACCCTGGAATCGTCATTACCGCCGTAGGCGACGTAATGCTGGGCACAACTTTTCCCGATGCTTCCGGCGGCGATCTTCCTCCGAACGATGGCGCTGACTTGTTACAGGAAGTTACACCGTTTCTGAAACGCGGCGATGTCGTCTTCGGCAATCTTGAAGGCCCGCTGACAGAAGGCGGCACATCGGCCAAATGCGCCGGCAAGAAACTGGGCACTTGTTACGCCTTCCGCGTTCCCACGCGCTATGGCAAATATTTGAAATCGGCGGGATTCACCGTAATGGGGCTGGCCAATAACCACGCCATGGATTTTGGGGCGGAGGGTCGGGCGAGCTCCCGCCAGGTGTTGGACGCGATGGAAATCGCGCACTCGGGTGAGATTGGCGACATCGCCCGCCTCGTCGTGAAAGGTAGAAAGGTCGATGTGATCGCCTTTGCCACGTACCCGGGCGCTTACAACCTGCTCGATCTGGAGGAAGCGCTGCAAGCAATACGCGCTGCCAGGGCGGAAGCTGATCTGGTGATTGTGTCATTTCACGGAGGCGCGGAGGGCGCCACGCACCAGCATGTGCTTGCCGGGGATGAAACATTTCTGGGGGAAGACCGCGGTGATCTTCGCCGTTTTACCCACGCCGCCATCGATGCCGGCGCGCAACTCGTGCTGGGTAGCGGACCGCATGTTGTGCGCGCCATGGAACTGTATCACGGCAAACTGATCGCTTATTCGCTGGGTAACTTTGCTACCTACGGTCCATTCAATCTGAATGGTGAAAACGGCCTGTCTTTGGTCCTGGAAGCGCACCTCAGCGTGGACGGCTCTTTCGTGCGTGGGCAAGTTTATCCCGTCAGGCAGGAAAAGCCGGGAGGTCCCAAGCTTGATCCAGCTATGAGGATCGTCCCGATCTTGCGCGGGTTATCCACCTCCGACTTCAAACAGGATGCCATCGTCGTCGGTCCGCGCGGTGAGTTATACCTGCCAGGGATGGAGGTCCCGGAGTGCAGTAACGCGCCCGACCTGCTGGAACAACTTGTCAGCGCCCGGCCGTGTGGTATCTTCCCATGAAGTAGGTTTGTTCCGGGTTGTGGACTTAAGTGGTTCCTGAATTGCTGTGTCTCGATGAAGATACGTATCAGGGCCTACGAAATCGGCCGTTAAGACTACAAAACTTACTTCCTCTTATGTGGCACTCCTCGCCAGGTGCTCCTGCGGGTCCTTGCATTCTCAAGAAGAACACTTAGGCACAGGCAAGAGCCCTGGCTGTACCTTCTTCCTAACCGCAAAAATCGTCGCCGGAAGGAAAGAATTTGAGGGCATAGTAGTACAGCCGGAGTAAGATGACGAATTGGCGCGAAAATCCCGCCAAAACCTTTGTAAATCGCAAGCGTCTAAATAAAAGAGTAAGGGCCCTGCTGGTCATTTCAAGGAGAGAGATGGTTCTTCTGAAGAAATCTATTTGCGCATTATTCATTCTTCTACCCGCGCTCGCGGTTGCACAGCGGCTGCCGGAAGGAGTTGTTCCGCAGCATTACAGCGTGACCATTACTCCTGACCTGCAAAAGGCCACATTCAGTGGAGAAGAGACCATCCAGGTGCAGGTGCTGAAGCCCGCCAGCGCCGTTATGCTCAATGCCGCCGAGCTTCAGTTTCAGGAAGCCAGCATAGTACAAGGAGAGCAGACACAGGCCGCGCAAGCCGCTATGGACGCGGACAAAGAACAAGCCACGCTCACAGTTGCCGCGCAACTGGTTCCCGGGCCGGCCAGCATTCGCATCAAGTTCACCGGAATTCTCAATGACAAGCTGCGCGGTTTTTATCTGGCCCACAGCAAATCCCGGAATTACGCGGTAACGCAGTTTGAATCCACGGACGCGCGGCGGGCTTTCCCCTCGTTGGATGAACCTGCTCTCAAGGCAACGTTTAGTATTACGTTGATCGTCGACAAAACTGACACCGCCATCTCCAACGGCCATATTGTTTCTGACACGCCCGGCCCCGGAGAGGAGAAGCACACCATAACATTCTCCACTACACCCAAAATGTCCACGTACTTGGTGGCGCTGGCGGTGGGTGATTTTGAATGCATTGAAGGCGCGGCGGACAACATTCCCATCCGCGTCTGCGGAACGCCCGACAAAAAACTCATGTTCCCAGCCGCGCTGCGTTATGCCAGTGAGATTCTGAAGTATTACAACCAGTATTACGGCATTCCGTACCCGTTCGGCAAACTGGACATCGTCGGCGCGCCTGATTTTGAAGCCGGCGCCATGGAGAACACCGCCGCTATTTTTTATCGCGAGTCGCTCTTGTTCATCGATGACAAGAATTCATCCATCGCCGCTCACCAGGCGGTATTCGAGGTTCTGGCCCATGAGATGGCGCACCAGTGGTTCGGCGACCTGGTCACGATGAAATGGTGGGACAACCTATGGCTCAATGAGGGTTTTGCCACATGGATGGCGCTCAAGCCTTCACAGGCGCTGCATCCGGAATGGAATGCCACGCTGGACGCGGTTGGAGCAACCAATGGTGCTTTGCAGTTTGATTCGTTGAAAAACACGCATCCTATCCGCGCCAAGGCGGACACACCGGAAGCCATCAACGAATTGTTTGACACCATCTCCTATGAAAAGGGCGCGGCCGTGCTGCGGATGGTCGAGGCTTATGTGAGCCCTGATGTCTTCCGCCGCGGCGTCAATACCTATCTGCGGAAATTTTCTTATAACAATGCTACCGCGGAAGACTTCTGGCAGACCATCACCCAAACCTCGGGGCGTCCGGTAAGCCAAATCATGCCGACGTTCATCGACCAGGCCGGTGAGCCGCTGATCACAGTCAAGGCGGAATGTGTCGGGCCGCCTCCGCAACCAGTGAGCAAAAGCCGGGGCAAAAAGTCGCGAAGAAAACCAACACCGCTGCCACCCAAAACCCAGGTCACGGTTTCACAGCAACGTTTCTTTGCCGATCCCAGCATTTCCAATAATGCTGAGGCCAAGGAAATGTGGAGTGTCCCTATCTGCATCAAGTCGACGGCGAGCAAGCCTTTCTGCCAGATCTTCAGCCAGCGCCGTCAGACCGTGCCGTTTACCGGGTGCTCGCCGTGGGTGTTTACCAATGCCAATGCTGTGGGGTACTACCGCACTCAGTATGACGGCGCGACCCTCCAGAAACTTGGCACAGTGGCCATGACGGAACTGAGCGCTGCTGAGCGTACATCATTGATCAATGATGAATCCGCGCTGATGGCGGCAAACAAGGAGAGCATCGATGTCTTCTTGGACCTGGTGGCGGTCATGAAACAGGACCAGGAGCGGTCAGTATTTGAAAGCTATAGCGGTTCACTTCAGTCGATGAATGACTACCTGGTCACGGCCCAAGACCGTGATGCTTTCCATGCATGGGTGCGCTCCAACTTCCGCCCCATGATGGAAAAGATCGGGTGGACGGCGTCGGCCTCGGAAAAGGGCGATACCCCCCGGCTCCGTGCAGACCTCATCGAAATTCTGGGTGGGGTTGGTGAAGACCCGCAGACTATCCAACAGGCAACGCGATGGGCGGAGCAATACCTGGCTGATCCTAATTCGGTTGATCCCACCATCATTCGCGCCGTGCTTGGCGTTGCCGCCCACAATGGCAATGCGGCGTTATTCGATAAATATCTTGCGGCGCTGCGTAAGATAAATTCACCGGAACAGTTTCGCAACATTGCTTACACGCTCTCCAGTTTCCGCAGCCCGGAACTGGTGCAGCGCTGGCTGGATGTAACTGTCTCCGACGAGGTCCGCAACCAGGATGCTCCCCACCTGATCGCAAGCGTCCTCATTATTCGTGAGAACCAGGCTGTGGCGTGGACGTGGGTGAAGGCGCATTGGCCGGAGGTGGAGAAGAAAATAACCATGTCCAGCGGGCTGGACATCATTGGGGCCACACGGACCTTCTGCGATGCCGAGTCCCGGGACGACATGCAAAAATTCTTTACCGAGCACAAAGTCCCTTCCGCTGAGCGGACTCTCAAGCTGGCTGCCGAAGGCATTGATTCCTGCATCCATTATCGTGACCATCAACAGAACAACCTGGCTGTCTGGTTGGGCCGGCATGCTGCCACCAGTGAGGCTGGCACACATTAAGTTTTATCTAAGCTCGTATCGGACGATGACCGGGCCCCATTTCTCTTCGCGTTTCTCAGCGGGCACGCTGGCGCATTTGGAACATTGAATAGTGAGTTGGTCCGGAGCGGACCATTGCAAAGACAGTCCTGCTGTTCGGGAATCCTGCTCGATCAGAAAGACCTCTCCTTCTGTTGCCCGGCCAGAAAAAAACCCGTACTTTTGCGATTGTGTCACACTGCGCAAGTTTACGTGCGTAAAGAATGGTGCTTCCTCGCCGCATCGGCGCTCCATGATTGTGGCGCTCCACTGTTGTCCCGGGGCCGCTGTGTCTGTGACAACCCGGTCCGCGCACTGCGGGCGCTGGTGGAAATAAACCACAGATAGCACGGCAAACATCGCCAGCATCATGCCGCCATACAGGAACGAGCCATACACCATTTTCCGGGCGAAGGGGTCCATGGCCCTATTTCACAACTCGGGCCGTAATTTCACGCCAGAGTTCCGCGCGTCCGTCTCCGGTTTTGGCGGAATAGGGCAGCAGCGTGTCAATGCCATGTTCTCTCCCTAGCGCGGCAAGCGCATTGCGCAGCTTGTTGCCGGAGAGCTTGTCCGCTTTGGTGGCGACGACCAAAAAATCACGTCCCACACGGCGCAGGAATTGAATCAGTAGCCGGTCAGGTTCCTGGGCCGGAATGTTGGCGTCAATCAGGACGATGGCCAGCTTGAGTGCCGTGCGCTCTTGCAGGTACGGTTCGATAAAAGTTGGCCACTCCGCCGTAATCGAGCGCGAGAGCTTAGCGTAGCCGTACCCCGGCAGGTCAACCAGCAAATGATCAGGATCGATCTGGTTGGGCTTAGAGTAAATCCCGATGAAGTTGATAGTCCGGGTCCGCCCTGGAGTGGAACTCACGTGCGCGAGCTTCTGACCCAGCAGGGAATTGATCAAGCTGGATTTCCCCACGTTGGACCGGCCAAGGAAAGCAAACTCCGGCGGGCCTTCCACGGGAAAGAATTTTGGATCAGCAGCGGATGTGATGAACTTGGCGAGAATGGTCTTCAAACAACTAGTGTGACACAAAAAGCGGGAAAGCCCTACCGCCCGCGACAGCCATGGACCGCAGCCGCCCCCGGCTGCGTGAATCAAGACCACTCGATGCAATCATGCATCCCGGACCAAGCTATGGCGCTCCCGCCCTTAATAAATGCGCGCAAGACTGCCAGGAAGCCGCGTTCTTCATGTGACATATAAGGCGAACATAATTGACGAATCCGAATTCAGCGAGTGGCCTTCTCAAAACAGGGCTTAGCCTAACCATTGAGTTTCTGATGGACAATGCTGTCCTCTATTACGTCAGCTGCTGGATGAGGGTCTGTGGCAAAGGTTCGGATTGAGTTTGAGTTTGAGAGCCGGAATTTTCTGAAACATCTGCATCGCGCGGAGGATTGCGATTTAATCGTATGCTGGACGCACAACTGGCCGCAGTGTCCGCTGGAGGTGGTGGAGTTTGAAGGGAGAAATCGGTCCATCGGGGGGTCGCGCGTGATCGAGTGATCGGAAGAGATGCAAATTCGCGGGGATGCGATGATCTGTCCCGATGCACACCCCAGCGCCATCAGGCGCGAAAGGGTTTAGCCACCATGAGGCGAGCGCATGCGAAGCCGGAAGGGTGGGTAGCAGGAAAATTCAAGAGGATCCCCAGCGGTACAGCACAAACCTAGAAACTTGCAGCGTAGGTAAATTCGTTGCATTTCTTAAGGCATTTTCAATTTTTCCTGCGTGAATTCTTCACTGGTCGCTTCCAATAATGCATCCATAGCCCTGACAGTCTTCCTTTTTTACTAGTTGCAGTTGTGCATGCCGGACTTCTTTCGCAGAAAACCGTTGATAGGGGCCTCCGAGTGCATTTCTTGTGTTACTCATTTCTTGCTTCTTTGCGTTATTTAGAGGAGCAAGATTATAGATGGGCGAAGGGCTTGAGTCCAAATGCTAAAAAATTGACCACTAGCTTCAGCAGGTAGTCAGAGTACGAGTGTTCTTTCGGAACGCCTCATGGCGAGATCAGCAAGGTTAAGGTCAATCCGGTGCCCGAGAAAGGTGTGGACAGAAGTCTGTATGCGGGTACAGGTGCGATGCACAATTCGGGCACGTAGGGGTGCCCATGCTGGCCGAAGCCGGAGCAATCGTAACCCCCTTGTGGTGGTAGTGGGCGAAGCGCAATTTAGAAGTAGTAGTAGCCATTCACGATGGCTCATGCGAGCGGAGGCATCTATATCCTAAAGGACCCTGAATTATCTATGCCGCTAATTAGCTTATAAATGAGGCACATACCAATCCCGCGATTCGACAAACATTTCTTCCAGCTAAAACTAACATACCAAGCTCAGAGAAGCGAAGGAGAAGGTCAATCTTCTATTTGGCGATGAAAGGGACTAACCGGAAGCCATAGACATGAAGGGGGATATACAGCTTGCACAAAAAAGAGTTATTAAAGATAGCTTGGCAGGCAGCCACCGCTGGGGTTCGAGAACAGCTGCTGGTTTGGAGAACATCCGGGAGATCTGAAACATGGTTTTATAGTTCAATATTGCCAAGAGGAAAATAATTAATGTACCATCCCTTAAAAAGGAAATGCCGGTTCAACCATAATAGTTAATGAAACTTAACTTGCGATGGACGATAAGCTAAGCTAGTCTCAATTTCGCTCGTCCGCCTGCAAGGATCTGGTATGTATGACGAACATGGAAAAGAGGAGGCCAAGGGCTTGACTAACCGGAACAAGAATCTGCAATTTACCTATACCCTGGCGATCAGCGTGGTTCTTTTGCTGTCTCCGAGTCGCGCTGTTGCGACCAACGATGAGAACCATATTCAGGAGATCATGGCTGGCGTCAATGGCAACTCCAAAATCCAATTCATCGTCATCAAACAGGAGGGGGGCGGCAATTTATGGGGCCCGCAGGGTGGCGAGACTCAATCGAGGGTGATGCTAGTGTTCTTCGACGCCACGGGAAGAGAAACTGGTAAGTTCAGGTTCCCGCACAGTGTGCCCGCCGATGCCAACCCTCAGTTGATTGCGACCCAGGACTTTGCCAACCTGCCTGGAGCTCCGACTCCCGATTTCATTATGCCGCCGCTCCTGAGCCCCATTGGCGGGAAGGTGTGCTTCACGAACAATCCGCTGAATAGCAATGCGGTTTCACGAACTGACTGCGTTTCCTACGGAAGCTTTCCTGCTGCCCAGACCGGAACCGACTCCGGCGGCTGCAACGGCGTTGTTACGGCAGGTCCCCCGACGGCTGCCCTTCCCATCATGAATACGGTGAGCCTGAAGCGCACCTCGACCTCTTGTGGCTCCGTCCCTAACTCCGATTTCACGATCAATACGACACCCACACCGACAAACGATGCGGGAACGACGCTCACCATCCCGCTCGCCACCCAAGTCGCCCAGGGCGGGAATCTATTCAACGGAGAGAGCTTCCAGGGCAATGGGCGGACCTGCGCAACTTGTCACATAGCGACCCTGAACCTTGCGTTGCCGCCGAGCAATATCCATTCGCGATTCAGTAACGTCTCCACGACGTTCGATCCGCTGTTCATCGGCGAGACGAATCCGTCCAGCTTCGATTCCGGCTTCGACTTCAATCTCAACACGCTGGTTCTGACCCAGACGGTTTCGAGCGCCGCGCCATGCAGCGGTATGTTGCAGGGCATCATAACGAGCGGAAGCGGAACGACGGCAGCGACAGCCAAGGTGCTGACGCAGGTTTCGCCGACCACATATCTTGTCTACGGCGGCATGAACCCGGTCTTGTCCGGCGCCGTGAGCGACAGTAACTCGTGTACGGGAACCGTCATGAGCATCACGGCAGGAAGTCTCGGCGCTATTCCAGGTTCACCTGTGCTCGGCCTGGAAGATCCGAAGCGGATGAGGACGAGCGTGGATACGGTGAACTTCCCTCAGGGCCGTGGTCTCATCCTGGAAAACATCGACGGGTTTCCCCCGACCCCGCCCGTGTTCCGCAAGTCTCCCCACCTCCTGAACCTGAACCAAAGATTTGGCCAGTTTGGACTTAGCGGCAACGGCGGCGACCTGCAATCTTTCGCGGCGGGAGCCGTCACCCAGCACTTCCCGCGGACGCTGGCTCGGAACAGCGGTGGATCGGACCCGGATTTCCGGCTGCCGACCTCTGATGAACTGGCCGCCATGGAAGCGTTCATGCGGGCGCAGGAGTTCCCGGCAGGAACCGACCCGAATAAATTCAATTTGAACCAGTTCGTGATCACCGCCGCGCAACAGCGAGGCTTTAATGCCTTTTTCGGCGCCGGCAAATGCTCGTTTTGTCACAGCGGGACGGCTCTCACCGACTCAGCGCTATTCAACACAGGTGTGGTAAACCAGACCATCAACTCGGCTGGAATGGACAATCTTCCCTGCGAGCCCAGCGCAGCCTGCGGGTCGCGTGCGTTCAGCGTCCGCCAGCTTTTCAACGTCGCCAACCTGGGTCCGTTCTTCCACGACAGCTCCGCAGCCACGTTGAAAGATGTGCTCGCGTTTTATAATTCGTCTTTCTTCGCCAACTCGCCGGGTAGTACCGGGTTTTCCGGCCCGATCAACACTTCCGCAATTTCGCCCACCGCGACCGACGACATCATAGCTTTCCTCGAAGGGATCAGCTTCAGCCCATTTGCGCCGATCTTCGGTCCGGTTGGAACCAGCGTGACGATTACCGGTACGACCTTCACCGGAGCCACGGCTGTTTCGTTTAATGGAGTGGCTTCTCCCTTCACGGTGAGCCCCTCCGGGACGATCACAACGACAGTTCCCGCCGGGGCTACCACTGGCCCCATCACCGTCACCACGCCTGGCAACGGGCCTATTGTGACCACGACACGCTTTACGGTTACGCCGGCCATCACTTCCTTTGCGCCGGCCACCGGTCCGGTTGGAACAGGTGTGACGATTACGGGCACGACCTTCACCGGGGCCACAGCCATTTCGTTTGGTGGAACGGCGGCTACATTCACCGTGAGCAACTCCGGGACGGTCACAACGACAGTTCCCTTCGGGGCTAACACTGGTCCCATCACTGTCACAACGCTGGATGGGACCGCGACCAGCGCTGGCAGTTTTACGGTTACGCCGGGTGGCCCCCCTTTTGGTCTGAGCGCCTCGCCTTCTTCTCAGACCCTCTCCGCCGGCGCCAGCACGAGTTACACCGTAACTATCTCGCGGGCGCCAGGTTTCGCCGATAATTTGACCTTCAGTGTTGCCGGATTGCCGGCAGTGACTACGGCAAGTTTCAGCCCGAACCCGACTTCTGGCAACTCTTCGACGATGACCGTAACAACCACCGCCCGGGCCCAACTGGCGCCTTGGACGACGCTGCGGCCTCCCCCGGCCAACTTCTTCGTCTGTGCTTGGCCGCTGTGGGCCATCTGCCTGCTGGTAATGGTTCTCCTTGCTTATCGGGACAGAGCCAGGAGGCACATTCCACGCTGGGTCTTTGCGACTGGCGCGTTCGCTGTGCTGCTTTGCATCGGCTGCGGCGGAGGTTCTCCTCCTCCGCCACCACCACCACCGCCGGGAACGCCGCCCGGAACCTTCACGATCACAGTGACCGCTACCAGCTCCAATTCAAGCGTACAGCCGGTAAGTATGTCCGTCACATTGATCGTCAAGTGATGGCCGGTTGGAAGGGAGGAGCCATGGCGCAGGGCGTTGGATTGGGAGCAGGGAGTAATGAGTTCCCGGGTTTCCTTCCTCATTTGGTTCGGGGCAAGCCGTAGACGGCGCAGATGAACTGTAACAAAAAGGCCCGCCGTGTGGCGGGCCTGAATGCTTTTCTCAACCGGGTTTACAAATACCTCTCTCTCGAGATCCCTTCCGGTTGTACAGCCGGGATCGGCTGAGCTTCTTCTGTAAATTCCGGCAGCGGGCTTTCCAGCGCGAATTGCAGCACCTGGTCCATGTTCTCTACCAGATGTATCTTCATCTGGCCGCGGATGTTTTCCGGGACTTCCGGCAGGTCTTTTTCATTGTCTTTGGGAATGATGCATTCTGTGATTCCGGCGCGCAGGGCCGCCAGAAGCTTTTCTTTCAGACCGCCGATTGGCAGGACCTTGCCACGCAGCGTGATTTCACCCGTCATGGCCACGACGCGGCGTACCGGAATCTTGCTCATGGCGCTGGCGATGGCCGTTGCCATGGTGATGCCGGCGGATGGACCATCTTTTGGAATGGCCCCTTCCGGAACGTGTATGTGAATATCAACGTTGCGGTAGAAGTCCTTGGGCAGTCCCAGGCGCGCCGCGCGTGAGCGCACATACGACATGGCCGCGTGGGCCGATTCCTGCATCACATCGCCAAGCTGGCCGGTGATGGTCAGCTTGCCTTTACCGTCAACGATCGCCACTTCCGTGCTCAGAATCGAGCCGCCCACTTCAGTCCAGGCGAGCCCGGTAACCAAGCCGACTTCACTCTTTTCGTGGACCAGAGTGTCACGGAACTTGGTGATGCCCAGGAATTCGCCGACGTTCTCCGCCTTGAGGGTAATCGTGTAGTTCTGGCCCTCTTTCACCACGCGGCGCGCGACCTTGCGGCAGATATTGCCGATTTCGCGTTCCAGGTTGCGGACGCCGGCCTCACGCGTATAGGAGCGAATGATCTCCCGGAGCGCGTCCTCAGTAAACTGGATCTGGCTTTCCGTCAGGCCGGTGGCCTCGCGTTGTTTGTGCACCAGGAACTGCCGGGAAATTTCAACTTTTTCGAGTTCAGTGTAACCGTGCAGCCGCAGAACTTCCATGCGGTCTTGCAGAGGAGCGGGAACGGTGTGCAGAACGTTGGCGGTAGCGACAAAGAATACTTGTGAGAGATCGTATTCCACGTCAAGGTAGTGGTCCTGGAACATCCAATTCTGCTCGGGGTCCAAAACTTCCAGCAGCGCCGAGGAAGGATCGCCGCGGAAGTCGGACGCCATCTTGTCCACTTCATCCAGCATAAAGACCGGGTTCTTGGTGCCGGCTTTCTTCATCATCTGAATGATCTGGCCGGGCAGGGCGCCGATATACGTGCGGCGATGACCACGGATCTCAGCTTCATCGCGAACGCCGCCCAGAGACATGCGAACAAACTTTCTTCCGGTGGCTTTGGCAATGGACATACCCAATGAAGTCTTGCCTACGCCCGGAGGCCCGACGAAACAGAGAATAGAGCCCTTGGGATTCTTGACCAACTGGCGAACAGCCAGGAATTCAAGAATGCGCTCTTTGATTTTTTCCAGTCCGTAGTGGTCCTGGTTAAGGATTTTTTCTGCGTGATCGATGTTGCGGATTTCCTTTGATTTCTTTTTCCACGGCACGGCCAGGAGCCAGTCCAGGTAATTGCGGGAAACCGTGGACTCAGCTGACATCGGAGGCATGGCTTCCAGCTTCTTTAATTCTTGGATGGCCTTCTCATGGACTTCCTTGGGCATGCCGGCGGAATCGATCTTTTTCTTCAGCTCGTCAAATTCGCTCTTCTCGCCCCGGCCCAGTTCCTTCTGGATGGCCTTGATCTTCTCGTTGAGGTAATACTCTTTCTGCGCGCGCTCCATCTGCCGCTTGACCCGCGTCTGGATGGTGCGGTCCATGTTCAGTTTTTCAATTTCAATATCCAGGACGTCGGCGATACGGTTCAGTCGCTCCGCTGGATCAAAAATTTCCAAGAGCTCTTGTTTTTCTTCGATGGAGAGTTGCAGGTTTTGGGCAATCGTGTCGCTGAGTTTCGCTGGGTCGCTCATGCCGGTAATGATTACGGGCTCAAGGTTGAGTGACTGGCAGAGCTTTACATACTGGTCAAAGAGATTGTGCACCCGCTGCATGGCGGATTCAATGACCTTATTAGGATCGGCGGGGTACTTCACCGTGCGGACCGTGGCTTCAAAGTAGCCTTCGGCATTGACCAGGTTCAGGACTTTGCCGCGCTCCACGCCTTCTACCAGCACCTTGATGTTGCCATCAGGCAGCTTCAAGTTCTGCACGATATTCGCGATGGTGCCGACTTGATAAATTTCGTGTGGTTTAGGTTCATCCACGCTGGCATCATGCTGCGTCGCCAGAAAGATCTTGCGGTCGGAAGCCAGCGCTTCTTCCAGCGCGCGGACGCTGGATTCGCGGCCCACGATAAACGGAGTCATCATGTACGGAAAGATGACCACATCACGGATGGGCATCATCGGAAGCTTGCGGGTTTCGAATTTTTCTTTATTCTGGGTCACTGATTCGCCTTTTTCTGTCCGGTTAGCGACAGGTTTGATTCGGCAGCAGCTTGACTACCTTCAAAGATTATCACCGACGCCCGCGAAATTGGGGAGAGTATTTATGTGTATATCTTAATCTAACCGGCAGATCAAGGTCAGAGAAAAGCCCGCTTTTGAGGGCGGGCTGATTACTGGAGTACTCAAATTTCAGCCCGCTTTCTCCATGGCGGGCAGAGAGATGTCTCTGCGTTCGACCATCTCCTTGGTAACCTCAAATTCTTTCACGCGCTTCTGGCTAGGCAGGTGATACATCAGATCGAGCATCAGCTCTTCCAGGATCATGCGTAAACCGCGTGCACCCACTTTGCGCAACATGGCTTCACGAGCGATGGCGGCCAGTGCTCCGTCAGAGAAGCGCAGCTTGACGCTCTCAAACTCAAACATACGCTGGTACTGCTTGATGATGGCATTGCGCGGCTTGGTCAGGATCTCAATCAGCGCGGCTTCGTCCAGATCATTAAGAATGCCCACCACCGGCAGCCGGCCGACAAACTCAGGGATCAAGCCAAATCTGACCATGTCCTGCGGCTCAGCTTTTTGCAGCAATTCGGTGTCACGCTTGGTAGCCTCGGTAAATTCTTTCTCCTTCTGTTCGCTGGTGCGGAAGCCCATGGACTTCTTGCCGATGCGCCGGGCCACGATCTTTTCCAGGCCGACAAATGCTCCGCCACAGATGAACAGAATGTTTGTTGTGTCGACAGGCGTAAATTCCTGGTGCGGATGCTTGCGCCCTCCCTGCGGAGGAACATTGGCAACAGTGCCTTCCAGGATTTTCAGCAGCGCTTGCTGCACGCCTTCACCGCTCACGTCGCGGGTAATGGAGGGGTTTTCGTCCTTGCGGCCAATCTTGTCGATTTCATCGATATAGATGATGCCAGTCTGGGCACGGCCCACATCGCCATCCGCCGCTTGCAGCAGCTTGAGCACGATGTTCTCAACGTCCTCACCCACATACCCCGCCTCAGTCAAGGTGGTGGCATCAACGATGGCAAAAGGGACGTCAAGCATGCGGGCCAGCGTCTGGGCCAGCAGCGTCTTGCCGGTCCCGGTCGGCCCGATGAGCAGAATATTGGATTTGGTCAGCTCCACTTCACCGCTCTTCACACGGTTCATGTGGATGCGCTTGTAGTGGTTGTACACAGCGACGGACAATTTCTTCTTGGTCTGGTCCTGCCCGATTACATACTCGTCAAGGAAGGTCTTGACTTCCTGCGGTTTGGGTAAATGATTAGGGGCAGCGGCCGCGTGTGCTTCCGTGCGATCGTCTTCAAGAATAGAGTTGCAAACTGCCACGCACTCATCGCAGATGTAAGCCCGCGGATAGTCACTGGGAGAGGAAATGAGCTTAGCGACTGCATCCTGGGATTTGTGGCAGAACGAACAACGAAGTGTTTCTTCCGGAGATCTGGGCTTCACAAACGAACTCCTTGATAAACCCGGTATTGCTGCCAGCCAGCGATGCGGGTCTATACCGACCTTCACCTACTTATGCTTGTAGATTATATCGTCAATTATGCCGTATTCCTTAGACTGTTGAGCGTTCATGATAAAGTCTCGCTCTACATCTTTCTCGACTTTCTCCAACACTTGCCCGGAATGTTTGGCAATAAGCTGGTTGGTGATCTCTCTCATGCGCAATATTTCACGCGCATGTATATCAATATCAGTTGCTTGTCCGCTCAGGCCTGACATCAGGGGTTGGTGGATTAGAATTCTTGAAGTTGGTAAGGCAAAACGCTTATTCGCGGCGCCCGCGCACAGTAGCAGTGCCGCCATGCTGGCTGCCTGGCCGCAGCAGATGGTCATCACATCCGGACGCACAAATTGCATGGTGTCATAAATCGCCATGCCCGCCGTAATCGATCCTCCGGGAGAATTGATATAAAGTTGGATGTCTTTTTCAGGATCTTCCGCTTCTAGAAACAGAAGTTGCGCGATTACCAGGTTGGCAATCGTGTCATCAATCGGAGTACCTATAAAAATAATGTTGTCCCGTAGCAGCCGGGAATAGATGTCATAGGCGCGCTCGCCCCGGCTCGTCTGCTCTACTACCATCGGTACAAGTGCCATATCTCCGGTCGTCCTTCCCTCTACAGGATTGCATTCCAGATGGAACGTTCAATCCGATTTGGTATACAGCAAGTTTAGCGCTTTTTCGCTGCGCATGCGGTCGCGCATCCGTTCCTGCGCATTATCTTCCGCCAGCCTGCGTTTTACTTCTTCCGGCGGCTGCTTCATCTGATGCGCCAGGGCCATGATTTCCGACTCTAACTCCTCGTCGCTGACGTGAAGATTTTCCGCATCAGCAATCCTGGACAGCAGCACATTCGACTTGACCTCTTTCACTGCGGCATCGCGCTGGGCCGCTCGGAGCCGGGGGAAGTCCATGCGGCGCATGTCTTCCGTGCGCATGCCTTGCGCGGCCAGGGCCCGCAGCCCGCGTTCCAGACGTAGATCAATCTGGTGCTCCACCAGCGCTTTGGGTACCGAGAAATCATGTTTATCCACCAGCGTTTGCACCAGCTTCTCTTTGGCCTCATGCTCGGCTTTGTGTTTTAACTGGGCTTCCATGTTTTCCCGGATGCGTTTTTTCAGGTCGTCCATGCCTTGAAATTCCGGACTGAGTTCTTTGGCGAAATCGTCATTCAGTTCGGGCCGGGTCTTTTTCTTGACCGCGTTTACTTTCACGACGTAATGGAATGACTTGCCGGCCAGCCGTTTATCGGGGAAATCTTCGGGATAAGGGACGTCAAAGTTGCGCTCGTCGCCGGCTTTGACGCCGCGCAGTTTTTCCGTGAACTCCGTGATGGTATTGGTCCCGCCGATCTCCACCAGAATATCGTCCATCTGCACCGGCTGCTTTGCGTCTGGTTCCGCTCCGCCTTCTGCCTTCGGTTCCGCCCCGGCTTCCACCGGTTCCGCCTGGAATGAGACTTGAACAAACTCTCCCGTTTCCGCGCCGTGTTCTTCTACCGGATCAAAGCTGGCTTGCTGTTCTCGCAGCTTATCGATTTCGGCATCCACTTCGGCCTCTTCAACCTTGATCTCCGGTTTTTCGATTTTGATCCCCTGGTAGTCGCCCAGTTCAAAGTCCGGCAAAATTTCAAACTCCGCTTTGAAGCGGATGGCCTGGCCGGGGTTGGCTTCCATCTCACGGATGGCCGGCTGGGATACGGGCTTGAGTCCAGATTTGATGATTGCATCGCGGAAGTACTTGGGCACCAGGGCTTCCACAACATCATTGGTGATTTCGTCGGAGAAGCGTGTGCGCACCATGCTGGCCGGCACTTTGCCCTTGCGGAACCCGGGCACGCGCGCCTGTTTGGAGTATTGCTGGACGATCGCTTCCCGCTGCTGGTCAACAACTTCGGCCGGAATTTCCACGGTGATTTCGCGCTTGCAGTCTTCATCCATCGTGCTTTCGGCGGTGATTGCCGCTTCGGCAGCGCCTTCTATCGCATCCGGCGCGCCAGCGACAACCGGCTGAGCGTCAAGCTGTTCCGCTACGTTGTCTTCTACTTTGTCCAAGTGGGTTTCCTTTTACTTTCCAGATGGGAGCGTTTCCATCGAAGGCTCTGAGCCAATATGCCCAATCTCCAGTTTATGAGACGTTGGCTCAAGGGTCAAATGGACGGGAACGTCAGATATCCATGCTTGTGTGGAAGCACGGGCCTTTACGGTCCGGGAATTAGAGCAATTTTAGGTAGTTGGCGTTTTAGCGCGTCTGGTTGGACTTTTTGCTGCGATTGGCGTCATCGGCAACCCGCCTTCTCACCACGGAGACACGGAGGCACGGAGGCACGGAGAAATGCCTTACCGCGGATAAACGATAAACGCCGATGATCACGGATCAAAACGGGTTGGTTTTGGCCGACTGCTAGTTGCCATTTGCTAATTGCGGTTTGGGAATGTTGCACCCAGGCCCACCGCGATTTGCCCTCACGCCCTGCCCAAAAACTCCCGCGTCTCCGTGGACACCTTGACCTTCTCACCCTCTTTGATGAAAAGAGGCACGCGGATTTCCAGGCCGGTTTCCAGCGTGGCGGGTTTGGTCACGCTGCCGCTGGACGAGTCGCCGCGCACGCCCGGCTCGGTTTGCGCGATCGTCAACTCCACATGCGGAGGCAGTTGCAACCCGATGGGATTGCCGTTGTACTTGTGCACCTGAATGATCAGGCCTTCGCCCAGAAAATCCTGCGCGTCGCCAATCATCTCCTGCGACAGGGTGAGGGTCTCATAGCTCTCCTGGTCCATGAAGTAGAAACCGTCCGCGTCGCTATATAAGAAGGATGCCGGGACCATTTCCAGGTCGGGTTCCTTGAACTTGTCGCTGGCTTTGAATGTTTTGTCAAAAACGGCGCGGGTAAGCAGGTTACGCATCTTCAGGCGGACCAGCGTCTGTCCGCCACGGGCCGTTGGAGTGTTCACCTCAACGTCAAGGCAGTGGAAGGGCGTGCCGTCCAACTCGAAAAACATTTTGCGCTTGATGTCGATGGCATCGATCAGTGCGGCCATGGGCTCCTTCGAAGCGTGCTGAATGGTGGATCAACCAACGCTTCTAGGATATCAAGGTAGTGGGTCAGTTTGGAAAATCGACCCACTACTCAATTTTCTGCGCCGATAGTGAGAGCGACGCGGTCCTTTCTGTTGCAGCCCGCAGGGCGGAATTATTGAGCCCATGGCGTGAGCATTGGGTGAGGTTGAAGAAAAACCGAGCGCCGTAGGTGCGACACAAGAATTGTTTATGCGCGCTCCGCTGTGCTGCACGCGGGCCTGCGGCGCAAGGAATGGTTTCTTTTGTGCGTGTCTCGTGGGCTAACGATGGAGGATATTGAGTCTAATCCCACTCTTTCCGCAAAAAACCGCGGAAGGATGGAGCAACCGGCTACAGTTTAGGAAACCCTGATTTCAAAGCCCGGAGTACCGGCTTTCTGTCATTTAATTTTGTGTAAAATTGAGGCGGGTGGAAGGAAGTAACTTTTTTGCGCATGGTGCCAAGGCTAATTTGCTTTTTTAGCCCGACCACATTACCTAAAATCAAGGCGCAACCTTCATCAAGGGCACCGAAATATGCTCGGAATTCCTGGCGGGTAACGCCTACGCGTGAGCGAAATTTCCGCCATAGGTGATTCGGCTCACCGGTAACAACAGCAGTGATCTCGGCATGCGCTTTGACGGCGCCGTTCGGTGCTTTGCTGTAAATCCAGACGCGCGTGCCAGGTGCAACCTTCAGGCTTCGTCGTCTTAACTCGACTGTCTTTTCTCCTTTTAATATCTTCGCAACGTACTCTGATCGTACAGATATCAAAATCTCATCGCAGCTGATCACTGTTGGTATCCCTCCCGAAGTATCATGGCCGTTTGTTCATCTGTGATTCGTCGCGCTGTAATCAAATTGCTGCCGTCCACACACCCTAAGTCTCGTAACCGTGGCAAAGAAACTGTGCGGGGAAGCAACATTACATTATCAAACCGAGTAACCGCAATTTTTTCATTGACCGTAATCTCGCCCAATTCGCTGTTTTCTATGACGCCGCGGCGCAAAATATTCTCCGGTAACTGTCGCTTATCAATCACTGAACTGCCTAAGCACCGCGCCGCCACAACCACGGACGCGGCTCCCCCGTTTCCCCCAGATTCATAGAATAGCAGTATGGATCCTTCAACGAGGGTATGGAGATTGCGTCGAGAACTTAGGTAAATTCTCTCAGAGAACAGAACCGCTTCTTTTCCGGGAATAAATGTCATCTGGGCAGAGGTTCCAAAGAGTTGCTCAGCATATACTCGTTGAATAGGAACGAGTACTCCTGTCCGATTCGGAAGCACAAATATAACAGGCGAAAAAATCCGCTCCAATTGTGCAAGCTCAATATTTCTCACCACACTATTGGCATCTTCTAAAGAGACCAGTTGGCAATGATTGGTGAACTCGGGGAGGTTCTTTGGCAGCGAAATACCCGCAAGCTGTTTGATAGTGGAATGCATTTTCGCAAAATTCTCTTTAGTAATTGGGCGTCCAACGCAAATCTTGCTCAGCCGGCAGGAAGCGGAATTGTTGGTTTCCTTAAATCCTTGCAGAAAAGCTGCTTTTCTCGCAAGAGCACTGCCGGGATTTATTTCCATTTCTACGAGAATAGGTGAAGCGGCGCTTACCTCAGAGGCAAGCTTATTCAGTAAGGAATCCAGTGCAGTTTCGCAAGCAGGATGTTCTTCATTAGCCAAGAGCTTTATTGTGCATCGGCCTTGTAGAATTTCGCGCGAATCCCAATAAGCTAAACAGACACTATCGCCTTCTGAGGTAACCCCAAATCGCTTTATATAAGGTATTCGCGGGTAAATCTGCTGCGACAGAAGCAAAAATTGCCAAAAAGCCGATCTTTTCTAAGTCGCTTTCGAGCTTCCGAAGTAGAAGTAAAGCGACTCCTCTTCCACGATATGCCTCATTAACATACAACTGAAAGATCTTCGCGTGGGGAAATGTCCCGCCAAAAAGAAGATGGCCCGCGTAGATGCCATTCTCGGTAGCCACAAATAAGTTTCCTTGCTTGGCTGCTTGTTCATATGCTACTGGCGGAAGGAATCCCAACGCATGCTTTTCACGGTCTGCATTGACGCGAGTAATGTCGACATAGGGCTTGACTTCTTCCCAGGAGCAATTCACTAGCAGCATGCAATCACTCGTAATCGAACAGATGTTTCAGATATATCGAATAAGCTAAGTCGTCGATGTGCACTCTATCATTGCAGTGGCTCTAGACAAAGGACTTATTCTATTCAAGCACCTTAGCTGTATACCGTATTTCAGCCTCATTGTGATGGCCATCGTTCTCGAAGCGGCGGTGCAAGCACCGTCGTATAGAGTCGCTTCTTATTTCTTGTAGGTGTCGAAGAAGTCGCGGGGGCTGACCTTCAAAGCGCGAGCGAGCTGGAGGATGTTGTCGAGGCAGATGTTCTGCTTGCCGCGTTCGACCTCGCCCACGAAATTACGGTTTACCTTGATCATCTGCCCGAGCTCTTCCTGGGACAGGCGGCGGTCCGTGCGAATGGCACGAAGGCGTGCGCCGAAAGGTGAGCGGGAATCCACGAATTAAGAATCTTGCGGCTTGCCATAAAAACTTTCTACACCGATATACATTGACATGATATATATGTGATATCCTTCCGTCCAGTGATCTTTTACGTGGCTTGTTTTACTGAGGACGACGGCATTTATTACTGCGGCCATCTGCATCAGACGGTCGCAGAAGCGATGAACTGCCTTGTCCCGGATGGCGGCACCTTCGTCCGTGCGTACGAAGACGGGGTTTCCCGGTCGCTTGATTCAAGGGAATTCATCGATCTCCTAGAGGCGTTGGGGACTATGTCCTGGAGTGCGCGAGGCGCGAAGGTTTTGGAAGAAAAATAGCCGAGTGCCCGCCTTCCGCAAACAACGCGGATAAGGATGGAGCACCCGGCACCCGGCGCATCGCCAAGGATAGTTTGTCCTTGACAGCACCTTCGCTCTTATCGAGGGGCACCCAGCATCGTGAATTGTGCCGCCCCGCCGGGCTCTGATTTAATTCTGTAGCCTACACAGCCTTACGGCTTCGCATTCGCTCGCCTCAGACTGGGCTAACCTCTTTCGCGCCTCCGGCGCTGGACTGTCGGGTGTCTTACTTTCATCCACTGCCTCACGTGCTTCGGTCCGCGAGACACATATCAGGGCATGACTTAACACAGGGTCTGCTCTACCCGTGAGGATGGGGTAATTACCGGGGCTGCTGGATGGCCCATTGCACTCGCGGGTGTCGGCAACAAGATAAGAATATTCCAAGATTTCATAGCCTGGAACACCACACCTTCGGGGTGGAGGCTTACGTCCTTTTTTCTTGCATTCAGTCTGCCGCAGGCGAATACTTTCTGCAAAGACCACAGTTTCATTAGGAAGGCAAAAGTGAGACCCGCAGTCCTGTCTATTTCGGCGGAGAGGGTGCTGGCGCCCATACGGAATGCTGTCCTGGCGCATGCCGGATACGGGGTGATTCCAGTCACTACCATTGAATCCGCGTTAAAGATTTTGCGCGGCAGGCATGTGTGCGCCATGGTCATCGCCAATACCATTCCCTTGACGGACCGGCGCAAGCTTTGTTCTGAAGGACACAGCCGAAGAGTCCCTTCCGTGGTATTGGACCCCTATGAACGGATGGCAGAGGAGCAGTCCGCGCTGCATGTGAACCCGCTTGACGGGCCGGAAGCCTTTCTGGACGCGCTGGCCAGCCTGCTGCTACGAAGCCACAGACCGTGCGTGGTTGGGGACACTGTTAAATGATGCTCGCCAAACGTTACTGCTAAACTCTGAGTGATGCCTGCCCGCTTGCGTCCCCCTGACTCGATTCAGCCCGGCCTTATTCAAACAGGTCCCGGTTCAATCAACCTTAATCAAGTTGACCTTATTCAGGTAAATCAAGAGGTCATCGACTGTACCCGCTGTCCGCGGCTGATCTCCTATTGCCGCAAGGTCGGGCAGGTGAAGCGCCGCGCTTACCTGGAATGGGACTACTGGGCCAAACCTGTCCCTGGTTTTGGCGATCCCCAGGCGCATCTGCTGATTCTGGGCCTGGCTCCGGGCGCGCACGGATCAAACCGCACCGGCCGGCCATTCACCGGCGACGGCTCCGGCAACTTTCTTTATCCCGTGCTGTACAAGGCCGGCTTTGCCTCACAACCAACAGCAACGCATCGTGACGATGGCTTACGTCTGTTGGATGCCTACATCACCGCCGCAGTCCGCTGCGCTCCGCCGGACAACAAGCCCGAGCCGCAGGAGATTGCCAACTGCTCGTTTCATCTGGACAGGGAATTCTCCGCGCTGAAAAACGTGAAAGTCGTGGTGGTGCTGGGCAAGATTGCCTTTGATGCCTATCTGAATTATCTGAAGCGCTGCGGAGTTTTGAAATCGAAGGCCGGATTTGTCTTTGGTCACGGTGAAAAGTATCCGCTGGCTGATGGTCGCACGCTGCTGTGTTCGTATCATCCGTCGCTGCAAAACACCAACACCGGCAAACTGACGGAGAAGATGTTCCTGGATGTATTCAGGATGGCGAAGAAGTTGATCGAGAAGGGCTAGGCCGGTTTTGTGTGTAAGTAAGCAAGGCTCTCACGAAACAGCATCAATCGAGCTGTCGCAGCGGCTAAAGTCCACAGCGCAGAAGGATCTGGGAAATATTACATCCCCGATTTTCAGCCAGTGGAAATCCCATGATTCCGACCAGGAAGAGTTCGCCAAACTGCTGTGAGACCTCACCAAAGATTAGGCCAGTCAGGATGATCCCTCAATAAAAATTACCCTTTTGTAATACGTCGTTCGGAATATGCTTTAGGTACCCCCTTATTTAGACTATTTACGCGAGGGTGATTTATGCCTAGAGCGCATGTTGCAGTAGGAAACAAAAATGGTAAGAAGCTGGCTACACTTCTAGCGCTGCTGCTGGTCAGCACCAGCGTTTTAGGGCAGCTTGCCGCTTATCCTGCGAAACAAGGTTTAGTAAGCGACTATGCCGGCAAACTTGATCAATCTCAGATCGCCGAACTGGCCGGCCTGATTAAGGACTATGAGCGGCAGACTTCGATTGAATTTGCCGTTGTGGTTGTGGACAATCTGCAAGGCCAGTCCGCAAGAGAGTATGCGCTGGGAATCGGCAACTCCTGGGGAGTGGGCAAAGCTGAGAAAAACAACGGCATTGTTCTGCTGTGGGCGCCGATGGAGCGTGTCTATTCGCTCCGAATCGCTGACGGGCTGTCCGCCGATATGAGTGACTCTGATGCCAAACGGATTACCAACGAAAATCTGCTGCCGAACTTCAGACGCGGAGAATACTATGCCGGCCTGAAGGAAACTGTTCAGGCCACGATGGAACAGCTTGGTGCACGCCCATGGGAAGAGCGGCTTCAGGCGCGTACTCAACGACAGCAGCAACAGGCGAGCCAAGCGGAAGAGAACCAGAGCCAGCAAAGACTCTTTGCCCAGGTTGTGCTCGCGTTTGTCGTTGTGATTGGAATAGGTGTCTCGATCGGGATTGCAGTCTACCGGTCGCGACAGCGCAAGGAAAAACTCGCTGAACTGGCCCAGGCTAGTACGGTGATTGCAGATCATCTGCGTGCTGCTGAAAGCCACGTTCCACAGATCCAGCAACTCCTGAGCGATTTCAGCAAGGAAGCGCCAGAGCAAGACATGAGTGAGCTCTCTAACGATCTTGCAATGCAGCCTGCTCAAATCTTAAAGATCAAAGTTGATGTTCAGTGCGTGGACTTTACGGATTTGGCTTCCTATGACGAGATGGTCCGGATCAGGACTCGTTCTGAAGCCGAGTCCGATTTGCTGGAAAACATCAAGCAGCGCATCGCCGATATCAAAAATGCCAAGGCGCAGAGCCAGACTTTGATGGAGCAGCTTGCTAAAGAGAACTTCACAATCTCAGAGGTGCGCGACACTTCCAGGCGAAGTGAAGTCGATGAGTTGTTATCCAGTAGCCGCCACGATTACGAGCAAGCCCAGCACAACAGCTCAATGTCAGTCGTGAACTGGCTGATGATCAACGAGATGTTGAATCGCTCGCATAGCCAAGTCCAGCAGGCAGTGAAGTATTCGCAAGCGGCGCCATACGTCTCCAGTAGCAGTATCTTCAGCGAAAGCGACAGTAGTAGTAGTAGCAGCTTTGGTGGTGACGGAAGCGACAGTAGTAGTGGCAGCTTTGGTGGTGGCGGCGGCTTCAGCAGCGGCAGTGGCTCCGATGGGAGTTATTAGCCCTAAAGAGCCGCTCTTCCACCTTACTTCGCGGCGACCAGCGTTTTGGCCCGCGCCAGCTCTGGGCGGTCTGAATTGGCGCCCTGGCAGTTTTTCAGCAGCTGAGCATAATAACCGGCGGCCTTTTGTTTTTGCTGGGCCATCTCCGCGGCCCGCGCGGCCCCGTAGAGCCCGTTGAAGCGGTTGGGATCGGTACGCAAAGAGACTTCATACTCGGCGAGAGAATCTTGCGGGCGATTCGTCTCCAGCAACATGTCCGCCAGCATCTCGCGCGCCGGCAACTCCGTTTCGCCTTTGCCGATCTTGTCCTGGTGGTCCGCAACAGAGCGCAGCAAGGCCAGGGCTTCATCATTCTTGCCGCCGGCATAGTTGGCCCAGGCCTGAACGACTTTCTGTTCATCTTTCAGTCCGTCAGCAAGGTAGGGCTTTGGCCCTTTACGCGTGGCTTCCAGAAGCGCGTTGTAATGCTGCAACGCGTCATTGGCGGCCGCGGCATCATGCAGGTGTCCTGCCGCAACAGCATGCGCCCAGTAGGTGAACGTCTGCACGCTGGGAACGGCGCCGGCCACCGGTTGCAGGGCCAGCGCTTCTTTCCACTGCCTGCGCTCAATGGCGTACCGGGCGGAAAAACTGGTGAGCATATCGTCGTAGTAATCTTTGTAATCCGCTTCTATATCGTTGCGCGACATTTTGGCCAGGCCCTCCAGCGTGGCTTTGGCGTTTTCGTCATCACCAATTTGCAGGTAGGCATAATGCATGAAGTCCAGGGAATGCATTCTGTGGTGGGCCGTATGCAGGTGCATGGCGCCCATCTTGTCTGCCGCCTGGAGTGCCGCCTGATTGGAATTGATGGAATCCTGCCAGAGCCCGAGCCGGGCAAAAATATGAGACGGCATGTGGACCGCATGAGCCGATGAAGGCGCGATGCCGGCGTACTTGCGTGCCGCTGCCAGGCCTAGATTGGCCATCGCCGGGTTGTCGCAAGCATGAATAATGTAGTGCGCAATGCCAGGATGGTCCGGTTGCTCGTCAAATAATTTACTGAGGATTGCGACGGCCTTCTTGGGATTGGCGAGAGTTGGGTCGTCGTCTGGTTCTGATCCGAGCAGGGACAGCGCGTAAAATACCCCGGCTTCACGGTCTTTGGGATTGCGCTGGTACACGCCTTCCATCGCATTGGCATAAGCGGCGGCGCGTTTTTTGTGGTCGATGGTCTCTGCGTCGCGATAGAAAACCGCAATTGCGGCAATATACTCCCGTTCACGCTGCGTCTTGGCCTGGAGTTTTTGCGCTTGCTGCACCAGGTCCCATCCGCTTTTCAAATCGGCTTTTGAAGGACGGCCCCACAATTGGTGATATCCGCTCATAGCCTGCCCCCAAAACGCGATGGCGCAATGCGGGTCGCCCGCGGCAATTTCCTGAAACTGTTTGTCAGCTTCTTCATACTCGAACGAGTAGAGCAACGCCAAGGCGCGTTCAAACGGCTTTTGGGCCCCAGCCGCACAGGAAATGGGGAAGGATACGGCCCCCAGCTTTTCATTGGGGTCCATTGCGTGCTGATGGTCGTCAGTTGCGAACAGTGAAAGGGAAGATAAGGCAAAGGCGATAAGAGCAAACCGCAGTTTCATAGCAGACTCCAGGGTAAATGTGAAGGTTACTCAGCCTTGCGATCTGATGTCAATCTTGACGACCTTCTTGTTTGCCCTAACTTCTTGTCATGCCTCTTCCAGTTGCTGCCTGAGCACATACAAAAAAGGTTATCATCGTACTCTGCCACTGGGGGCATTTCATGATCTCTTGCGCGATGAAGGTCTTTCTCTGCATAACGTGTGCGGTGATGCTATTGTCTTGTTGCATCGCCCAGGAAGACCCGAAGCTATCTGCCCAAGAAGAACTGAACCAAGGTGTGGTCGCCTATAGAGCCGGTGAGACCGTTTCGGCGGCTGACCACTTCCGCAAGGCCACCGAACTGGATCCGGATCTTCGAGTCGCACACCTTTATCTTGCCACCGCGTTTGCTCAGCAATTTATTCCGGGCGTGGACGCGCCGGACAACCTCATCATGGCCAAGCAGGCAATTGATGAATATCAGAAGGTCTTGCAAAACGATCCGGGCAACATCAACAGCTTGAAAGGCATTGCCTATATCTTCATGAACACGAAGCAGTTTGACGACAGCCTGGCATACTACAAGAAGGTTGTTGCCGCCGATCCCAATGATGCTGAGGCTTATTATTCGGTGGGCGTCGTCGACTGGACCGTGGTTTTCAAAGAAACGACAACGCTCAAAGCAAGGGCCGGCTTGCGAGTGGAGGACGATGTGAAGGCCCCGCGCAACCAGAAACTCTGCGACGACTTAAGAACTTCCAACCAGGAGCACATCGAAGAAGGCCTCACCATGCTGCGCAAAGCGGTGGCCCTTCGGGCGGACTATTCTGACGCCATGGTCTATGTCAATCTGCTGTACCGCCGCAAAGCGGACATCGACTGCAATGACCCCAAGGCCCGCGCCGCGGACTTGAAAGCCGCTGAACATTGGGCTGATCTGGCCATGAGCGCGCGGCAGGGGAAGACAAAACCCAAAACATCCCCAGCCGAGGAACCTGAGCATCATTAGACAGCGAGTGTTTGCACTGATGCCATTCAGAGCAAGCGCTTACTACGGCATGAACTCAAACTTCACTTCAACCACGCTGGTAGTATTTGCCGGCTCATATTTCCATTTCTTTACCGCGCGGGTGAGTGCTTCCACCAGGACCGGGTTCCCACCCAGTTCCTTCACTTCTTTCACCGTGCCATCCGGCGCGATTGTCACTTGAACCCGCGCTACGCCGCGAAGGCTGAGCCGTCTGGCGAGCTCCGGATACTCCGGAGGCACGCTGCTCTTGAGTTTGCGAGTATCTTCCCCGTGGCTGAACACAGGGAAGACGAACAAGATCGCAAAAACCAAAAGCAGCATGCCTTTCCGGCCCAACTCCGCGACACGAACACGCTTCGGCGGTGAAGCCGAATCTTCTTTTCGAACTGTTGCACCCTTGAACATAATCCGCCTTGAAAAGCTAAGCCATGCGCCTAACTGGATCTCCCGCTTGGGAAGCCGCGGTAAATCCGAGTGGCTGGTTGGGCGAGAACTGCGAGCTCCCGTGGACGTTGAACCGAGGAGCAAACGAGGCCCCGATCGAAGGGACTAGCAAGGATTTCAGCGATTACAATCTTGTGCCGTTGATCAAGGCATAACAGACACGCAAGTCTGCTGAACAGCAAACACATGGACTTCATGGCCTTCTCCTTGCAATGAGTACACGTACTGTTTCTGGGCTTTGCTTTGTGCTCGGGTTTATCTCCAGCGTTGCGATCTCTCTCAACATGAGGGACCGGCGCTGAATCGGGGGAAGATTTGTGTTCTTTAACCTGAGCCTATAGTTGTGATAAGTATGGGCTTACGCCAGAGTGGAATCTAGTGCCTTTAGTAACATGGCGGGTTTACGGCATAAGGGCCACGAAAAAATGGGACGTAGATGCGTGGCAATGCCACGTCGCTGTCCGGTTCTTCCGTAGTCGCGTCAATTCCTCAAGATGAAAGCTCATGACGGGCGATAACCGCGCCCGATAAAGTTCATACCAACTCTGATACCGCCTAATCGTCGTCTTTTGATGATACGGTCGCCTTTGCTGGAGCCATTTCCGCTGTCAGCTTCAGCTCTGGCAGGTGCGCGTCTTTCAATTGCTTGTTCAGCGCTGGAATATCGTGCGATCTGACTTCCTCCCAGCGCTGCATCAGCGGCGCAAGCTGTTGCTGGAGTTCCGTAATTGCGCCAGTGGCTTGCGTGGTCGGCGCGACGTCCGCTTCCTGCAATATTCCTAGCAGCGTGAGAAAACGCGTTCGCAGTCCTCCGAGTGTGGGCGGTTCCGTTCCAGCTCCCGGTCTGCGGGTTACGCCTCCGGCCAGCTCTTGTACTTTCTGGTCGAGCGCGTTTACTGCTGCCAGCGTGTCGCCTTGTGCGCGCGTCTGTATTTCCTTGAGTTGTTTGCGGAGCGAGCTTGCGTGCTCCACGGCGGGTGCGAGCGAAAGCAGCGTGGTGTAAAGCTCATGGGACAGCTTGAACTGCTGTGTCACGCCGGACAGCGGCGTCTTGACGCGCGGGTCCATCTTGACGGTAAGCGGTTGTGTGTAGCTCTTGCCGTTTGCCGTCAACACAACGGTATACTGCCCCGGCATCACCCACGGCGATGTGGGTTGTACCGCGGTATTGTGCGGCACCGCGGCGATGGGATATTCCGAATCAACTCCGGGCAGTGGCGCGTAATGCATGTCCCAGAGAAACCGGTGCATGCCCGCATCTTGGGGCAGCGTTTGCGCGGGACGTACCCAGTACGTTGGGATGTTCAGCATGGGATCGACCGGATCTGGTTTGTCATCACTCGAATACTTGCGCACGGTCTTGCCCATGCTGTCGCGGATCTCCAGCGTTACCGGGGGAGAAAACCGGTTCGTCGCCATGCCGATTTCGGCCGGCCAGAGCATGTAATCGATCACGGCTCCATCCGGCGGATTTTCGCCGGCCGGGAAGTCTAGAGGTAAAGGCGTGTCCGTGTTCATGTCCCAACGGACGCGGACCGCGGTCTGTGGCTTGAACAGAAACGCTTCCGCGGAAATCACTTTCGGGTCAAACTGGCGTAGCGGAGTGATGTCATCCAGAATCCAGAAACCCCGGCCATGTGTGCCGACGGCCAGGTCGTCGTTTTTGATGATTACATCGCGCACGGAAGTGGCGGGCATATTCAGACGGAGCGATTGCCAGTGCTCACCGTCATCGAAGGAAACATGAACGGCGCGCTCGGTTGCCGCGAAGAGCAGCCCGCGTCGCTTGGGATCTTCACGCACGGCGTTGACATTTTCATTGCTGGGAATGCCGGTGACGATCTCCGTCCACGTCTTGCCGGAATCGCGGGTGCGGAGAATGTGCGGACGCAGATCGTCCAGCCGCAACGTATTGATGGCGGCGTATGCGGTTTGGACGTCAAAATGGCTGGCTTCAAGGATGGAAACTTTTTGAAAGGGCGTCATCCCGGGCGGAGTGATTTCGCTCCAGTGCGCGCCGCCGTCGATAGTGAGATGGATGCGGCCGTCGTCCGTGCCGGCCCATAGACGGTTGATGTCCAACGGTGACGGCGCGACGGTGTAAATGACGCCGCGTTGCGTTGCCTGGGCGGACTGTTCTGTGCGGAACTTGCCGACGGTCGCGGGAACTTCAAACGTTGTGCGCGTCAGGTCTGGGCTGATCTGTTGCCAACTCTGCCCGCCATTTTGCGTTTTCCAGAGCGTGTTGGTGGCAAAATAAAGGATGTGCGGGTTGATGGGTGAAAAGACAATAGGCTCGGTCCGCAGCACGCGGAAATCCGGCCCGCGAAACGGTTTGGGCATGATGTTCTGCGCCTGGCTGGTGCGACGGTCATAGCGCGTCAGCTTGCCGCCATAAATAATCTCCGGGTCAAGCGGGTCCGGCACCACGTAGCCGTACTCCTCCGCCGCCACCGGATGCCACTCGCGGATCGTCACTTGGCCATCGTCGCCCCGGCTGGAAACGCATGCCGATCCGCTTTCCTGCTGGCCGCTGCATAGCCGGTACGGGAAAGCGTTGTCCGCATTGACGTGATACATCTGCGCGGTTGGCTGGTTGTACCAGGAACTCCAGGTTTCGCCGCCGTTGACGGTGACGATGGCGCCCTGGTCGCTCACGATGATCATGGTCTGGGGATTGTTGGGATTGATCCAGATGTTCTGATAATCGTCGCCACCGGGAGCGCCGCGGAAGCCTGTCCATGTTTTGCCGCCATCAATCGACTTCCACGTGACTGTGCTGGTGACGATGACCATGTCTGGATCTTTGGGGTTGAATTTTGGAACGGACAGATCGCCGCCGCCGATTCTTCCCGCCGGCCGCGGGTCCGTGGTGATCTGTACCCAACTCTGGCCGGCATCATCAGAACGGAAAAGGCCAACGCTGTTCGGCTTGAACCCAACCGACGCGATCAGCCGTTTTGGATTGCTTTCCGCAATCGCGATGTGTGCCTGGATAATTTCTTTTGGCAGGCCGCCGGTAAGTTGCTGGAAAGTCTGGCCGCCGTCGGTCGACTTAAAGATGCCGCCATTCGAACCGTTCCATGCGGCGTTTTCCCATGGCCCCTGGCGCGCTTCCCACAGCGTGGCGTAAACAACGTTGGAGTCCGTGGGATCAATCAGGACATCGTCGCCGCCGATGTTTTCGTCATTGTCTGCTGGAACAACGTCTGCTGGAACAACGTTTGTAGGCAGGACTTTCTGGAATGTTTGGCCGCCGTCGGTGGAGCGATACACGCCGCGCTCTTTGTTCGGCCCATACGGATGCCCGGCAACGGCGGCAAAAACTTTATTGGGATCGCGTGGATCAACGGCGAGCTGCGGAATCTGCTGACCATCGCGCAGGCCAAGATGCGTCCAAGTCTTGCCTGCGTCGGTGGATTTGTATATGCCGTCGCCGACGGAGAGGTCCGGCCGGTGCAGCCCCTCACCGCTCCCGACATAAACAATTTTTGGATCGGACGGCGCTACCGCAATCGCACCAATTGATCCGGTGGGCTGCTGGTCAAAAATCGGCTGCCATGTGTGGCCGTAGTCGTTCGTCTTCCACACGCCACCATTGCACACGCCAATATAGAAGACGTTGGGCTGGCTCGGTACGCCGGCCACGGCCCGCGTCCGCCCGCCACGGAAGGGACCGATGGACCGCCAGTGAAGGGAGGAGAGGAGAGAGGGGGGGACGGATGGAAGAGAAGATGACTGGACCGCTCCTAATTGCGATCCAGTGTGGGAAGTTACCGGCTGTGTAGCCGAAGGCACGGACGTACTTTTGTTAATGAGCGGCTTGCTTTGCGCAGAGGACGCCTGGGTGGGTGCCATCGCCAACCAAGCGACCAAGACTCGAAAAAATGCTTGGCAGTATGTACGGGATATGGCCATCGGCACCCTCCTGAGATAACAGAGGAGGATACCTCAAAACCTGATGACAAGCTCACGAACTCGTCTTAGATCCCGGAATCCGAGCAATTTCGATAGGCGTGTCTAAGGCGGCAAAAAGGCCTTGGCGTGAGTAGGCCTTTCGCGCATCTAGTTCCAAGTTCGCTCCTTCCAACGGGATGAAAATATCGTTTTCAGCAGGCTTGCCAGCCAACCAGAGCGCCGCGAAGTTCAAATCTACGATTCGCAACATCCGCAATTCATGCGGGCCGTTTGGGATTGAATCATTCGACAGCTTTTGGATGGCTGCAAGCGTGCTTTTTGACACCGTGCCCGTGTTGAAATGAGCGAAATTATGAATATGGCCGTCAGGTTTGATGTTTACCTCGGCGAAAGTTGGTGCGAGATCAGACTTTATTAAGTATCGCCAGGACGTTGGTTTGATACTGGCAAGCGACCCATCCGTCGCGAGTTGATCTGGTTGGATGGAATAAACCGGGTGGGCAAGGAGGGGCTGGGCTGCATTCTTTGCGCCCGACGAGAGGAAGTGCATGTTCGATTGCACCGACGCATTTTCCAACAGACGGTTCATACCTTTCTGTAAGGCCTGCAAAGATTGTTCGGGCGGTACTGCAAATTCGATTGTCATAGTTTGCTCCTAACGCTGTGTTAGATAAGTGTCTGTCCACAAACCGGATCCTAGATACGCGGAGGAGAATTCTTGAAGTGGGCCGGTGCTCTCCCCCCACGTTGGGTCACTGACAATAAGGTGCACATCTTCCGGGTCCTTGTTGTCATAACCGACGATGGCCACAAAATGGCCACGAGTGGGAAAGCCGATCCGGGCACCTATAGGGCGGCCGTCGTCGATCTCCTGAATCATGCAAGGTGACTTCAGGGAACCAGAAATCATGCCCCTGAAGTGCTTCACAGTGTCCAGCGCTTTGTCCAGGAAACCCGGTTTATTGCAAGCCAGGATTCCGCCATGAGCGCAGCAATCGTTGCCCGGCAGTTGGCTGTTCACGATGCTGCACTGGGTAAGGGCATTTGACGAGCCCTCATAGAAGCGCGCGACGCTAACTGAAACTGCCGCCCAACACCATTGCTGGTGTTCCTGATGCTCAACGGTGAAATTCAAAGTTTTGCTCATTTGCATCTCCGCAGAAAGTGCTAGCCTAAACCTCAAGTTCGTTTTTACTATTTTCCTGGGACAACAACAGCGTGGGCTGGACTACACACCTGGCCGCCGCCATTTCCGCCTTTCTTGCTGGCCGGTGCGTTGTTCCCCGTCCGGGCTCTAAACATGGCTTCGAGAGCGAAGATCTCACGTTGATCGAGGGAGTCAACCTCACCGGGAAGAAGCCCTGGAATCAGCGGTACTGGTAATATTGGACCCGGCTGCTTCACCAACTCCAGTTGTACTCCCAGAAATTTAAAACTAAGGTTGAACTCCTCCTGGTTGTGTTTCTGAGCCGTATCTTCATCAGGAAAACTTTCAGCAGGTTCATCATAAAAATGGAGTACGGCGATATTTCTGTTGTCCACTGGCACGAGGAGTCGAGACTCAGGGCAATTCCACAACACGATGCCGTCGTCAGAGGTGAGCGTCACCTTATCTGGATCAGAAAACGTGTATTCAAAAATCCGGATGCCGGAAAGCTGGGCTGGCTTGCCTATGACGCTGCCAATTGAGTTTGCTGGGCCAGCCAGCGAATCGTTTGCGAGGTCGCCGGAAATGCAATAATGAATCTTCCTGGGCCGCGGCAAGTTAAGCACGGCACGGACGTCGGGATTGGTCAACTGCGGCGCCTGCGAAACGGTAACTACGACGTTTATCCGCGGATCAATGTTGTTATCCCCCGGATTCAAAAGAGAGCTGTCAACATTTAGTAGAGAGGCGACAAGCGGCCTCTGTCCTTTTCCTCTTTCCGGGACACCCTCTTCGACAAGCCACTCCCCATAGAGATAGACGTGTTCATCTCTCATGTCCCACAAGTAGGCGATGAATCCTTCCGCCCCAACATCGACGAGGCTAATCAATCCGTGCATTACAAGGTACAAAATGTTCTCAGGTGTTTTGACAGACGGGCCAGGTTTATTTTGGGTAGTAGGCATAAGACCTCTCTTCATCTGTGATCAAGAACGGTGTTGGGGTGAATTTTCCTTCCAGCTTTCACGGCGATTCACCGATTTTATTTTGAGAGTGTCGTGTCTGGGAGCACGGCGGCCTGCTGCGTGGCTATCAACTGGGTCTAAAACTTGCTGCATTGCTGTGCGGGTGTCTTGAACGGCTATCTTTCACGGTGTTCCAAACACCTGAAACCCCGCCCAGTAGTAGGGATGAGCGAACTGAGGCTGGCGGCGGACTTCCAGCGCAGCGGTTCGAAGTGCTTCCGCTGGGCGTTTTCCTTGTTGCTGAACAAGGACTTCGTAGAATCTGATCATCAATGCGGAGGTCGCGGGCGAACTTACATTCCAGCGTGTTGCAACTACACGGCTTGCGCCGGCTTCAAGAAAAGCTCGTACCAAGCTGTCTAAGTTAACTACACCAGACCGTTCTCCAACTCCGGAGGAGCACGAAGCCAAGACAACCAAGCCAAGCTGTGAGAGGCGCATGCGGGCTATCTGCTCGGCGGTGATAATGCCAGCCGAGGCTGTCCCTCCCGGCGTCGGTGCCAACAACAAAGCACCAAATCCCCCGTAACTGATGCCATGTCCGGCAAAGTAAAAGAACGACGTATTCGGCAAGTGATCGAGTAGAGCCTGTGACGTGGCCTTCTCAGCATCGAAATACTTTGCCGACGACAGCCGACGACGCAAGCGTTCTGCTTCGTCACGAGCTTCAAGCAAAGGTGGATATTGCCGGGCTAGGTCAGCACTAAGCGTGGGATCTGACATAATCAGGGCATTTGAGAAATTAATTCTGTTTTTCTGTATTTGCGATGAGACTTCCGCCCACCCGAGGGCTTGGGAAATTGCAAATCGCTCAACCAAAGCGTGCCCACCGAAATCTTCCAGTACAGACCACGGTATGCCTGCTAATTGGCGGTCAGCATCGACGATCAGTAGACCTTCGGTTGGAAGACTTGCCGAAAACGGACCGATCAGGGCGGCATAGAGTTGCCGTGCGGAGGTCTGAATGAGTTCAAGCGGCGATTCGGGATCCGCGACCAGAGTGGCAAATTGTTCTGCCGCCCTTCTAGCGCGTTCACCTTCAAGCCATTGTTGGCGAATCCCAACATGGGTGACCAGCCAAGCGGAGAGGCCATCAGGCAGGTAAGCATAGACCAAAAGGGTCACCCCAGGAGGGGCATAGACCGCGACGGAACTGGGATTTTGTAAACGTCCGCTGCGAAAAGCTTCCCAGGTATTTAGAGCCTCAGAAAGATTGCCCCGACGGAGACGTATATTTGCCAACCCTCGCCATGCTGATTCTATTTCGTGCAGGGCGCTTTCGCGTTGTGCGTGGCTGTGAATCGACTTAAGATCGCGTGTGCATTCCGACACGATGAGTTGGTAATCCTTCTGCGCAGAATTAAGATCACCAGCAGCCATGAACGCATCGCCAAGCGCCGGAAGGAGATGCCTGCGCTCGGTGGGGCCAAAGCTTGGATAAGGAAGGGCCATTCCTTTGGTTAGTGATTGCAAACGAGAGATCGCCGAGAGCGTGTCGCTCGCTGCTAAGTCCGCTTCAACTCGGCTAATTTCGGCCTGTCGCCAGAACTTCAGAACTTCATCCTTTTCAAGCTGGTCAAACAGAGCTTCCATCGTTCCGAATGTTTGCTCGGCGTCCTTTCGCAGACCCTGTTCCGCTTGCCACGTACCCAGATCAGACAGTGCGAGTGCGTAGAGCTGACGATAAGGGGAGCGTTCCATCAGCCGTAAGCCTTCCTGCAATAAGATACCTGTGGCTTGCATGTCGCTGGCGCTACGCGCAGAAGCGGCCATGGTGTAACAGAATGTATATCCGCGGTTGGATGCAATCGGCTGGCCCCAAAAGCTCTCCAGTCCCTTATGTCCTGAGTTCCAAGTATGCAGCCTGCTGTCGACCCCACCGTACTTTGCCGTCAGAAAACTGAGAGCGCGCAGATGCAGTGACTCGTAATGCCCCTTGGCGATTGCGTCATAAGCTTGTTGGCCTGCATGAATTACATCTGCCTTTTGCGTGGCAGTCAGGCAGCTGATTTTTTGCAGCCAGCTCTGTTGCTCGATCCACACATACTTGTGCTTACTCGCGCTGCTGCGTATCCTTGAGTTAATTTTCAGGCAACTCTCTTGTTGCCAGCCTCGGTCGAGCGCATAGGCGCGTTCCACGCGCGCGCGAAGCTCGCCGGCAGGACTGGCAAGCTGGCGAAACATTTTCTCCGCAGCAGCGGCGGCGACTTGAGCGCGGAAATGCTCGCCGCGGAGGTTAGCCGTCCATGCGTCAGAAAGAGCGCGCAGGGCGCGGTTCTCTGCTGGGGACGCTGGTACTTGCAGAAGGTCAGCGAGCCACGGGTCATGGTGTTTGTCTTTAAGTTCGTCGGCCAGGCGTTCCAATGCTCGCCGATGAACTGGCGAAGTATGGAAGAGAGGAAGCCACTTCTCCAGAGCCTCGCTCATCACGATCTCAATTGAATCTTGCGCCTCCTCAGCGTGAGCCAGGTACGACGCGGGAGAATCAGTTAGATCATGCATCCGCTGTTCGCGGGCCTGCAATTTCCGCTCCAGTTTGGAGCGTCTGGACTGGGCTTCGTCGCGCCACGGGGGGACAGGTTCGTTCTTGATTACGTCCTGCCAGCGATCCATGGCTTGAAGAGGAAGTGGAACTTCTTCAAACAACAGCGCAGTGTCGAACAAGGTTTCCGGTGTGCGGCTGTGCTGTAGGGATTCGAGCATTTGCTCCAGCGCAGGTTCATAGTCCAATGCACGGTCTTCCGCTTTGGCGCGCAAAGCAAAGCTTACCCCTAACTCGAGCTGTAAAGACGAGCTGGCTGGATCGAGGAGCAGGGCCAGCCTATACTTGGAAACCGCATCATCATAGCTGCCATAAAGCAGATTGATTCGCCCACGCAATTGCAAAGATCTGGCGCTTCTGCCGGCGGTTCGTTCAGCTTTATCCAGCTTGCCTGCGAGCATTTGCAAAGTGTGCAGGGGGACTTGGCAAGGGCCATTCCCCAGCGGCCGGTAAGGAGCACCTGTCCAGCGATAGGCGAAGGGACGGCAAGAACCATAAAGGCGGTTGAGTTCCAGTTCAACCGAGACAAGGGCTGGCCGTGGCCATAACAGCCATGCTAGGGCGACGGCTGCAACGGCAAATACCAGGAGGAGTAAATGCTTAAGACGGGGCAGCTTCATTGCAATAGCCGAAGCTCATTCGCTGCTTCCTTCTTCCATGCGGGATCGTTTTCGATCGTTAGGAGATGCTCGAGAGCAGTGATGGCTTCATCCCTTCGGCCAAGACGTTCCAGAACCAATGCGCGATTGAACAGCGCGGTGGGGTCAGAGATGTCCTTGCTGAGAACCTGGTCGGCAATGGCAAGGGCCCTTATATAGTCGTCGTTGGACCGTGTGCGATCTGCCTCCATCGCATACGCTACAACCAGATCGTTGAGTATGAGAAGAGAGTTATTACCCCGGTGGATCGCGTCTTCTAAAATGGATTTTGCCGCATTGGAATCACGTTGCAACAGCTGAGCATTCGCAGCCAGCAAAGGTGATCTTTGCGGGGGCGGCACTTCAATTGCAGATGCTAAACCTGCGCCGCCACGTTCGACCCGGACTGGACCATAGGGAACGCCAGCCACCCGATATGCCATTGGCCTTCCTCTTCTGTACTCGGACGCAATAGCTTCCGTTCCTTGTTGAACTTCCCAGCGCGGATAGAACCACAACGAGCCCACTACGACGATGATTGCCAGGGATGCCGCCAAGGCCCATTTCCATATCATTACCTTTTGCCGCGCAGAGGCTGGGCCGAACTTGTCGTACTCTGACGAAGAGCCTGCTTTTCGCATGGCCCTAGCCACTCGATTCTGCCACTTTTCCGAGGAGCTTCCTAGTTTTTCTAAGACAGCGCTGTCCTCACTGCTCAACTCTTCAGAGAAGTCTTCCGCGTATTCCCGTAGCAGTGGTCCGCAGCGATCGCATTGGGTGGCGTGCTGAGTGAGTTTGGCGGCGACTGGTTCGGAGCACAGCCCTGCGGCCAGGGTGCGAAGGTCCTCTTCGCTAGGACATGCCGAAGTTGGGGCCTTGTTCACGTTAGGATCCGTCATCACCCCCAGGCGGGTGCGTTCGAAATCGAGCACACGGCTGCGGCAGGACCCACAGTCAGAGAGGTGCTTGTCAATCCGCTGGTCCGCATCCGGCTGGCCCGCGTTTTGTTCCGCGCCAGGATACTGGTTCCCGTATTGTTCAATTTGAGCATTGCTCAAGTGCTCAGATTGCTGGTCCAATCACCATCTCCTTATAAGAACGTAAAATGGGGCGCACGTCCTTCTTTCTTTTTAGCACTAAGCTCTTTGCAAGAACAAGAAAGCAGACTTAATTTTCAGCAGCTTACGACAGTTGCAAAGCTCGACTTATTCATCGTCTTCATCATTGCCAGGCGGCTACGGCAAGTGATGGGCTTCGCGTTAAGACAAGACATTTATCTTTTATCCGCCAGAACCCGTTCTGCGCAAGGGCCTTTTGGTTAAGATGTCCTTTACTAGCCGGGTCAGACGGAACAATGTACTTTCAACGCCTTTTACAGTCAATCCAATGTCCGGAAGCTGCGCAATCGCTTTTGCTGTCAGCCCCTGGCGGTAGTAGAGCCAGAAGATCGCACAGTCGCGGATGTAGTTCGGCTCAGCCGCTTGTGTTGCCAGGAATTGTTGAATCTCTCCAAGAATGGCCTCTCGTTCCGCTTCGTCGGAAGATCCGGTGCTCGCAGGAATGGTGAGGCCGGCTGTTTCCAGGTCTTCATCCTCATGGCCGCTCCAGTGCTTCTTGTTGTACCGGCTCCGTAAATAGTCTTCCACCACGTTAAGAGCGACTACTTTCAGGAAGCCGAACAGCGCGTTTTCATGTTGGAAGTTGAAGCTTCGTAAAGCTTTGAAATTATTGGTGCAGAGCTTGACGTAAGTGTCCTGAACAAGATCGTCAACGGCGTTGGGTAGGGGCTTCATCCGCCGGCGCAGCCGTTTGATGATTACGCCGGCAATCAGCGGCTGAAAACGACGCACGAACTCCGTCCATACAGCCTCATCTCCCGATTCGAGACAGAGCTGAACAAGTTCCTGCGCTGACAGCTTACAAGGGTCCATTTTCAGAAGTGGCTGCGGCATTCTAACTTAGTCGCATTGTCGGAGGAACGCTTTTTTGCTAATAATTTGCGTGCTTGCCCCTTGCCTGGGTTAATTAGAAATTCCTTAGATGGATATTGACGGTTGTGTTCAAGGATTGCCCCCAAAGTTTTTGAGTGCTTTCAGCTAAATCTGCTCCGAACGGCTTCAACTAGCTTCTGGTTCCACCTCTCAGACGCCAACTCCAACGGCGAACTACCGTGTTTCCAGACGATCCAAAGTGTGGCAACCAGAAGCACGCCGGTGATCGCAAAGTTCTGCCAGGCGTTTAGAGCCCATTGGCCGCGCCAGGTCAGTTGAAGGGAACTGGAAAACGGCAGAAGGTAAGGGATAGGCCATTGATCGCCGTCAGGTCCGCGAGCGCCAACCAGGTCGCACAGAAGGTGCAAATGAAAGCTGAGGAAGACCAGCAAGGCGGTGACCCATGGACGAGGAGATCCATGTTGGTCTTGAACCACCTGCCCGCGCGTGCGGTTCGCGATGGCGGAGATCAGAAAGGCCGCAAGCGTGACGATCAAAGCAAAGAACAGAGTGTGGAGCGAATGGTGATACCGGCTGAACCAGAGCAGCGGATGGGCGGAGTTTCGCGTGAGAAGTTCGGGGACGATGCCCAGACCGTCAAGATCGGGCGCAACGGCGGCTGCCACAACCAAGGTTTTTTCCCGACGGCTAAGAGCGGCGAGCTTCCCATTTGGGGAAACCGCAGTTAGGAGCCATCCGGCGAAGAAGTGTGTGACGGGACTCATGAGTCAGCTAGTCAAACCATAGCAGAAACCCTCACTGCGGATTGGCGCGATCAGAGCAACTGACATGGCTAAACTCAGTCCGCCTTGGCAAAAAGACAGTCATCGTGAGGGTTGAGCAGAATGTTGGGAGTTTTAGACCACTCCACGATCAACGAAGCATGAATTGGCGATGCGTTCTTGTCGATTTCTCCAGTTGAGGTGACTCGCAGATTCTCGATTGCAATGCCGGTATCGTTCTCTAACTGCCATTTGCCGGCTGTCACAAACTGGGACCCGTCGCTGAAGTTGTCGCGCTGCTCCGACGTACCGTTGTTCCGAAGTTCCAAAGTGGAACTTGCAATTCCTCGCCCTGAGCAGTTGCCAGTTCCAACGTGGAGCCTATATTGCCCAACTATCGCGGCGCGCAAATTGCGCGGCTTCCGAGAACATCCAGCGAGATAACCTGCTGCCGTAACCGCAATTGCCATGAGAACAGTCAGAGGCTTCATTTCATTGCCAGTTTAGACTAACGCCTCCGAACTCGACCATAGCTGCAACAATATTTACATTCAGCGCAAGCTCATTTGAAAGACGTGAGTCTTCAACAGGACCACATGCATGCGTTCGTGATTCATTGGCGCGCCCTGGTACATTTCCCTTGGGTAAGTTGCAGCCGCGCTCACGGCTGCTTCCCATATTGGAGAATCCACTCTGGCGGCTCAGGTTCGAGTTTGCCGTTCACCTTCACGCCACGCTCCGCGGCCCAGCGATATTCCCACATGGGTCCGTACTTCGTAATGTATGTGTCGGGGATCTGATAAGCAGGATCTGACTGGGCTCTATCCAGAGACACGAGCTTGTACTGTTTCTTTTCAAACAGCGCCAGCAGTTGTTCGATCACGTCTGCGTTGAGCCGGTTGTCATGCAAGAGCATGACTAAGGGAGGCTCGTATCCGAAAATCTGCTTGCTCAACCCCGCATAGTAGTCGATTTCAGCGTTCGTATAAGAGAGGTATTCCAAACGCAGCCTCCGGGCGGAGGCGTCGTGTTGATCCAACATTCGGACGTATGCATTGTTAAACAAGTAATCGGAGTTGTCGATCGTGCATGTTGCCACGCGATAGCCGCGCTGCGAGAGGAACGTAGCTACCTGGTCGTGCTTCTCTTTTGTGTCTCCAGTATGGTTCATGGGGAAGCGGAAGAACCCGGGTTTCTTCCCTACCTGCTGCATCAGCGGCACGAAGGTAGTTTCTGCACGGATGACCTCTTCTTCGATCTGTGCAAGCGAGAGCTGATTGACGTCCGGGTGAGAGTAGGTGTGGTTGCCCAGATCGAATTCGCCGCTCGTCCATTTCCGCAGGATCTGAGTTCCCGCTGCGACGCCAAGCTCTTCAACGCGTTTTTGGATCACGAAGCCTGTAACCGGGACGTGATGACGTTTCAGTGCTGATAAAATCTTTCGATTGATCTCCTGTGCGACTACCGCATCCGAGGGAGACACCTCCTGGGCGCTCGCATACGGAAGATCATCCACAGTGATCGCCACGGTTCGATTCTGTGCGAATGCGCCCAGTGACCAAAGCAAACTGAGCAGAACTAAAACCAAGATGAACTTAAGGCTGCGCATGGCTAACACTATCAGATGTTCCACCGCTTAGGGCGGTGAGATCAGTACTGGCACAATCACGGCCGTTGTGCAACCGCAGAGCACCTACTCCGAAATCATCCCAATCGTCCCCAGCCACGTCTCCACCAACTGAGGCCATCCCGTGATCGGAAACTTCGTGCGCCGTAGCCCAAACGCGTGCCCGCCCTGTGCATACAAATGCATCTCCACGGGAACTCCAGCCTTCTTCAGCGCGATATAGTAAGCCAGCGAGTCATTTACATTGTCCACGTGGTCATCCTCCGCTTGCAGCAAGAACGTGGGCGACGTCTGGCTGGTGACAGGAATATCGGGATTCAACCCGAGATGTTTATCAGCAGTCGCTTGGTGACGGGCCACGATTTTTTTGGCGCCTTGCTTGGCATCCCACTCCGCTGCGGCCAGCGACAGATGTCCCGGATAAATCACCACCGCAAAATCGGGGCGGCAGCTTTCTTTGTCGGCGGCATCGACAGCCGGATACAAACGTTTCTCAAAGTGCGTGCTCATCGCCGCCGACAGATGACCACCGGCCGAAAATCCAAGCACACCAATCTTGTGCGGATCGATATGCCATTCCGACGCGTGCAAGCGCACCAGCCCCACCGTCCTCTGCGCATCTTCCAACGCCATCGGTGATTCCGGATACGGCCCCGATTTCGGGTACGGCGCCGATTTCGGATACAGCGCCAGCCCCGGCACGCGGTACTTGAGCAGGACACACGTGATCCCTTCCGAGGCCAGCCAGTCGCAGACCTCTGTACCTTCGAGATCAATGGCCAGAATCTGATAGCCGCCGCCAGGAAACACGACGACCGCAGCGCCCGTATTCTTCCCGATGGGCGAATAGAGCGTCATTGTGGGAAGCGAGACGTTGCTGACATAAGTCCAGGGCCTGCCGCCAACCAAGTTATCCTTCGTTCTCGTCGTCGCGACCTCCGGTCCCGCGACAGGCTGAGGATCGGGCACTCTGCCCGGCCATATCGGCACTTGCGTATGTCCCGACGATGGCTGCCACACAAGCTTCTGCGCACTCAGACTGCCAAACGCAGACACAACACACAGAGCAACGATCAAAAGCTTCATCAAAATCCCCCGGAGGCAGGATAGAGCAAGACGAACTCTCCTGTGAAGACTGGTTCTGATAACCGCGCTTCTCGTCACTTGCGGTCCGGCTATACGAAATGAGCTACTATGTTCGGTTCCATGAAGACGTTTGGAGGAACAGCCGACTATGCGACTTGTCAGGTACGCGGTGAAGGCACTACTCGTTGGGACCATTGCTGTGTCTGCGGCACTGGCGCAGAAAGAAACAGAAGCAGCCGCCAGCGCAAAGCAATCCGATTTCCCCCGGCTTGACGCAGCCAAACTGCCGATCTTGCACAAGTTCCACGTCGGTGGCGACCCTGACTGGCTGGGCATTGGTTTGGGGTCAGTATGGGTCGCAGTCCCCAAGACCAACGAAGTGGTCCGGATCAATCCCGTGCGCAATGTTGTGCAGGCGCGAATCGCGGTCGATAAGGAACCTTGCTATGGGATTGGCATTGGTGGAGAACATGTCTGGGTCCTGAATTGTCAAAGCCGGACACTCACCCGCATCGCCCCGCGTACGAATAAGGTCGACCTGAGAGTTCCGGTGGTGATCGATCCGGCGGGCGAAGGGACAATTGCTGCGGACCCAAACAGTGTCTGGTTCGTCGGCAATGAAGATGGTCATGCCAGCACGCTGGTACAGATGAATGTTAGAGGGCGCGTTGTGCGCAAAGTTGCGGTGGGAAAAGACTCCGCCGTGGTGAAGCTGGGCTTTGGGTCAATCTGGATGGTCAGTTCGGGTGAAGGCAAAGTCTATCGGGTGGATCGGCAGCGTGGGAAAGTTATAGCGACGGTGAGCGTTGCAGCCAAGCCTCGGTTTGCCACCGTGGGAGCAGGTGCGCTATGGGTGCTGAGCCAGTCGGATGGAAGCGTCTCCCGCATTGATCCCAGGACAAATACAGTCACGGCAGTCATTCAGGCGAAGGTTCCCGGCGCAGGCGGCGAGATCAGCTTTGGCGGCGGCTTTCTCTGGGTGACCATGAGCGGAACTCCGGTCACGCGCATTGATCCGGTCAAGAATAAAGTAATCGACCAATACGGCAACTATCCCAAAGCGGACGCGATCCGTTTTGGTTTTGGCTCCGTCTGGGTGTCCGACCACGGGAAAGGCGATGTTTGGAGGATTGATCCGCGGAAGATGCCGGTGCCGTGAAGATTTAGTTAGAAGCAAGTCAAGTCTGCATACATCGCTCTACGATGTATAATAAAAAAACAAGATGATTTTACCTGGCCGCAGATTATCGTCGATTGTGGTGCTGATTTGCGCTCTGGCGATTTTTCTTTTTCCCGCTTCGACGGGTCCCTATTCTGCTGTCCATGGCCCGGTTACGGCCCTCAGGGCGTTGCACGCTGCTCTGGCCGTGTTCTGGTCACTGACGCTCGCGATTTTGAGCGGCGTCTTCCCGCAGTCGCTTTGCCGTCTTGAAATCCTGCACACGACCTTTGAGCCGAAAGCATCAATCATCGGTCCGCCGCTGTGGATTCCTATTCTCCGTTGTTGATTCTGCATTGAGACAAATACAGTCTTGCGGTCGCTGACTTCTGGCGGCTGTATGCCACTTCAGTGCAAACATGAAATTTCAAGGAAAGGCGATACGCCTTTCCAGGAGGATTGTATGAAGAATCAGAGTTCCAAGTCTTCCGCTCCGATCATTGTTTCAACAATTATTTTGACTAGTGTATTGTTCTTGACCGCATGCAGCAGTAAGAAGATGGCAAAGGTCACGCCACCACCGCCGACGCCGGTTGCACCCACTGCTACTTTGGCGGCCACTCCCAACGTTGTCCAGCAGGGCCAGGCAACTACCTTGACATGGCAAACCACCAGCGCCACAGAAACCACAATTGAAGGGCTTGGCGTGGTGCCCGGGTCAGGATCGCGAACCTTAGCGCCTGACCGTTCCAAGACGTTTACCCTGGTTGCAAAAGGAGCGGGAGGCACGGCGGAAGCGTCCACAAGGGTGATCGTAAATCCAGCGGCCGCCCAGATGGCACAGCCATCGCCAAGTGAGGTTGACAGCCTGGCAAAAAACTTAAAGGACGTGTTCTTCGATTTTAATGTTGCCAGCATTCGCGCCGATGAAGCGCCGGTGACCAAGAACGACGCCAGTCTGCTGGCGCGGCACTCCGAAGTGAGCATTCTGGTTGAAGGCCATTGCGATGAACGCGGTTCTGAGGAATACAACCTGGCGCTGGGAGCAAGCCGCGCGAATGCCGTTAAAGAGGCATTGATCCAGCAAGGGGTTGATGCTAGCCGGATCAACACCGTGAGCTACGGTAAAGAAAAGCCGTTCTGCACGCAGGACACCGAAGAATGCTGGCAACAAAATCGCCGTGATCATCTTGTTGTACAGCGTTGATGAACACGCTTGGCTTCGGGGGGCGGCCATCTGCAAAAGTGGTCGCCCTTGAGCGGGGTTAGGATACCGTCAGAAAAATTCAGTTACACGGAGCCTAGAAGCTATCAACCAGCCAGACAACACACGGCAGAACAGATTATGGAGACAGTGGATTGCGCTCATGGAGCAACGCGAAGACCAGGTCTTTCTGGTTTTGACGTTGTTGATTGGCGCTCTTGTTGGTCTCGCGGTTGTCGCCTTCATCGTGCTCACTGAGCGACTGGGTATGAAGTTATATCCCGCTGGCGGCGCGGCCTGGACAAGGCTGTTGGTGCCAGCCGCCGGTTCGCTCGCGATGGGATATCTGTTGTACCGGTATTTCCCTGACGCTCGCGGGAGCGGCGTACCCCAGACCAAAGCTGCGCTCTTCGCCCGCGAGGGCCGTATCAGTTTGGGTACGGTACTAGGGAAGTTTTTTTGCACGTCCGCTACACTTGCCAGCGGCATTCCGCTGGGCCGCGAAGGGCCGTCGGTTCAGGTGGGCGCTGGGATTGCATCCGTCCTGGGCCGTGCGCTGGGATTGCGGCCGGAAAAGGTGAAGGGGCTTCTGCCGGTGGGAGCAGCCGCTGCCATTGCCGCGGCGTTCAATACGCCTATGGCCGCGGTCGTGTTCTCACTTGAAGAGGTGATGGGAGATCTTCACGCGCCAGTTTTAGGTTCCGTGGTTCTTGCCTCGGCAACTTCGTGGGCGGTACTGCGTTTACTGCTGGGTAACAATCCGCTGTTTCATGTGCCGCAATACGAATTGGTCCATCCCCTGGAACTGGGAATCTATGCCGTGTTGGGCGTGGCCGGCGGTTTGTTGTCGGCGGCATTCACCCGACTATTGCTGGGGATGCGCGCGCGTTTCTTGCGTTTGCCACGGAGCACGCGCTGGTGGCATCCACTGGTGGGCGGTTTGATTGCCGGCGTGATGGGTTGGTTTGTGCCTCATGTCCTGGGAGTCGGCTACGGTTATGTGGGTGACGTACTGAACGGCGGTATGGCGATCAAACTGATGGCTCTGCTAGTTGTGCTCAAGCTTTTTGCCGTTACCAGCAGCTATGCGTCCGGCAACGCCGGCGGAATCTTCGGCCCCAGTTTGTTTCTCGGCGCCATGCTGGGAGGGGCCATTGGCGGTGTGGCGCACCATCTCTTGCCGGGATACACAGCTACACCAGGAGCCTATGCGCTGGTGGGTATGGGTGCTCTGTTCGCCGGCATTGTGCGAGCTCCCATGACGTCAGTGCTGATGATTTTTGAAATGACGCGCGATTATTCGGTCATCGTTCCGCTGATGATCGCCAACCTCGCGAGTCTATTTATTTCCTCAAGGCTGCAAAGAACGCCCATCTATGAAGCCCTGGCGTTGCAAGATGGTATCCATTTGCCGAACCTGAAGACAAGGCACGAGCTTGGACAGCGGAAAGTGTCTCAGGCAATGCGAGCTGCCACAGAGATTCTGTCTGCACAAATGAGCGTTAATGACGCGATGGAACGCGCGCGCATCAGTCAATTTCACAGCTGGCCGATAGCAGATGAAGGCAGGATCGTTGGCGTTATTAGCTTGGCCGCTGTGGAAAGCGCCTACAACGGCGACAGTGCTGAAAAAAAGCTGATTGATCTTGTGGACCCGATGGATTTTCCCCACGTGCATCCCGACCAGGAGCTTTACCTTGCCTTGGAGCGTATGAGCGCGGCCCGGCTGGATCTTATTCCCGTGGTCAATCGGGCTGACGTCCACAGGCTTGAAGGCATCGTTACTTTGCGGGACCTGCTCGATTCTTATGGCGTAGGTTCCAGCGCGTCAGCGTAGGACCGAATGTGTGTACCTATCCGGCAAGATGAAAAAGTCCTTATAATTAGGAAACTTCCAGTGGGGTTTTTTTGCAGGCAGGATAAGGGACAGTTTTGGTTTACGAGTTCGTCGGGGTTCCAAAATCGATCTGGCGCAAGGGATATTGGTGCGCAACGGTGAGCCGGTAATTCTCACGCCAAAAGTATTCGATACTTTAGCGCTGCTCGTCCAGGGCAGCGCCCGCATTCTGAAAAAAATGAACTCATGGCGGCCCTTTGGCCGGAAAGCTTTGTGGAAGAAGGGAACCTCAGCCAGAACATATTTATTCTGAGGAAGGTCATGAGGGATGACCGAAACGGGAACAGCTTTATTCAGACCATACCCAAGCAGGGGTACAAAGTTTGTTGTCAGTGGAGAATGCAAGAGCAAGGGAAATCAAAGGGCGAACAGGGACCGAGCCCTGCGACACTTATTTCCTGTCTGTCGGGACATCCTACCCTGACACTTTCGGTCTATGGTAACCGCAGTCCAGAACTTCATGGGACTGATCGAGCGTAGTAACATCAATATAGAAGAATGGAAACCCTTGAGATATCCAAAGCGGCAGCTAACGGTACGGAATCTGAATCCGTGCGGACGGTATCCGTAGTCCGCCATTACAAGCTGGGACGCTCCATCATCCCCGCTGTCGATGGCGTGAGCCTGGCCGCGGGCCGGGGTGAATTCATTGCTTTGCTCGGCGCTTCCGGCTCAGGCAAATCGACTTTGTTGAGCCTGATTGCCGGGCTTGACCGGCCGAACTCAGGCGCCATTGTCGTGGAGGGCCAGAATCTAGCCACGCTCACATCACACGAGCTGGCGCAGTATCGTCGTCACACGGTGGGGATGGTCTTCCAATCGTTCAACCTGGTGCCAACCATGACTCTGTATGAGAACGTGGAACTGCCGATGCGCTTTGCCGAGGTGCGGCGTCGCGAACGAAGAGCGCGGGCACAGGAAGCTCTGGAACGCGTGGGACTTAGCGATCGCATGAAGCACCGTCCTAGTGAGATGTCTGGGGGCGAGCAGCAGCGTGCCGCGCTGGCGCGTGCGCTGGTGAACCGGCCTAAGATCCTGCTGGCGGACGAACCGACCGGCAATCTGGACTCGAAGACCGGCACGGAGATCATGGACCTGATCCGCGAACTCAATCGCACGCTGGGGATGACCGTGATTATGGTCACACATGAACGCCCGCTGGCGGAGCGTTATGTAAGCCGTCTGGTATTTCTGGGCGATGGCAAGCTGCTGAGCGAATCGGTGAACAAGCCGGTGCAAACTGGAGTGGCGCAGTGAGAACTTACGATCTGCTAGAACTTGCTGGACGCAACCTGCGCGAAGCCGGACTGCGCAATTCGTTGACCACGCTGGGCATTGGCGTGGGCGTGGCTTCACTGGTGGCCATGCTTTCACTCGGCATCGGGCTGCAAAAGCTGGCCACGCGGCAGTTGGGGCGCTCCGGATTGTTTGATACCGTGGTGGTCACTTCACGCCAGGATTCGCGTGGCGGACGGTTTACGCAGTCGGTTTCGACAACCGCTCAGCCCAAGCCGCTGGATGACGCAGCACGCCAGAGTTTTGAGAAGATGCCGAATGTGGCGGAGGTGTATCCCAACTTCAGCGCCGTAGGAGAAGTCCGGCTGGACAGCAGCAAGGAAGAAGGACACTTTACCGTAGTGGGCGGACTGCCTGGCTCAGCCCGCGAGAGCGAATCATTCGATGATTTTCAAGGCACCTTCTTCTCCGGCCGTGAAGCTCAGGAAGTAATTATTTTGGCCGATTTTGGCCGCGAACTTCTGGGGCTGCCGCCGGAGCCGCGAAGCTCTGAGCAAAAACTGACTACGGACCAGGCAAACCAACTTCTGGGTAAGTACGTTGTCCTGCGTTACCACGAGCGCGAATCCAATCAGAGTTCTGGCGTGAAGCCCGCGGTTGCGTCGCCTGCTGGTTCTACGCCGGCAGCATCCAAGCCCGCTGCGGCAAAAACCAGCGCTGAACAAGATACCAAGCAAGACACGAAGAACGCCGAGCAATCCGAAGATGCCCAGGCCGAATCGATGCCCAGCTTCAACCTTCTGCCGCGGCAACTCAAGCTGAAGGTTGTCGGCATTGTTACCAGTGAACCCAACCGCGGATTACGTCAGGGGCGTACGCCGGTTTTTCTGCCCATCGTGCTGGCGGAATCGTTGAATATGATCCAGGCAGGCGACCTGCGCAACATTTTACGTCCAACGCAGAACAAGACCTATATTGCGCTGATCGTGCGTGTGGCCAAAAGCAAAGCGGTTCCCCAGGTGGAAGAGGAAATCAAGAAGCAGGGCTTTGGCGCGTTTTCCATTGTTGATGCATCCGCGGGTCTTAGGAAGTTCTTTTGGTTCCTGGATATGTTTTTGGGTATCTTCAGCAGTATGGCGCTGGCCGTGGCCTCGCTGGGGATTGTGAACACGCTGGTGATGGCGATCCTGGAGCGGCGGCGGGAGATTGGCATTATGAAGGCCCTGGGCGCCAGCGACGGCGACGTGAAACGCATCTTCTTTGTTGAAGCCGGGAGTATGGGAATCCTGGGCGGTGCGCTGGGCGTGGGCCTGGGATGGACGATCGGCCGTGTGATCAACTTGGCGACCAATTTTTATCTGCGCCAGCAAGATTTCAGGCCGGAGAATTTCTGGGTCGTGCCCTGGTGGCTGGTGGCATTTGCGCTGGGGTTCTCTGTATTCGTGAGCTTGGTTGCTGGCCTCTATCCCGCGTCGCGCGCGGCCAAGCTTGATCCGGTGCAGGCGCTGCGGCATGAATAATACTCAGCACTCAGCAACCAGCATTCAGTCGTGAAACATTTTGTTCGCTCCTTAGATAGATTGGATGATAGAAAAAGAAGGTCGTGTGGCGGGGAATGATTGTTTTTTATTCTGGGCGAGGATGTTCCGGGGCTGAGTGCTGAAATGCTGAGTGCTAATTCCGCGCTGCCGATATCGAAATACTCGGCTTTATTCTTATTCTTGCTGGTCGCCAGCACGGCGTTTGCCGGGTCGCGTGTGCAATGCGGCGCGATGAAAAGCCATTACGTGCCGGGTCGCATCGGCTATTGTGCCATGTTGCCGCCCAGTTATGACGCCAATCCGGCAAAGAAGTTTCCCGTCGTTTATTTTCTGCACGGACTCGGCGGTGACCAGAGCTTCCTGGTTTCCAGCGGCGCTTCCGGCGCGATTGAAGAGGCTTGGGAGCAGAAGCGACTGGGAGAGTTCGTGATCATCACTCCGCAGGCGGAAACTTCGTTCTACATTAATTCGCGCGACGGCCACGTGCTCTACGAAGATTTCTTCATTCGCGATTTTGTTCCGCAAATGGAGAAACGTTTTCGTCTTCTGGGAACGCGCGCCGGACGCGCGATTGACGGGGTCTCCATGGGCGGATACGGGGCCCTGCGTTTTGCTTTCAAGTATCCCCAGATGTTTGTTTCCGCTGGTGCTCACATGCCGGCGCTGATGGAGCAATTGCCGCACGGCTCCGGGTCGGCCGGGATGATTGCGTTTTTGGGAACGGCCTTTGGCTCACCTGTGAATGAGGATTTCTGGAAAGCAAATACTCCCTTTGTTTTCGCGCGAACCGCCAAATTGAATGACCTGAAAATTTACATTGATTGCGGCGACCATGATGACTTTGGTTTTGATTCGGGCACGCGACAAATGGAGAAACTGCTGACAACGCGCCACGTTGCCCATGAAGTCCATATCTATCCTGGGCAGCACGACTGGCAATTTGTGTCAGAGCATATGGGGGCGTCTCTGGAGGTCCATTCGCGGGCCTTGGGGCTGACAAAATGAGCGGCGACGGGCGCTTATACTTGGAGCAAGACTGGAGACTGCTTATGTCACGACTTCGGCTGCGAGGAAAGTTGTGAGATGGTCGATAGCATTACTGGCCCTGGTTGGTCTGCTGGCTTCGGCAGCGGCGCTCAGAGAGCACTATCGCACGGGCACCTCGCCGTGCAGCATTAATGACAAATGGGATTGCGGGATCGTCAATAAGAGTCCGCAGGCGGTCATCGCTGGCATTCCAGTAGCGGGCATCGGGATCGCGGGCTACCTGTTGCTTGGCGTGCTGGCGATCAAGAAGATATGGCGAAGCTTGGTTGCAGCGTCGGTTCCCGCGCTGGCGTTTTCGCTTTACCTGGCGAACATTGAAGCACATGTGTTGGAAGTCTGGTGCATTTACTGCGTCATTTCCCTGGCGGCGATTTCGTTGATCACACTGCTGTCTGTTGCCGTTTTGCTAAAGGAGTTGTTTGGGAGACCGCGACCTTACGCGCAATAGATGTGACGCTCAGTAAAGACTCAATCGCAGCTTTTCCACGCGAACATTAATTTACTCAGCAGCTTTTTCTGCCACTGCTTCTATGGCCGCAATGTTCTGGACAAGGTCTTCCGGTACGCTGTGCCGTTCTTTCAGATACTGTGGACTGTTGTAAGAAACCCAGCGTTTTCCCTGCGCGTCTTCCCAGACCAGGATCTTCAGCGGCAGATCAATCGCCAAGGTAGGAGCGGCAAGCATCAGCGGAGTTCCAGCTTTTGGGCTGCCGAAGATCAGGAGTTTTGTCGGCGGCATGTGCAGGCCGGCTTTCTCCGCTTCTCCGCTGTGGTCCACAAGAGCAAAAAGCTGGATGCCTTTGGCCTGGAGCATTGCCTTGAGCTGTTCCACAATTTCATCGACCGAGTGTTTGCTTGGCAGGTTGACGACTCCGTTGTTGGGGGACATTGGCGCTCCTGGTGAGAATTATGTAATTCAACGAGCCGAGTATTGAAGGTGTTGTACCGCCGTAATGGTCCGCATTTCCAAATCTGTGGACAAACCCGCGTCAAGGCAGTGTAATTTACTTTCCCCACTTAAAAACATTCAACCAAAGGAAAATCGATGAAGAAACTATTTGTTTGCGCCGCCTGTATTTTGTTCTGGCTGGGGACTTCCGTTTCCCAGGATTGCAAAAAGACTGACTACAGCGCGGACCAGAAGAAGTATATGGAAACAGCGTTGCAGCAATTTACCGCATGCCAGCTTCCTCTGGACAACGCATGCCGCGCGCACTTGGCGCAGGCGCTGGAACACCTCTACGGCGTAAAGGATTTTGGCAACGAATCCAACTACATGAACGCGACTGAAATTGGGAAAAAAGTTGCCAGCGATTCGAACTGGGAGCATCTGGGAAGCGCCACGGACCAGGACGCGCTTAAGAAAGCGCAGTCGAGCGCAAATTGCGGCAAAGCAGTTGTCGCCGTACTCTCTACAGAGACAGGCGGCCACGTGGCCATCATCCTGCCCGGTCCGCTTACCGCTTCTTACGGCTGGAAGGTAAGTGTTCCAAGTTCAGCCAGCTTCTTTACCCATAATCCCAGCAAGTCGTTCGCGGGCAAGCCGCTCTCTTATTCGTTCCCCGGCGCGCAGGGCATAGAGATTTACGCCAGGAAAAATTAGACCATTCTCAGTGGGCTTAGGCTGTCATCCTGTCTATCGACAGGATGACGGCTTTTCATCCTCGCGTGAGCGTATGAAAAACTTCCTGTACCTTCGACCACACCGCTGAACCGGGATCAACAATCTCAAAATGCCCGATCTCCGGCAGCGTGATCAATTCAACATTCTCCCCGGATTTCTTCTTGCTAACCGCGTAGCTCTTGCCGATTTCATAAGGCACGGATTCGTCAGCCGTGCCGTGAATCAGCTTTTGCGTTGCCTGCGGGACCGGACGCTCAGCGGGCGAGGCTTCACGATAGTGGTCCGGAACGTCAGAAGGAGAGCCGCCCAGAAATGCAGCCACAGCGTCATTGCCCAGGTGGAGCTCCCATCCCCGGCGCAGATCGAGCACGCCTGCCAGAGACAAAACCTTGGTGACGGTCTTCTCAAACGCCGCCAGGCACAAGGCCAGATGGCCTCCGGCGGAGTGTCCCGCCACGCAGACTCTGGTTAAGTCCAACCCGGCGATACTTTCTTTGTTCTGCTCATGCAGAGCGTGATAGGCGCTGCGAATATCCTCAAACGTTCCTGGCCATCCGCCTCCGGGATTGCCGACGCGCCTATATTCGACGTTCCACGTAGCAATGCCGGTTTTCTTCAGCGCGGCGCACAGATGGCCAGCATACGTGAGGTCGTATTTTACCCGCCAATAGCCGCCATGAATGAAGAATACAACCGGATGCGGGCCTTTTCCCGCAGGCACGCGGACGTCAACAAACTGGTTCGGGTCCTGGCCGTACGGCAGCCGCAGATCAGCGGCAGGCGGTTTTTCGTTCAGAACATCTTCACTCGTCACGCAGAGCAGTATAGAACAACTTATGTTGCAATCGTGCCATGAAGGAAAGCAAGGCTCGAGCAGGCGCCGTTGCCTGCCCGAGCTCAACTGGAAGGAGTTGCTTGCTACTTGGGCGTACCGGCGCCAGAAGCATGCGACGACGATCCCGAGTTCTGTGCTGGTGAAGGTGAGGACGGCGCCGAATACGAAGACCCTGACGAGGGCGCCGAAGATCCAGAATAGGAAGATCCGCCGCCACTGGATGAAGATGAATGCGATGGCTGCGCGGATGATGAGCCTGAAGATGATGAGCCCGAAGACGATGAGCCCGAATAGGAAGACCCGGAGTGCGACGATGAACCGTTGTCCGCTGAGCGCGACGATCCGGAGTATGATCCGCTCCCGCCGCCGCTGCCACCACGGTTATGCGCATGGTCCGGAGACGATGAGCCGGGGGCGCCGGTACTCTTGGTCGTGGAAATGTCCGTCCCAGGCTTATGTCCAGAGGGTTCTTGTTTATTCCCGGAAGCTGGTTTGCCCTTATCTCCAGCGGCTAACGTACCTGCGCCACCAGGGCCAGGTGCAGGTGCGGGCGCAGGCGCAGGAGGATGATGAGGAGGATGATGGTGCGGGTGGTGCTTTACATGAGCGTAGTAGTCTTGCTGTTGGCAATTCACGTAGGGATATTCAAAGCAGTTCCCGCGATTCAGGTCATAGAAATTATTGCTCCCAGCCAAGGGAGTCGCGGACAGGACCAATACCGTGCCGCCATTACAACCGGCAACTCGTCCCCTGCGGTCGTCGCGCATCGCGCGCAGGGCTTGTTGCTGCTGGTCTTTCAAGTCGCGGCATACGTCGGAATTGCCGCTGCCGCTGTTGCTGTTTTCGCACTGATTGAGTTCTTCTCTTTGTTGTGCTTTCACATCGTCGATTTGACGGTCCAACTCACGGTGCATCTGTTTGCATGGATCACTGGTCCGCGGCGCTGGGCTGGCAGAAAGAGGAAGCAGGAGCGCCAGGAAGGAAAAAACGGCGATGGAGCGAGAGGCCCAAGGTTGACTCATAGGTGTTGCCTCCTAGACACGAGACATTTAAGCAGATGCAATGTACAAGCGGTAGTTTTGTTTTGTGAAGTTTAATTGAGAATACTTGTGCGCAACTATCAAGAATTTTGAAATAGCTATAGCCCATCCTATAGGTAGCCGCCGCTTCCCGGTTGTTCTGATACTTTCCCGCGAAACATACGATAAACAAAGACAAAGTATCCCACGGCCAGCGCCATGCCGAGGCCCCACCAGATAAGGCCGTTGGACAGCGCATAAGAGCCGGATGCGGCATTCGACACCGTAATGTTTAGTTTGGAGTCGGTCGTCGACGTCAGCAGGTTCGGGTAAACGGCTACCGCAGCACCCACCAGCATAAAGACCAGGTAAGCGCAGGAAGAAAGAAAGGCGCCTTTGTCCTGGCCGCGACGGCGGTAGATAAGCATCGCCATCAGGCTCGCAGACACAGCGACCGGCACGGCGAATAGCACCGGGAATTGGCGATAGTTGTTCAACAGTTCGGGACGAATGGCCAGCGTGCCCCACAAACTTAAAAGCGTGATCACTACGAGCACGGGGAAAAGCACCGCGGCAACGCGGCGGGCGCGCACGTTCAAGTTGCCGGAAGTTTTTACCGCGACGTAATGCGCTCCATGAATCGTCAATGCAACCAGAGCGACCACTCCAGTGATGGTCGTGTACCAATCGAGCACGCCCGGCTCCGGACCGACCCGCCAGTTGGTCCACAGCGGCAGAAAGAAGTACCCGTCTTCATGTAAAGGAACGCCGCGAATCACGTTGCCCAGCGCGGCCCCGTAGAAGACAGTCAGGAGCAGGCTGGAAAAGGCGAAGCAGCCGTCGAAAAAGCCGCGCCAGACGATCGAGTCCAGGTGCATGCGCAGTTCAACGCCAAGGCCGCGCAAAATCAGCAGCCACAGCACGATCATCAAAGGCAGATAAAATCCGCTGAAACCGGAAGCATAGAGAAGAGGAAAAGCAAAATAAAGGGTGCCGCCACCGGCCAACAGCCAGACTTCATTGCCGTCCCACACCGGGCCGATGGTGCGGATCACGGTCTTGCGCTCCTGGTCCGTCTTGGCGATCAGCAGATGCAGGATGCCCGCACCCAGATCAAAACCATCGAGTACCACGTAAGCCGTGATCATCACGGCAACCAGCCAGAACCAGGTAAAAAGCATTGTTGATTTCTCCTACAACGCCGTGATGGGTATTCCGCTGTGCACGTCGGCGCCGGCGGGTGCTGGGCCGTGCGCAATCTCACGGTTCACCAGCACAAGAAAGAGAATTGCCAGCACAGTGTAAAGCCCCATAAAGCCAAGCAGAGTGAACAGCCCGTTGCCGGCGTGAACGTATTTGGAATATCCCTCCGTCGTGCGCATCAAGCCATAAACCAGCCAAGGTTGGCGGCCCATCTCAGCCGTCATCCATCCGGCGGTGTTGGCGACGTACGGCAAAGGCAGACAGAGCATGATGATCCAGAGCATCCAGCGCGACTGATAAAGTTTTTTGCGCCACAACAGGAAGGCCGAGAGGGCCATGACTACTATAAAGATTGTCCCCAGCCCCGCCATGATGTGGTAGCTGTAATAAAGCAGCGGGATGTTGGTGGGCCAGACATCTTTGGGATACTCATTCAGCCCTTTCACTTCGGCAGTGGTGGTGCCGTAAATCAGGAAGCTCAAGACTTTGTTCACTACCAGCGGGTTGTCGATCCGCTGATGTTCCTCGTCCGGCTGGCCCAGGATCACCATGGGCGCTCCGGTTTCGCTTTTGAACAGGCCTTCCATCGCGGCCGTGGTTACTGGCTGGTGCCTGGCCATGTACTTCCCGTGCAGGTCGCCGGTGGGAAAGATTTGCAGCGCGCTAAAGATGATGCCCGCGCTCACGCCGACGCGCAGGAAGACGCGTCCGTACTCCATAAATTTTCCTTCCAGCAAATAATAGGCGCCGACGCCAGACATCACGAACGCGCCCGTGATCACAGCGCCGCTCATGTTGTGGGCATATTGCAGGATGGCCCAGGGATTCAGCAGCAGTCCCCAGAAACTTGTGACCTGAAAGCTGCCGTCGGCGGCGCGTTCAAAGGCGACAGGGTGCTGCATCCAGGCGTCGGTCACGATGATGAAGAAGCCGGAGAGCCACGATCCCAGAAATACCAGGAACGCCGCCCACCAGTGGCCTATGCGGCTGAGCCGTTTTTCGCCGTAGAGAAAGAGCCCCAGAAAAGCGGATTCGAGAAAGAAGGAGAACACGCCTTCCATGACCAGCGGCTGCCCAATCACGCCTCCAGTAACGCGAGAGAACTGCGACCAGTTGGTGCCAAACTGAAATTCCATGGGGATGCCGGTCACCACGCCCATGATGAAGTTAATGCCAAAGACCTTGGCCCAGAAGCGCGCTGCCTGATTGTAAATGTCGTTGTTGGTCCGCAGCGCCATGGTCTTCAACAGCACGATCAACGGCGCCAGTCCCATGGTGAGCTGCGGGAACAAATAATGAAAAGTAATGGTGAAAGCGAAGTGCATGCGGTGAATGAGAAGCGCACTTTCCATCTAGAACTCCTGTGGTGCTTCCACTAATTAATGTGCGTGCGTATTGTCCCGGGGGCGTATGCGCATAAACAATATACCGCCCACGGGATGTCGACCGTAAATAGGGGTGAGCGAATCCGGCTTGCCATAGAAGGTGAGCTGCCCGCCAAAAGCTGTGGCCAGATGCGGGAGGAGTGAAAATTCGTGGTCGTAGCCCGCGGTGTAAGCCTGTATGCGGGCCAGAGATTGTTCTTCAAATCCCGGCGGCTCCGGTTGTTTGCCCAGCAGTAACTCACTGGTGCGGTCAAGGTTCTCAATGCGCCCCCAAACGCGCTCACGCTCGGCAAAGTGCAGCGTGGTTTCCGCCAGATAGCTGTTAAAGACCTCTCCGGATGGCAGCACGCGGTTTCTGCCCCACAGCAGCGTAGACGCCCAGCCTCCCTTGGCCAAAGGACGGTTGTACATGATCGACGCCGTCATGCGCTGTACGTCCTCCTCGGCATGAAGCTGTTCCGGGCTTGTTAGATGGGCGAAGGAGAATTGCGTGCTCCAGTTTTGCCCTGGCTGCACGGTGAGGCGGGTTGACCACGAATCGATGGCGCCGGAGTCAATATTCCAGCGGAACTCGTCCGGCTCGCGCCCATGAAATCCCGATGCTTCAACGCGGACAATCTTGTACGCCAGTCCGGCTGTCACCACATCGTTGGCGATATGCGTGGAGTCCTGTAAATGGTGCCCCAGAGTGGCCACGGGATTTTCCGCGGCAGAAGCGCGATGCGCGTACGCCGTTGGCCCCATCGCGGGATCGCCGACCGGCGCCGCATAAAACGAGAGCAGCGTATCTTTGCCCAGATGCACGTCATACAACGCTGCCAGCTCCATGAAGAAATCGTGGGGGTGCTGGCCATCGTTGATAGGCCGGCCAAAAGCGGTTTCGCCCTGCTGAAACAATAAAGGATAGAAGCGCTGGGTCACGGTGGCGGGTTCCAGGCTGATCATCGTGCGGAGTGTCAGTTGACCGGGGCCAACCTGGCGCTGCGCCATGGGCATGAACCAGTTGGTGGAAAATACCTTGTCGTAACCGCGCGGTCCGCTTTGCTGGATGGCGCTGAGGAAAAAATTTCCATGGAACATCAGCGTCCACTTGCCCCGTATGCTCATGAGCATGGGCTCGACGATAGAATTCGGCTCCGCCGAAGTGCCGGCCGTCTGGTGATGAAGGATTTCATCAATGAAGTCTGCCGGTTGCATGTGCATCTCGTGCTGCATCCCGGGCATGTCTTGCATCGAGTCGTGCGATTGGGGACTTGATGGCTGGGTGGTTTGCTCTTTGTCCGGATGGCCTGTGTGTTGCGAGTCCCCATGTTTCGAATCTCCATGTTGCAAAGCCCAGGGTCCCATGGCGCTAACCTTGACAGATAACGATAAATACAAGCATAGAAGTGCGGAAATTAAACGATAAGCTTTCATTAAAAACCTCAGACTGTTTCTCCGTGCGAAAATAGGTTCAAACACCAGGGCATAGCCTGGCGCGATAGTAAGTGCTTGATTATGGTTTCGCGGAATAAGGCAGGTGTTGGCTAAATTCGAAGTACCAGCAGGCCCGGAGAGGTTGAGATCGCGGAAGGACCTTTGGCGGAACTGGATAAACCAACGGTGAAAGAGAAAAACGGGGTACTTTGAACCGGGCTGACAGTCATCAGTACCGTTGGGATGTAACGGGCGGCCAGGATGGCTTCAGCGTGATAGGGGCTGACGCAGCATTTCTGCCCTGAGTTTGGCGGCGCGGGCGTACTAGATTTACTGGGGAGTTTGCTGGGAAAAGACTGGTGGCAACTGGATTGTTCCGCCGGGGCCGTGATTCCAGCCACTGTGGCCGACATCCAATGAACGGGACAGAGCGTCTGCGCGAGAATCACAGTGATGACTACGAGCACCGCAATTCTGCCACTTTGAAGCATCCTCACACTCTGCCTCCACTGTCTAATATAACTTATATCGCGCCGGAAGCGTAGCTTGCATTGGTACGTATACTGTTCTGCGCTGTACGCGAAGGAGGCCACAATTGTTTGCCAGAATCTTAGCCGTGTCCCGAGTCTATTTCGTCCTGCTTGTTTTGTTGGTGCCGCCGATGTTCGGGCAGGTAGCACCGGCCCCGGTTTCCACGCAGGCGCCGCTGACGCTTACGCTACAGGATGCGCTGGCTCGGGCGCGGGCCAACAGCGTGCAGTTTCAGGCTGCGCTTACCGACCGGGGCGTGGTGCATCAGGACCAAATCCAGGCGCGGGCCGCCCTGTTGCCCAGCGCGGCATTCAACAACCAGGCCATTGCCACGCAAAACAACGTCACCGCATCGCCTGCGTTTATCGCCGCGAATGGTTCGCACGAGTACGTCAGCCAGGGCAACGTTCATGAGGGGCTGACCTACTCCGGGTATGCGGACTACAGGCGCGCCCGCGCCCTGGACGCTGTAGCGCGCGCCAAGGCGGAAATTGCCGGACGCGGGCTGGTGGTCACGGTGGTGCAGGGCTATTACGGCTTGATTGCCGCGCAGCGCAAGTACGCCAACGTGCAAGGCGCGGCGGCGGAAGCACAGCGTTTTCTGGGCATCAGTCAAAAATTGGAAAACGGCGGTGAAGTCGCTCATGCTGATGTGATCAAAGCGCAAATCCAATCGCAAGATCGCCAGCGCGACCTGCGCGAAGCCCAGCTTGCCATGGACAAGGCGCGTCTGGATCTGGCGGTTCTGCTCTTTCCCGATTTCAATGAAAACTTCACGCTGGTGGATGATGCGCAGCTTGCTCCGCCGCTCATGAGCTTTGACGAGTTCAGCCGCGCTGCGCAAGTGAAGAACCCCGATCTGCGCGCCTCCACGGCGTCATTGCAAGCGGCGAAGTATGAAGTCTCTTCCGCCTGGGGAGGCTATTTGCCTGCGCTGGGAGTGGATTATTTTTATGGCATCGACGCCCCCAACTTCGCCACGCACAGCACCGTCAACAACGCGGGCACCCCCCTGCGGGTCAACAATCTGGGTTCGCAGACTTCGGTCACACTGAATCTTCCCTTGTGGAACTGGGGGGCCACGCATAGCAAGATCGTTCAAGCCGATTTGAAGCGCAAGCAGGCACAGCGGGAACTTTCCCTGGCGCAACGCAAACTACAGGCTGACATGCGCGGGCTTTACGCTGAAGCGGAAGCCGCGCGCTCTGAGCTGGAGTTGTTGCGAAGCTCAGCCGAACTGGCGGCGGAGAGTCTACGGCTGACCAATCTGCGCTACCAGGGCGGGGAAGCCACGGTGTTGGAGGTTGTCGACGCCCAGAACACCCTGACACAGGCGCGCAACTCTTCGAATGACGGCGAAGTCCGCTATCGTGTGGCCATGGCGAACCTGCAAACCCTAACAGGTACAATGTAACTCTTAACCATGATGAAGCAGACCTGCAACAGCGCGATCAGGATTGCGGCCATTGGCGCTGTAGGAACATCGTTGTGCCTGCTTCTGACCGGCTGTAGCAAGGGCGATAAGGAAGAGAGCGTTGCCGTTAGCGTGCAAGCCGCGACGGCGCAGAAGTCGGATATTTCCCGCGTGGTAAATGTTGAAGCCACAATTTTTCCCGTCGCGCAGTCCGCCATCACGCCCAAGATCAATGCTCCGGTAAAAAAGTTTTATGTTGTGCGCGGACAGAAAGTCCGCCAGGGCCAATTGCTAGCCACCCTGGAAAACCGCGATCTCTCCGCTGCCGCCATGGACAATAAGGGCGCGTATGAACAGGCACAGGCGGCTTACACCACCAATGTGGGCGCCACGCTGCCGGAAGAGACACAGAAAGCCGAACTGGACGTGCAGACAGCTCAGCAGGAATTGGATGCCCAGCAAAAGCTTTACTCCAGCCGCGAAGATCTTTATAAACAGGGCGCTCTTCCGCGCAAAGATCTGGACCAAGCCGCGGTGACGCTGGTCCAGGCCAAGAGCCAGTACAACGTGGCCAAGAAACATCTGGACGGACTGAATGCCATTGGCAAGCAACAAGCGTTGCGGTCTGCCAGCGGCCAGTTGGCATCGGCCAAGGGAAAACTGATGGGATCAGAAGCCCAGCTCAGCTATTCGGAAATCCGCAGCCCGATTAATGGAGTCATCACGGACCGTCCTCTTTATCCCGGAGAGATGGCTTCCACCTCCGCGCCTTTCTTGACGGTGATGGATATATCCCAGATCATTGCCAAAGCGCACATTCCGCAGACTGACGCTCTGGTGTTGCACAAAGGGGACAAAGCCACCCTGGAGCTTGCCGGGCTCGACGATAAAATCCCCGGTACGGTTACGCTGGTTAGCCCCGCGCTTGATCCCAACAGCACCACGGTTGAGATATGGGTGCAGGCGGCGAACCCCAAACAGCAGTTGCGTCCCGGCGTGACGGCCCAGATTTCTATTACAGCGCAGACGGTCCACGATGCGGTGGTGGTTCCGGCGTCGTCTCTGTTGAACGCCAGCGGAGGTGATGCGCAGGTCATGGTCATCAATTCTCAGAGCCAGGCCGAAAGCCGGAGTGTTAAGACGGGCATTCAAACCGGCGACCAGGCGCAGATTGTCTCTGGATTAAAGGCAGGCGAGCAGGTCATCAGCCAAGGCGCCTACGGCCTTCCGGACAAGACGAAAGTTACGATTCAGAAGGCCGAGAAGCCGGAGAGCGCATCCAGCGGCGACAAAGACGACAAAAGCAAAGACGGCAAGGACTGAGCCGCATGGCGGACGATCAGAAGACAAACAACGGCTCCTTGCCCTCCGATGCGCAAGCCCCGCGTGCGCATGGAACCACACCCAAGCGCAGCCAGTGGTTCGCGCAGAATGCGAAGTCCGTGATCTTTCTGATCATCGTGCTCGCACTGGTCGGCGGGTATCTGGCGCTTACCATTCCCGTGTCGGTTTTTCCCTCCACGGATTTTCCCCGCATTGTTATCGCCATTGACAACGGCGTAATGCCCATTGACCAGATGATGGTCACGGTTACCCGTCCAGTGGAGCAGGCCGTCAACAGCGTACAAGGGTTGGAGTCTGTGCGCTCCATCACCAGCCGGGGAGAAGCTGAAGTTGACCTTTATTTCAACTGGGGCGTGGACATGTTCCAGACCCTACAACGGGTGGACGCGGCACTGGCCCGGGTCGAGGCCGAGCTGCCTCCGGGCACAAAGATTGATACGCACCGGCTTACCTTCGCGTCTTTTCCCATCCTGGGGTACAGCCTCACCTCGGACACCGTTCCGCAAACACAGTTATGGGAGATGGCAACCTATGACATTGCCCCGCGCCTCAACCGGCTGAATGGAGTAGCGACGGTGCTGGTGCAAGGCGGGCAGGAGCCAGAGGTCCAGATCACGCCGAGCCCGGCCCAGTTGCTGCAAACTTCGGTCACGGTGACGGACATTCTGGACGCAGTCCGCAAAACCAACTTGATCAGTTCGCCGGGGTTGTTTGAACGCAATCATCAATTGGTGCTGGGACTGATTAACGCGCAGGCGCATTCCCCTGAAGATCTGGCACGGACCGTGATCAGGAATACTCCGGCGGGGGTCCCGGTCCGGATTGGGGACGTGTCCACGGTGCAACGCTCGGTAAAGCCGATTTACACCATTGTCAGGGCTGACGGCAAACAGGCCGTGCTCCTGAACATCAATCGCCAGCCGGACAGCAATACTGTGGCGGTTGCGGACGAAGTGCGCAGAGAGGTCGAGGGCATTCGCAGCACCCTGCCCCCGGGCATCCGGCTTGAAACTTTCTACGATCAATCCGGAATCGTCCGCGAGTCCATCAAGAGCGTACGGGACGCAATCCTGCTTGGGCTCCTGCTCTCCGGCGTGGTGGTGGTTGCCTTTCTGCGCGACTGGGGCAGCTCCCTTGTTGCCGGACTGGTGATTCCTGTCACGCTTCTGATTACTTGCATCATTCTCAAGCTCTTGGGACAGACCTTCAACCTAATGACACTCGGAGGGCTGGCAGCGGCGGTGGGGTTGGTGATCGATGACGCTATTGTGGTGGTGGAAAATATCGTGTTGCACCGGGACGCCGGAGAAGGGAAGCTGGAGGCGACCAGGAGCGCGTTGTCAGAGATCACGGTGCCCTTGGTGGGTTCCACGCTAACGCCGATTGTGGTGTTCCTTCCCTTAATCTCTATCACCGGAGTGCTGGGCACTTTTTTTAGCGCCTTGGCTGTGACCATGTGCGCGGCGCTCCTTACCTCACTGGTCCTGGCGTTGACCTGGACTCCCACGCTTAGCCTCTACCTGTTGCGATCAAAAGAGGCCGTCAAGCCAGAGGCGGGAGAACTGAGCGCAGACATGGACCAGGAGGTCCGCAAACTGATGGCTGCTGAAGAAGCCTCCATGCAAGGCATTCTTGGCCGCGTCATTAAGTTCTACGAGCGGTGGCTGAAAAGAGCGCTGGAACATCCTCGCTGGCTTGGCGCCGGCTGCCTGGTTCTGATCGCGCTCTCTTTTGTTTGTTACAACCTATTGGGTTCGGAAGACCTGCCGGAAATGGATGAAGGCGGTTTTATTGTGGACTATTGGACGCCGTCAGGCAGTTCATTGCAGGAAACGGACCGGATGGTCTCTCACATCGAGCGGATTCTCCGCGGCACACCGGAGGTAGAAAGCACGTCACGGCGCACCGGCCTGGAGCTGGGGCTTTCAGCGGTGACGGAAGCCAATCGCGGCGACCTCACGGTGAAGCTAAAAGCGAAAAGAGACCGCGATGTTGAAGAAGTCATCAACGATGTTCGCGCGAAAATTACCCAGCAGGAACCCGCCGTCCTGGTGGAGTTTCCCCAGTTGCTTCAGGACATGATCGGCGATCTGACAGGCGAGCCGCAGGACGTGGTGGTGAAGCTCTTTTCGCCGGACGCAAAACTGCTTGAACAAACCGCACCGCGCGTTGCTGACGCCATTGAGAATGCGGGAAAAGACAAGTCCGGCAAAGAGCATATTGTCGACGTAAAAAATGGCGTGGAGAACACGATCAGCGGCCCGGCCACGCAATTCAATGTCAATCCCACTGTGGCCGCCAAGGCAGGCTTTACTCCGGAGGAGGTGTCCACGGACGCAGAAGCCATCTTGCAGGGAGTTCCCGCAGCCACCCCGCTGGTCGCCAACAATCGGGCTTATACCATTCGCGTTCGCTTTCCCGAACAGAACCGTTCTTCGTTTGAGGCCATGAATCATACGCTGCTGGCCAGTTCCACCGGAAAGACCGCAACTCTAGGAACGCTGGCACAGATTGCCGAACTGCCTGGCCAAACCGAAATCCGGCGGGAAAACCTTCAGCGCAAAGTTGAAGTCACCGCCAGGTTGGAAGGGATGAGTCTTGGTGAGGGAGTCAAGAGGGCTCAAAGAGCGGTAGCTAACCTACACATCGACCCCTCGATTCGGGTGGTCTACGGTGGTCTATACGAGCATCAGCAAGAGGACTATCGGGCCCTAGCCATTGTCCTGGTGCTGGCTGTCGTCCTGGTATTCATGGTCTTGTTATTTGAGTTCCGGAGTTTCTCCGCGCCCGTTTCGATCCTGACCTCAGCCTTGCTCTCCACTGCCGGTGTATTCATAGCGCTGACCATCACCAACACTACAATCAATGTAGCTTCCTACATGGGCCTGATCATGGTGATCGGCATTGTGGCCAAGAATGGGATCCTGCTGCTGGACGCTCACCAGAAATTCGCGCATGCCGGTTTTGCCCCGGAAGAAGCCATGATCCAGGCGGGACGCCGGCGTTTGCGTCCCATCTTTATGACGGCGCTGGCGACCGTGGTCGGAATGCTCCCGCTGGCGCTCGCTTTGGGTGCGGGTTCACAGATGCTTCAGCCACTGGCCATCGCGGTCATCGGCGGAGTATTAATCTCAATGGTGCTTTCGCTGATTGTGACGCCAGCCGTATTCTTCTACATGGGCAAGCACTGAAAATGACTTCACACGAAGGGCGCAAAAAGCTATTTCTTTCATTTTTATAACGAGCTTTGGATCCTTTGTGGTCAGTCACATAGCCGCTAGCCGGTAGTCTGTTAAGAGATTCTTATTGATTTTCGAAGTTAACTGAGGTTATATTTCGACGGTACCATGCGGCGTGTGCTATCCATTACGACGGCCCTGGCACTGATTTCGTCCTTGTTGTCACCAGTGATGGCGGCAGCATGTACTCACTCAGGGAAAGCGGCTTCTTGTCACCGGGCTGAGGTACAGCCTGACCACTGTGACGGCATGCAACACCAGCACCACGCCATGGCCGCATCGGAATCTGCTTCCTGGACTACGAATGATTCGGGTGCTTGTCCCATGGAATGTTGCACACAAGGACATCCTCGAAGCGTGACGGTGGTTCCAGCAATATCTATACTCCCTTCACTGGCGACAACGGACATGGCTGTTCATTTTGCTCCCGTTACCTTTACCAGCGCCGGTTTTTCTTCGCACACGGACCGCGGCCCACCTACGGCCTGAGCCTTTTCGCGCATAGGCAGAAGTGTAACGACTTTGGCCGTATTGGCCAGTTGTCACCGCCTGCTACGCGGTCGAGCTCATTTCCACATCGAAATATTTTGCTGGTCTCTGCGGACATTTGTTAGGCGCTATTTTTTTAATAAGTCGACCAAACGCCTGTAAGCCAAGCAGCATTCGATTTGCTCGAGTGATCCCTCGACCCGGTCAGATACTACGGAAATCGCGATTGATCGGAGGGTCAAGTGTCAAAACGATTTATTGGAACTATGGCTGTGCTTGCGCTGCTTGCGCCGGCACAGATTTATGCGTCCGTGTTCGGCACGGTCAAGGCCATTGTGCACGATCCGCAACACCGGCCCGTGCAGGGAGCGGAGGTCACGGTGCAGAGCACCACTTCCGCGTACAACCAGAGCGGCGCCACCAATGATGATGGCATTGCCACCATAATGAATGTACCGGTGGGCGAGTATGAAATCACCGTGAGCTCGCAGGGGTTCTCGTTACAGAAGCAGGCTGTCACTGTAACTTCAGACAATGTTCAGGAGCTGCATTACGCGCTTGCGCTGGCCGCGCGGCAGGAAACAGTTGAGGTTTCCGGCGCTCCGCTGATGGTCAACCCGGCTTCGTCCACGCCGGTATCGATGGTCAACCGTACGGAGATTGCGGAGACTCCGGGGGCCGATCGCAGCAACAGTCTTTCTATCATCACCGATTTCACGCCCGGCGCCACCATTGTGCATGACCAACTTCATGTGCGTGGCGGGCACCAGGTCACATGGGCCATTGACGGCGTTCCGGTCCCCAACACCAACATCGCCAGTAACGTCGGCCCGCAGTTTGATCCCAAGGACATTGATTACGTTGAGGAACAACGGGGGAGTTTCTCAGCCGAATACGGCGACCGCACCTACGGCGTCTTTAACGTTGCCACCAGGACCGGATTCGAGCGGTCGCGACAGGGCGAGCTGGTGACCAGCTTTGGCAATTTCAACACCACAGACAACCATTTAAGTTTTGGCGACCACAACGACCGCTCCGCTTATTACTTCAGCCTCAACGGCAATCGCACAGACCATGGGCTGGAGACTCCAAGCAGCACCAACCTGCACAACCTGGGTTCTGGCGGAGGCGGTTTTACTTCGTTGATTTTCAATGTTACGCCCAATGATCAGCTTCGTTTCGTCGGTGCGGCGCGCACTGATTTTTACCAAGTCCCCAACAGCCAGGATTTGCAGAATGCACTGGTGCGTGATCGCGAGCGCGAGCAGGACGTCTTCGGCAGCTTCTCCTGGATACATACGGCGGGCCCGGGGATCGTGTTCACGCTTACGCCTTCGTATCATTTCAATCGCGCAAACCTGCAAGGCCAGGGAGATCCCGAGGACCGGGTCGTAACCACGGACAACCGTGCCTCGTCTTACCTGGGAGGCCAGGCCGCGGTGAGCATCGTGAAAGGGCGGCATAATGCCAAAGTGGGCGTTTACGGGTTCCACCAGCAGGACAGCACCCTCATCGGCCTCAACGGAACGAACGGTGTTGATGATATGGGGAACCCGATTCTGTTGAATGTAAATCCTCCGCGACAAAAAGTCAGTGGTGACCTTGAAGCGGTTTTTCTGGAAGATCAGTTCAAAGCAGCGTCATGGCTGGTGCTGAACGCCGGCGTGCGCTTTACGCACTTTGCCGGGCTGATTTCGGAAACCGCGGCTAGTCCGCGTGTGGGCGTCGCCATAGAAATTCCGCGCCTGAAGTGGGTCATCCGAGGCTCCTACAGTCGCTTCTATCAGGCGCCGCCGTTGGATACGGTGGCGAATGTAGTATTGACCGTAACGCCGGACCAGGGATTCTTACCTCTGCGAGGCGAGCGCGATGAGCAGCGTGAAATCGGCATCACCATACCTATAAAAGGATGGGCCTTTGAGGTGGATAACTTCCGCACCGGGGCGCATAACTTCTTCGATCACGACGCCATCGGCAACTCCAGCCTGTTTTTCCCGCTTACCATTGAGGGCGCTCGTGTTACCGGCACGGAGGTAACTGTGCGCGCGCCTCGCCTGTTCAAGAAGGTAGACGTTCACCTGGCCTACTCGCACCAGTCGGCTGAGGGATCGGGTGCAGTGACCGGCGGGGTCACGGATTTCAGTCCGCCGGCCAACGGTTTCTTCTTTCTTGACCATGACCAGCGCAACACGCTCAGCACCGGCTTCAGCGCTTCGCTTCCGTGGAAGACATGGTTTTCTGGAAATGTGAGCTATGGCTCCGGTTTCCTCAATGGAGACGGCCCGGACCATCTGCCGGGTTACGCAACGGTTGATCTGGCCCTGGGCAAATCTTTTGGAGAGAACTGGTCTGCGAAAGTGAGCGCAACCAACCTGGCCAACCAGCATTATTTCGTAGACATGAGCAATACTTTTGGCGGCTCGCATTTTGCCGATCCCAGAATGGTGTCAGTGCAGTTGAAGTACCGGTTCCATTACTAACTGGCGGACGTCGTAACTTTTTCGCGATGAAACGGTTTATCTCAATTTCGATGATGATGGTAGCAGCAAGCTGGCTGGTGCTTCCGGCCCTTGCCTCTTGCTCGATGCAGTGTTGCCGCCGTGTCACAAAGCCTGCTCACTGCGCAGAGATGACCGTTGCCGATAACAACCATCAGCCTGAAATCGGAAGCGTCGCAAAAGCCTGCCGAGGTGGATGCTTTCTCAAAGGCCCCAGTGGCCAGACAGGTTTGCCCAGTCCAGCAACCGCATCGGACATTTTTCATTCGCATGCCCGAAAGATCCCTCCTTTTTCGCTCCAGGGCGCTGAACCCAAGCTTTTGACTCACGCGGGACGTGCTCCGCCGCGCTGTATCCATCGAGCTTAGGTTCAAGCGCTCTTCTACGCGCAAACATCTCCATGCTAAACAACGCGTAGCTGGTGTCCGTCGGGTGACTCGCATCTCCCTTCACCGCCAGATAACGTCCTGCAGGGACGGACAGCAGGATTTTAATACATACGGTCTTGCTTTTGCAGCAAGCAGAATTTGTTCCTAACCAAAACCCAAAGAAGGAGAGATTCCATGACTAGATCAATGAGAGCGCTGCTCGTAGGGGCGGCGCTGACAGGATTTGCTGCCGGCACCACGGTTGCGGCGTCAGCACAAGGTGGCGACGATACCAAAAAAGCCGATAGCGGAACAAAAGTCACCAAACCCAAGAAAGAAAAGCACGCATGCAAAGGCCAAAACTCGTGTAAAGGCAAAGGCGGAGGCGCTACCGCAGGCAAGAACGATTGCAAAGGCAAAGGCGATTGCCGGACCGACGGCAAGAAACCAACATCATAACTCAGAGCCTACTCCAGGGAGGGCTGGCGGCATACACCCCTGGTCCTCCGGTTTCGATGCCATTTTATGGACAGCATTTTTTATGGTTTGAGATTGAAGCGGTATTTTGCGATGTCCGGAAGCACTTATGGATGTGTGGCTGGCCCTCTCAAGGCTATGTTCGAGGCCTATGACCGCCAGTGTTGTCCAGTAGGGAGAGGAGCAGGACAACCCCAATACGTGCTTTCCGCGCAGCAGTGTAAGAGAACTTGAGAAGACAATTTTATGGTTTTCTACGCTGCGTACTCTCAGCGTGGATGGTGTCCATCAGGGGCCTCAACCTCCCCTTCACCACCAGAAAGCCTCCTGCATGGGGATGGACATGCAGGAGTTTTGAAAAGAGCACTCGTCCTTCTTATTACGTAATCGCGCGCCGATTGGATTCATGGGCCTATTGAAAATCCGTGCGCGCATTTTATTTTTCCTGAAATAGAGATGAATGCTCGCAAAAATTCTGAGTGCAACCAATCCGCCTTTGCCTGCCCGCCGTAATTCACGTGAACAGCGAAACAGTCGCTTACACAGAAGGGAAAAAATGAAAACAAAATTAATGACTCTCGTGGGCACCATGGCCCTGGCTGCCACCGCGTTGGTGGCAATGGCAAAGAATCCAATGGTGGGCGGGCAGGAGATGTTTCCCACCAAGAACATTGTTGAGAACGCGGTGAATTCCGCTGATCACACTACGCTGGTTGCCGCGGTAAAGGCTGCGGGGCTGGTTGAAACCCTGGAAGGCCCCGGCCCGTTTACCGTCTTTGCACCGACGAACGAGGCATTCAGCAAACTCCCGGCCGGCGCCGTGGATAACCTGCTTAAACCAGAAAATCTGGGGACGCTCAAGAAAGTCCTCACATATCACGTCGTGGCGGGCCGTTGGAGCGCGGCAGATCTGAAGAAAAAAATCAAGGAGAGCAATGGCACCGCTGAGTTTTCTACTGTCGAAGGCGGCAAACTCTGGGCGACTTTGCATATGGGCAAGCACATCATGTTGAAGGATGAAAAGGGCAGCACCGCTCTGATCACGATTCCTGATGTGTTTCAATCCAACGGCGTGATCCACGTGATTGATGCAGTGGTGATGCCGAACTAATTAGCATGAAAGTTTTCTGATTGCGTCAGAGGCGCTCCTGGTGGGCGCCTCTTTTTTCGCCAAGCATATTCTAAGGGTGCACTGTGGTAATGGCGCGCCTAATGTTTGCTTCCGGGGCTTTGTCGTCGAATAGGACAACGCGGTCTTTCAGGTCCAAACCAAGTTTTTGCCATAGCTGGTCCAGATCAACCGGGGCGGGCTTATCGCGCGTGTCATGGTAAAGGTTTCGCAGAACATTGGTCCCGGTCGCGCGGTCTCCGCGGGCAAGGGCTTTTTCAATGTTCCAGTCCTGATTAATGTCGCCACCGGAGTTCAAGATTGCTCGCAACGCGTCTTGAAGTCCCTTGCGATTTTTTGTCTGCTCGCGGATACGCACATCGGCCACCAGGCAGAAAATGGCTCCGCCCCAATAGGTTCGTCCCCAGGTGTGGGTGTTATCCAAACCTTGATCACCGGCGGCAGGCTCCCCTTTCGGCATATCACGAATAAACTGCCGCCACGCCTCGGCGACGGGAATCTGGCCGACTTGGGCCCGGGCGACAGGCTCAACATAAGTAGAGATTCCTTCTTCGATCCAATGCTGGTCGTCTTCCATGGAAGGAAACGCCAGGTGGACCATCTCATGTGTCAAGGTCCAGTCGGTTTTCAGTTCATCGATGTCCGCGTCCCGCCCCACGCTAATCAGAATTAACCCGCCATCTCTTGGATAGGTGACACCATGGTGCACACGGGAACCTGCGTCAGACCGGACCTTGAGCGTGAGATGTGGAACAGGGAAGCGGCCGTAGTAGTGTGAGACCGCGTCCGCAGCGGAGCGTACCCAGCTCAGCAGATCTTGCCGGGAGACTTTCAGTTGTTCGTCGGGCAGAGTGACGGCAATTTTTCCGCCGGGGACGCGAATGACAACACTCTGAGGGGCTTGGTTTTGCGATTGTTGGCCTGCTGCCGGATTGAGGAAGCCGGTTAAGAGTATAAGTAAGGCCAGGAACAGAAACACAGCCGAGGGCGGCTGTGCCACACGACTCAATGAGGTGCAGCTTCTCCGGAGCAACTTTGATGTCTTGAAGGCGGCAAATGAGAAGGGCCCAGGTCGATGCATGTCTTTATCTATGTATCTATGCCGGCGCGGGTGGTGCCTGTTTTTTCTTGCGGTAGCGCGCGATCAGTGTATCGACGGAGATCTTTCCTGGCCCAAAGACCAGAATCAGCAGGGAAGCAAACAAAAATGTGTATGGAGCAGCGGCGTAAAATTTGTCGGGATCGGTGAAAATTGATTTCAGTGCTTCCCGGTCCGCCGTTACGAAGGCCATAATCATGTCAATGACCAAAGGAACAGCGATCAGGCGCGAACCGAGGCCGAGAATGAGCAAAATGCCTCCGCCGGCTTCCAGCACAGCAACAAAATGCGCATTGAGAGATGGCGCTGGAATGCCCAGACTGGTGAAGTATTCAATCGTTTTGGATATGTCTGAGAGCTTGCCCCAACCGGATTGCCAGAACTGCCATCCCCAGTACAGCCGGATTGCCAGCAGAAGAGGCGATTGCAGCGAATTTGTGATCTTCACAAGCCAGCCGTAGAGGAGATCAGCGATCTTCACCAATGAGTTCATTTTTCCTCGTTACTGTTCCGGCGGCCGGCAGAACCATCCCAGGGAGGACCAGTTGGCAAACCAGTCGTGCAGTTGCTCCGTGATGCGTCCCACGGGCTTATTGGTCCATTTGACGGAAGCTTCAATCGCCGCGGAAAGTGGCTTGCCATCCCTGAGCGCGCGCAGCAGGGCAAAAGCCTCGGGCTGTAGTCGTTTGAAGTAGACTTCATAGTCTTGACGGTGGACTGCAAGATATGTCTTCTTTGGTTTCGGCAACGTCACGCGTTTGCGGCTGGACCGGTGCGTATGCGGCATAACAATTACATTGCTGGCAATATCGTTTTCTAGTTCTGGATCAGCGTTACGCCGGATGCCGATCAAGAGATCATCCACCGGGTAAGCCAGGTCTAACAGTTGCAAATGCGGCTGCAAGTGCAGCACCGGGTCTTCTCCCAGATGGCGAAGGCCATCTTCAGTCATCTTGGGAAATTCGGCGCCGTCAAATGCTTCGATGTCGGCCCACTCCAGTCGTACCATGTCCAGGGCCAGGCGCTCCACTTTGGGAATAAGGTCACGATGTTTACGCAGCCATGCTTCCATTCGGGATCCAAGGTTGCGCAGGGTGAAAGATTCTGACGGAAGCTCTGTGAGATAAGCCAACAATACCTTATCGAATTTCTTTTGGCCGATGACGCCGCGCAGTCCGGGAAAATCTTCCGCCAGCGAAGAGAGGATGCGGAACCAGTACACGCGGTTGTAGATTTCCAGGCGTTCCACTGAGGTCAGCCGGCTGTTCGGCTTGACAATCTCACTGGCGATCTTCTTGGTTGATCTCCCATCAAGAGTGCGCGCGCGCATGCGCTCTGATGCGGTCAACGGCTGGCGGATTACTTCAAAGACCGCTCGTTGCAGCTGCTCCAGATTCATGACGCAACCGCCGCTTTCGCGGGCGCAAATTTCTTGGCCTTTAACGCTTCCTGGTGGACCTCGTCGAAAGACGGGATGCGGTCGTCCCATTCCAGCAGGGTTGCTGTGGGGCCTACCAGTTCAATCGCCCGTGCATAAAGCTTCCACACCGGGTCGATCACCGGGTGGTCATGGGTGTCGAGAATGTATTTACTGTACTTCGAGTGCCCGGCGATATGAATCTGCGCCACCCGCTCATGGGGAACGTTGTTTACGTAATCGAGCGGATTGAAACTGTGGTTGCGCGACGAGACATAGATGTTGTTTACATCCAGCAGAATGCCGCAGTCAGCGTCTTCCACCACTTCATTCAGGAATTCCCATTCCGTCATTTCGGAGACGTGATACTCAGCATAACTGCTTACGTTCTCCACTGCGATGGGCACTTCAAGGAAATCCCGCGCTTCACGGATTTTCTGGGCAGTCCTCTTCGCGGCTTCAAAGGTGTAAGGCATGGGAAGAAGATCATGCGAGTAGCGTCCATCCACGCTGCCCCAGCATAGGTGGTCGGTCAGCCATGGGGTCTTGGTGCGTTTCACCAGGGTCTTCAAGCGGCGCAAGTGTTCGCGATTCAGCGGTTCCGCCGAGCCAAAGTACATGGAGACCCCATGCTGCACCACGCGATATTGTTCCAAAATCTGGTCAAGCACATGCAGCGGGCGGCCGCCATCCATCATGAAGTTTTCAGAAATGATTTCAAACCAGTCGACCACAGGTTTTTTCTCAAAAATGTGATGGTAATGCGGGATGCGCAGCCCAATGCCAACGCCGTAGTCCGAGTTTCCGTTGAATCTGTTTGCCGGCATATATTTCTTGATGTGAATTTATGAGAACGCAGTAATAATAATTAAAGAGAGGACCAGAGGTGTTTTCCGCTGGCCCTCCATAGCGGGAAACCCCGTTACTAGGATTTTTCCATGGGCTTGCCGTCGGTGCGACAATCGCCTTTGCCTTTGCAATCGTTCTTGCCTTTTGTGGTGCCGCAGCCACCCTTGCCTTTGCAGGAGTTCTGCCCTTTGCAAGCGTGTTTTTCCTTCTTGGTTTTGGTGGCTTTAGTGCCGCCGTCGTCCTTCTTGGTGTCTTGTGCTGACGAGGCAACGGTGGTTCCAGCAACAAATCCAGTGAGTGCCGCGCCCATCAATAGTGCTCGCATCGATCTTGTCATGTGAAATCTCCATTCCTTTTTTTCTGTGCTTTGACGAGAGCTAGGACTGCACACCACTGCGTTCACTCTCGACAGGCATCAGTTAGTGTACGAATATTCGTTGGCTTTGGATTGCCCGGTTAGGTTTTAATCAACGGCACGCGCCGCTGGTAAAAGGTGAATATTGTGCCCCCATGGTATATGGGATATTGTGCGCCCGAATGGTACCACGAGGGCCGCAGGAAGGCGAAATGGTTTTCGCTTTTGGGACGTGACATGGCAAGTACCCGGCTTATTTTCTTGTCTTGGGCCTTATTTTTTGCGTTGGACCAGGAAGTAGGCCAAGTCCTTTAGTGTCTCAGCACGCTGGCCGAAAGAGTCAAGGGCGTTGCACCCGGAGCTGACCAACACATCGGCTTGGCGCAGCGACTCGTCAATCCCAAATAGGGACGGGTAGGTCGCTTTTTCTGAAGCAGTATCTTTGCCCGCGGTTTTGCCCAGTTGTTCTGAGGACTGGGTCACGTCCAGCACATCATCCACAATCTGAAATGCCAAGCCAATAGACCGGCCAAAGTCGCGCAAGCGCTGGATCTCCGCATGGGAGCCGCCGGCATAAATTCCGCCGCTAACCAGGCTTGCCGTGATCAGCGCGCCAGTCTTGGATCGATGAATATATTCCAAGGTTGCCGCATCGGGTTTCTGGCGCTCCGCTTCCAAATCTTTTACCTGGCCGCCGATCATCCCATCCACAGTGCCGGTGCCGCGGGCAATCTCTTCAATGATCCGCACACGCGCTTCAGCCGGGCATTTCAGCCGGGCAAGCACTTCGTAAGCCTGGGTCTGTAGGGCATCGCCGGCAAGGATGGCGAGGGCTTCGCCGAAGACAACGTGGCACGTGGGCTTGCCGCGGCGCAGATCATCATTATCCAGAGCGGGGAGATCGTCATGGATGAGGGAATAAGTGTGCAGCATCTCCAGCGCGCTGCCTAGTTCTTCCACGCCTTCCGGCAGGCGGTCTGCGATCATGCGCGCGGCTTCCGTGCACAGGATAGGACGCAAACGCTTGCCGCCGGCAAATACGCTATGGCGCATCGCCTGATGGATGGAGTCTGGCCGCTGCGTGGCAGCGGGTAAAAGTTTTTCCAAGGCCTGGTCGATGGAGCGCTGGCCCTGTTCCAGAATGTCTTTCAACATGAATACTGAGTATAAAGCACACGGCGTTCAGGCCACAGCCCATTGGATGGCTGGAAGATAACTGGGCAACATCCGCTTTATGAGGCGCGGGTTTTGATCGCCGCGATCAGACCTGGGCTATATCAGTGCAAGCGGCTGGGAGGCAGTTACCAACGTACCTTCGGGAATTCGCAGGCCGCAGCCGATTCTTCTTTTAGAGGGATGAGTCCCCAGGAGGTTCAGCATGCAACAGTTTTCCGGAAAGCAAAACGCAACCATAAGCCGCAAGATCGCAAACCACATTACATGCTTGGCCGTCGCTGGTCTGGCTATGCTTTTGAGCGGATGCGCCGCCAAAACGGCCTACAAGTTTTCTGCTAAGTCGGTCACGCAAATCAACTACAACCCCAAGAACTGCGCTGAAACGTTCAATGGCAAATTCAAATGCAAGGAAGTGATTTTTACTGTTGCCACCATTGAGCCGGTCAAGAGCAAGTAAGCCGACCGCCGGCGGGACCTGCCGCCCGATCACTCTCGAACATTCCTCCAAAGGGAGCACCTTGCGGCGCTCCCTTTTTGCTTTTATAGGGAGCGCTGCGACAGGGCGGCAACAGAGCCTCTATGCTGCGTGGGTGTGGCTGAGAGGCTTGGTATGAGTTGCAGCCAGCACAATCGTCCGGACATCAGAGGCAGAGCAACAATCTGCGGCGCCGGCCGCCAACGCATCACTCCACATTCTTTCATCCGCCAGCCGGTGGGTGCACACGATTGTGGTGTGGGAAAACTCCCGCGTGAGGCGCTGAACTTCACCCAGATTGGCAAGTTCAAGGTCCACAATGGCCACGTCGGCGCAGTGCTTGAAGATCGCATTGCGCAGTTCATCCAGGTCGCCGGCCATATTGACCGCCCGGAAATGGTTGCAGAGGGATTTGGCCAGGACTTCCGCGGACTTACTGTTGCTTTGGGCGACGATTACACTGAGCGGTTTCATCGACTACTCCTAAAGCGCCGGACGGGGGAAAGGTCCCGCGCTGATTCCGCTGGACTTTCACGCTGCGGGGCACCCCGCAGGCATTGGGGGACTATTTCTTGACGGAAGCCTGGGCCCTTTCTGGTTCGTACGGCTCAGGCTGTAGCTTTCCATTTCGTTTGAGAAGAATCTCTACTTTTCCTTCCGCTTCTTCCAGTTCCCTGCGGCAGGAAGTGGAGAGCTCCAACCCTTCTTCAAAGAGTTTCAACGCTTGCTCAAGGGGTACGTTGCCTTTCTCAAGCTCGTCGACAATGTTTTCCAGTCTCTGAAGACAATCTTCAAATTTAGGCACGGGGCTGGGACTCCATGAATTTATTTTACTCCTTCAACTCACGAGGTGTTATGGATTGTTGATTAAGATTTTTCTCGGATACGGAGTAGGATTCGGTGAGGACGCTTTAATCATTCCGAGCAAAATGAAATTCTAGAATTGGAAATGACGCATTCTCCGGTTTTTTCAGTGCGCCAAGCCGTCATTGCGGACGCAGTCCAGATTTTGGACTGTCTGAGCGAAGCTTTTGCTCCGTTCCGCGACGCCTATACGCCGGAGGCATTTCTGGATACGGTACTCACGCCTGCCACTCTACAGGAACGATTCAAGACAATGACGTTGTTCGTGGTCCTCGACCGGGCCGGAACCGTTGTGGGAACTATTGGCTGTGAGCTAACAAGTTCTGGTGAGGGCCATCTTCGCGGCATGGCTGTGCGTTCGGCGTGGCAAGGCGCGGGCGTTGCGGCAGAGTTGCTGCGCCAAGCTGAGTCTGAGCTAGTCCGCCGGGGATGCGCGCGTATCACACTTGACACCACCGAACCCCTCCGGCGCGCTATGGCCTTCTATGAAAAGCACGGCTACCAGCCTTCAGGCGTCACGCGCGATTTCTACGGAATGCCGCTCTTTGAATATTGCAAAGAGTGAATATTGCAAAGAGGAAGCCTGCAACTACCGTTACACAACGGCCGGCACGGAGTTGATGCCGTCCAGCACGTCGATTGCGGATGAGTAGCGTCCCAGTGGCGCTGCTACTTGCGCGCCCTGCACCAGGCCGCGGACTTTGTGCAGCATCTCACGGGCAATCTGGATTCCTTCCGCGCGGGCAGCTTCCGCGTTGGGAGCGCGGGCCATGCGCTCGATGATGGAATCGGGCACGGAGACGCGCAGCTCGTTCTTCATGAACTCCGCGTTGCGCACGCTGGTCAGCGGCCATATGCCGGCCAGCACCGGAATGCGGCAATGGTCGATGCGGCGTAGGAATTGTTCCAGCAGCGCGATATCAAAAACCGGCTGGGTAACAGCATAGTCCGCGCCAGCTTCAACTTTGTATTCAAACCGGCGGACTTCTTCGTCGACGTTGAGAATCCCTGGGTTCGCTCCCACGCCAATCAGAAACTTGGTGCCTGATCCAATGGGATTGCCGCCGATATCGAGCCCAACATTCAAATTATGGACGATGTTGACCAAGCCGATGGCGTCAACGTCAAACACCGCCGTTGCGTCGGGGTAGTTGCCCAGCTTGGGCGGGTCGCCGGTGATGCAAATCAGATTGTGGAGTCCTGTGGTGTACGCGCCCAGCAACTCAGACTGCATGCTGAGCACGTTACGGTCGCGGCAGGTGAAATGGAGAACGGTTTCAATTCCTGCTTCCTGCTGCACCAGGATGCACAATGCCAGGTTGCTCATGCGGGCAGAGGCGCGCGGGCTGTCCGGGATATTGATGGCATCAATGCCCGCGGCCTTGAGATACTTTGCGCCTTCCACTTCTTTGCGGAAGTCCACGCCCTTGGGCGGTACGATCTCTACCAAAGTGATGAACTCGCCCGCGGCCAGCTTCTTGCCCAGGCCCGAGCGTTGCGCCAGCGGAGGCGGCGTGATCGTGGACTCGCGCTTGGCTTCCGTTACGACCCGAAAGCCTCCGTTCTTGCCCTTGGCATCGGTCATACGCAAGGCTGCCGCCATGGTTTTGATATGTTCCGGCGTGGTGCCGCAACAGCCGCCCACCAGGTTCACGCCCGCATTAACAAACTTGCGCGCATAACTGGCCATGTATTCCGGCGAACACAAATAGATGTTACGGCCTTCAATGTTGCGCGGTATGCCTGCGTTGGGCTGGGCGGAAAGCGGCAGGTCCGTGAGACGGCGTATGCGTTCAATCGCTTCCAGCATGGCCACCGGACCCACACTACAGTTGCATCCAATGACATCCGCGCCCCAATCGTTCAGCTTGGCGGTAAACGTTTCTGGACTGGCTCCGTCAAGGCAATTGCCGTCTTCGTCGATAGTGACCTGGGCGACAAGCTGTGTGCCTGGAGCGACATCGCGGGCCGCCAGAACGGCTTGATGCAACTCCTCCAGGTAGCCAAACGTTTCCAGCATGAGCAGGTCGACGCCGCCTTCCATCAAGGCCACGATCTGTTCACGGAAGGAAGCGCGGGCTTCCTCGCGCGAGGTCTTTCCCAGAGGCTCAATTCGGACTCCCAGCGGCCCAACCGAGCCTGCCACCAGGACGTCAGCGCCTTTTTTCAGGTGAAAGGCATCGGCGGCTTCGCGGGCCAGCTTGGCGCCTTTGAAGTTCACGTCGCGGACCTGATCGGCCAACCCATAACGTCCCAGACGGACCGAGTTTCCGCCAAAAGTATTGGTCTCAATCACTTCCGCGCCGGCATTCAGGTAATCCTGATGGATGTTGCGGATCAGGTCCGGCTGCGTGAGATTGAGCTCGTCATAACACTTATTAATGAAGACGCCATTCGCGTAGAGCAGGGTACCCATGGCGCCATCGCAAAGAACAGGGCCTAGTTTGAGCCGGCTTAGAAGGTCTTTTCCCATGATGGATGGTTCAAGAATACCGCAGCCACGTTCTTCTGGCCATTAAAGGTGATGAACCCGTAAAAAATTACCGCATAAAACAGGAGGGTCGAGCGTTCTTACAGCTACGGATCACCATGGAGCCGGTACCGGGTCCTGCTGAATTCAACCCGGCGCCACCGAGGGCCGGAGAACAAAGGGAAAACTCGCTCTGATATAATCGCGGTTTCATCACATATGTATAGGACTAAATAGATAAATGCGGCTAAATCAGTATGTCTTAAAAATTGGGGCAGCGGTTCTGGCTGTGGCTATCGTGGGTTGTGGCGGCAGTTACAACGGCACGGGGACCCAAACGAAAACCACCGGGCTGAAAAAAAGAGTTTTGCTGACCAATGTGGCGGCCGGTTCGGTCACCATCATGGACGCGCAGAAAGATGTTTTTTCTACCGCGGTCCTAGGCGCGAACGGGGCAACCAAGATCGTTTCATCGGGCGGCTTTACCGCGGTTCTGAATACGGTCCAGAGCAGCATTACGATCATTGATAACGCCACCGAGGCGGCAACTTTCCAGCCGGTCCTTACCGACCAACCCGTCGACGTTGCCATCAGCACGGACGGCAAGACCGCCTGGGCTGCGGAGAGAAGTTTTGGTTTTGTCCAATCCGTGGACACCGCCACCGGCACCGCGCATCCGAACATCCTGGTGCCTAGCGTTACCCGGTTGGTGATGAGCCCTAATGGCACCAAGCTGCTGGCGTTCAGCAACGATCCTCAAGCTAACGTGCCGCCTAATGTCAACGCTTTCTTTGTAATCGATACCGCGACCGGCGCCGTCAGGTCCATTACCAGCCCCGGCCTGGATCAGCCTTTTACCGGAGTATTTAACGCGAGTGAAACCCAGGCATTCATCCTGAATTGCGGCTCCGGATGCGGCGGAACCACCCCCAGTGTCATCCGCGTGGATTTCACTGGTGTGACTCCGGTCTTCAGCGCACCGATTCCCGTCGCGGCTGCTACCTCCGCCCTGTTGAGCGGCGGTAACCTTTATGTTGCGGGAACGCCGGCGCCGGCGCTGCTTGGCCCTGGCCCTGCTTGTCCGCTTTCCCGGTGCGGCACGCTGCAAATCATCAATACCGGCACCCTCACCGCTTCCGCGCCTGTGCCTATTACCGACGGCCTGCATCTGAATATGGCGCTGACCAGCACCAATAAGCTCTACATCGGATCCAGAGGCTGTAGCACGGACGCCGGCTCGGTTGCTAATACGGTCCGCGGATGCCTGACCATCTATAACACCGGCACGCCAGGGACAAAGTTCCCGGAAGAGTCTTCATTTCGCCAGAACTTTGACGTGACTGGACTCCAATCGATCTCCGCCCGCAACGCCATCTATATCTGCCAGGGCGGCGAACTCGATATCTTTGACACGTCTCTGGACGCTCCTACTCCCAATCAGCTCGACATTGTGGGTAAAGCCATAGACGTGGTGCAGATCGATCCCTAAATCCAGCAACTAGCAATTTGGCAATGAGTGGATGAGAGTAGCCCTCCACCCCAACGCCATTTCGTCTTATCCGCGCGCAAGATTTTCCGCTGCCATCGTTCTTATCATGTACGACCAAGACCACAGGGAACTAGCAGCACCCGTTCGGTGTCTGTCTATTCACGTGCCTTATGAAGAGCCATTGGCTTCTTGTAGCACTCTTGTTTGGAATCTCATTGCCATTGCGCGGCTTGCAGGGAGGGACACCGCAGGCCGCGCTGGAAGAAATCGCAACCACGGACAAGTCTGAGGTCATTGCCCGGCATCTACCGGAGCCGGTGCAGAAAAGTATTGACGTACTGCCCAAGCTACAGAAGCAGCAGTTCCTGGAGCAGCTCCTCACCATGAAAGCATCGCAGCTCGGTGGCTTCGCGGTGCGGCCGGCGCATGACGGAGCCGGGTGGGAACTCGTCGACGATGACGGCAAGAGCAAGGGTAAGGTCAAGCTGGCCAACGCATTCATCTCCGGACTGGACGCGATGCTGCCGTTGCAGATTGAGTCGGCGGACAGCTCGCAGATGTTCATCGTTACCATGCACCTTGAAGGCGACGACTGGCGCATTGACGATTTTGGCCCTTGGGAAAAGACAGACCTCGGCTTGGGCAAACTCCTTCATCAACCAACAGAAATGGAAATGAATGAAGCTGCGGCCCAGGACACGTTGCAGGTTTTGCGGACCGCACTGATTCGATACGCCAGGAGCTATCCTCGCATCGGCTTTCCTTCTGGCTTGCGTGTATTAACATTGCCGAACAATCAGCCGGATGCCGCAAGGCCCCAATTTGCGCGCGACCGAATATTGGATGAATCGTTCGCCACCGATCCGTTGATCAAGAACGGCTACCTGTTTCGTTACGTTCAGACCGGAGTCGGCAGCGGTGAACCAGGGGAGCCTGGGGAGTTCGAAATCACCGCCACTCCAGTTGAGTCCGGCAAAACCGGCTCCAAGAGTTACGTTGCCGATCTGCGAGGCGTCCACGTTGTCGAGAAGCAGCAGCCAGAAGAGCCGGAAGAATAAGCTCGTGGATATGGTCATTCGGTTTCATCGCGCGGATCATGATCTATGCCTCATGGAGAGCGACTTCGCTGAGGACCCAGGGAGCAGCGTCTGGGTTACTCTAACATCCGGAAGCAAAGATTTGAAAAGTGCGACAACGGTTCATGATTCATAGCTGTGGAGGGCGAGTGCGCAGGAAGAAGGTTCCATGCAACACGAGATCGTGCGCGAGCAGATGCGGGCGCGGGAGAGAGCGGCACTCCCTTTGTTCCACCCACAGCCTGATTACTCTATTGGAAAAGCAAACTTCACTTCAAGGACGCTCGTCTTGTTCGCCGCCTCGTATTTCCACTTCTTGACCGCGCTGGTGAGTGATGCAAGCAAGAGTGGATTGCCGCCCAACTCCTTGATCTCCTTGACGCTGCCGTCCGGCGCCACAGTCACTTGGACGCGCGCGATTCCCCGAAGGTTCAGTTTCTTGGCGAGTTCCGAATACTCCGGCGGATCACCGCTCTGTAGACGGCGAGGTTCTTCCGCGCCGGTCAGCGCAGGAAGCGTGACAACGGAAAGCGCGAAAATGATTGCAAGGGCCAGTCGCAGCACGCCGTGCCAGTTCAGGGGCCGGCCGCCGGCGCGCGCCAGCGGTGCTCCTGAACTTGCTGTTCGCTTTCTAGAGTAGTTATCAGTCATAGGGTTCCCTTAAAAGCTAAGCCGTGCGCCGAGCTGAATCTGCCGCTTAGGATAGGCTGCGGTAAACCCGAGCGGTTGATTGGGTGATAGTTGTGCGCTTCCGTGAGGGTTAAACGGAGGAAGATAAGTGGCCCCTACCGTGTCATTCACGTTGGAATAATTCGTCCGGTTCGCGATGTTGAATGCTTCTGCCATGAGCTGAAAGCTGCTCTTTTCCGTCAGTTTGAAACGGCGGCTCATGCGCAGGTTAACGTTGGTATAGTTTGGACCAATCCCGGTATTGCGCCCGACTCCCGGAGGACGGTCCGCAAAGCTCATGCGATCGCCATTGACGTCAGTCCCGGTGAAGAGGCTGAAGGGATGCGAGCTGTTGTACTGCAAGACCGGCGCCATTTCAAACCCACGCAGTCCGCGGGACTTAAAAGGGCTCGCGATGATTCCAGCCACCACAATTTTGTGGCGTTGGTCAAAAGAAGAGAGGCTGCGCTCTCCCCCTGGGTTGACCTGATTATTGGCCCAATAGGTAAGGTCGGACGAATCGTCCATGGCCTTGCTATAGGTGTAGTTGGCCAGCACCGTGAAGTGATGACTGAAGCGTTTCTTCAGTTCCAGCGTGCCGCCCTGATACACGGCCCCCGCATCGGAGAAAAACACGTTGTTGTTGAATACCAATGGATTGGCGAAGCACGGATTGTTGGTCGCGACCTGACATTGTGGTGCGCCCCAGTTTTGGAAAGGTAACCCGTTAGTACCCGGGACGTTGGACATGATCGGGGCACCGGGCAACACGTTCACATCGGCAATGCGGGTTAGGTGGACCGTATGGACGTAGATGAAGTTAGCGGAGAGGGAGAGATCACGGGCAAACTCATGTTCCACGCCGAAGGTGGCTTGCTGCGAATAGGAGTCCTGGAAATTAGGCGCGGTGTTGAAAGTGATGGCATACGTTGGCAACGTGGCGTTGCCGTAACTAAGGCCAAATTGTGCCAGGTCCGCCGGCGTAATGCAGGTTGTCGACTTGCCACACAGGATCTTGCCCTGGGCAAACAGTGTTTGGAATATGGCCGCGGAGTTGAGCGCCGGGTTTCCGGGAAGACCGTTCAGAGGAATAATAGACGCGGTCACCGAGTGAGTATTGGGGCCGAACACCGCGGTGGATGTATCTATATCGAGAATGATAGGCGCGAAGTAGATGCCGTAGCCGCCCCGGACTACAGTTTTGTGGTTGCCGAAAGGGTCCCAGGCAAAGGACGCACGGGGACCGAAATCCTTGTGCGTCGTATTGATGACGCTGCGCTGGTCCACTTCATAACGCATCCCCAGGTGAAGCTTGAGGTTGGAATGCACGGCCCAGTCGTCCTGAAAATACATGCTGGTCCAGGGCATCATGGTCGTTACGGTCGCGTTTCCGCCGCCGATGCCGAAAGCCTGAGGCAGTCCCAGGCCTAAGGATTGCAAGCTATTAATCGAGGCCGACGGTGCGGTGATTCCGCAAGCGGCTGGAGCTTGCAAACATGGGCTCAGTATTCCACCCGGCAGATCGCCGAAGATAAAATCTCCACCCAGAAAACTGGCATTGGAAATCTTATTGCCGCGGAGAATCTCATCTACACCCATCTGGAAGGTGTGGTGTTTGCGGACTAAGGTCAGATTGTCGGCGAACTCATAGTCACGCTCCTTGGAAGTGCTGGGCAGAGTAACGCTGCGCCCGATGGTGCCGAACGTGCCAAGGGCAATGGCCGGCCCGCCCGCGTCGTTAGGAACCAAATTGTATTGGTTAATGTTCCATTGCGCCCGGACTTCGTTAAACATGTTTACGTTGATGGTATGAAGCCAGGAGACTTGCATGGAACTGGTCCACTGCTGTTGAGCGTAGCCGGTTGAGAAGCCAGACAGGGCATGCCCCGTGGGATCGGTCTCCTCCAGATGCGCGGCGATGTAGCGTAGAGAACCCTGGTTGGTGTCATTGAATATATGGTCCAGCCGTACGGACCCCTGATGCGAGGAGATTGGAAACGGCAAGAGTCCGCCGTTGCTTTCAATCTGGTTCACCGCGAAGGCCTTCAAAGGACCGCTGGCTGGATTGAGCGTCAGGACGTTCTGGAGAATGCCAGCACAAGTTGCT